>R14__coassemble_37_pt1 | contig 116643 bp, 106 predicted proteins | sample R14__metabat2_low_PE_018 | metagenome-assembled genome bin R14
GAGAAGGCCGCCAAGGTGCGCGCGGCAATGGAGGCCAAGAAGGCCAAGGCTGCTGCGGAAGGCGCAGGTGAGTAGCATGAGCAAGAAAACCATCATTCCCTTTGGCCCGCAGCATCCCGTCTTGCCCGAGCCGGTGCATCTGGATCTGGTCGTTGAGGACGAGACCGTCATCGAGGCTATCCCTCAGATCGGCTTCATTCATCGCGGCCTTGAGAAGCTGGTGGAGACCCGCGACTATAACCAGTTCATCTATGTGGCAGAGCGTATCTGCGGCATCTGCGCATTCGGCCATTCCTATGCTTATGCCCAGACCGTCGAGAAGCTGATGGGCATCCAGATTCCTGACCGCGCCGAATATCTGCGCGTCATCTGGCACGAGCTTTCGCGTGTCCATTCGCACATCCTGTGGCTGGGCCTGGCCGCCGATGCCTTCGGCTTCGAGAGCCTGTTCATGCACTGCTGGCGCTTGCGCGAGCGCGTGCTTGACATCTTCGAGAAGACCACCGGCGGGCGCGTCATCTTCAGCGTCGTTAAGGTCGGCGGCGTGGTCCGCGACATCGATGATGCCATGTTTGACCAGATCAAGGCTACGCTGGAGGGCATCAAGTCCGACTACATGAAGATCATGAACACCTTCTTGACCGATTCCTCGGTCAAGAACCGCACGGTGGGCGTTGGCTACATCAGCCAGAAGGACGCGGCCGAGTTGAGCATGGTCGGTCCCTTCGCCCGCGCCTCTAACATCAACTACGACGTCCGCATGTACGGAAACGGCGCCTATGGCAAGCTGGATGACTTCCAGCCCATCTTAAGCGACCAGGGCGACTGCTACGCACGTTGCGTCGTGCGTGCCAAGGAGGTCCTGCAGTCCATCGACATCATCAACGAGATGATCGCCAAGATCCCCACGGGTGACATTTCCGTTGCCGTTAAGGGCGCGCCTGCTGACGGCGCCCAGGCGGCGGTGCAGCTGGAGCAGCCTCGCGGCGAATGCTTCTATTACGGCCGCGGCAACGGCACCAAGAACCTTGAGCGCATGCGCATCCGCACCCCAACAAGCGTCAACCTTGGCGGCATGACGAAGGCCCTGCAGGGTTGCGACCTGGCGGACGTGAACATGATCATCTTGACCATCGACCCGTGCATCAGCTGCACTGAAAGGTAGGAGTTGTGGGCGGATTCAAACTAGGTGGAATGACCTTCGGGTCGCTGTTCAAAAAGCCTGAGACCACGTTGTACCCCTTTGAGAAGAAGACGGCTCCGGCTGGCTTGAAGGGCACGGTCTCCAACGACCCGACCGTTTGCATTCTGTGCGGCATTTGCGAGAAGCGTTGCCCTTGTGACGCCATCCAGGTGGTCAAGGGCGAGCGCCAGTGGATAATCAATCACTTCAGGTGCGTTCAGTGCCAGAGCTGCATCCTTGAGTGCCCCAAGAAATGCTTGAGCATGATTCCGGAGGCGCCTCACGTTACGGGCAGCATAGAGCCTGAGGTGCTGATCGTTCCTGAGCAGCCGAAGAAGGCTAAGGAGCCCAAGGAAGAGGCGACTGCGCCTGCAAGCTAGATGCAATCCACGAAACCGTGTGATTATGAAGGTTGCCATAGATTTGCGTTGGCAACCTGATAAAATATTTGAACCTATGGAGCCGGACTTCCGATTGGGGTCCGGTTCCTGTTTGAGCGAAGAAGGGAGGACGCATGCTGGGAAGTGACCATCCGATGGCCCCGCCTGAGGGCGAAGTCTCCAATGCCATCCTGACCGTGCCCAACGTCATCTCCTTCATCCGTCTTTGCATGGTTCCGGTCTTCTTCGTGTTCCTCCTGAAAGGGGAGGACATCATTGCCACCGTACTTTTTGCCGTGGCTGCCTGCACCGACTTCGTTGACGGCCAGATTGCCCGGCGTACCCATTGCGTCACGAAGCTTGGCCAGCTGCTTGACCCGGCGGTCGACCGCGCGCTTATGATCTTTGGCGTGCTGGGACTCTTGATCATCGGGCGCCTTCCCGTATGGATCGTCGTTTTGGTTATCGTCCGCGACCTGTATCTTTTGATTGGCGGCTACTACTTGCTTAAACGCTGGAAGCGCCGCGTGCCGGTTATCTATGCCGGCAAGTTTGCCACTACGTTTCTGTTCATCGGCTTTGCCGGATTGGTGCTGAACATGCCGCTTATCCCTGGCCTGGGCTTGGTGAGCGTCGCTTGGCTTCCCGGCTTTAACGCAGCACTGTGCTCCTGGAGCGTCTGGTTTATCTACCTTGGCCTTTTCGTGGATGTCTTCACAACCATTTACTACACCCGTCATGCCTGGGCCGCTCTTTGTGAGGCGCGCGACCAGGAACGCGCCCTGAAAGCCGGAGGCGAAGACGATGCCCGATAACCGCCGCCGTACTACGGCAAGCTCGTCTTCCCGGGCTACCGGTTCAACGCGTGGATCGTCCGTCCGATCAAGCGCCGCTTCGCGAAGAAATGCTCGCTCAAGCGTTAACGCCGCCACGGGAAGGGTTTCCGCGAGCAAAGGAAATGCCTCTTCGCGTCCCAGGAACTCCTACTACTCATCTCGTGCCATGAGCTCGGCTCAGAAACAAAAGACGGCGGCTCGCAAGGCGCCGACCGGGGTTTACGCCAACCCCTCATTCCAGCAGGGTAACCCTGCCGGCAAGGCCAAGAAAAACGCTTCTGGATCCGCGCCCGGGTTCTTGAGCAGCCATCGGCCTTTTGTGATCGTCGTCGGCGTCTTGCTTCTTGTCGTGCTGGTGTTTGTCCTTGACGGCTTTCTTACCTCGGGAAAAATCTACCAGGGCGTCAAAATTGGCCAAGTCGACGTGGGTGGCATGACCCAAGAGCAGGCCGTGGCAGCCGTTCAGCAGGCATATGGCTATCAGGTGATGGATGGGCAGATCGTCATCTACGCCGGTGAGCAGGGCAAGGCTGCAGGCACTGCTTCGTCAGGTTCCGCAAATGCTGATGACATATCGGTCCAGGAGTACGCCGAAAGCGTTCATTCTTGGACGTATTCCGCTTCTGAGCTTGGGCTATGGCTTCCGGCCGAGGAATGGGCCCAGGCTGCCTATTCCTGGGGACGGGACAGCTTCCTTGACCGGCTTTCCGCAACGTTTTTCGGGAAGACCGTACCGGCAACGCTTGGCATCGATCAAAACCAGCTTGAGCATGCCGCTTCCTTGGTGGATGACGCTTTGGGTACCCCGCGCGTTGACTGGGGCATCTCCGTAACAGACGGCGTTGCATCGGTCACCGATGGCCATGATGGCCTGACCGTCAACCGCACCACCTTGCTCGACCAGATTTCCACGGCTGTGCTTTCCTCGGAGGGTGACACTGTGGAGGTTGTTGCTTCGGTGGAGGAAGACCCCGTCCGCATCACCGAAAAGCAAGCGACCGCTGCGGCTGAAACGACCAATAAGGCTTTGGCTGACGGTGCTGATTTCACCTATAAGCAAACGTCGTGGCATGCAGATGCCGCCACGTTGGGTAACTGGGTCTATACCGAAGCAAAGCAGGTCTCTGACAATTCCTATGAGCTTGCTTTAGGGGTTGATGAGTCGTTGGTGAGAAGCGCGCTTCTTCCGCGCGTGTCCGATGATGTGGATATGAGCCAAATCCACGTTACCTTTGAGCATGAGGGGAAGGGCATCCTGGTCCATCCCACCGGCGAGGGGACCATGCCTGACGTCAGCGGCGCGGCAAGCCAGCTCAACGTCGCCCTTTTCGGCTCGGAAAGCCAGTCGGCCGATGCTGGTGCCCTTGAGGCTGACGGCAAGGGCGTTGCCATCACCTTCGGCGAGATGGACTTGCCCGAGACTATGACGTTTGACGATGCTTTGACCAGCGGAATCATTGAATGTATAAGCACTTTCACCACCGAATACACCAACACCGCCTATACGGTTGCCCGAAACACCAACATCCATTTGGCTGCGGAGGAGATAAACAACGTCATCACCAGTCCCGGTGAGGAATGGTCCTATAACGACATCGCGGGCGACAGCACCGAGGAAGAAGGCTTCATGGCGGCCGGCACGATCATCGACGGCGTCTATAGCGAGTCCATCGGAGGCGGGTTATGCCAGGTTGCCACAACGGTCTTCAACTGCATTTACAACTCGGGCTTCACCATCACCGAGCGGCATAATCATTCCCTCTACATTTCGAGTTACCCCATTGGTCGTGATGCGGCCATCTCCTACGGAAGCATGGACCTTCGTTGGCGCAACGATTCCGATTCTGACGTGGTGCTGCTCATGACCTACACCGATGAGTCGGTGACAGCCTCGCTGTATGGCATCGGCCTAGGCTATTCGGTGACCACCGACGTCGGCGACTGGGAGGACGGAGACAAATACAAGATTGTGGCCCAAGAGGACGAGTCCTTGCCTGAGGGCTATAGCTACGTCTACCAAAAGGGAGTTGATGGCAGCGAGATCTCGGTCGTGCGTACGGTCAGGGACTCCGACGGTAACGTCGTTAGCACCAAGACGTTCAGATCGGTCTATGATCCCCAAAACGAGGTCATCAAGCATGGTCCCAACACCGAGGTTGACACCAAGAGGGACGACGTTGATGAAGAGGACGAGGAGAACAGCTCTGGCAACACCTCTCGGCGTAATTAATGCGTGCGTTTTCCCCGTATGCTGATAAGATGAAACGGTAAGGCAGACGTCTGCTTTCAACCCCTCTAAGAAGGAGATTGACATGATTTCTCAATTGACTATTTTCCTTGGCAACGAAGAAGGCCGTTTGGCCGCCGCTACCCAAGCTTTGGCTGACGCTGACATCAATATGCATTCCCTCAACATTGCCGAGTCCGCTGATTACGGTATTCTGCGCATCATCTGTGACACCCCAAAGGCCGCCTGTGCTGCCATGAAGGCCGCCGGTTACCAAGCCAGCCTGACTCCTGTTGTGGCTGTTAAGGTTCCCAATACCAAGGGCGGTTTGGCAAAGCTACTGGCCGTCTTGGATAAGGCCGACATCAACATCAGCTATGGCTACTGCTTCTCCCTTAACCAGGACACGGCCGTTGACGTCTTGAAGATCAAGGCTGACAACGTTGAGCCCCTCCTTGAGGAAGCCGGTTTCACCATCGTGGCCCCTGCGGATATCTATGCAGTTGACTAGGCCGCACGCTAACATATTTGCAACCTGGCGCGTACGCATCCTTGCGTGCGCGCTTGCTGTTAGCCTGCTGTGCGCGGGCTTCCCGTTGTGCGCCTATGCGGAGGTCCGCAAGGCCGATATCGTCACGGGTGAAACCGTTGAGCAGCGCGGGCTGACCATCGCGCAGTGTCCTAGCATCGATGCCCAATATTGCGTGGTCATGGACTCAGAGGGTACCGTCTACTTTGAGCGCGACGCCGACGTCCAAACCCAGATTGCGTCCATCACCAAAGTCATGACCTGCCTTATCGCCCTTGATATGGGCCAAGACTCCGACGTCATAACAGTATCCGAGAACGCTGCGGAAGTGGGCGAGTCCTCGGCCAACCTTCAGGCGGGCGATTCGACGGACTTCACCTCCATGCTCAAGGCGCTCATGATCCCTTCGGGCAATGACGCCGCTATCGCTTTGGCGGAATACTACGGGCAAAAGATCGTTTCCTCGAACGGAAACGGGCAGCTTGACTCAGATGCCTGCATTGCCGCCTTCGTGGATAAGATGAACCAGAAGGCCGCTGAAATCGGCATGTCCAACACGCTTTTCACTAACCCTCATGGCTTGGACGATGGCGAATACGAGGGGGATCTGCATAGCACGGCCCGGGATGTGGCCTTGATGGTTCAATATGCCATGAAGAACCAGAAGTTCCGCGACATCTGCGGCATCGACGGTGATGACATCGTCGTGCAACGTGATGGCGAAGAGGTGGCCATCACCTTGGAGCCGACCGACACCATGTTGGAAACCTATGAGGGCGCCCTGGGCGTGAAGACCGGCTTTACCAACTTGGCTGGCGCCTGCTTTGCGGGAGCCAGCTCTCGCGACGGCCTTGAGGTGTATGCCATCATCCTGGGTTCCACCGATGAGACGCAGCGCTTTGCCGACGCCGAGACCTGCATGGATTGGTTCTATGACAACTACGTCGATTGCCAATTGGTCAACAGTGACGTCACCTGTGAGCTGTCGGTCAACGGCCAGATGACGACTGTTCCCGTTGTGGCCTACGCCGCTCATGCTGGCTGGGTTGACGCAACCTTCCCGGTTACGCTGCAAAACCCTGAGGAGACTGCGCGGGTCTTTAAGCTCAGCGGCAACCTTACCCAAGAGGTGAACATCAAGGAAATCGGTGGCGACGTACACCCCGGAGATGTCGTCGGCACCATTACGTTTTACCAGCACAACAAAGCTGTCTATACATCTAATTTGATAGCCTGCACCTACCAGGTCGGTCCTAACCCCCTTGAGGCCATCGGCGTTTCTGTCGATCGGTTCCTCAAAGGATTGGCTGGGGAGTCCACCGTAGCAAAGACGCAGGTCATCAGCACGGCGACCGTCTTGTTGGACAAGACGGCCTAGGGAGGAACTTGTGATTAACGTTTGTCCGGTATGCGGTACCGAGGTAGCGCCCGAGGATCCCGTATGCAATGCATGCGGCTTTAAATTGGCTGGCAGCACGCAAAGCTTCAAGCCCATCTCCGTTGCTGAATTCGACGCCGAAGGGGGAAACCAAAGCAAGTCTGCCACCCTGCGTGTCATACGAGGGCCCCAGATTGGCTCCATCTTCGCGCTTGCCGACCGCCCGATGACCGTCGGGCGCAATCCTCACTGCGATATCTTCCTCAACGACATGACCGTTTCGCGGTCGCACGCCAAGATTGAGCCGATGGGGAGCGAATTCTGCATCGTAGACGAGAACTCTTTCAACGGCGTGTGGGTAAACGACAAGGCTGTTGGGCGTGCCGTTCTCAATCAGGGAGATATCGTCCAAATAGGTGTTTTCTGCTTGGCATTCGAGCAGAACTAAAGGGGGTAACAATGGAACTGCTTTCCGGCAATGAGGCCATAGCTCGTGGCGCCTGGGAGGCTGGATGCACCATAGGCGTGGCGTATCCGGGCACTCCTTCCACCGAGACGCTGGAGAACTTCGCAAAGATGGAAGGCGTCTATGCTGAATGGGCCACTAACGAGAAGGTTGCGGTAGAAGTAGGAGTCGGCGCCAGTGCCGCAGGTGCGCGCGTTCTTGCCACCATGAAGCACGTGGGCGTCAACGTGGCCGCTGACCCGATCTTCACGGCCGCCTACACCGGCGTCAATGGCGGCATGGTTATTTTGGCAGCAGACGATCCAGGCATGTATTCGTCCCAAAACGAGCAGGATTCCCACTTCTATGCCCAGGCTGCCCATATTCCCATGCTGGATCCCTCCGACAGTCAAGAGGCGCATGACTTCACTAAGGCCGCCTTCGGACTATCCGAGGAATTCGACGTGCCTTTCTTCATCAGGTCAACCGTGCGTGTCTCCCATACGAAGACGCCGGTGGAGGTTGCGCCCAAGTCTGAGGTTCAAAACAAGCCCTATGAGACCAACCCGGCTAAGTGGGTCATGATGCCTGCTTTCGCCAAGCCTCGCCGCAAGGTTCAGCTTGAGCGCATCGCCAAGCTGCAGGAATGGGTTGAATCCTGCGACTACAATCGCGTTGAGATGAAGGACACCCGTATTGGCGTTGTGTGCGGCGGTGCGGCCTATCAGCATGTCGTTGAGGCGCTCCCAGAGGCCTCCGTATTGAAGATCGGGGTCTCTTGGCCGCTTCCCCAAGGGAAGCTTGGCGACTTTGCTGCAAAGGTAGATGACCTATATGTGGTCGAGGAAGGCTCTGACTACCTGGTTCAAGCCGTAAAGGCATGCGGTGTGAAGGTCTCGGCGTTTCCTTGCGGGCTTCCCGCCGATGGCGAGCTTTCTCCGGGACTAATCCGTAAAGCAATGGGCCTTGAGCAGCCTGCCTTCGATGAGGCCCCTCAGGGGCTTCCCGGCCGTCCGCCGGCTTTGTGCCCAGGTTGCCCGCACCGCTTGGTCTTCAAGGAGCTGTCACGCCTGAAGGCTATCGTCACAGGCGACATTGGCTGCTACACCTTGGGCGCCTTGCCGCCTTTGGGCGCCATGGACACCTGCGTTGACATGGGCGCCTCGGTCAGCATGGCGCATGGCTTCGAGCTGGCGCTTTCTGGCACCGAGCATCGTCCCGTGTGCGCCGTCATCGGAGACAGCACCTTCGGTCATTCAGGCCTTTCCTCGCTGATATCCACGGTCTATAACCAGGGCGGCGGCACGGTATGCGTGCTTGACAACCGCACCACGGCCATGACCGGGCGCCAAGGCAACCCCTTCAACGGCGAGACGCTTCAGAAACGTCCCAGCCGTGAGCTTGATCTTGAAGGCGTAGTTCGTGCCCTTGGTGTGGAGGATGTACGCACCATTGATCCCAACGACATGAAGGCGGTGCGGAAAAACCTCAAAGAGGCCACTCAGTCCGACGCGCTTTCGGTGCTGGTGTTCCGCAGCCCGTGCGTCCTGCTTGAGCGTACGCGCAAGCCGGCCTATTTTGTGACGGGAGCCTGCACCGGATGCGGCGTCTGCACCAGCTTGGGTTGTCCCGCCATCGCACGTGATGCCGAGAGCGGCCAGGCCAGCATTGATCCGGGCATGTGCATCGGTTGCGGCCAGTGCGCGCAGTATTGCGGTTTCAAGGCCATCGAGCAGAGGGAGAACTAACATGACGCAGAACAACACCCTCGGCGGCTCAGGCGTAGCCACCACCACCGTTTTGCTGTGCGGCGTCGGCGGGCAGGGAACCATCCTTGCGGCGGACCTGCTTGCCAAGGCATGCATGGCAGCGGGCCTTGACGTAAAGGTTTCCGAAATCCATGGCATGTCGCAACGCGGCGGTGCCGTTACCACCGTTGTGCGCTTCGGCACCGACGTGAAGTCCATGGTCGCCGACCTTGGCATGGCAGACTGCGTGGTCTCCTTCGAGAAGATGGAGGCCCTGCGCAACCTGCCTTTCCTCAAGCAAGGCGGATTCATGCTGGTCAATGATGAGATCATCAAGCCCCAGTCCGTTGCTACCGGCAAGGCCCAGATGCCCTCCAACATGACCGAGGAGCTTCAAGGCAAGGGCGCCATGCTTATTCCGGCTCCAAAGCTGGCTGCCGAGGCAGGAACGGCAAAGGCTGCCAATGTGGTCTTGCTCGGCGCGCTGGCAACCCGCCTTCCCTTCGACACCGGCTTGTGGAAGGATGTCATCTCCAAGCGCGTGCCGCCTAAGACCATCGAGGCCAACTTGGCCGCCTTTGATGCCGGCGTCAAGTTCGCTTCGTAATGCCCGAGCTCTCCGACATCTCTACAACGCATGCAAGGCGACCCTTCACGGGTCGCTTTGCTCCTTCTCCGACGGGGCGCATGCATGCCGGAAACATCTATGCCGCGCTGGTGACTTGGCTTCTGTGTCGCTTGGATGGTGGCCAGGTGGTGCTTCGCATAGAGGATTTGGACCGCGAAAGGTCGCGTCAGGAATATGCTGAGCAGATCATGCGCGACTTTGAGTCCCTGGGCCTGACGTGGGACAAGGGGCCGTATTACCAGCATGATCGCGATGAGGCCTATGCCCATTGCTTCCAAAAATTAACGGAGAAGGGGTTGGTGTATCCCTGCTTCTGCACGCGGGCAGACCTGAAGGCTGCTTCGGCTCCTCAGGGATCGGAGAAGTGGGTTTATGCAGGAACGTGCAGAAGCCTCACTGAGACGCAACGAGAGGCTGCATACCTTAAATTATCCAAGGAGGGGCGAGTAGGTGCCGCAAAACGGCTCTGCGTGCCCCAGGATGGGCGCACTTGGGTTGTCGAAGACCTCCTGCAGGGGCGCTTTGAGCAGAATCTTGCTACCCAATGCGGCGATTTCATCGTCCAACGTGCCGACGGCGCCTTCGCCTATCAGCTTGCTGTGGTGGTAGACGACTCCGAGCAAGGCATCAACTTGGTGTCTCGCGGCATCGATTTGCTCTCATCCAGCCCCCAACAGCGCTATCTTCAGCACCTTTTGGGCTTGCCGAGCGTTGATTACGCCCATGTTCCGTTATTCACGGCTTCTGATGGCAGGAGATTGGCCAAACGCGATAAGGACGCGGCCTATGATGCCCTTTTGCGGCAGTACCGCACCCCCGAAGGTGTCTTGGGGCATATTGCATACGCTTCCGGCCTTGTTCAGCAGGATTGTCCTCAAACTGCTTCGCAGATATTGCAGCAGGCCAGCTTTGAGAGCATTCGCAAAAGCTGTAGTGGCGTTAAGGCAATCACCTTCGCTTAATAGCCGCTTTAGAGCAAATAGCAAAGGGCGTAGAAGGCCCCAAGGCAAATGTTCAGGCTGATAACCTGGGACATGGCCGCAACGCGCGACTCGAGCACCAAGGGGTTCATCTTCAAGGCTTTCAAAAGCGGGTAACTCATGATGAGCAGGAACAGCACCACGTAGCACCCTTGTGGGTGAAAGGCTATGCTAAAGACCACCATAGAAGCCACGATGAGGTACATGCAGACGTGGTAGACCTTCTTCGCACGTTCGCGCCCGAGCAAGACCGGCACGGTCTTGCGTTTGGCTTCGATGTCCTTTTCGATATCGCACATGTTGTTGGTGAAGTTGATAAGCCCAATCCCGATGATCAGCGGAAGCGCCTGCAGCAAGTAAAGCCAGCTGAACGTTCCCGTTAGGACATAGGCGGTTGCCAGGCAGATGAGGCCGCCCATGGTAAAGCCGCTTGCCAGCTCGCCTAAAGGCAAATACGAAAGGGGAGTCTTGCCGACGGAGTAGGCTACGATGACCAGCGCGCCTGCAATGCCGATGGCCAACGTGATCCAGCTTGAGCGAAAGACGACGTAAAGGCCCAACACCAACGCAATCGCCATGAAGACGAGGAACAGCTTAAGGGCGTCCTTGGGATTGACGTCGTTGTACACCAAGACGGCATCGGTGGAGTCCACCTGATTTTCCAAGGTATCGGCCCCCTTGGCGAAGTCCATGTAGTCGTTGAGGGTGTTGACACCCGATTGCATGAGGATGCAAATGACAAACATGCACAAGACCAGGGCGATGTCGACGGTTCCGACGATGCTATGGGCGATAGCTGCGCCCACCAGAACCGGAAGCACGGCGGCCACCCATGTGTGGGGCGCTGCCAGCTGCAGCATCATCTGAGGCGTCAAGGTGGTGATTTTGCTTTCTGTTGCCATAATTCATTCTTCTTGTTAGCGGGCGAATCTAGTAGGATTTACCTGAACATTTTACTCAAATATTGGCACTCGTTGATAGGTCTTCATATGCGCATCTGCACTCCGATTAAAATTAGATATGCCGAAACCGACCAGATGGGCATCGTTTACCACGGCAACTACGCTTTGTACCTTGAGGATGCCCGTACCCATTTCCTTGAGGAGGCAGGCTATCCTTATGAGCGCATGGAGGAGGCGGGTTACATGTCCCCGGTGGTTGACCTGTCCATCCATTATGGCAGCCCCCTTCGCTATGGCGATACTGCCATCGTGCGTACGCGTGTTGTCGAGAACAAGGCTGCCAAGACGGTCTATGCGTATGAGATCTTCCGCGAAGGTATGGATTTGGACCACGACACGCCCTTGGCCACGGCCAAAAGCTCCCATTGCGTTGTCGGCGCCACCACGTTTAAGCCTGTCAGCATCAAGAAGGTTATGCCTGATCTGTATGAGCTCTACAATTCTCTTGTAGAACCCGAATAGGTTAACCTCGCAACTTCATCCTGCGCAAAACGAAGGCCCGCTTGGATAGCGGGCCTTGTAATTGGAAACTACAGGTACTTTTCCTGCGTTCGCTTTGCCAGGGCCAAGCCCTTCTCAACGTAGCGGCTGCCGTATTCGAAGCGTATGACATAAGAGTATTTGGTGGTGCCGCCCTCGAATTTGGTCTTCTCGAAGGCAAGGCATTCCTGCACTTCCTCCGGAAAGCCTTCGTAGAACTGCTCCATGAAGCCAATCACGTTGATGGCGGCTTGGGCCACGTCGTAGACCTCGCCATTGGGCACTACTATCTTTACGGTCTTCAGATCGAAGTGCGCAGCGTTCTTGAAGTTTTGCGCCGCTTGTACCTGGTCTTTGTCGGTGAAAGGCTGCACCGGGGTGCTGGCAAGCCATACCAGGAACAGCTGGCAGAACAAAACGTCGCGAACGTCAATGCCTGCCCTTTGCAGCGGGTTGAGGTCGATGTTTCTGAGCTCTATGTGGCTTATTCCTTGGCGGAGCGCATCCATGCCATAGGCGCCGCGCGGCTTCAGGCGCACGGGGTAATACAGCTCTGAGGGATACTTGATGAACCCGTTGTCGATGTAGCGTTGGATGCTGTCCACGTAGTCGTCAAGAGAGGTGTAGTCCAAGATGGGGGTGAAGAAGTTCCAGTAGCCAAGCTCAGAGCACCTTACCGTGGAAAAGCCTTGGAACAGATCACCTCCTAGCTTCCCCTTTTCGACGAAGCTCGAGTCCATGACCGGGCTTGCGGCGGTGATGGCGGTGATGATCCATCCGTAGGCAACGCAGCGCTGGGCAAGGTCTATGTAGAGACGGTTCTTGTAGGCGTCGAAGTCGTCAAGACCCTTGGCTTCGAAGTCCGCTCTCAGAAGTTCCTCGGCAAATGAGTAGTTGAAATGAATTCCCGAGAACGCCATCTTATAGCGTCCGTAGCGGTCGGACAGGTATTCGCGATAGGTAGTCTTGCTGGCATCTTCGCCCTCAAACTGCGCTATGGGGATATCACGCTCGTTTTTGATGTAAGGCGGATTGGAGAAGGGCCACAGGAACTCACGCTGGGGCAGATCATGGAGCGTTTTCTGCACAATGGCGTTGTAATGCTCCAACAGGTCGACCACCTCTTGCGGAGAGGAGGCAATAGGGGTGTTGATCTCCACCTGGTTCTCGCTGAAGTCACGGACGATGTGCTCCTGGTCAGCAAAGGGATTAGGCGTCTGTGCGATGTAGCCGTTGGCGTCAATGCGCAGGCTTTCCTTCTCCAAACCGAAAGAGCCTTTAAGGAGCAGGTTTCTGACTGCGGGGTTTTGTGCGTCGAGCATGGTGCCTCACTATCCGCGTTGCTTGCTTACCTTCACTTTAGCATATGAAAGCTTGCGGGCTGGGCTTGCGCCCTTGGCTTATGGTTGCTCCGCTTCGGATACGTTTGGCGTTGTTCGGGCACATGAAGGCTCCGTTTGCTACGTTGAGGCTTATCATCAGGCGTAAGGGGCGTATGATTGATGACAGTAGTTTACGCCCACGCAAGGAGTTGAACCATGGACGCTAACAAACTGCGCTATCTTGAGCTCTTATCCCGATCGTTCCCGAATGCCGCAAAGGCCTCCGCCGAGATCATCAACCTGAGTGCCATCATGAACCTCCCAAAGGGCACCGAGTTCTTTTGCACCGACATTCATGGTGAATACGAGGCGTTTTCCCATATCCTGCGCAACGGATCGGGCTCCATCCGGCTGAAGATCGACGATGTGTTCGGCGATTCGCTCTCCGATGCCGAGAAGCGATCCTTGGCAACGCTTGTTTACTACCCCAAGCAGAAGACCCCCATAGAGATCGCGAAGGCGGACGACAAGACTGACTGGTACTTCACCAACATTGTGCGCCTGGTGGCGGTTTGCCGCTGGACGGCGCGCAAATATACGCGTTCTAAGGTGCGAAAGCTTCTGCCGGAGGATCTGGGCTACATCATGGAGGAGCTCATAACCGAATACGAGCATGCCTCCGACAAGCAAAACTACTATGACGCCATCATCAAGACGGTCATCGAGACGGGGCAGGCCGATGCCCTCATAGAGGCCTTGACGCTTCTAATCAAGAAGCTGGCAATCGATCATCTGCATATCATTGGCGATATCTTCGACCGAGGCCCTGCGCCTGACGCCATATTGGACCTGCTGATGACCTACCATTCCGTCGACATTCAATGGGGCAACCATGACATTGTCTGGATGGGCGCCGCCGCGGGGCAGCGTGGCTGCATCGCCCATGTTGTTCGACAGTGCGCGCGCTACGGTAACCTCTCCATTTTGGATGACGCGTATGGCATCAACATCCTTCCGCTTGCTTCCTTTGCCTTGGAAGCGTATAAGGATGACCCTTGCGTGGCTTACGGATTGAAGGGAAATCCGCAGCTCACGTCCCAGGAATACGACATGAGCATCAAAATCCAGAAAGCAATGGCCATCATTCAATACAAGGTGGAGGGCCAGCTGGCGCTTGAGAACCCCAGCTTTGGCGTAGGGGATAGGCGCCTTTTGCACCTCATTGACTACGAAAAGGGGACCATTACGCTTGACGGCGTGGAATACGAGCTTACCGACAAGGTGTTTCCGACCGTTGACCCCGCTGATCCCTATGCCCTTACCCCAGGTGAGGAAGATGTCATGCAACGCTTGGAGCAAGCCTTCACCGGCTGCGAGAAGCTACAGACCCATGTGCGTTTCCTTCTTGATGCTGGAAGCCTGTACAAGGTTTACAACGGAAACCTGTTGCTGCATGCCTGCGTTCCGCTTAATCAGGATGGAACCCTCAAGGAAGTTGATATCTTCGGCAACACCTATAGGGGCAAGGCCCTGTATGCCGTCATGGAGGACTACGTCCGTGCCGCCTTCTTCAGCTCTGACCCGCAAAAGCGTAAGCGTGGCCGCGATCTTATGTGGTACCTGTGGCTGGGGGAGGGCTCGCCGCTGTTCGCCAAGAGCAAGATGGCCACGTTCGAGCGCTACGTCATTGCCGACAAAGGCCCCCAGAAGGAAATCAAGAACTCCTTCTACTCGCTGCTGGAAAACGAGCATGCCATCGATGCCATCTTCGATGAGTTTGGCCTTAACCCGCAGATGGCCCATATCATCTGCGGCCATGTTCCGGTCAAAGCAAAGGATGGCGAAGACCCCGTGAAGTGCAATGGAAAGGTCCTTTGCATAGATGGTGGCTTCTCCCGTGCCTACCAACCGACCACGGGCATTGCCGGCTACACCCTCATCTCGAACTCCTACGGCTTCATGCTTTGCGCCCATGATCCGCTCGAGTCCATCGACGCCGCTGTTCGCAATGAACTCGACATCCATTCGTCCAAGAGGGTGGTTGAGCGCGTTGAGAGGCGTACGTATGTGGCAGACACCGACACCGGTGCCACCCTTGCGGCACAGATTGAGGACCTGAAGGACCTTCTGCAGGCTTACGAGCAAAAGCTCATACCGCAACGGATATAACATGCAAGTGCGGGGGCGTTGAGCCCCCGCTTCGTTTAGGGAAGTTGCTGGCAGCGCCAGTTCCAGTTGCCTTGCGCCACGCCTGGAACATTCATGCGGGCCTCGTCCCCGAGCAGTAGGACGTCTTGGAGCTGCATCATAACCACGCGGTCGCTTTGCTGGTCAAGCGTGCGATCCACCAAAGATTTGGCCAAGGTCTGCGCTTCTTCTCGGCCGATTACAAAATGCTTTTGGCACCACCCCACAAGCGTTGAGGTGTCGTGCGTGCCCAGGTAGACCAGGGAGTTGTCGGCGGGTTGGTAATGGTCCCGCACATCGTTGTCTGCAAACTGGATGACGTCCATCCCCGGGAAGCCGCAAGTGGCCACCAAGGCACGGACGGCAGGTGTGATAGTTCCCAGGTTCTCGCCGATAAGGGGAAGCTTTGACCCGTGCCTTTCCTCTGCTGCTTCGAAAAGCCTTCGGGCCGGTCCATAGTTCCAGCGGCCTTCGGTGGCTTTAAGCCCTTTGTCGATGGTGTAGTAGGAGCTGAAGCCCAGGAAGTGGTCAAGGCGGACATAGTCATACAGGAAAAACATGCGCTCAAGGCGGTCAAGCCACCATTTGAAGCCCGTGCTTTCCAGCACATCCCAGTCATAGACTGGGTTTCCCCAAGCCTGCCCGTCCTCGCAGAGGGCATCAGGCGGCACGCCAGCCTCGGTAGAGGGATATCCTTTCGCGTCAAGCTTGAATATGCCCGGATGAGCCCAGACATCAGAGGAGTCGGCGCTCACGTACATCGGTAGATCCCCGATGATGCTCACGCCTTTGGCATTGGCATACGCTTTAAGGTCCGACCATTGGCTTTGAAAGGCGAACTGTTCCCGTTTGACCTTGTTGACAATGGCTGAAAGGGAAGGCATGTCAAGCAGGCCTTCGTTCCAGGTCTTGTAACGTTCGTCCCATTGCTGCCAAGGAATTTCCCCAACGGCCTCCTTGATGGCCCTGAAGGCCGCATAGGCGTCCAGCCAGCCAGCGTTATGGGCGCAGAAGGCCTCAAACGCGGTTTGGTTGCCAAGCGCTTCCAGGTATCCATCAACATCTTCCGGCCATTCGACGAGTGCGGGGTTTCCTGCGAAGGCCGAAAGCCCGGCATAGGGGCTGCCGTAGTTGTCGGTGGGGTTTACGGGAAGCATCTGCCAATAGGTGTAGCCGTTTTCAGCCAGCCAATCGACGAAGCAGCGCGCCGGAGCGCCAAGGGTGCCCGGCTTTCCTTCGTTAGGAATACTGGTCAAGTGCGCGATGACGCCTTTGCCAGGCTCCATGGGGCGCTGCAACTGCTGGGAAGCGTGGAAGTATAAAACCGAGCTGCCGAAAGGCGGCAGGCTAACGCATGCCTGGCCGTTCTCAACCGTAACCGGTCGGGGCGATGCCAGCTCGCTCACGCATTCTTTCTCCAGGGGCAGGCTCACGGTGGCCCAGTCCCAGGGGCTGCGGTTGACCAGCACGCACACCGACTCTTCGGCTGAGCGGCGCCACCAACCCAATACCTCGTTGCCGAAGGACACCGGCTCGAAGGATCCGTCAATGAAAAGCGGCAGCGATTTTCGCAGCGCAATGGCGTCGCGATGCAAGCCGAAGCACTCCGCATCAATGTTTTCCCAGGGCATGGTCGAACGGTTGAAGGGATCGCTGTAACCTTGAAGCCCTGCTTCGTCGCCGTAATAGACGCTGGGAACGCCGGGCATGGTCATCTGGAGCAGCACCGCAAGGCGTAATCTTGATTTTGCTAAGTTTTGCTGTTCGCCAGATAGGCGGTATTCGAATTTCTGCTCATCGGTAAGCGCGTCCTTGTGAGGTGCATCGCCAAGCGTGGTCAGAATGCGTTCGCGGTCGTGGCTGCCCAGAAGATTCAAACTGCAGTAGAAGTTGTCGGCAGGGTAATTCTCGCTCAGTTCCTGCATGCGACGTGCTGCCTCAGGTGCATGGATGCGGCCGGTCAGATAATCGATGACGGCGCTGCGGAAGGGATAGTTCATCACGCCGTCAAGCTCTTCGCCTTGGAAGTAATAGCGTAGCTTGTCGTAGGCGTACTTGTGTGAGGCGTCTTCCCAGACCTCGCCTATGACCAAAGCCTTCGGGTCTTGCGCCAACGCCGCACGTTTGATGTCGGCGATGAAAGAATCGGGGAGTTCGTCTGCCACGTCAAGGCGCCACCCTTTGGCTCCTTTGCCAAGCCAATGCCTGATCACGCCGTCTTCGCCGCAGAAGTATTGGCGCAGGCTCGGGCAGTCCTCATCGTATTCCGGCAGGTCCTTGACGCCCCACCAGCTCTCATAGGTGCCGTCGTCGTTGAACCGATACCAATCGCGGTAGGGAGAGGCACTAGACTGGGCGGCGCCGCAATCCTCGTAGTTGTCATAGGCGTTGAAGTAACGGGAGTCCTGGCCGGAATGGTTGAAGACGCCATCCAAGATGACGGACATGCCCCTTTCCTCGGCCTGGCGGCAAAGCTCGGTGAAGTCCTCCTGCGTGCCAAGCATGGGGTCAACAGCACGATAGTCTGCCGTGTCGTAGCGGTGGTTGCTTGCGGCCTCGAAGATCGGGTTGAGGTAGAGGACAGTGACGCCAAGGGCTTGCAGGTAATCGAGTTTGCTCATGACGCCCTTTAGTGAGCCGCCATAGAAGTCCCACTGGGCGATGTCGCCGTTGTCCAACCGCTTGTAAGAGGGGTATTCATCCCAATTGTCTACAAGTACCCTTTTGGGGCCTTTTCGCGGCTGAGAAAGCACCTGGGCGGCTCTGGCGTCCCATTGGTCATCACGCGCGAAGCGATCGGGGAATATTTGGTAAACGATGCCTTTGCGATACCAATCAGGTTGCACGGGACGGGGCACATAGACCGTCATTTGGAACGAGGGGGGCGGGAAGGGGTAGAGACGCCCTGGCCCTGTTGTCCAGCCTTCTTCCGCGCCGTACCAAACGTAGGAGCCGTCGGGGCCTTCTATCAGAAAGGAATACCACACCACGCCGACGTGTTCGGGGATATAGTTGCAGGTGAAGGTCCTGCAGGGTGCCGAAGTCCCATCAGGGGCAGGCGCTTTTTCGGTGGCTGCCATGTCAAACAGCTGCTCGCCGAAGCCTTCCTGCCAGACGCGAAGACGGCAACTCCTGGCCATCCCTTCCCATGTATCAATCGTGAGCGAATAGGCGCCGTCCTTCAGGGCGGCGCCTACGGGGTTTCGATACCTTTCATTGCTGGTAATATGCAATGCTTTCAATGAGTGCCCTTTCTTTAGGCTTGTCTAGCCTAAAAGCTGTTCGTAGAGCGCTAAATAGTCCTTGGCAGCACGGCTCCAGCTGAAATCGGCCTGCATGGCTTGGGCCTGCAGGGAACTCCACGCTTCCTTTTCGTTCATGAAGATGTCCGCGCCATACAACAGGATGTCTGCCATCTCGGAAGAGTCCATGTTGGCAAACGAGAACCCGGTACCGGTTCCTGTGTAGCGGTTGTACGGAGCTACGGAATCCTTCAGCCCGCCTGTCTCGCGCACGATTGGCAGGGTGCCGTAGCGCATGGCGATCATCTGCGACAGGCCGCAGGGCTCAAAATCAGAAGGCATGAGCAGCATGTCGCTGCCGGCGTACATGCGATGACTCAGTGCGTTGTCGAAGCGCAATGCGACGCTCATTTGGCCAGGGTAGTGCATGGATAGGTCACGCAGCTCGTTTTCGTAGCGAGGGTCTCCTGTGCCTAGGATTGCCAGCTGAATGCCGCAGGCCATAAGGCGCCCGACGCTTTCGCATACCATGCCGACACCCTTTTGGTCAGTCAGGCGCGATACCATCGAGACCAAGGGACGCGACGGGTCAACCCAAAGCCCTAGCTCTTCCTGCAGGGCCTTCTTGCAGGCTGCCTTGCCGGCAAGGTTATCCTGGTCATAGGTGAAAGGAATCAACGCGTCAGTTGCGGGGTTCCAAATGGCACGGTCAATGCCGTTAAGGATGCCAACGAAGTCCTGGCCGCGACGGCGGAAGAAGGGGTCGAGCCCTTCACCAAAGCGCGGTGTCTTGAGCTCTTGGACATACGTAGAGCTTACGGTTGACAACTTGTCGGCATAGCTTAAGGCAGCCTTCATGTAGTTGACTGAGCCGCAATCGGTGGTTGAGGCAGATATGGCCTGACCAGTGTTTACGCCAATCAGGCTGTCGTAGGAGTCCTCAGGATACTTGCCCTGGAACATGGCGTTATGGATGGTGAAAACCGTCTTGAGGTTACGGCAGCAGGGCTTGTCTTGGTAGAGCTCATGCAGGTAAAGCGGTATGAGTGCGGTTTGCCAATCATGGCAATGGACCACATCGCAGCGAGCCTGCCGAACAAGGCAGATCGTCTCACAGACGGCACGCGAGAAGAAGGCGAAGCGGCCTCCGTCGTCGCCGTACCCGTAAAGTCCGCTGTCGCGTGCGAAGAAATCATCATTGCCGATGAACAGGTAAGTCACCTCGCCGAGCTTGAGCGACTTGCACGTGCAGGGGACTGGACCCCATGGCATGGGGACGTCGAACTCCGCAAGTGTCTTCATCTGCTCCTGATAGGCAACGTCAATACTCGAATAAAGCGGCATGCACACCGAAACGCGTGCCCCGGCTTGGGACAGGGCGGTCGGAAGCGTGCCTGCAACGTCACCGAGGCCTCCGGTCTTTGCGAAAGGAACGGCCTCAGCGCTGGCAAACAGGATGCGTGGGCCTTTCTGGGTAGCAGCGGTCATGTCTGATAACTCCTAATCGGCAGCCTTGGTAAGGTAGAAGATGTCGTCCTTGGTGCCTTGGATGACGGTGTTGGCAGGGATGGTGTTGTTGCGGTCGATAACAGCGTTTTCAACGCGAGCGCCAGACATCACGTGCGCTCCCTGCATCAGAAGCGAATCGATGACGACAGCTCCTGGCTCGACGATGCAATGACGGCCAAGCACCGACCCCTCGACCGTGCCTTTGATGATGCAGCTGGAGGAGATCGAGGAATTGGTCACCTTGCTTCCGGCCTCGTACTTCGCGGGCGAGGTGTCGTGCGACTTGGTCTTCACCTTGCGGCCGCGCGGGAACAGCGAGCGCTGGTTGTCCAATTCCAAGAGCTCACGGTTGACCTCGTAGAAGGACTTGAGATTGAAGACGGGGGCAACGTATTCGTTGAAGTCAAAGACTTGCACGTTGATTCGATCGAATTCGCCTTCCATGGCCTCGAACAGATCCAGATAGTCCTTCGTCTCGTAGCGATCCATAAGCTCAAAAAGCTTTTCCTTATTGATGATGAAGGAGTCAAGGAAGGCGGTGTCGCCCTCAACAACGCCAGAGGAGAAGCCAGTCACGCGGCCGTCTTTGACATCAAGGTTGATTAAGTCGGCGTCAGCGTGGCCGGGGGTTACCGTCTTAGCCAGGACGGTGATGTCGGCGCCCGTTTGCGTATGTGCTTCGAGCACCTGGTCGTAATCGACCGTGAATACCACGTTGGCGGACGCGAAGACCACATAGTCGTAATCGTTGCGCGTGAAGATGGCCTTATTCTTCAGCAGGTCCTCAAGCAGGAAGCGCCCTCCGGTGCGGGCCGTGCCGAAGGGGGAGCCGGGCTCGATGAACAATCCGCCGCGCTTGCGGATAAGGCCCCATTCCTTGCCGGCACCGACGTGATCGATGATGGAGCGGTAGTTGGTGGGCATGATCATGCCGATAACCGTGACATCCGCATTGGTCATGTTTGAAAGAGCGAAGTCAACCACGCGGTAGCGGCCATGGAAGGGCAGGGAGGCCAATGGCCTCGTGCTCCCAAGCTGGCCGATGGCCTTTGAGGAGTAGTTGCATTCGATGATGCCGATGGTTCTTTTCATGGCTATTCGCCCCTCTTCACTTTGCCGCCGTTGCCAATGGCGATGATCTCGCCGTCGGGCTCGCCTAAGGAAACGCCTTCTTCAACAACGGCATCCTCGCCGACGATCGCGCAGGTCACTGTTGCATTTTTTTCTACACGGGCGCCCGGCAGGAGCACCGCATCCTTGACGATGGCACCTTCGCCTACGAAGCATCCGGTGGAGATGATGGCGTGCTGTGCGACGCCAAACACCTGGCTACCGTCGGCAACCAGGCAGTCGTCAACGGTGGCCTCAGGCCCGATGAAGGCAGGCGTCATGTTAATGTTGTTGCTCATGATGGGGAACTTGTCGGAGAAGATGTCGAAGGCAGGGTTTTCTCCGAGCAGATCCATGCTGGTCTCGAAGTAGCTGGACAAGGTGCCGACGTCGCGCCAGAAGCCGTTGAACTCAGAGGCGAAGAGACGCCGTCCCGCGGCAAGCATGTTGGGAATAACGTTGCCGCCGAAGTCATGTTCGGAGTCAACGTCAGCGTTGTCGCTGTTCAAGACCCTCAGAAGCAGATCGGTGTTGAAGATGTAGATGCCCATGGAGGCCAGATTGCTTTCCGGCTCCTTCGGCTTCTCAGCAAATTTAGTGATGCGGCCGTCTTCTTCGGTGCTCAGGATGCCGAAGCGCGATGCCTCCTCCCAAGGAACGGGCATGACCGCGATGGTCAGGTCGGCGTTGTTCTTGATGTGCGATTCGAGCATCTTTCCGTAGTCCATGCGGTAAAGCTGGTCACCGGACAGGATCAGGACGTAGTCGCTGTCCTGCTGCTCGATGAACTCGATGTTCTTGGACACGGCGTCAGCCGTGCCGGCATACCAGGCGCCGCCGGATTGCGTATAGAACGGGGGGAGGATGGAGACGCCACCGTCAAGGTTCCAAGCCTCGCCCGTGCCGATGTAGGAATGCAGCAGGTAGGGCCTATACTGCGTCAGCACGCCAACGGTCTCGATGCCGGAATTCGCGCAGTTGGAAAGCGCGAAGTCGATGATGCGGAACTTTCCGCCAAACGAGACGGCCGGCTTGGCGACATCGCTGGTAAGCGCTTTCAAGCGTGAGCCTTGGCCGCCGGCCAACAACATTGCGATGCATTTTTCCTTCCCCATGGTTCATGCTCCTTCGGAAGTGAGGGGTTTTGTCACCTGGTTTAGATATACCAGATGTCCTTTGCGTATTCTCGGATGGTTCGGTCGCTAGAGAAAAAGCCCGACATAGCGGTGTTGTGCACCGACATGCGGTTCCAAGCGTCTCGGTCCTGGTAGCTTTGCGTCAGCTCTTCCCATGCTTGCACATATGAGTAGAAGTCTTTCAGGACCAAGTCGTAGTCGTTGCCGATCATCAAGCCGTCATGAATGCTTTCGAAATTGCCGCTCAAGCGGGAAAGCGATCCATCGGTCAGCATGTCGACGATGCGGCCTAGGCGCTCACGGTCAGCATTGTAGGCATCCCATGCCCAGTAATGGCCGCTGCGACGAAGCTCATCCACCTCGTGGCTGCGCAATCCGAAGATCTTGATGTTCTCCATGCCTGCCAGTTGGGAGATTTCCACGTTGGAGCCGTCGTAGGTGCCAAGCGTGATGGCGCCGTTCATCATGAGCTTCATGTTGGAGGTGCCTGAGGCCTCTGATCCGGCCCAGCTGATTTGCTCCGAGATGTCGGCCGCAGGGTAGATGAGCTGGGCGTTGGAGACGGCGAAGTTGGGAACGAAGGCCACCTTGAGGTATTCGTTGACGCGCTCGTCGTTGTTGACAACGTCCGCTATGGAATTGATGAGACGTATGACCTCCTTGGCGAAGGTGTAGCTTTGCGCGGCCTTGCCTGAGAAGATGAAGCTGGTAGGCTCCGGCTTAAAGTTCGGATCCTTGATCATGCGGTTGTAAAGGTCGAGCACCTTGAACGCGCTGAGCAGTTGCCGCTTGTAGGCATGGAAGCGCTTTACCTGCACGTCGAAGATGGTGTTGGGGTCAAGCTCGGTGCCTGTGGTGTTCTTGATGTAGTCAGCCAGACGCCTCTTGCACGTCAGGCGAGCTGCCTCAAAGCCCTCTAGGAAGGCGGAATCCTGTTCAAACGGGAGCAGCTTCTGAAGTTCGTCGGCATCGTCCATCCAGGAGTCACCAATGGCAGAGGTGATCAGCTTTGAGTAGGCAGGGTTCGCCTCGGCCAAGAAGCGGCGATGCGCTATGCCGTTGGTCTTGTTGTTGAACTTTCCAGGCTCCAACAAATAGAAGTCTTTCAGCGTGCTTTGCTCGAGGATGGAGGTGTGCAGGGCGGACACGCCATTGACCGAGTGGCTGAAGATGACGGAGCAGTTTGCCATGCGCACCTGGCCGTCCCAAAGGATTGCGGTACGGCTCAGCTTCTCGAACCAATCCGCCGTCTCGCGTGGGAAATTCTCACGGTAACGACGGTCAATCTCCTCAATGAACATGTAGGTACGCGGAGTGAGCGTACGCAGCATGTCGATGGGCCACTTCTCCAATGCCTCGGGCATGACGGTGTGGTTGGTGTAGGACACGACTTCCTTCACAATCTTGAAGGCAAGGTCAAAGTCGACTCCCTTGTCGTCCACCAGCTGGCGCATGAGTTCCGGGCCGCACAAGGCGGGATGCGTGTCGTTGGTGTGGACGCTGACGAACTTGCCAAGGTTCTCCCAATCGGCGCCATGCTCGCGCTCGAAGGAGCGAAGGATGGTCTGCAGGCCGGCGCAGACGAAGAGGTATTCCTGCTTCAGGCGCAGCAAGCGTCCGTGATCGCCTGAGTCGTTAGGGTAGAGGATGGTGGAGATGGCCTCGATGTCCGTCCTGAACTTGTTGGCTTTCGCGTAGTCGCCGTCGTTAAAGGCGTCCAGATCGAAATCCTCAACATAGGGCTCAGCGCTCCAAAGGCGCAGCTTGTTGATCTGCTTACCGCCGTAGCCCACGATGGGGACATCGTAGGGGACAGCCAGGATCTGCTCGCCGCCTTCCTGGGTGAACCAGAAGCGTCCCGTCTCGTCTTCGTGGCGCACCACATGGCCGCCGAAGCGAACCTTGACGGCGCTTTCGCCCATGCGCGTCTCCCAGGGGAAGCCCTTCGCAAGCCAGTTGTCGGCCTTCTCGACCTGACAACCGTTTTCTATTTCCTGGCGGAACAGGCCATAGCGGTAGCGCATGCCGTTGCCGTAGCCGGCGATTCCTTCATGTGCCATGGAATCCAAGAAGCATGCGGCAAGTCGGCCTAAGCCGCCGTTGCCCAAGCCCGGGTCGCATTCCTTGGCGCAGAGGTTCTCAAGCGAAGTGCCCAGCTGCGTGAGGCCTTCCGACACGATGTCCCGCACGCCGAGGTTGATCAGGTAGTTGTCCAGCAGCGGCCCGATCAGGAACTCCAAAGAGAAGTAGTAGACCTTCTTCTTGGAGTCGTTGTCCGTGCGGTTGGCAAGCTTCTTCGACTGCGAGGAAACCATGCGCGCCAGGGCCGCATAGCGTTGGGTGTCAGAGAGCTTTTCGAAAGGCTTGCTGTAGAAGGACACGCAGAAATTGCGGTAATGGTGGACGAATTCCTCGGTGGAGGTGAACCAGCTGGAGTCCTTCGCCGTTCCTTCCTCGGGATTAAACACTTTGTCTTGGGTCATCAATCTCTCCTTATTGGACATAAGGGCTTTTTGGTCGGTCATTTACTTTTTGCAGCTCAGGATGAGACCGCATAGCGGTGGGATGCGCAAGGTGATGGAGTTGGCTCGTCCGTGGGCGCCGATAGGCTCGGAAAGCCGGTCTCCTTCGTTGGTTACGCCAGAGCCTCCGCAGCGGACATCGTCGGTGTTGAAGACCTCGGCGTAGCTTCCTTCGTACGGCACGCCTAGGCGATAGTCATCATAGGCAGCGACGCCAAAGTTGACGACCACCAAAAGGTCGTCGGCGGGGTCGTTTCCATGCCGCACAAAGCTGAAGATGGATTGATCGCTGTTGTGGGAATCGATCCATTCGAAGCCGTCAGCGGTATAGGACCTCTCCCAAAGGGCAGGGTGTTCGCGGTAAAACCAGTTAAGGGCACGCGTGAGGCTTTGCTGGTAGGAATGCAGGGGGTAATCCTGTGCCAGGCTGTATTGGATGCCTTCGTAATAGCGCCATTCGTCAAACTGGCCGATTTCGTTTCCCATGAAATTGAGCTTTGCGCCAGGATGTGCCATCTGGAGCAAGGTCAGAGCACGAAGTCCCGCGAATTTGCGCCACAGGTCACCCGGCATGCGTTGCACAAGGGTGCCCTTGCCGTGAACAACCTCGTCGTGGCTAAGGGGCAACACGAAGTTTTCGTCGAAGACGTAGGCCAACCCGAAGGTGATAAGCCCGTGGCTTCCGTTTCGGTAGGGGAAGTCGGTCTGGATGTAGCGCAGCGTGTCGTTCATCCAGCCCATATCCCACTTGTAGTGGAAGCCGAGGCCACCCCAAGCAGGGGGCTGGGTGACCTTAGGCCAAGCCGTGGACTCCTCGGCGATCATCATGACGCCCGGATGCTCAGAGCCCACTGTTTTGTTTGCGAGCTGGATCAGGGCAATGGCGTCGTCGTTTTCCTCGGTGCCGCGTGCGTTGAACCGCTTGAGCGCAGGGTCATGGATGTCAAAGTTGAGGTAGAGCATGGAAGTCACGCCGTCCATGCGGATGCCGTCGGCATGGTATTCCTCGATCCACCAAAGAAGGTTGGAGATCAGGAAGCTCTTCACCGGCCCGTATCCGAAGTTGAACATATGGGTTCCCCAGGTGGGATGGACCTTGTTCTCGTACAGCCACGTGCCGTTGAAGTCTGCCAAACCGTGCTCGTCGGCGCAGAAGCCGCCGCCAGCCCAGTCAAAGATGACGCCGATGCCTGCCTGATGGCAGCTGTCGATGAAGTGTTTGAACTGCAAAGGATTGCCAAAGCGTGAGGTGGGGGCGTAGTAGCCGGTGATTTGGTAGCCCCACGATCCGTCAAAGGGGTGCTCCATGACCGGCAAAAGCTCGATATGGGTATAACCCATATCCTTCACGTAGTCCACCAAGTCGTGCGAAAGCTCGTCATAGGTAAGATAGGATCCGAACTTGTCGTCGCTGTTGGGATCGCCGTTTCCGGCAACGCCGTCAAGATGGCGCTTCCAACTTGCCAAATGGACCTCGAAGATGTTCAGGGGCTTTTGCATATGGTCGGTCTGGCCACGGCGGGATACCCAATCCTGGTCATGCCACTCATAGGTGCTGATGTCCACAATGCGCGAAGCCGTGCTTGGCGGGACCTGGCAGTAATGGCCGTAAGGGTCCGCCTTTTGAAGTTGGCGGCCGTCTTCAGTGGTTATCAGGTACTTGTAGAGGTTATCCGTGCCGACGTTGGCAATAAAGCCTTCCCACACGCCGGCATTATTGCACGAAAGCGGATTAGCTTGCTGATTCCAATCGTTGAAGCTGCCAATGACGGAAACGCTTTTGACATTGGGGCACCAAACGCCGAAGTGATACCCTTGTTGTCCTTCGCTGGTGCAAGGATGGCTTCCGAGCTTCTCGAAGCTTCGATACCATTCACCTCGTGAAAACAGGTAGCTATCAAAATCAGTAAGATAGAGGTTTTCGTCTAGCTGCGACATGACCCCTCCCGTTTCATGCGTCGATGTCCAAACGATACGAAACATCTTCCATGATAACAGCACGCCGTTTTGAACCGCTGCCAATTGGGGAATTTTCCGCAAGATGCTGGGGGAATGGCAAAGAACAAGGTTCACGTCCGAACTCTCTGCTTATTCCCGTTAACTACGCAAAATGTTATAGTCAACAACCGAACAAACAAGTAACCGAGAAGAATCGGGTCAAGCTCCATGAGCGAATTTGCATCCCAACTGAAAGCCACCATCTTCGGCATTCCCGCCAGCGTTCTTTTAAGCATTGCTGTTGTGATTGTCGCCCTCGCATTTCTTGCCATCGTTAAGAGAGTCATCAGGAGCCGCATACGAAAGCTTGAGGAAAACGAGAACGCCGGTGTGCGCGTTACGGCCACGCTGAGAACGATTCACACCGTTATTCGATATGTCGTGATCTTCGTTGCGGTTTTGACCATTCTGGATATCAACGGGGTCGATGTTGGGGCCATTGCTGCTGCTGCTGGCGCTGCAGGCATCATCTTAGGTTTTGCGTTGAAGGATGTCCTTGAGGACTTTGCCATGGGTGCGCGCATTGTCACCGACGGCTATTTCAAGGTGGGGGATGTGGTCAAGATGGCGGATGAGGAGGGGATCGTCATTGCCATCACGCCCCAGTCGACAAAGATCCGAAGCATCAACGACGAGTCGATCGTCACCTTGAGCAACCGGCTCTTGCAGCATGTCTCCGTTAGCGGCGGGTTTGACGATATCGATATCCCGCTTGAGTATGAATTGCCGTCAGATGCGGCTCAGGAGCTGTTGGAGGGGATGTGCTCATCTTTGGTGAAGCACGAGAACATTTCCGATGCGAAATGTTTAGGGGTCGCTCAGTTCGGCGAAAGCGGCATCATTTATAAGATTCGTATTTGGACTGATGCCCAGAATCGTCCCCAAACCATGCGTGATGCGCGAAGCCTTGTTAAGCGTACCCTTGACGAACGAGGCATGTCCATTCCTTACAGCCGCGTGAACGTTCATGAAGTCTAGGAGGGCGTTCCTTAAGTCTGCTGACGCAAGGGGAGTATGACGGTCCGAAATTGCTCGAGCTTATCTTATTTGATTTGTAAATTAGTTAGTTTACATAACATATATTATCACAAAGCAGTATTTTGATATTATTGCTAGGAGAGGCCTGTGAAAAGGGCTTTTACTGTTTTTGAAGCTATCAGAGAAGCGATTTCTGATGAAAATCCGACCAGTTACTCACCTTTCGAATTTTAAATCGATTCTCTGGGCGTTGCTTTATGGAGTGCATTGGGCCCAACGCGGCCATTGAGCGATTTCCGTTTACTTGAAAATGAATTAATGGGATCTTTCTAATCATGATTTCGGTTTCAAGCGAGACGACTTGGCTTACGCGTGCCCGGCGCCTGATTGCTTGAAATATCCGCTAAAGCTTCTTGTCTTGCTTATACGTGATTAAAGCTGTTCGGCTTTCCAGGCATCTAGGCAAACGTTGGCTGTTGAGCCATCGTCTTTGAAGCTGGGGCTCTAGCCTCTTCTCTACCCTACGATAAAAACGAACTATAGTTCGTTTTTACAACGTGCCACTGCTGCCGAATCCCCCGACACCCCGTTGAGTTTCTTCCAGCTCTTCGACCTGGACAAGAGAGACAGGCGGAGTCGGCATTATGACCAGCTGGGCAATCCTCTCGCCCTTCTTGGCTTGGAATGTTTCATGGGCGTTGAGATTGATTAGCGCAACCTTGACTTCACCGCGATAGCCGCTGTCTATGAGGCCTGGGGCGTTGGCTACCGTAATGCCTTTCTTGGAGGCCAGTCCGCTTCTTGGAAGGACGAATCCGCCATAACCTACAGGGATGGCTATCGAAAAGCCGCATGGCACGATTGCGCGCTCGAAAGGAGCCAAGGTAATGTCTTCTGCGGCTCGAAGATCCAACCCGGAATCGCCCTCATGGGCGTAAGCAGGTAAGTCAATCCCATCGCGAACTTTGGTTATCTCGACCTTCAAAGGCTCCATTTATCGCAAGCCTTCCAGGGCAGAGGCAAACTCGTCGATGCTCTTGAAATCCTTGTAAACGCTCGCGAAGCGGATATAGGCAACCTCATCAAGCTCGGCAAGTTTTCCAAGCGCCAAGTTGCCAAGGTCTTTCGACTTGATAGTGGTGCGCATGCCGTTTCTTAAATCGTTCTCTATCTCGTCGATAAGGTTCCATATGGCTTCAGAGTTGACAGGCCGCTTGGCGCAGGCCGTAAGCAAGCCACGGAAAAGCTTCTGTCGATCGTAGGGCTCGCTGGTGCCGTCAGCCTTGATGATGACAATCGGGGTTTCGACAAGCCTTTCATAGGTCGTGAACCTGTTTCCGCATTCAAGGCATTGGCGCCTGCGGCGAATGGAGGACGAATCGTCGGAAGGCCTGGAGTCGATAACCTTGGATTCCGTGTTCCCGCATGAAGGACAACGCATAGCACACCTTTCTCTTTCGGCTTCCCCTACGATACAGGATTATGCGATTGTCTTCGTTGGAAATGTGGCTACCTGCCTTCTTGGGCCTACAAAAGGCCTACAAGGATAAAAGCAATGCCTACCAAAGCGCTGGTAATGCCGAACGAGGCGAAGGGAAAATCCTTCAAGGAAGGTTCTTGAGCTAAGCCGTTCTTGATGGAAGGTCGGAGAATCTCGGAAACCTCTTCCTGGACAAATCGGTGATACGAGATTTCCTCATATGCATCCGAATTTTCTTCGGCCGCAAAAGCGGATTGAGGCAATGAGATGATGTTGGCAGTGCGTGAGGCGCGCTTTGCCTCCCTTTCGATCTTCAGAGCTGAGGTGCCGGCGACGTAGCTGTTGATCTCAAAATTCTTCATTTCATTCCTCCAAACCTCTTGCATAGAACCAATGTTCGTATTTATAATAAAGCGAACAAAAGTTCACGTCAAGAAAAATTAAAACATTTGTTCGTTTTGTGAAAGGAGCCCCAATGAGCGAGAAACTCTCAAAGCGGCAGCAGGCGGTTTATGACTGCATCAGGGAATGCATTGAGGAAATGGGGTATGCCCCTACGGTTCGTGATATCTGCAAGCACATGGGCCTTTCCTCCCCTTCTACCGTACATGTCCATCTGAAGTCTTTGGAGGAAAAGGGTTACATCAAAAGGGATCCGTTGAAGTCTCGATCCATCATACTTACGAAGGAAGAGGAGAAGACCCCCAACGCAAATCCCTCCCCGTCCGACTTTCATGCCGAGCTGACTGAACCGTCGTTCAGCAAGACGATCAATGTCCCCCTGGTTGGAAATGTTGCAGCCGGGCTTCCCATCTTGGCGGAGCAGAACATAGAAGACTCCTTCTCCTTGCCAGTGGATATTGTTGGGGACGCGGCTTCCTTCATGCTCAATGTCCATGGTGACTCCATGGTTGAATGCGGCATCAATGACGGAGACTATGTCGTCGTGAAGGAGCAGCCCAATGCCAATAACGGAGACATCGTGGTTGCCATCATTGATGACGGCGCAACGGTTAAGCGCTTTTACCGTGAAAATGACCGAATTCGCCTTCAGCCTGAAAACTCTTCCATGGAGCCAATCTATACGCGTGATTGCTCTATCGCCGGTAAGGTCGTTGCCGTCTTTAGGCGTCTCTAATACTTTTCGTCATCCCATAGGGATAACGCCGTTCGCACCGCGATCTCCACGAAAGGTGGCTCGCGGTGCGAACGCATTTATTGAGCGGCAAAGGGTTCAAATTGAGAGGCCAGCGAAGGCGGGCAGAAAATGGCCATATGAGTTCCGTCGGACTCATAGTATTCCTCGATGATGCGGCATCTCTCGTGAGCAAGGGCACTGAGCGACCCCTTATCATACGGGATAACGACTTCCATTCGCTTCTCCCCGCTTGAGGCCACCTGCGCTATGCGTCGAAGGAGGTCGTCAATCCCTAAGCCTGAATGAGCGGAGACGAACAGCGCATTGCTGAAGCGGTTTCGCATTCCTGCCAAGGCCTCGTCGTCAAGCAGATCGCACTTATTGAACACCATCAGCTTCGGAATAGATTGAGCGCCGATTTGTTGCATAACCTGATCAACGGCATCAATTTGGCCTTCGAACTCGGGGCTTGAGGCATCGATGACATGCAAAATCAGATCCGCCCCGTTTATTTCGTCAAGGGTTGACTTGAAGGCTTCGACAAGAGTGGTTGGAAGCTTTTGGATGAAGCCTACCGTATCTGTGAGGGTGATCTCTCTGCCTTCCGGCAAGGAAAGCTTTCTGGTGGTGGAGTCAAGCGTCGCAAAAAGCTTGTCATAACTGAGCACGTTTGCGTCGGTCAGCCGGTTGAGCAAGCTCGATTTTCCGGCGTTCGTATAGCCGGCCAGTGCCACCTTGAACATTCCGCTGGCATAGCGGCTCTCGCGTTGCAGGGCCCTGACCTTTGAAAGGTGCTCCAATTCATGGCGAATCGAGGTGATTCTTTTGCGGACCATTCGACGATCGACCTCAAGCTGGGATTCGCCTTCGCCGAAACGAGACCCAACTCCGCCGCCCATGCGGTTGGAGGCAAGATGGGCCCACATACCCCTTAGACGTGGATACAGGTACTGGTTTTGGGCCAAGCGAACCTGCAATGCGCCCTCCTTGCTGGTGGCGTGGAGGGCAAAGATATCTAAGATGAGGGCGGTACGGTCGATGACTTTGACATCACGCGGAACGATATGCTCCAGGTTTGATTGCTGTGAGGGCGTTAACTCGTCGTCGAAAACGACGAGGTCAGCTGCATAAGCGCGGCAAAGGTCAGCAACCTCCTCGGCTTTGCCTGATCCGATGAAGGTACGTGGGTTGGGCGAATCCAGGCGTTGGGTCGTTTGTGCCACTACGTCTGCGCCTGCAGTGTCTACGAGGCGCTCAAGCTCGGCAAGGGAAGATTCCAGGGGCCAAGCAAGGCCTGGGCGCTCAACGCCGACCAGAATGGCCTTCTCCCGGTATTCTTCCTCTTTTGTAACGGCCAACCCCTTGGTGATGACGCCCTCGAACTCAGACAAGAAAACTACCTTTCAAACAATGGCAAATAGCTATGGATGGCGAGTAAATCCGCGTGCCTGGAGTGAATCCAGGGCATCGTCAAGGAGGTGCTCGCGATTTGATTCGGAGGCATCAAGCCACATGATGCGTTGATCCTTGCCAAACCAAGATATCTGCCTTTTTGCGTAACGCCTTGTCGATTGCTTGATTGACTCTATAGCGTCCTCCATGGAGCAATGCCCATCCAAGGCATCGACGACCTCCTTGTAGCCTATGGCCGCAGGAGCTGTAACGCCTTGCCTGAAACCTGATTCAAGAAGTCGGATGACCTCATCAATCAGGCCAGCTTCAAACATGGCGTCTACGCGGGCATTGATGCGCGCGTAGAGTTCCTCTCGTGGCATCCGCAACCCCAAGAACACGGCGGGAATCTTTTGAGACAGCGTAGACAGTGCTGCAACTTGATCGGCGTAGTGCTTCCCCTCTGAAAGGAGCTCCAAGGCGCGAATGACGCGCTTGACGTTATGAGGATGCACAACAGCCGCACTACGCGGATCAAGTCGGTTAAGTTCGTCCCAAACCGCCTGTCCACCTGCCTGTTCGGCCATTTCGGTGTATCGTTGGCGAACAGGATTATCCACCTGGTCTCCAGCAGGAAATTGGTAGTCGTCAATGGCGGCCCGGACGTAAAATCCGGTCCCGCCGCACAGCACGGTTACCTTCCCTCGCTGCCCAATGTCTTTGAAGCAAGCCCTTGCGTATTCCTGGAACAGCGAAGCCGAATAAGGGCTTCCGGGATCAACGAGGTCTAACCCAAAGTGCTTCACAAGGCGTTGATCGGGCGGAACCTTGCCAGTGCCGATGTCCATGCCTTTGTAGATTTGCATGGAGTCTGCACTAACCACTTCCCCATTCAGGGACAAGGCAATGCTTTGTGCTAAGTCGGACTTGCCGCTGGCGGTGGGCCCTACGACGCAAACCACTGGCTGCATCTAGCGGATACTCCCCTCAACCAAAGTTCCTGACAGATACCATGTCTTAGCGGTGTCGATCTTGACGGTTGCAATCTTGCCGGCAAGTTGTTCAGCCGAATAGCCAGCAGGAATGGCGCCATGCACGGTTTGATTCTTGGGACTGTGCCCCAAGAATTGCGATGCATCGCGTTTGGAAGCGCCTTCAATCAGGACGTCCACCAAGGCATCTTGGTCAAGCTGGTTCTTCTCATAAGCTTGCTCTTGGACCAGATCGACCAAACGGTCGAAACGTTGCTGAATGACCTCGCGAGGCGTGTTGTCAACCATTTTGGCGGCAGGGGTGCCTTCCCTCTTGGAGTAGATGAAGGTAAACACCTGGTGGTAGCCGACCTTTTCGACGATGGAATATGTATCCTCGAAGTCACGCTCGGTCTCGCCAGGGAAGCCGACGATGATGTCTGTCGAAAGAGCAATGTCGGGGCAAGCATCACGCAGCTTGTCTATAAGCTCCAGGTAGTGCTCACGGGTATAGCGCCGATTCATGGCCTCCAGAATGGTATTCGAACCTGATTGGACAGGCAGATGAAGCGCTGGCTGCAGCGATCGAAGCGTGGCAAATTGCTTGATGACGCGGTCGGAAAGGTCCTTCGGGTGGCTGGTGGCGAATCGAAGCCGCTCAATGCCGGTGGCGTCCACGGCTTCAAGGATGTCGGCAAACCGGGGTTCGCCGTACAGGTCACGGCCATACGAATTGACGTTTTGCCCCAAGAGCGTGATTTCGCGAACGCCTGCATCCACGTACTTTTGGGCGTCCTCAACGATGCTCTCGAGAGTGCGGGATTTTTCACGCCCGCGAACATAAGGAACAATGCAGTAAGTGCAGAAGTTGTTGCACCCGATGGTGATGGGAAGCCACGCCGCCCAAGGTTGATCACGGTGGGTGGGCAAACTCGTGGGAAAGTCGCTCGATTCATCCAAAATTTGAACATGGTGGCCGCCTCTTGCCACAGCATCGGTCAAGAGCGCAGGCAAGTTGCCCAGATTATGGGTGCCGAAGACGACATCGAGATGGGGCAAGCGGGCAACCAGCTCTTCCCCGTCTCGTTGGCCGATGCAACCGCCAACCGCGACAATCCGCTTGGTCAAAGGGGTGCCTGGTCTCAAAGCGACGTTTTTCAGCGAGGCGACCTGCCCATAAAGGCGTGTGTCTGCTGCTTCACGAACGCAGCAGGTCATGAATACGACAATGTCAGCGTCCTCGATGGAGTCGACAGCATAGGCGCCCATTATCTCAAGCATGCCCGAAACCCGCTCGGAATCGTGCTTGTTCATCTGACAGCCGTAGGTGATAACGTAGAAGGAAAGGTCCTGTAAGGCGTTGGTTTGCATGTGGCAGCCTATTGAGTTACTTGCTCGTAGCGAATGGCCTCTTGGGATCCTTTGAGGTAACGCGGCTCGACGGAAAAACGGATGGCGGTGCGATATTCCCCATCAATGACGATATCGGCAAACGAAGGCGTGCAGACGACTTCGATGCCGACAGGTGACAAAAAGCCGCGAGATATGGCAATGGCCTTTACGGCTTGGTTAACGGCGCCAGCACCGACCGCCTGGATCTCAACGTAGACGCCATCTTTTATCATGCCGGCAATGGCTCCAGCAACGGAGGCAGGTGAAGATTTGGAAGAAACTTTAAGGCAGCCGTCAACGGGGGCCGAGTCATAACTAGAGTGCACGTGTAGTCCTTTTTTGTAATGCAAATAAACTTCATTAATGCTGCATAAATGCTTATCAGATTTTATCCTGCAAGGGCTTATAACGCAATTAACGCTGTGTGATTATGCAAAAAATTATTCATCTTCACTGACGAAAGGGAGAAAAACATGTAGCCCATCGGACGAGACGCGAAACTGGGGCTCAACGGACGGATCAAGGTAGTAGGTGCTTGCAAGATCCTTAAACGCATGAGAAATCTCGCTTGAGAAAGCGGAAAGATCCTCATCGGAAATAGCTACCTTCAAGCTATGCGCTTGTGGTTTAGGCTTCGCCTTTGAGCTGGAAGACTTTGCTTGCTGGCCCGAGATCCCCATGGCCTCAATGCTTTCCAGCAACGAGTCGAGTGGCTTGATTTTGCCCTCTATGATGCGATAAGCGCTTCTCTCGGACATGTCGAGGCCGAGGAAATGGGCGGTATTCGCAAATTCCAGCGCGTCAGCTGAATAAGCCAAAAGCTCAACAAGGGGCGTCTGTGAATCTGCTTGCCGGAAGGCAAGCGCGGAAGAAGCCGAGGCCATTGACCGGGCATAGAGGGTAGCGGCAATCTCAGCAGGCGTTCCCAGATAAACATTGAGGCTCTTTCGGTGTTCCAAGGCAAATTCGCAGGAAGTGCGAATAATGTTTCGAGGGCCCTTTATGACGACATTCCCTTTTTCGTTGAAGGAGAGTTGAGGAAAGGTTGACTGATCACTGCGTTCCGGCAACTTGCGGGTGTCGGTTCGAACCTTGAAGGAGGAACCGCCCTTTATGCGGGAGCGAAAAACCTCAGCGCTTTCGGCGTTGACCTTAATCGAGTAAAGAGCCATGCCTCTGCCGTGGACGCCCCACTTGTCCATATGCATGGTGTCAAGCTTCGACGTCACACGCGGCTCGAAGACGAGTTGATGAAGATGCTCCGGTATGCCGTCGCCGTCATCAATCATGGTGATAAGGCGAGCGTTCCCCTCTTTTCCGGTTGCAATGAAAATATTGCGGGCATGGGCATCGCGTGCATTGCGCAGCATCTCAATGACCGCATCTTCGGAGCTTCGAATGTCATGAGCCGCTTGGCGGCGCTCCGCCTCTTCACTCCTAAGACGGACAAAGCCATCTCCGAGGTCCTCCTGGACCCGAAGATGGCTTTCGATGCAAACATCCTCAACGAATTGTGTTAGGGAATCTTTGTTCATGTTCCTTACTTGGCGTAATCGACAGCGCGGCTTTCACGGATGATGACAACCTTGACTTGGCCGGGATACTGCATCTCGCTTTCAATCTGACGGGCAATATCGTGGGCAAGAACGGTAGTTGCGGCTTCATCCACCACGTCGGGCTCAACCATGACGCGGACCTCACGCCCGGCCTGGATGGCGTAAGTGCGCTCAACGCCCTCGTGCGCGTTAGCGATCTCCTCAAGTTTCTCAAGGCGCTTGATGTAGGCATCAAGGGTCTCCTTGCGAGCGCCAGGGCGAGCGGCGGAAATGGCGTCTGCGGCCTGGACAAGCACGTCAAGCACGCTGTTGGGCTCAACGTCGTTGTGATGGGCTTCAATGGCGTGAACAATCTCGGGTCGCTCACCAAAGCGCTTGGCAAGGTCGGCGCCGATGACTGCATGGCTGCCGTCGATTTCATGATCAACGGCCTTGCCAAGGTCGTGCAGCAGGCCCGCACGCTTTGCAGGGACGGGATCAAGCCCAAGCTCGGAGGCCATAACGCCAGTCAGGTAAGCAACTTCCAGCGAATGGTTCAAGACGTTTTGTCCGTAAGACGTGCGGTAACGAAGGCGCCCCAAGGTCTTCACCAGTTCGGGATGCAGGTCGTGAATGCCCGTGTCAAACGTGGCCTGCTCGCCTGCTTCGCGAACCCTTTGGTCAACGAAGGCCTGTGCCTTCTCGAACATCTCCTCGATGCGAGCCGGATGAATGCGGCCGTCAGAGATGAGGTTCTCCATGGTGACGCGGCCGACCTCGCGACGAACGGGGTCAAAGCAGGAAATGGTGACGCACTCCGGCGTGTCGTCGATGATCAGGTTTGTGCCCGTCAACTGCTCGAAGGAGCGAATGTTGCGCCCTTCACGACCAATAATGCGGCCCTTAAGGTCGTCAGAAGGAATGTGAACGGTAGAAACGGTGTTCTCGGCGGAATGGTCAGCGGCAACACGCTGGATGGCCAGGCTCAAGATCATGCGAGCGGTCTTGTCGGCCTCGGCTTTGGTGCGTGCTTCGGCATCACGGATGATAGTGGCTGACTCACGCGTCACTTCATCGCGAAGCGTTTCAAGAAGCTCTTCCTTGGCCTCATCCGAGGACATACCTGCAATTTGCTCAAGGCGCTGCTCGATTTCGTCCTCTGCCTCATCCAGCTGGCGAGAGCGTGCATCAAGCTGGCCCTGCATGGAACTGATCTTATGCTCGCGCGCATCAAGTGACTCCATACGCCTATCGAGGGTCTCCTCACGTTGGGATATGCGGTTCTCCGCAGCGCGTACTTCCTTCATGCGCTCTTTGCTCTCGGCTTCGGACTCCTTTCGAACCCTTAAAAGTTCCGACTCAGCTTCAAGCTTTGCGGCCTTGACGGTGTTTTCGGCCTCCTGCTTAGCGCCTTTAGTGGTGGTTTCCGCTTCGAGCTGCGCGCTCTTTACGATCTTCTCGGCTTCGTCCTTCGCTTGCTTCATGGAACCCTTCGCTATATTGCCAGAAACAAAATAGCCGATGATAGCGCCTAGAACCACAGCAACGACGGCGACAGCAATGACAACTACAATATCCATGTGTCTCCTCTCTCGTGGTTTCTTCTATAAAGTTGATTGACAATACAAAAAAAGCCAGGCACAGGCCTAGCACGAGTACACGCGACTCCAGAATAAAGCTATTGTGGATGTTATATAAGCAATACCCAACGGGTACGAATACTCTTGCGTCTTTATATTATAGCTTTCAGAGTTCAGTTAAAAGGCGAAACAGAAAAAAATCGAATCAGCCCTATAAGGACTTTTCGCAAAATTCCCTTGCGGCCCGAGAGGCTACGGCGGAAGAATAGCCTTTGGTAATGAGTTTTCGATAGGCACTTGCTTGCAGATTTTTTGAGCGAGGCGGCTTGCTATTCAAAAGCTTTAGAGCTCGGTCCAGCTCGCTTTCGAAGCTGTTGTCAATATAGTCTTCAGGCCACCCCTCAACGGATTCCGGGTTGATGCCTTCCTGCTTAAGCTTAAAGGCGATGCCAGATTGCCCTTTGCCGGATCTGATGCAGGAGCGTATGAGCACATCAGCAAACCGATCATCATCGATAAGAAGGCAGCGCTTAGCGCGATCAACCGCGTCATCTATTTCTTGGTCCTCGAAGCCTTCTCGCCTCAGTCGACTCCGAACGTCTCGTTCGGAACGAAACTTGCGCGAGCACCAGCTTTCAATGCGATTAAAGGCGCTGGGGGGCAATTTGCAACGCGCATTTTTCTCAGGAAGACCCGACGAACCTTGCGGTTCCGACGGGTCTTCGAAAGTCAGATTTGAGCCAGATTCAATCCCTTTAATTTCAGCACGGAGGGAATCAAGAAGATTATCTCTGTTTGCAGGCATTGAGCGCGCTACTTCTTCTTGGTCGGCTTTGCCACAGCATGAATAGCGTCAACCTCTTCCTGAGTGCGGGCCACGATGGGCACCCCGTAGGCCTCACGAACCTGCTCTTCAAGCTCGTCACGTAAATCGGGATTCTCGCGCAGTGTGAGCTTAGCAGCCTCTCGGCCCTGGCCAAGACGCTCTTCGCCGTAGGTGTACCAAGCTCCGCTCTTCTTGGCTACGCCGCACTCAACAGCCATGTCAATGATGCAGCCCTCCTTGGAGATGCCTTCACCGTACATAAGGTCAAATTCTGCTTGCTTAAAGGGAGGCGCAACCTTATTCTTGACCACTTTGGCGCGGACGCGGTTACCGATGTTCTCTCCATCCTTCTTGATGGAATCAATGCGGCGAATGTCGATACGAACGCTCGAGAAGAACTTCAGAGCACGGCCGCCCGTAGTCGTCTCGGGATTTCCGAACATAACGCCGATCTTTTCACGCAGCTGGTTAATGAAGATGCAAGTGGTGTTTGATTTCGATAAAGAGCCGGCCAACTTACGCAAGGCTTGGGACATAAGGCGAGCTTGGAGGCCTACCGTAGTATCCCCTATCTCCCCTTCAATCTCCGCTCGTGGAACAAGGGCTGCGACAGAGTCGATAACTACAACATCAATCGCACCAGACCTGACCAGCATGTCGCAAATTTCAAGGCCTTGCTCGCCAGTGTCTGGCTGGGAAATAAGCAAATCATCGATGTCGACACCCAATCGGGCTGCGTAAACCGGATCGAGGGCATGCTCAGCGTCGATGAAGGCGGCGATTCCGCCCATTGCTTGAGCTTCGGCAACAATCTGAAGGGCAAGCGTTGTCTTGCCTGATGACTCAGGGCCGTAGATTTCGATGATGCGGCCTCGGGGGACACCACCGATGCCCAGAGCAGCATCCAACGCAAGGGAGCCGGTCGGAATGACGCCGATGTTGAGGTCTGCTCCTCCTTCACCAAGCTTCATGATGGAACCCTTGCCGAACTTAGATTCGATCTGGTCCGTTGTCTGCTTAAGCATTTTCAGCTTATCTTCGTTCATTTGGATGCCGTTCCCTTCTTCGGGTTTAACAGCCTCCGGCGTGGTGTCCGCAGGCTTCTTGATTTCATCAGGCAAGGCCTGTACCGCTGTTCCTGCATCGCTTGTCTTCGGTTGAACAGCCTGCTTCTTTTCGTCTTCCATTTCTTCTCCTTATTATACGAACAAATGTTTGAGCGTCAAGTTAAATTAACGCTCATTTATCGTAAGGAGGAAATTTCCTTCGTTCTGTTCTCGAATCTCACGGAAATCCAACAGGAAAAGGAGGCAAAGGTTTAGCGTTTGATCATTGGATAACTGAAAAACGATGAAAGGAAGCCCTCGAACCTCGCCGGAATTTAAGCCGACAGGCCAGAAATAACCTTCAATGCTTCATCTACCGTTTGCTGGCGCACGCCAGCACGGTCTCCCTCGAAGCAGAAGCATCGCGCTTCAGTGCCTGCCGGGGTTGCAATGCCCATCCACACGGTGCCGACCGGTTTGCCGGGCTCGGCACCCGTAGGACCGGCGATGCCGGTAACGGAAACCGCAAAGGTGCTTCCTAGCTTTTCACGGGCCCCGATAGCCATCTGCAGGGCTGTTTGCTCGCTAACAGCACCTTCAGTTTCAAGCGTATTTTCGTCTACGCCCAGTATTCCGTGCTTCACTTCGTTGACGTAGGAGACGATGCCGCCTTTCACCACTGATGAGCTTCCAGGGATTGCGGTCAGCTCGGAGCAGATAAGGCCACCCGTCAGGCTTTCAGCGGTTGCTACAGTCCAGCCGCCTTGCTTCAGGTTGGCGATAGCGGCTTGTGGAAGCGATGGTTGCGAACCCTCATCCCCCACCTTAAAGCCAAGGACCGATCGGCATTTGTAGAAATAGTCAACCATTGAAACAATGGTGAGGATGACGGCCACGATCATGACGGCCCATGCAGCAACCCAGAGCGGACTGGAAAGCGGGTCGGTACCATCAGGGACCATAAACTCCTTCATCAGGAAAAGAAGGATAGCGATGATTTGTGTGACGGTCTTAGCTTTGCCATACCAGCTAGCGGCAACGACCTCTCCCTTGGCTGCAGCTATCATGCGCAGACCGCTGACGATGAATTCGCGTGCCAGAATGATTAATGCAACCCATGAAGGCAATACGCCAAGCTCGACCAAGGCAAGAAGTGCGGCGGCAACAAGGATTTTATCTGCCAGCGGATCGATGAACTTGCCGAAGGTGGTTACCTCGTTGCGGCTTCGCGCCAGGTACCCATCAACGCCATCAGTGCATGCCAAGATGGCGAAGATGATGGCAGCTACCAGGGGCTGAACCAAATCGCTGTTCAGCTCGAAGGGAAACCACTGCGGCCAAGGCGAAAGAAGGGCCGCTACGAAGATCGGCACACCGCAAATGCGCACAATCGTGACGATGTTTGCGGGTGTCCATATCTTGTCTTGGGTGGCATTATCGCTCACGTACTTCACCTTCAACTTCGTAAAATAGCGTATCGACAATTTCAACGTCTACGAATTCGCCAGGCGTTCCGGCGTCCACATAGAAGCTTCCATCAACCTCGGGTGCTTGGAACTGCGCTCGGCCGAATAGTTGTCCGTCTTCTTCCTTGCCCTCAATAAGAACTTGGCAGGTAGTTCCAACGCGCTCGGCACAACGTGCAGTGCAAACGGCATCAGCAAGGTCGCGGATGCGTTGAGCGCGATCATGCTTTTCGTCGTCGTCAAGCTGGTTATCAAGCGATGCTGCCTTCGTGCCCTCTTCTCGGGAGTAAGCGAAAACGCCAATGTAGTCAAAGTCGCATTCCTCCACGAAGTCGCACATTTGCTCAAATTGCTCATCGGTTTCACCAGGGAAGCCAGCAATGAGCGTAGTCCGAAGGGTGACATCAGGAACGGCGGAGCGAACACGCTTGATGAGGTCATTGAACTGCGCAAGCGATCCCTTGCGGTTCATAGCGCGCAGAATTTGCTCGTCGACATGCTGCAGCGGAATGTCAAGATAGCTTGCAATGTTGGAATGCGCTGCCATGACCTGCAGCAATTCATCGGTAATTCCTTCAGGCTGGAGATACATGACCCTAAACCAGACATCGGGGAAAGAGCGCGCGAGTTGATCCATGAGCCAAGCCAGATTGGATGGCGCATCAAAATCAGTTCCCCATCGGCCGGTATCCTGCGCAATAAGGATAATCTCCTTCGCGCCGCTCGCTATGGCCTCCCGAACATTCTCACTGATTTGCTCGTAAGTGAAGCTGTGGTAACGACCGCGGATGTAAGGAATGGTGCAATACGAGCAGAAGCGATCGCACCCATCGGAAATCTTGACGTAGGCCGAATAGGCTCCCGCCGTCGGTTGGTAGGAGTAGTCGAACGCTTGAGGATTATGCGGAGCTCCGATCTGCTTTTCCAGGACGGAGACGATGTCGTCTTCCTTGGCGCACGGCACAAAAGCGCTGACTTCTACCAGCTCTTCCTCAAGCTCGGCTCCATACCTAGCAGGCATGCAGCCGGTAACGATGATCACGGCATCGCCGTCTGTAACGTTAGGGTATCCCGCAGCCTCGAAGATGGCATCGAGGCTTTCCTCGGTGGCATCCTGGATGAAGCAACATGTGTTGATGATGATCGCATCACTTTCGAAGGGGTCATCGACGACGTTGTAGCCTGCGCGCAAAACACGTCCGCGCATCTGCTCGGAATCAACCTCGTTTTTAGCACAACCCATGGTTATGAACGAGACAGTCTTTTGAGACATCGGGAGCCCCTGGCTTATCGATAATTGACGTATTGGAGCGGTTGGCCGTAATCCTGATCCTTCAAGAAGGAAATGACCTCTTGAAGGGTGTCGCGTGAAGCGCTGCTTACGCGCAGCTTATCACCTTCGATAGTCGGCTTGCACTTAAGCTTGAGGTTGCGGATGTCCTTGCAGATCTTGCTGGCCGTGTCTTTGTCGATGCCTTCGATAATGGTGCCAACTACGCGCACGCTTTGACCGGTAGCGGCCTGAGGCGTACCCCACTTAACGGCTGAAAGGTCAATGCCGCGCTTAATAAGCTTGGTCTGAAGCACGTCGATGACCTGCTTTGATACGAAGTCGGCAGGGGCGGCAACGGTGATGGTCTTCGCTTGCTTGTCCAACGCGATGGTGGCACCGGAATCTTTAAGATCGTAGCGCTGCGTGAGTTCCCTTTTTGCTTGCTGGTAGGCGTTATCAACCTCTTGCATATCGACGCTTGACACGACGTCGAAGCTGCTTTCCTTAGCCATGATGAATCCTTTCTAGGCGGCCTGATCAGCCAATCTAGTTGGTGTTTGTACTGTTTTTGGTGTTGTTGGTGTTAGAAACGGTGTTGACCGTGTTCTTATTGGTGGTGTTCGATGTTTTGTGGGTAGCCTTCCAGTCGCTTAGGATGCTGGGGAAGTCTACCGTGTATTCGTAGATGCCGTCATTGTCGTCGGTAGGAGTAACTTCGGTTCCGTCAACGGTGATTACCACGTTGGAGGGCGAAGTCGTCACAAACTTGAGGGTGGAAGTCACCTCGTAGGTTGCCGTTTCAGGGCCAGTCACCTCTTCAGCTGCGCTCGGGGTCGAAGAATCGTCCTCGTATATCTCAATGTAGGCGGTCTTTCCCTCGGCGACGTTGTATTGGAACGTCGCGGCAGAAGGAGGATTCTCTACGACCGTTTGGGTATTGGCCGAATCGTTTGCGTTGGAGTTGCCGTTGGCGTTAGCCGTGGTATCGGAAATTCCGGTGATCGGCACGTTGGAAACGTTCGTCGACTCTTTATGCGTGGCGCAGCTGACAGCGGAAGTGATGATGAAAACGAGCAACGCGATGATGACGATTGCGGCAATAATTATGGGCAGCTTGTTCAGAATGGTGTTCGACTTGTTCATCGAGAACAGGTTGTCGTAGGAACGCTGACGTCCGACCGAGCCATAGTCCTGGCCGCTGCGCTGAGAGCCGCGAGAAAGTCGAGCACTACGCGAGTCGCCTCGAGAGGCATAACCGTAATCGTCATAGCCAACATTTCGCTCACTGCGATCGGAATAGACGGGCCTGCCTGTCCTTTCGGAATAGGATGGGTTCCGCCTTGAAGAACGTTGAGGTGCAGACTCGTCATAGCCAGATTGAGAAGTTCGGGTACGGCGACGCCCAGCTGCAGGCATGTCGAATCCGGTCTGGTCGGAGGGACGCGTGATGTTGTTTTGGTATTGACGCATCTCATCAAGATAGCGAGTCGTTATCTCGGTGGGGTTGAGCCCCAAATAACGGGCATAGGCGTTAACCATGTTTCGTGCATAACCGCGGGGTGGCATACGGGCGAAGTCGCTCTCCTCGATAGCCTTCAAGATGTCGGGGCGAATGCGCAAGCGGCGAGCCGCCTCATCAAGGCCAACGCCTTTTCGTTCACGCGCATCGCGTAAAATCATGCCAAATGTCGACTGACCAGCCATGTGGACTGCTCCTTATATACGTGCAGTTAGTCATCCTGCGATTCGAATGCCTTCAGTGTCTCAAGCTCCATGGCGTCCACCAGGACATCGCGGGGCTTGCTACCGTTCGGGGGTCCGACAATCCCCTTTTCTTCAAGCATGTCCATTATACGCCCTGCTCTGGCGTAACCAACTTTCAAGCGGCGCTGGATATTGCTAGTGGAGCCTAAACCCGAGGAAACGACAATGTCTGCGGCCTCCCAAATAAGAGGATCATCTGATGTGGACCCACCACCAGAGCCATCAGGAGAGCTTTCGCCAAGCGTGATGACATTCGTCTTGAGGATTTCAGAATGATACTCAGGCTCACCTTGCTCTTTCCAGAAAGAAACTACGGCGTTGATCTCGGCTTCGGACACATAGCAACCTTGGATACGTTGCGGTTTGGAGAGCTCAGGCTTGCTCAGCAGCAAGTCGCCAAGGCCGATAAGGTTTTCGGCGCCTGGGGTGTCCAAAACGACGCGCGAGTCAATGGAACTAGCCACGTTGAAGGCGATGCGGTTAGTGATGTTTGCTTTGATAAGGCCCGTCACGACGTTTGCCGACGGCCTTTGGGTGGCAACGATAAGATGAATGCCGGCAGCGCGAGCAAGTTGGGCAATGCGGCTGATGGAGAACTCGACCTCTTTGCCAACGTTCATCATGAGGTCGGCAAGTTCGTCGATGATGATGACGATATAAGGAAGTTCCAAGGGTGTCTCCTCGCCCTCCTTCTCTAGCTCGCCGCTTTGCACCTTGGCGTTGTATTGCCCAATATTTCGCGCACCGACCTTGGAGAAGACCTTCAAACGGCGTTCCATCTCAGCCACGCCCCATGAAAGCGCGCTTGAGGCTTCCTTAGGCTCGGTGACCACCGGCACATATAAATGGGGAATACCGTTGTAGGGAGTGAATTCGACACGCTTGGGGTCAATCATGATGAAGCGCACCTCAGAAGGCGTGGCGCGCATGAGGATGGACATGATCATGGCATTGATGCTGACCGACTTACCAGAACCAGTCGTGCCGCCGATAAGCAGATGGGGCATTTTAGCCAGGTCGGAGACGATGCAGTTGCCTTCGACATCCTTGCCGATTGCAATCTGAAGAGGGCCAGACGGAGCGGAGTCAAGCACATCTGCCAAAAGGACATTTTGACGCGTACGGTTAGGTACCTCGATACCGACGTAATTGGTACCAGGAATAGGGGCGAAGATGCGTACGCCGGGTGCCGCAAGCGCCAAGGCAATGTCGTCATTAAGCGCGGTCACGCGGCTAACGCGAACACCTGCCGGAAGGCTGACCTTGAACAGCGTGACGGTAGGGCCAGCAACGTAGCCGACCACTTGCGCCATGACGCCGAAGTCTTCAAGCGTTTCCTGGAGTGCGACTCCCATGTTTTCGAATTCGCCTTGATCAAGCTTCTTCTGCTTGCCAGAGCGATTAAGCAGAGACTTTGAAGGCAAGGTGAAATCCTCGTCTGGGCTCGGCATTGCCAGGGGCGTCGCTGATGATTCCTTCTTGGCAGACTTGATAGCGGATTCTGGAAGAGCCTGCGTGACAGGGGAATTGTTGGTTGGCTCAGCCCTTCGTCCGAGCTTTCGCGTCATTTGCTGTTCGCCGCCGGCCAAAGCGATGGTTTGCGCGGCTGCAAGACGGCCCCGCCCAGCGGATTGCTCTTGTGCGGAAGCGTCCTGAACAGCGGAGTTATCCTCTTGGAATCTATTACGAAGTTGCTGGGTCTTAGCTTGGGCCTTTTGGCGCAACGACATCGTGTTGCCGCCTGAAAGACCCGTTGCTACAACAGGGTTTTCGAATGCGGAAGAATCAAGAGACTCGGAATCTCCAGAAGCGCCCCTGCGAATGCGCGAGAAAAGGGCGCCAGGGTCAGACGACAAGCGCTCTTCTCGCTTCGTCTTTACCTTTTCGATAAAGCGCGACATGCTGAATCCGATGACAACGATGCCGATAGCTATAAGCCCTATGAGGATGATCAAACTCACTACCTGACCAAACAAGCTTAAGCCGGCAAACGCTATGACAGCACCAACATAGCCTCCCATCGAGGTCAGGTGAATCTGGCTGAAGACCAACCCAGGGTTGTCCGTGGCACCAGGCGCAAAAAGGGAGAGAAGGCCCGTCACAGCAATGAAGATGATGAACAACCCAATCGCGACGCGCACAGGGACCCGCTCATGCTCCAGCTTGAGAAAAAGACAGACGCCAGTTGCTATAAGCACGATGGGCAAGAAATAGGCCGCCAAGCCAACCGCAAGCTTCATGCCGCTGGCGACAGCGGAAGTAACCAGCGCCTGGGACGGCAAAGCAACCATGACCATAAGGACGATGCCTAAGACAATAAGAACGATGGCTGCGATGTCCCTTTTTGCGTTATCGGAAAGGATGGATTCCTTTGAGCTTGATTTGGCCTGAGGCTTCGGGTTTCTCCCCTTCTGTTGGCTTTTTTGGCGTGGAGAGGCCGATTTTTGCTGATTGTTCCCCGATGATCCCTGAGAAGCAGAAGAACGAGCCACGCTTCATCTCCTTATGCTGCGTTTAAAGTACGTTTAAAAAATCGATAGACGACCCTAAGGTCGCCTATCGATTATAGCGCATATCGGGAAAACGTTGCGTTCGCCGTTTGTTTATAGCTCTAAAATGTGGGTAATGACCATAGGCTTTTGTTTGGTCCGCTCCCAGAGCAGGGACAAGACGGCATCCTTTGCGGCCTTTCTCAGGTCCTTGCCTAGCTTGCCTTTCTCAACAGCTCTCCTTAAGCTTGAATAAACGGTCTTCTGTATGTCGCGCGTCAGGTAATCATCGTCTCCGCCGGAAATGCCGCGCAGCTCAACCATCACCTCTCCCACCACATTAGCTTTATTTACCTCAACAGCTGCAGAGACAACGGCTACGCCTTGGGCTCCCATAGAACTGCGCTCGTCAAGGACTTCCTGTGACGTGTCGCCGACGGATAAGCCGTCAACGTAGACGATGCCGCTTTGAACCATCTCGCCCACAGTGACGCCTCGCTGCGAAACCTCAAGCGTCTCGCCGTTTTCGCAAATGAAGATGTTACCCTCCTGGACGCCTGTGGCCTTGGCAAGCTCGGCGTGAGCACGCAGATGGGCCGCCTCGCCATGGACGGGCATGAAGTATTCGGGCTGAACGATCGACAGGACCAGCTTTAGCTCCTCGGCACCCGCATGACCAGAGACATGGACCATGGCCCTGGACTTGTCCCAAACATCCGCGCCGATCTTGGAGAGAAGGTTGACGATGCGCGTAACGGCCTTTTCGTTGCCGGGGACAGGCGTGGCGCTGATGATGACGGTATCGCCTTCCTCGATGTCAATGGTCCGATGCTCCCCGCTTGCTATGCGCGCTAAGGCGGACAGTGGTTCACCCTGGCTGCCGGTGCACATGATCACCACTTGGTCGGCAGGAACCCCCTTCAAGTCATAAGCGTCGATAAGATTTTCATCCGAGATGGTCAAATATCCCAGACGACGGGCGATGTCGGTATTTTGGACCATGGAGCGACCGGTCACAACGACCTTGCGATGGTTTGCCACCGCCGCATCGCATATTTGCTGCATGCGGTGAATATGGCTTGCAAATGAGGCAATGATGACGCGCCCCTTCGCGTTTTCGATGATCGAGGTAAGCGTCTTTCCGACCTCCGCTTCCGAGGGGGTGAACGTTTTCTTCTGGGCGTTGGTGGAGTCCGACATCATAAGGTCAACCCCCTGCGCGCCGAAACGAGCCAAGGCCCCGAAGTCAGTGTGAACGCCATCGATGGGAGACTGGTCAAGCTTGAAGTCACCCGTGTGGAGAACATTGCCGGCGGGAGTTTGGATGAAAACACCGACCGCTCCGGGTATGGAATGGTTGACGCTGAAAAACTCGGCGGTGATGCAGCCCATCTTGACGGTCTGTCCACCTTTGATCTCTATGAGCTGCACGTTCTTGATGCGGTGTTCCTTCAGTTTGCCTTCAATCAGGCCTAACGTCAGCTTTGTCCCATAGATGGGTACCGGCATGTCCAGGTCCTTCAGCAAGTATGGAATGGTGCCCGTATGGTCCTCATGGCCATGCGTAATGACTATGCCGCGAAGTTTATGCGCGTTCTCAAGCACATAGGTGTAGTCAGGCAGAATCAAGTCGACGCCAGGATGGTCGTCGTCGGGAAACATCAATCCCGCGTCGTCGACGATCATGTCGTCGCCGCACTCGAACACGGTCATGTTCTTACCGATTGCGTCAAGGCCACCAAGGGGAATAACCTTGCAAATGGCCTCTGGGTCTTTGCTTTGGGAGCCTTTCTTGCGCGAGCGACCCCTTGTTGGATTGACGGATGCTTCTGACTCTCCGCGAGTCAAATGTGGTCGTTCGCGCTCAAGCTTGACATGCTTGTAGGAGTGGGTGCGCCGCTTGTCATCCTCCGAGTACGGCGACTCATACGCCCTGCCCTGATTCTTCTCATCTGCGTTTTGCTGCTTCATTTTCACTTCCATCATCATAGAACCGCGCCGACATAAGCCGGCGCGGTAGTTATTGCTATCGAGCAGAACCGATTGGCCCTGCTTCTATTCGGTCTACAACACGCCCACCTGGCGCATAATGGCGGCCAAGGCCTCAGATTGGTCGGGAGTCGCATCGACCAGCGGCAGGCGTACGCCACCAACCGGGAAACCCTCAAGCTTCAACGCTTCCTTCACCAAGATGGGATTCGTGGTGGCAAAAAGGCCTTCCATCAGAGGCAGCAGCCTGTCGTTTGCCTGCTGGGCCTCGTCGACCTTGCCGGCAACGAAAAGATCGATGATTTCCTTCATGCGGGCAGGTGCAACATTTCCGATGGTACTGATGACCCCGACACCGCCCATCTTCATGATGTCGAGGGTAACAGCGTCATCGCCTGAATAGACGCAGAAGCCTTCAGGAGCCTCATCGATGATCTGCTTAATCTGGACCATGTTGCCGCTGGCTTCCTTGATGCCGACGATGTTGTCGATATCGTGCGCAAGGCGCAATGTGGTTTCTGCTGTCATGTTGACACTGCACCGGCCAGGAATGTTGTACAGCAGGCATGGGACATCTACGGCATTCGCAATGGTCTTGAAATGCTGATACATGCCCTCTTGCGGCGGCTTGTTGTAGTAAGGAACCACCAAAAGCATGCCGTCAACGCCAAGCTTTTCAACCTTCTGGGCGAAATCGACGGAATCAGCTGTGCAGTTATCGCCGGTGTAGGCAATAACCGGCACCCTTCCAGCAACCTCGTCAACGATGGCCTTGAACAGCTCGATCTTCTGAGGATAGAAGACTGTGGGCGCCTCGCCGGTAGTGGCGTTTACTAACAGGGAGTCCACTCCCCCCTCAATCAAGCGATTCGCCAGTTGGCGGGCGCGTCCTAAATCAAGCTCAAGGTTTTCGTCAAAGGGCGTGACCATGGCGGGAATCAAGCGACCGAACTGGGGCTGAGCAACCATTTAACTCTCCTATCAAGCAAAGCCGATAAGCTTATATCGACATACAATCCAGCTTTTCATTATGGCAGACTGCCAAGCGTTATGCCATGAAGTTCTCAAGGCCGATTATCAGACCGCTCTTGTCGGCAACGCTTCGTATTCCAAGCAAAACACCCGGCATGTAGGACTCGCGATCCCAGGAGTCATGCTTGATGGTAAGCGTTTGGCCCATAGAGCCGAATATGACCTCTTGGCTGGCGACAAAGCCCATGCTCCTCACGGAATGGACCGGCACTCCATCCACCAGGGCGCCGCGCGCACCTTCCATGCCGTCCATCTCGGTTTCGCGCCCAGGAGCCATGCTTTCACGGCCGCCGCGGGCATCGCTGATGATCTGCGCCGTGCGCACCGCGGTGCCTGAAGGGGCGTCCTTCTTGTTGCAATGGTGCAACTCTATTACCTCAGCCTCGGGGAAGAATGGAGCGGCCGCCTTTGCGAACTGCATCATCAATACGGCGCCCGTGGTGAAATTGGGAGCATAGAAAAGGCATACACCAGGAGCGGCCAAGGAAGCCAGCTCTTCCAGCTTTTGGTTCGAAAGGCCCGTTGTCCCGACAACGCAGTTGATGCCAGCAGGCAACGCTTCACGCAGAGTGCTTTCGACGACGCTGGGCTGGGTGAAGTCAACCAATACGTCAAAGGCCTCATTGCTTATAGCTTCTTTGATGGAGGCATATACGGGGTAGGAATAATCCTCAGGCTTAGCAAAAGGGTCGATTCCGCAGATCAGCTCTAGGTCATCGGCAGTATTGACGGCATTGACCACGGCGGAACCCATACGGCCGGCGCAGCCTGCAACAGCCACTTTGGGCATATCTTTCCTTTCTCTCTTATTAGCGAATTGCGAATATGTTAGCGCAAGAGCATTAAGAAGGGGTTTCAGCCTCGGCCGAAACCCCTAACTAAAGCATCAGTGGACCAATTTAGCCCTTGTGGGACCTACGCGGGGTCCTTCCGGAATTGCCACGGTCGCCCTTGCGATCATTGCGCGGTCCGCGACCGGGGCGATTATCTGCATCGGCACTTCCCTCAGGAGCGTCAGGCTTGTTCAGGCGATCAAGGCTGATCTTGCCCTTCTCGTCAACGTCGATGACCTCAACCTCGACCATGTCGCCCAGGTTCAAAACGTCCTCAACCTTGCCGACGCGACCGTTGGCCATGCGAGAGATGTGCAGTAGGCCGTCTTTGCCAGGCGTAAGCTTGATGAAGGCACCGAAATCCTTGATGCCGACGACTTCGCCGGTGTAATGCTCGCCGACCTCAGGCTCCTTGACGATACCCAAAATCATGGCCTTGGCAGCATCGCCTGCAGGACCCTCAACGGCAGCGATATGAATGGTGCCGTCCTCGAGGATCTCGATGTTGGCGCCCGTCTCCTCCTGGATGCCGCGAACGACCTTGCCGCCAGTGCCGATAACGTCACGAATCTTGTCGACGGGGATATGGATGGTCTCGATACGAGGAGCGGTGTCACGCAGTTGTTCACGCGGAGCAGGAATCTCCTTCAGCATGGCATCAAGGATGAAGGCACGGCCTTCCTTGGCCTGTGCAAGGGCGCGGGCCAAGATTTCCACGGAAAGGCCCTTGGCCTTGTTGTCCATCTGCAGAGCGGTAATGCCCTTCTCTGTGCCGCACACTTTGAAGTCCATATCGCCCAGGAAGTCTTCCAGGCCTTGAATGTCGGACAGGATGACGACGTCATCGCCTTCTTTGATGAGGCCCATGGCGATGCCGGAAACGGGACGCTTGATCGGCACGCCGGCGTCCATCAGTGCAAGCGTGGAGCCGCAGGTGGATGCCATAGAGGAAGAGCCGTTGGACTCCATGACCTCGGAGACGACGCGGATGGCGTACGGGAACTCGTCCTCACTAGGAAGGACGGGTACCAGGGCGCGCTCAGCCAGAGCGCCATGGCCGATTTCACGGCGCTTGGGAGAGCCCATGCGGCCGACTTCGCCCGTGCAATACGGCGGGAAGTTGTAATGATGCATGTAGCGCTTGCCCTCGATAGGCTCGATAGTGTCAAGGCGCTGCCACTCGTTAAGCATGCCCAAGGTGGCAATGCTCATGACCTGGGTCTGGCCACGCTGGAACAGGCCAGAACCATGGACGCGAGGCAGGTAGCCAGGAACGATGTGCAGCGGGCGGATCTCATTGCAGACGCGGCCATCAGCACGCTCGCCGGTCTCGATGACCATGGCGCGCATGGCCTTCTTCTCCAAAGCCTTGCAAGCAGCTGCGATGTCAGCAGCCCAGACGTCGCGCTCCTCCTCATTGAAGTCATTTTCCTTGATGGAGGACTTCAAAGCCTCGACCTTGCCCATGCGGGAAAGCTTATCGGCGTCCTTGAGCGCTGCGGACATCTCGTCGAGATGGGCGTTGACGCGCTCGGCGATGCAAGGGTCGGCCTCGTGGATCTTGTATTGCATGGGCTCAGGATTAACCTTAGCAAGGAAGGCGGCCTGCTTCTCGCAGAAGGCAGCGATGGCCTTTTGACCCAAGTTCATGGCGGCCAGCATATCCTCTTCGGAGATTTCCTCGGCGCCAGCCTCAACCATGCTGATGAAGTCGGCCGTACCGGCAATGGTCAGCTCAAGGTCGGAGTTTTCCTGCTCAGCGTAGGAGGGGTTGACGATGAAGTCACCGGTGGTCTTGTCGCGGCCGATACGCACGCAGGCTGCAGGACCCTCGAAAGGCGCGCCGCCGACCATGAGTGCGGCAGAGGCGCCAGCGACGCAAACCGTGTCAGGCGGGTTGACGCCATCGCAGACCAGCGTAGTGGCCACCACATGGACTTCCTGCTTGAACCCATCGGGGAAGCCCGGGCGGATGGGTCGGTCAATCATGCGGGCATTCAGCGTGCCCTTCTCGGACGGCCTTGCCTCGCGCTTGAGGTATCCACCAGGAATGCGGCCTACAGAGTACATCTTTTCGATATAGTCAACGGTCAGCGGGAAGAAGTCGTAATTCTTCTCTTCCTGGGAAACGACGGCGGTGACCAAGATGGTGGTTTCGCCTTGGGTGCACAGAACGGCGCCCGTAGCCTGTTTTGCCAGCTCGCCCGTCTCAAGGCGATACTGCTTGCCGTAGAGCTCGAAGGACTCAACGATTTTTTCCATAGATGTTCTTACTTTCTCTTTCTCGGACGCCCTATTGCGGCCAAGCTTCTTCGGAGCCGGTACTTCACGTTTCCCGATCCGCGAGCAGGAGGGCCTCGTGCCTTCCCGACCGCTCAATGCGGGAAGAGGGCGCCTTCGCCCTCCCCCACGTGCGGCTTTGCGCCACACAGCACAAAGCCCGCCAATGACGGGCTTTGCATTGCTTTAGATGTTGTCGCGGATGCCCAGCTTCTTGATCAGGGCACGATACTCGTTGATGTCGCGCTCCTTGATGTACTTCAGCAGGCCGCGGCGCTTACCAATCAGCATCATCAGACCACGGCGGGAGTGATTGTCCTTCTTGTTGACCTTCAGGTGCTCCGTCAGATTGCGAATGCGCTCGGACAGAATTGCAACCTGCACCTCAGCGCTGCCAGAGTCGTGCTCGTTCTTGCCGTACTCCTTGATGAGCTCTGCGGTGCGCTCCTTGGTGATGCTCAGCTTATCAGCCATCTTATCCACCTTTCTTGTGGCCTTAGCCACCCTCTAGTCGGCTTTTTGGCCTCCTTATACCTTGCTTAGTTCTGAGAAGGCAAGCGGTGGAGCATGCCATCCAAGGACTAAGTGTTTGCTGCAAAACGCAGCCTGTCTATATTAGCCTGTCGGAACGCGCCATACAAGCAAATATTTATGGTGATTATTTAATTTTGCTCCGCGTACGCTTGGCGCAGCGCCTTGCACATCTGATCCGCGCAAGAGGTCGGCCGTCCGCCGCACGTGTTGCCCTCAAGCCTTTCGCAAACCTGGTCAACGGTCATGCCTTTGACGAGCTTAGGTATGGCCTTTAGATTGCCATCGCAGCCGCCAAAGAAACGGACGTCCTTCACAACGTCTCCGTCAAGTTCAACGTCAATGTATCGAGCGCAGACGCCCGAGGTTCTGTATTGCATATTTACCCCCATCAATAAAAAACGTTTTCACTATAGCAAAGCTTAACGCTGCTAATCAGGAATTGCGAACGCAATCATGAAGTCCAAAGCCTTCAGAGGAGCCCCAAGATGGGCTTTTGCCCACCCCTGGCAAAAACGCAAGAGCTCCAGACCCACCGATTCAGCGGCATCAATTTCAGTTATCTGGGAAAAGCGTGAATAGAGCAACAGCCTTGCCCAGTCCAGCACGAAAGGGTCAAGTTGAATGGACGAAAGGAGGTTTTTGCACTCAGGGCAAATGATCCCGCCGTCATCGAAGCTGAATCGCCACGCCGAGCCTTCGCTAGGACTGAAGGGCCTTCCACATGAGACGCAGGAAGTAAGGCTCGGGGAAAGCCCGCAATAGGCAAAGGCCTTCAAGAAATGGGCGCTCACGATCAGCGGAACTTTGTTCGTATCGCATTTCTCCAGGCAGTCAAGCGCAGTTACGCTCATCGGGAAGAGATTGGGGTTTGCCAGCCCCTCAATCGACAAACGTGCCAAAACTTCGCAAATCGGGGCAGCCGCCGTTCCTCGCATCAAGTCGCAGCGAATGGCGTCATGGCCCGCAACGAGTTTGGCCTCTTTGACGATGTCAAGGCCAGGCCGCTGGACAAGCAGAACATGGGCTAAGGAATAGATTTCCAAACGACTGCTGAAACTTCCGCCTGGCTTGCGAGCGCCCTTGGCAACGCAGCGCAGTTGCTGCCCGTCGGAAGCAAGGCAGGTCAATATGAGGTCGGATTCCCCCAGCTTGGTCTTTTTAAGGACTAGAACGTCAGCCGTATACGTCGGGCTAGCCATTGGATTGCGTAACGGTCAGAACCTGGCCAGAATCGTCAAAGGTGATGATGCCTGACACGTCCACAGCCGAAAGGTAGACGGTCTGCCCCAAAATGGTGCCGAAGGGGCGCGCATTAACTACAAACGCTACCTGGTTATTGCCCGAATATGAAACGCTTTTCACACTATCAATCTGGTAGCTGGTAATGCCAAAGACGACCGTGCCGACGTTGCTGAGATACGCCGAGGCGGCGTTTTCAAGCTTGGTGGCTTTGTCCTGGGCCACATTAAGGGTGATGACCGTCTCGGATTCCACGATTTCATCTTTGGCCGGGTAGGTGTCAATGGCTGTGCCCTCAGTAACGTAAGGATTTTCAACATAGTTGACGTAAACGCCATACCCCGCGTCCTTGATGGCCTCAATGGCCTCCCACTCAGACAGGCCAGAAACGTCGGGCACGCGATAGGCCTGCTCAACCGTCAACGTGATCTTCGCAGCCGACTTGGCCTTTGCCCCAACTTCAGGGGAAATAGCCTTGACATAGTCATCATGTTCGTTGGACTTCTCGTAGATAACATCGGAGATGTTTTCATAGCCGCTGGCGGCAAGCAGGACCTTGGCCTCTTCCTCCGTCTTGCCGATAACATCAGGGATGATGCGACTCGTGGCAACGTGGATGATTACCTCCGAGCCTTTCTCAATGCGCTCACCGCTGCTCGGATCGCTCAACAACACCAAGCCTTCGGTATCATCGGAAGAAACCGTGTCCACGCGGACCTTGAACCCCTCGGCTTCCAGGATCATCTTCGCATCAGCCTCGGTCTTGCCGGTGCAGTCAGGAATGGTCTTGCCGCCCCACATCTCCAAATAATAGGTACCCGCCGCAATGGCAACACCTAAGACAACCAGCAACAAGATGGCGATGAGCACCTTCTTGCCGATTCCGCTTCCTCCTTGAGAAGCTTTCATGGCCTTCTCGGCAGCCTTTTGCTGCTTGCGCATTTCGCGCGATTCCTTGCGACGCTTCTTCTTGTCGTTGGGATCAGGCGCGCGGAAGTTGCCTCCCGATGACATCGACGAGGCGTCCGTTTTCGGCATCTCCATAGTGCCGCCGGACTTCCAGGCGTTTGACGGAGCCTGGTAGTCTTGCCCAACGACGCTTTCGCCTACAGTGGGGATCTCGCGCGTTACTTCCGAGGATTCGATCTTAGGAAGATCGAACGACGTAACGTCAAACAGAACCGGCGCGTCAACGTCAAGTCCCTTCAACGGGCTCTCAGGGATAGGCTCTGGAGAGGAATCGCCAGCGGATGAACCCTCCCCGATTTCAGAAAAGTCGAAATCATCTTCAGCGGCCAACGGCGAAGACGTATCTGGCGACTGGACATCGTCATCGCCTTCGAGGGCTATCTCAAACTGGGAAACGTCAAGATCAGCGTCTTCGCCTTGTACGTCGACGCTGTGCTCAAGTTCCTCGTCATGAGAAGGATCGCTCGAATCGTCATCTGGCAAGGCGGAGGATGAATCCTCCTGGGAAGCCTCTTCTTCAGGGGTTTCTGAAATCGAATCCAGCTCTGGCAGATTCTCTACAACAGGAGACTCGGTTTCCGGCTCCTCTTCGTTGACCAGACCAAACGCGTCTAGACGCGTTCCGCACTCGTCGCAGAACTTGGCGGTCTCTCTATTTTCAGTCTTGCAGTTAGGACAAATCATGCCAAAAACTCCCTTGAAGATACACGTACTTGTATTTTATACGTCGGAAGCTTGTTGGACAGTAAAATCCACGGTCTCTTAACTTCTTTGATGGAAAATTTAGACTTGAAGGCCTTCTCCGTAGCCGAATCGGCGAATCTGGTTGGCATCACGGCGCCAGTTTTTCTTTACTTTGACGCGCAAGTCAAGGTAAATCCGCGACCCTAGAAGCTGCTCCAGATCATGCCTGGCCTCCGAGCCGATTCGTTTGATGGACTGTCCGCCTTTTCCGATGATCATGCCCTTTTGGCTATCGCGTTCCACGTAAACGATTGCATAGATGCGCTCCAAGTCCTTTTTGCGGTCGTACTCCATGCTTTCGACCTGAACGCCGATGGCATGGGGAATTTCGTCTTGGAATGACCTGAGTATCTTTTCGCGGATGAATTCCGCAACGACGACCTCCATCGGCTGGTCGGTTTCCATATCCGCCGGGAACCATGCCGGGCCCTCGGGAAGAAAGAACGTGACCTCCTCTATGAAAGCGTCAACGTTTTTGCCGGTGACGCTTGAAAGCCCGACCATGGCATCCCACTTGCATAGCTTTTCAGCAGCAATACGCTGGTTGTTGATCTGCTCCTTGTTGCAGATGTCAGTTTTGGACAAAACGCAGATCTTCTTAGCCTTCGAAGCGCGAACCTGGGCGGCTACCCACTCGTCGCCTCGTCCAATCGGTTGCCCGGCGTCAATGAGCATGGCCACAACGTCGACGTCCTCCAAGGCCTTCAGAGCGGACACGTTCAGCTCCTCGCCTAAGGCGTCCATTGGCTTATGCAAGCCGGGAGTGTCCACGATGATCATCTGGAAATCTTCCTTGGTAAGGACGGCGCGGAAGCGATGACGCGTGGTTTGAGCGGTCTTTGAGGTGATGGCGATTTTTTTGCCCATGATAGCGTTGAGCAGCGTGGATTTGCCGGCGTTAGGGCGTCCGACAAGGGTAACGAAACCAGATTTAAAGCCTTCTTTCTTCCCCTCAAAGGAGTACCCTCCCGTGGCGTTTGCCAAGGTGGCAAGTCCTTCCTCATCAAGAGTGCCGGCTTCGGCCATCTCCTCTAAGCGTTCCAATTCCTCAAGCGCGTCGAATGCGTCCATGTCTCTCCTACATCAAGCCTAACAACACCAATATTCGCGGAAGAAAAATGATAACCCCTACCGCAAAAGACGCCAAGGAAGCAATCAAGGCGGCACCCGCTCCCGCGTCCTTGGCTACCTTCGCTAGCGGATGGTATTTTTGCACGATCAAATCAACTGTGGCTTCAATTGCGTCGTTTAGCACCTCAAGCGAAAGCACAAGGCCTATGCAGACAATGATTGCCAGCCATTCAGCCAGGCTTACGCTGAAAGCAAAGCCTAAAGTCACAGCCGCAAAGCCGAAGCCGATTTCGATTTTGAAATTCCTTCCACGGGCCGTATGCGCAATGCCAGCGGCGGCGCACCGAAAGGATTTAGCTAAGTTGTAGTCAACAGGAGAAACCCTCCCGTCAGCATCTTTTTTCAGCTCAAGCTTCTCCACTATTCCTCTTCCCCACGGCCATGATGGGGGTGATCGTGAAAGATGAGCGTATCAACAGCGGTTGAATCACCTGAGGCGTTGCCCCACAAGGTCAATATCTCCAGTTCACGTTGCTTCATCTCCTCGGCTTCGTCATCCTCTATGTGGTCATAGCCGCATAGATGCAGCAAGCCGTGAACGATTAGCAGGGTGATTTCTCCCTCAAACGTGGTGCCGTAATCGCCTGATTGGCGCTGCGCGACGTCGGGCGCGACGATGATATCGCCTAAAACGAAGGGAAGATCAGGGTCATCAAACACCTCAATGAAGTCATCATCAAGGCCGTCGCATTCAAACGACAGCACGTCGGTCGGTCCAGACTTCCCTCGGTACTCTGCATTGAACTCTGCCATTTGATCATCATCCACAAACGTAATGCTGACCTGGGTATTCTCAGGCATCTCCTCTGCGGTAAGTGTATGGATGGCAAGCTGTTCGAAGGGAAGCGTTTCCAAATCTGATGCGCGGTATTCGTAATTCAGCGATATTTCCATTAGTTGCCCTTCAGAGATTGGTCATAGGCGGCAACAATAGCTTGCACCAGCGAATGCCTCACCACGTCCTTGCCGGTGAAGCGATTAAACGAGATGCCATCGATTCCCTCAAGGATATCCTGGACGTTCTTGAGGCCCGATACGCCCTTAGGCAGGTCAAGCTGTGTGACATCGCCGGTCACCACCATCTTTGAACCGAAGCCAAGGCGGGTCAGGAACATCTTCATCTGCTCTGGTGTGGTGTTTTGGGCCTCGTCAAGGATGATGAAGCTATCGTTAAGCGTGCGCCCGCGCATGAAAGCCAAAGGGGCGATCTCTATGACTCCGGACTCAATCATCGCGTTAGCGCGTTCCATGTCGGTCATGTCGTAGAGGGCATCGTAGAGAGGTCTGATGTAAGGGTCAATTTTCTCCGTTAGCGATCCCGGCAGGAAGCCCAGGCTCTCCCCTGCCTCAACCACCGGCCGCGTAAGGACGATGCGACCTACTTCTTTGCGCTTCAACGCAGCCACAGCCATGGCCATGGCAAGGTAGGTTTTGCCGGTACCGGCAGGGCCGATGCCAAACGTTATGGTGTTTGACCTGATGGCATCAACGTATTTCTTCTGCCCCGCGGTCTTCGGTCGAATGGCGCGACCGCGATACGTGAGCAGTATGTCCTCGCGAAGCGTCGCCGGGCTGAATTCAGCTGAGCGCAGAAGTTCAACAGATTGGCGAATATACTGCTCCGAGGGGCCTTCGCCGCCTTCGGCAAGCTTGATCATGTCGCTGAACAAGGCAGTAAGCTGTTGCACCTCCACGGGATCGCCCGACAGCTCAATTTGGTCACCGCGGACGGTAATCCTGCTAGAGAAGGAGTCTTGCACCATCCTGAGAAGACGGTCTCCCGGACCGCAGATAACGGCCATGCTCACGGATTCAGGAAGTTTCAATATGATTTGCGTTGCTTCAGTCATACGCCCATTCTATCAGTCATAGCTCAGTTAAAGCGGTAGGACACCAATTGCCCAACGTCATAGCTTTCGGAAACATCAACCGTATGGTAGCTTTCCGTAGTTGCCCTGTTGCCTGGTTCCACTAGGGCCATTTCCACGGTGTTAACGCGGGAAGAGTAATCGAGGCGCTCAAGCTCCTCCGAGAGTTGGCGTAGCCTTGACGCGCGTTCTTGTTTGATCGCAGGGTCTATTTGGTCTGGCCTTCTTGCCGCCGGCGTGCCGGTTCGTTTTGAGTACGGAAAGGCATGAATCTTCATGAAGCGGGAACGCCTTGCCACTTCAAGCGTTTCCCGGAAATCCGCCTCGGTCTCGCCAGGAAAGCCGGCGATTATGTCAGTCGAGAGCGCCATCGACGGCATCGAGGCGCGCAGCTTGTCCACAAGACAGCAAAAGAACTCAGCGTCATAGGGCCGGGCCATTTCGCGCAAAACCTTGGAAGACCCTGATTGCAACGGAAGATGCAGATGGCGGCAAATACGGCCCTCAGCCTGGGCCATGACGTCAATCAAGGCGTCATCGACGTTTTTCGGCTCGATGCTGGAAATACGAAAGCGCGGCAATGTGCCTTCCGCGTGGCTCGTTTGTTCCAAAAGCAGGGTAAGCAAATCGGCTAAACCCGTCTTTTGCCCGTCGAGCAAATCGCAATAGGACCCAAGATTGATGCCGGTAAGCACTATTTCCTTCACGCCTGATTCAACCAACGCAGCCACTTCATCGCAAACAACCGACACGGGCTTGCTGGTTGCTCGACCGCGAGCCACATGGACGATGCAAAACGAACAGGCATTGTCGCAACCGTCCTGGACCTTTACGCCGACCCGCGTACGAAAAGCATCAGTTGAGCGCAGAACGCTATGAAATCCTTCGTTGGTGGCAAAGTTTTCTCGCAGATAATCGAAAAGCTCGAACTTCGGAACCACCGTAACCCGAGGGTCCATGCTCAAATACGTATCTGCATCAATGGCAGTTGCGCATCCTGTGACCACTACGCGGGCAAATTCGTTTTGGCGCAGGGCGTGGCGCACGGCTTTGCGTGTCTTCTTCTCGGCTTCTCCGGTGACCGTGCACGTGTTGACAAGGACAACGTCAGCCGAGGGAAGGCCAGACTCCTCAAAGCCGCTGCCAAGAAGCAGGCTTGCCGCCTCATCGGTCTCAACCCTGTTTACCTTGCAGCCAAGGTTGACGGTATGCAGCCTCATGAAAGGTCCCCCAAGCAGCCAAGCTCATAAAGAACCAGGGCAGGCGCCACAATACCGGCGGTTTCTGTTCGCAGGATAGAAGGCCCTAGCGATACCAAGCAAGCCTGAGGAAGCGCGCTAAGCAGAAAGTCGACCTCGCCTTGGGAAAGCCCTCCTTCTGGACCGACGATGACAGCGATGCGAGAGATGTTGTCGTCAGGATCATTTGAGTCAGTAGAAAGGTCTGCCAACGCCTGTCGAATGCCGCACGTCTGGGGAGCTTCCTCCCACGCAATCAGCACCTTGTCATAATTTGACAGCTCATCGATGGATTGCTTTACGGTTAGCGGACTTTTCACCTCAGGAAGGGAAGGCTGACCGGATTGCATCGCGGCACTTTTGGCGATAGCCTGCCACCGTTCGATTTTCTTATCCGCCTTCTTGGGATCAAGCTTAAGAACGCTTCTTTCGCATGCCAAAGGAATAAAGGCGGAAACCCCCAGCTCGGTAGCATGGCGTATAACCGTATCCATCTTGTCGCCTTTAGCCAATCCTTGGCATAAGGCAAGATAAGGGCGTGGCGTAATGCTGAGGTGCTGAGAAATGGAAACCAGTGGCAAGGAGCCGTCGAATTCCTCGATTTGGCACTCAAAGTAGTCATGAGAGGCATCCACTACGGCAATGTGCTCTCCCGCACGCAACCGCAGAACCTTGGCGTGCTTCGCATCGTCGGCGCTCAACCGAAGCTCAAAGCAGGGCTCAACTTCTTCTCCCACTATCTGCTCATCAAGAAAGAATCGAGGCAGGCTCATACTTCGCCTTTTGTCCTAGTTGAAGACGTCTCGAAGTTTTTCGAGCGGGCTTCGGGCGTCAGAAACCTCATCGCCCATCTCTTCGGCCAACGACTCAAGGATTTCGCGTTCCCGCTTGGATAGCTTCTTAGGAATGGATACCTTTACGTGGACGTACAGGTCACCTCGCTTGTCACTGCGCAGCTTAGGCATGCCGAAGTTGCGAACCCGGATGGTCTGATCGTTCTGGCATCCTTCCGGAATGGTGACCGACACCTGCTCGTCGGGCATGATTCCTCCAAGGGAAATCTGGGCGCCCAATGCGGCCTGAACCATGCTGATAGTCGCAGCGCAATGCAGGTTGTCGCCGTCACGTTCGAAGAATTCATGTTGCTTGACGCGAATGGTGACCAGCAGGTCCCCAGGATCAGCGCCGAGCATGCCCGCCTCGCCATAGCGGTTAACGCGAAGCTGCTGGCCATCCTTCACGCCAGCGGGGACCTCGACGTTGACGCGCGTGCGGTCAGGGACGCGGCCTTGGCCTTCGCACTCCGGGCACGGATTCTCTATCTTGGAGCCAGTTCCGCCGCATGTCGGGCAAGTGGTGGCGCTTTGCATGTTGCCCAAGAAGGTTTGCGTGACGGTGACTACGCGCCCTCGGCCCTCACATTCGGGACAGGTGACAGTCTTGCCGCCTTCGCCTAAGCCCGTACCGTGGCAGTCCTCGCAGGTGGCAAGGCGGTCATAGACGATTTCCTTTTTCACGCCAGTTGCGATCTCCTCCAAGGTCAACCGCAAGCCAACGGACATATCGCGGCCCTCGCGCCTAACCGGGCGTCCGCCAGAGGAGGCATTGCCACCAAAGAAGCTGCTGAAGATGTCTCCCATTCCGCCGAATCCGCCGAAAAGGTCCTCAAAGTCGACTGATTGGCCATAGCCGCCGCCGGCTGCTCCCGGAATGGTGCCGAAACGGTCATATTGCGCCCTTTTCTGCTTGTCGGAAAGGACATCATACGCCTCGTTCAGCTCCTTGAACTTATCTTCAGCATCAGGTTCCTTGTTCACGTCAGGATGAAGCGTACGCGCCTTTTTTCGGAACGCCTTCTTGATCTCATCATCGGTTGCGTCCTTCGAGACGCCCAAAACCTCATATAAATCCTGTGCCATGGAATGTAGTTTCCTTCCTTAAGGGCTTTACGCCTTATTCATCGCCAAGCGCAAGCGTTGCGGCCTGCACAGCCTTAAGAACCTTAGAGTAATTCATGCGCGTCGGTCCGATGACGGCAACAACGCCAGCATGGGCTCCTCGGCCATATTTGCTTGCAACCACCGAGACGCCCTGCAGCCCTTCAGCCTCATTCTCACGGCCAATGAAGACGCTTGGAATTTCCGCCCCGTCCTTAGCATGCTCAAGCAGTTCTAACAGCACCGCATCGTCCTCGAGCACCTGCATGAGAGGCATGAGGCTTTGGCTGGTGCTGAATTCAGGCTGAGCCAAAAGGCCGGACAGACCAAACCGATGTCCGTGGGCGGCACTTCCCTGCTGGGATTGCGAACGTAGACACGCGATGGCTTCCTCCAGCAAAACGCGAACCAGCGGAATGCGGAACGCTTCTGCAAGCCCGGCAGACAAGCCTTTCTCCAAGTCTTGGAGGGTGTGACCGACAAGGGCATCATTGAGAATCCCCTGGATAACGGCAACATCTTCAGCGCCAACCGAGCCAAGAATCTCTATCTGGCGATTAAACACCTGGCCATCCTCGGTGACCACGACCAAAAGGATACGTGAATCAGCCAGGGAGATTAACGTCACCTGCTTTACCCTGAATTCGGCGATTGAAGGGGCCATCACGATCGAAAGGCAGTCGGTAAGTCGTGCCAATGTTGCTGTGGTTTGTTCCATGAGGGAATCCAACTCAGTTGCATGCAAACGCATTTGCTCAGCAACCGCTTGGCTTTCCGCCTGGTCTTCAAGGCCGTTCTCAAGAAGATCGTCCACGAAGGCCCGATAGCCGAAATCGGTCGGAATGCGCCCGGCTGAGGTGTGAGGTTGACTGATATAGCCGTCGCTTTCCAAAGCCGATAGCTCATTGCGTACGGTGGCAGGGCTTACCCCTAGATGGTAGCGTTCAGTCAACGTGCGGGACCCAACTGGCAAAGCATAGCTAACGTACTCCTCAATAAGAGCCGCCAACACCCTCTGTCGTCTATCTGAAAGCATGTTCACCACCTTTTCTTCTGGCCTTATTCTAGCAGTCTGAATTCTAGAGTGCTAACTTTCGGGGATATTTATTCTTTATTGACGACCCAAATTACAAAGCAATGTGAAACGAGAGTAAAATTTTTACACCCATTGAACGTTTCAACAGCAGCAGGGTGGCGAAATGAGGAAATATTTCTTTTTCGATTACGACGGCACGTTGGCCATTCCTCGCACCTATACCATCCCTGAAAGCACCCAGAAGGCACTTCAGGAGCTGCAGAATCGGGGGCATTTCGTAGCGCTTGCAACGGGCAGGCTTCAATGCAACGCCCTTGACTACATCAATTCCATGGGCATCCAAAACATCGTAGCTGATGGAGGTTTCTCGGTCACCATAAACGGAAAGCTCATTTGGATGGAGCCTTTGGAGCTTTCTCCCGTGAAGGCGTGCCTTCGCCGCCTTGAGCTTGCAGGAATCCCTTGGGCAGTCACGGTCAAAAATGAGCTTGCCCGTTATTCCCCAGACCCTCGTTTCGCTGAAATTGCCGGTGATTACTACGTCCCGACCAAGATCGATGAATCCCTGGACGTTGACAGCCTGGAATGCGTCTACAAAGCTTACGTGCCTTGCAAGCAAGGCAAAGAGCAGGATGAACTCATAGAAAGCGGCATTTTAGACGGAGTTCCGTGGGCCCGTTACAACTCCGACAACATCTTCATTGAGCCGCTGGACAAGGCACGTGGCATAAGGCGCATGATGGAGGAGCTCGGCGCTTCTGATAAATTATCCGATGTTGTCGTATTCGGGGACGGCAAGAACGATCTATCCATGTTCAGGACCGAATGGACCAGCATTGCCATGGGCAATGCGATTCCTGAGCTCAAGGCTTGCGCCGACTATGTAACCGCCGATTGCGACAAGGGTGGCATTTATAATGCCTGCAAGCATTTTGGATGGCTGTAAAACCGGCTAATCGGCAATCTGCTCCCTCACAAAAGGCAAAACGTAGTCAACGTATCCCCGCCTTGGCGAATAAACCAATCCCCTATCGGCCAGGCGCTTCTTGTACATTCGAGCGTAACCCGTCGAAACACCAAGGCTCGAAGCGACGTCAGACATCTTGGAAGGACCATCTGCTTGAGCCATGGCCTGAAGAAAGGCTCTGTCCTTGTCTGAGAGGTCAAGAAGCGTACGGCGTATGGCGCGATCGTAGAAATCACGGGATGCAAGATCTATTCCACTTCGCACATCATCCCGAGATATTCGCTCCTGATCGGGATGTTGACGCCAGATGTGATAACCGACCAGCTGAATCATCAACGCATAGCCACCCGTGGCGTCCGCCGCCAAAGAAAGCGAATTAGGACTGATGGAGCGCCCGGAAGCCTTTATCAACGCGTTCAGATACTCAGATACCGCATCCGAATCGATTGCGTCAAGAACATTGCGCGGAAGCGATCCCAAGAAAGAGCATCCATGCCTTTGGGCCACAGCGTCAAAAGCGTAACTTTCACCAGACACCAAGTAGGCTACCCGTCCACCTTTGCTAACAACATGAGAAACGGCATCCGAAAGCTCAAGGAGCGCTTCGCACTCCCCATAAACGTCATCGACCGCAAGGAAAAGGCCCAAGCCGGCTTCCTGAGCACGTTCAGCGTAGAGCGAAAGGCGAAGCCTGCAGTTTGCGGTGTCGTCTAGCGAAAGGTCGATTCCTTTTGATTCTGCCTGCTTTGCAAGAAGATCGAAGGCATCGTCAATAAGGTGATCGGAGCAGGTAACGAACCCGGTGAGCCAAGAACCTTCGCGCGCTATCGATTCGGCGTGGTTCAAAAATGAGGTCTTACCTGAACCAGTAGGCCCAATCAGCGCGCCAAGAAGCTCGATACTTGGATCTGGACTCTGCAGCGCCTCCGTCAGGTTGCGAATAAGCAGGTCTCGGCCCGCAAAGGAGCCAGGAACAACACCAGGGATCGGAGAAAAGGGGTTACTAGCGTAAAGGGAATCGCTCACGATGCCACCTAACTGTTCAGCGCCTCCATTGCATATGAGCAGGAAAGCTGCAGGGCTTCGTCAATATCTTGGCCAAATCCGTAGCTCCACCACTCTTTGCTTTCTTTTGCTATTTTTGCATAAACATGAGGTCCCTGGTCCTCCGACTTGAAGAAAGAGACCAGATATCCAAGCTGTCCGGCTTCAGATACGGTCTCCCACAGCAGAGGAGCACCATAGACCAATTCATCAGGGAGGGGCTCAAGGTCGGTTTCAGGAGCCTGAAAGCTGCGAAAAGCACCACCAAAGCCAACCGCAAGGCGGGTGTCGGCAGCTGACCAAGCCCCGATTGCTGCCTGTGACGGGTTGATGCCCCAAGCACTGCAAATGCGGGTTTCGCCATCCATCAAGGAAACCTTGCAACAGGTACCAGGACCGGCTTGGTAATATGACTCCCGATAATCCAGCCCCAAATCGCTAGCTTGCTGGCGAACGGTCTCCACCTTTGAAACGGGATCCTGCAAGGCGGCGATAACCGAGTCCATGCCGCATAGGGGCACCGTACCGCAAACAAGCAATGCGGATGACCCGAACCAATCCCATTCGTAGTTTTGGCCATACTTGGCCAAAAGCTCATCCCGCCTTTGATCAAGAAGTAGCTGGTAGTCCTGCCAATCTTGTTCTGTCACCAGCTCAGTCGAAACGATGCGCCTACCCCGGTCGACCTCGTCACACTCAAAGCGATGGAGAAGATTGACATAGCGCGTATAGTCCTGAAGGGTCAGGGATGCATCGCTTAAGCAGAAATATTGGGCCAAAGGCGTGACCGTAACGCTGTCTAGTCCTATCCACGAAAAGGCGACAGGGGCTTTTTGGGGAGGAATTCCCGCCGTCATGTCCATAGGATGGGAGCTGCTACGTAAGGCTGCTACCACACGCTCACAGAGAGCCGCCGCACGTGGTTCCATCAGATGCGGGAGCAGCCCGATATGCCCAACACCGTTGAAGTCTGAGCCCATCACGGTGACGGACGAGACCTTTCCTCCGGGCTTACAAACGCGGCACATCTCACTAAGGGCCACCATGTAATCAGGTACAGCGGTAAGGTAGGTGTGGGAAACGACGGCGTCAAATGACCCATCAGCAAACGGAAGGTGCAAACCATCGCCTTGGATGAATTCGTAGGAGTTTGCATCTGGGATGGGCTCGTAGGGCTCCCCCACCACGCCTTCAACACGCCTTTGGGCGAAATCGATGAAAAGCGGGTCAATCTCAAGCCCGACATAGGATATGCCATTCGTCTGCTTTCCAAGCCTGAATACATATTCTCCCGAGCCGCAGCCAACATCGAGCACCCTCATGCCAGGTTGCAGATCAAGCGCTTCGAGGATGGCTTTGACGACCGATGGATTCAAGGTGGCCATGCGAGATACCGCCAAAAAAGCAGGATCCTGACCGTCGATGGACCAATGAGGCGTCATGGAAGCACCAAGGCTACTTGATGATCATAACGGGCAGATCGATGTTGTGAAGCACGTTGTAGCTCACGCTGCCCAAAATGCTTCGGACGCCACCGATGCCGCGGCTTCCCATGATGACCAGCTGGCAGCCGTTTTCCTCGGCGTAATCGATGATTCCGTTCGCGGCATTCTGGCGGGTGATGGCAACAACCTTCATTCGGTCGCCAAGCTTATGCTCCTCCTCGGCCACCACTTCCTCGACTTCCTCGCGAGCCTTTTGCTGCAATCGGTCCATGATCTCGGCGTACTGCTTGGCATCATAGATCTGGAACTGGATGGATCCCATTATGGGGTTGGAGTCATCAAGCCACATGGGAATGTCCTCGGCCGGGACAACGCGTACGACATGCAGGGTGACCGAAGGGTCGTCGATGGCAAACTGCAATGCGGTCTGGTATGCGCGTTTGGAAGGATCGGAGCCGTCGAAGGGAACCATGATGTTCTTGAATTGCATAACTACCCCTTTCGTTAGATTGTGCTACTCCGATTATATTCCCGAATGCCGAATTTGCACTAACGGCGTGCCCTCGATTTCAAAAGCAAGCAGCAACCAGCGATGCAGACGATGCAGAACAAGGCCAAAATGCCCCAATCCGCAAACAGGTGCGGCAAAGAAAAAGTGAAGGCATCTTCCAAATCGTGCGGATACATATCCGAGGTAAGCGTCTGCTTGGTTCCATCGGGGATTTGAATAGAATCCACAACCGTGGTGTCAGCCGGCACGTCGACCGTCACATTTTGGGAGCCCAATGCCGTGTCAACGGTGGTGTCAACGGTAGTGGCCGGCGTTTCGACCTCAATGTTGTTCAGCTCTACACCCGAAAGATCAACCTCGTCGCCGACAAGGGAGTAATCAAGCGAGTTAAGGTTGGCCGTGGTGCCGAACGCCTCCATGCTCCAGCGGCAGTTGACAAACACAGAGATGGCCTCGGCGGCGCCCTTAAGCTCGAAGATAAGCCCGCTGAAGAGGATTTGGGGCATGATCAAGATAGGCGCCATGGCAATCGCTCGATCGGGATTTCGGAACAAGGCAGAAACTAGCAAGCCGAGGCACATTGCCGAAAGCGTCGTCAGCAAAACGGTGATGAAAATCTCTAACGCGGGATTGATCAAGGGGCTTGTTCCGGAAGGATATTCGGGAACTCCATTGATGGCGCAGAACACGCCCGCAAGCATCGCCGACTGTATGATGCAAAGCACGCCTAAGACGATAACTTTCGAGAATACGTAGGCAACTATGTTCAAACCGCCGGCATATTCCCTTTGATAGATGTCGTCCTCTTTGCAAATTTCCTGAATGGCGTTCAGGATGCCCACCCAGAACGCCGCGCACGCAATAGCGAACAGGCAAGACTTCGTGTCCTCGTAAATGGAGAAGCAGCCGTCTCCCGTGACGAGGCATATGAGTGCGGCGAGGACGGGCGCCTGCAGCAAAAGAAGCGCAAGACGAGCGCGATCGTTGATGACCAACTTTGCGTAACGACGAGTCAGCGTGGATAGCTGCTTTCCGAAGGAAGCGGTATGTCCGCTTTCCAGCTGCTGGCCCGAGGCAGATGCGCTCTTTTCCGGGTTGGTCAAGCGCATTTCAACGAATTTTTGCGACCAAGTAGCCGCATCTTTGTCGACCATGCCATATATCTGAGCGTAATCATCGGTATCGAAAAAGGTTAGAGCCCCTGATGGGTCACCTTCGTAGCACAGCTTTCCGCCAGGCCCCATGAAGATAATCTTGTCGCATAGGTGAAGATTGGTGGTGGTGTGCGTCACCAATATAATGGTGCGACCTTCGTGCGCCATGGTTTGAAGTTTGCGCATCAAGTTACCTTCGATGCCGGGGTCAAGGCCCGAAGTCGGCTCGTCAAGGAACAGAAGACGCGGGTCGGCAAGCAACTCGACGGCAATGGAGGCGCGCTTCTTCTGACCGCCCGAGAGCCTGCCGATGAAGTTATCGCGCTCCTTGTCCAGCTCAAGCATGCTGATGACCTCGTCGACGCGCGTCTCTCTTTCTTCCTTGGTCGAATCGGGCGGCATGCGAAGCTCAGCCGAATAGCGAAGCGCCTCGACAACACGCAGATTATCATAGACGATATCTTGCTGAGGAACGTAGCCGATGGCGTTTTTCAAGGTTCCGTAGTTGGCATAAAGATCGACGCCGTTGACGAAGACCCGGCCGTGGGTGGCAGGATCAGTACCGTTCAGCTCGTTAAGCAGCGTTGACTTGCCGCTACCAGAGCCACCGATGATTGCAACAAACTGTCCTGGGTTGATATGGAGCGACACATCATCGGTAGTAACGCGCTTCTTGCCCTTCTGCTTGCGGATCATGACCAGATGCGAGCATGATACGTCTACACCTCCACGCTCGGTGTTTACAAGGAGCACTTCACCCAAGAAAATAACATGAACGTTGGCCAAAAACACGGTATCGCCTTGATTGAGCGCGGTGAAGACGTTGGCGGTGGAGCCATTGACGTAGGTGCCGTTGAAGCTGTTTCTGTCAATTATCCCCCATTGGCGGGTTTGCGGATTTCGCTGGAGCAGCGCATGATCAACGGAGATAGAAGGTGTAGGAATAACCAAATCATTGCCGTTACCGCGACCTATCGTAAATGAGTCATAGTGGGACAGGTCAACTGTGCGCCAATTGGCCAAGTCATAGCTGAGGAGCATGGTGATTGGCCAAGGTTGACCATATTCACCGATGGTTATGACGTCCCCAGGTGAGACGACGGCAGAAGGCTTGACCTCGCCGTTGACGCGCATGCTGCCTGACCCCGAGCAGTCATTGATGGCCACCTTCTTGCCATCAATCAAAAATCTCCCGTGAAAGTCAGCTATGAGCCTGGCCGAAGAAGTGATGATAAGGTCGTTTTTCAGAGACGAGCCAAAGGTCACCTCATTCTTGCCAAACTCGGTCAAGCTGGTTTCGAACATCTTCCTGTTTCCCTCAAAAACCGTCAGGAAGACGCCCTCGTGGACATCTGGGTCAAAGCTTCGCCCAAGATCGACATATTGGGTGTTGTTAAGACCGGACGGAGGCTGTGCTAGACCGATAGGTGCGCTGCAATTGCCGCAGAATTTCTGGCCAGGCATAACGGGTGACCCGCACATGCCGCAAAAAGATGGTTGAGAGCCAAACATTGGGGCAGAGAGACTCTGCCCGCATTGAGGGCAGAAGCTAGCGTCGTCAGCCACATAAGCACTGCATTTCGGACAATTCATCAAACGATCCTCTCCGATCTTTTCGACCTATTCAGCCAGATCGAATATCCTTCCATAGAGCTCATTGCCACATAACCAGCCAAGCTGTGTTGGCGCCACACGCCCATCAACCGCATCGGCAAGGCCTAAGTCGATAAGCTCCTGAAATGTCTCAACGACATTCGGCAGCAACTCAGAAGCAGCTTGGATCTGCCGCTCGGATACGCCACAGGACATGCGCATACCGAGCATCAGGTCTTCAGCTGTCATTTGCGCTCGATTGAGGTCGTCGGTAACAAAACCGTCCTTGACCCTCATGCGTCGTTCATCATTCTGCGTCATCGTGGCGGCACTCACTCCGAGTCCCAGGTAAGGGATGCCCGTCCAATACGCGATGTTATGGCGGCACTCAAAACCTGGCTTTGCATAGCTTGCAACCTCATAGCGACGATAACCCGCATCCTCAAGAAACCGTTGCGCAACCTCCATCATGTCAGCCTGCGCATCTTCGTCTAAGGGTGGAAGCTTTCCTTTGCGATACGCCTTGGCAAAGGGCGTTCCCTTCTCGATGGTCAACGGGTAGATGCTGATGTGGGCAAGGTCCAAGCTAACAGCCTCATGAAGCGATTGCCTGAAGCTTTCCATCGTTTGGCCCGGAATGCCGCACATCAGATCAATGCTTACGTTGGAAAAGCGTTCCTGTGCCTGCTTGATGGCGGCCTTGGCGCAAGCAGCATCGTGGGCGCGTCCCAAAATGCGCAAAACATCATCATCGAAGGACTGGACGCCCAAGGATAGCCTATTTACGCCAAGCGCCCAAACATCCTTCACCATCTGGGGAGTCAGGCTTTCAGGGTTGGCTTCCATGGTGCATTCGACGTCTGGCTCAAGGCGCATAGAAAGCGAGAGCGCGTAAAGCAAGCTCGACAAGCGTGAAAGGCCTATATGGGAGGGCGTTCCCCCACCGATATAGACCGTCTGAATGTCGGTCAGCTCGCCTTCTTTTGCCTTTCGTCTGATCTGCAAGACCAAGTCGTCTACGTATTCATCGATGGAAGACTTTCCGGCATCGACCGCCCACGTGGTGAAATCGCAGTAATCGCAACGCTTGACGCAATAGGGTATATGCAGGTAAAGCGCTCTGTAAGGATCATGTGGCACAAAATCACCTTCCTGGATGCAGCTGTTCGAATTGCAAAGCGTAATCAAGCACCTCATCAAGGACCGCATCAAAGTCTTCGACGGTCTGGCACCCGTTGATCTTCCCCCGCGCGGCGGAGGCGCCAGGGACGCCATGTAGATACCATGCGCAATGCTTGCGCATGCGAACGACGTTTCGCCCTTCCCTTTCTTGCAGAAGGCGTGCATGTCGCTTTGCCATCAGGATGCGATCACCCACGCTAGGAAACGCGATAGCCTCAGTTCCGGCAAGGGCGGCCTTAATCTGCGAGAAGAGCCACGGGTTTCCTTGCGCGCCACGACCCACCATTACCGCTTGGCAACCAGTCCACGAAAACATATTGAGCGCATCCTGGGTGCAGGCAACATCGCCATTTCCGATGACCGGAACGCTAACCGCTCCGCAAACGCGCTCTATAACGCCCCAATCAGCCTTGCCTTGATACATTTGCTGCGCATAGCGGCCATGCACCGCTACGGCGCAAGCACCCGCCTGCTCCATTTGCTTGGCAAACTCAACGGCCGTTTCTTCTCCCTCATAGTAACCCCGTCTGAATTTGCACGTGACGGGCTTGGAAACGGCTTGCGACACGCATGACACTATCTTTGATGCCAAAGCCGGGTCCCTCATCAAAGCCGATCCGTCACCTTTGCCAGCAATTTTTCTGGCCGGACAACCCATGTTGATATCCAGATAGCTAAGACGCTCCCCCATTGATTCTTCAACCCAGGCAGCTTCGCGCGCCATCACGTCAGGCTCGTGGCCAAACAGTTGCACCGCCACCTGTGTTTCGCCTGGTGCCAAAGCCAAAAGATGGCGCGTCTTCTCATTGGCAAAGGAGAGCGCCTTAGCTGAGACCATTTCCGTGTAGGTGCCATCGGCGCCTTGCTCAATGCACAGCGCACGCATGGCGACGTCGGTGACGCCAGCCATAGGTGCCAGCAAGACTTTGCCCTCAAATCGGAAATCGCCCATAGAATTTCCGTCTAACCCGCATGGATGCCGAGCATAGCAACGAAGCTTGCGCCTACAAGCCCCACAACGCAGATCAAGACAACCGCTACGATAAACACAACAAGACCGATAAGCCCCATGCGCTTACTGTGACGCAACTCCTCAGCTTCCTGTTGCTGCTTCTCCTGGTTCCAGGGGTCGTCCAACCAGTCATATTCGGTCTTAGCCATTAGTCATCGACCTTCAATATGGCCATGAAGGCTTCCTGCGGCACCTCGACGTTGCCGATGGCTTTCATGCGCTTCTTGCCCGCCTTCTGCTTCTCTAACAGCTTGCGCTTACGGGTTATGTCGCCTCCGTAGCACTTCGCAAGCACGTCCTTGCGCTTTGCCTTCACGGTTTGGCGTGCAAGGATGCGGCCACCGACAGCGGCCTGGATGGGCACCTCGAAAAGCTGGCGCGGGATGATTTCCTTCAGCTTCTCGCACAAAACACGCCCACGCTCGTAGGCCTTGTCCTTATGGATGATGAAACTTAAAGCATCGATAGGCTTGCCCGAAAGCAAAATATCAAGCTTCTGCAAGTCGGACTTCTTGTAGCCTGAGAACTCATAGTCAAGAGAAGCATAGCCTTTGGTGTTGGACTTCAGGCGATCGAAGTAGTCCATGATCATCTCGGAAAGGGGCATCTCCCAAAGCATCTCAACCGTGGTCTGGCTTAGATAGCTCATGTTGACGAATGTGCCCCTACGCGCCGTTGTCAGCTCCATGACGGCACCCACGTAATCAGGGGGAATGAGGATTTTGGCCTTCAGGTAAGGCTCCTCTATATGATCATAGGTACCTGCTTCGGGCATCTCCTGCGGGCTGCGGATGCTTAAGACTTCGCCGTTGGGCATATGGACGTGGTATTCAACCGAAGGGGCCGTCGCCAAAAGGTCCAGATCGAATTCACGCTCCAGGCGTTCCTTGATGACCTCCATATGCAAAAGCCCCAAAAAACCAACGCGAAAACCAAAACCAAGCGCTACCGACTTCTCCGGCTCCCACACCAGGGCGGGGTCATTTAACGCCAGCTTCTCAAGAGCTTCCTTCAACGGTTCATATTGGTCGGAATCTATGGGGAACAAGCCGGTATAGACCATGGGCTTCACTTCGCGGTATCCTGGCAAAGCCTCGGTTGCAACGTGATGGGCCGACGTGACCGTATCGCCGGTCTTGACTTGGCTTACATCCTTAAGGCCCGTGACCAGATACCCTACCTCACCGACAGAAAGCTCCGGCATCGCGGTCTCTACCGGACGGCGCGCCCCCACTTCCTCCACCAAAGTTTCGGTGCCAGTAGCCATCATATGGATCATATCGCCTTTTCTCACCGAACCGTCAACGACACGAATAAGCGCGACAACGCCACGGTACGGATCGAAATAGCTATCGAAAATGAGGGCCTTCAAGGGCGCATCAGGGTCTCCGGTTGGGGCAGGAATATTGTAGACAACGGCCTCAAGCAGGTCATGAACCCCTTCCCCCGTCTTGCCGCTAGCCAACACGGCGTCATCGGCCGGCAGCGCCAAGCCGTCCTCAATCTCAGCACGGCAGCGATCAGGATCGGCGGAAGGCAGGTCAATCTTGTTGATGAGGGGAATGATCTCCAGGTTGGCATTCATGGCCATCATGGCGTTAGCGACCGTCTGCGCCTCCACGCCTTGGGTGGCATCAACCACGCAAACCGCTCCCTCGCAAGCTGCCAAGCTACGTGAAACCTCATAGGTGAAGTCAACATGGCCAGGGGTGTCGATAAGATTGAGCTGATAGCTCTGGCCATCGTCAGCCGTGTAGTCAACGCGCACCGCCTGGCTTTTGATGGTTATGCCTCGCTCACGCTCGATGTCCATAGAGTCAAGCAGCTGCTCCTTCATATCGCGGCTAGCAACTGTGCCAGTCATCTCCAAGATGCGGTCAGATAGCGTCGACTTGCCGTGATCGATATGGGCAATGATGCTGAAGTTTCGGATGTAATGAGGATCTTGGGGCATAATGTCTTTCCATCTAGGGGCTTAGCAGCCTTATTCTATTTTTTACAAAATCTCGTAGCAGTTAATACGCAACTTTGGTATTCTATCGCATTGTGTATTCCAGCGATACGTGCGCACGATGTAACAATCGGCAATCTGCAGACGAGGCTGCATACGGATTCGTATTTCTGGACGGCTGTATGGCCAGCGAGGCAGAAAAATCCCGCCTGCTTCAAGCAATCACCCCTTGGGTGATTCGTCCTTTCGCGGACTTGCGACGCTGAGCCACGCACACCGTTCAAACATGGCGCGTACGCATCACTGGAATCACGTGAGCAAAAGATGCAGTAAAACGCTAGCGAAAGGAATCATCATGGCAAACGTAAAGAGCCAGAAGAAGCGCATCATCACCAACGAAAAGTCCCGTCAGCGCAACCGCGCTTACAAGTCCGAGCTGAAGACCGCGGTTCGTCGTGTTCGCGAGGCAGTCGAGGCCGGCAATGGCGCCGAGGCCTACGCAGCTGCCCTTAATGCCAGCCGCCTGCTTGACAAGGCCGCTTCCAAGGGCATCATCCATAAGAACCAAGCTGCCAACCGCAAGTCCGGCGTCATGGCCCTGGCAAACACCATCGTGACCGATGCCGACCGCGCTGCCTATGTGAAGCCCGCAAAGAAGGAGCAGGCTGCTACTGGCAACAAGAAGGCCGCCAACAAGGCTGCTCGCAAGGAAGCCATGGCCGCCGCTTCCGCCGAGAAGGCAAAGCGCCGCGAAGCCCATGCCAAGGCTGTTGCTAAGGCTGCCGACCGCAAGGCTAAGGAAGCTGCTGAAGCCGCTGCTGCAGAGGCTGCCGCTGAGGCCGAGGCCGCTGCTGAGGAAGCTGCAGAATAATCAAAAGCGAATCTGCTAGAATGGCTGCATGCGCATTGGCAGACCCATTCCGCATATCAAGAGAGAAAGAAGGAGCCGAAAGGCTCCTTCTTCGTTTAGCTGTCTATGTGACTTGCGCCAAACGTTATTCACCCAAGATTGAACCGTCCAGATAGAGAGCTTGCTTGCGCCCCTATCGTGCTCAGGCAGCCTACTTTCTCGGTACCGCTTTCAGAATCCAAGAGAGCAACGCATCTTGTGGGTCAACGCCGCTTTTCATGTCGCGTTCCGCATCTCGGGCGGCCCGCAATGCCAGATGAAGCTCAGCCTTGGTGAACCCCTTGGCCCAGTTTCGGTAATGACTGGCTTTCCAATCAGGCATCTTCAGAGCTTTCGCCAAATTGGAGCCGCGTCCACGCTCCTCAAGGCTTTTCGCGCAGATGAGCTCTCTTATCCGTTTCGTGCACATTCCCATAAGAGCATAGGGACTAGCCGAGCTCATGGCATTTAGCACCGAAAGGGCCCCAGAAAGATTGCGGGCGCTCAAGGCGTCGGTAAGATCCCATGGCTTAGGCTCGCTGGTGCGCGTTACCAGACTCATGACCTCGCGCTCGCTCACGGGATCCTTGCCCATATGGGCAAGCGATATCTTCCTTATCTCCGCATCAAGGGCAATCGTATTGTCACCGACCAACTCTATGAGCTTTCGAGCGGCACGATCATTGAACACGACGCCATGGCCAACGGCCATATCGCGGACCATCTTGGGAAGCTCTTGTTTGGCCTTAGGTGAGCAGTCGATTATGGCCTTTTCGCCCAAAGCCGAAACCGCTTTGAACAACCGGGTGTTCTTAGCAAGCTTCTCGCAGACAAGCATGACGACCGTCGTCTCGTTAGGAGCTTTTAAGTAGGAAACCAGAGCCTCCGAATCGGCCTTTTTCAGCTTATCTGCGTTCGTAACCTCAACAAGGCGCGTGTCGCTCATGAAAGGCATCGTGTCACAGGCGCTGACGATGTCGAGGCCTGTGGACACTTCGCCGTCGAAAACGTCATGGTTGAATTCAAGGTCGCCGGAACGCTCTAAACGTGAACGCATCCGCTTCACGACCACGTCTCTCTTTAATGCGTCCTCGCCCACCACCAAATAGGCTCCAAGCAAAGGCTTCTGTTGGCTCTTCTGTTCCATGCCCTTATTCTATCAACTTATTTCTCCGTAGTGACGTAAATGGAGCCACCGCTGAATCGGCACGTGATGTCTCCTTGCAAATCCGTCCTATACACAACGCTACCGACGCCAGTCAACAAATCGAGGGTTGACTGCACCGGGTGGCCATACCGGTTGCCTTCGCCTACGCTGACCAGAGACACAGAAGGGCTAAGCGCTGCAACAACCTCGTCGTTGAGCGCTGCCCTTGAGCCATGATGACCCACCTTGTAGACATCGACCTTCCCAAGCATCCCCTTCTCAATCATCTCCTCGAGCTGCTCGGCCTCGGCGTCACCACAAAGAAAAGCCGTGCCGTCGCAGACGCCGTCAGTATCTTCGTCTGCTGAAGCCAAAACGCATAAGCTGTCAGCATTGCCGCCTTCGTCCTGAAACGATTCGGGCCACACCACCTCCAACGTCATACGCCCGCAGGCAATTTGGTCTCCAAGGTTTAGCCCAACTAACCCGCCTTCGCCCACGATTCCTTTCGCGCTGCTAATCAGCCCTTGGCAGCTTGCGCAGTCACATGTAAGCGCATCGGAGGCAACCAAAACCGTGTCGACGTCCACGATGCCCCTCAAAGACGAGAGGGATCCGCAATGATCATCGTCGGCATGAGAAATAAGGACAGCATCCAAATGAGCAACACCCTGCCTGGCCAATCCCTCGCGCAACATTGAATCGTTGGTGCCAGTGTCAATCAGCATGGCGGCAGAGCCGTCCCTTACCAGAATCGCATCACCTTGACCCACGTCCAAAGCAACGATCTGAATCCCCGAGGAGGCTGGTAAGGCCACATAGCATGCAAAGATGGCCAGACAAAAACAGCCCGCAACGCCAAGCATCAGCCGGCGCGACATATCAGGCCATGTTGCCCAGAGAAGAGCGCAAGCTACGGCTGAAAAGAGCAAGCCAATGTTCGCCTCCCCCGCAAAAGGCACACAGGAAAACGGAATCTCCGACAAAAGGCCCACCAGCGAAGACAAAATTGCGCAAAAGTTGCCAGCTGCCGCCATTACGAGCAAGCCAACCTCTGGTAAAAGCATCAAAAGTACGCATGCGATAAGCCCCAGTCCGCAAACTAACGGTAGCAACGGGGCTACAAGCACGTTTGACAACGGGCTAACCAGAGGAAGCTGAGAAAACAAACACATCGAATACGGTAACGTCACAAGGCTGGAGGCGCAGGTGATTGACAATACGTTTAGGATGGCCTTCGGTATGAATGCCGCCGCGCCTTGGAACCACCAATCGAACAACCGTGAGAAGACCACGATTCCAAGCGTCGAACCTGTCGAAAGCAAGAAAGAAACCGAGCAAGCCGCACTGGGGTCAGAAATCACGACCAGCAAGATGCACAAAGCAAGGGCATTGAGCGAGCTTGATCTTCGTTTAGGAAAAAAGGAAAAGATTGCCACCCAAGCCATCAAGGAGGCCCTCAATGCAGAAACTGGCGCTCCAACGAATAGGAGGTATCCCCCCACAAAAGCGCCTTCAACGAAGAGGACAATGGTTTTTGGCACTCGAAACGCATTCAGCAGCGAAGACAGCAGGGCCGTCACGATGGACAGGTGCGCCCCCGAAACGGCCACTAGATGCGCCAATCCGCAGGCTTTGAAAAGGCCATAAACGTCATCTTCCTTTAGTTCGTATCTTTCACCGCAAATAAGGGCAAGAAGCAATGCTTTTTGGTCTTCCGGTACGTCCAATCCTGATATCTGTCCGATAACGTATTCCCGCAGGTTCGTGGCCGCACCTTTGAGTCCGGCCTGGTCAACCTCAAGCGGATTGTTGACCGTCGTTTGAGCGATCACACCTTTCTCCCAAGATGATGCAATTCTGCTCTCGGAAATCTCAGACATTAAAGCCTTGGCCTTGAAGCAAGCGCCATAACGCCAATTACCGCCCGTGTCATTAAAGGACACGCTTACCAACCACGTCTGTCCGCTTTCGTCATATACGCGAGCAACGCCATAATCGCTGAATGAGCCGGCAGAGCTGTCCTCTTGCATGACAAAAAGGTATTCTTGACCCCCTTCGAAGTCGATAACGTCTCTTTGGGAAAGTTGGTTAAACCCCAAGAACCCCGAACAGCTCAGTCCAAGGGATGCTCCAAGTACTACCGCTGCAATCGCTTCAACTTTTGGGATAAGGGAGACATGCCGAAACAAGGTGAAAACGACTCCTGCAGAAATAGCTAAAGCTATAAGACCTCCGACAACTCCAAGCCCAAGGCACTCTTCAGGCCGAGCGGAGACAAGCATCGGATAAACGATCCTTGAGGTCCCCCAAAGGGCGAGCGCACAAGACAATATGGGAGGAATTTGCGGTTTGACAGGCTTTAAGGAGGTCATGACTCGCCCTTAGACGACAATGTCGTCTTTTATGGCCGCAAACTTCTTCTCCCCAATTCCGGCAACGTTGGTAATGTCATCAATAGCTGAGAAGTATCCGTTCTGAGTACGATAATCGATGATCTTCTGAGCGGTGCTCGGCCCTATTCCGTCAAGCGTTTCAAGCTCCTCTAGGGTTGCGGTGTTTATGTTCACCTTGCCTGAAGTCTGACTGGTCGAAGCTTCCCCCGTTGCTTCAATGCTCCCCGAAACAGCTTCGGTAATCGATAAGACGCGAATCTGCTGCCCGTCACTTACTACCGAAGCTAGATTGAGGGAAGACTGGTCGGCATCGTCAGTAAACCCTCCCGCTGCCTCTATGCAATCGACCGCGCGTGAACCTTCAGGCAGCTCATAGACACCTGGACTTACCACTTCCCCTAAAACATGTATGTAGATGGAGGTCGCCTGGTCGGTAGAGCAATCACTGGCATCACTGTCCTTCCCGACCTCGGAGGAACTGCTCGTGCTCACCTCAAAAACAGCTGGCTTCGTCAAGCCCGAGCAAGCAGCAAACGAAACGAGCAAACCAACGACCACAGCAATAAGGACGCCAACGAGAGCCAATCTTCTCTTGTTATCTTCTTCTGAGGGCTCGTAGAAGGGTACCTCGTTGTCATGAAACACTGATCTTGCTCCTCGGTCAGCAACCTCCATCTGCAATTAAAGGTAAGGAGCAGACTTCCCTCGTTTCATGCTGAAATCAACAAGGTTTAGCCACCTCTCAAGAATCTGAGCCCCTATAAATCTAACGAGAATGCAACAAGAGTAATGCGCATTCATTGCAGTCCTCCATCAAGTATTCGGGCAATTCTTGAAGCCGCAACGCAAAAAAGGCGGGCCTAAGCCCGCCCTAGGTCAGGGTGCCATTTAGGCCTGTTCTGGTTTTTTCTTTCTGCGCTTGCACGCGGGGCATCGGTAGTCACGGACCTCGACCTCGGAAAGAATCTGGTCCATCCACTCATCCAACGGCAGCAACGCCTCTGCAGCCAAAACCTCGTCCATCTTCGCGTGCGTCTCAGGTGCGCGAGGCATGAAGAGCGTACAGCAATCCGGGGCATCGGTGCTCGATATCTCAAACGTACCGAGGTCCTTTGCCATGTCGATGATCTCAATCTTGTCCGTTCCGATTAGCGGCCTGAAGACCGGCATAGCGACCGCAGCGTCAGTTGCGCGAATGTTTTCCAGCGTCTGGGATGCCACCTGTCCCAAGCTCTCTCCGGTTACCAAGGCGCCTGCATACTCTTTTTGAGCTAGTTGCTCAGCCACTTTGAACATCAGTCGGCGGTACATGATGATGCGAAGGGAGGGCGGCACGATGAGCGATATCTCACGCTGGTAATCGCCGAAAGGCACCGTATAGACCCGCGCAATGCAGCCAGTCTTTTCCAGCACTTGAGCAATGTCGTCCACAAGCCACTCCGAGGCATCGGAGGTCTGCGGCCTTCCGCTGAAATGGACGCCAATGCAAACGGCGCCACGCCTGGCCATACGCCATAAAGCCACAGGGGAATCGATGCCTGAGGACAGAAGGCAGACCACCTTGCCGCTGCTTCCCACGGGAAGCCCCCCAACGCCCCTCATGCTGCGGGCGTACACGTAAGAGGCGTTTTCAACCACTTCAACGCCAACCACGACGTCGGGCTCCTTCATCTTGACGCCCTTTTCGGGAAAGGCGTCACAAAGCACCGCGCCGATGATCCTGTTCATGTCCATCGAATGCGTGGCGAAATCAGTATGGTTGCGCCTGGCCGTCACTTTGAAGGTCTCGAAGCTGCCGGCCTCACCGAGCGCTTGAACGGCGGCTTGACCCATCAGATCAAGGTCCCGCGGGCATTTGTATCCGCTCGACACGCGGGCAACGCCTGGAACCCGGGCTATGACATCAGCGGCCTGAAGCATGGTCTGGTAGTCAGTACCCTCTTTCAAAAAGACGCAAAGGCGACCACTGATACGGTGAATGGTAACTATAGGAAACGGGGCCAGCAATGCTTCCAGATTCTTCAAAAGCCTCATTTCGAAAGTTGAGCGATTGTGCCCCTTGAGCCCGATCTCGTGATAATGGACCAGACAAATGCGTTGGAATTCCATGGCATTCTCCCTAGAAAAAAGACGTCCAGGCACGCAAATCGCATGTGCCTGGACGCAATGATCGAGAAAATTTCGGCTTAGTGGTTCTTGACGTCGATAGTATCTTCGTCAAAAGACACCTCACCATCGCTGATCTCGGCGAAAGCCATGGAAAGCGGCTTGGTGTCAGCTGCACGGGCAATTTCAACCGCAGACTGCAGTTGAATGGCACGATCACGCTGACCACGCATCATGTCATTGATGTCATGGGCGCGTTTGGAAGCCATGGCGCACAGCAGGAATCGGTCGTTGTCAGCTTCGTCAAGCAGTTCGTCAATCTTGGGTTCGATGATGCTCATTGAACGGTTACCTCTTTTATCTTTCGGCTAGGTTGTTGACATAAGCCACCAATTCATTGGCGGCAACGTCTAATTCATCATTTACCAGCCGATAATCATACTCCATTTTTCTTGAAAGCTCTACCCTTGCGGCATCTAATCTGCGAAGAATTACATCTTCAGTCTCGGTTCCGCGACCGCGCAGGCGCTGCTCTAAGATCTCCCAGGATGGAGGCTCGATAAACACCAAATGAGCATCAGGCATGATGTCGCGCACCTGAAAGGCTCCCTGCATATCGATCTCCAGGATGACCTGGTCGCCAGAGGCAATGTGCTCCTCGACCACACGCTTAGGCGTACCATACCTATTCCCGCTGTAGGTGGCCCATTCCAAAAGACCGCCTTCGTCAACAAGCTGCTGGAACTCTTCGTCAGTCTTGAAGAAGTAACTTACGCCTTCAACTTCGCCTTCGCGCGGCTTTCTAGTAGTGCACGAAACCGACAGCCAGACATCGTCAACGCGTTCGGCAAGAAGCTTCACCAGCGTACCCTTACCAGCACCAGACGGTCCGGAGATGACGAAGAGATTCCCTTTTCTCACTTTTAGCCAAGCCTCTCCAGCAATGCGGCCGTCTGGCGCTCGCCAAGGCCACGCAGGCGACGAGACTCGGCGATCTTGAGCTCGGCCATAACCTTCTGAGCCTTCGCCTTGCCGTAGCCAGGAAGGGTTTCGATCAAAGTAGACACCTTCATGCGGCCAATGACCTCGTCGTTTTTCATAGCAAGGACTTCAGCCAAAGTCTTCTTGCCACTCTTGAGCTCTTCGCGAACAGCGGCGCGGGCGATTCGAGCCTCCTTAGCCTTCTGCAAAGCTGCAGCGCGCTCTTCAGGCGTCAAAACAGGAATAGCCATTTGTAAACCTCCTAGAATGTCGAGCGCATTTCCCTTTACTTCGCGCTCTCCCCTGACATTTCTGGACAAACAAGAAAACATCTTGAAAGCCACATTTCGAATTCTACAAGTTTTTCTGTTGGTTTCAACTATTTTTCAGGCCATAAAACACCAAATCAGAGAACAAATAGGCCGAAAATGAATAGTTATTTTTCTTCAATTTCTTTCACGATTGCCTCAAAAGCAGCCACAGGATCCTCGGCCTGCGTTATGGGGCGCCCGACAACGATATGGGAGGCACCGGCCTCGAAGGCCTTCGCAGGCGTGGCTACTCGGGATTGGTCCCCGATGGCTGCACCAGCAGGGCGAACGCCTGGGGTGACAATGTAGGCATCGGGGCCAAGAATATCCCTCAGGCGGGCAGCCTCTTGGGGAGAAGCAACCACGCCGCTGATGCCAGCCTCCTGCGTCTTGCGGGCCAGGGCCTCAACTTGATCGGCGGCACTACGAGAAACGCCCAATCCCTGCAAGGTCTCATCATCCATGCTGGTCAGGACCGTTACGCCTAAGGTTATGGGGGTTTGTGCCCCGCGGGCCTCAGCCGAAGCCTGCGCGCCTTCCTGAGCCGCAGCCATCATGGCGACGCCGCCAAAGGCATGCATGGTCATCATGTCTGCACCCGAATCAGCAACCGCCTTCGCAGCGCCCCTAACCTGGTGTGGGATGTCATGCAGCTTCAAATCCAAAAAGACCTTGAACCCGCGTTCCTTTAAAGCGGAAACAACCTCAGGGCCATGGGCATAGTAAAGCGTCATGCCCACCTTCATCCACACGGCCTTGCCAGACAACGAATCAGCTAAAGCCAATGCTTCGTCCTTGCCGCAATCCAACGCGACAATGATTCGCTCACGCGCGGGCGTATCCGAGAAAGCAGTTAGCATTGCAAGCCTCCAATCAGCTCGTTCACGTCGTTCACGCCCTGCTCCTCGCAATAGGCGCGAATTCCTTCGATGACGTTAATGGTAGCGCAAGGGTCGATGAAATTCGCCGTTCCAACCGAAACGGCCGTAGCGCCCGCCAGCATGAACTCAACGGCGTCGGTACCGGAGCAAATGCCGCCCATGCCCAATATCGGAATGGAAATCGCGCGGCTTGCTTGCCACACCTTGGCCAGAGCAACGGGCTTGATGGCGGGGCCAGAAAAGCCGCCCGTCACACGTGCAAGCAAAGGCTTGCGCGTGCGCACGTCCACCGCCATGCCCAAAAGCGTATTGATCAGCGAAACGGCGTCAGCACCGGCAAACTCAGCCGCCTTGGCGATGGAGGTGATATCGGTGACGTTGGGCGTCAGCTTGATGATAAGCGGCTTAGCCGTCAAGGGGCGCAAGGCCTTCACCGCTTCCTCGACCATGGCCGGATCGGTTCCGATGGCCATGCCGCCCGCGTCAACATTGGGGCATGAAAGGTTAATCTCGAAGGCATCCGGCACATCTGTTTCCTGAAGGCGCGTCAAGCAATCCACATATTCTGGGATGCTGTGGCCGCAGACATTGACGATGACGGTAGCCCCCTGCTCTTTAAGCCACGGCAGGTCCTTTGCCATGAAGGCGTCAACGCCAGGATTTTGCAAGCCGATCGCGTTCAGCATGCCGCAAGGCGTCTCAGCCAGTCGGGGCATGGGGCCTCCGGACCACGGAACGGCAGATACGCCCTTGGTCGTCACGGCTCCCAGCTTTGCAACGTCAAGAAAGTCGGCATACTGCATTCCGCTACCAAACGTGCCCGATCCCGTGGTGACGGGGTTTTTCATAATCAACCCGCCAAGGTTGACCTCCATTTGGACGCTCATCTACCACACCACCTTTTCCGCATCGAACACAGGACCGTCAACGCAAGAGCGCTTGTTGCCATCGACCGTATCGACGATGCAACCAAGACAGGCGCCGATGCCGCAAGCCATATGCTTTTCCATGGAAACGCTGCAGGCAACACCTGCGTCATGCGCCATGCCCGCCACGATGCGCATCAAAGGTGTCGGGCCGCAGGTAGCGACCCAGTCATAGCCGCCCTTTTGCAATTCCTCTTGCACGGGTCCCGTGGCGAATCCCGAATAGCCATAGGTACCATCATCAGTGGCACAAAGGGGCTCGTGCTCCAAAAGCTTGGTGTAGCGCTCAAGCGTAACCATGGCATCCTTGGTGGCAGCGCCTAGGACGACCGTTACGTCCAAGCCCTTCTTGACGCATTCCTGCGTCAGCATGAACAACGGCGCAGCCCCCACTCCGCCACCGACCAGCATGACCTTGGAAGCCCCCTCGGGGACCTTCCAACCATGTCCGATAGGGCCGATGACCATGCATTCGTCACCTTGGACCATGCCTGTCATCTTCGTTGAGCCATACCCGACCGTCTGATACAGAAGGTCGATGGTGCCACCCAAAGCGTTGGCGGCATATACCGAAAAAGGCCGACGCAGCGGATGATCATTCATGCCTGGAATGCGCATATGAATGAATTGGCCAGGTTGGACGCTTTTAGCAATCTGAGGCGCCTGAAGCCGCATCACCCACAAGCGGGGCCCGACGTTGTTGTTTGAAGCAACGACGGCCCTTTCATCAATTAGTTTTCCCGTTGTACACATAATCTAGCCTTCCCATTGAGGAAGATCTTGCAAGGCAACCACCTCGAGACCTCTCCTTCTTGCAACCTCCATACCGGCGACCAGAGCTTGGGCGCCAGCGAGCGTTGTCTGGTTGCAAACACCGTGGCGAATGGCCGCAGCGCGGATCTCATAGCCATCCGTGCGCGTCCGATCACCGAAGGGCGTGTTGACGATAAGCGTAATCTCCCCGTCTGCGATACGCTCAAGAATGTTCGGCGTGCCTTCATGGATCTTTCGAACCTGCTCGCATTCGATGCCGTTAGCTATCAGCGCCTTGGCGGTGCCAGCCGTAGCGACCACGTGGAAGCCCAGACGCTCCAGGTCTCGCGCAATAGGCACGAAGGATCGCTTGTCGCGATCGCATACCGAGATGAAAGCCGTTCCGCCCTTCGGAAGCGAACTTTCGCACGCAAGTTGAGTCTTGGCGAAGGCGGCCGGGAAGTTAGTCGCAATGCCCATGACCTCGCCCGTGGATTTCATCTCGGGGCCCAGGATGGTATCAGCACCCGGGAACCTGCCGAACGGAAGCACAGCCTCCTTGACGCTGAAATGGTTGAAATCGCGGTCGTCAGGCGGCAAGTTCAAATCTGCCAGCTTCTCCCCCGCCATGATGCGTGCCGCCACCTTGGCCAGCGGCACACCGGTGGCCTTAGAGACGAACGGCACAGTGCGTGAAGCACGCGGATTGGCCTCAATCACGTAGATTATCTGGTCTTTGATGGCAAACTGAATGTTCAGAAGGCCCACGACTCCCAGCCTCATGGCAAGCTTACGGGCAATCTGGCGCAAGCTCTCGCAGTTGGCGTTTGACATAGCGAAGGGAGGCGTGCAGCAAGCGGAGTCGCCAGAATGGATGCCTGCCATCTCGATGTGCTCCATAATGCCGCCGATGTAAACGGTTTCGCCGTCGCACAGCGCATCCAAGTCTAGCTCGACGGCACCTTCAAGGAAGCGGTCCAAATAGACCGGGCGGTCAGGAGAAACCTTGGTGGCCTCGGCCATGTATTTCTTTAGCTGATCCCTGTTGTACACGATAGCCATACCGCGTCCGCCCAAAACGTAGGAAGGACGGACCAGAAGCGGGAATTCGATGCGCTTGGAGACGTTAATGGCCTGCTCGAAGCTGGACGCCATGCCGGCCGCCGGATAGGTAACGTCCAACTCATCCAGGATAGCGCTGAAGTGGTCCCTGTCTTCTGCCAGGTCAATGGCCTCGGGGCTGGTACCCATGATGGGAACGCCTGCATCCTTCAAGGCACGGGCCAGCTTCAAAGGCGTCTGGCCGCCAAGGGTAACCACTACGCCATCGGGGTCCTCCACATCCACAATGTCCATGACGTCCTCGAAGGTGAGCGGCTCGAAGTAAAGCTTGTCCGAGGTATCGTAGTCCGTGGACACGGTTTCGGGATTGCAGTTGACCATGATGGTCTCGAAGCCGGCCTCAGCCAAAGCATAGCTGGCGTGAACGCAGCAGTAGTCGAACTCGATGCCTTGGCCGATGCGATTAGGGCCAGCACCAAGAATCATCGCACGCTTGCGGGTCTTAGGGGCAACCTCGGATTCAACATTGTCGTAAGTCTTGTAATGATAGGCCGTCTGGCTGGGGAATTCAGCGGCGCAGGTGTCAACCGTCTTGAAAGCGGGAAGCACCCCCAAAAGCTTGCGGCACATACGCACCATCTGCTCAGTTGAGCCCGTTAGGTAGGCAATCTGCGCATCGCTCATGCCATAGCGCTTGCACAGACGAAGCGCGTCGGCGTCCATTTGCTCAAGCTTCGTTCCGCGCAGGTTCTCCTGGATCTTGACCATATCGGCAATTCGGCCAAGGAAGAATCGATCGATCTTGGTGGCTTCGAACATCTCGTCAAGGGTCCAGCCTTGGCGGAAACCCTCAGCCACGTAGAAGATGCGATCTGCAGTAGGTCGCTTGATGCGAGAAGCAAGCTCATCAGGGACATCGACGCCCTCAAGTACCTTGCCATCGGCCCCAAGCCCCGCATGTCCATTCTCCAAAGACCTCATGGCCTTGCCTAAGGACTCCTCAAACGTTCGGCCGATGGCCATTATCTCGCCGACGGCCTTCATGCGTGTTGTCAGCGTGTCATCAGTGCCTGCAAACTTCTCGAACGCGAAACGCGGCACCTTGACCACGCAATAATCTATGGATGGCTCGAAGGCGGCAGGAGTGGCCTTCGTGATGTCGTTGAGCACCTCGTCAAGCGTGTAACCAACCGCAAGCTTGGCGGCAAACTTGGCAATGGGAAAGCCTGTCGCCTTCGACGCCAAGGCGGAAGAGCGGGAAACGCGCGGGTTCATCTCGATGACGATCATGCGGCCCGTGTTCGGGTTCACGGCAAACTGGACGTTGGAGCCGCCAGTTTCGACGCCGATCTTCTCCAGGATTGCCAAAGAGGCCACGCGCATGCGTTGATACTCTACGTCTGAGAGCGTCTGCGCGGGAGCAACGGTGATGGAGTCACCGGTGTGGACGCCCATCGGGTCGAAATTTTCAATCGAGCAGATGATGATACCGTTTCCAGCGCGGTCGCGCATGACCTCCATCTCGTACTCTTTCCAGCCCTCGATGGATTCCTCGACCAAGACCTCTCCCGCAGGCGACAAGTCCAAGCCATTCTCGACGATGGCCACCAACTCTTCCTGGTCGTGGGCGATGCCGCCGCCGGCGCCACCCAGCGTAAACGAAGGGCGCAGCACCACTGGATAACCCAAGTCATCAACGATGGAGAGGGCGTCTTCGACGGAATAGGCATAGCCGCTGCGAGCAGTCTCTACGCCGATTTCGGCCATGGCCTCGTTGAACAGCTTGCGATCCTCGCCGCGCTCGATGGCCGCCAAATCGCAGCCGATCATCTCCACGCCAAATTCGTCCAGAATGCCTTCGCGGGCAAGCTCGACAGCCGCGTTAAGGCCGGTCTGGCCGCCCAACGTGGGAAGCAGGGCGTCCGGGCGCTCCTTTTCTATGACGCTTTTAATGAAGCCTGCGGTAATTGGCTCAACATAGGTCCTGTCTGCCAGCCCCGGGTCGGTCATGATGGTGGCAGGGTTGCTGTTGACCAGCACGACCCTATACCCTTCGGCCTTAAGCACCTTGCATGCCTGTGCGCCCGAATAGTCGAACTCGCATGCCTGCCCAATGACAATCGGGCCTGAGCCGATGACAAGAATGGTCTTAATGTCTTCTCGCTTAGGCATTCTCTACCTCCGTTCCAAACGACCAGCCGGCCAGACGGTCAGCAGCGATGTCGATATCCAAGTAGTCATGCCTACCTTCCATAAGCCGTGCAAAGGCGGTGAACAGGTAGTGGCTATCAGTCGATCCGGGAGCGGCTTCAGGATGGTACTGCACGCTGAAGGCCGGAATATCAAGAAGCGCGATTCCTTCCGGGGTGCCATCGTTGAGGTTGACGTGCGTAAGCTGAATGCGGCCAAATACGGGATTGTCAACAACCGGAGCTATGTGCTTTTCAACCCAAAAACGAAGGTCATCGTGATGCTCGGACTCGCCTCCCGACAATTCAGCAATCAGGGGACCAAGGCTTGGCCACACCAACCCGAATCCGTGATTTTGGACCGATATCTCCACGCGGCCCGTACGCAAATTCATGACCGGTTGGTTGCCGCCCCTATGTCCGAACTTCAATTTCTCGATCTGGGCGCCGCACGCTTTGCAGATCATTTGATGGCCCAGGCATATGCCGAAGATGGGAACTTGCCCCAGAAGCTTTTGCACCTGCGAATACGTGCCTGATACAGCATCAGGGTCGCCAGGGCCGTTGGAAAGAAAGATGCCATCAGGGTTCAAGGCGAGAACTTCTTCGGCAGGCGTGTCCCAAGGAACGACCGTCAAGTCGCAACCGACGCGAACCAAGTTGTCAAGAATTGCGCGCTTTGCTCCGCAGTCATAGGCAATTACCTTGAATTTAGCCGGAGCAGGGGGCTCGAGGAAGCCATCAAACGACGCAGACAGCGGGTGGCTTTCAGCCTTTTCGCGAGAAACCGAAGGAATCAGGTTCAACCCGACGATCGACTCAGAGGAGCGAACCTTCTCCAAAAGGCTTTCATAATCGGTATCAACCGTCGATATCACAGCCCTTTGTGCGCCGTTGTCACGCACATGGCGCACCAAAGCACGCGTGTCGACGCCTTCTATCGCCACGACCCCTTGCTCCTTCAGATATTCCGGAAGTGAAAGGTCGCTGCGGAAATTGCTTGGAACGGTACACATATCACGCACCACAAGACCCCTCAGGGCCGGCTTGGTTGACTGGACGTCTTCCAGGGAAACGCCATAGTTGCCAATCTGAGGATAGGTCATGGTTACGATCTGTCCTGCGTAAGAGGGATCCGTGATGACCTCCAAATACCCTTCCAAAGCCGTGTTGAAGCATATCTCGCCAAATGCCTCGCCCTCGGCGCCACATGCCGTGCCTTCAAAAACAGTGCCGTCTTCCAGGACGACGGCAGCCGGAAGCGGAACTGGCTTCGACGTCCCGGCCAGCAGGCTCTCTGTTAAGCTACTCAACGATCTTCCCCTCCTCCATGGTGGCATAGCCGCCCAGATAAACGTCTGTGGCCCTGCCGATTAGATGATGGCCCAAGAAGCCGCAGTTGGATGACTTGGACTCGAATTCGTCAGCGGTTACATCCCACTCAAGATCCGGGTCGATGACCGTCAGATCCGCGGTATAGCCCGGGGCGATCTTCACCTCATCAACGCCAAGGATCTTTCGAGGGTTAACAGCCATAAGCTCTACCAACTTGTCCCAGTCAATGATCCCTGGCTTCACCAGATAGGTAATCATTGCCGACAGAGAGGTCTCGATGCCCGTCATGCCGAAAGGCGCAAGTTCGAACTCGCGCTGTTTCTCAAAGTCAGCATGCGGAGCGTGATCGGTCACGATGACATCAACAGTGCCGTCAACGACGCCTGCGATAAGCATGCGCGCGTCCTCCTTGGTGCGCAAAGGCGGGTTGACCTTCAAGTTGGTGTCATACGTGGCCTTGATGTCCTCTTCCGAAAGGAAAAGATGATGAGGAGTCACCTCGCATGTGACCGGCAGCCCTTCTTCCTTGGCACGGCGCACCATGTTCAGACCACGATGGCTCGTCAGATGCTGGATATGAAGAGGGCATCCGGTCAAACGGCACAGCTCGATGTCGCGCTGGATTTGCAGCTCTTCACCAGCAGCAGGCCATCCAGCCAAGCCGAGCTTGGTTGATTGGGCGCCTTCGTTAATCTGCCCCTCGCCTACCAGGCTTTCATCCTGGCAATGACTCATGACCACTTTGCCGAACTGCGATGCATAATCCATGACGCGTCTCATCATGCCGCTGTCCTGAACGCCCCGTCCGTCATCCGTGAAGGCCACAGCGCCATGCGCCGCCATATCGCCCATCTCGGACAAGACCTCGCCCTTGCGCCCTTGGGTGCAAGCGCCGCTCGGATAGATGCGGCATTTCCCGGATTCGGCAGCGCGCGCCTTCACGTATTCGATCACCGCTGCATTGTCGGTCTCGGGAACGGTGTTAGGCATGGTGCACACGCCCGTGAAGCCGCCATGCGCTGCGGCCCGAGAGCCCGTGAAGATGTCTTCCTTGTACTCAAGGCCAGGGTCACGAAAATGGACATGGCAGTCAACCAAGCCAGGTACGACGATCTTGCCTCCGAGGTCCCTTTCGACGCCCTTAGGCATGTCAAGATTTGTCCCCAGTTCCACAATCCTTCCGTCGCGAATCAAGATGTCGCAGACCTTATCGAGGCCTACCTGCGGATCAATAAAGCGAGCATTTTTAAGCATCAATGCCATTGTCGGTGCCTCCTAGCAAAAGATACAGGCTTGCCATGCGGACCAGGATGCCCGCATACACTTGGTCAAGGATGGCCGATCGCTCAACGTGGTCGGCCATATAGCTGTCAAGCTCCACCCCACGGTTAATAGGGCCAGGGTGGCAGATGATCGCATCGGGGCGCATGAGGCGTTCTCGCTGCTTGTTCAGCCCAAACAGCTGACTGTACTCACGCAGGCTGGGAAATGGCGCGCCCTCCAAGCGTTCGCGCTGAATGCGCAACATGTAAACAACGTCAAGCTCAGGCAAGGCAACGTCAAAGTTGCTCGTTACCGAATGGGCGCCTAAGACCTCGGGACGGGCAGGCAAAAGCGTGGGAGGAGCGATGAATGTCACCTTAGCACCCATGGTATTGAGCGCAGGAGCAAGGCTTCCCACCACGCGGCTATGGGCAATGTCACCCACGATGCCGACGCGCAAACCATCAAAGCTGCCCTTGGCTTGATGGATGGTGTACAGGTCAAGCAAGGTTTGTGTAGGATGCTGATGCTTACCGTCCCCAGCGTCGATGACAGGCAGACCAGACGTCTGGGCCACCTTATAAGGAGCCCCTGCGTGCTTGTCTCGAACGACGATCAGGTCGATTTTGTAGCTGCACAGCGTCTTCACGGTGTCGACCAAGCTTTCGCCCTTCACCGTGCTCGTGCCGCTGCCGCCAAAGTTCAGCGTATCGCATGAAAGGCGCTTCTCAGCCATCTCGAAGCTGCTACGTGTACGGGTCGAAGGCTCGTTGAACATGTTGACGACGGTGAAACCCTTCAACGTGGGCACCTTCTTGATCCGCCGCTCATTAACGGCGCGGAAGCGCTCAGCCGTCTCCAGCATGAGCATCAGGTCGTCAGCCGAATACTCGTTGATGTCGATGAGGTTCTTATGGTTGAAACCCATGGCTAATCCGCCTCCTTGGGCAAGGGAGCCGCGCCAGCGTGAGCGCCAGGGGCAATGTCGTAGATTTCCACAGCTGACCTGCCGTCGATTTCCTCTAGCAGCAAGCGGACATTCTCGGTCCGGGCGCTTGGAACGTTCTTGCCCACATAATCTGCCCGGATGGGCAGTTCGCGGTGGCCGCGATCGACCAAAACCGCCAGTTGCACGCAAGACGGGCGACCAATGTCCATCAGGGCATCCAGGGCTGCGCGAATGGTGCGGCCGGTGAACAAGACGTCGTCGACCAAGATGACGCGTTTGCCGTCGATGTTGAAGTTGATTTCCGTGGAATAGACTTCAGGTGCGAAGTAGGTCTGAAAGTCATCGCGATAAAAGCTAATGTCAAGCTTTCCCAGGGGCACCGAAACGCCCTCGATCGACTCGATGCGGGAGGCCAGTCGCTTGGCCAAAACATCGCCACGCGTGACGATGCCGACCAAGACTACGTCTTTCGACCCTTTATTCGCTTCCAGGATTTGATGCGCAATGCGCGTGAGAGAACGTTCTATCTCGTCTGCATTCATGCAGACGGACTTCACGTCTTCAGTTGTTGTCATACACACTCCCCTCTGATCGGTAGTGCGTACAGCGTGACTTTTCTGCCGAAGGCAAAAAATAAGCCTCCGCGGCAGACAAAGGCTTGTGCGTTTGCGCCCTTTTCCAGATGGACGCCTCATGCTGTGTTTGCCTTGTCGGTCTCTCTGTACCGCATTTAAAGACGTATACAGTATAGGCCAATGGACACAAATTGCCAGCAAAAACGCTGCGTTCAGCGCAAACTGCACCAAATCGCAGCGTAATTTAACGAAACCGACACATTGGCCGAGCAAGGCACTTCGACGGCCGAAAGGCTGCCTTAAGCTTCCGACGAGCCTTCCTCGTTATCCATGCCCTCTTCATCATCCCAGTCTTCTTCATCGGAGGAAGCAGCTGGCTCTTCTTGGGGCTTTTCGCCTTGCACGGAAAATAGCTCCTCCAAACGCTTCTCGGCTTCAGCCTTCACGGGAAGCGTACCGCCGTGCAACTCAACAAAATTCAAAGCTTGGATCTCGAAGTCCTCGCGTCCCCGAGCGCGGTAGATGGATCCCACCGCATCGGCATCAAGAACCCTGATGCGCATCGGCTGCTTCTCGTTGTTCATCACAGATACGAACAGCTCGAGCAGCTTATCCTGGTCATTGGCGCACAAGGCCTCAAGCACGCTCTTCTCGAAGCCGATGTAGCTCAAGACCTCCTGCATGGCTCCGCCATTGTCAAAAGAGGCAAGCTCCTCGGCTTTGTTAAGAACGGAAAGCGCTTCCTCCGGTCCGCGCAAACGCAAAACGACCGGTTCGACATTGACCAGCATGGATGCCTGATCAGCGAACTTCTTCTGCTTCATGGCGTCCTCAATGATGGCAGAAGCAATTTCTTGCGCGCTATTCGTTGACCCGGTGTCTAGGCAAGCCAGCGCATAAGGTGACAAGAACCATGCATCGCCCACCTGAAGCAAATCACCTTTCTCACGCGCTTGCATGGCGTTGAAGGCAATCTGTCCACCGCCCTTCACCAAGGCCTCAGGGTTGCATTCGCAATCATACTTGGTGACCAATTTGGTCATCGAATCATCAGTCCGACGCTTAACGGAAAAATAGACATAGAAAAGGCATGCCAGCATCAACGCCAGCGTCCCTAAAAGACCCGGGACGGTTCCAATGATGGGGGTGCCCATCAACAGGGAAAGCAAAGACACCAGCACCAATGGAATAATGATGGCGATCTCGTACAGTATGATGACGCGTTTTCTGCTCATGAAAGCTCCTGTTCTGTTTCGAGTGTGGCTAAACGATACCACAACCATCGGTAATGACCTCGTCGACAGGCTTATCGTATGGCCCCTTCGGAATGACAAAGCCATCATAGAACCGTTGGCGACAAAGCCCTAGAGACACGCCGGGAAACCCGTCCAAAAAGAAATCGTAGAAGCCTCCCCCGTAACCCAAACGAAACCCCTCATGGTCAAAGGTCAGTCCTGGAACCAGCGCAACCGCATTGGAATCAAAGCCGCAAACCCGCGTTAAAGTGCTCGGATCAGGCTCCAAAACCCCAAACGAGCTTTTGATTAAGCCGTCAAAAGATCCGATAACGTACCATTCCATGGCCCGAGAGCCCGCAACGCAACGCGGGGAGCAGACAACTTTGCCGTCCAGCCAGGCGTTTTCTATTATTCGGAGAGTATCCACCTCAAAGCCGAAAGAGACGTAGGCGCACAACACGCCCGCATTCCGATACGCTTCAGTTGCCCGAACCTTCTCAGCGATGCACCTATCGGCCTGTTTGCGCTCCTTCTCAGGCATTTCAGCGCGCAAAGCCTTGAGCCGGCTTCTAAGCTGGGCCTTCGATTCATCAAGATCCATGTTAGTCGCTAACCCTTACCAACCGCATGGCAAAATGCGCATCGGGCGAATTATGGGAAAGCACCGTGGCGAAAGCGGCGTGGTCGGCTATGGGCAAGACGCGGAACCTCTTGCCTTCATCGGTATCCAAGAAAGCCTTGACCAACTGAGCGTTTTCCGCTTGGGTGACGGTGCAAGTGGCATAAACCAGCATTCCGCCCACGGCGACGCAGGCAGCAGCGCTTCGCAGAAGGGCCGCGCTCAGATCAGCGGCCTCAACGATGCTGCGGGACCGAATGCGCCAGCGGATTTCGGGATGACGGCGCAAAGTTCCAAGCCCTGTGCAAGGCGAATCGAGGAACACGCAATCGTAGGTGGCATCCCCCACAACCGACGCCAGATCGGTGGCGTCGCCTTCCAGGGGACGCTCAACCTGCACGCCATAATCGGCGGTACGAGACTTCAAAAGTGAGACCTTGAATGCCTGGTTGTCCACCGTTGTAAGCCTCATTTGGCCCCCGCTCAGACGGACGGCATCGCTTTGCAGCAGAATAGTCTTCGTTGCCCTGCCAGCACCGATTTCAAGGACCGAGGGCCGATCGGTCCCGATGCCTCGGCGCTTCCAGCAGGCGAAGGCACCCTCAACGACCATATTGGCAACGCTTTGGGCGGACGCGTCGGAAACAAGAATTTTCCCTTGGCTTATCAGCCGGCGAATACGGCCGTCATTGAGCACGTGCGTATCCTCGACGCGGATGCACCCTGGGACCTCTTGGCCCATGAGGGAAACGGACGACGGGTCCGCATTGCAGTCCTCTAACAGCTGCACGACCTCAGAATCGGACGCCTTGATGGCGTTTACCCCCAGAAAAAGAGGCGCTGGATCGTTTGAGGCTTCCATGTGAGCGCGCGCCGCCGTGGGCCCCAAGTCGGCTTCAAGCTGGCCAGCCAGCCATTTAGGAAAGGCCTGTTGGCGCGCAAACGCGGCCCAATCGGTCTTGGGATCGCCAAAGGGGAAGTCCTTCGAAAGCTTCACGATGCGTCGCAGAACCGCATTAGCCAGGCCAGCCGCGCGCGGCACAACGCTCCTCACCAGCTCTACGCCCTGATCAACGGCGGCATGGCTGCTTTTGCCCAAAAAGATGATCTCGTAGGTGCTGATGCGCAAGGCATCACGCACATTGGGCTTGATGTCGTTGGGGTTATCCAGCGCGCGGTTGATCACCTCGTCAAGCGTTCCGCGCGTCTGCACCACCCCGAGCACCAGCGTCGTCGCAAAGCCGCGGTCTTCAGGGGACAGCGCTTGGCCCTGTTCTCGCGCTTCGCGGAGGCGGGCCTCTAACACGTTATGGGCGAAGGCATCGCACAGCCGCACTTCCTGCGTCACGGCTAAAGCCATCAAACGCGCAGGGCTGACCCGGTCATTTTCCGGCCTGCGGAACTTCTCCATAGCCTCGGCTTTACGGGCATTGCGTGTGGTTTCGCTACGCATTCAAGCCCTCCCAAGAGATAGTCCCGAGCTTTACCCCTTGCAGACCCGCCGCAAAAGCCTTGCCTTCCATCGATTTCTTGCCGTCGGGCTTCACGCAAGCAACCTCCAAGGCGCCGTCTTTCATACCCAGATACAGGCGTTTGGCTTCGAATTTGACTTGGCCAGGATCGATGGGAACATCCTTGTCCGCCAAAGACACCTCCAGCAGCGTCACCGCCTTGGAACCAATGATGCAGCGGCTCGGATGGGCGTCGCCTGCACAACGCACCTTTCGCAATGCGGTCCCTGCCTCATCTGTCGGATAGATGTTCAGCTCATGCTTGCCGATCTTGTGGGCGTATACCGCCTTTTCGTCATCCTGGATATTCCATTTCACCAAGCCGCTTTCCACTTGGGAAAGAGCGGTAAGAAGCGCTTGGGCTCCAAGCAATGCAAGGTCATCGGTAAGCTGCGCGGCAGTGCTATCGGCAATCTCAACACTTCTGCGAACGCACCAATCGCCGGTATCAAGGCCTTCCTCCATGCGCATGACGCAAACGCCTGTCTCAAAGTCCCCCGCCAGAATGGCGCGTTCCACCGGCGCAGCACCTCGCCAGCGAGGAAGAAGCGAAGCGTGTACGTTAAGGCAGCCAAGCCGAGGGATCTCCAAAACCTCCCGCGGCAAGATCATGCCGTAGGCAGCCACGACGAAGACATCGGCCTCATAAGATTTCAATTCATCCCAGACTGCGGGGTCTTTTAGCGTTCTTGGGGTTCTCACGACAACCCCAAGGCTTTCAGCCAACAACTTAACGGGAGAGGCAACCAAGTCCTTGCCCCTACCCCTAATTGCATCAGCACGCGTATAAACCGCGACGACGTCATGTTGGTTGGCCAGATATTCCAAGATAGTCGACGCGTAGGTCGGCGTCCCCATGAAAACGATACGCATGATTGTTCCTTCTCTGGACCTAGATGGAGGTGTCACCTGGCCTGGCGCCAGCAGCTTGAGCGGCTTGGTAATCTTGAAGGGCCTTCAGGCGCGCCATGGGCGTGCAAGACTCAAACAACGTCTTGCCGTCCAAGTGATCTATCTCGTGCTGCAGGCAGCGACCCAAAAGCCCATCGCCAGAAATGACCTGCTCTTTACCCTCCAGGTCGAAATACTTCACACTGGCCCATGTCTGCCTTGAGATGGGAACCGTGATACCGGGGCAGGATAGGCACCCCTCCCCTGCTTCCTCGAAATCGCCATCAAGTTTTACGATTTCAGGGTTTACCAAGGTGATGGGATTCTGCTTTTCCGAATCCACATCGCAGTCGATGACGATGATGCGCTGCAGAACGCCTACCTGCGGAGCGGCAATGCCGCAACCATCAGAGGCATACATAGTGGCCGCCATCTTCTTGGCCAACTTCTTCAAGCTGGGGTCTCCCACCTCGCAAGGCGGGCACACCTGCCTGAGCAACGGGTCGGGCGCAACGACGACTTTCATGCGATCAAACATTGAAACTCCTCTAACTCAATCAGGAAAGCTTGTGGTTGGCCCTGCGTGCCTCAACGTCTTTTTGCAGGGCGACAACGCTTTCAAACAGGAAATCGTACTCCTCGGCAGAAACGGACGAAGGGTTTCTCAACCTTGCACGTAAGCCCGCAATGGCCTCATCCATGTCTCCAATGGCAAGCTCTTCGCACAAGAAGTCGATCATGGTGGCGGGTGACGTATGAGCATCGGCCCCGGTTTCTGTAAGCAGCGATCCCGCTGAAGGAACACGGCTGCTGACGGCCGAGATAAGAGCAGCAGGGCTCAAATCAGGATTGGCCTGCAGAGCGTCAAGCAAAGCTTGAGCCACGGTACCGTGAAGTTGATCGTGCCACTGGGCGGAGGCCAGCGCATCGGCGTGCGTTAGCCCTTCCAGCGGGTTTTGCGCGACCAGCGAAAGCAGTTGGCGCTCGAAGCGGCGGCGCGAAATCTCTTCGGCGCTCAGCTGCGTTTGTGGTTGCGTTTGCGGTTGGACAGAGACGCGCGGCTGATCGTCTGCGTCAAAGCGCGCAGGAGCCTTCACCCTCTCCAATGCCTCCAAAGCGTCCTCTTCACGCATGCGGGTCATGCTTGCCACTTCCATGGCGTATTGCTGGGCAAGCAAGCTGCCTTTTATGGGGGCTAGCACCTGAAGCGCATCGTTCATGGCAGCAGAACGGCCCTCGGGACGTGACAGATCGTGGGATGCCAGCCTTCTTTCGATACCATAGCGCAAAAGCTCCTTAGCCTGCGAGATGATGGCCCGAAGCTCATCGGCCCCACGCTTCTCTATGAATTCCGCAGGATCCAAATTGTCGGGAAGGGTGACAGCCTTAAGGCTGATAGGGTTGCGGGCCCCTTCGGGAGTCATCGAGTCGTCAATGAACTGCAAAGCCCTATCGGCAGCGCGCTGGCCTGCGGCGTCGCCATCAAACAGGTAAACGATGGAATTTTTGGCGTGACGGCTCAAAAGGCGAATATGTTGGCGGGTAAGGGCTGTACCCAGCGTTGCCACCACATTGGTGATGCCCGCCTCATGGCAAGCTATGACATCGGTATAGCCTTCAACGACCACCGCAACGCCCGTAGAAGCCATGGAGGCCTTGGCGAAGTCAAGGCCGAAGAGCACCTGGCTTTTATGGAAGACGGGGGTCTCTTGGGAGTTAAGGTACTTAGGCTGACCGTCCCCCATGATGCGCCCGCCAAAGGCAATAGTATCACCTGCGGTATCCCTGATAGGGAAGATAACCCGGTCATAGAAGCGGTCGCGAAGCTTTCCGTCCTTGCCCGTCAGGGCTACGTTCGCTTCAAGCATCTCATCGTTGCGAAAGCCCTTGCCGCGCAGATGACGTACCAAGGTGCCGCGTCCTGGGGCATAGCCCAAATTCCACTTGCGCGGAACGCCGCCGCCTAGGTTTCGCCCAGAAAGATACGCACGTGCCGTCGCCGCGCCGTCGGTTTTACCGCGCATGAGCTGCAGGTGGTAGAACTCAGCGGTCTGATTGCAAACTTCTTTAAGGCGCTGTTTACGGCTGCTTGAGGCACCATGGCCTGCGCCACCTTCTTCAACGATATCGATATGGGCGCGCTCGGCCAAACGCCTGACAGCTTCAGGAAACGTAAGGTCCTCAGTCTTCATGACGTAGCCAAAGACGTCGCCGCCTTGCCCGCAGCCGAAGCAATGCCACAACTGCGTGACGGGGTCTATCTTGAAGCTGGGAGTCTTCTCGTGATGCAGAGGGCAACAACACCAGAAATCACGGCCACGTTGCTTGACGGGGCTGGTCTCGCCAATGAAGGCAACCAAGTCCGTGGCTTCACGGACCTTCTGGATGTCGTCATCGCTAATGCGTCCTGGCATGCGCCCCTCATCTCCAACGTTCTACGTAACTCGTGGATTATAACGCTAAAAGCATTGCTCTTAGCCCCTTTTAGCGGTTATTGACCATCTCTGGATTCAAGTCATGCTTGGATAGCCTCTCCCACGCGACGTCTTCCCATCGCGTACCCGGGCGCCCGTAATTGCAATACGGGTCAATCGAGAGACCACCCCTCGGGAGGAACTTCCCCCAGACCTCAATGTATTTCGGGTCCATAAGGGCTATGAGGTCCTTCATGATGGTGTTGACGCAGTCCTCATGGAAGTCCCCATGGTTGCGATAACTGAAAAGATAAAGCTTCAAGCTTTTCGATTCGACCATGCGCACGTCAGGAACATAGCTGATGTAGATGGTAGCGAAATCCGGCTGGCCCGTGATGGGGCACAACGAGGTGAACTCAGGGCAGTTGAATTTGACGAAGTAGTCATTTTCCTGATGCTTATTCTCAAAGGTCTCAAGCACCTCGGGTGCGTAGTCGCTCGGATAGGCCACCTTTTGGTTGCCTAAAAGGGTCAATTCGTCTTCACGCATGATTAAACCTCCCGCGAAAGCAAAGGATCAACTTCAGAATTAGCCTCAAAGGCCGCCTGACGATCAAGGCAGGTGGCGCATTGCCCGCAAGGCCGATCGCCGCCTTCGTAGCAGCTCCACGTCAGTTCAAAGGGAACGCCAAGTTCAAGACCAAGCTTCACGATATCAGCCTTGCTCCAGGTGACAAACGGAGCCTCGAGGGTCAACTGATGGCCGCTGCCTACCTCAATGCTTCGACGCATAGCCTCCACGAAATCCAAAGAGCAATCGGGGTAGGCATCGTCAGCCCAGTCATCATGATGGGCTCCATACATCACGACATCGCAGCCCAAAGACAAGGCAACGCTAGCCGCGCACGACAGGAACAGCCCATTGCGGAAAGGCACATAGGTGCTGACGAGCGGGCTTTGGCCTTCGTCTAACTGCTCAGCATAGGTCTGCTTGGGAATATCGTTAGCCGAGGCCGACAGCAAGGAGCAGTCGCTATCCGCAAAGACCTCGGTGAGGTCTAGGAAACGCTGCTTCACCCCATAACGAGCAGCTATCGCCTTTGCGTTTTCGACCTCTTTGACATGCTTCTGGCCATAGAAGACGCTCAAAGCAACCACGTTTTCACGCCCATAGTCGCCAACGGCCCGGGCCAGCAACGTGGACGAATCAAGCCCCCCGCTGAACAGAACAAGGGCCTTCCGAATCTCGCTCATGCCTAAACGCCCCTTTCGACCTTCGGCCAAATTATCTTATGAAGCTGCACCTGTATGCACACGCGATAAAGCTTCTCCTGCTTAGCAAAATCCACCAAAGCAGAGGGATCCATGACCCCGTATACGGGACTTAGGTAAACATTGCATCTTTCCTGAAGACCAAACTCTTGGACAACCCGTAGGCATTCCTGCAGGTCAGACTGATCCCCTGCGACGAACTTCACAACATCGTCGCGAGTCAGGACATCAAAGTTGTCAACTAGCATGTTGGATTCCATTCCGCTTGAAGGAAGTTTCCAATCCATGGTAAAAGTCAACTTTCGCCGATCTGGGCAAGGCGTGCGAAGCCGAGAGACCTCAGACAAGGGAATAGACCCGTTGGTCTCGACCTCCACGGTCAAATCATCAGGCAGCGAGCCGTCTTCCAACAGAAGCGCGCAAAGATCCAGGGCCGCAGGATGGAGCAACGGCTCCCCGCCAGTCAACGTCACATAACGCACCCCTTGCTGGGCCACCCAATCGCAGATTTGGCGCGGGCTCAGCCAATCAACCGGGCAATCGGGCACGTTTGCCCAACTTGTATCACAGTAGGAGCATCCAAGGTTACATCCGAGGAGCCGCACGAACGCGGAGAGCTTACCGGCATTTTGACCCTCGCCATTAATGCTAACAAACCGCTCAACCACCGGCAGAACCGACAACGTTTCGCTTATGATGCCCACGCAAGCACCTACTTCTCACCAAAATACATGGCGCAATTGTTAGGCGTCTCGTACACATCAACCTGGCTGACGGGAAAGCCATCAGCGCTCAATCGGTCAAAAAAGAATTTAGCAAGATTCTCGGCAGTCGTGCGAAACGGGACGATCGACAAAGTGAAGCCTTCCCTCTTCAGGCAAGCAAGAGTATCTGCGGCCAAGGACCCGTCCTCCACCACGAAGGAATGGTCAAATTCATCGGTCAAGGCGCGCAAGGCCTTCTTGAAATCGCCGAAATCAATGACCATGTCCTTGTAAGAGCCTTCCGGCTGTAGGCTTTCCTGCGCCAAATAGGCTACCACGCGCCAACGATGCCCGTGCAGGTTCTCGCACTTGCCGTGGTAATTCGTTAAAAAATGGGCAGCATCGAAGCTGCTCTCCGTCTTCAGACCGTACATGGCTTCCCTTCTACGCCAAGCTCAAAACAATGCAAGACCTAGCCATGTCGGCACATACCTAGTTTTGTTTTGAGACAGGAGGTTTTCGAACTGTCTTTATGCATTGAGTAAAGTATACGTCATCAACGTTTTGGCGATGCCGTGATAGACTCCAATTTAATACACCCGAATAACAAGGAGAACACGATGAGCCACACCCATGCACAGGGGCTGCCTGCCGCACTTGCATTACAGAAGCTGAAAGACGGGAACCGCGCCTTCGTCGAAGGACGGAAAAGCACGGCTGACCTTTCCCTGGAGGCACGCAAGAAGACGGTTGACGAGGGCCAGTTCCCCTACGCGATAGTCATCACCTGCAGTGACAGCCGCGTCGTTCCGAACGCTGTGTTTGATTGCGGTATCGGCGATCTGTTCGTCATCCGCGTAGCGGGCAACGTCATTGACGATCACCAGTTAGGCAGCATCGAATACGCAGCGGGTCATCTGGGATCGAACCTGATCGTGGTTCTCGGGCATGACCATTGCGGCGCTGTCGATGCGGCCATGAACCATGACCCTGAAGGCTACATAAAGTTCATTACCGACGACATAACCGAAGCCATCGGTGACGAGAAGGATGAATACCGCGCGTGCGTTCTGAACGCGCTTCACGCTAAGGCAATAATCGAGGAGAGCCTGCAGATCCAGCATGAAGAAGATCTGGGGCTTAAAGTAATTGCAGCCATGTATCATCTGGAAGACGGCCGCGTAGACTTCTTAGAGGAATAAAGGAGAAATCGAGGTATGACGCAAGCCAATGCCCTTCCCTACTTGCAACTTCTTCCTGAAATCGAAGATGCCATAAAGCTTGACCGCATCAATGATTGGCGCAATCCGCATGCCTTCCTTGACGCCGACATCATCAGGAGGGAGGATCTTCCCAACGACCGCGCCACCATCACGCGCCCGGCCTTCATTCGAGACATCGAGAAGATCGTCCACCTTCCGGCTTATAACCATTACGCTGACAAGACCCAGGTTTTCAGCTTTGCAGAAAACGACGACATCAGCCGCCGTGGGTTGCATGTGCAATTGGTAAGCCGCATAGCGCGCACCATCGGTTCCATCCTTGGCCTTAACACCGACCTCATTGAAGCCATCGCCCTTGGCCACGACATCGGTCATACGCCTTTCGGCCACGCAGGAGAGCGTTTCTTAAGCCAGCTTTACCACAGCAACACCGGCCGCTACTTCAATCACAACGTCCATAGCGTACGAGTTCTTGACCAGCTCTATCGCCGAAACATCAGCCTTCAGACCCTCGACGGCGCCCTTTGCCATAACGGAGAGTTTGCTCAACAAGTGCTCAGGATGGGAGACACCAATACCTTTGACCAGCTCGACGAGCTGTGCGAAGCTTGCTGCGTTGACGAGAGCACCATCAAGACCCTCCGGCCCTCCACGCTGGAAGGCTGCGTTGTACGCATCAGCGACATGATTGCCTACCTGGGCAAAGACCGACAAGATGCCTTAGACCTCGGACTGCTGGACTCCTTGGACGTTTTCGACTCGTCCATTATCGGCAAAGACAACTCGCAGATCATCCATAACCTGACCATCGACATCATCAACAACAGCTACCGGCAGGATCGCATAGCCATAAGCCCCGAGGTCTTCGAAGATCTGAAGCGGGCCAAGAAGCAAAACTTTGAGCTCATCTACGCGAAGGAGGGCATGGTTGACAACACGGCGAACGCCGTCGAGGAGATGTTCGGGCTGCTTTACGACCGTCTTCTCGATGACCTCAAGCGCGGCGATGAGAGCAGCCCTCTGTTCACCCACCACGTCGAGAAGCTAGTTGCAAGGTCCAACTCGCTCACCAAGGAACAATACCTGTCCACCGAGCCGAATCTAATTGTCGTTGACTGCATCTCGGCCATGACCGATACCTACTTCATGGCTGCCTTTGACCACTTCTTCCCCAACGCCAACCCTTCCGTCGGCGTGAGGACGTACCTTTAAGGATAAGCATGGAAATCGCGCTAGTATCCGATATCCACGGTAGTGCCAAGGGCCTTCAAAGCGTTTTGGAGGTTATGGACAAGGAAGGCATAGAAAAGCTGGTCCTTTTGGGGGACATCCTCTATCACGGACCACGCAATCCCTTGCCGCCAGGCCATGACCCCCAATTATGCTTCGCATTACTCAACGATCGAGCAAGCCATATAACCGCCGTCAGGGGCAATTGCGATGCCGAAGTGGACCAAATGGTTCTCAGCTTCCCCTGCATGGCGGACTATATCCTCATGGAGGACGAATACTACCGTTTCTTTTTAACCCATGGGCACGTATATGGTCCCGACAGGCTTCCTCCGTTGCCCGCAGGAGAAAAACCTTGGGTCTTCTGCAGTGGACACACTCATGTCAAGGTCGATTGCCTGAAAGATGGTGTACGCTACATCAATCCAGGGAGCGTCAGCCTGCCCAAAGATGGCAGCGCCAGCTTCATGATTTATCGTGAAGGATCCTTTGAGGTCAGAACGGTCGACCTTTAAGCGCCAGCAAAGCCGCAATCGGGCTTAAGATCAGCACCGTCAGCCGCTGCAGTCGCCAAGGCATCGCAACGCTCGTTTTCAGGATGACCCGCATGTCCCTTGACCCAGTGAAAGGTCACCTCATGGGGCTCCATGGCCGCCAGAAGCCGAGTCCAAAGATCGGGGTTTTTCACCGGTTGTTTCTGGGCGTTCTTCCAGCCGCGACGCTGCCAACCTTCAACCCAGTTCTTGTTGAATGCGTTGACAAGGTATTGCGAATCCGAATACAGGTCTACCCTGCAAGGCCGATTAAGCGCCTCCAAGGCGACGATAGCGCCCAAAAGCTCCATGCGGTTGTTGGTGGTGCACTCAAAGCCCTCAGACAGCTCTTTTTCATGAAGCCCGCCTTTCGTGTCAACGAAGCGCAGCACCGAGCCGTATCCGCCAGGGCCGGGGTTTCCCCGGGAAGAACCATCCGAAAAGATATCAACATGCAGCAAAATCAACAACCAACTCTCTGGGAGCAAGGTAATCCAATCAAGGCAAGCAGCTCATCACCAGGCAAAGGCTTTGAGAAATAGAAGCCTTGCAGGTAGTCTGCGCCCCACTCAGCGAGCAACGCCGCCTCGTCGGCGCACTCGACCCCTTCGCACACCACGCGAAAGCCTTGCCCCTTCAGCAATTGGATGACTTCCTTACACAGGTTACGGCGGGCTGGGTCATTCATCATATCATGCACAATGCTCTTGTCCACCTTCACCCCGTCAAAGGGAAGCGCCATGACCGAAACCAAGTTGGAATGCCCGCTTCCAAAATCATCCAAATAGAAGCGTGAGCCTTGGCCCCCCACCGCCTCAACAAGATCCTGCGTCAACTGGTCATAGACAAAGGCAGACGACTCGGTGATCTCGAAGCTGAATAGAGAAGGGTCAAGGCCGTGCTTTTCCATGCGAGACAAAATGCGTGCAGCAAGGTCCGCTTGAACAAGCTCAGAGGGAGAGACATTAAGTTTGAAGTCACATACTCCCTTTTCGACTAATTCCGCCTGATGGTCTTCGACAAACTTGCATACTCGCTCAAACTGCAAAGCCATGATGTCCGGCAAAAAACCCGCTTCCTCGCCAATCTGAATGAAAAGCTCGGGGCTGATATAACCTAGATTTGGCACCTTAAGCCTGCTCAGGCACTCAACACTGCTAAAGCGACCATTCGCGGTGTCAAACAACGGTTGATAGCAAACCTCAAAGACATCTTCGCGGATGGCCGTCGGAAGATAGGCCTTCACACCTTGGTAGATGCGAAAATCGTCCTCGACAATCTCCTTGCCGGGCATCAACGTGCCGGACAGGCGCTGCTTGGTTAGGAAGGAGAGATAGTCTAGAAGGTAATCGACTTCCCCTATCCGGTCCGCCAGAGGAATGCAAGTGACAAAGGCATCAATGCGATAGGTAAAGCCTTCGACTTCATGCGAGCTTTCAAGCCATTGTTCCATCTCTACCCTGATTCGCCGCATGCGCGATTCGCAGGAAGCAACAGCTATGAACCGATCATTGCCAAGGCAGTAGACGGCATCAGGCGCAGCGACCGATTTGAGCTTATCGATAAAGGATTGAACAAGCACCGATGACTTGACTGACCCGCCAAGGCGATCAAGGGATTTTAGGTGAAGCAGCGAGAAGCACGCAAGGCTGTATGATTGGCCCTTAAGGCGCATTGCCGATACTTGGCGCACAAAACCCGCTTGGTTATACAGATGCGTGGCTGGGTCAATAAGTCCACGTGGGTCAGTAAAGGCAAAGTAGAAGAAAGTGATGCCCAAAGCGATGCCGAAACCCGTCACCAGTAGCGTGGGCACAAAGGCTTGCACCAACGTGCAAGCAAGCGCCAACAGCACAAAAACAACTACCGAGGTCACGTCGGTGGATCTCAAAAAAGCGTGATTACGAATAACGTAGATAAAGGACAAGAAGGCATACAGGAAGCACGAGGCATGGACGCCATAGAAAAGCACGCCTTTTGCATAAACGTTAGATGGGCCGTCAAAGAAGAATACCCAGTGTGTCAAAGGCGTCAGCAGGACCGTCAAAGCCATGAAGCCGCAAGGTACCAATAGCATGGTTATGCTGACGCGGCTCTGCCTTCGACGACCGCGACAAAGACTGAGCGTGTATAAAAACAGAACCGCCGGAATGGCTAGCTGAAGGAGAAAGAAAACAACGTTTGCAAGATAAAGAATCGCCTGGCTGTGGTCGGCAGAGGAGTCCAGAAGAAGAGCCGTCACCAAATCCATCGCGATGTCAGCAAAGCCCAACCATGCAATCAACCGGAAAAGCTTGAAGCCAGGCTCCCGCTTCAATCCAGATTGTGCATAGAAGTGCACAAACAGCAGCACCATAAGAAAAATGGAGGCAACAAGGAAGAATATATTGTATCCCATGTCTAAATCGGATCCTTTCCTCCCCTCAAGCTGATTATACCCCTGACAACCGTCCCACAAGGCTCTTTTGCCGATAAAAAGGCCGCCATAGAAGCAAATCGCCTCCAATCAGTTACGATAGCCGCATCCACACCCCCGGCGAGAGGACCATCATGGCTACCTTCCTAGAGACCATGTTCGCAAAGGCGAAGGCGGACAAAAAGACCATCGTTCTTCCTGAAGGCAACGACAAACGCACCCTCGAGGCTGCCGAAAAGATAAAGGCAGAAGGTTTGGCCGACCTTATTGTTTTGGGCAATCCTGATGAGATAGCGCAAAAAGGCTACAACCTTGAAGGCATACAGATCATCGACCAGCGCACCAGCGAATTACGCCAAGGTTTTGCCGATAAGCTATTCGAACTAAGACAGCACAAGGGCATGACTCCGGAAAAGGCCCTTTCTCTGATGGACGATTGCCTTCATTTCGGCGTCATGATGGTCAAGATGGGCTACGCCGACGGCATGGTCTCAGGCGCGTGCCACTCAACGGGGGACGTCCTGCGTCCCGCCCTCCAAATTCTGAAAACGGCCCCGGGAACCAAGATGGTCAGCAGTGCCATGGTCATGGTCGTGCCCGATTGCGACCTAGGAGAAAACGGAACGTTCGTCTTCACCGACTGCGGCCTTGAGGTCCAGCCTGACGCTGAGCGACTTGCCTATGTGGCCCTCAACGGCGCCGCAGCCTGGCGCTCCCTCATCGGAACCGAGCCGCGCATCGCCTTGCTTTCCCATTCCAGCAAAGGCAGCGCGAAAAATGACGACGCTGCTAAGGTGGTGCAAGCAACGGCCCTGGCGAAGGAGCTGGCACCGGACCTGATGCTTGACGGCGAGCTTCAGCTGGATGCCGCCATCATTCCTGAGGTAGGCGCCTCGAAGGCCCCCGATTCACCAGTAGCCGGAAAAGCCAATGTTTTGGTATTCCCCGACTTGGATGCCGGAAACATCGGGTACAAGTTGGTGCAAAGGCTCGCGAAAGCAGAAGCCTATGGACCTATCATGCAGGGCATCGCGGCACCTGTGAACGACCTGTCTCGCGGCTGTAGCGCCGATGACATCGTCGGCGTCGTTGCCATCACCTGCGCCCAGGCCCAGCAATAGCCCACTCTCCTTCAAATGCAAAAAAAATGAACTCCCGCGGGAGTTCATTTTTTTCAAACCTATTCGCTTTCCAAAGGTTCATCAAGCTCGGGTTCAATGGCCAAGCCCTGCGCAAGCGGGCTTTCACTTTCTCCAGGCTCCTCCTGCGCTAGATTCGTTTCCTCGGCTTGCTCATCGCGAGTCGGCTCCTCTTCACCAGCACGCTTAAGCACGCCGTTTTCAATGCAACTCGGGAAGGCAAACCAACGGTATTGTCCGTCAAACTCAACGCCGGTCTTGCCGCCCGTGACCTTGCGAACGACGCCTTCGCCATAGACTTCATGCCTTACCGTCTCGCCAATCTCAAGGAAGATGCCCTCCTTGGCCTTGCGGGACATCACATGATCACCGGCGTAGACAAAGTCGTCCTCGCGGGCCAATTGGGCAGCATCACGCTCCTTCTTGCTTACCAGTTTGAAGTCCGAACGCAAGAACTTATCACCGCGCTTCTCCTTCACCGGTTGATCCTCATTGCGAATCTCGGCCGTTCGACTTTGCCGCTCAAGAGAGCGATCGCGCTTGGGAGAACGCTTCTCGAAGGAAGCTTCGGAGTTCACATGATCCTTCGAGTATCCTTTTTGCGAAGCATCGTCAAACCGACGCTTAGCGCCGCCTTTGCGGAAGTCGCCTCTGTCATCCTTGCGATCGCCATGCTTTGAATCCTTGCGGAAAGGCTTCTTATAGCTGCCTTCGGAGGAATCATCGCGCCTATCTTTGCTGTAGCCCCTCTTCTCCCCGCCTTTTCGGTAGCCGCCGTTGCGGGAAGGCCCAAAGCCGTCCTTCCTCCAGCCTGACTTGCTTCCTCTGGATTCATCACGGGAATCAGATGTTGAGTTGGAGTCCCCTTCAAAGGTACGCTTGGCGCCGTCACGATCAAACCTACGATCGCTCTTCTTCCAAGCAGGCTTGTCGCCAAAATTGCGCTTTGCCCCATCCTTGGCGAATCCCGACTTACGTCCTTGCCCTTTGCCTTTGAAGCCGCCAGCGGTCTTGCTTTTGCCATCCCGGCTGCCTTTGTAGCCACCCGAGCCGCCATTTTTTCCTTGGCCCTTGAAACCGCCTTTGCGGTTGCCCTTGAATCCAGACCTTGCCGGCTTTGCGCCTTCTTCGTTGCTCACGTCATTCCATCTTTCGTATATCGTTGTAAAACAGCCCTCGTATTATTGCAGGTTTTCGTGCCGTGCGGCATCCAAAAAAGAAAAGGACGAGCTATGCGTCCTCTTCTCCATGATTTCTCTCATATTCAGCGAATTCCCTCTCGTAATCCTCCCTTGGGAACTTCGCATATACCTCAGAAGGAGAAAGGTTACGCGCCTTGGCATATTCGCACAGCACTTCAACGGCGCCGACGATGTTGCGGGATTCATCGCCGATGAGGTGGGCCCAGCCATCACGTTGCTTGATTTTCAAGTCCTCAAAAACCAGAAACCCGCAATCAGGGTCATGGATAGCATCGTTTATGCCAACCAAAAAGCCGGCAGCCATGGTATCAAAGTCGCCCTGGTCGGTTTCCCCTTCCGTCATAGCCGCCTGTTGATAGCCCAAAAACTTCTGCTTCGTAACGTCCTGGCACAGATAGAAGGCATGGACAACGTTCTTTAGATGATCACGCTCAAAGTCGTCGATGGTCATACCGGTTTGCTTGGAGTTGAGGTAGCGACGCTCAAAGTTCTTGACGCTGCCCTTTCCTTTGCCGAACATGTTCATGCCAAGGGCCTACCAATCAAAGTCATCATCGAAAAAGTCCTCGTCGAACTTATCATGGACGATCTGATATGTATCGCGCGCGATCATGTATTCCTCATTAGTGGGAATGACGAAAATACGCACCTCGGACTTGTCGGAGGAAATCTCGCGCTCACCAGATCCCTCACCGTTACGACGCGTGTTCAAGATGATGCCAAGGGGCTGCATGCCGGAGAAGATGAGTCGACGAACCTGCTTGCTGTTTTCTCCGACACCGGCCGATAAGACGATGGCATCAACGCCGCCCATGACCGCCATATACTGGCCGATGTATTTCTTGACGCTATTGGCGTACATGTCATAGGCAAGCAAGGCGCGCTGATTGCCCTTATCGGCCTCAATCTGAACGCTGCGCAGATCGTTGGAAATCCCAGAGACGCCCAAAAGACCCGATTTCTTGTTCATCATGTCGTTCATCTCGGCGCAGGACAGGTCCTCATGCTCCATAAGATAGGTGACGATGGCGGGGTCAATCGACCCGCAACGCGTGCCCATCATCAGGCCATCAAGGGGTGTCATGCCCATGGAGGTGTCGACAGCGACGCCATGGTCGACGGCCGTCACCGAGCCGCCGTTGCCCAAATGGCAGGTTATCAGCTTGATATCGGAAAGAGATTCGCCCATAAGCTCTGCGGCCCTCTCGGCAATGTAGCGATGGCTGGTGCCATGCGCACCATATTTGCGAACCGCATGCTTTTCATACATCTCGTAAGGAAGGGCATACATATAGGCCTTAGGCGGCAAGGTCTGGAAGAAGCTCGTGTCGAAGACGGCAACCATGGGTACGTCCGGCATATGATTACGGCAAGCAGAAATGCCCATAAGGGCAGCCTTATTGTGGAGCGGAGCCAACTCAGACAACTCGTCAATCTTGGAGACGACATCGTCATCAATCAGAACCGAGCGGTCGAAGTATTTGCCGCCCTGCACAATGCGGTGCCCGATGGCATTCACTTCATCCAGGGATTCAATGGCCTTGTTAGGTCCGCTGATCAGAGACTGCAAGACAAGACCAATTGCTTCATCATGGTCTTTCATGGGCGTCTTGATGGAAATCTCGTTCTCATCAAGTCCGTGCTTATGAAAAGCCTCAGGATCGCCGATGCGCTCACAGACGCCCTTAGCAAGAACTGCGTGTGTTTCTACGTTTATGAGTTGATACTTCAATGAAGAAGAGCCTGCGTTGACCACAAGTACGTTCAACTGGAGTACCTCCCTTGGTGCTTCGTTTACAGATTCAATTGTAAAATCGCAAATAAACGGGAGGCATTCCTTTCGGCGAGCGGGCGACCGCTCGCCGAAAAGCTTTTTTCAGAATGACGGGCAACGCAAGCGCCCGAAATTTTACTTCAGGGAAGGATCTCCGTCGTTCATCTGCCCGCCGCCAAGCACATGGATATGGATATGATGGACAGACTGGCAAGCATCGTCATTCGTATTCACCTGAACACGGAAGCCGCTTTCCTTGATTCCTTTGATCTCGGCTACCTTCTTTACGACATTGAACAGGTAACCCATCTCCTCATCGGGAATGTTGTCGGCAATGTTGTCGTAATGGTTCTTCGGAATGATGAGCGTATGGACTGGCATCATGGGATTCAGATCCTCAAAAGCCAGCACCTTATCGTCCTCGTAAACCTTCGTGGAGGGAATCTCCCCTGCTGCTATCTTGCAAAACAAGCAATCATCCATGGTTTGGATCCTTTCTGAACTGTGACGCCTCTAAGAGAGCGTCGTATCCTGCATTTCATCCGACTTTTCAGGCTGTAGCTGCCCCATAAGCGTGTCAACCTTCAGCTGCGCCTCGTCAAGCCTCTTCTGCAGATTGGTCAAAAGGCTGACTCCACGCTCATAGCTTACCAGGCTGTCTTCGAGTTCGAGCGTGTTGCTTTCCAGAATCGAGACGATCTGATCAAGCTCAGCCATGGCCTCGCGAAAACTCAGATCCTCAATTGGCTTCTTCTCTTCCATAGAAATCCTTTCTTGCAAGAATTTATCGGGCGCTTTCATTAACGCCGACGACGCTACACTCGATTTGGCCATCGGCAACCAAGAGGTCCACCTTCTCCCCCGTCGAGACATCGTTTACCGACTTCACCACAAACCCCTCGTCGCTGCGCGCAATGGCGTAGCCACGCGCTAAAACCTGCAGGGGGGATAAGTCGTTCAAACGTGATGCCCGAAGAGCCATCTGGTTTGAATAAGTGCCGACCAATGACTGGCCAATTAACGTCAACCTCTGGCCTTGGAGAGCAAGACGCTTGCCATCCTGTTCGACCATCGAGGGGATAGCACGCTCAAGTCTAAGCGCAAGAGCATCCAAATGTTGCATCTCGGAGGCATAAAGATAGGACGAATCCCTCATCAAGGGCCTGTCAGCGTATCGGCGCAGGACCAAAAGGCTTCTCTCAAGCCTTCTCGAAAGAACGGCATGCATACGTTGCGCCTTCAAGCTCAACGCCTGGTCCATCTCCTGCGAAGAGGGGCTTACCGCCTCAGCAGCTGCTGTCGGCGTAGAGGCACGCTTGTCGGATACTAGGTCTGCGATGGTCGTATCGGGCTCATGGCCTATACCCGTAACTACCGGAACGGGGCATGACGCAATGGCGCGCGCCAAGGACTCGTCGTTGAACGGCATAAGGTCTTCAAACGATCCGCCACCGCGAACCAACAGGACCACCTCGGCACCTGCCCCGCAGACAATATCAATGCCTTTCGCCAAACCAGAAGATGCTTGGGCGCCTTCAACGGGAACCCCCGCCAGAAGCACCTGGGCAACCGGGAAGCGTCGCCTTAAGGTCCGCAAGACATCATGGACGGCTGCGCCTCGAGGACTGGTGACCAACCCTATCTTCTCGGGAAAGAGCGGGAGTTGCCTTTTTCGCGCGTCAGAAGTAAGGCCCTCTGCCTCCAACTTTCGCGCAACGCGTGCGACCCGCATGCGAAGATCGCCTTCGCCAGCCAACTGGACGCTGAAGACATCGAAACTCATGCGACCTTTAGCAGCATATAAAGTGAAGCGGCCGGAAAGCTCAACAAGCTGTCCTACACGCAACTCCACCCCAGCCTCACGGTAACGATTCACCCACATCATGCAAGGCAAAGTGGCGCTTTCATCTTTCACGCTGAAATAGACCGCCTTGTAGCCAGGCTTGTTGTTGACCTCGGAGACCTCGCCTAGAAGACGAATGGTCACCTTTTCCAAGGCACGCTTGGCAAGCTGCATTGCAGCCGAGACGGAATACGGCGCAGGCTTCTCCTCGGTTTGCCGTATGGGCGCTTGGGACGATAGGTCATCTTGGCTAAAGAAGCCCTCAGAATCCGCCCAGCCTTGCGAAACGCGACCCATCAGCACTCCTCAGCGCTGGAAACAACCAAGCCGGACTCTCCCAGAGACAAGGAGATGTTGCCATTGAGCAGTTCGATCAGTTCATCCCCCACCATCTTCTTGCGCCAACCACGAAGCAAGTCCAAATCGTCACGCGCGCCGCGAGCCAATCTGGTCAGCTCATCGTGGCTTGCCAGAGTCTGTAGCGCGATATCGTTTTCCTTAGCCCTCAACCTGACCAAAGCAGTCATTAAATCCAACTGAGCATCAACATTCTTCTCATTGCGCCCACCATGGGCAAGCTCAGGCCATTCTTCCTCGGGCAGATCGAAGCCTTTGACCATGGCGGCAACAATGGCTCTTGCATCCTTGGTCGAAACACGCTCCTTTATGCCGCGTACCATAAAAAGCTCGTCGATAGTTTTAGGCTCGCGCTTGCAGGCTTCCACGATTTGTTCGTCCGTAAGCACCCATTTTCGAGGGACGTTCCTACGTTGTGCGCATTCCTCGCGCCAGGCAGCAACCTCACGAGCGGCAGCAAGCTGATAGCGTGAAAGGCAGTTGACCCTCTTCAGGCGCCTGAATCTCTCGCGCGGATCAAAGAAGAAGCGGGCAGGATCGGTCAATTCCTCAAAGTCGGCATCAAGCCACTCCAGACGCCCGAGCTTGCTCAGCTGAGCCGTCATCGATTCATACATCCGTGGCAAATAGATAACGTCATCGGCTGCATAGCGAATCTGGCTCGGCGTCAAAGGCCTGCGGCTCCAATCGGTGTAGGAATCCGCCTTCTTAAGCTGCACGCCGCACTCTGCATGAACCAGACTCGCATAACCAACCTGCTGTGTATGTCCCATCAACGCGGCGGCGACCTGGGTATCGAAGACCGGATAAGGCATGACCCCGATCTTGCGGTAGATGATTTCCAAATCTTGGCTAGCTGCATGGAGGACCTTCACGATCCTCTCATTCAGAAGCAAATCGGCTAGAACGGTCAGGTCCCGCACACCAAAGGGGTCGATGATGGCAACTTCAGATTCCGTTGCCATTTGGAGCAAGCACAACTTTGCGTAATAGGTCTTCTCTCGAAGGAATTCGGTGTCGATAGCCACAACCTTGCTCGCCTGAGCACGCTGGATGAATCCCAATAAAGCCTCTTGGGTATCAATATACAATGAGTATTCCTAACTGCGCTAATCCAAAAGATGGGCCGATATTCGGACCTTCGGCCAATCACAAGCGGTATTATAGCCCTGATAAGCAAGCGCGCACCCGGGAGACGGACATGAAAATCCTTATCGTGAATAACCTAGCATCCGGATTCGGCGACGGTGCCATATACGACTTTGTTCGCGTCATGGCCAAAGATGGTGACGAGATAGTAATCCGCTCAAGCGACGGAACCACCGATCTTCGTACCTTCCTTTTGGACTCTTCCGATTTCGACTTGGTCGTCGCAAGCGGCGGAGATGGAACCATCGCTACTGTGTGCTACGCATTGGCAAACACCAACGTGCCTGTCTTGCCGTTTCCCGCCGGCACTGCAAACCTTCTCGCACTCAACGTGGATCTTCCCAACGAAGTGCATGCGCTTGCCAAACTGGCCCGTGAAGGCAAGACGCTTCGATTCGACATGGGCGAGCTGGAGCTCGATTGCGGCAAATACGGCTTCGGCATCATGGCCGGAGCAGGCTACGACGCGCTCATCATGAAGGGAGCGAAGCCGACCAAACGCACGCTTGGACCCTTAGCGTACTTCGGCGCCGCTGTCACCAGTCTTAATCCGCAATACAGCAAGATTCATATGGTGTTGGATGGCATACCTGTCGACAGCGAAGGCGTCGGCGTGTTGATCGTCAACTTTTCCAAGATTCAATTCGACATTTCCGTAACTCACACCAACGAGCCGCGAAACGGAATGCTTGACGTGGTGGTCCTGAAGGCCCCCAACGCTATTGGTTTGCTACCTGCCGTTGGAGCGGCGCTGCTTGACCGAGATGGCAGCTTCCCCGACCGCCCTGATGTCTTAGAGATACATCGCGTCCGCGAAGCAACCGTTATCGCCGACCCGCCTCTGCCTGTTCAGTTTGACGGCGAAGTATCCGACCAAATGACGCCTTTCACGGTACGTGTGTTGCCTGGCGCTGTAAAAATGGTCTTATCCGATGCGGGTTACAAGAAATTCTGCGACGACAAGCCCGCCGAGCAGCACATCCAGCTTTAACGGACCTCGTCAACGTCATCCATCTCGGCATTTAGCTTTGCCAAATTGCTTGAGTACTTGATCTGAACGCACTCGAGGCAAAACGCGAAGACCATAGCGAAATAGACCATGAGCTTCTCCGCATGCATATCCCAAATTTCTATGCCGGAATTGATACCCAAGCCATCCAGAGTTAAAAGAACGCCGATAACGGTGATAAACACCAATGCAAGGATTTTCATCTCGGCATGGCTGTTAATGAAATTGGAAACTTGGTCAATGAAGGCCATCATCAAAAAGACGGCAATCATCACAGCCAAGATCATAATGATCAGCTGATTGGCAAGGCCGACGGCGGTAATGACGCTGTCGATGCTAAACACCACGTCCATGACCATGATAGTGCCGACAGCCTGGGGAAGGCCAATGCGTTTCAGCTGATTGTCAGGAGCGTGCTCATCGGCGCCGGCTGTCTTTTCACGCAGGGCTTCCCTCTCCTCAACAAGGCCCAACACATCCCGAAGTTCAGATATTCCCTTGTAAATTAGGTAGATGCCGCCCAGGAACAGAACAAGGTCGCGGATGCTGAATCCATGATTGAAAAACCCAAGGTCGATCGTGAACAGCGGATCGACCATATGCACGAGGTAACTGGCGAAAGACAGGAAAATGATGCGGGAGACCAAAGCGCCAGCAAGGCCAAGTTTGCGGCCAAGGCGCTGCTTTTCCTTGGGAAGGCGATTAGAGGTAATGGTAATAAATACCAAATTGTCCACACCAAGGACGATTTCCAGGAAAATTAGCGTTATAAGGCTAATCCAGGCCTCTGCTGTCAAAAAAATCGTCAAATCCATTACCACTCCTTTGCCTCAAAGTACGGTATCACAGTCCTTCGAAAAGGAGAATGGTACAATCTGGGACAGCACGAACATAGTAAAGGAGTGCGCTATGCCGCAAACAGCGAATGCCCCCCGTTCTGCCGAGCATGACCCTGTCGTCTACCCCGACGGCAGCGTTCTTCTTCGTCCCCAGGAGCCAAAAGGCGCCCGCCTTATAGCAGCTGCAGTCATCGTCATCGCGGCAATTATTCTAGGCGTAATAGGCGCAATGCAGATTGCAAACAACTTCATCTATGCCGCAGACAATCAAAAGGCTGAAATAGAAACAATGCTGAGAGCCGGCTGCACCTACGATGCTCCAGCTCTGATCAATTATGCGGGAATGGGAAACGAGGACTTCACTTCAGCCTTACAGGCTGCTGGATATACGCTTCATGCACTGCCAGCAACATCCGAGGCAAACGACATCGACGTAGTCAAGACGAACGGAAAGGCAAAAGAGGCTGACATCGATTCTTTCTATACGACCTCGGAAACCGACTCCAACGCCACCTCCGCTGTCGCAATCCTGCAAAACTCTTGGCGACTTTCCGTCAATCGATCGACCGGCGAGTCTCTGCGCATTCGCTATGCTGACTTCACTAGCGGAAGCATTGAGGCTGCCCTTAAGACGGCCATGGCTACCCAAGGGCTAAGCGATGACCAAGTTAGCGCCGAAGGAACCGACGAATCAGGGAATACTTACAAGGAAGGTGTTATCGAAGCCAACGGGACCACTTATTCCTGGCGCATCTCGGCAACTGGCCTATCTGAGGTCTACTCGATCAAGAACCTTCCCGAAAGCGCCTTTTTCGTAGGCATCAGGCTTACTGCACAGTAAAAAGCCGAAGAAACTTAAGCGCGCGATCAAAGTCAAACCAACTTAACCGCTATAAGAACAGCCACAACAAAGGTAAGGAGACAAAATGGGAATCTTAGATGATTTGGGCGAATCCCTGAACAGAGGGGCCGCCAGCGCAGAGCGCAGCATGAAGAGGGCTTCGCTTAACGGAGCCATCAGCGAGGCTAAGGAGCGCCGGGCCCTCACTTGCCAAAGCCTAGGTGAAAAGCTTTACCTCCAGACAAAGGACAACCCGGCCATCAGGCAAGGTAATGAGACCTTGTATGACTCCATCGCGAAAATCGATGCTGAGATAGAGGGTTACCGCAAAGAAATTGAATCAATCGAGACTGAGGCCGCTGCCGCTGCGGCGACAGCCGCTGCTGAGAAGTACAACTCGGCATGTCCTAAGTGCGGCGCGCCCCTGGCGCCCGGGCAAGCCTTCTGCGGATCGTGCGGCGCGAAGATGGAACTTCCTGCAGAACCGAAGGGCCAACAAGGAAAGTGCCCGTCTTGTGGTGCACCGCTTAATGATGGTGACGCCTTCTGCATCAATTGCGGTGAGAAAATAGCCGAAGCTGCATCCACCGGTGAGCATGCAGCTGAAGCTTCAGCCGATAGCACCTGTCCCGAATGCGGCGCAAAGGTTAACGCGCAAAGTCCCTTCTGCGGAGAATGCGGCGCAAAGCTTTCCTAGAGTCGATCCGAAAACCCCGATAGGCAGCCACAAAGAGTTGGCTGCCTATTTTTATGCAAAAAATCGGGACATAAAAAAAAGAGGCTGTAAGCCTCTTGAATTTATGGAGCGGACAACGGGGTTCGAACCCGCGACCCCCACCTTGGCAAGGTGGTGCT
>R14__coassemble_106_pt1 | contig 70173 bp, 44 predicted proteins | sample R14__metabat2_low_PE_018 | metagenome-assembled genome bin R14
ACTATTCCAGCCTGCTTGTTGACGATGAGCAGCCCTTCGTCCTGATAAAGGATGTCGAGCGGGCCTGGTTGGGGATTGATGGAGGTGGCGGCGCATCCAAGCGCCACGTCCTCGACCAAAAGCGAGAGCCGCTGGCCAGCACTTACCTTCGCGTTGCACCGCGCAGGGACGCCGTCAAGCAGGACAGCTCCATCCACGCGCTTTGCACGCCGGATGGCGCGATCGCTTGCGCCAAGGCAGGTGCGCAGGACGTAGTCGACCGTCAGTCCTTCGCAGTCGGGCGGTATTTCAACTGAAACGAATCTCATGGCGCACATGGTAGCTGAGGCATTCGGCGCTTCGCAATGGGTAAAGGCGCGGCTTGCCCATAAACGAAAATGGGCCCCTCCGAGGAGGGGCCCATCAGGGTTTGGCCTTTTACACCATGCCCTCGATGGTGACGGGGATGGACAGGTTGACCACGTACATGGCCACGACCAGGATGAAGAACACGACGACGACGACGGTGATGATGTTCATGACGTCTGCAGGAATCTTAGCAAAGGCGCGCTCCAGGTTGGGATAGACAAGCCACGTCATGAGCGTTGCCATGACGCCGAAGAAGGTGGTGTTCAGCAGGCAGATCTGGCCCATGAAGTTGAAGTCCATGTTGGTGTAGTCCCAAAGCGGAAGCTTGCCGGTAACCGGGTCGGGCGGGGTGTTGAGGACCAGGCCCATGGCCAGCTCGATGGCAGCGCAGAAAAGCGTGTTGACCACGAAGCTGGCAAGCAGAGGAACAACCTTGCCAGGAAGCTTTTCCTGCAGGAAGTTCTTCAGCGGGAACAGTAGCAGGCCGATGAAGACCATGGCTGCGCCGTAGACGAAGAAGGGGTTGAGCATGTCGCGCCAAATGCCGGAATTGGGATCGTATTCACCCGGGACGATGCCCCAGCGGATAAGCCAGCAGACCGACCATTCCATCCAGTGGCCGACCACGCTGAAGATGCAGAAGTACAGCAGCAGGTTGCGCCAGAAAAGCAGGCTCTTCGGATTCCAGAGCTTTTCGTCCTCCTTCAAGGCGGCCTGGCGGTTCTGCTTGGTGAACGGCTCAGTGAAGATGACCTTGGTGCGCGGGGAGAAGATGAAGTAGAGAAGGATGACGACGGGGATGATGGAGGAGGACACGTAGGTGACCAGGCTCACGTTGGTGAACATGTCGACGATCAGGCTGATAACCAGATAGCCGGCGACCAGGCCGATGATGACCTCACGCCCGTGCTCCTTGCGGTTCCAGATGAACCAAAGCGTGACGGCCATCAGAAGCATCTGGATGAAGCTGACCCAGTAGGCTGCGTCGTAGGAGCCGCTGCGGGTCACGAAGACCAGCACGACGACGTTGCCGATCAAGTCAAGGACGCAGGAGACCTCAATGACGCGCAGGAAGCCCAAATGGCCGTTTTGCGTGAAGGCGTTCTCCTTGCCGAAGACCTCGGTATGGTTACGCCTGAGCTGGCGGGATGCCACAATGAAGAGCGCCATGCTGAGGAAGTTGTACATCATGGCCGAGGAGACGGCGCAGATGATCGTGAAGATGTACGTGCGGTAGTCGTGGTCATGGCCCTTGTAGGCATTGATGAGCCAATAGGAGCCGATGGCGCACATGATGTTCAAGACCACGCCGGCGCCGGTGAACATGGACATGAAGGTGAGCAAGATCACCAGGTTTTGGGCGGGTGTGAGGTTGGCGCCGAATCCGATGACGCTGATGGTCATGGAGAAGCTGCCCAGCTGGTTAGCAATGTCGGCATAGGTGGTAGGGTCGTTGGAAGCGTCAATGGCGGCAAACGCCATAACGCCAGTGGGGATGGCCAGGGCAACGGCGAAGAGGATGGATAGCACCATCAAGACGATGCCAAGTGTTCTGACTGTCTTCAGCCGGGGGGTAAATCCCAAGCTGCCGGATTCTTCGAGTGCGGGTTTGACCATAGTGACCCCTTTGCTTCGCGGTGCAATGATTAAGGTATTATACCCAAAAAGGGTGAGTGAGTATGGCCTGGTGCCAATAGTACTTACGCTTACGGGAGTCTGGAGGCCGCTCATGAAATTTCTGCATGTGGGGGATCTACACATAGGCAAGCAGTTGGGGGGCTACTCCCTTCTGAAGGACCAGGAATTCGCCCTTGAGGGCATTCTGGCGCTGGCGCGTGACCGGCAAGTGGATGCCGTGGTCCTGGCGGGTGATATCTATGACAAGGCGTCGCCTTCGGCCGAGGCCGTGGGGCTGTTCGACCGCTTTTTGACCAGCGTTTCCCGCGCGGGTATCGCATGTTTGGGCATTCCCGGAAACCATGATTCCGCCGAACGCATAGCCTATGCTTCGGGCATCTTGTCCGAACAGAGGGTGTACTTTCCGGCTACCTACGATGGGTCCGTGACGTCGGTCGAGCTTGGCGGCGAAGACGGCAAGGCTGTCTTCTGGCTGCTTCCTTTCCTGAAGCCGGCCCAGGTAAGGCCCCATTTCCCCGAGGCCGACATCGGCACCGACTACACGGCTGCGTGCACAGCGGCCTTGTCGGCTTGCCAAATTGACCCTGCGAAGTGCAACGTCTTGGTGGCCCATCAGTTTGTGACCGCAAGCGGATCTGACACCCAGCGCGCTTCTGATGAGCTTAACCTGGGCGGCGTGGACAACGTTGACTTCCATGTGTTCGATGCCTTTGACTATGTGGCGCTCGGGCATGTGCACCGGGCGCAGCGTGTTGGTCGTGACCAAGTGCGCTATGCGGGTTCGTTGTTGAAGTATTCGGCGACGGAGGTGCCGTTTGCCAAGTCGGTCGTGCTTGTGGACGTTCGCCCCAAAGAGGAAGGCTGCGCTGTCGGCGACTGCGTCAGCTTCGAGCTTTTGCCGGTGCCGGTCCTTCGTGATGTGCGAAAGGTCCAGGGACCGCTTGAGCAGCTGCTTTCGCCAGAGGTTGTGGCTTCGGCGAATAAGGATGACTACCTGTTTGTGGAGCTGACCGACGAGGTGCCTCAAATCGACGCCATGCGAAAGCTTCAGGCATCCTATCCGCACGTGGTCAGCCTGGGCTATTCCTTCGACAAGGGGGAGGCGGGGCTGGTTGACGTTTCGGTGGAGGAGTCGTTCGACTTGGATTCGCTTGATCCGATGGAGTTGTTCAGCACGTTCTTCGAGGCCCAGGTCGGTCATGGGCTTTCCGACGAGCAGCAAGGAATTGCCTGCCAGGCGCTCCAATCGGCGCGCGAGGCCTTTGCCCAAGGTGAGGAGCCTTGGCAGGAAGGAGGCCGCAAGTGAGACCCCTCAAGTTGACGATGAGCGCCTTCGGTCCCTATGCCGACCAAGCCGTGGTGGATTTCACCCAGCTGGGCGAGCGGGGGCTCTACCTTATCTGCGGTGACACGGGCGCCGGCAAGACCACCATCTTCGACGCGATAAGCTTTGCGCTGTTCGGGCGGGTCTCAAGTGGCGAGAAAGGCGCGCGCACGCCGGGTGCGATGCGCAGCAAGTTCGCTTCTAACGACACCGACACCTTCGTCGAGCTTGACTTCGACTACCGAGGGCAAACCTACCATATCCGCCGCGAGCCGGCCTATGAGCGCCCCAAGAAGCGCGGGGAGGGCTTCACCTCCAAGGTGGCCACGGTGGAGTTTGTGCGCTCAGGGGCCGACCCCATCACCAAGATAGCCGTAGCCGATCAGGCCATCGTGGAGCTTTTGGGCATTGACCATGAGCAGTTCGGCCAGATCGTCATGATCGCCCAAGGGGAGTTTCGCAAGCTTCTGACGGCGGACACCAAGTCACGCTCGGAGATCTTCCGCAACCTGTTTGCCACTAACGCCTACGAGCGCTTCCAGAACGACCTGCGGGAGAGAAGTGCGGCGTTAGAGACCCGCTACAAGGCGGCGCGCACCAAGATTGACCAGCAGGTTGACAACGTGCGCTTCCCCGAGGGTAGCGAACGGCGCCTTCAGCTGGATGAGAAGGCCAAGAAGGGCCTGGTCGAGGGCCAATGGGTGCTTGAGCTGCTGCGGGGTCAGCAGCAGGAGGACGAGGGCGTGGCTCAGTCTCTTGAGGAGGAGGTAAGCGCCATGCGGCAGGTGTGGCGTGAGGCCGAGAACCTGCTAAGCCAGGCAAGGGAGCGCGAGAACGCTGAGAAGCGCATCGAGGTGCTTTCGTTGGATCTTGCCCAATGCCGCGACAAGCTGCCGGTGCTGCAGGGAGTCTTCGACCAGGAGGCCGCACACGATGACGAGTGCGACACGCTGCGCGCAGAAATTGCCGTGGCCGCCAGCAAGTTGGACGCGTTTTCGCAGGTAGAGGAAAAGGAGGAGGAGGCCCAAGAGGCTTCCTTGGCGCTTGATGCCGCGTCGGCGAAAAGGTCCAAACTGCAAGGCTTGGTGGAGGCTTCCCGCGCGCAAGTGCAGGAGTGGGATGCGCAGCTGGCTGAGTCGGCGGATGCCGAGACGCAGCTTGTCCAAGCGCAGGCGCTCAAAGAGCGCTGTGATCAGGCGGTTGAGGCTGCGTCGGCAACGATGCAGGACGTCATGCAATGCCAGCAGCAGGAAAAGGCCGTCGAGACGGCCCGTGATTGCGTGGATGCCTGTGCGGCGGCTGCCGAGGAGGCCGGCCAGCGCGCTGCGTCGGCCGAAGAGCGGCTTGCCCAGGAGCAAGCCCGGGCTTCTGAGCTGGAGGATGCAAGCGCCCGGGTGGCTCAGCTACAGGCCCAGGTAAGCGAGTACGCCCTGCGCGCTGAGACCATTGAGGCCGAATGGCGTGACCGTACGGACAAGCAGGAGGCCGCGTTGCGGGCGCAGGAAGCCCTGCGCCAGGCGCAGGAGGGCTTCAAGGCGGCATCCGCGCAGGCTCTGGATGCTGCTAAGCGCTGCTCGCGCCTGAAGGAGCTGCAGAAGGCCAACCGCGCGGGCTTGTTGGCGCAGGATCTGCTTTCGGGCGACCCGTGCCCGGTATGCGGCTCGTGCGACCATCCGCATCTGGCGGTGCTGACCGAGGATGCGCCAACGGATCAGGACGTGGAACGCGCCGAATTGGCGCAGGCGCTTGCCGCCGAAAAGTCTTCGGCAGCAAGCAACGCCGCGGCGGCCGCCAAAGCCCAGCTGGAAGCCGCCCAGGCCGCTCTTGAAGCATGCAAGTCCTCAGAGGAGCTGCAGTCGCAGCGAGACTTCCTGGCTCAGGCGAAGGCGGATGCTCAGGAGGAGTTGCTCGCTGCGCAGGCAAGGCTGAAGCAGGCTCAGGTGGCCAAGGACGCTGCAAAACGAGCCCTGTTGGAGCAAGAGGCCGCCAGGAATGCCTTGGAGCAGGTCCGCGCCGATCAGGCACGGGCGAACAGCGACTTCGCAGCGGCGCAAGCCACGCTGAGCGCCTTAAGAGGCAAGCTTGGGTCTGTGGATGCGCAGGCCGCCCAAAGTCAGCTGGAGCAGGCCAAGCATGACCTGAGAGCGGCCGAAGAAGCCTGCGTGGCCAAAACCGCGCGGCTTGAGGCGCGCAACAAGCTTGCCGAACAGCGCAACGCCTTGCAGGAAAAGATGACGCAAGCCGAGGCGGCCTTAGAGGAACTGGCAGGGCAGGAAGCTGTCCAAAAGCAGAAACGCGATGTTGCCTTGGCGCAGGCCGCGCAGTTGCGCCGTGACTTGCCATGGGAGTCGCAGGAGCAGGCAAGCACCTATGTGGGAGAGCTGAAGCAAAGGCTTGAAGGAAGAACCCAGGCCCGCCAAGCCGCCAAGGACGCCTTGGACAAGGCGAAGCAGGAAGAGGCCGATTTGTTGTCGCAGGTGCAGGCCAATCAGGCCATCGTGTCTGCGGCGCCTGAGATTGACGTGACGCAGCAGGTCTCGCGGCGCAATGAGGCTGACACCCTGGGCCGTAAGGCCGCGGATGCCAAGGAAGCAGTCAGCCAGCGCATGAGCATCAACGCCGACTGCGCGGCCAAGTTGGAGCGCCTGATGCATGAAAATGCCCAGATCGAGCACGATTACGGGCAGATGCAGGAGCTTTCCAATGTGGCCAACGGGACGGTGAGGAAGAAGTCCAAGCAAACCTTCGAAGCGTATGTGCAGTCCATGTACTTCGATCAGGTGATAGCTGCCGCCAACCGGCGCTACAAGGCGTTGACAGGTGGGCGCTATGAGCTGCTGCGCCGCCTTGATGACGAAGCCACGCGTGGCAAGGCTGGCCTTGATTTGGACGTCTTCGACAACTACAACGGGCAAAGCCGAGCCGCTTCCACGCTTTCGGGCGGCGAGTCCTTCGAGGCGTCGCTGTGCTTGGCGCTTGGCTTCTCCGATGTGGTTACGCGCTATGCGGGCGGCGTCAAGCTGGACGCCATGTTCATCGACGAGGGCTTTGGCAGCCTCAGCCAAGGCGAGCTTGCCAACGCCATGAACCTGTTGGTGGGGCTTTCGGAGGAAGACCGACTCATCGGCATCATCAGTCATGTCGAGGAGCTGAAGAACAACATCGATCGGCGCATCGTGGTCCATGGCGGCCAGGCTGGGTCCACGCTGACGGTTGAGTAGCTAGCTGCTTGCGTTCTGGTCGGCGCGCGCGAAGGCGAAGCAGTCGTAGCGCACGGCCTTGCGGTAGCGGGGATCCAACGCTGCGGATTACGACAAAGTGTGGGACTAAAGCCGAGTTTTTGTCGTAATGCGTTCAGGGGCCTTGGGAGAAATTACGACAAAAAGACGCTGTGGCCGCAATGCCTTGTCGTAATGGTGCGGTGGCGGTTCGCGTTTTTACGACAAAGAAGGCGGCGGGCGCTGAGGCTTTGTCGTAATAGGAGGCCCTTACCGCCTGTTGTTTTCTTTGGTCGGCCTTCGTTTTGTGACGAGAAGCTCCTTGATTGCGCTTTTCTCTTGCGATCCACGGGAAAACGAGCTTTTTCATTACGACAAAATTGGTCAAATCAGCCGCGTTTTGTCGTAAGTCAACATAAGCTAACTTTTTCATTACGACAAAGAACGGGATTGAGAGCGGGTTCTTGTCGTAAATATTACGAGGGGAAGGCGTCAGAGCCCTTGAAGGGGCAACGCTTGGGAACGTGGTGCGCCATGCCGCTTGGCTTGAAGCCCGAGACAAGGGGTGGGCGTAGGCGATCAACGTGGGCTTAGTCGGCGCGCGCGAAGGCGAAGCAGTCGTAGCGTACAGCCTTGCCGCTCAGGGAGTAGTGCGGCTTTTCGTCGGCCAGATATGGCCCCTTGACGGGGCGCTTGATGACGATCTTGCGGGGCTGCGCGGCGCGCGCGGCCTCCAGCAGCGCCTGCTCGTCTTCGCAGGGCTTTTCCAGGTTGTGGATAAGCTGGAACTTCTTCTTGACCGCGGCGCTTTTGCTGCGCGCGGGGAACATGGGGTCAAGAACCACGACGTCAGGGTTAACCCCGAGGTCGCCCAGCGCCGCTATGCTGTCTGCGTGATGGGCTTCCATGCGGGCGGCTATGGCTGCCAACTCAGGGTTGGTTGCCGCACGCGCAAGGGCGTCTTGTAACAAGGCGAAGATTACGTCGTCACGCTCATACAAAACCACGTCGAAGCCGGCGGCGGCCAAAAGGAAGGCGTCCTCGCCAAGGCCCGCGGTGGCGTCGATGGCCAAAGGCCGGTCAACACCCTTGACCTTGGCGGCCTTGACAAGCAGCTCTTGCTGCAGCCGGCCCGGCTTCACGCGGGGCAGCAGGCTGGAGAAGTCAGCGCGCAACGAAAGCGACCCGTCCGTGAGGACCAGGCCGTCTTCGCGCTGTATCAAGGATGCTGGGGGCATGTCTTCTCCTTTGGCAATACCAATATTGTAGCGGCTTTGGGAAGGTGTTCTCTGAAAGTGCCCATTTCTGGGATAATCAATCACCAAGAAAGTGGAAAGGTGCTGCGTATGGATGCGTCGCAACAATTAAGCCCTGAATTGCAGGAGAAGCTGAATCGCCTGCGGGATTACTTCGACCAGCTGGGGGCCGTCTGTATCAGCTTCTCGGGCGGGGTGGACTCAACGATGCTGGCTGCGGTGGCCCATCAGCAGCTGGGACAACGCTGCTTTTGCGTCACCGAAAGCAACCCGCTTTATCCTGCGCGTGAAACGGCCGAGTCCCAGGCGTTTTGCGCCGAGCGCGGGATTCACCAAATCATGATCACCCACAAGTTGGATGCCGTCGAGGGCTTTGCCGAGAACCCCCCGGAGCGTTGCTATCTGTGCAAAAGCGAGCTATTTGACCGACTGCGGGCCGCGGCGGACGCCTTCGCTTTGGAGCAGGGCTTCATCGGGCAGGGCCAGCGCATCGCCTGCGTGGAGGGCTCCAACGTGTCGGACTTGGGCGATTGGCGACCAGGGTCTCAAGCGGTGAAGGAAAAGGGCATCTTAAGCCCCTTCTTGGAAGTGGGCTTGGACAAGTCCGAGATTCGCGAAATCAGCCAGGCGTTGGGCTTGTCCACCTGGAGCAAGCCTTCGTTTGCCTGCCTTGCCAGCAGGTTTCCCTGTGGGCAGCGCATCACCGAGGAGCTGCTTGGCCGCGTGGATGCCGCCGAGCAGCTTTTGCTGGACGCCGGCTTTGGGCAGGTGCGTGTACGCCTGCATGAGGGCGGCACGTTGGCGCGAGTAGAGGTTGCGCCTGACCGTTTGCAGGATGCGCTTCGCTACTTGCAGGAGGGTGGTTCGGCGCAGCTCCATGAGCTGGGCTTCAAGCATGTCAGCCTGGATACGGACGGCTATCGCACCGGCTCGATGAACGATTAGGCCTGTTCCCGTCCGGGCGCCCTCCCAACCGCCTTGCGGCTCCACGCTCCGCTGCGCCATGCGACACCTCTGAATAAGCCCAGTCGCTCAGACAGTCCTCCTTCGAGAAAGGCCTACGGCCTTTCTCTTCGTGCGGAACTCGCTTTGTGGGCATATTCAGAGGCACCGCTTACTCCGCAGGCGCCCTCCCAATCGTCTTGTGCGACTCTGAGCACCAGAAAAGAAATTCGCCCGAAGGCGAATTTCCTAAATAGGGCGAAGCAGCGCAGCGCACGAGGGAAACGCATGCGTTTCCCGAGCAGCGGAGCGCGGAGCCGCAAGGCGGTTGGGAGGACGCCCGAACGACTGGGCCTATTCAGAGGCGCCGCACAGGCGCAGTCTCTTAGGGCTTCATCAGCACGACCGGACCGGTCTCGACCGACAGGATTTCCTGATCGATGCGGTCGAAGCACTCCATGATCTTGATGTTCTGCGGGCAAGCGTCCTCGCAGGCACCGCAGCGGATGCATTCGGTCGGCATCTTCTTGCCGCCGTTGAAGCGCACCACGAAGCCCAGCTGGTACTTGGCCGCCGGGGCATCCCCGTAGTTGATGTAGTAGTTCAACGCCGTCATTGACCCCGATATGCCCACGCCCACCGGGCACACCTTGGCGCAGTAGTCGCAACCGGTGCAAGCCACGATACCGCTGCTTCGCAGGGCTTCCTGCGCGGCGTTGATGGCCTTGGCCTCGTCGTCGTCAAGCGGCTTGAAATTCTCGAAGACGCGGCAGTTGTCCTTCACCTGATCAAGTGAGTTCATGCCCGAAAGCGTGGTGAAGACGCCTTCTTGGCTGGCAGCGAAGCGCAGCGCCGCGGTGGCGTAGGAGTCGTTAGGCATGGCCTCATCCAGGATGGCCTTCACCCTGGCCGGCGGATCGGCCAGAAGTCCGCCCTTGACCGGCTCCATGACCACGATGGGCAGGCCGTGCTTGTTGGCCACTTCCACGCATTCGCGCTCGCGGAAGGAAGGGCTGTCCCAGTCGGTGTAGTTCACCTGCAGCTGCACCAGCTCCGCTTCGGGGTATTGCTCGATGAAGCCTTCCAGCTCATCGGGCATGGCATGGGCGGAAAAGCCGATATGCTTGGCCAGCCCGCGCTCCTTCACGCTTTTGACGAACTCCCAGCAGTTGAACTTCTCAAACGAAGCCGTGCGAAGTCCGCCCAGGTTATGCATGAGGTAGATGTCAACGTAGTCGACGCCCAGGTTGGCAAGCGACTCCTGCAGCTGCTTCTCAAGGTCTTCCTCGCAGGTGCAGTGCGTCCAAGTGACGCACTTCGTGGCTATGACGAAGGAATCGCGTGGATAGCGCTTGACCAGCGACTCGCGCAGGGCTTTTTCGCTGTTGGGATAGGCCCAGGCGGTGTCGAAGTAGTTGCCGCCATGCGCCATGTAGTGGTCGATCATCTCGTTGACGTAGTTGACGTCGATGGTGTCGGTCTCGCGTCCCGTAAAGCGCATGCAACCGAAGCCCAGCGGGCTGATGGTGCTGGTGTCTAAAGCCATGATTACCCCCTCAGGTAAAAGTCTTGGTGAAAGTATACGGTTAATCTCCGGAATTGGTGAGGTCCCGAATCACTTCGCCGGCAAGAATGAGCCCCATGGCTCCGGGAACAAACGACACCGAGCCCGGAACGCGCTTGCTCGCTCCTTCCTGCTCAGGGCTAGGCTTGAGCGGCTCTTCTCTCGAATAGACGCATTTGAGCGAAGGGATGTTGCGCGCGCGAAGCTCCTTACGCATGACCTTGGCCAGCTTGCAGACGCTGGTGCTGTAGATGTCGGCCACTTCAAAGCGGGACGGGTCAAGCTTGTTGCCGGCCCCCATGGCGCTGATGATGGGCGTTGCGGTCTCGTGGGCCGCCATCACCAAGTCGATCTTGGCGGTGACGGTGTCTATGGCATCCACAACGTAATCGTAGGAGGCAAAGTCAAAGTCTTGCCGGCCTTCGGGCAGGTAGAAGCATTTCCGGGCAATCACGCAGCAGTGCGGGTTGATGTCGGCAATGCGCTCGGCCATGACGTCGACTTTGGGTCTGCCGATGGTGTCCCAGGTGGCAATGACCTGGCGATTGATGTTGCTTTCGGCCACGTAGTCGGCATCCACCAAGGTGATGGTGCCCACGCCGGCGCGTGCCAAGGCCTCTACGGCGTGTCCGCCCACGCCGCCAACCCCGAAGACGCACACGTGCGCCTGGCGCAGGCGTTCAAGGGCGTCTTCGCCTAAAAGCATGCGGGTGCGGCTGTGCTGGTCTTCCTCGTTGTGCGCCACGGGGGCGAAGTACTGGTTGGCGCAGACGCTCAGACCAAATGCCCTAGTGGTTGAGAAGTGGCTGGTGGGAACTTTGAACAAGGGGAAGCCAGAAAGCCCGTGAATGGCGGGGTTCAAGGGGCGCTCGTCGCAGAGTTCAAGCTCGGGTGCCGTCTTGCGCAGCTGCTCCAAGAACAGCGGGTAGCTGAAGCTTCGGCCAGGCTTTTGGGCGGAAGGCGCCTCGAGCACGATGAAGGCGGTGGTAAGGCCGTCGTCGGCCGACGCGCCATCCCAGGTAGGCTTTTGGTTTTCCAGATATGCCTGGTAGGGGTAAAGCCCATGGGCAAAATAGCCCAGGTCGGTGCCGCAAAAGCCTGCAAATCGCAAAGGGTTGAACTCGATGACGTGGATGTTTCGGGGGTCTTTCATGGCTTCAAGGGGTGCTTGGTCCGCCTCAAGGCTAACGCGCAGCTCAACATGTGCGCAAAAATCCGCAAACTGCAAAAAACGGTTAGCTTCCTCAAGCCAAGCGGCAAGGTGGGGGACCGCCTGTCGCATAAGGGCATGGCTGGTGTAGTAAAGGTGATCGGAGGTGTCATCCTGGTCGCGGAAGTCATGCTGCATGATGTCAAGGATGACGGGCTTGCCGTTTTCGTCGAAGTACACGTCAACGGCGTACTCCTGCCCATCGATGTAGCCCTCAACGATAAACGTCGAGGAATCAATGACGCTTTGCGGGTACAAGGAGCGCTTTGCAACTTCCTCGGAAAGCTCGCTCAGCGCATGATTCCACTGGTCGGAGTTTGCGGCCACGTGCACGCCGAAGCTGATGAAGCCGACGGTTGGCTTGACCACCACGGGGAAGGGAAGGCCGGCTGTGTCCAGCTGGCGCAATTCGTCCCAGCTGCATTCGCGGTAAAAGAGCGTAGGGTCGAGCGGGGCCAGCTTGGCGCGCATGGCTGCCTTGTCCTTGCAGAGCTTTATGCTGTCGCGCAGAGGTTGGTTGCAGGTGTTGCCCAGCACCCATTCAAGCGCGTTTTCCGAGTTGGTGTACAGGCGCTCCCCGGCATCAAGGCGCTGGGCGGCCTCCTCGCTTGACACCAGGTGGATGCCGGGGTTGGTCTTTGCGGCTTGGCACGCGAAATCGTTTGCCAGCACGGGGTGACCGCTTGTCTTTAGCCAATGGGCCATAAGATCGGAAAGATAGGGTGCCTCTATGATGATCATGTTGCTTCCTTGGTTGGTTTAGGCGTTTTTTCCTAGTCTAGCATGGCTTGTCGGCAGGCCCTGGCGGTGGGTGAGGGCATCAGAAGTTAACGGTTAGGTGACAGAAAATCGGCTGGAGCCTAAATTCTGCCAAAATAAATGAGTTATGTGCCGTCGTCCTTGAGGAGATATGGTATGGCGACGTCAGAGGTGGCTGCTCTGCAGCTTGAGGTAGAGCAACTGAAGCAGCAGCTGGCCGAGGCCGAGCTGAATGCTCGCTTTGACCAGGAATACGTTGACACCATCGAATCGGGCGCCGTAGCCCGCTTCCAGCTGGATTTCACCGAAGGCGTGGTCACCCAGGAGATAACCATAACCACCGAGGACGGCTCCTTCGGCTTGGCCGACTATGTGGGCCTTAGCATTCCTTGCAGCATAGAGGACCTGTTCAACCGCGTTGCCGAGCGCTACATCCATGAGGAGAACCGCTATTGGTTCACGCTGGGTACCTCAAGCTCCATCATCAAGGACATGGTCGACTCCAAAGGCAGCGCCCGCGTGCTGTTTGACGCACGCAGGAAGGACCAAGCCCCCGGCCCCTTGTTCGCCCGCTGGTGCATGCCGGTGGTGCGCGACCCGCGAAGCGGCCACTACATTGGGCGCGGCAGCATCGCTGACTGCACCAACCGCTTCCGGACGTCGCGCGGCGCTGCAGGGGATGACTCCGAGAAGATTCGTTCCAGCCTGGGGGCCTCGCTTCGCCAGCTGTACTTGGGCGTGTTCTACGTGGACGTCATGACCGATGTGGTGGACGTTTACGTGTCAAGCAGCGCCATCACGGCAAAGCTTGGCCTGTTCAAGCCTTACGTTACCTTCGAGGATGCCTCGAGCGCCCTCAAGACCTTCGTCATCGGCAGCGAGAGCGAGACGCTGCCCATCTTCGATCGCTCGGTCATGTTGGAGAACCTTTCACGCATCGGGAAGGTTGAGGAGGAGTTTTTGCTCTCTGACGGCCGTTACGTGCACTGCGTGGCCTTGCCGGTCCAGTTCAACCGCTTTGGGCAGATCACCGGCCTAGTGGTCACTCTGCGTGATGTGTCGGAGGAGCATCGTCGCAAGCGCGATCTTCTGGAAGCCACCCGCGCGGCCGAGAGCGCCAATGAGGCCAAGACGATGTTTTTAAGCAACCTCTCGCATGACATCCGCACCCCCATGAACGCCATCGTCGGTTTTTCTGATCTGCTTGAGGAAAGCCTTGATGATCGCCAGCTTTCCCTTGACTACGTCAGCAAGATAAAGAAGTCGGGCTCCGTGCTCATGGGCTTGGTGAACGAGGTGCTGGAGCTTTCGCGCATTGACAAGGGCGCTGAAAGCATCGATCTTAAGGCGGTTTCCTTGCCTGACGTCTTCGACACGTTGTGCGAATTCATTCAGGTACAGTTGCAGGATAGGAACATCGCTTTCGAGAGCTCCTTGGACATTGAGCATCCGCTGGTCACCGTTGACGAGGTGAAGCTGCGTAAGATCCTTATCAACATACTGAGCAACGCCCTGAAGTACACTGAGCAGGGAGCCATTCGGGTTTCCGTCGCCGAGGAAAAGGGTTCCTTGGCTGGGTTTTCGCGCTATTGCTTTGAGGTCTCAGATACCGGCATGGGTATGTCGGAGGGCTTCCTGCCGCAGGTATTTGACGAGTTTTCACGCGAGGACGCCACGGGCGCCTCTGGTGCCGAGGGCGTGGGGTTGGGAATGTCCATCGTCAAGCGTTACGTTGACATGTTCGGAGGCGAAGTCTCCGTGCGTAGCGCAAAGGACAAGGGGACGACCGTCACCGTCACGCTGCCGCTCATGATAGCCCAGGAGCCTGCCGAGCCCGTCCAAGCGGCTTCGCGCAAGGAGCGCGACCTGACGGGTGTGAAGGTGCTTTTGGCCGAGGACGATGATCTGAACGCCGAGATAGCCATCGGGCTGCTTTCGCGCAAGGGCTTGGAGGTCACGCGCGTGGCGGACGGCTTTGAGTGCGTGATGAAGCTGGCGGAAAGCCCTGCGGGTGCCTTCGACGTCGTGTTGATGGACGTCCATATGCCGCGGATGGGCGGCTATGAGGCCACCGAGGCCATCCGGGCCTTTGATGACGCTGACAAGCGGGATATCCCTATCATAGCCATGACGGCGGATGCCTTCGAGGAGGACAAGAGGCGGGCCAAGGCATACGGCATGAACGGCCATGTTGCCAAACCGGTTGACTTCAAGGTGCTCTTCGACCAGATTGGCCGCTTCGTCTAACAGGCTGCCCTTGCTTGGGTTTAAAATGGCATATCTCTTTGGTGGGCGGAAGCCATATTATCCGAATGCGTAGCGAAGCCTGCGCGGGGGCGTTTATAGGGGAAGGCGAAACGGCCATGCTGAAGAAGTTGTCTGATGCTCTAAAGATTGCCATGCCGATCATCGTGTTGGCTGCTGCCGCGCTGGCCTTGTTCGCGCCGGGCACTTGCCTATGGATCCAGACGTCGTGGATCAATCCCTTGCTGATGGTCATCTTGTTCGGCATGGGGCTGACCATGGACCTCCAGGACTTCGTCAGCGTCTTCAGGCGGCCTAAGGACGCGCTTTTGGGTGTTTTGTCGCAGTATGTGGTCATGCCTCTGCTTGCCTTCGGCATCGGGAAGGCCTTAGGCCTTGAGCCTGCCTTGCTTGCGGGCCTGGTCTTGGTCGGAACGTGCCCGGGCGGCACGGCAAGCGACGTGATGACATACCTGGCCAAAGGCGACGTGGCGCTTTCCGTCAGCATCACGGCGGTCAATACCGCGCTTGCGCCCTTTCTGACGCCTGTCATCACGCTGTTGTTGCTGCAGACGACGGTGCAGGTGGACGTTGTCAGCATGTTGGTGTCCATCCTGCAGGTGGCCATCGTGCCCATAGCCTTGGGGCTTCTGGTGAAACGGCTTTTCGGTCGATTCATCACGCATGTGCAATACGTCTTGCCGGTTGTCTCGGTTGTGGCTATCTGCCTTATCGTCTGTGCCGTGGTCTCCCATAACTCGGAGCAGATATTCAGCGCCGGCGCGGCCATCATCGTGTCGGTCATCCTGCTCAACCTTGCGGGCTATCTGTTCGGTTACCTTATCGGCAAGGTAACCGGGATGTCCTTAAGCCGGCGAAAGGCCCTCTCGCTGGAGGTCGGCATGCAGAACTCGGGCCTTGCCACCTCGCTTGCGTTGACGGTGTTTCCGGGCATGGCTTTGGCGACGGTGCCGGGAGCGGTGTTCAGCGTGTGGCACAACATCAGCGGATCGCTTCTGGCTGCCGCCTTCAGGCAGATGGAAGAGCCGAGCGAAGCGGGGGAGCCGCAGGATGCGTCGGACGCTTCTGGTTTGGACGCCTCTGGTTCAGGTGACGCTAGATCATCGAAGTAAACAAGTTGAAGATCACGTAGACGAAGCACGCTATCAAGCAAAGGGCCTCAGACCAAACCTATGGCTTGAGGCCCTTCTCGGCGACGTCGCCTTATAGGTCCATTTGATGCCGCTGGCAATAGAATCGGGGGAAGAGGTGGCCTCTTCCCCCGATGTCTTGAAAGGCGCGTTCATGCTGTGCGTGTAAAGCGGCTAGTTATCGGTCTCAAGCGTGATGTCGCTTGCGGCGTCAGTTTGCTGGTCGCTGAAGCGTTCGGCCTGGATGCGCTCAAGGGCGTTGGCCTGGGCGTCGGGGCCCAGCAGCAGCTTTTCCACGATCAGGCGAATCTCGCGGTTAAGGTCGCGCTCAAGCTGGCCCTTGTCGGCTTCGTGGCACTTGGCCACAATCTGCAGCTCAACGCTGTCGCCGATGCTGGAAACGCCGCGGTAGAACGGGCCAGACACGATCTTAGGCAGCCTCTCCTGCAGCTTGGGAAGCTCGTTGGACAGGGCGGTTTCCATGCGCTCCAGGCTCATGGTGCCCGGGAAGCTGAAGGTGCAGGAAACCGAGCTTAAGTCCTTCGTCATGTTGACCACGCCGGTCAGGTTGCGGTTGGCGAACACCTTGATGTTGCTGTCGCCTCCCTTGATCTTGGTGGTGCGGATGCCGATCTCTTGCACGGTGCCGCGGAAGTCGCCCACCGACACGATGTCGCCAACCTGGAATTCGCCCTCAAAGACGATGAACAACCCGGCGATGACGTCGGTGATAAGCGAGTTGGCACCAAGACCGACGACCAAGGTCAAAATGCCGGCGGAGGTGAGCAGCACCGAGGTGTCGGCGCCAAGGGTTGCCATGCAGTAGTAGATGATGCCTACCCAGAAGACGAACTTCAGCAGGTTCTCCAGCAGGCGGCAGATGGTCTCGCCCTTAGCCGTCAGGTTCTCGGCAAACCATTGCAGCAGGGCGCGCGCGATATCCATGACGGCGTAGGCCACCAGCACCACCACGATGCAGCGGGATACGGCAAACAGGTTGAGGCCTGGCTCCCATGATCCGTTGAGGATGCAATAGAACAGCGAGGACTCGTCAAACAGCTGGTTGGAGAACAGGAAGGCCACCAACACGATGACGGCCAAGGCGGTCAGCAGCCAATGGACCAACTTGCCGGTCTTTTGGCCGGGGGTGCGGTTCTCCCAGCTGATGCCGCGGGTGCTCCAGCGGCTAAAGACCGTGGTCGTGGTCTTAGTGCGGCCGTCCACCTCAACGTCAGTCACCTCTGCGTTGTCGGTGTTGGCCTTGCTTGCCGCGTTGGCGTCAGCATCCAGCTTGCGGGAGCGGGCGTTGGCGCAAATCAGCAGGATGATGAACCAGATGGCGCAGAAAACGGTGGTTGCACCCGTGACCGGCAGCGAAAGGGTGGTGGCTGCAGACACCGGGTTGGCCACGAAGATGTATTCGCCGTCAACGGCTTCGCTTGCGCATAGGTAGGTCTGGCCGTTGATGGTTATGAAGTCGTTCAGGTCAGCCTTCAGGCTGGTCTCGGCAATGCCGTGATCGGTGGCCTTCTCGCCGATGAGGTTGCTGTTGGGGTGGTAGGTGAAGGTGCCGCTCTCCGCATTGACGGCGAAGGCGAAGGCATTGTTGCCCGGTTGGACGGTGCGCAGGATGGAGCTGAAGCTGACCAGCGACTTCATGTTGTTGACCAGGGTCTGATCGCTGCCGACCTCGACCATGCCGGTGGTGCGCAGGTTGTCATCTTGGACGGCATAGCCCACATACTTGGTGACCGACCAGTCGCTGGTGGTTCCCTCGGAGGTGCACACGACCTCGGACTTGCGGCCTTGCAGGACCTCGCGGAACTGATAGCTGAAGCTGGTGGGGTCGTCGCTTAGGCGATAGCCCCAGAAGTCGTTATCGGTGGCGATGGTGTCGCCGTTCATGTCGAAGTACCACACGCATTCGCAGGCCAACGCGTCACGCAGCTCGATCATGAAGGAGCGCGTAAGCTGCGAGGAGTCCAGTCGCGGCAGGATGTAGGCGGCCAGGGCGGCGCGATCCTCCACGAACTTGGTGGTCTCGTCGTCGATGGTGGCAAGGGTGGCGTCAGCGGCCTGGATCTCGGTCTTCGCGGCCTGGGCGTGCTGGTCGTTGCTGGACATCATGGAGGAGACTTCCACCAAGGTGGTCAGGTAGAAGCTGGCCACTAGCACGAACAGCAGGCAACCTACGCCAAGAGGGATGGCGCGGGCCGTGGCGCGGGCCGCCTTTTCGCCATTGCGGCGCTTGTCGGTCTTGGAGAAGTACAGGAAGGACAGCAGGATGAGCACGGCCACGGCGTAGATGCAGACGTTGATGCCGATGAAGGTGCCCGTGAAGGAGTTGAACTCCGAATAGGGCAGGACGCTGATGAGCGTGTAGGAGCCGCAGGTGCGGGTGCGGGCAAGGTAGCTGACGCCGTCCATGGTCACGTCGCCTTGGTAGTCGTTTGCCAGCTGGGCCTCGGTCAGGCCGACCTCAGAGGCGCTCTTCCCGATAAGCTCCTGATTGGCGTGGTAGGCGATGGTTCCGTCGGCGTTGATGGCCGCCACGAATCCGGTGCGGCCGACCGAGACGTCGCTCAGCTCGGTGGCGACGCTTGCCAGCTTCTCGGAGCTGGCGGCAATCTGGGAGGTCTGCTCGGCCACGACAATGGCGTGGGAGCTGTCGGCCTTTGCGGCATAGAAGCGCATGGAGGTGCCCGCCACGTCAGCCGTGAAGGGCTGGGGCGTGTCCGCGGAGGCAAGGGCGGCGGTTGCGGCCTGGGCCACGTGCTTGGACAGGCCGGAGGTCTGGCCGCACTGGGCTACGATTTGCCCCTGGTCGTCAACGGCGAAGACGGAGCTGACGGACATGAGCTCGAACAGCTGGGACAGTTCGGCGTCGGTGTATCCAAAGCCTGCCTTGGTGCGGGCATACAGGGCCACCGTGTCCGCCTTGCCCTGATAGGAAACGTCGTAGCGATCGGTCACGGCGTCTTGGTTGTCTTCGATTTCAGACACCAGGCTGCTGGCAAGATCAAGCTTCTCCTGGAAGTTGCTTTGAAAGTGGTTGGCGCTTTGCATCGGCTGCCACCAGGATATGACCAGTGCCAAAAGGACGGCTCCCACCACGCCAAGGATGATGGCCAAGGCCATCGAGCTGGCGGCAGGCGCTGCCTTCTGGGAGGTTGTTGCGTTATCGGTCTTAACTTCTGTCACGTGAGTCTCCTTGGGTCGCGTGCGCTACGGATGCATAACTTTGCAAGTATACCCCAACGATTGACGCGCATTGAGCACGGAAGGGGCGCTTTTCAGCGCGAAACTTAAGGCAAAGTAAATGGAGTTGTGGGTCAATCCGTTGAAAACCGTACTTTTTCGATTTACGATGAGATGGCACAGGGAATGCGCCAATGCAACATGCTGCCTGCGGACTTGCGCTTTGAGAGGAAGACATGCTTTCATCCATCGAATCATTTGCCGAAGGGATGCCGGGCGGCTTCTTTGTCTACAAGGCCGGGGGCAACGAGGAGCTTCTTTACGCCAACAGCGTCATGGTCTCGCTTTTCGGCTGCGATGACTATGAGGATTTCAAGGCGTTCGTTGGCAATTCCTTCCGCGGCATTGTGTATCCCGATGACTACATTCTTACCAATCACAGCATTGACGTGCAGGTCGACGTCGACCAAGACCACTTCGATCACGTGGTGTATCGCATCAAGCGCAAGGATGGCCAAATTCGCTGGATCAACGACTATGGTCGCCTGGTTGACCTGGAGGGCGTAGGGAAGGTCTTCTACGTCTTCGTGGCCGATGAGACCGAGGCGCATGGCCTTCAGGCGGATTCGTCTCCTGATCGGCAGTTGGTGGATGCCATGGATGCTATCCATCTGGCTTTGGGATCAGGCGACTGGAGCATGACCTTTAACGCCGACGCCCAGATGACGGCCTGCTCGTGGAGCCAACGCTTTCGCGAGATGTTGGGCTATTCGTCCGTCGCTGATTTTCCTAACCAGCTTGAATCGTGGTCCGACCTTTTGCATCCCGACGACAAGGAGCGCGTGCTGACTCATTATTGGGATGTCGTGCGGGACTATAGCGGCAAGAAGACCTATGACATTTACTATCGTCTGCAAACTTTGGACAAAGGGGAGCGGTGGTTTCGGGCCATTGGCCGCTTGACCAGGCGCGAAGACGGATCGCCCATTGCCTTTTACGGCATCTTCCTTGACGTTGACGATGAGTATCGCAGCAAAATGGAGGAAAAGGCGGCCACGGACAACTTGGTCAAGGCGCTGGCCTCCATCTACAACAACGTATTTGTGGTGGACTTGGCTGCGGGCACGTCTCGGCCGGTCCGCACCAGCTCCAACCTATCGCTCATGCATGAGGCGGACTACACCGTCAAGGATCTGCCGTATGCGATGAGCACTTATATGCAGCACAACGTTCACCCGGATGACTGGCCCTTGTTCGGGCAAGCGTCCACCATCGATGGCTTGCGGAAGCTGCTTGATAAGAGCAGCTCGTATACGCTGCGTTATCGCGTGGTGAAGGGTGATGCGGTACGCCATATGGAGATGCAGGTAGTCAAGCCTTCCGAGGAGCGCGACGAGGTTGCCATCGGCTTCCGTGACATCAGCTCCATGGTCGAGGACGAGATGCGTATCCAAAAGGCGCTCCAAGACGCCTTCGACGCGGCTGAGGCCGCTAACCACGCCAAGAGTGACTTCCTGCAGACCATGAGTCACGACATCCGCACGCCCATGAACGGCATCATCGGCATGACGGCTATTGCCGCGGCCCATATAGACGACAAGGAGCGCGTGGCCGACAGTCTGCAGAAGATCACCCAGGCAAGCAGGCATCTCCTGAGCCTTATCAACGAGGTTCTGGACATGAGCAAGATCGAGTCAGGAACAATCTCCTTGTCCGAGGAAGAGTTTGACCTGCCCGATTTGGTTGACGACCTGATTGCCATGGTGCGCCCGCAGGCGTTAGAGCACAAGCACCAGCTGATCGTGGACATCAAGGATGTCGAGCACGAGCTGGTTATCGGCGACTCGCTGCGCATCCAGCAGGTATTCGTCAACCTGATGAGCAACGCCATCAAGTACACGCCTGATGGCGGAAGGATCAAGCTCTCCATCCGCGAGATTCCCTGCAAGCAGCTGAAAACCGGGTGCTACGAGTTCGTCTTCGCCGACAACGGCATCGGGATGTCGCCCGAGTTCTTGGAGCACGTGTTCGAGCCGTTTGCCCGCGCGGAGGACGGCCGCACCAGCAAGGTGCAGGGCACGGGGCTTGGAATGCCCATCGCCAAGAACATCGTGAACATGATGGGCGGCGATATCAAGGTCGAAAGCCAGCTCGGAGAGGGCACCAAGTTTGTGGTCACGTTCTACCTGAAGCTCCAAGAAAGCCAGATTGCCGATGACACGCGCTTTGTTGACCTGCGGGTTTTGGTTGCCGACGACGATGAGATGAGCGTGGAGTCGACGGTTGACGTGCTGGAGGAGCTGGGCATGAAGGCCGACGGCGTGCGGTCGGGGCAGGAAGCCCTGGAGCGCGTGGCGTCCTGCCACCGCGACAACGACGACTACCATGCGGTCATCCTGGACTGGCAGATGCCTGGCATGGACGGCGTGGAGACGGCGCGCGCCATCCGGGCTAAGGTGGGGGACTCGGTGCCCATCATCATCCTGTCCGCGTACGACTGGTCCGACATTGAGCTTGAGGCCCGAAGCGCCGGAGTAGACGCCTTCATCAGCAAGCCGTTGTTCAAGTCCAAGCTTGCGCACCTGTTTGGCAGCTTGATGTGTCGCTTGAGGCCCGGCGTTGACGTTGCCGCTGATCAGGCGGGTTCTTTGCAGCAAGGAACGGAATCGCCGTATCAGGCTATGGGCAACCTTGACCTGCATGGCCGCAAATGCTTGCTTGCCGAGGACAACGATCTTAACGCCGAGATTGCCATGGAGATCCTTGGCGAGACAGGTTTGGAGGTCACGCGCGTGAGCGACGGCTTGGGGGCCTACGACGCCATGCTTGCGGCTAAGGACGGCGCGTACGACTTGGTGCTTATGGACATCCAGATGCCCAAGATGAACGGCTATGACGCCACGCGCGCTATCCGTGGGATTGATCGTGAGTACTGCAAGACGGTGCCTATCTTCGCCATGACCGCCAACACGTTTGCCGATGACGTGCAGGCTGCCAAGGCGGCTGGCATGGACGAGCATGTGGCCAAGCCACTCAACCTGAATGTTCTTGCCAGGCTACTTGAGCGTTACTTGCAATAAGTGGCTTTTGGGCAGCAACCTGAAGAAAAGGGGCGCCGGCAATGCGTTGCCGGCGTTTTTTTCTTCTCTGTTTGGGTTGCGATTCGGCCGCTATATAACCTCGGCCCAGAAAAATCGTTCGTAGTTATGCGTTTTGCGCGTCTTAAATTTTTGCGACCTGGGGAAACGTGGCATTTAGGCTCGCCTGGCCAATAACTACGAACGATTTTTCTGGGAGGGGCCAGATAGACGGGCGGCATCAGGAAGGATTTTTTGCCTGAAAGCGCTTTCGTTTTGGCAATTCGCGTAAAATGAGCGCGCTAGCAACATTGCAGGAGGGGCGCATGCAGGTTTTGAATAAGCTATTTTTCGGTATCAAGCCTTCTTGGTGGAAAGTGATTGCCTTTGCCGTCATAACAGGCGTGGCCACGGGGCTGATCATGATGATTCCCCAGCTGGAGGGCACCTTCGTCCGCAATATCGGCGAAACCGTGGAGGCGTGGATCCTTTTTGCGCTCATCGTGTGCATGAATTGTGAGAAGCCCCTTGAGGCGGCACTTAAGACCTTTGTGTTTTTCCTTGTCAGCCAGCCGTTGGTCTACCTGACCATGTGGCCGGTCTATCAGTCGTTTCCTTGGCATTACTACCAATACTGGTTTTATTGGACGCTGGCGTGCTTTCCTTTGGGCGCGCTGGCCAACTATGCTAAGCGTGGTGGCGTGGTGGGGGCGCTGGTCATCTCCGCGGCTTGTGGCCTGCTTGCCTATCTTGGTGTTGGCTTTGCCCAGCAGGCGGTGCTGACCTCGCCGTCGCAGGCGGTAGCGGCGCTGTTCTGCTTCGCCCAGATCATCGTGTATGTGTTGGTTTTCTTCCACAAGGCGTTTGAGCGCATTATCGTTGTCGCCGTCAGCGTTGTGATTGCTGTCGTAACGCTGTTCGGCGTGGCCCTTGCTGGCCCTAACAGCTCAGGCTCGTATCCTCTTCCGGAGACTGGTTCCTATTCCGCTGCCGTTGCCGATGAGTCCATCGCGACGGTTACTGTGGACGGCACCAGCGACTTCACGGTGAATGCGAAGGGCTATGGCTCGACGGTCCTTACGCTTACACGCAGCGACGGGACGACGTTCGTCTATGACGTCACGATTGATAACAGCGGCCTGGTCACTGCCACACTGCGGCAATAAAAAATGAAGGCGGGGCGCAGCGCGTCCCGCCTTCATTTCTAGGCTTCCTCGCCCTGATTCTGCTCGCCCTCAGGCGGCATACCCTCGGGAGGCATACCCTCAGGCGGCATCCCCTCAGGCGGTTCGCCGCCGGGGCCGTGTCCGCCAGGGCCGTGGCCGCCGCGCTCGCCACCGGGGCCGCCAGGGCCGCCGTGGCCCTCGGGGCCGTGGCCACCGCGCTCGCCACCGGGGCCGCCGTGGCCGTCCGGGCCACCCTTAGGCGGTTTGGGAGCCTGGCAGGACGGACAAACGTCGTTCTGCTCGGGGTCAAACGACTCGCCGCATTGTGGGCATCTAATTTCCATGATTGCTCCTTTCCTAGAACAAACCGATGACCTTATGGTAGTCAAATTCCTTGAATTTTCCTGAAAAGCTGAAGCGCCCGTCGTCGATGCCTCCTATGGCTTCCAGACTAGTTCAGATTTTTCTAGCTGACGCTTTCTCCGTTGGCTTTCAGCCTGTAATTGCTAAACTTGGAGCAAACCACAAGGAGGATCCATGAAGGTCGAGTTCAAAAAGCTGGTCATTTTCTTTATCTGCTTCTTTGTTGCCATTGCGGTGCTGTGGCCCATCTTTGACTACCTTATCTCGCTTATAACTCATTCGGATTGGGCTTTTGACCTGCCCAACGATCTTCTCACGGCGTTCTCGTTCGCCATGGTTTTCTCTGCTGTTTACGCCTTCACGGGGCGCTAGCCTGCTTTCGGGGGCTTTCCTGTGGCCAACTTGCAACGCGCTCCCATTGATGAGCTGTCCCTGGGACAAGCCCGCATCTTTCTGGTCGACATCCGCCAACTGACGGATGCCGACTGCCGCTTGGTGGCTAATGCGTTGCCCGAGCGCCATGCCAAGTCCTTGGAGTTTCTTCACAGCGAAGACTACCTGCGCTCCGTCGGTGCCGGCTTGCTGCTGATTGAGCGGCTGGGCTTGCAAGATGAGGCCGTGCTTACTTATGGCGCGCAAGGAAAGCCTTACGCCGCAGGTTTACCTTCCTTCAACCTGTCCCATAGCGGCAACTATGTGGTCTTAGCGCTCCCTGGTGGGGAAGACCCCGCCCACGAGCTTGGGGTGGACATAGAGGTCCTAAATCCCCGCAACCTCAAGGTTGCTCCGCGTGTGTTCACCGTCGCCGAGCAGGAGTGGCTGGCTGAAAGCCCGCTCGAGCGCTTTCACCAGCTCTGGACGCAGAAGGAGAGCATCATGAAGCTTTTCGGGAAAGGCCTGCAGCTTTCTCCCGACAGCTTTGATGTGACGGCCTTGCAGTGGGGGAGCGTGGTGGAGGTGCTAGGAAAAAGCATCGAGGTCCATTCCGTCCGCATAGACGATTGCTATTTGAGCGTGGCTCAATTCAACGACTCGCCAACGTAGGCGTATAATGGCGCAAGCAAAATCACGACGGGGACGTTTCATGGATAAAGCACTGCTTAACCGCATACCGCGCAAGCTGCGCGAAAAGCCTGGCCGCTACATCGCGTTGGCCCTGATGGTGGCCATTTCGGCCTATTGTCTGGTCAGCATCTGCGGTAGCGCCGAAACCCTGATTGCGGGGTCAACCGACAACGCGCAGCGTTATTCGGTGGAAGATGGCCAGTTCAGCTGCCTGGACCCGCTCAGTGACCAGGAGCTCTCCCAGCTTACCGATTTGGGCGTCCAGGTTGAACCGTCCTTTTACATGGACTTTGACCAAGGCGAAGACAGCGCGGTGCGCGTCTTTGCCATGCGCCAGAACATCAACCTGGTGGCCATTGATGAAGGTGGCACGGCTCCCGGTGATGGTGAAGCGGTCCTTATGCGCAACTACGCCGATGCGAAGAACCTGGCCGTGGGCGATTCCATAACCGTCGGCGGTCAGACGTTGCAAATCGTGGGCCTTTGCACCAGCCCCGATTACGAAAACCCGCTGCGCAACCTGACCGACCCGTCCGCCAGCTTTGACAAGTTCGGGACGGTCTTCGTCACGCAAGCCACCTATGATGCGCTGCATGTGGCCACGGCGTCCACGGTCTCGCAGTCCTACCTGTATGCCTACAAGCTGTATGGCTCGGCCACCAATGATGACGTGGTGGAATGCGTCTCCTCGTTGAAGTTTGACGCCTTGACGGCCCAAAATGACTTCGTGCGCAACATGGCCTACGACAAGACGGCCGAGAAGCGCCAGATCGAGTCCGAGGTGACCCAGCTTGACGAGGGAACGTCGAAGCTGCAAGACGCCGTCACCCAGCTGCAGAGCGGCTTGGAGCAGCTGGAGTCCGGCGCCCAGACGGCCACGGCAGCCAGCTCGTATGCCTCAACGGGGGCTGGCGGCCTTGAGGACGGCGCGGCCAGCTTGTCAAGCGCGGCCGCAACTATCGACCAGGTAACAAGCTCGCTAGGTACCTTCCAAGAGATGATTGCCGCCATCGATTCCTTCGTTGACGCCGTTGACGAAGGCGTGAGCAACTACTCGACCATCCTTCATGCGCTTAATGGCTTTGCCGAGTCGTTTAAGCCTTACATCGAATCTGACCCGAACATGGCATCGGCTTACGAAGCCGTCTTGGACGCTGCTCAGCAACTTGAGGCAAACAAGGGCAACATGGAAAAGGCCCGTGACACGGCGCTTGCCCTACGCAAGATCCTTGACGAGAAGACCGAGGGCTATAGCAGCTTCTCGGACATGGCAGGAGAAATAACCTCCCAGATGATGGAACTCTCCGACGGCCTTTCCACCTTGTCGAGCGGCTTGGGCTCCCTTGACGGCGGCATAGCCTTGCTGGCTTCCAACATGTCAACGGCCGTCTCCGGCAACTCGCAGATCCTCGAAGGCATCACCGAGCTCAACACCCGCGTGGCCGATCTGGAGCAGCAATCCCAGGAGCTCACGAACCGCGTCTTCGACACCAAGGTGAACAAGGTGTCGGTTATCACCACCCAGGCCAACAACCCACGCGTTGGCACGTTGGCCAAAAACCAGAGCCTCTTTCGCATCATCGGCATCGTCTTAAGCGTCCTTCTGCTCCTTTTGATCAGCTACGTCATATCGGTGTTCGTTTCCCACACCATCGAGGAGGAGCGCTCGATCATCGGCGCCATGTACGCGCTCGGCATATCGCGGGGGCAGGTGCTTGCTAACTACGTGCTGCTGCCGGTGGCCTTGGCGTTGGTCGGCGGCATCGTGGGCACGCTTATCGGCCTTTCGCCTGTTGGCGTCTCGTTGCAGATCGACCAGGTTGAGTCCGCCTATTCGGTGGTGCATGTGACGGCCCTTCCGCCTGCGTGGGTGCTTGTCGGCGGATTGCTGCTCCCTCCGCTTATCGCGGCTTTGGTGAACGTGGCGGTCATTTTCCGCAAACTCAACCTTCCCGTGCTTGACCTGCTTAATCGTCGCGAAGGCAACGTGCGCACGTTCGACCTTTCGGCGCTTGACGGCCTAAGCTTTAACCGCAAGTTCCAGGTGCGTCGCGTCATGCATGAGCGAGGCATCGTGCTGACCATGTTCTTGGGTACCTTTGCAGCCACGCTGCTCATCATGCTCGGCATCGACTGCTACTCGGTGTGCACCAACCTGATAGACGACGCCCAGTCCGAGACCAAGTGGGAGTACCTGTACACCTACGTGTACCCGGAGGACGCCGTGCCTGAGGGCGGCACCGCGGTCTACCTGAAGAACCTGGACATGGCAGGAAGCGCTGGTGAGTCCCATTCCGTCATGCTCATGGGCACCAACAGCCAAAATCCCTACTTCGACGTGACGCCGTCAGTGGGGAAGAACAAGTGCACCATCTCCAACGCCGTTGCGAAGAAATTCGGCCTTTCCGTGGGCGACAAGATCGTCATGACGGACGGTGTGACCAACATCGACTACGCCTTCACGGTCGACCAGATCATCACGTACGAGTCGGGGCTCTACGCCTTCATGGACATCGAATCCATGCGCGAGCTCTTCAACAAGGACACGTCCTACTACAATACGGTGCTTTCCGCCGAGCCGCTGAACATCAACGCGCAGGCGCTGTATTCCACCACCACCTATGATGACGTTCAACGTGCCGCGCAGCAGTTCTACGACAGCATTCGTCCGCGCATGATCTTGCTGATGGTGCTGCCGGTGGTCCTTTTTGCGGTGATCATGTACCTCATGCTGATGGTCATGATTGACCGCGCCGCGTTGGGCATCTCGCTGCTGAAGATCTTCGGTTACGAGGACCCGCTGGTCAGAAAGCTTTACTTGCGGGCGAACACGCTTCTGGTGATCATCTTCGCCTTGATAGAGATTCCCGTCTGCAAGCTGATCATGGATGCGGTGTATGCGCAGGTGATGGTCTCGTCGGCGGTGGCAGGCCGCTTTGACACCCATCCTTTGGCCTATGTGTTGGCTTTTGTGGTCATATTGCTTATATATACCCTGGTGAACAAGCTGTTGCTGCGGCGTGTGAACAAGATTACCCCCAGCGACGTTTTGCGGAACAGATAGGTGGCAGCCATGTATTTGGAAGTTAAGGGCCTGAAGAAGAGCTTTGGCAAGGGCGGCGGCTATAACTTGGTGCTGCGCGGCGTCAACACGGGCGTGGAGCAGGGTGAGATTTGCGTCATCCTGGGGTCATCCGGATGCGGCAAGTCCACGTTCCTGAATTCCGTGGGCGGGCTGGACACCATCGACGAGGGCAGCATCGTGGTCGACGGCATGGAGATAGGCACCATGGATGCCAAGCAGCTTTCGCGGTATCGCAAGGAGAACCTGGGCTTCATCTTCCAGTTCTACAACCTGCTGCCCGACCTGACCGTTCGTGAGAACATCCAGATCTGCGAGAACATATCGCAGGCGCCGCTTGACGTTGATGACTTGCTTGAGACGTTGGGCCTGACCGAGATGTCGGATCGCTTCCCGAGCCAGCTTTCCGGCGGCCAGCAGCAGCGTTGCGCCATTGCGCGCGCCCTGGTGAAAAACCCCAAGCTCCTGTTGTGCGACGAGCCTACGGGTGCTTTGGATTCCCGCACGTCAAGCGACATCTTGGTGCTGCTTGAGGAAGTCAACCAGAAGTATGGCACCACCATGCTGATGGTCACCCACAACCAGGCCATCGCCGACATGGCGCACCGCGTGATCATCATGCGTGACGGCGTGGTGGAGCAGACCATCGTGCATGAGCATCCCACGCCCGCTGCCGAAATCCAGTGCTAGGAAATAGACAGCGTAGCGCGCTGCGCCTGTTTGCTTAAAGCCTTACGGCCAAAAGGGGGCCTTGCCCCGCCGCCTGGCCGTAAACGAACGGCGGCCTTGCTTCCGGGTGCATGCTGCAAGGTGGGCTCTGGGGTGTGCGGCTTTACCTGTAACCGAAAGCGCTCCGCATAAACTACCGCATAAAAAAGATGGCTCGCATAAGCGGGCCATCTTTTTTTGCCTTGTAGGTAAGGCGAACGTTATGCCTGGGTCTTGATCTTGTTGGCCAGGAAGAAGCACCAAACGACCAGCGCCAAGCTGATGATGTTGGAAACGATGTTGGTGGCATCGGCGCCCTGCATGAAGCAACCGATGACACTCAGGGCGTTCAGGACGATGCCGATGATGCAGAATACCCAGAAGGGGCCGATCTTGGAGGGGTCCTTTGCGCCGCGCATACCAAGCAGACCGATGATCAGGTCGATGATGCCGGAAATGATAATGCCAACGCCCAGAGCACCAACCAAGACGCCAGCCGCTACGCCGGTCGAGCTATCATAGCCTTGCGCGGCAAGCTCGGAAGCGCCTTCATTGGTGGTAGAGGCGATGCCGATCAGGCCGCCAGCCCCCATGCTGAGGACGCCGACGATGATGCACAGGATGGCCATGATCACCGTGATGATGCACAAGATGCGGAGAGTCTTTTGCGTTGAGTTCATGATGACTCCTTTCAACTAGTTGTTTTAGGGCTCTTGCGGACACTTTAACACAGGATTTGTGGCGATAGGTGTCAATTAAGCAACGGTTTAGTCTCGCGAGAAGGTCTCCTGTTCCTGGCGGTTTGAAATGATTGCGAATGCTTATTGGGCGCAGACCTGATGCTCTTACTCGGGTTTGAGCGATTCGGGGAGCTTTATTCTGAAGTAATTTGAATCAGATTGGGGTAAAATGAAAACATTTGGTATAGCTCTTACCTATTAAGGGGGTTTTTATGTCGGCTGGTTTGGATTTCATCAAAGCAGGCATGAGCTTTCAGGAGATAATCGATAAGGCTGACGAGAACCCTGTTTCTCGCCGTGCGCTTTTCGCTGCCATGGGCGCCGCCTTTGCTGCAGGCATTGTCTTGACGCCTGAAGAGGCTTATGCCTGGAACAGTTACAACTCAAAGTTCTCGGGCGTGGTGGTTACCAAGTGGCAGGGCATGGCCGACTGCGTACACGAAGATATCACTCAGATGGCGTACGCCTACGCCACGTTCAAGATGTGCCACGAGGCCATTGAGGATAAGAGCGTCGAACAGGTTTGGACCTACTATGGCCACCAGGATTCGTGCGTTTGGGTGCAAAATCTGCCTGGCGGATTGCTGAACCCCTTCAATCCTACTAAAGACGGCCCCAATGACTCTAAAGCCAGCTACACCGTGAACGACCTGATAAATTCGACCGGCTTTCCGTATTCCACTCCATCTCCTGATGTGACCTATGGTGAGAACGTTGCTTTCTTGCGCACGGGTGCCTTCTGGAACGATTCCGCTTCCAACAGCATCGCAGACTTCCTCTGGAACTACGAGCGTAGGGACAAGATCTCTACTTGGGAAAAGGGCAAATACGAAAGCGTTAACGATGTCGCCCTTCATATGCTTGAGGACAATAAATACTTCTACGATAAGAAAACTTCAAACAACTCTTCGCTTGTTAAGTTCTCCATGGGCGAGCGCGCCAGCTTCCTGCATGCCATGCAGTGCTTCCAGCCCGATGCTGCGACCAAGCTCACGCAGGGCCAATCCCGCGCCTTCATGCTGCAATGGCTGGGCGTGGCGTGGGAATACGCTCGAACCGGCGACCCGAACAACATCGAGGTCGAGGGCCTGAGCAAAGACGAATGCCGTAACATCTTCGATGCCTTCATTGATTTCTACAACCAGACGTATCCGTGCTCAAAGGCGCATCCGATTTACGCCGGCGATTACAGCAAGCCCAGTGTCCAGAATCAGCCCTATAACCAACTTTTGAATGCAAATAAAGACCATCTGCTTCTTTGGGGCTTCGATCCGGCGGCTAAACACGAGGATGAGGATTGGGACGACGGCTATTGCCCGCTCGATATTCATGCGGCCACTTACGCCCCTCGCTCGTTCCCAATGACTCCTCGTCAAATGCGTTTGCGCGCGCTTGGCATGTTCTGCCACACGGTCGAGGACTCCTGGTGCGCTGCACATTGTTCGCGCACCTACCCCAACGACAACTCCAACGGCCTGAAGTACAAGATCGTCGGCTTCAACCACTACTATCGCCAAAAGTCTGAAGGCCTTACTGGTGATAATCGTCATAAGCCCTACGACCAGGTGTGCCAGAAGGACTCCTCGGCAAAGATTCCCGATGCTGGGAACAACAACTTGCGCCTCGCGCTTGTCTGCAACCCCGTGGAAAGAAAATGGGACTTCCTGGATTGGTTCCAGGACAGGTACGCAAAGCGCGGCACCAATAACTTGTACAACTTCGTCCATCTCTCTGATGGAGATGAGGGCTGGAATGCACCCTCGGACGCCGTCGAGTACAAGATCTTGAAGAAGTGGCTTTTGGCCGACAGGAAATGCTACAACACCAACGCGCCGTTCGACAAGGGATGGAAAAACAAGACGGATACGCCTTGGAACCCTGCCTATCCGTGCAATCCCACGTTGAATTACGGCGATCTTAAGACAAAAGACTGGACGCAGAACGGCACCGAAAAGTCCGTTGATGACTATAGCGGCAATCGCCTCGGCTTCAACACGCTCGGCATGAGCGAAGCCATCAACACCATGGCGGCGCTCTTCGAGATGTTCTACCGTGGTTATAAGTGGGACGACAGCAGCGCTTCCGGCGTTTCGGTGAGGGATTTCATCCTGGAGCGCGTGATTTGCTGCGCGTTCAAGAACGATGACCTGAAGGCTGACCCGCAAAGCGACACCGCCCAGAAGGCCCAGACCTACATCTGCGGTGGCGGCCGTCGTTCCCTGAACTCCAATGACTTGCTGGTGGCATACCTCAAGCCCCTTTCGAAGAAGTATGAAGAGCTGGGCCTGTACGACAAGAAGAACAAAAAGTGGGCCGACGGCTGCGGTGACCCGATGGTTCCCATCAAGAAGTTCGTCAAATGGCAAGACTGGTGGGAAACGTACTTCAACAAGTGGAATGACGCTTCGGACGGCAGGAACACCGCGGAATGCCAGAAGGTTCAAGATGGCGACAAGACGAAGGGCTATACCGAGCAAGAAGGCCTTGATATGGTTGACGAGGCGTATAAGCTCCTCGTTGCCGACATGAACAAGGCTGTGGAGCTTGCCGCTGGTAACTCCCCTAAAGAAAAGCGCGAGAAGGTGGCTTCTGTTATTGGCGCTGCCGGCATGAAGCAAATTCAGTCGGTCATGGAAGACCTTTGCGGCATCCACAACGAGTTCACGATTCAGATTACCGGCACGTTGCCGAGCGAAAAATAGGGTAGAGGTGAAGATAATGTCCTGGGAAGCTTGGGATAACTCCGCTTTTGACGATTTGTTCAATGTGAATGACAACGACGAAGGCCAGACCGTTGTTGAGCTTCTGGTCACTATTCAGGCCATCGGCACCAGTGAGGAAGCCGACTTCGATATTGAGTCTGACGCAAAGTGGCGCTCATACATGTTCAGCAACGAAGTGAACATGGAGCCTTTCTGCGCCTGGGTCGAAGTGGATTCCGATATTGACAAAAAACTTCTCAGCTATGGCGAGAAAGCTGCGCACATTACAGGAAAGTTCCGTTTCTTCAGCGACAGCGTGTATGGCAACAATTATGAATGCACCATTGACAGCATTGAAGACACAACCGTCGATGCCAAGTCGTATCGCGTTTTTGGCAAGGTCACAAACGTTTCCGACGACGGTAAGTTGTCGATGGATATGTACACCGTGGACGCCAGCACGTGCACTCCCATCACTTACCCGATGACGTTTGCTTTCAGTGATTCTTATGAGCCCGCGGAATATGCTGACCTTGAAGCCGACGATTATGTGAACCTGCTTTTATATCGCTCGAAATCGGACGAGGAAGCGGGCAAGGACCCTGTGATTCTTGCTGTCATCACCGTATTTGATGCGAGCGAGGTTGCAACACCTGAAGAGGGGTCGGCCGAATCCGAGTTTTTCAACGAGATAAAATTTACGTCCCTGAAGCAGTCGCCGTTGTATAGCGTGTTCTCGAACGGCCTTACGGCCGTCACGGGCGTTTATAACCTTGCTGATGATGACTACGTCATGGATCATGCTTCGCCTTACTATACAGAGGGTGAAAACGCTGATGGCGAGGGCGATGGCGAATACACGCTCATCTCGACCATTGACTATGACCAGGGTGTGCTCTGCGACATCCCCGGCCAAAATGATGACGAAGATGAGGAAATTGCGCTTGATAAGAGCATCTCTGCCTGGGTGTATCAAGATGCGAGTATCCAGGATGTTGAGAACCGCGAATATTACATGCCGGTGATTAACAACATTGAGCAGATTGAAAAAGATAGCGGTCAGCGCAACTTCATCGACCCGCTGTACCATTCCTACTTGGCGGTTGGCATGTCCGACAACCACTACCTCACATGCGATCTTCCGCTGCATTACACCGGCAATGGTGATGGTACGCATACCGTGATGTGCGATGACTACATCATCCATGATCAGGCTGAACAGTGCGTCGATGAGCATGGCGACCTGTGCAAGGAGAGCGGAAAGCCGTGCGTGAACTGCGGTTGCTGGTGCTTCCCCGATGTGAGCGACCCGAAGGCTTGGTATTACAAGGCCGTCTACAAATCCGTCGACCTGGGCCTGTTCAAGGGTTATTCCTCTGGCTTGTTCGGCCCCAATGACACGCTGACGCGCGCTCAGGTGGCTGTCGTTTTGTGGCGCTACCTTGACCCCACGGAGGCTGACGCCTACGTGAAGGAAAAGGCCAAAAACGAGACCGGCATGACCGACGTGGCCGACGCTGCCTTCTACACTGGCGCTGCTAACTGGGCCGTGGCCAACGGTGTGATCACGGGCAAGAACGGCGGCACGCAGTTTGACCCCAACGGCCAGGTGACTGCCGAGCAGTTCTGCTCCATCCTGTTCAAGACTGCTAAGGCGGAGAAGCCTTCGGGCACCGAGAAGATTGACAGCCTGGCCGACAAGGCATCCATCAGCTCCTGGGCGACGAGCGCCTGCGAGTGGGCCATGGAGAAGGACGTCCTGCACGGCTACAACGCTGATGGCGTGCGCACTCTGCGTCCGCAGGAGGCTGTGACCCGCGCCCGCGCGGCAACGCTTTTGGTAAACGCCATCGATAACGGCGTGCTGGTCAAGGAGGATTTCGAGTAATTCTTGTCTGAGGACGCAGAAGGTCGCCTATCTTAGGCGGCCTTCTGTTGTCAGATGCGCGAGCATTGTCGTCAACAATGACGATGTGGAGGTTTATGAAAAGCGGGCCAAGCGGGGCAAATTGCCCTTTGCCTTCGCGGGAGCTTTTGGACAACCCTGCGATTACAAGCAGCTTCAACGGTGACGCGGCTGATCGCGTCATCGTTGCTATGAGCGGCGGCGTTGACAGCTCGGTGGCCGCCAAACTTTTGGTGGATCAGGGGTATGACGTCTTAGGCATCACCATGAAGCTGACCCACGATTCCCAGACGGCGGCGCGCTATGATGCCTGCTGCAGCCCTGAGGACCAGCAGGACGCCCATCGCGTTGCCTGTCAATTGGGGTTCCCGCATAAGCTGCTGGGCTTCGAGGCCGCCTTTGAGCGAGATGTGATTTCGCCGTTTTGCCAAGCCTACCTTGCCGGCAAGACGCCTAATCCTTGCATTGCATGCAACCGCTACCTGAAGTTCGGCGTGTTGCAGAATTGCCGCAAACAGCTGGCCTTTGACTATGTGGCAACGGGCCATTATGCTCGGCGCGTTTGGAGCGAGGAGCTTGGCCGCCACCTTTTGCTGCGAGGCGTTGACCAGGCCAAAGACCAATCGTATTTCCTGTATCACCTAAACCAGGAAACCCTTTCCCATATGCTGTTTCCCTTGGGGGAGTGCACCAAGCAGCAAATCCGCGCATTGGCTGGCCAATGCGGGCTGGTCGTTGCCGATAAGCCCGAAAGCCAAGACATCTGCTTTGTGGAAGACGGCGACTATGCAGGCTTCATTGAGCGCCATGAGAGCTGCAAGCTGGAGCCAGGCCCCATCGTGGATGCGCAGGGCCAGGTGCTTGGCCAGCATGAAGGTCTGGCACGCTACACCATCGGCCAACGTAAGGGCTTGTGCGTGGCATGGTCTGAGCCGCTCTATGTGCTGGCGAAGGACGTCGACCGCAATGCACTGGTGGTCGGAACGGCTTCCGAACAAGGCGTAAGCCAGATTTGGGCGGACGACGTCAACCTGATTGCCGTTGATGACCTGCCGGATTTCAAGAACTGCCAGGTTAAGGCCATGTATCGGCAACGACCGGCAGCTGCGCGCGTGCGCATGGAGCAAGGCGTGCTGCATGCCGTGCTTGACGAGCCGCTGAAGGCTTGTGCACCTGGTCAGGCCCTGGTGGTCTACGATGGCGACGTGGTCATTGGCGGCGGGACCATCCAGCGCTCTGCCTGAAAGTGAAACCGGACGCTTAGCAGCTTTCGCCTTCGCCCGCTCACGCAGCTACAGGGCGCGCGCTGCAGCGTTCAGGCGAATCTCGGTAATGGCGGCCGCGGCGATGGGCAAGATGACGGCCACGCCCGCAAAGATGATGTCCATGCCGTCGGGATAGCCGGTTAGGCCCAAAAGCATCATGGCTCCAATGCCCAGGAAGAGCGCAACGAACATGACGATCAGGCCGACGACGTTGTTCTTGCATACATCTGTCTCGGATTCCCAATTAAGGTTTGGCTTGCGCAAGTCGAAGCTGGCGCACAGGTTGACCAACGCCAAAAGCCACGCAAAGCTTAAAACCATGCCGACGATCGCAATCCAGAAAGGCATGATGCCCAAAACCGCAGCGGCGATCAGGATGATGGCAGGCATGAGGAAGCCCGAGATGCCGTTGAAGCACATGGCGGCATTGCGCTTGGTGTTGACCAGCGTCTGCATGGGTATGGGCATGGCGCGCAGCACGTCGAAGTCCTTGCCCTCGCGGCTGATGATGTAGCGGCTGATGCTACTTAGGCCCACGCCCAACGCGGCAAAGAGCAGGCCGATGATGGAAGCCAGCGTCACCATGAAAGGAACAGGAATCTGGCTTGCGATCATGGCGAAGACCTCGGTCGTGAAGCCTTGCTCGGCAAACGTGCCGCCAAATTTGGCAACGATCGGCACGATGAAGATGACGGGGGAGACCACCGACAGCAGGATGCCGTTGGTGAGCATGGAGGGGGTTCGCACGATGTTTCGCATCTCGCGGCTGAAGAGCTCCTTGCCCAGGCTGCGCGATGCGGAATGCTTCTTCAGGTCGTCTTCGTCAAGCTTTGTGCGGGCGCCGTTGGCGTCCGTCATGGCCAGGGCGGCTTGGAAGTAGAAAAGCCGCGCAAACACGACGGCCACGGCTATGGAGGCCAGGCCGATGACAACGGCAAGCGCCAGCCCGACAAGGTTGCCCTGTGCCCCTTCAATGACCTGCGGGATGAAGGGGAAGGCATAGCTTATCGGCCCAAACATGCCAGAGATGGCGGCGAAGGCGCCGGCTGCGGCTTGCTCGTTTAAGGTGGTAGTGGTCCCCGTCTGGATCATCATGGGCAGGATGGCGATGGCAAACGTGACCAACGCCGCGAACAGTGACACCACGTTGCGGCTGCGCAGGAACTTGAAGCAGCGCATAAGGACCATGACCAGTGCCGCAGCCAGGCATACCGAGTACACGGCCGCGATCAGTGAGCCGATGGCCAACGAGACCACAAACATGACTGACAGGCTGCTGTCGCCTACGAAGTATCCGATGGCGGCTGGGACGATGAACCCGACCGAGGTTGCCAGCGGCATGGCCAAAACGCTGACCAGCTTGCCCGTCACAATCTGCGATGGCGTAAACGGCATGGTCACCAAGACGTCAAGGTCGCTTGCCATGTAGAGCTGGTTTATGACCTGCATGAGCGAGGTGAAGAAGCCCACGATGCACACCAGGCACAGAAGCGTTTGGAAGACCGGCCCGGGCGCCCCGAAAAGATCTTGGTGCTGGGCGGCGTATTGCCCGGCAAAGAACATGGCTACCACCACGACCACGCCAAAGACGATCTCGATGAGCTTGGTGGTGTCGCCGACGGCTGATTCGTTGGCCTCGGCCTTGCCCACGCGCCCGCATTTGATGAACAGGCGAATCAGCTCCAGCTGCTTATTCATGCGCGTCCCCCGTCACGATAAGGAAGATTTCCTCAAGGGACTTGCCGGGATGCTGCGCCTCAAGATCCTCAAGCTTGCCCGCGAAGCGGATCTGCCCAGATCGGATGATGACCACCTGGTCGCACAGCTTCTCGGCAACTTCCAGCACGTGCGTGGAGAAGAGCACCGAGTTGCCGGCGTCGGCGTGCTCGCGCATCATCTTCTTCAGCTCGAAGGCCGATTGCGGGTCAAGGCCCAGCATGGGCTCGTCAAGAATCCATACGGAAGGGTTGTGGATCAACGCGCCCATGACCATCATCTTTTGGCGCATGCCGTGCGAATACGACAAGATAGTGCTGTTCAGCGCGTCGTTCATGCCAAAGCGCTCGGCCATTTCGGCTATCTTGGCGTCACGGCCGGCAGCCGGGACCTCGTAGATGTTGGCCATGAAGTTCAGGTACTCGATGCCCCGCAAGCGCAGGAAGTGGTCGGGGGAGTCGGACACGTAGGCGAAGTCCTTCTTGACGGCCAGCCCGTCCTTGCGCACGTCGCGGCCGTTGATCAGCGCATCGCCGGAGGTGGGCGTCTCGACGCCCGTGATCATCTTGAGGGTGGTCGTCTTGCCTGAGCCATTCGGCCCGATGAAGCCCGTGATGGCGCCGTCGGCTGCCGTCCAGGTGGCGTTGCTGACCACCGTCTTTGTGCCGTAGATCTTCGTCAGGTTGCGTACCTCAATCACGTTGCTTGTCCTTTCGCGTAAAAAGGCCGCCTGCCGGCGGCCCTGGTTGATGGTGATTACTTTTCCTTCAGGACCTTGCCCGTAATGACGCCAATCACGATGATGAGGATCACGCAGACTGCCAAGGCAATCCATCCGGCCGGAACGCCGAAATCGCCAATGCTGAACAGCGGGTCCTTCAGGAATTCGAAGCAGGCGATGCCGATGGCCACGATTAGCTGCATGAGGCCCCACGGACGAGAAAACGCACGCAGCGATTCCTCCGTGTACTTGCTTGCCGAGCTGCCGAGGCCATACACCTTGCCGGTGACGATGCTGGCAATGCCGCAAATGGCCGCGTAGGCAATCATGGCGATAAAGATGATGGTGAAGATGCTGAATTCCATAGGTGCCCCCTTAAGAGACCGGGTTGATGTGCTGGGTAGGATTCTACCTTAAAAGGCAATTGAAAATCAGGCTGTCACGTTTCTGTTTCCCAACCGTTGCTAACTTGTTGGTTTCGTTGCCGCCACGTCAAGCGGGAGGGGGAGTATAATCAAGGCAGTGAAAAGGACAAACAACGCCGACGCAGCCTCTGGCGCTACGTTGCCCTAGGGAATAACCTTAAGGGAGCGAGTCATGAGCGACAACCAAACAGATCAGATCAAGCAGCTCCAAGAGGAGCTTGCTGCCGCAAAGAAGGAATTAGCCCGCGCGCGCGACTTCCACAAGGCCTTTACGTGGAACAGCCTGGCCGAATTCACGTGGGACTACACCACAGGAATAGTGGAGGAGGAAATCTACGTCCAAACGCCGCACGGGCGTTATGGCGTGGCTCAGATGTCGGGCGTCACGCTTCCGGCTCCTATCGATGAGCTTGTTTGCGCCTTCGCCGACAAATACGTCCACGCTGATTGGGCCAACTGGTACAAGACCAACTTCTCGGTCAAGTTCGTGCGTGCCAATTATGAGGAAGTCGGGCCTTACAATTTGGCGTTTGAGCGCAAGCTGATATCGGAGGATTTCGGCGCGCTGTACGCACGCTTTCAGGCGTTGGTTACCAAGGATCCTGAAACCGGCCACCTGATGGCTCCCTTCGTCATGTCGGACTGCACCAACCGCTACCGGCTGGTTGCTCCTTTGGAATACCACGACATGGACACCGCCCGCGTTGCGCTGCTTGCGGCGTTGAAGCAGGTGTTTTTGGTGGTGGCCCACGTGGACCTGAAAAACGACACCCCAAACGTCTTGTCCGCCACCGATTCCGTCAGCACTTACATGTTGGAGAAGAAGCCCGTCACCGTAGAGGATATGAGGGGCTTGCTGATGGGGATGCTTGTGGAGGAGGATCGGCCGCGCTACCTGGAGTTCACGGAGCTTTCCACGCTTCCTGAGCGGCTTAGTCGCGAGATGATGTTGGCGGAGGAGTTCGGTACCGTCACGGGCCTGCGAGTGAGGGCATCCATCATTCCGGTGGATACCAACTACGGCCTTAAAGAGCAAGCCAATGCCCGTTACTACGACGAGAGATTCACCGATTACAACAACAACAACAACAACAACAAGGACTCCTTCAATGACTTCATCTTCACCGTGGCTGATGTGACCGAGGAGCGCCTGCGCGAGCAGCAGCTGGAGGAGGCGCGTCATGATGCCCAGGCCGCCAACGACGCGAAGACGAAGTTCCTGTTCAACATGAGCCATGACATCCGCACTCCCATGAACGCGATCATCGGCTATACGGGACTTATGGAGAAGCACATAGACGATAAGGGGCGGCTTGAGGACTACCTGGGCAAGATCCGATCCTCGGGTGACCTGCTTCTGGAGCTTATCAACAACGTGCTTGAGATGGCCCGCATCGAGAGCGGCGCCATGGCACTTGATGAGGCCGTCTGGGACTCGTACGAGATGAACAACTCGATCTTCGACGTGCTTGACGAGCAGATGAAGGCGAAGAACATCCGCTTCGACCGCTCGATAGACATCCAGAACCAGTATGTCTATTGCGATTCCTTGAAGCTGCGCGAGATCTTCATGAATGTCCTGTCCAATGCCTACAAGTACACTCTTTCAGGCGGCAGTGTGCACATGGACTTGAAGGAGCTTCCCTCCGACCGGGAAGGCTATGCCCTGTATGAGACCACCATCACCGATACCGGCATCGGCATGTCGGAGGAATACTTGCCGCATATCTTCGAGGAGTTCTCCAGGGAAACCTCCAGCACCGAGAGCGGTGTCCAGGGTACCGGGTTGGGGCTTCCCATCGTCAAGAGGCTGGTCGATTTGATGGGTGGCAGCATCACCGTCGAATCGAAGCTGGGCGAGGGCACCACGTTCACCATCCTGTTGTACCATCGCATCTCTTCCAAGGATGCGCTGGAAGTTCCAGATGTTGCTAACCACGACTCGATGAACTTCAGGGGCAAAAGGATTCTGCTTGCCGAGGACAACGAGCTGAACGCCGAGATTGCCACCGAGATCCTGGAGGAGACCGGCGCAAGCGTCGAGCGCGCCGCTGATGGAATCGAGGCCGTCGACATGCTGGCCAAGGCCAAGGCGGGCTATTACAACTTGATTCTCATGGACATCCAGATGCCCAACTTGGACGGCTATGGCGCCACCAAGCGCATCCGTGCCTTTGAAGACGTCGGCAAGGCGGAGATTCCCATTGTGGCTATGACCGCAAACGCCTTCGAGGAGGACAAGCGTGATGCCCTGGATGCGGGCATGGATGGGCACTTGGCCAAGCCTATCGACATGGATAAGCTGATGGAGACGCTGGGCACCTACCTGGTTTAATTTGCGGTTTTGCTGATGAGCGCTAAACGGGGGCCGATTGCGGCCCCCGTTCCGTTTCCCGTTGTTAGCTTAACGTTTGATCAGCTTGACGAAGTCGGCTACCTTCTTCGCCTTGACCAACGCATATCCGTAGGGGCGCATGACCTTGACGGCCAGGCTCTTCACCATTTCGGGGGTTTTCTTTTCCAGCTTGCCTTTGAGGGGCTTCTCGCAAACGTAGGCGATGCCGTACGAGGGACCCACATGCGCGCCGATGACCGGGCTTGCGGGAAGCACGCGAACCTCGCGTCCAATGAGCGGCTCTACCTTATCACGCGCCCACTTTTCCGCAGGGGCGCTGTCGCCGATGTAGTGCACGACGGCATCTATCAACGGGCTGTCGTGCATGTCTTCCTCAAGCTGCTGCAGGATGCGATCGGCGGCCTTCTTTTGCGTGCGTACCTTGGCAAACGTGCCGGTGCCGCCGTCGACCACGGTCAGCACCGGCGTCAGCTTCACCAGGTTGCCGATAAGGGCCGCAGCCGAGCCGATGCGTCCGCCGGCGCGCAGATAGGACAGGCTTTCGGGGGCAAACAGGAAGCGGGATCGCCCAACCGCATCCGCCGCTGCCAGGGCGCACTGATAAAGGGAGGCGCCTTCGTCACGGGCGTCCGCGGCTGCCAGCACGGCAAAGCCTTCGTCGAAGCAGTTGGACAGGGAATCGATGAGCACGTATTGGAAGCTGGGGCGGCTGACGCCGACCGCAGTGGCGGCGCGCACCGCGCCTTCGAACGTGCCGCTCATGGCCGAGCTCATGAACACGCCGATGACCACATCGCCGGATTTGGCCACGTCTTCGAAGTATTCCTGAACCGTGGCCGCGGAAGGCTGGCTGCTCTTCGGCGGGTTATCGATCATTTGGTCGATCTTGCCGTAGAAGTCATCGACGTCAAGCGTGGCTTCCTCATAGTCCGTGCCGTCAAAGCGCACAAAAAGCGACAAGACGTCGATGTTGCGTGATTCGGTCAGCTCGCGCGGCAAGCTGGCGGTGGAGTCGGTAACAATTCTGATCATGAGCCCCTTCTTTCCCTCCTAACTCATGGTATCACGCTTAACTGTTGATGAGGCAGAAACTGCTGTTTGTGGAGCTTACGAAGGGATAAGGATTGCCGTTAGGGCGGTGCGGCTAGATATTGCACATCAGGCCTGTTCCTTGCTGCACTGTTCAGGTCCGTGGCAAAAATTGGCAACTTTTCGCTTACAAAATGCGGTTGGGTATGGTTCTTTTTGGTCGTCGAGCAGCTATTTGAGTTCGATGTTTTTAGGCAATTATTCAAAACCCCAGGTCAGATAAGTTCAATAATTTCATCAACCTTCATGCCCTTGGGAAAAATCGCGATTTGCCCCGGGAAAGACCATACCCAATCGCATTTTGATGATGCTCAAACCCCGATTCTTGGCGCGGCATGCCACCATACGCAATGGGCTGGCCAAGCATAGGCTTGGCCAGCCCGCTATATTTACGAAAACGGTACCGTTTTCGCGCTATTCGGCTGTCCCGTCCTCACCAAGCGCTTTGCTGCCGATGAGCACGGCCCCTGCGGCGGCTGCTGTGGCGACGGCGGCAAAGGCCCCTAGGGGCGCAGAGTCGCCCGTGTTGGGGGTTGCCGTTTTGTTGGTGTTGCCGCTGCCGCTGGAACTGCCCTTGTTGCTGTTGTCGTCAGTGGGAGTTCCTGGCTCACCAGGAGACAGGTTATAGCTGCACTTCACGCAGGGCTTGCCGCTCTCAACGCACAGGTTGCCGTCCTCGTCGGTGCAATCCTCGGTGCCGTGCACGATGTAGTCATCGCAGAGCACCGTGTGCTTGCCCGCACCATTGCTTACGTAATGTTGTGGCAGCTCGCATTTATCGGCATGGTCATCGCACATGCCTACGGCCAAGTATGACAGGTACAGCGGGTCGTTTTGCTGCTCGACCTCCTCAAACTGCGGCTCCTCGGCGTCCTCGGATGGGTCACCCTTGGTGTAGTGCGTTACGTAGGTCTTGTTCTCCATGTCTTGGATGCTGTTGTCCTGGTACACCAGCGCGCTCATGGTGTAACCGTTTTCAACCTCGCCATCGTAGGGCTCGCACTGCAGGGGAATGTCGCACAGGACGCCCTGCTCATACGACACGGTCGAAACCAACGTGAACGAGGTGTTGGAGGCTTCCTGGTAATACTCCAGGGGTTCGCCGTTTTCGTCTTCGTCCCACAGGCCCGTCTCTTCGTTGTAGGTAGCCAATACCTGCTCGTATTCGCCCGTCTCCTCGTTGTACTCCACGGCATATTGCGGGGTGTATTCAGTATCCTCGGTGGCGCCTTCCTGGTAGTAGGCATAACAGTGCGGAGCCGCGATGCTGCCGCTTTCGGCGTCGAGCTCTCCGGTTACCAGCGAGACCGAGTTGGAGAATACGTCGTAGATGGGGGCGTTGATGATGTTGGTGAACTGCAGCTCGTCGAAGAAGTCTTCGACGTCATCATCGTCATCGTCGCTGGAGGGGTTCTGAATGACTGCGAAGCCCTGGATTTCCTTCGTATCGCTTTCTGGGGTCTTGCGCAGAAGCAGGTTCACATAGGTGCCCTCCTCAACGCCATCAAGCTCTTCGTGGTCAAAGCCTTCAAGGAAGGGGAACGTCTCGTGGATGTCGGTCACGTGTTCGCCGTCGGTATTGAGGGTGTGGATGTTCAGCGTAAGGCTCTCATCGTCAATGGAAACCACCTGTCCGAAGACGCGATAGGCGTTGTCTTCGCTCCTCTTGTTGTCAACAGCGATAACCTCGCACTCGTAATCGTCGCCGGCCACATTATCGGCGAAGAACCGCAACGTCACGGTTATGCCGTCTCCCTTTTCGCCGTAGGTGAGAAGCTGATCGTCGACGGCTGATCCTACCTTTGCCCAGGCGCAGAAGGGGGAAAGCGTATTCTGGTTGGTGAACATGTAGGGGCGGTATTCATCCGCATCGTCGCCAGGGGTGATGCTCGTGCTCAGGTCCATGGGTTGCGCGGACCCGATGGATTGGATGGACACCAACAAGTCGGTTGTCGTCTCATCGTCGTCATCGATATCGTCGAAAAGATCCTCAAGATCACTGGGGATGGCCTCGATGAACGGGGTTTCCTCATCGGAGGATTCACCATTGCTGGACACGTCTTGCGTGGACAGCGCATTCTCGCTTGTCGGCAGCTTGCCGGTCTTCTGGATAAGGAACTCGTTGTATAAGCCTGCCAGATCGCGGAAAACCTGCTGTATGGTCAGCGTCATGGTACTGCCGAGCTTCTTGACGACGGCTTCTTTGCCGTTGATTTCGACGGCCTTGCTCATGCAAGCGGAAAGTCGGTCGTAAGCCTCCTTGACAAACGCCATGCCATCGTCTTCGGTGAAGCCTTTGCCATCAACCTTTTTGCACTGTGCGGTGCCGTCGTTGTACTCGTTGAAGTATTTCGCAGCCCAATCTTCCCAATTCACATAGGATTGCAAAGGTTGACAAGGGCTCTTCAAGTCGAATTTATAACGGTACTTTTCGTCGCGTATGCCCAATCGAATGTCTTTAAGGCTCTGCACATTGCCGAGCAGCAGGCGCCCAGAGTCAAGCGAGCGACGCCCGCCGGTGCAGATCCACGAAGTTGCCGCCAAGGCTTTTGTGGTGCTGGCGTCGATGGGATACGTGCCGCTGTACATGCTTTCGTCGTCATCCCTGAAGGCGCACTTCAGCGTGTTCTCAAGCAGCCAATCGCGCACGCCCTTCTCGCCATTTTCGCCCGTCCAAGGCTTGTCCTGCATGAAAAGCTGGAACAAGGCGGCCATGGTGTTGATGGACTCGGACATGCCCAGCGTCTTGAAGTCGATATGCGTATCGCTGTGGCCAACGGGGCTGTAAGCTTTGAAATCGTTCCAGGCATCCGTGCTTTTGGCGATATTCACTTCAGTGGAATACCATCTGTCGAAGATGTTGTACTCGATGCCGCCCTCAGCAGGTTTTACGTAGTTGCGCTGCTCCACCTGGCCGCTTCTCTTCTCGACGGTTTCGCCAGGGGCGAAGTTGTAAAGCTTGTTTGTCCCGCGGCTGAAATTGTACCTATCGGGGAACCAGTCGCAGACATCCCAGAACTTATACCAGGGCGAATCGGGGTTGTACGTAAGGATCTGGCGCAGGTTGTTGGTGTTGTCGAAGCTGGTGCCCTTCCAGGGCTTGCCGCTCATGTCGACCTTGCACACCTGGTCATAGGGCTTATGGCGGTCCTCGCTTTTGACGTTTGACCCTTTCTGGCGGTAGTAGTGGTTGAAGCCGACGATCTGATACGTCAGTTCGCTGTCGGATGCCGTCGGATACGTGCGCGAGCAATGCGCGGCGCACCAGGAATCCTCGATGGTGTGGGCGAACATGCCCAAGGCGCGCAAACGCATGAAGCGCTTGGGCAGCGGGATGGACCGGCATTCCATGTCGCGGATATTCAAGGGGTTCGGCCCGTCGTAGCCGTAGCACTCGCTGGCCTTCACGCTCGAAGGCGAGCCATAGCTCTCATAGCCGGGCCCCTTGGTGCCATGCTTGCGGAGCAGATCTTGAAGCGGCCAGTTCTCGCATACCAGCTCGGTGCCTCCCCATTCCTTATAACACTGATGGTAGATGTCGATGAAGGCGTCGAAGATGGTGCGGCATTCCTCTTTCGTCAGGCCTTCGACCTGTATGTTGTCGGGGTCGCCCGTGCGTGCATATTCCCACGCCACGCCAAGCCATTCCAACATCATCTTGCGGGTCAGGCCCTGGGGAAGCGGCGTTGTGGCGTCAGGTTGGAAGGCCTGCATGGCATGCAGGAAGCTGGCGCGCTCTCCCATGGAGAACCTGACGAGCGCGGAGCCTTTGCCGAAGAAATTGCTTTCCTTTTTCTGGTCCTTCAAGATGTGATTCGCGACGTCGACGACGCTTTCGTATGTCTTTTTGTCGGGGGGCTCAATGATGTCTCTGCGCAGGTAATTCCACATGAAGTCAGTGATGGAGTCACTTGCGGAATCGTTCCAGAAGGCACCCATGCGCAGGAATGCCACGTTTTCGGCATACAAGGCGTTCGGCAGCGGGTCACGCATCAGGTCGCTGTCGCTGAAGCACGCAGCTTGGCCGTTGGGACCGGCATCGTGGGGCCGCCACGGGTTGATGAGGCCGCCCGGAATGTTGGGAACCTCTATGTCGTATCGCCACTCGGAGTCGATTCGCTTCTGAACCTTCGTCAAACCGTTTTCGCGATACATCTTGTGCAGCGCATAGGCATAGGCAATTTGGGTGATGTCCTCGTGCACGCAATCCGCCAGGCCTTTGAGGCTGTATGCTGGGCCGGAAACTTTGGAATTGAAGCTGTTCCAGGCGTAGGCCTCATCTGGCTTAAGCGTAACGCCTGCGGCCAAGGCAACGCCAACTGCAGCGATGAAGGATCGGCGCGAGACCGGGTTCTTGTCCGCCGCGGCAATCATTTCCTGGAAGCTCATATCTTCTTTGATGAAATCCAAATCTGCCGACATGGCTTTCCTTTCAATCGGACAGCAAAACATTCCAAATGATAATTATATTTCCCGATGCGCGGTTTCAGGCCTAATTCGCGGCTGAAATTTCGCGCAAGAGGGCTTGAGGCGCACGTACTGCAAGACGATGCCGATTGGTGCCGAGCGGCGTAAAGAAGTAAGATAGGCTTTAGCAAAATACCGAAGAGGAAGGTACCCGATGGAAATCGCCTTTACGTTAAACAAGGTGCTGAAATCTGCGCCGAAAACGCTCTTCAAGTGGCTGACCTTCGCCTTTGCGCTCCTCCTATGCTCCGGATTGCTTGCCGTTGACGCCTTTGCGGACGACGGCGGGAAGACGGTTACGATCGGCACCGACACGCAAAGCAACTATCTTGCCGGGCCCTACGGAGCCACCGAATACGAGTGCTCCCTTGTGGAGATGCTTTACACCGCCGATGAGATTGGAGACTTGGGGTCTCAGAACAACATTGCCGCGCTTGCCTTCAACGTCGTGCAGGCCAACAGCTTCACGCCAAGTGAGGGAATCATGGTCTATATGGCCAACACAAAGGCTACCTCGCTTGATTCCGACTTGCTTTTCATTCTCAACCCCGATGAGTTCACGTTGGTGTATGACGGTGCGAAGACCATCGGGCAACAAACCGGCTGGGAATCCATCGAGCTTACCGATTCTTTTTCATATGAGGCAGGGAGCAACCTTGCCGTGATCATTTTGCGTAAGGGAAGCAATGCCGCCGCGGCGGGGGAGGGCAATGCCGTCAAGTATGCTGCCTCATCCGCTTCTGGCTGCCTTGCGGTGCTGCAGCGGCATTTCCCGGGCACGGGCTACTACGAAAACCTGGCAAACGCCCTGAAGCCGATCACTGGCTGCTATTACGTGAGCCCCGCCGACCAGTCGCTTCGCCCGAACATCCAGCTCACCTTCAAAGATGAATCTACCGCCCACGTTTTCAGCGTTGCCGACACCCCATACGCGGGCGGTTATTACCTGGTCACCTATACGGAAACGGTGCCCGATGGCCAAACGCCCGCCATTGACGGGGAACCCCTATATAAGGTCGGCGATTCCTTTGTGACGCTGATGACTAAGGACCAGGCCGCGAAGTTGACGAACTCGCGCTTCTCGGTGGGCGTTGCGTCCCATGGTGAGGTTTCCCGCAACGGTGATGTGAACGGCAACGGGACCGTCAACATCGTCGATGCCCAAGTCGCTTATGACCTATCAAACGGCGTCTACGCCGATTTCACCGTGCTGAACATGGAGGGGTGGCTGCGCGCCGACGTTAACAGCGACGGCGTTGTCGATTCTGCTGATGCGCTTGCCATTCAGGCCAAGGTGATGGGACAGTAATACGTTGGTGGTCCTTCTGGCGCATTGAGGCGCTGGCGGATACAGGCAACGAGAAGTCATTGAAGGGGAGTTTTGATGTCGAAGTCCAATACGCCAGGCAACGGAGAACAGCTTAACAGCGCTTCGAGTGCGTTGATGGCCAACCCGACGATGAGCCGCCGAGCGTTTTTCTCGCTGACGGCGGCGGTGGGCGCGCTCTCGTTTCTTGGATCCGCCACACTGAACGGCCGCATGATCGTGAGCGCCTATGCCGACGAAGACGAAAACACGCACTTCCAGATCTATCTGATGGCCATCGACGAGGTGCCGGTGCAGGCGATGAGCTTCGAAGACGGCGAATGGGTTGAGGCGCCAGGCGTTGAGGTGACGCTGACGTCGCTTGTGGTCGAAGGCCAATCGGTCACCGTCACCACCGACCAGACCGGCTTTGCCGCAGCTGGCATCAAGCCTCTTTCCTGGGAGCGCGACGTTGCCGATGCGGCTGCCTTCAGCTGTTGGGCGTGCGTCACGGCGAAGCGCGACGGCTACCGCGAATGGTGCTATCCCGAATACTACGTCACGTCCGACTACGCCGTCTCTGATGACGGCACTTGGTCGAACACCATCGTTGTCCTGACGTTGCCGCTTTCGGAGGAGTCAAGCGCAGACGCATCCTCTAACGACGCCTCCTTCCAGCCTTACCTTTACCAGGCGGCGCTGGACGGCCAAGACGTTCTGAGCTGCGCCTTCGAGCAAAATGTGGGCGCGTCTTTGAAGGGAGAGCACACGCTTGTCATCCAGGTCTGTTCCCCCAACAAGCACGCCGTGACCGCCGAGGTGCTTACCATTGCCCCTGATGGGACCAAATATGCGTGGGTAGAGAAAAGCAATCTGCCCGAAACTACCGAGTCTGCCCAGATGGGGACGATGTATCGTGCCGAATTCAAGGGCGAATGGCTTGTCAGCACGCAGCCGGGAAGCAAGCTGCTCATTAAGTTCAGCGATTCCGATGACCGCGTGTACACGTTGGTGTCGCCCGTCATGTTCGCAGAGGCCGAGGACGACATTGACCCCGACTCCAAGCAAGACGGCGATGCTCCCATGTCGGACGACTCGCTTGACAGCCCTTTGCCAAGCTGGCTTATCCGCAATGACGACTCGCTCAACTTCGCGATGCCCGACATTCCCATTAAGATCTTTAGCGACAAGAAGGGCAATTTCGGGTTGGTTGTCACCTTGCTGTCCATCACGTTTTTGAAGAGGCGTGACGGCGTGGACGCGTTGGAGGATGCCGACAAGGTGAAGACCCTGGCCAGCGGCCTTTCTGGTGAGAATTTCAAGAAAGCGTTCAAGAAGCAGGTCCAAACCGGCTTGGCCTTGAACAGCGCTGCGTGGAAAGACAAGGAGAACTCCCTGTTTGGGCGCTCGAAGTTCACCACCAAATGGGATGCTTCGTTCGATGTGCAGTTTTTTGCGTATGGGTCTTTCGACAAGACCATGACCGAGCTGGTGAAGGCGAAAACCTGGCGTGGCAATTTTGCCCTGGGGCTTTCGCTTGGCATCAGCGCGTCGGCCACCTCGCAGTTGGTCATCGTGTTCATTCCCTTAGCGCTCACGTTTGACTTCTCGGCGTCCATCTCCGCGAAGATCATCTTCGGCTTTTTGGTCGAAGAAGGCCTGAAGAACTTCCGCCTGGCTTCCAGCAGTTCCGAAAGCGGCAGCTCAACTGCACTTGCCAGCAACGATGCAGCCAGCGACTTCTTCTCGTTCGTCGTTGTCATTCACGTTGAAATCGGCCTGTCGCTTGCCGTGGGCATCGCTGGCGTCTTGGACGCCGGCGTCCGGGGAAGCGCGTATTTGCGCATCACCCTTACCTACGACGATTCATATGAGGGCGCCAAGCCCCTGCCGCGCGCCATGGCCGAGCTGGGCGCTGCCATTGACGTGTTCGTGGAGGTCCTGTTCTGGAAGAAGACGTTCAACGTGGCCGAGCTGTCGCCCAAGGTCATCGCTGACAACTGGTCCGATACCTCTTCTAACCTGCTTGCGGATGAACTGGCCGTTTCCGAGCTTGATATGAGCGACGCGACGCTTGTCACCGACGATACGTTGGCGCTTTCCGCCGAGTACGAAGGCGAAGTTGTTACAGCGTCAGCGTTGAGCGTTTCTGAAGGGAACGACGGCAGCGAAGACGCGCCAAGCCAGGCGACGAGCATGGAGTACCACCGGATCCGGCCGACAGGCGCCACCGCAAATGCCGCGCTGGACATCTCTCCGTACACGCGCGGCGACTTCGGCACGTCTCTTTCGACGCTCAGTGACGAGGCCAGCACCACGTACAATCCGCTGTACGGCTTGAAGCCTACCTGGGATGATGTCCTTTACAAAGATGTGTACTCCGCGGCGCGCCCCAAGGTGATTCACGGCTACAAGGGCTTTGAGAAAGAGGAGACCGTTCAGGCCCCAACGGTTTCCATGCGCCTGGCCACGGTTGTTGTTTCCGATGCGCAGGGAAACCGCTACACGCGCACGCGCGTGGCTTACAGCGTTTGGGATGAGGACAACCACAAGTTTGGCGAAGAGAAGATCATCGATTTCAAAGTTGATGGCCTTGATGCCTTTGACCGCTACGACGTGGACTTCGATTTTGACATGGGGTATATGGCTTGGCCTTATGTTGCCTATGAAAACCAGCACGTAAGGTCAATTTATGTTGCAATTACAAGCTTGACCAGGCCAAACGGCGTGGAAAGCAACGAAGACACCCTGGATGATTACAAAGACAGGCAGTTTGTCACGCTCGTACGCATTGTCACCGGCGAGAATATCCCTGACGAGTGGCACGTGGAAGACGGCGCTGTCACCTCGCTGTATAGCAAGGACGGATCGGTCGCCACGTGGCATCCGCGCGTGTTGGTGAACCGCCGGGCCAAGATCATGGAGGGCGAGCTTTTCAACTACCTTTGGTCCCATGAGGCCGCAAACGTCTACTACTATCGCAAGGATCTTTCCACGGGCGATTCCGATATGCGCTTGCTCGGGTGGCATACGGAATACTCATACGACGACCGCGGCTACCAGCTTGCGTCGAACAGCTATCTTGACCATACGCTGTTCACGGGATCCGATTTCGGCATTTCGTCGAGCGACCTGACCAACGGAACCTTCGAGGTGTACTCGTCATCGCGCAACTACGAGCCCATTTGGACAAACGAATCGCAATCCGGCAACGAGCGCTGCATCTTCTCGCAGCTGTGTTGGCAGGGGCGTAACACCCAAGCATCGTCTTCCGGCACGCAGGGCAAGCCCTTAAGCGTTGCAGCCTCGCTTGCCATAAAGCACAACAAGGACGAAGACGGCTATGGGAACCCGCAGCTTCAGGTCGTCGACAAGATCTTGCTTGATGGGATATCGTCCATCTCGAAGCGCACTGTTCATGACGACAAGCAACTCTTCGTCTTCTCCACCGACACGGCCGCATCGGAGGAGCGTTTCAACGTCATCTCCCTCAACTCGGTCCTAGAAGAAGGAACCGCCGTTGATTTGGGCGATGTGTGCCAAACCGGCGACATGAAGTTCTCCGTTGCCCAAGCGGACGGCTATACCACCAAGACCAATTACTTCGCGTCGAGCGATGGCCGTTGGCTGTATTGCATACGCGTGGCTGAAGGCGACTTGCAGCCGTTGCACGATGACGCCTTGAAGGTGGCCCAGGACCCAAATTCGCAGGTTTACAGCACGTGCTTCACCGATGACGACACGCCTGAGGATCTGGGTGATGGCACCATGGCCGAAGGCGGCAAGATCCAGCGCTACCAGATCTTGGAGTCGCGCTGGGTTGAGGAATTCCAAACCTATAACGAGTTCTATCCGATCGCGCAGCTGGAATATCCTCCTTCAACCCTTCAGATCATTGCGTTTTCCAACGAGCGCCGCGACTTCGAAGTGTCCACGGTCACCGATACCGAGAAGAGCATCGGCGACATTCACCAGGTCGGCATTGAAAACGTTCTGGGCACGCATGTCATCGGCGTGACGCCGAAGAGCAAGTGCGCACGCGCCGGAGACCCGGTGTACCTTGACATCGACGTGAAGAACACGGGCAATTGGTTCATCACCAGCTTTGACGTCAGCATCTATTACGGCAGCGGTGAGAAGGCGGGCACGCTGGTCAGCAAGATTTCCCAGCCGCAGCTTTCCCAGTACCTGCAGGTTTCCCATGAGAACTACAAGCAGGTGCTTGACGCCGACGGCAATCCTGTTCGCGATGAGGACGGCAAGCCGAAGAGCCAATACGTCCAGGACTTCCGTGACACCTACGGCATTCTGTGGGCGGGCATGACGCGCAGGTACCGCTTCTCGTTCACCATGCCCGACGATTGCGAGCACGGCTACAACGAATTCTACGTTGGGGTGGACAACCCCACCTGCAGCTCCCTTAACGCGGTCGTTTCCCAGAACTCGCTTGATATGGCCGATCTTTCGTCGGCCGACATCAACGGTTCCAGCCTGGTGTCGCAGCATATCGCCAACGCTCAGGTGGGGGATACGGCCCTTTCCTGGCTAGGCGTTGATGACTTCCTGGAGCCGGGAAGCTATCAGACGGTGACGTCTCCGGTGACGCACACGTTCGCGGTGAACGAGGGCGGCGAAGGCGACTACGCGCCGAGTGCATCCACTGCGGCAACGGTCGAGGCGTTTGGCATGCAGATGCCGGAATACATTGCCTCGAGCGTGTTCGATGCGGTTGACGACCTGGGCTTGGCCTTTGGCGGCTCGAGTGTTGTTGCCGCCGAGGCGTCAGCAGGTGATGATGGGTCTTCCGCTGAGGCTGGTGCGCAGGCAGGCTCCGTTGATCCAACTGCTATCGGCGTAGCCGCGGCCGGCGTTGCTGCGGTTGGCGCTGCCGCCGTGGCGGTGAAGAGACGCGCCAAGGCTGATGATGCAGGGGAGCCTCCGGCTTCCGGCGAATAGGGCGCTTACAAATACACGGTGCGCGTGGCGATGCGTTCTCGCAGGCTGTCTGAATGCGTGACGAACACCAACCCGACATCGTGATGGTCGCAATAGGACAAAAGGAACTTCCAGATCTGGGCCTGGGTGATGGCATCCAGCATGGTCGAAATCTCGTCAGCGACGATGAACTTCGGCTGCAGGGCCAACGTTCGGGCAATGCAGCAGCGCTGAAGCTCGCCGCCTGAAAGCTCGTGCGGGTAACGGGTAAGCCACTTCTTGTCGATGGCCAAGGCCTCCATCAGCTGGGCTTGGGCGCCTCCGGCCTCCTCAAGCGATTGCGCGATGCGCAAATACGGGTCCATGGCCTGCTCGGGATGCTGCCAGATGAGCTGCACCGGGTTGGGCTTGCCGGGCTGCGCGTTGGCGGGCCGGCCGTCAACCGTGACGGATCCGCTTGCGGGCTCAAGGTAGCCCGCCAGCAGCTGGCAGAGCGTGGTTTTGCCGCGCCCCGAAGGCGCGCTTAGGGCCACACGTTCATTGCCGTTGACTTCGATAGTGAACCCTTCGACAATGTTTGTGCTGTTGGGGTAAGCAAACGTAAGGTTCTCGGCGGCAAGATGGGAACTCATAGCGCACCTCCTTGGGAGGCTTCGAAGTCGTGCTCGGGCAGGGCATGCCACAACTCCTTGGCAAACGGGGTGGAAAGCTTGTCGGGCGAGGCGAAACTTTCAACGCTGGTTTCCTCGATGACGCTTCCGTCTTTGAATATGGCCAGGCGATCGGCAACATGAAGGGCCAATTGGATGTCGTGCGTGATCAAAAGGACGCTGCTGCCGCCATCTGCGAACGCGCGGAAGTCCGCCATGGCCGCTATGGCAAGCTCTAAGTCCAAGCCCGGGGTGGGCTCATCGGCGATGATGAGCTTGGGGTTTCCGATAAGCGCCGTGCAAAGCAGGACGCGGCGCGCCATGCCGCCGGAAAGTTGGTGCGGGTAGAGGTGCTCCACGTTGGCATCAAGCTGGTAACGCGCATACAGTGTTTGGCGCTCAGAGCGCGTGCCGCCGATCTGCCTGCCGATGCGCATAAGCGGGTCTAAGGCCGCAATGCTTTGCGGGACGAAGGCGATTTCGCGCCCGCGATGCGCGGCAAGCGTTTGCGCGGTTTGAAGTTGGCCGTCAAAGTAGATGGTCCCCTCAACCCGCACGTTCGGCTCGTAAAGCCCCATGATGGCATCGGCAAGAACCGTCTTGCCCGACCCTGAAGCGCCCACCAGGGCAAGGATCTCGCCTTCGTGGACCGATATGTTCAGATGGTCGATGACCGGCAAGAACAGGCGCTTGCTCGAAAGCGAGGAAGCGCTTTCGTACATGTCAAACCCGATGCTCAGGTCTTCTACCTGCAGCACATGGTGGCCATGCGCATGCTGGGAATGTGCTGCATGCGAATGGTGATGGTGGTAGGCCTCGTGCTGGTGGTCCAGGCTGTGCGGTGTTTGTTGGAGCTTGTTGGACATGGGCTACCTCTGCGCCTGATGCGGGTCGATGAGCGCACGCACGCATTGCCCCGCAAGGTCGAACAGGATGACGATGGCTATGAGCGCCAGCCCCGGGAAGACGGCCAGCCACCAAGCGCCCGTGGAAAGATAGCTCATCGACTGGCTGAGGATGACGCCGATGGCCGCCGACTCGGGTGAGAGGCCGAAGCCCAAAAACGTGATGGCCGCTTCGTGCAGGATGGCGTGGGGAAACAGCAGGATAAGCCCTACCAGGAACTGCGGGAAGATGGCAGGGAAGATGTGCTTTGCGGCAATCTGGGCGCTTGTGCGGCCCATTTGGCGGGCAGCCGCAACATAGCGGCTCTGCTTGACCTGCAACACCTCGGCGCGGATGACGCGGCAAAGCGAGGGCCAATGGGTGATGGCCACCCCCACGGTCACGCCGACGGCGCCTTTGCCCAAAGCGAAGGAGATAAGGATGAGCAGCACGATATGCGGGATGCTCAGCATGAGGTCGACAAGCCACGTGATAAGCGTGTCCAGCCATTTAGGCCCGAGCGCTGACGCTATGCCGAACGCAAGCGCGATGACCGAAGAGATGACGGCGGCCAGAAGCCCGATGCCGATGCTGGTGGACAGGCCGGAAACGGTGCGTAGCAGCATATCGTGGCCCAGCTGATCGGTCCCGAAGGGGTGCGCGAGGCTGGGGGCAAGGTTCTTGATGGCAAGGTCGGTCTGGTTTGCCAGCGGCGTCAGCATGGCGCCGGCGATGGCTACCGCAACAAGGACGGCAAAGCAAACAATGCAGCAGGCAAGCGTGCGCTTGCGGTTTCCGCCCTTCACCTTGAGGGGCGAATGATAGATGAAGGCATGGCTTTGAGTCTGGGTGCCCCTGTTGGTTGCGGTCGCTTCGCTCATGCGGCAACACCCCGCTTTCTCAGGCGTGGGTCGATGACGCGGTACAGGATGTCAGCCGCGGTGTTTCCACAGAAAACGATGAGGGCCGAAACCAGGGCTATTCCGACCAGCAGCGCGGCATCGCCGCCGGTGCCGGCCGTTACGGCGGCTTGTCCCAGGCCAGGATAGGAGAACACCTGCTCGACCAAGACTGACCCGCCGAAAATCTCCGAGATGGCGGCAAACTGCAGCGTAATGGCAGGCAGGATCAGGTTGCGCAAGCCATGCTGGGTAAGGGCCTGAAAGCGTGATGCGCCCCGCGCTTGGGCAAAGCGGATGTAGTCGCTCTCAAGCACGTCGATGGTCTTCTCGCGCGTGTGCAGCGCGATGTTGCCGACGCCTACGATGGACAGCGTCAGTGCGGGCAGCACCAAGTGGTAAAGCGTGTCAAGGATGGTCACCTCATCTGCCGTTTTGCCGATGGGAACCGAGAACCCGATGGGGAACCACCCAAGCCAAACGGCGAAGACGATAAGCATCACCAGCCCAAACCAGAAGGCGGGGGTGGAGGCAAGGATGAAGCAGATGCCCTTGATGACGGCGTCCGGTGCGCGGTCCTTGTTATAGCCTGCCACCACGCCGAGCGTAAGCCCGATGGCGCCGCTGAACAGCCAGGCCACCAGCATGAGCAAGAGCGTGTTTCCGGACCTTGTTGCCAACACTTCGGAAACGGGCAGGTTGAAGCGAAGTGACGTTCCCAAGTCGCCCTGCAGGGCGCTGCCAAGCCAGTTGACGTAGCGCTGCCAAACGGGGAGGTCAGATCCCCAGTACTGCGCAAGCGCCGCCTTTTGGTCCTCGGACAGGCTTGCATAGGCGGTCTGCCCGACGTTGGCCTGGACAGGATCGATGGGTGATATTCCTACCAGGAAGAAAACGACGATGCTGACCGCAAACATGAGCAGCACGAACTTGCAGAGGTATTTGCCTATCGTCTTCGCCACGGGTGCGCGTTACTTCCAGGTCCATTTATCGACATTGTTGAGCAGCGACCAGCCGTGGCCGTGCGGATGCGGCTTCTGCTCGGCAACCTGCAGATTTTCGCGCTTGAAGTACAGGTGATCGATGTTGGCCAGCCATACCCAGCTTGCGCCGCCCTGAGGCGCAACGCCTTGTTCGCCGTCCCATTGGGCCTGCTGCCACTCGTCGTACGAATCTGCGACGGAGGAAGCTGCAAGCGCCTTGTCAACATGTGAGTCGATCGTTTCGTTGGCGTAGTTGGCGTAATTGCTGCTCGAAGCGCCGTAGATAAGGTCATAGAGCTGCGTGGGGCTGTTTGCGCCCCATCCCCACAGAATCGGATCGCTGAACTGGTGGGCGTACAGGCCGTTTTCGTCGGTGGTCCACGATGAGCCCGTGATCGAGACGTTGATGCCGAATGCCTTCATCTGGTTCATGAACTCATTGGCCAGCGCTTGGCGTACGGAATCAGATGCGGGGTAGTAAAGCGTGAAGGCGGCCTCTGTGCCGTCCTTGGCGTAGTAGCCGCTGCTGTTCTTTGCCCAACCGGCATCAGTGAGCAGTTTATCGGCCTTGCTTGCATCATGGGACACCTTCATGTCGGCGGTTCCCCACGGAAGCGCATCGCAAACGCTGTAAGCGGCGACGCCATGGCCGTTCAAGGTGTTCTTGATGAGCGTTTCACGATTGAGCGCGTAATTGATGGCCTGGCGGACCTCAAGGTTGCAGGTGATGTCATTGCCGCAGGGGTATGTCTTGCCGCCGTCTTCCTTGGTTGAGCCGGAAGGCGTCGTGGGAAGCGAAATTCCGCGGCTATCGACGCTTTCGCAGGTAAAAAGCTCATAGTTGCTGGGGGTCTTGTCAGCCAGCGTTGCGGCGGTGTAGGCAATGTCCACGCTTCCGGACTGCGCGGCGGCCAAGGCGGCGTCTTCCTCGGTGAACAGCACCACGACGCGCTCCATAAGGGGCGCATCACCGTAGTAGTCGGGGTTGGCGGTGAAGATGGCCTGCTGCCCCTTGTCCCACTGCGCAAGCTTGTAGCGGCCTGATCCGATCGGGTTTGCGCCGTAGGTCTTGGAGTCGTATGCGTGTTCAGGGACGATTCCCACCACAGCAAGCGTGTAAAGCAGCGCATTGAAGGGCTTGTTCAGCCGAATTACCACCTGCGTGTCGGAGGTGGCGGTCGCCTGCTCCACGTAGGACAGGTCCAGCTCAGAGCCTTCAAAGTTCTTGATGCCGTTGATGGTGAAGGCCACGTCGTGTGCCGTCAGGGGCTGCCCGTCGGTGAACGTGACGTCGCCGCGAATGTCGAAGGTCCAGCTGAGTCCGTCATCGCTGCATGAGTAGGATGTTGCCAGGTCGTTCACGAAATCAAGGTTGGCGTCGGTGGTGATGAGCGTCGACTGGATGAGCGGTTCGTGGACGTGTTCGCCGCAACCCCAGGAGTAGAACGGGTCGAAGCCGGCTTCGGGCTCGCTGCTGGTGCTCATGGCGACGATGACCTGATTGGTGGCGGAACTTGAGCTTGAGGAAGCAGGGGAGCAACCAAAGGCGGTGCCTGAAGCCAGAAGGGCAAACCCGCAGGCCACGGATGATTTGACGAAGTGCCGACGTGTAAGCATGGCTTCTCCTTGTTACGAAAATGAAATCGGTAACACAGATTGTATGGCATAGATGTTGGTTCAGTGTTACAAATCGGCAAAAAGTGTGAATTTAGTGCTAGCTTTCGGTCGTAAAAAGGGTAGTAAGCGGTTTTGCTTTGGCCGCACAATTCGCTTTCGAAAATGGAGTATGGTCAAATGCCCTATAATCAATGCTTGAAGCAAGGAGGTTGTTGATGCCCGAACTAAGTCGTTTTTACGGAATCGTGATCAAACTCATATTCTTCGATGACGAGCAGCATCACAAGCCGCATGTTCACGTTCTTTACGGAGAGCATAAAGCATCGGTAGGCGTAGATGGTGAAATATTGGCAGGGGATCTGCCGAAGAAGCAATTGAGGCTCGTTCAAGCCTGGCTTATCCTCCACGAAGAAGAAGTTTACGACGCTTGGAACCGCGCTGTTGCGGGCAAAGAATTCGGACGAATCGACCCGCTTAAGTAAGGGGGATATGATGTATGAGCGAGACGGAATTGTTTACGCCGATGAGCCGCGTGGCGAAATAGAGGTCTCTTTCGTTAAACCGCTTGGTGACCTGATGATGCTCGTTACGTTCACTTCTGGGGAGACAAGGTTGTTCGACGCCTCTACGCTTGTCGATAAGCCAGTTTTTTCCTCTTTGACGATCGAGAGCGTGTTTTCTAATCCAGTGATCGAGAACGGCGTTTGCACGTGGAGTAACGGGGAAATCGATATATCACCCGCCTATCTTTATCATCACAGTTATGCTTACGCTCAGATTGCCTAGAAGGGAGCGGTATGAGCGACCCTTCTAAGCTCTAGCGGCGCAATTCTCAATTTCCTTACAAGACAAATGCCCTGAACGGATTGATGCTGCCTTTTAGGCGGTAGAAGCACAAAAGGCGTGTATACTCTTCAGGTTAGACACTTGCAAGTTTTCGCATAGAGAGCCGGCACCTAACCATGAGTCTTGAACGGGATTATGCCTCACTTAAAGTCAACAAGATGGACGATGCTTTGCAGCGCGCCTTCATCGATGACATCTACGCCGCCTACATCATAAATCTTGCTGAGGACACGGCATTGCCGCTGCGCCTGCCGCGCTACATCCAAGAGCGGTTGGGGATGAAGCTCAACGTGCCCGTATCGGCGAAGCTTGTCATCACCACCTATGCAAACACCAGCGTGGCCGAGGAGTCACGCCCAACCATGCTCAAGCTTTTGGACCCGCAATGGGTCACCGAGCAACTCACCAAGGATTCCTCACAGCTGTTTTCCGTGCTTCTGTTCACGGAGGACGGCAGCACGCACTACCGCACTATGCGCATCAGCCGAATCGGCGATGATCCCTCCGGCGCATATTTGCTCACGTATAGCTGGAACTCGGACATCGAGGCTGCCGCGAATGCGAAAATCGACGAAGTCCAGCGCGAGCGTGAAAAGATAGAGAACCTGTTCCTGCGCGACTACATTGGTGTATACCGCATTAATTGGGAAACTGACACGGGAGTACCTTCTCGCGTTCCCAAATACCTGACCGATGAGTTTGGGCTTGAAGTCGGTAAGCCTATTTGCTACACCAAGGTTATGGGCGCTTGGATCGAAGGCCACGTTTTCAGCGACGACAAGGAATTCCTCAAGTCTCTGACCGACCGTGACGCCATGAATGAGATGCTGGGCATGGACAACATCGTCACACGACGCGTCGAAGTTGAAAATGACGGGCAAACCAGCTGGCGTAACCTGCGCATTGGCCGTATTGACACCAATGACTACATCACGGAGATGGTGATGGGCTTCCAGGACGTGGACGGGCTGGTACTGAAGGAGCAGGAACAGAAGAAGGCGCTGGAGGTGGCTTACGCCGCCGCTGAGCGCGCCAACCGTGCCAAGACCACCTTCCTCAATAGCATGAGCCATGACATCCGCACGCCCATGAACGCCATCATCGGCTTTACGGGCTTGGCGGCCACTCATATTGATGATCCGTCGCGCCTGCGGGAGTACCTGTCCAAGATCCAGACCTCCTCCAGCCACTTGCTCAGCCTTATCAACGACGTGCTGGACATGAGCCGCATCGAAAGCGGCAAGGTGAACATCGAAGAGAAGAAGGTGCACCTGCCCGATGTCATGCACGACCTGCGCACCATCGTCCAGTCAGACATCAAGTCCAGAAACCTGGACTTCTACATCGACACCATGGACGTGCAAAACGAGGACGTCTACTGCGATAAGCTGCGTTTGAGCCAGATCCTGCTCAACATCGTTTCCAACGCCATGAAGTTCACCAAGCCCGGTGGCACCGTCAGCGTCAAGATCGAGCAAGTTGGCGGGGCGCCGTCCGGATACGCCAACTACGTGTTTAAAGTCCGCGATACCGGCATCGGCATGAGCCAGGAGTTCCTGGGCCGCATCTTCTCGCCCTTCGAGCGCGAGGAGACCGCCACCGTCAGCGGCATCCAAGGGTCGGGCTTAGGCATGGCCATCACCAAGAACATCGTGGACATGATGGGCGGCACCATCAGCGTCAAAAGCGAGCTGGGCGTAGGCTCGGAATTTGCGGTGAGCCTGCAGTTCCGCATGGCTGAGGAGCAAGCGGAGGCCGAGCTTATCCCAGAGCTGGAGGGAAGCGCCGCGTTGGTGGTTGATGACGACATTGACTGCTGTATCTCGGTATGCAAGATGCTTTCCAAGATCGGCATGCGCCCCGAGTGGACCTCCAGCGGCCGCGAGGCGGTTATTCGCGCGCAGTATGCCTTGGAGCGCGATGACGCCTTCGACGTCTACATTGTGGACTGGCTTATGCCTGACATGAACGGCGTCGAGACCGTGCGCCGCATTCGGCGGATCATCGGCGATGACAAGCCCATCATCATCCTTACCTCCTATGACTGGGAAGAGGTGGAGCAGGAAGCCCGGGAGGCGGGCGTCACCCACTTCATCTCCAAGCCCATCTTCATGTCGGAGCTTCGCGACATTTTGTGCAAGCCTCTGACCAGTGCGAAGTCCGACAAGGCGGAGGAAGATGCCGAGGTTGACTTCACCGGGCGCAGGCTTCTTCTGGTGGAAGACAACGAGCTCAACCAAGAGATTGCCGTTGAGATCCTGGAGCAGCGCGGCTTTGAGGTAGAGGCCGTAGCGGATGGCGTGGATGCCGTGGCGCGCATGGAACATGCGCAACCGGGGGAGTTCGACGCCGTGCTCATGGACATCCAGATGCCTCGCATGGACGGCTATGAGGCCACGCGCCAGATTCGCAAGCTGGAAGATGCCCAAGTGGCGGCTGTGCCCATCATCGCGATGACGGCCAACGCCTTCGAGGAGGACCGCAATTTGGCCCTGCAGGCCGGCATGAATGACCATATTGCCAAGCCTATTGACACCGACCAGCTGTTCAAGACTTTGCAGCGCTTCCTGTAGGAAGGCAAAATAAAGGGACAGGGGCGGTTGTCTTGCCTATCCCACAAAGCGTGATTATTGGCGGATGCTTGTCCTGGTAGGGGCTATGCCCACTTGCCTAACGATTACGACAAAAACTGGTGATTTGCGCGCTTATTGTCGTAATCGAAAGTTCACTTTAGTTAACATTACGACAAGATATGCCCGCGATGCCCTTTTCTTGTCGTAACGAGAAAAGTGGGTGATGGTCGAATTACGACAAACGCGTCACCTTTGGCGGTAGCTTGTCGTAAAAAATCGCAAGCTTTTCGAGTAGCGCGCACGGGTGGGCGACTGGATGCGGCCCAGGTGCAGCAAAACGGCGCTCCTGAGGCTCAACGTGTGGGCGGAGTCGGTTTTGCTTTACGACAAAGTCGGGGTTCAGGCCCGAAGCTTTGTCGTAAAAACTGCCAAGCATCAACTAGCCATTACGACAAAATGCGGCAGCCAGGGCCCTTTTTTGTCGTAAACCACTTCGCAACCTGGTTACTGTTTACGACAAGAAATGGCTTTCTACCCCTGTATTTGTCGTAAACCGCAAACAGCTACGCATTTGCTTTTGGCTCCTTCGAGGCGTGTATCCCTTGACTTAATTGGTATAAAGTAGACACCAAAAAAGCAGCAAGGCAACCGACCATTAGGAGGAGCCGTGGCTATTACTCGTAGGCAGTTTATTTCAGGCGCAACCGCGCTGTGCGTTTCGGGGACCTTTGGGGCAACGCTTGCCGGATGCGGCTCAAACGCCCAGTCCACAGTTGAGCGCATTTACGTCAACGGAAAAGTGTTCACGGCCGACGCTGATACCACCTGGGCGGAAGCCTTCGCTGTGTCTGATGGTAAGTTTGTCGCCGTGGGAACCACCGAAAAGATTAAGGCCCTGGCAGGCAGCAAGACGGAGACTGTCGACCTGAATGGCGCCACTGTCATCCCTGGACTCATTGAGGGCCATACTCATTTCGGTTTCATGGCCGCCATGCACTCGCTGGGCTACACGGAGATACCGGCCGGCATCACCACGCTTGAGGATCACCTGAAGCAGGTTGAGCAGTTTGTGGCGGATCACCCTGACTACGACCAGTATGTCTTGGGCAATTTCTCCCAGGAGTTGGACCTAAGCGCTCAGCAGTTGGACAAGATTTGCTCCGACAAGCCCGTAGCGTGCGTGGGCATGGGGCTGCACTGCGTGTACGTCAACTCCAAGTTCATGGAAGTTGGCAACATTACCAAGGACACCCCCGATGCCATCCCAGGGGAGACGTACTATATGCGCGACAGCGAGGGGAACCCCACCGGCAAGGTGGTGGAGCTGCCGCAGACCTGGAACGCCTTCCAGAAGGCCATCAAGGTGGACAACGCGAAGGTCAAGGAAGAATACCTGAAGTTGCAGGAGGTGTACCACTCCTTCGGATTCACGGGAGTCGCGGAAGGCGGTTTTGTGGGGCTCGATGAGGGTAACATGCTCGACATCATCACCGGCATTGAAAAGGACAGCGACCTGAAGATGGTCGTTTGCCCGGCCTCCATCTGGTATGGCCACACCGTCACCGATCTGGCTGAGGTGTGTGAGCGCGCTACCGGCAACAAGAAGAAGTACACCACCGACCTGGTGCGCCCAGGCACGATCAAGATGTGGGCCGACGGTACTCTGGGCGCGCATTCCGCCCTGATGCGCCAGCCTTATGCGGACAAGGACACGTGCGGCGCTACCCTGAGCACCGTGGAGGACCTGATCGATTGCGCCGAGATGTGCAAGGACAACGACCTGAACATCCACTATCACGCCATCGGCGACGCGGCTATCGAGAACGTCCTTACCGCATTCGAGACCGTAGGCGAGACTTCCGGCACGAAGAGCATCGCGCATTTCCAGATTGACATGCCTGACCTTATCGAACGTGCCTCAAAAATTGGCGGCCTGATTGTGAACATGACGCCCACCTGGGCGAATGCAACGGTAACGGAGGAAGTGGAACCCCTTGGGGACAGGCGCGATACCAACGTTTTGTTCAAGGAGGCCATGGACGCCGGCATTACGGTGAATTTTGGGGCCGATTCCAGCGGCAGCGAGGAAATATGGAACCCATCCATGATCATGGCGGCGGCCATGATCCGCAACCCCGATCAGGAGGGCTTTTTCCTTAAGGGCAAGCCGTGCTCGTTCGAGGAAGCGGTGTGCGCCTATTCCATCAATGTGGCCAAGGAACGCCGGATCGAAAGCGAGTTCGGCAGCATCGAGGAAGGCAAGTTTGCAGACTTTGTCATCTGGGACAAGGATGCCATGGACAAAGCGATCAGCAATGGCGAAGAAAGTTATGTCCAGGCAGTGAAAGACGGCAACACGCACTTTGCCAAGGAGGTCTACTTCAAGGGCGAGAACGTGTATACGCGCAGCTAGGCTGAGCTTATATGCTCCACCTCAGGTAAGCGTAGTGCTTGCTGCTGATACAAAATGTAGTCGAGCCATGGAGGGCAGTCTCATCGATCGGAAATATCGCCTTATCAAATGCGATCACTGCGGAGCGCCTATACACTATGATGCTGTGCGGGATGGCTTTTCGTGCCCAAACTGCAGCAGCTTCTATCCCTTTGCGGGCAGCGATGCCTCAGAACCAGGGAAATTTTCCCTTACCCATGTGCCTTTAGACCTTACAAACGGGGTATATGTTCCCCACAACCTGGACGCAGAGCTGGACATGGCGTTCGGACAATGGGAGCTCAGCCGCGATTGGACCTACACTATCGACCAGAAATACCTTTCCCATCGCAAGGTGCAGGATTTCCACACACGCCAGATGATTTCCCACGCCTGCCCCATGTGCGGTGGCAACGTTCAGGCCTTCGAGAGCCAAAACGTGTGGGAATGCGCCTATTGCGGCAACCAGTTCGTTCGCGCTGAGGTCCTGTCTGGCAGCGACTACGAGACCTTCGACGTCGTGGACATCGGCGACGAAATGATGCCGCATTTTGCTATCCCGTTTAAGATTACGCGGGAACAGGCGAAGCGCATTATTCTGGATTTTGCCGCCGAGCGACCCCGGGCGTTTGAGGGACAAAAACTGGAAGAGCGATTGGACAACCTTTGGTCGGTCTATGCTCCGCACCAGTTAACCGATACGACCCTGGTGGCTCACGTTTCCACCGAAGAAGGCAGCATGACGTTTGTGCAGGACCGGGTGAACTGGCTTTCCCCCACCGCCGATGACCATCACTATTATCTGGTGAGTGACGTGGGCCCTTGGGATGTTTCCGAAATTCAGCCGTTTTGCGCAACCTTGGCCGAAGGCGACTTGGTATTTGACCATTCCCATGGGACCGAGTGCGGCCTTGCGCGGTTTATCCAGGCCAACGTGCTGCGCCCCGAACTGCTAGAAGCGTCCAAGGGCATTTTGCCTGGTCAGCAGCGCCGTGTCGACTGGATTCGTCGAGAGGTGCGTGCATGCAAGACCGTTATGCTGCCGGTTTACTTTCTTGACAGAGGCAAGGATTGTCCGAAGGCATACTTCATGGTCAACGGCCAAACCGGAGCCGTTGCCGTGCTGGGGCGCGGCGAAATGCAGGGGCACAAAACGCTGTTTGCACCTGGCGGGCTTGCTGCCGACGATATGCGTGAGACATCCCTGAGTACCCCGCTGATGCCGGTGCGCCAGCAGGAGAACGGAACCTACCGCGTCATATCGCCAGAGGAAGCCATCGTTCGCACCACAGCGTCAGAGCGTCGAGCGATCAAAAAGGAGACCTCGAAGAAAAAGAAGGGCTTTTTCGCCAAGCTTTTCTCGTAGCTGCTGGGGCTGTTGATCCTGTGTTGAGGCTGCTTACGAGCCGGAGCACCGCAGACAGCCAAGGGTAGACCGATTGACCACGGGCTAAACATTCGTTTAATTGCTTAGGGTAAAATTCATTACTTGGATGCTATCTGGCCTTTTAGAAGCTAGCGTGCAACCATGCGTTTGTCAGATTAGCGCAACTGGAGAGATGCCAGGCCGCGGCGCAAGGGGTGCTTACTGTGAACAGCGGCAACAACGCTTATTCGGATTTCAGCCGGTACTTTGCCGATGAGCTTACCCTGAACGAGCAGTCGCTTCCGATTGTCGCGCAGATCGCAGATCATTTGCCTGGCGGCTTCTTCATCTACAAGGCTCACGGCGACGAGGAGATCATCTACCTCAACAAGCATATGCTGCGCATCTGCGGCTGCGAAAGCAGGGAGCAGTTCGACGAGATGACGGGCGGTACCTTCCGTGGGTTCGTCCATCCGGACGACTACGAGAAAAGCGAGAGGGCCATCAAGGACTGCATCGACTCCAGCGACATCAACCTTGACTACGTTGAGTATCGCATCAAGCGCTGGGATGGCAGCGTGCGTTGGATCATGGACTATGGCCACCTGGCGCATACCGAAGATTACGGCAATGTCTTCTGCGTGTTTGTGGACGACTCGACCGACAAGAACCTTCGCGCTGAGCAGGACCGCAGGGCTGCCCAGGTCATCAAAGGCCTAAGCGAGGAGTTCAACTCAATCTACCTGGTGGACTTTGACCTGAAGAAGATGTTGCCGTACTCCCTCAACAACGAGGTATCGCGTAGTATGGGCTACGCCTTCTCGAGCGGGCTGGATTACGAGACGACGATCCGCGATTTCACCGATCGGTACGTGATTCCCGATGATCGCGATATGTTTCTGCACGAATGCGACGAGGCGCGCATACGCCAGCGCATCTCCGGGGAAAAGATCTACGGCGTTACCTTCCGGCGCTGCGACGAGGAGGGAACCGTCGAATACGTGGAGATGAAGATCTCCCGGGTCGATGACGTGCAGCACGACCGCGTCGTCATGGCCTACAAGGACGTTTCCCAGCGCGTAAAGGCGGCGCAGGAGGAGAAGCGCCTGGCGGAGGCCGCCGCACGGGCGGATGCCGCCAACCAGGCGAAGACAACCTTCCTGTTCAACATGTCTCACGACATCCGCACGCCGATGAATGCGATCATCGGTTTCTCCAACCTGGCTTTAAGGCATATCGACAATCACGATCGAGTGGAGGAATACCTCCACAACATCGACGTTTCAGGCAACCACCTGCTGGGCCTGATCAATAACGTCCTTGAGGTATCGCGCATCGAGAGCGGCAAGCTGGAACTGGACGAAAACCCAGGTGACTTAGCCCGCTTCATAGAGGAATGGGAAAGAATCTATGCTGATGAGGCGGAAGGCAAGGGTATTGCGCTGACGGTTAACTCTGATGTGACTCATACCCATGTCATCTGGGACAGCACCCGAGTCGAGGAGATCTTCCTCAACATCTTCAACAACGCCATCAAGTACACGCCCGCTGGCGGAAGCGTCTCGGTCAACGTGAGGGAGCTTCCCTGCGATAGGGAAGGTTATGCGCGCTTCAAGACCGTGGTGGAGGATACCGGCATCGGCATTTCCGAGGAGTTTTTGCCCCACATCTTTGAGAGCTTCAGCAGGGAGCGCACCTCAACCGAAAGCCGTGTCCAGGGGACTGGCCTTGGCATGGGCATCGTCAAGCGGCTGATCGACATGATGGGCGGAAGCGTCCACATCGAGAGCAAGCAGGGCGAGGGCACGTGCGTGACTGTCGTTCTTGACCATCGAATTGCCAGAGACGGCGACATGACCGCAGCCGCTTCAGGAGAGAATGACCTTGATTTTGAAAGCTTCACGGGGAAGCGGATATTGTTGGTGGAGGACAACGACCTGAACGCCGAGATAGCCGCCGAGCTGATCATGGAGACTGGCGCCCTGGTGGAGCGTGCAGAAGACGGCATCGTCGCTGTCGACAAGTTGGCGAAGGCACCCGCCGGCAGCTACGACCTGGTGCTTATGGACATCCAGATGCCTAACTTGGACGGATACCAGGCGACAAGGCGCATCCGCGCGCTTGATGACCCCGCGAAGGCGCGCATTCCCATTGTGGCCATGACCGCAAACGCCTTTGAGGAAGACAAAAAGGACGCAATCGCCGCCGGCATGGACGGACACTTGGCCAAGCCCATCAACGTGGATGAGCTGATGCGTACCCTTGGCACGCACTTGGCGTAAACCGTGAATTTGGTTTGCTGGAAACCGTTGTCAGAGTAGATGGCGCACCACCCGCGTCAGCGGGTAGCATCGGGCCTTTTTGCCACAGTGACCGCTTTCATCGGCAAATATGCTAAGTTCTTTAGTCGAAGGTACCACTAGGTGGAACAGAGGACGCTCCTTACGTTCCAGATAAAGCAAGGGGCGTTTTTTGCTTTCAGGCAACTTTAACGTTGCTGCAACATTTCAACGTATTGGCTGAAACATCCTTGTTTAGTTCAGAGCCTTTAACTTTTTGTTACAAGCGTTATGACTTTGGCGATTCGGGAGGCTGCGGCATTAAAGTTAAGAATGAACGTGCCCGAACTCCTCAACCGAAAGGAAAATAATATGGCAGAATTTGATCGTAGCGCGATTGCGGAAGAATATCAGATGTTCATCGGCGGCAAGTGGGTGGACGCTTCCGACGGAAAGACGTTCGACACCTTTCAGACCTCTACAGGGCAGAAGTTGGCATCGATTCCTGAGGCAACCGAAGCCGACGTTGACGCCGCGGTGAAGGCGGCTTGGGCGGCATTCCCCGAATGGAAGAAGACGCCTGCGGCGGTTCGTGCAGGAATTCTCACGAAGATTGCCGATGCTCTGGAGGCGAATTTGGACAAGCTTGCCATGTGCGAGTGCCTTGACGACAACAAGCCCCTGCGCGAGGCCATGTTCGTCGACCTTCCCACGGCCATAGCCCAATACCGCTATTTCGCAAGCGTCATCGGCGCTGAGGAAGGATCCTTTATCAAGTTCGATGAGGACACCGTGGCGCTTACGGTAGCTGAACCATTGGGCGTCGTTGCCCAAATCGTTCCGTGGAACTTCCCGCTGATGATCGGATCGTGGAAGATTGCCCCTGCTTTGGCTGCCGGCAACTGCATAGTCTTTAAGCCCTCGTCAATCGACTCCGTGTCGACCCTTGAGTTTGCCAAATTGATGGAGGATATCCTTCCTGCCGGAGTGTTCAATGTAGTGACGGGCGCAGGCAGCAGGTGCGGTCAATACCTTGCGGATCACCCCGATATCAAAAAATTGTCCTTCACGGGCTCCACTGCTGTCGGCTACGGCATAGCCAAGGCTGCGGCGGAGAAGCTTATCCCGGCAACGTTGGAGCTGGGCGGCAAGAGCCCTAACGTATTCTTCGAAGACTGCGATATGGACAAGGCTATCGATGGATCCCAACTGGGTATCCTGATGAATGCCGGCCAGGTGTGCGCTGCCAACAGCCGCATTTTCATCCAGGATACCATCTACGACCAGATGGTACCGAAGCTTGTCGCAGCTTTCGAGAAGATCAATATAGGCATGCCTTGGGAGATGACAACCCAAATGGTCGGCCCCATCAACGAGGAACAGTGCACCAAGGTGCTCAACTACATCCAAGTTGGTGTCAGCGAAGGTGCGAAAGTGCTGTGCGGTGGCAAACGCCTGACCGAAGGGGATTTTGCCGACGGTTGCTTTATCGCTCCCACGCTGCTTGAGGGCACAAACGACATGCGAATTGCCCAAGAAGAGATCTTCGGGCCCGTGGCCGTAGTCATAAAATTCCACGATGAGGATGAGGTCGTGGCAATGTGCAACGATAACAAATACGGCCTGGCGGGCGCCGTTTGGACTAAGGACATCAATCGCGCGCTGCGCGTGAGCCAGGGCATTGAATCCGGCCTCATCTGGGTAAACTGTGCTGGCGCAGTGCCGGCGGGCCTGCCCTTCGGTGGTTACAAGAGCTCGGGCTACGGCCGCGAGATCCACAAGCAGGCTTTGGAGCACTACCGCCAGACAAAGTCCATCCAGATTTCGTTGTCTGATGCTCCGTCCGGCTTGTTTCCGCAGGATTAGCACTGCAAGATAGCTTGAATGCGCCCCTGGTTGCATAACTGCGACCAGGGGCGAACTTTAGTCGTTTTGCTCAATGGAGCAAGCATTGGACAATCCGCTTGAATCAGCGCTGTTGATTTTATTCAAAGAGGCGGTATAAGTTAGTTAGCCGTAACTAACTATTTAGAGGACACGCCATGCAATTCACGGAGCTTGGGACGAAAAACGAGAAGACGATGGTAATGCTGCCGGGGACTGAGCCAGTTCTTAGCACTATAACCGAATGCATGGAGATGTCATTTGAGTTATGGGAGCCGGAGATGTCCGAGAAGCATTTTGAATTAGGCGCGGCTTGAAACGCGTCGACTCCGACTTTAAACAGCCCTCAGGTCAATGGGGCAATTATGGGACATCCGTCATTCTATGGTCATGTTATGCTTCACGCAGGCTTGATGCGAGTAAGCGAGGAGGCACACCTATGGGCGTACCCGATTTCAACAATGACGGCGGTGTCAGTTTTGGCGAAGGCATGGCCACGTTGGAGATTTTGGACTATTTTGACGACGAAGACTCTCCCGAAAACGAAACCATATCTCGCCGTCCCTCGCGCAAAAGGGATAATCCGGATTCTTATGCCCTGTTCTGCGTAGTGGGTCTCTCTATTTTCTTGGTATGTCTTTTCCTTTGGGCCTTGCTCAGTGGTCCCTATTTCTAGCCGAGGACAAGTGCTGGGGCAGGGAGCGGAGCTCTTTGCCGAGCGGCTGCCCGAGCCGCCTGATCCCATGAGGCCGAGTCGCCTGCTGACCAATAAACCGGAAAGAGAGTACAACCCCGCGTTGGAGTTGCTGATGAGCGAGAGCTTGTCAGAGATGCCCAGAGGTTCTGCGGTACCTGCTTGCCGAGGCAAAGAAGATTGGCGGCGCATCGGCTGAATGAGGCACAGCACCTCAGTGCGATGCATTACGAAAAAAACGACCTTCCTGCCTTGCGCAACAAGAAGGATAAGTTAACAAAAGCGTTTGCGGGCAAGCTGTTTTTTGAACGACTGCATGAAGTTCCTGCGGCTGCCGAAGAAGCGCTCCTGCGTTTTCGTTTGCGCGCCCTCGTCGTAGGCCATTGCGGCGCGCTCTATCGTGCATATGTAATCGGCGATCTGGAGAAGCCTTCGCGCGCCATGGTCCGCGCTCCTATAGTTGGCGACGTTCTTGGCGAGCACGAAATCCAACGCATCGTGGAGTGCGGAACTTACAGCCCCTTGGCCGTTGTCGTAGTAGACGGAAATCTCGCTGTATGACTGAAAGAATTCGAGGTGCTCGTAAACCAGCGACGCCAGGTCGCGCCTGATCCTCGATTCGAGCTCGCTTTTGCCGTGCGTGTCGGAGGAATCGTATTTCAAGACGAAGAAGGAAAAGGGCGCCTCTCGCACGAATCGGGCAAACTGTGACAGCAGGCGCTTTCGGTCGCCTGGCGACATCTGGCTATAGTCTTCATTTCCATGCAGAAGATCTTTCCCATGGAATGGAACGTCTGGGATTTCCGCTACAGCAAGTCTCCGCTCATAGTCCATCACGGATGGGGCCACTTCCGAAGAATGGTCATGCAGAACGACCGCTACGACGTAGACGCCCTCGGAGAGATCCTGGCTCTCGGACTCGTCGATATGCGGATTCAGCCGAAAGCCCAATCGCGCTCCTTAAAAAAAGTGGCGAGGTACGTACCTCGCCTTTCTGACACCTACAAGATCAGAGATCTTTTCGGTTGAATGATTATCGCACAAACGTGGTTCTAATTTCAAGCTGGTCGGCTCGCCTTCGGCGTGCTCGGCCTTGGACAGCCCACTGGGCTGTCCAACTGACTC
>R14__coassemble_153_pt1 | contig 58565 bp, 47 predicted proteins | sample R14__metabat2_low_PE_018 | metagenome-assembled genome bin R14
GGCCTACTTCAGGAACATGGCATCCCCGAAGCTGAAGAAGCGGTAGCGCTCATCAATGGCATGCTGGTAGGCATCCATGATGATGTCACGGCTGCTGAAGGCGCTGACCAGCATCATCAAGGTGCTTTTGGGTACATGGAAATTGGTGATCATTTGGTCCACCACGTGGAATTCGTACCCGGGCAAGATGTAGAGGCTGGTAGGCTTACGGGTGCAGACCTGAAGCTGACCCGATTCCGCGTCCCAGGCGCTTTCCAGGCTTCGGACGCTGGTGGTGCCCACGGCTATGACGCGCCCGCCAGCTGCCTTCGTGCGGTTGATGGCGTCAATGGTTTGCCGCGGCACGCTGAAAAGCTCGGTATGGATCTGGTGTTTCTCGGGGTCATCCTCATCCACCAGGCGAAACGTGTCCAGGCCTACCTCCAACTCAACGGTTTCCCAGGCCACGCCCTTTTCCTTCAAACGCTCGATCAGCTCAGGCGTGAAGTGCAGGCCGGCCGTGGGAGCGGCGGCGCTGGACTCGTTGCGCGAATACACCGTTTGGTACATTTCCTTGTCGCCTTGGTAGTCCTTGATGTAGGGTGGGAGTGGCGTGTTGCCCACCAGGTGCAGCGCCTCATCCAGCGAAGGCAATGGTGTGGTCAGCCGGACGATGCGCTCGCCCTTGGCTTCGCCCTCCACGTCGGCCCAGTCCACGATGGTGGCCTGCATGGCAATGCTGCCTTCGGGCCCCATGAAGTCCACCACGGCGCCCGGCTTCAGGCGCTTGCCAGGGCGCACCAGCGCCTCCCAGTAGGCCTCCTTGTTGGTGGGGACGCCGCCCACGGTGGCTTGGCGCAGCAAGAACACCTCGGAGGCGCCGCCCGTGCCATGCTTGAAGCCCAAAAGGCGGGCCGGGCGCACGCGGGTCTCGTTGGCGACCAGCAAATCCCCTGGTTGCAGGAGGTCGTAGATGTCCTTGAAGATGTGGTCTTCGATGGCGCCTGTCGCTCGGTCCACCACCAGCATGCGGCACTCGTCGCGAACGGGGGCGGGGCTTTGGGCTATCAGCTCGTCGGGCAGGACGTAGTCAAAATCGGCGGTTCTCATGATTGGTTTCTCAGTTCCTTCAAAATTTCTCTCTTGCGGCGCTGCTTTTCCGCATAAGCGGCCTTTTCGGCTCGCTTGGCGGCGGCTTGCGCCTCTTTTGCCGCAAGTTCGTCGGCGTGCTCGGCCCGCCACGCGGCCTTCTGCTCCTTGATAGCGCGTCGGCGCTCGGCGCGTTCCTGCTCGGCCTCCACCGCGCTGAATCGGCAGCCGCAGTAGTTTTGCCGATACATGCCCAGCGCTTTGCTGCGCCGCTCGGCTTCGTCGAAGTAAGGCCGGAAGTCGTCGAAGACCGGCGCAAGCCCGTACTGGGCGCAGGCGCGTTCCAGCTCTTCGCGGATGATATCGGTATATTGGTAAATGCTTACGGTAAGCGTAGTGCCTAGGGCCTCAAAGCCGTTTTCCGCGGCGAAGCGCGCAGATTCCTCAAGCCGCAGGCGATAGCAGGCCCGGCAGCGCGCCTTGCGGTCGGTGGTGCCGATGCGCCCGGCCGTGTCTTCCCAGGCTTGCGGGTCATAAGCGCCCTCGTGCACGGGAAGGCCTTCGCCAGCCGCCCAGTGTTGCAGCGTCTCCAAGCGGTGCTGATATTCCTGCTTGGGGGCAATGTTGCTGTTGGCATAGAAGATGACAGGCTGATAGCCCCGCTCTTGCAGCAAGCGCGTGGGCTCAAGGCTGCATGGACCGCAGCAGGCATGCAAAAGAAGCGCCGGCTGGGTTGTTTGAGGGGGTATGTTTTCTCCATTGGAAGTCATGTGGCTTATACTAACATGACCGAAAACGCAGCACGAACCAACGGAGGCAGCATGTCCGAAAGAAAATACCGCGCCATATGTTTTGACCTTGACGGTACGCTTTTGCCGCAGGAGTTGGAAGACTTCTTGGGCCGCTATTTCAAGGCGCTGGCAGTGAGCATGGTCAAGCAGGGCGCGCCCCTTGACGAATTCAAGGCATCGCTTAATGCGGGCACGAAGGCCATGATCGGCCATGACGGCGGGGCCACCAACTGCCAGGTGTACTGGCAGACGTTCATGTCCACCATGGAGAGCCTTACGGGGCAAACCCTCAAGCCCCAAGATGAGTGGGTGGAGTTGTTCACGCATTTCTACGAAAACGAGTTTGGCTTGGTAGGGGCCGACGTTGTGCCTGATGAAAACATGGTCGGGGCTGTTCGGGCCCTGGCGGAAAAGGGCTACCCGCTGATGCTTACCACCATGCCCTTGTTTCCGCCCCAGGCGGTTGAGTGGCGCCTGAAGTGGGCCGGTCTGGACGCTGGGCAGTTCGAGCGCCTGACCACCTATGAGAACTCCACGTCTTCCAAGCCCAAGCTTACCTACTATGCGGAAAACCTGGCCGCTATGGGTCTTTGCGGGCAAGACGTGCTGATGGTTGGCAACAACACGGTGGAGGATCTTGCCTTCATGAAGCTAGGGGCCGACGCCTATGTGGTGACTGACCACTTGCTGGACCCCGTCGGTTTCGACTTGTCCCAGGTGAAGCACGGCTCTGCCGCGGACTTCCTGGAATGGGTTAACCAGCTGCCCATGTGCGAGAACCCGGTTTCGGGCGTGCAGACCGGCGTGGTGGATGCCGCTGCCACGGTTGCGGCGTTGGAAGCCAATCTGAGCGTATCGGCTGAGGAACTGGCCCGCATGGAGGGCGAGGAGCGTCGTGCGCGCTCGGCTGCCGATGACATCGGCGACGCCATTTCGGGGGCGGGCTCGTCTTCGGCTGAAAAGCCGCAGGCAGGTGGCGAATACGTGCATGTGGGCATGGACCAGCTGGACGGCTTTACCCAGGAGGGGGAGCGCTAGATGGCCCTGTTCGAATACACCTTGCAAAGTCAAAGCGGGCATGCCCGAGCCGGTCTGTATGAGACGGCCCATGGCGTGGTGCATACGCCCTGCTTCATGCCGGTGGGCACGTCGGCCACGGTCAAGGGCATTACCACCGACCAGCTGCGCCAGCTGAACGCCCAGGTGGTGCTTGCCAACACGTATCATTTGGCCATGCGCCCTGGGGCTGACCTGGTGGCCGAGGCGGGCGGCCTGCACAAGTTCATGAACTGGGACGGGCCCATCCTTACTGACAGCGGCGGCTTTCAGGTGTTTAGCCTGGCCGACACGCTGAAGCTCCACGACGACGGCCTGGCCTTCAGCAGCATCTATGACGGTGCCAAGCTGTTCTGGACGCCCGAGGACAACATGGACATCCAGCAGAAGCTGGGTGCCGACATCGTCATGCAGCTGGACCAATGCACGCCTTATCCGGCCGAGCGCAGCTTCGTGGCCAAGGCGGTGGACCTTTCCGCCAACTGGGGCAAGCGCTGTTTGGCGGCGCACACGCGCCAAGATCAGACGCTTTTCGGCATCGTGCAGGGCGGCATGGAGCTTGACCTGCGCCTTCATTCCATCGATTGCCTGATGCAGATCAACCGCGAAAGCGTGGCCGAGGGCAAGCAGGCCTTCGGCGGCTTTGGGATCGGCGGCTATTCCGTGGGCGAGGAGCACGAGGTAATGTTTCAGACATTGGGCCAGGTGGCAGCTGCTTTGCCTGAGGACAAGCCGCGCTACTTGATGGGCGTGGGCAACCCCACCACGTTGGTGAAGGCGGTAGGCGTGGGCGTGGACATGTTCGACTGCGTGCTGCCTACGCGCACGGCCCGCATGGGCACGGCCTTCAGCAGCTCCGGCCGCATGAACATGAGAAACGCCAAGTACACGCATGACTTCGGCCCGCTGGACCCGCATTGCACCTGTTCTACCTGCCAAAACTACAGCCGCGCCTATTTGCGCCACTTGGTGAAGCAAAAGGAGATGCTCGGCGGCATTCTGCTTTCCATCCACAACTTGCACTTCCTGATTGACCTGATGTTCCGTGCGCGCCAAGCGGTGCTCGACGGCTGCTATCAGGAGTTTTTGGATGGGTGGATGGCGTCGCCTGCGGCCAAGGACTACTAGGTTTTGGCGTTGCACGGCTGAAACCCGGCGTTTTGCCTGCAGGATGGCGATGCAAGGTGATAAAAAGACTATTTATTATGCCCGAATAAGAATAAAATAATCAATAAAGTGCACTCATCGATGCCCTTTTATGGCACAATGGGAAAGTTCGTAAAAAGCGTTACAAGGGAGTACATTACCCATGTCTGTAGCTGACAAGCAAAAGGGAGTGGCCGCTAAGGCCAAAAAGGCCACCAAGCCCGCTAAGGCCAAAGAGGATCAAGCTAATAAGCCAGAGAGCAACAAGAAGCCCGAAGGCAAGAAGCTTACCAGCAATAGCCGCCGCAACGTGTGGCTTATTCTTCTGACTACCGTCTTGGTGGTTGCCTCGGTAATCATGTTCATGCCGCCGCAGGAAAAGATCAACCAAGGCCTGGACATCCAGGGTGGTTTGTCGGTGGTCTTGACGGCTAAGAATACCGATGGCTCCGCCATTTCCGAGGACGACATGGAGAAGTCCCGCTCCATCATCGAGAACCGCGTCAACGCCTTGGGCGCTTCCGAGGCTACGGTGCAGGTGCAGGGCGACGATCAGATTCTGGTCCAGATCCCGGGCCTGTCTGATACCGAAGAGGCCCTGAACACCATTGGCAAGACTGGCAAGCTGGAGTTTGCCCGCCTTGACTCGTTTACCGATGAAGACGTGGTAGAGGCTATCGAAAACGGCCAATATGCCAGCGAAGGCACCGTCACCGACGCCTTCGGCAATACCTTCAGCAGCGGCAAGACGCAGCATTTGACCGTTGAGTCCGGCACCTACACGCCGCTCATCACCGGCGACAACATCACCAATGTGACGGTCGGCCAAGCCTCCGAGGCATCTGCCTACTACGCCGTCAACCTAACGCTTGACTCCGAGGGCACCTCCGCCTTTGCCGAGGCAACGCAGGACTTGGTTTCCACCAACGGGCAGATCGTCATCATCTTGGACGGCGAGGTGCAATCTGCCCCGGCTGTCCAGTCCGCCATCACCACCGGCCAGGTCTCCATCACGGGCAACTACACCTCCGATGAGGCCAAGAACCTGGAGACTATCCTGGAGAGCGGCTCGCTGCCTGTCAGCTTCGAATACGCTCAGTCCCAGGTAGTTGGCCCGACGCTGGGCCAGGAAGCCCTGTATGCTGGTATCATCGCCGCCATTTTGGGCTTGATCGTGGTCATGCTCTACCTGCTGTTCTTCTATAAGGGCCTGGGCCTCATCAATGCGGGTGCCATGTTGGTCTTCGCTTGCCTGTATCTGGGCATTCTGGCCACGCTTTCCGCCTTTGGCCTGTTCAGCCTTTCGTTGGCTGGCATTGCCGGCATCGTGTTGACCATCGGCATGGCGGCCGACTCGTCGGTCTTGACGGTGGAACGCTTCCGCGAGGAAATCCGCATGGGCCGCTCCATCAAGGCCGCTTCCCTTACGGGCGTCAAGCACGCCATCCAGACCTCCATCGACGCCGACCTGGTTTCCTTGGTGGCCGCCCTTTCCCTGTTCTTCCTAGCATCGGCCTCCGTCAAGGGCTTCGGCTTGACGCTTGCCTTGGGCATCATTTGCGACATCGTGATGATGCTGGTGTTCAAGGCGCCGCTCATCCGCTTGCTGGCTCCGCGCGTCATCGCCAACAACCCTGGCTTCTGGGGCATCAAGGATTGCCAGGCTGCAGCCGTCAAGTATGAGGAGTTCATCTCTGGCAACGCCGAGGGTGCTGCTCCTGAGCTTGCTGAAGAGGTTGCTGAGGGCGCGGAAGAGTCCGAGGAAGCTCCTGTGGTTACCACGCCGACCAAGCTCAAGGGCCGCTTCATCAAGAAGGACATCAACTTCTTGGGCTATCGTCGCATCTTCCTGACGGTGGCTGCATGTGCCATGGTGGCTTGCTTCGCCATCGTGGGCATCAAGGGCCTAAGCTTCGGCATCGAGTTCGTGGGCGGCTCGTCGGTCACCTTCACGGGCACCCAAGGTGTCACCACCGAAGAGGTGCGCAGCGCCTTTGACGACGCTGGCATGTCCGACGCGGTGATCCAGACCACCGAAAGCAACGGCACGCAGGGCTTCATCGTGCGCATTGCCACCACCGACGCGGAGCAGGCGGCTTCTGTGGCCAACCAGGTGGCTGAGAAGATCGGCATCAGCTCCAACGACGTCCAGATCAGCACCATTGGCCCGGACTGGGGCTCCAGCGTCATCCGCGCCAGCGTGATCGCCTTCTTGGTGTCCATCGTGCTCATCATCATCTACATTGCCATCCGCTTCGAGTACAAGATGGGCATCATGGCCATCGTTGCCTTGTTGCATGACATCATATTGGTGGTTGGCATTTACGCCCTGGTCGGACGCGAGTTTACGCCCAACACCATCGCCGCGTTGCTGACCATCTTGGGCTATTCGCTCTATGACACGGTGGTCGTGTTCCACCGCATTGCCGACAACATGAACGGCGACGACATCAAGTGCACCTTCATGTCCATGGCGAACCACTCCATCAACCAGGTGTTCATGCGCACTATCAACACCACGCTTACCTCCTTGATGCCGGTCTTGTTCATGCTGTTCTTCGGCGGCGAGACCCTGAAGGACTTCGCCTTCGCCATGGCCATCGGCTTGGTTGCCGGCTCCTATTCGTCCTTTGCCGTGGCCGTGCCGCTGTTCTCCATCTGGAAGACGCACGAGGAGCGCTTCGCCCGCCTGGTCAAGCGCTTCGGCAAGGATGTCGTGTTGTTTGAGTTTGCCGTTTCCAGCCCGACGGTGCTGCCGGCCGAGATTCGCGAGGCTCGCAAGGCTCGCAAGGCCGAGAAAAACGCGTCGGCCCAGGCGGCTGCCAAGGCCACGGCTGAAAGCCAGAAGCTGACCATCAGCCAACGCAAGCGCCAGGCTAAGAACAAAGACTAGCTGCGCGAAAAATCATTTGATTGCAAGGGTGGCCCGGCTTATTAGCTGGGCCACTTTGCTTGTGTGGCTTTTTAAAAAGAAGGCGGGCAATTTTGCCATGTGCAGCGTTTTGGGGGTAGTGGACGTGATACAATAAATCGGCTTGCGTGAGGAAGCGCGCAAGCGTAAGAACTGTAGGCCCCCGAGACGTGTTTGATGCCGGCTTTTCGAAGCCGACCGTACATGTGAATGTAAGTTATCAATCATGGCGAAGGGTCCCCGAATTTTTTGAAAGGGGTCCGTTTTGACCGAAATCAAGAACACTTCCGTCATCGACTTCTCTGGTATTGACGACGACCAGATGAACGCAATGATCGATGGCACCCTGACCGACTTTGACGAGGGCGACCTGGTCGACGGCACTGTTGTCAAGATCGAGCATGACGAGGTCCTGGTTGACATTGGCTTCAAGTCCGAGGGCGTCATTCCCTCCCGTGAGCTGTCCATCCGCAAGGACGCAGATCCTTCTGACATCGTCTCCATGGGCGACAAGATTGAGGCTCTGGTCCTGCAGAAGGAGGACAAGGACGGCCGTCTGATCCTGTCCAAGAAGCGTGCTGAGTACGAGCGTGCTTGGATTAGCGTTGAGGACAAGTTCAAGGCTGGCGAGTCTGTCACCGGTGAGGTTATCGAAGTTGTCAAGGGCGGCCTGATTCTGGACATCGGCCTGCGCGGCTTCCTGCCTGCATCTTTGGTCGACCTTCGCCGCGTCAAGGATCTGGACATGTACATGGGCACTCAGGTCGAGGCTCGTGTCATCGAGATGGATCGCAACCGCAACAACGTCGTGCTTTCCCGCCGCGTTCTGCTGGAGGAGGGCCGCCGCAACGAGCGTGCCGAGATTCTGTCCAAGCTGACCAAGGGTATGCGCCTGAAGGGTGCTGTTTCCAGCATCGTCGACTTCGGTGCATTCGTTGACCTGGGCGGCATTGACGGTCTGGTCCACATCTCCGAGCTGTCCTGGAACCATGTCAATCATCCGTCCGAGGTCGTCAAGGTTGGCGACGAGGTCGAGGTTGAGGTCTTGGACGTCGATCTGCAGCGTGAGCGCATCTCTCTGGGTCTGAAGCAGACCACCGAGGATCCGTGGGTCAAGCTGGTCGAGTCCTATCCCGTTGGCTCCATTGCCGACGGCAAGATCACCAAGATCGTTCCCTTTGGCGCCTTCGTTGCTCTGGGCACCTCCATCGAGGGTCTGGTCCACATTTCCGAGATGGCTGCCAAGCACATCGACACCCCGGCACAGGTTGTCAAGGTTGGCGATGACGTCAAGGTGAAGATCATGGACGTCAACCCCGAGCGTCGTCGTATTTCCCTGTCCATGAAGGCCGCTGCTGCCGAGCTGGGCATCGAGATCGAGATTGACGAGTCCGTGGTTGTCGAGGAGAAGCCTGCTCGCCGCAAGAACCGCAAGGACGCCGAAGCTGAGGCTCCTGAGGCTGAGGCTACCGAGGCTCCTGAGGCCGAGGAAGCTCCTGCTGCCGAGGAGGCCGCTGAGTAAATCAGCTGCTCCTAACAGAGTTTGCATGCGCCCCGTGGTGTTCCACGGGGCGCTTTGCGTTTTAGGGGCTGTGTTGGATTTTTGGGACTTTTTGGGCGAAAGGGCGTTGGGTTTGGCTGAGTTCTGCGGGTTTTGGCTATGGCTTCGCGGCGATAAATGCGTATTAGCTATTGACCATTCTGCTGCTTAAGTGGGTTGACGGCTGTCTTACGACAAAGAAGCGTTATTTTGGGCTGTTTTGTCGTAAGGATTTCGGTGCCTTCGGAATTTTTACGACAAAGATGTTGGGCTTAGATTTGGTTTTGTCGTAAAGCGCAATTTGGTTGAGTAGATGTTTACGACAAGCGATTCGAGCTTTGTGGTGGCTTTGTCGTAAAGACGGAGGGGCGGCCTGGCCGTAGAACGTGCCCGAGGGGTTGGCTTTACGACAAACGAGGCACAAATGCCAGAGGCTTTGTCGTAAAGGGTGCCGTGAGAGGAATTTTCATTACGACAATTAGAGGGCGCATACGGTAGTTCTTGTCGTAATACTCTCATAAGTACGCGGGACTATTACGACAAGACAAGGCGATTTGCAGGCTCCTTTGTCGTAAATCGATTCAGGTTTGACGTTGGTGGATTGACGAAAGGATGTTCTTTTGAGAGGGATAGATTGCAAGCGTGAACTGCTCGACGCTTTGAGAGTGGAGCTCCGCGGGGCGCTATCGAGGGCGCCAAAAGGGAAGCTTCATGTCTCGCAAAGCCACGGGTACCCTCAGTTTTATCGACGTCTGGGTCATGACGGTAAGGGCAAATACCTGTCAATAAAGAAGGACGCTCGGACCATCAAACGGCTGGCTCAGAAAAGCTATGACGAGCAATTGTTGGAGCTTGTTGAGCAAGAGCGTGATTGCCTGAGGCAGATTGCGGAGTTGATGTCGGACTGTGGCTATTCAGATGAAAGCATGGGCGTCAATCTAGCGTACCAAGAGGCATGCGTGCTTACAGGTGAAGGTAGCCGGCCGATTCAAAGGGATTCCTTGCGGCTGTCGCCAAAAACAGTTGGGCTGCAACGGGCAATCCCTGAATCAATCCAGGGATTGATTGCCCCTCGTGTTCTCTCTGACGAAGCATATGCTGACCAGTGGGCTAATGATCTTGCGCAGGCAGGCGATCCGATGCCTCTATCCCAAGGAGGATGCGTTTACAAGGCCAATGACGGCAGCATGATGCGTTCGAAATCCGAGGTCCTGATAGCAAACAAGCTTTTTGATGCGGGGTTGCCTTACGTCTATGAGCAGCCTTTAACTCTTGACGGGCATGTCGTGCACCCCGACTTCATCGTGCTCAATCCGATAACCCGTCAGGAGTTCGTTTGGGAGCATTTGGGCATGATGGATGACCCGGATTATGCATCGAATGCAATCAACAAGCTGGGGCGCTATGCCTCCTGCGGATTGGTGCCTGGAAATGGGCTGGTCATTACGCAGGAAACGTCAAGCTGCCCATTGGATCTAGCGACCGTTGACCTGCAGATAGCCCTCTTGTCAGCAAGCGCTTAAACAGCAAGCATGCTGCAATTCCCTGATCGATCTTATTCCTGCCTAGAGCGGCGCGCTATGCTCCCACGGCATGCTTCACGCGGTCGTGTTCCTCTGCTTTCTTCGCGTCGTTGAAGCGGTCGAGCGTGCCCACCAGGTAACCGGTGATGCGGCGAATGCGCTCAAAGCCCTCTTTCGGCTCGAAGTAGGTAAGCTCGATATCGTCGCCGTAGATGGTGGCCTTGACGCGGGACACCTTGGGGTAAAGCTCCTTCGCGCGCTCAACGTAGGCTGTGGCCTCCTTGGCGTCGATGGTCTGATCGCATTCGAAGACAACGCCGTTGATGGTTTCTTTCATTTTGTGTCCTTTTCTCAATATATTGTGTGGTCGTTTAGAATTTCATACCATATATAGCGCTCATCATCATAACGGCGTAACAAAAGGCGGTCAAGCACGTTTCAAAGCGGCAAGGGAATTTCCGCAACGCGCCGGCCGCTCGGCGAAGAAAGCCTGCGCGGCGCAAGGCGGCTTGCTGGCTGGGCTAGCAATTGCCAACATGCACGCGGGTCAGCGCTGTACGCGCCTCGTCGGCGAAGGCGTGCACGGTGCCGATGGGCGTTGGGGCTGCGTCGCTCATCTTGTGCCGCGGGAAAAAGCGCGTGACATGCAACGGGATGTCTGGGTCCAGGCTGGCTATCCAAGCCACGGCGCGGCGGAATTCCTGCAGGTCGTCGGTTACGCCTGGCACCACCAGCCAGGTGATTTCCAGATGGCACGCAGCGGCCTGCGCAAGCGCTTGGATGGTGGCCTTCACGGCGGTCAGGCTCCCGTGGCAGATGCGGTAGGTCTCAGGCAAAAAGCCCTTCAGATCGATGTTAGCCGCGTCGATGAGGGGTGTCAGCCATTCAAGCTGGCGCTCAGTCGCCATGCCATTGCTGACCAGCACGTTCTTCAGGCCGGCATCATGCGCTAAGCGCATGCATTCTTCCAGGAACTCAGGAGCGATCAAGGGCTCGTTGTAGGTGTAGGCTAGCCCGATGCAGCCTTGATGGCGCAGCTCAAGGGCCTGCTTGACCAGCTGCTGGGGCGTCATGGGGGTCCAGGGGACATCCTGCGCCGTGGCACAGGAGATGCGCGCGTTTTGGCACCAAGGGCACTCCAGGTTGCATCCATACGAACCGATTGAAAGCACCGTGGTTCCCGGCTGATAATGCGCAAGCGGCTTTTTCTCTATCGGGTCGAGTGCCAACGCCGTTATGCGCCCGAACGAGTCGCTGACCACGCCGTCTTCGCCGCCGATGCGCGCATGACATAGGCCCGTTTGCCCCGCGCCCAGCTGGCAAGCGTGCGGGCAAGCGTCGCAAACGTGGCGCAGCGGTGGCTCGCCAGCGGAGGCCGCCAAGCGTCGAAGGCTGCCCACGCTATCCACGGCGCGCCTGTCCGCCGCGATCATGGCGCACCACCTTGAAGCGCTGCAGCTGCACGCCATCTTCGTCGAGCCCGATGCCGGCCTTGCGCTTGGCAATGTCCACCTGGTCACGCACGGTGTCCACACCCTCCAGGTTGGGCAGCAGCAGGCCGCGCCGCCATCCTTTGGTCACGATGACGCCATAGTGGGCAGGGTCAAGCAGGCTTTCGTCGGGAATGTCCTCGGCGGGCTCCAGCACGTCCACGCTTAGCTCCAGAAAATCCAGCTCATCGGGCTGTATAGGGTCAAAACGCGGGTCCTCGACAGACGCCATGCGCGCGCAATAGGCAATCTCGGTGGCCAGATTATCCTGTGTTGCGCAGATGGTGCCCATGCACCCGCGCAGTTGGCCAAGCTTGTGGATGCTCACGAAGGCGCCCGCCTGCGCGTCTTGCAACTCGGGCGGCACAGCGAAGCCGTCCTGGGCGTGCGCGCGGTATTGCTGGCCCGTGCGCACGCTATGCTCCACGCAGGCGCGGGCGAAGGCGACCACGGGATCAACCTCGGGCTGACCAGGCGCGTCGCCCTCGGCGGCACCAGCGTCCCGGGTCAGAAGCGCGCTCAGGTAGCCAACGCCGAGCGGTCCCTCGTAGCTGAGCAGCTGCGACTTCCAGGGGGTGCCAGTCTCATGCAGGGCTGCGGCCAGCATCTGGAAGGATCGCACGCCGCATTCGCCCGCCTGGTTGCAAAGCGCAGGGTCCAGGTCAAGCAGCTGCATCAGGCGGCCCTCGGCGAAGATTTCGCACAGGCGCGCGTCTAGCTTGGGGCCTTGGGGGCGGAATCCATAGGGGCCGTCTTCGCGCAGGTAGTGCGAGCAGTCGCCGCTGGCAACGAAGACCACTTTGCGGCCAAGTTGCCCGACGGCCTGCGCAATGCAGCCACCCATGGTGGCGTGCGTTGCGAAGGGCAGGCCTGAGATGCCGATGCGGACGATCTTGAAGTCGCAGGCAACGCCTGCCTCCTGGCAGGCTTGACGGATGAACCAAAGCGGGATGAACGTGGCATGGTCAAGCTCGGCGTCTTCGGGGCCGCCGTGCACAACGGGAATGCCCGCGCCAGCGGCCAGCTGCGCGATGCGCTCGGAAAGCGCCACGTCATAGGTGGCAGCCACCGTTTCGGCCGAGGCAAACTGTGCCATGCTGCCCGTGGCGCTTGCTGCTGCACTCACATAGAGGGCATCCCGGTAGCACGGCGCATGGGGCGATGTGATGACCAACGTCTCAGGCTGGGCCTCCACGATCAGGCGCGCTACCTGCTGGTAGGAGGCAACGGTAGCAGGGATGGTCTTTTCCTGCCCGCGCCCGACGGACGGGATGATCAGCGGCGGGTGGGGAAGGGCGCAACCGAAGATGATGCTCATGAGTGGTCCTAACGTCGGATTTTTGATAATTGTAGCAATTGAGGGCCTTGGCTTTGAAGGTGGCTGCCTGCGCATTGCCGCTCGGCGCTTGCTGTCGAAAGCCGCCGCAATGCGCTAGGATAGTTTCCAGCAAAGAGCAAAGGGGGAAGGCCGCATGGCGCATCTGTCAAACTTGGAAGGCGTGGAAATAGAAGGCAAGCTGCCGGAGGTGCGCCTGTCCAACACGCCGTTCAAGGTGGTCAGCCCCTATGAGCCCGCAGGAGATCAGCCCCAAGCCATTGAAGCGTTGGCTCAGGGTGTGCGCGATGGCTTGCGCTACCAGAACCTGCTCGGCGTCACCGGCTCGGGCAAGACCTTCACCATGGCCAAGGTCATCGAGGCCGTGCAGAAGCCCACGCTCATCATGGCCCCCAACAAGACCTTGGCGGCGCAGTTGGCGGCCGAGCTGAAGGAGTTCTTCCCCAACAACGCCGTGGTCTACTTCGTCAGCTACTACGACTACTACCAGCCCGAGGCCTACGTGCCCTCCAGCGACACCTTCATCGAGAAGGACGCCTCCATCAATGAAGAGGTTGAGAAGCTGCGCCATGCAGCCACAAGCGCCCTTCTTTCGCGGCGCGACATCATCGTGGTGGCCAGCGTCTCGTGCATCTACGGCATCGGAAGCCCGGCGGACTACGCCGGCATGGCCGTCTTCGTTGACAAGCAGAAGGAGGCCGACCGCGACGACGTCATCTACCGCCTGATCGAAATCCAGTACGACCGTAACGATTACGAGCTGGCGCGCGGCACCTTCCGTGTGCGGGGCGACAGCCTGGACGTCTTCCCGCCGTACGCGGACAACCCCATCCGCATCGACTTCTGGGGCGACGAGATTGAGGCCATCCAGGAAATCGACCACGTGACGGGCGAGGTCCTAAACGAGTTCGAGGCGTTGCCTATCTGGCCTGCCAGCCATTATGTGACGGCGCGTCCCAAGCTGGATCACGCGCTGGTGACCATCCAGGATGAGCTGCGCGACCGCCTGCAGCAGTTCAACGCCGAAGGCAAGTTGCTGGAGGCCCAGCGCCTGGAGATGCGCACCCAGTACGACCTTGAGATGCTGGAGACCATGGGCTTTTGCAGCGGCATCGAAAACTACAGCCGCCACCTGGACGGACGCCAGCCAGGGGAACCGCCCTACACGCTGATTGACTACTTCCCCAAGGACTTCCTGTGCATCATCGACGAGAGCCACGTGACGGTGCCGCAGATCCGCGGCATGCATGAAGGCGACCGCAGCCGCAAGGTCACGTTGGCCGAGCACGGCTTCCGCCTGCCTAGCTGCCTGGACAACCGCCCCTTGCGCTTTGACGAATACGAGCAGCGGGTGCCCCAGTTCATCTATGTGTCGGCCACTCCTGGGGACTACGAGGAACGCGTAAGCCAGAAGCAAGTGGAGCAGATCATCCGCCCCACGGGCCTGCTTGATCCCGAGATTGTGGTGCGCCCCATCACCAGCCAGATCGACGACATCATCGACGAGGTGAAGGCCCGTGCCGCCAAGGATGAGCGCACGCTGATAACCACGCTGACCAAGAAAATGGCTGAGGATTTGACCGATCACCTGCTTGACCAGGGAGTCCGTGCGCGTTACATGCACTCGGACATCGCCACGCTTGACCGCGTGGAAATCTTGAGCGCCCTGCGTCGCGGCGAATTCGACTGCCTGGTGGGCATCAACTTGCTGCGTGAGGGCCTTGACCTGCCCGAGGTCAGCCTGGTGGCCATTCTGGACGCTGACAAGGAAGGCTTCCTGCGCAACCATCGCAGCCTCATCCAGACCATAGGCCGTGCGGCACGAAACGTGTCGGGCCAAGTGATCATGTATGCCGACAAGATGACCGACTCCATGGCGCAAGCCATTGAGGAGACGCAGCGCCGCCGTGCCATTCAGATGGCCTACAACGAAGAGCATGGCATTGAGCCGCAGACCATCCGCAAGGCCATCAACGACATCATGGGCTACGTCAACCAGGAAGCGGGCAGTGTGTCGGCTACCGACATCAACAAGGAGCTTGCTGCCCTTTCACGTGAAGAGGTCATGCGCATCGTATCCAGCATGGAAGAGGAGATGGCTGCCGCGTCGGTCAACATGGACTTCGAGGAGGCGGCCCGCCTGCGCGACCAAGTGGTGAAGCTGCGTGCGCAGCTGGAAGGCTCCTCGGAGGAAGACGTGCTGGCAGGCCTGAAGAAGCAGGCCCGAAAAGGAAGCGCCTTCGGGAACCGTAAACATGCGGCGTATGGTTCAAGTCGGCGCCAATAGTGGTATGATGAATCCGCTGCAAAAGCGTGTTTCAGACGAACGCGGGAGGTTTTTGTGAACATCAAGACTCTGTTCATCATTGGCGGCATGGGTGCCGGCAAATCAACCGTCACCAAGACGCTGCAGGCCCAGGGCCTTCCGGTAATCGATTTGGATCAAGTGGGCCATGACGTCCTGAAGTGGGAAACTGTCAAATGGGAGCTGGTGGACACCTTCGGCGAGAGCATCCTGGGCGATGACTCCGAGATCGTCCGCAGCCGTTTGGCCGAGCTGGCCTTCGTGAACCCCGCCACCACGCGCAAGCTTAACCGCATCACCATGCCGCGCATCGAGGAAGCCTACTACGATGAGCTGGACAGGCTTGACAAGGAAGGACATAAGGCCTGCTTGGTGGAGTATTCCGTCTTCAAGCGCCGCGATGCCTCCCTGGCATATTCGGCCGATGTGGTCATTGCCGTGCTTGCTCCGCTGGAGACGCGCATTGAGCGCGCCGTTGCCGCTGGCTGGGACGAGGCCGACGTTCGTCGCCGCATCGCCCAGCAGATCACGGATGCGCAGCGCATCGACCAGGCCGATGTCGTGTTCAACAACGACAGCACCAAGGAAGAGCTGGCCAACAATGTCATCATCTGGTGGAACGAATTCAAGGCCGAGCAAGGCTGGTAGGAAAGCCGCTCTTGAGCTTTTGAACATGAAGCGCCCGGTTGTCCGGGCGCTTTTTTTGCTGCAAGGCGGGCTAGAGCAGGTCGGTGTCCAGGCAGATGGTGAAGGGTCCGTCGTTGACCAGGGACACGTCCATCATGGCGCCGAAGCGCCCCGTTTCCACGTGCCCCACATCTTGCGCGGCGCGGGTAACGAATTGCTGGTACAGGGCGTCGGCTTGGTCGGGCTTGCCAGCGTCGGTGAAGCTGGGACGGTTGCCCTTCTTGCAGTTGGCATAGAGCGTGAATTGGCTTACCACCAGCACTTCTCCTTGTACGTCTGCCAGTGACAGGTTGGTCTTGCCGGCTTCGTCCTCGAAGATGCGCATCTTGTAGATCTTGGTCCACAGGCGCTCGATTTGGGCGGGGCCGTCATCTTGCCCTACGCCCAGCAAGATAAGGTAGCCCGCCCCGATCTTGCCGACGGTTGCGCCATCGATGTCCACCTGGGCGCGCTTGACGCGCTGCACGACTGCCCGCATGAGGCCTCCTTGCCCTCAAGAATGTCCTTTATGCAGCAATTGTACCCACAATGCGGCCCAAGCTGGCGGCGCATTTCCGCTACCATAGCAACCGAGAAGCAACAAGGAGGACGGGCGTGATCGAGCTATCCAACGTGAAGTTGCCGCTGGATGCGGGACTGCTGGAAGGGCAGCCGCTCATGCGGCAGGCGGCGGCCAAGGCGGCAGGCGTGGGCAAGAACCAGGTGGCCGACGTGCAGCTTTTGCGCCGTGGCATTGACGCCCGCAAACGTCACGACGTGCACTTCGTGGCAACGTTGGGCGTCACGTTGGCAAACCCCAAGGACGAGGTGCGCATCCTGAAGAAGGGCTCGCCGGTGAAGGGCGTGCAGGTGAAGGCCCATGTGCCCTATGAGCCCCTGGAAATCCCCGACTGCTCGGCGCTGGCGGAAGAAGGCACGCGCCCTGTGGTGGTGGGCACGGGCCCGGCGGGGCTTTTCGCCGCGCTGTACCTGGCGAAGGCGGGCTTGCGGCCGCTGGTGCTGGAGCGTGGCGGCAGCGTGCCCGAGCGTGCTGCCGCGATTGACGCCTTCTTTGTCGGCGGCCCGTTGGACGTCAACTCCAACGTGCAGTTCGGCGAAGGCGGCGCGGGAACGTTTTCGGATGGCAAGCTGACCACCAACATCAAGAATCCGTTGGCCAATCATGTGCTGCACTGGTTTGTGGAAGCCGGGGCCCCGCAAGACATCCTGTGGCAGGGCAAGCCCCATATCGGCACCGACCTTCTGCGTCAGGTGGTCGTCAACCTGCGTACGCAAATCGAGCAGCTGGGCGGTACGGTGCGCTTCCATGCGTGCGTCACGCAGTTGCTCTTTTGCGAAGGAGCGCTTGTCGGCGTGCAGGTAAACGGCAAGCAGGTCATTCCCGCCACGCAGGTGGTGCTGGCCACGGGCCATTCCGCGCGTGATACCTTCGCGCACCTGAAAGCACTTGGCCTGCGCATGGAGCGCAAGCCCTTCAGCATGGGCGTGCGTGTGGAGCAGCGCCAAGATGTCATTAACCGCACGCAGTATGGCCAAGCGGCCGATCACCCAGCCTTGGGCGCAGCCGACTACAAGATGTCGGTCCAGACCAGTGCGGGCCGCGGCGTGTACACCTTCTGCATGTGCCCGGGCGGCGTGGTGGTGCCCGCCGCCAGCGAGGAAGGCCGCGTGTGCACCAATGGCATGAGCTACCACGCGCGTGACGGGCAAAACGCCAACGCCGCGTTGCTGGTGGGCTTAAACCCTGAAGACTTTGAGGGCCAAGACGTGCTGGCCGGCATGGAGTTCCAGCGCCAGGTGGAAGAGCGCGCCTACCAGCTGGGCACATGCGGTGGCGCGGCTGCCTACACGGCGCCAGCCCAGACGGTGGGGGACTTCCTGGCGGGCACGCAGGGCACGCCCAGCAAAAGCGTCACGCCCAGTTATGCGCGCGGCGTTGCCTGGGCCGACCTGCATGAATGCTTCCCGGCGTTTATGACGGATGCGCTTGAGGAGGCCCTGCCGGCGCTTGAGCGGCGCCTGCCTGGCTTTGCCGCGCCCGACGTGGTGATGACCGGCGTGGAGGCACGCAGCTCCAGCCCGGTGCGCGTGGTGCGCGACAGCACGCTGCAGGCCGTCTTCGCCGCCGACGTGGACGAAGAAGGCGTCAACCGGGCCTTGACGGCAACGGGCGTGTATCCCTGCGGCGAAGGCGCGGGCTATGCCGGTGGTATCATGAGTGCCGCTGTGGATGGCCTTCGCGTGGCGCAGGCAATCGTGCGGCAATGGACAGACGGCACGGCCGCTCGATCTGCGGTTTGGGCGCAAGGAGGCAGCGCATGGGAAAGCTGATGACGCGAAGGGCCTTCGTTTCGGGGGCAGCGCTTGCCGCTGCCGCCTTGACGGGCGCAGGCTTGCCTGCCTGCTCAGCCTCGAGCAACAATCGAGGGCAATCCGGGAAGGCTTCCTACGAATGGACCTCGGTGCGCATAGGGTATGAAGGAAAGCCCGAGGATTCGGTTTTTCTTGCTGCCTATGAGCAGGGGTTTTTCCAGAAATACGGCATATCAGCCCAGCTGGAGAAAATTGACGGCAGCTTGGAGGACTTCCTGTCCCGGGGCACGGAGAGCGTGTTTTTGGGAGACGTATGCTTGCTTCCGCAGTTCTATCAGGATCAATCAGATCTTGATGTGCGCTTCTTGTCGGCCGTTCACTCGGGCGGCATCACCGGGGTTTGCGCCGATGGCGCAGGAATTGCCTCGGTGCGGGACTTGGCGGGGCGTACGGTGGGCGTGCTGGACTTCTCCCAAGATCCAGCCGAAGCATTCCTGAAAGCTGCCTTGGTAGATGAGGGGATGGACTTCTCCACGGTGTCATGGCAGCGCCAGGCATCGGCAGAAAAGGCGCTTGCGGCAGTGGTGGAAGGCACGCTGGACGCCTTCGTTGCGGCTGATCCGTGGGGCCCGCAAGGCATTGCTGACCAGGGGATGGTCGCGTTCTACCGCAGCGCGCAGGACGCTTCGCTTGAAGGCGTGGCCAGCTGTTTTCTGGTGGGCAACGCGGCGGTGTACCAAGACGACGAGCTTTCGGGCCGCGTGGCAAAGGCGGTCGACGAGGCTGCGGAGTGGGTGCAGCAAAACCTGGCTGCGGCGGCAAGCTCGCTGCGCGTGGGCGGCTACTGCACGCTAGACGCTGCGCTTATCCAGAGCGTCTTGGCAACCTATACGTTTGGTGACCAAGGATCTGCGGCCTTCGAACGTTCGCTTGAGGCCCAGTGGCAGCTTCTGCAGAAGGCGGGGCTGTTCACCAAGGGCAAGACGCTGCCGGAACTGTTCAACGCGTCTGGTTATTACGCTTTATAGCCAGGCCAGCGGAAAAGGGGATCGGTGTATCGCGTCTTGTTCATATGCCACGGCAACATCTGCCGAAGCCCGATGGCGGAATTCATGCTGAAGGCGATGGTGAAGGACCGCGGCGCTGAAGACGACTTCGAAATAGCCTCGGCAGCTACCAGCGCCGAGGAGTTGGGAAACCCCGTCTATCCGCCTGCTAAGGCGCAGCTGGCCAAGCATGGGATTTCTTGCGAGGGTAAGCGCGCCAGACGGGTAACGTTGGCGGACTATGACCATTATGACTTCCTGCTTTGCGCGGATGAGCGCAACATCCGCAATTTGGGGCGGATTGTCGGGCCAGACCAGCAGCGCAAGGTCCATTTGATTCTTGACTATGCCGAACGCGCTGGCGGCTCCATCTCGGACCCTTGGTATTCGGGGGATTTTGAGACCACATATCAGGACTTGGAGGAAGGCCTGGAGGGCTTCTTGCGGTACTTGGGATATTAGGAGTGCATGCTGCGGTGCGCTGTCCGGTCGATACGGGAAATGCATGAAAGAGGCTGATTGATGGGTGCGAAAAAGACGCTTTGCGTGGCTTTGCTGCTGACGGCGGTCATGCTTTTGGCTGGTTGCAGCGCGAAAACAGAGGCGCCTGCGAATAACAACGACGCTTCGACAAACGATGCGAAACAGGCTGAAGTCGCAACGTCGCAAAGTGACTCAGTTGCTGCTTCGCCTTCGGCAGCTTGCCCGTCCGTGAACGGCCGCTTGAGCGTGCAGGGCACCTATTTGGTCGATGAGTCCGGTAATCCCGTGCAGTTGCGAGGGGCAAGCACTCACGGGATAGCGTGGTTTCCGGAATACGTGAGCAAGGACACCTTCAGCCAGCTTGCGCAATGGGGGGCAAACGTCGTGCGCCTGGCCATGTATACCTCCGAAAGCGGCGGGTACTGCACCGGCGGCGACCAAGAAGAGCTTCTGAGGCTGCTTGACCAGGGCGTGCAGTATGCCAAGGACGCGGATATGTACGTCATCATCGACTGGCACATCCTCTCAGACGGAGACCCGACGCTCTACCAGGCCCAGGCTGAGGAATTTTTTGCGAAAGTCTGCGCCCGCTACGCGGATTGCAACCATGTTCTGTATGAGATTTGCAACGAGCCCAACGGCGGCACCAGCTGGGCCACCGTGAAGGCGTATGCGCAGGACATCCTTCCTATCATCCGCGCCAACGATTCCAAGGCGGTGGTGTTGGTCGGGACGCCTAACTGGTGCCAATATCTGGGTGAGGCGGCGGCCGATCCCCTCACGGGATACGAAAACGTCATGTACACGCTGCACTTCTACGCCGCCACGCATAAGCAGGATTTAAGGGACGTCTATTCGGCGGCCATAGCGTCGGGGCTGCCGGTGTTCGTGTCGGAGTATGGCCTGTGCGAGGCCAGCGGCGCGGGAACGGTGGATACCGATCAAGCTGACGCATGGGTTTCCCTGTTAAACGAAAACAACACCAGCTATGTCCTGTGGAGCCTGTGCAACAAGGATGAAAGCGCTTCCATCCTCCGTGCCGATTGCACGAAGGTTTCAGGCTTTACGCAGGATGACTTAAGCCCGGTCGGGCAATGGCTTGTGGAGATGCTTTCTGGCCAGGCAACGCAGGCGCCCGAAAGCGCAGATTCGAAGCAGGAGGTGCCTGCAGGCACGCTTTCGGTAAGCGCCTCGTGCGTGAATCAGTGGGAGGAAGACGGTACGCCGGTCCGCCAGTACACGCTCACCTTGCAAAATGCAACGGGGGAAAGCATCTCGGGCTGGTCGGTGTCAGCTGACCTGTCGGATGTGGGGGAGCTAAAAGACAGCTGGAACGGCAGCTATACGCTCTCTGGAACGAAGATTGATATTGCGCCTGCCGAATATAATGCTGAAATTGCTGCAGGGGCATCGCTTGCGGATGTCGGCTTCATAGTGAAAGGCGCCCAGGTGGAAGGCGTGGAAGTTACCCGCTAACTGTGCTTTAGGGGTTGTCCGGGTCCTGCACCGGCGCTTTCTTCCTTAAGATGGCCGGCATTGGCCCAAAGGGACATTTGTGCAAAAAAAATGCAGCAAAGGATTATTCTTGAAATAATGATATTCCAGTCATACAATGACTAAATCCACATCACTGCCTGCAGCAGTCACCTGCAGCAGGCAAAATGCACTACTGAAAGGAATGTTGGGATAATGGCATCACTGAAACGAGAGAAGTCCCAAACGGAATCCTTGCTTTTCCGCACCATTGCCTCGGTGCTGGCACTGGCGTTGGCAACAAGCTTCCTCAACTTCACCTTGGTCTCACAGGCTTTAGCAGCCGAAAACACCGAGGGCACCCAGAACCAGACCCCTGCTGAGAACGTCCAATCCACCACGGAGGATGCTCAGGATAGTCGCTCTCTGGCCAACCAAGACTCCGACCAGGACGGCGCCTCGGCGCTGACCGCTGATGACAACACTTCCAATGAGGCGGCTAACGAGAACGCCAACGAGAACGAAAGCTCCAACTCCAACACCAATAGCAACACCAACGAGAATTCCAACACCAATAGCAACACCAACGAGAATTCCAACACCAACGAGGCAATGCAGGGCAACAATGCCTCCACTTTGGCTGTTGAGCGCGCCGCGCTCATCAAGGTCCTGACGGCTAAGTTCTCCAAGGACGGCACATGGGAGGGCATGGACGCTTCCACTTCTACGGCTGCATTCGCGCTGTTCAACCTTGGCAGCGATGACGACATCAACGCCGATGCCATCATCGAGAAGCTGGCGGCTGAATCCGACTTGTCGGCCGGTCAGCTTGCTTGCTACATCTTGGCTCTGACCGCTGCGGGCGAGGATGCCACCAAGGTGACGATTTCCGATGAGACGCGTGACCTGGTGACCGAGATGGAAGAGCTGATGACCGACGACAACGGTGATCTTTCCGTGACCGATATCGAGCAGCTGCCTTGGATTTTGGCCGTCTACACCAACTACACCGATCCTTATGAGTACGTGCCCGACGTGCTTGCGGCTTTGGTGGCCGCACTGCCGGAGAGCAACGTCACGCTTGAGCAGGAAGCTTGGTCCATCATGGCTTTGAGCCCCTACACCGATGATGACTGCGAGGGCGTTGAGGCGCTGCTGGGTACCTGGACGGCGAGTGAAATCATCAAGAGCCAAAACGCCGATGGCGGCTTTGGCAACGTTGAGGGCACAAGCGACGTCTCCGTGACCGCCGCCGTGGTGTGCGCATGCGTTTCCTTGGGCATTGATCCCACTTCGATGACCCAGGAGCCGGAGACGGACTCTTCCGTGAGCGCCCAGGCCACCGACAACGAAGCCTCCAACACCAACACTTCTACTGACGACAATGATGCAACGGCCAATGATGCCATTGGCTACCTGGTTGCTGCTGGCACCGAGGATGCCTCGGGCTACACCGATACGGAGGAGGCCGCTGATGCCTTCTTCGCCCTGGCCGCCAACCAGGTGTATCAGTCCAAGGGCAAGGCCGTCAACGTGATGGACTTCACCAAGACCGGCACCACGACTTCTACCACGAAGAGCACAGCTTCCAACTCTACGAGCACTGCCCAGACGGGTGACACCTCCGCTCCTTTGGTGGTAAGCTTGTTGGCGCTCGGCGCGCTGGCTACTATGGGTGTGTCGCTGCGTCGTAAGGAACAAGACTAACGAAGAGGGGCCATGAGCGAACAGATCGGCAAAGACCAGGCTACTACGCCTGCCGAAGTCGATCAACGCGTTGCCCCTGGCATAACGCCAACCGCTCATAACGAAGAGGGATCCGCGGCCGACCAGGCTTCGGATCCCTCTTCTGCTTCGCGTAGGAAATGGATTGCGCTTATAGCGGCCCTGGTGGTGCTGTGTCTTGCGGGTGCAGGCGTGGTCTTCGCCATGGTGCCAGGCTCGGGCGATACCTGCCGCTTGCCTGTTGAAAATTCCGCCAACCAGGAAAATAGCGAAAACGTCGCAGCCGGCAACAGCGCCAACGCGGCCACCGTGAATGCCGATTCCGCCGATGCGGCGGACAATGCGGCTGGCAACACAAACGCTGCCAGCAACGCAAATGCCGAAAGCAACGCAAACGAGACATCCGAGGCCAGCCAAAAGGACGCATCAGCTGACCAGGCGTCGGACGAGGTCTCACGCATGAAGACTTCCTCCGATCAGACCGATTCCGCAGCGGCGTCGGATGGCGGCAGCGCTGCTTCCTCAAACGAAGGAGGCTCTGCGACTGATGCCAACATGCTGACGGTCTCGGTATATGTGGACAGCTCGCGCGCGCCTGGGTACGGTGCCTGCATGGCGAATGAACAGGTACAGGTTCCCGCGGGATCGTCGGTGTACGACGCCCTTTTGGCCACGGGCCTAAGCATCGGGGGGTCAAGCAGTTATGTGTCCTCCATTAGTGGCCTGGCAGAGAAGTTTCCTGGCCATGCTTTGAGCGGCTGGATGTATTCCGTTGACGGGGATTTTCCCAATGTTTCCTGCGGCGGTTACTCCCTGCAGGGCGGCGAAAGCATCGTGTGGGTCTACACGCTGGACGCAGGAAACGATTTATAATCCCAAGGTATGGAACTTCGGCAACATACTTTGGAGTTTGAAGGGCTGCATCCTGTTTTTGCGGCCCTTTACTTTGTGGGCGTGTTGGTACTGGTCATGTCTCTTATCCATCCCGTCACGCTGGCCTTGGCGGCATTGGCCGGCATTGCCTATGGCGTGCGCCTTAAAGGTTGGCAACGTGTGGGCAAAACCCTGCTATGGCAAGTCCCGATGCTGCTGATCATCATGGTGCTCAATCCTGTCTTCAACCAGATGGGCCAGACGCGTTTGGCTGAGGCATTCGGCCTGGTCGTTTACGCAGAAAGTCTGGCCTATGGGGCTTGTATGGGCCTTTTGCTTTTGGCCACGCTGCAATGGTTCAGCAATGCGGCCTGCGTTCTTACCTCGGACAAGATAATGGCTTTGCTGGGGCCGGTTGCGCCGACCATGGGATTGCTGGTGACCATGACCATGCGTTTGGTTCCGCATTTCGTGAAGCGGGGCAGCCTTGTGGCCGATGCGCGCCAGGCGTGCACCGCCGCCGCAGCTTCGGTGGGGCCCTTGAGGGCAGGGGTGCGCCAGACCACGGTCCTGATGGGCTGGGGCATGGAGGACTCCCTGGAGACCGCCGATGCCATGCGGGCGCGTGGCTGGGGAGCCGCGGGCAAAAGGACGTCGTACGTTCGCCAGCGGCTGCGTGCGTTCGACATTGCGGCTTGCGCGGCGCTTTTGGCGCTTTTGGCGCTGTGCGCGGTGTGCCATGTGGCCATCGGCTTGTCGTTTTCGTTTTATCCGGAGTTGCAGGGATGGGCTCCGCTTGCGCTCTATATTCCGTTTGCGCTTCTGCTTTTGGTGCCCTGCGGGCTGGAGGTGGCTTGCTCATGACCCAGGCTTTGTCATATAGCGGCTTCTCCTTTGCCTACCCGGGCGGCCCGCAAATTCTGCAGGGGGTCGATTGGCAGGTTGAGCAGGGGGCATTTGCGCTGCTAGTGGGCAATACGGGCTGCGGCAAGACCACGCTTTTACGTTGCGCGAAGCCCGAGCTTGCACCGGTGGGGCAACGGGACGGCCAGATAAGCGTCTTCGGGCAGCCGATCGAGCAGCTTGACGTCCGGTCTTCGGCCGGACGAATAGGGTTTGTGGCGCAAAGCCCCGATAACCAGGTGGTGTGCCATACCGTATGGCACGAGATGGCCTTCGGCTTGGAAAACTTGGGTTTGCCTCAGCGGGAGATGCACCGCCGCGTGGCGGAGGTGTGCCACTTCTTCGGCATCGAGCCGTGGTTCCATCGCACGGTTGATCAGCTTTCCGGCGGGCAGCGCCAGCTGCTCAACCTGGCAAGCGTGCTGGTCATGCAGCCGCAGGTGCTGCTGCTCGATGAGCCTACGGCCCAGCTGGACCCGGTGGCGCAAAAAAGCTTCTGCCATGCGCTTTTTCGCTTGAACAGGGAGTTGGGGCTGACGGTGGTGGTTGCCACCCATGCGCCGCATCAGTTTCAGGCCTACGCCACGCAGTGCCTGCGCCTGGAGCAAGGCAACGTCTGCCCTGTCAGCTTGGACGAGTTTGCTCCTCGCATCCTGGACATGCCTTTGCTGGCGCAGGTGAAGACGACGCAAGTGAAGGCGGTGCCTTCACTTGCGGCGCAGGATACGGCCATCGTGTTGGAGGACGTTTATGTGCGCTACGCTCGCAACGAGGAGCCGGTGCTGCGCGGGGCCGATCTGACGGTGCAGAAAGGCTCGGTCCAGGCGCTGGTGGGCGGAAACGGCAGCGGAAAGTCAACCCTGTTGAAAACCTGCGCCGGCCTGCTCAAGCCGCATCGGGGAAGGCTTGCCAACGTCTTGCGGGATAACCAGGCGCTTTTGCCGCAGGATCCCAAGGCGCTCTTCGTGTGCGATACCGTGCAGGAGGAGCTGATGGAATGGTCCCAGGTGTGCGGCTATGGCCCCTCTGAGGTGCAGAAATGGTTGTGTGACGTTGGCCTGCAGGAGCATGCGCAGCAGCACCCCTATGACTTGTCGGGTGGCCAACAGCAGCTTCTGGCCTTCGCCAAGCTGGCGCTGACCAAGCCCTCCTTGTTGCTTTTGGATGAGCCTGCCAAAGGGCTGGATCCGCAATCCAAGTTGGTTTTGGCCCGCAGCATCCGTTGCCTGCAAAGCCAAGGCGCCACGGTGCTTTTGGCAACGCATGACCTTGCCTTTGCCGCCTGTGTGGCGCAATCGGTGTCCATGCTCTTCGACGGTCAGGTTACCTGCACCGAGCCGGCCACTGACTTCTTCTGCCACAACTTGTTCTATCGGCCTGCGGCGGACGCCTTCACCGATGCCTATATGCAGGCACAGGAAGGCTTTGGCGCAGAGGGCCAGGGTTAGGTGCTGGTCGTGCAGCAGCGTGGCAAATCGGCGGTAGGGGAGGTGCTTGCCCTGGTGGCGGTGCCTTTGGCGTTGCTGCTTTGTGCCATTTCGGGCATTCAGCAGGCGGCCCTGCTCACGTTGTTGGTGGTGTTGGTTGCCTTGGGGGTGTTCTTTGCGGGCTTCGAGCGGTCTCGCCCAGGCTTGCGCCAGATCATGCCGACGGTGGTGTTGGGCGCCTTGGCGGCAGCGGGACGTATCCTGTTTGCGGCGGTGCCCGATGTGAAGCCCGTTAGCGCCATCTGCATCATGGCCGGGGTGGTCTTCGGCCGCCGGACCGGGTTTTTGGTGGGCGCCTTGGCGGCGCTGGTGTCCAACTTCTTCTTCGGCCAAGGGCCCTGGACGCCCTGGCAGATGTATGCCTGGGGGCTGATCGGCTACTTGGCGGGCGCGTTGGCAAGCCGTGGTGCCTTCGATCGCGCCGTGGGCTCGTGGCGGGTTTCCCCGGTGTTGTACGTATTTGGGCTGTTTTCAGGCCTGCTGTACGGCTTCTTGCTGAACACGTGGTATGCGGTGGGATTCATCCAGCCGCTCACGGTGCCCGCCCTTTTGTCGGCTTATGCCTTAGGCTTGCCGTTTGACCTTGTGCACAGTGTGGCGACCGTGGGCTTTTTGGTGCTACTCTACGAACCATGGAAGACCAAGCTGCAACGCATCAGGCTTAAATATGACCTGGCGGAGCGGCACTAGGAGGCAAACGATGCCCGAACAAGATGTCATTTCGCAAGCCATCGGCGCGCTGAGCGTCGGCAAGGCCGTTATTGTGCCCACCGATACCGTGTACGGATTGGGCGTTTCGGTTCAACATGCGCAAGGCCCCCAAGAGCTGTATCGGCTCAAGGGGCGCGCGTCGGACAAGCCGGTTGCCTGGTTGGTAGGCAGCCTGGAGGACTTGACACGCTACGGGAAAGATGTTCCTGCTTGGGCGCAGGAGCTGGCGCAAAAGTGCTGGCCAGGCGCTTTGACGTTGGTGGTGAAGGCCTCCGGCAAAGTTTCGCCAGAGTTTCAGTCGGAGCAGGGGACCATCGGGTTGCGCATGCCAGACAACCAGACGGCGCTTGACGTCATTCGGCAGATGGGCTGCCCTTTAGCAACCACATCGGCCAATCCGTCAGGCAAGCCGGCTGCGCGCACCTTTACCCAGCTGGATCCGTCGCTGGTGGCGCGTGTGGGCTTTACGCTGGTCGATGACGCATCCAAAAGCGGCGTGTCGTCCACCGTCGTTGACTGCACGCACGACGCGCCGGTGGTGCTGCGCCAGGGCGGCATTGAAGTGCCGCCGCTTGATTCGCTGGCCTAAGGGCCAGCGGCCCACGCAAGGATAGGGAGGCATCATGCCTTTTGAGGTGAAAAAAATCCCCTTCGAGCTTGATTCCGTTGATGGCATGTCCGTGATACGCGGCTTTTGTTGGATGCCTTGCGGGTTGGAGGAACCGCGCGGGTTGGTTCAGCTGCTGCATGGCATGGCTGAATACATCGACCGCTATGACGACTTCGCGCGCTTTTTGGCAGCGCAGGGCTTCTTGGTGTTCGGGCACGACCACATTGGCCACGGCCAAAGCCAGCCAGACGCTGACCAGCGCGGAAAGCTTCCGATCGAAGGGGCCGACATCATGGTGGCCAATGCCCAGTTGGTGCAGGATTCCTTTGCTGAGAACTTCCCCTACGCGCCCGTCTTCGTGTTTGGCCATTCCATGGGAAGCTTTATTGCGCGCGCCCTTCTGTGCGGCAATGGCGAGCATCTGGCCGGCGCCATCATCTGCGGCACGGGTTTCGTGCCGGTGGCCACCTCGCGTGCGGGCAACCTGTTGGCGCGGGCCATCTGCCGCGTCAAGGGCGAGGACGCTTACAGCCCCTTGCTGCATTCGTTGGCTGACGGTGCGTACTCGAAGGCCATTCCCGATGCGCGCACGCCCTTTGACTGGCTGAACACCGACGAGGCCCAGGTGGATGCCTACATCGAGGATCCTGCTTGCGGCTATGGTTTCAGCGCGGGCGGCTATGCGTCCTTGACGGCGCTGACGGCCGAGGTGTGCAGCTCACGCGTGGCTTCGGGCATGCCCGCCTATGTGCCGCAGCTTTTCATTGCCGGAGCGCAGGACCCGGTGGGCAACAGCGGCGTCGGCGTGCGTCAAGCGGCGCAGCTTTCGCTTGATGCAGGGGCAACAGACGTGCAGGTCAAGCTTTACCCCGACATGCGTCATGAAATATTGAACGAACCTGGACGTGCGCAAGTATATGCGGATGTCCTACAATGGTTAACCGATATAGCGTCGTAGGCGTCAGCCTTCGCTTCCAGGTTTTTTGCCCTCTCATTTGGCCCTATGAAAGGAATTGCCATGGCTGGAAAGTACATCATCGCCCTTGACCAGGGAACTACCTCCTCGCGCTCTATGCTCATTGACGCTCAGGGAAACGCAGTTGACGCCGTGCAGCGCCCCTTTCAGCAAATTTATCCGCAGCCGGGTTGGGTTGAGCATGACCCGCGTGAGATTTTGTCCTCGCAGCTGGGAACCTTCGCCAGCTTGATGACGCAGAACAACCTCCTGCCTTCCGACATCGACGCCATCGGCATCACCAACCAGCGTGAGACGACCATCATCTGGAACAAGGAGACCGGCGAGCCTGTCTATAACGCCATCGTGTGGCAATGCCGTCGCACGGCCGATGTTATCGACCAGATTTGCGGCAACGACCAGGAGATCCGCCAGACCATCACGGCCAAGACCGGCCTTCTGCCCGATCCGTACTTCAGTGCCAGCAAGGCCAAGTGGATCTTGGACAATGTGGAGGGCGCCCGCGCCGACGCCCAGGCCGGCAAGCTTGCCTTCGGCACCGTGGATACGTGGCTTATCTGGAACTTGACCAACGGGCGCGTGCATGCGACGGATGTGACCAACGCCAGCCGCACCATGCTCTATGACATCCATAAGGGCTGCTGGGACCAGTATTTGCTGGATCTTTTCGGCATTCCCGCTTCGATGATGCCTGAGGTGCGCCCCTCTGCCAGCAACTTCGGGGCCACGGCCAACCCCAACCTGCCGCAGGGCATTCCCATCTGTGGTGTGGCGGGGGACCAGCAGTCGGCTCTGTTCGGCCAGTGCTGCTTTGAGTCCGGCCAGGCCAAGAACACCTATGGCACGGGATGCTTTTTGCTTATGCATACGGGCAAGACGGCTTGCGCTTCTCGCAACAACCTGGTCACCACCATTGCCGCCAGCGCGCCAGGTACGCAAGGCACCGAATACGCCCTGGAAGGGAGCGTGTTTGTGGCAGGCGCGGTGGTGCAGTGGCTGCGCGACGAGCTGCGGCTTATCGATACGGCTGCCGAAACGGAGGAACTGGCTTTGAGCGTGCCCGATACTGCAGGTACCTACCTGGTGCCGGCCTTCACGGGCTTGGGCGCGCCGTATTGGGATTCCGACGCGCGCGGCACTGTGGTGGGCCTGACGCGCGGGACCACGCGCGCGCATTTCGTGCGTGCTGCCTTGGAGAGCATGGCCTATCAGGTTTCCGACCTGGTCACGGCTATGGAGGCTGACGCCGGTGTGCCGCTTGGCGCCTTGAATGTCGATGGCGGGGCCGCCAACAACGGCTTTTTGATGCAGTTCCAAGCTGATATCCTGAACGCCCAGATCAGGCGCCCTCAAAATACCGAGACCACGGCATTGGGCGCGGCCTTCCTGGCAGGCCTGACCACGGGCTTCTACCCCGACGTCGACTACCTGCGCGGGCTTCGCTCAAGCGACACTGTCTTCGATGCCGCCATGGGTGACGCGCAGCGTGCCCAGCTGTTGGCTGGCTGGAAGAACGCCATTAAGCGCACGCTCGGCTAAAGCTTGGCAAAACCGTCCGAGTGGCTCTCAGTCTTGATTGCTCTTGCGAGGCGCATCGCGGTTTGCTGCAAGGTCTCTGAGGGATGGATGTATGCCATTTTGCAAAAAATGGCAAAATGGCATACAAGCGGCCAGTCTCTCAAGCGTTTCATGTATGCCATTTAGGCGATTTCGCCTAAATGGCATACATTTTCTCGGCCATTTTGTGGCCTGGGATGGCTCCTTTCCGCTGGATTGGAGGAGAATCACTTGCTTGTTGCTGCTTAATGGCCAATTTCCTGTATGCCATTTTGCGAAAAATCCGTAAATGGCATACAGGAGGCCGCCTTCCCTTGGATGGCTTGTATGCCATTTTGTCGTTTCTGGGGAAATGGCATACAAGCGATGGGCTGCTCTCGCTACAAATAGGGCCCTGCCGTCCGGTACCCTCTCTTTTGCGCTTCAGCGTGACTGCGCTAGGGCGCTTATCCTCCTGCTTTTTTGTTTCCGTTTCAAAAAACGTCAAGCTTTGCTGGCCTAAAGCACCCGCCATGCGCTACCCTTCGAATGATTCACTTTTACGGGAAGGACTTTCATCATGAAGGTAAGCATTGCCAGCGATCATGCTGGCTTCGAGCAGAAGCAGCAGTTGGCTGCTTATTTAACTGAATGCGGGCATGAGGTGATAGACCGCGGGCCCGACTCCGATGACCGCGTGGATTATCCCGACTTTGCCGTTTTGGTGGGCCAGGATGTGGCCAACGGCACGGCCGAGCGAGGCGTCTTGGTGTGCGGGACCGGCATCGGCATGGCCATCGCCGCCTGCAAGGTTGACGGCATTCGTGCTGCTAACATCATCAAGCCGGAATTCGCCGCGCTGTGTCGTGAGCACAACGATGCCAACGTCATTACGCTTTCGGGCCGTTTTGTCAGCCTGGAGGAGAACAAGGCCATATTGGATACTTTCTTCAGCACCGACTTTGGCGGTGGGCGCCATGCTGGCCGTGTGCAGAAGATCATGGATATCGAAAGGATGTAGGGCCCATGTACATGGATACCGTTGCCGCCGTTGACCCCGAGGTTGCTGACGCGCTTAACCAGGAACTGGCGCGTGAGCGCGACTGCATCGAGCTCATCGCTTCCGAGAACATCGTGAGCCCGGCCGTCATGGCCGCTATGGGCTCTGTCTTGACCAACAAGTACGCCGAAGGCTACCCGGGCAAGCGCTATTACGGCGGTTGCGAGAAGGTGGACATCGTCGAGCGCATTGCCATCGAGCGCGCTTGCCAGCTGTTTGACGCCAAATACGCCAACGTGCAGCCGCACTGCGGCGCCAATGCCAACCTGGCCTGCTATTTTGCCTTGTGCAAGCCGGGTGACACCGTGCTTGGCATGAGCTTGGACAACGGCGGCCACCTGACACACGGCAGCCCGGCCAACTTCAGCGGCAAGCTGTACAACATCGTGGCCTACGGCGTAGGCGAAGACGAGCGCATCGACTACAAGGAGATCGAGAAGCTGTGCCGCAAGCACCAGCCGCGCATGGTCATTGCCGGCGCCAGCGCGTATCCGCGCGCCATCGATTTCGAGCGCCTGGCTGAGATTGCGCATGGCTATGGCGCCTACCTGATGGTTGACATGGCGCATATCGCCGGCTTGGTTGCCGCAGGCCTGCACCAAAATCCAGTGCCGTATGCTGACGTGGTCACCACCACCACGCACAAGACGCTGCGTGGTCCTCGCGGCGGCCTGATCCTGACCAACAACGAGGTTATTGCCCGCAAGATCAACTCCGCGGTGTTCCCGGGCTCCCAGGGCGGTCCGCTCATGCATGTCATCGCCGGCAAGGCCGTGGCCTTTGGCGAGGCCCTGAAGCCCGAGTTCAAGGAATACGCCCAAAACGTCATCACCAACTGCGCCGCCATGGGCCGCGGCATGACCGAAGGCGGCTTGCGCCTGGTGTCGGGCGGCACGGACAACCATCTGTGCCTGGTCGACCTGACGCCGGCGGGCGTGACGGGCAAGGACGCCGAGAAGCTGCTGGAGTCCGTGGGCCTGACGGTCAACAAGAACACCATCCCCAACGAGCCCTTGAGCCCGTTTGTGACCAGCGGCATCCGCGTGGGCTCCGCTGCAGGCACCACGCGCGGCCTGACCGAGGAGGAGTTCTACACGGTAGGCAAGTGCATTGCCGCTACGGTGTTCAACCGCAACGACGACGCCAAGTTGGCTCAGGTCAAGGCCGAGGTCAAGAAGATCATCGACGCCCATCCGCTGTATCCGGAGTTCTAAGGCAAAAGATGGGCCTTGACTACGAAGCCCTGGAGCTTCATTCGGATGATCTAGGGGAATACCGGCTTGATGAGGTCCTTTGCCGCCAGTGCAGCTGTTTTTGCGCCGAACGGCAGCCGGTGCTTGTTGGCAAAAAGCCGGCGGCGCTTTGTTCCCGCAACACCAAAGGGCGCAAAGTGGTGACCCGATGGAAAAAGAGGGCCGAAGCTCAATGAGAAAAGGGAGGCGCCCTGGTGGCGCCTCCCTTGCTTTTGGTGGTAAGGTTTCCTTGTCCGTTTTAAGGAGGGGCAATGGATGTGACCGAGCGTCCCAGCTGGGACGAATATTTCATGACGCTGGCCAATCAGGTTGCCACACGTACCACGTGCATCAGGCGTGCGGTCGGATGCGTGCTGGTGCGTGACAAGCGCATCTTGGCCACGGGCTACAACGGCGCGCCTTCAGGCCTGAAGCATTGCGCCGAGGTGGGGTGCCTGCGCCAGCAGCTCAACGTACCAAGCGGCAAGCAGCATGAGCTGTGCCGCGCCTTGCATGCAGAGCAAAACGCCCTCATCCAAGCGGCGCGTTACGGCATAAGCGTTGACGGCGCCACCCTTTACGTGAATACGCAGCCTTGCGTGTTTTGCGCCAAGATGATCATCAACGCTGGCATAAAGGAAGTCGTGTACCAGAATCCTTATCCGGATGAGTTGGCCATGTCGATGCTGGAGGAAAGCGGCATCAAGCTGCGTACCTTTGAGGGCTAAACGGAAATCGCACCCTTTTTGGAACATACCGTCCAAAAAATCAAAGTACCCGTTCACCTTTTTTTGCCGCCAACGTTGAGGGCGGCATCAAGGGTTTGCTATCATAGCTATGTTTAGGGCGCATTGCGCGTCCTGACAGGAGGAGAGGAAGTAATGGTTTTAGCGGTTGTAGCAGGGGTTTTGATTGGTGCCCTCAGCATCATCCCGTTCCCATTTGCCGCTAAGAAGGGTCGTACGATTGACCCCAGCAAGTCTTCCAACTTGCTTTTGCCGCTGCTTCTAACCCTGCTGGTGTCGTTCGTCATCCTGGTGGTGGGAATGATCGGCTGCAAGTTGTTGGCGCCCGACGTCATCCTGGCGTTTGTGGTGGCAGAGTTTGCAACCTTTGTTATTGCGGTGATTGTCTTCGGCATTACCTTGTCGAAGCGTCGATAGAGTACGAAAAAAAGGAGAGGGCAAATGGTATTTGAGCTCACTGGCGATCCGTTGACAGACATTCAGGCGCCAATTGCTGAGTTGCAGGAAGGTTTTAATTCCAATTTCGTTGTTGATTTCGGCAACGGCATTGGCATTACGCAGTACACGGTGTGGATGTTCGTCATCGCCATCGTCGTGGTTGCTGCCATTCTTGTGGCTGTTCGCAAGGTTAAGATTTCCCCTGACAGCAAACTGGGCGGCTTGATTGACTGGGGCTATGACGCAGTCTGCCGCAACATGGGCGAAGGCGCCATCGGCCATGGCTATAAGAAGCACATCCCCTTCTTGGCCACCATGTTCTTCTTCATCCTTATCGCCAACGTGATCGGCCTGATCCCTGGCACCAAGACCCCCACGGGTTCCTTGAGCGTCACCTGGGCTTTGGCTACGTTGTCCTTCTTCTACTTCAACTGGCGCGGCATCCAGGCTAAGGGCGGCATCGGCTATCTGAAGGCCATCGCACCGCACGGCCTGCCTGGCCCCATGGTTCCCATCATCTGGTTCTTCGAGTTCTTCTCCCTGGTCATCCGTTGGCTGACCCTGGCAGTCCGACTCTATGGCAACATGTTTGCCGGCCACATGATCTTGGGCATCTTCGCAATCATGACTCAGTTCTTCATTTTGGACGCCATCCAGTTCGGCGCCGCCCTGACCGCTCTGCCGGCCATCGCTTGGGCACTGTTCCTGCTGGTCATGTACGTCCTGGAGTGCTTGGTCGCCTTCCTGCAGGCATACGTATTCACCATCCTCTCCGCGGTGTACGTTGGCCTGGCCGAGGGCGAGCACTAGGATATTCGCCCTTCGCGGCACGGGGTTTGACCGTCACCCCTAATGCACGGTCCTGACTGTGGTGCCTAGCTCCGTCTCCAAGGGGCTAAGAAATATAAGCAAGGAAATGGGTAAGGGACCCAAATCCGTTCAAAAGGAGGAAACAATGGAAACTACTCTCGTAATCGCAGCCTTGAAGGTTGTCGGCTACGGCCTCGGCACCATCGGCCCAGGCATCGGTCTTGGCCTGTGCGGCTATGGTCTGTGCGTCGGCTCCGCACGTCAGCCTGAGCTGGCTGGCAAGCTGTTCACCAACGCCCTGATCTTCGGCGCTTTGGCAGAGGCACTGGCCCTGATCGGCTTCGTCTGCACCTTCATCTTCTAATTTGTCTGGTTGCAAGAAACTAATCGGACCTAGTACCAAGAAAGAAGGTGGAGAGTGAAGGCGAAACTGAATATGAAGCAGACCGGCGTTGGCCTTATTGCTGCTGCGGCAAGTCTCGTTAGTGCTTTCCCCACCATGGCGTTCGCAGAGGAGAAGGAAGGTATCGCGTTCCTCATTCCTGATATGAATGAGTTCATCCCGATGCTTATCGTTTTCCTGATCATCCTGGTCATCCTGGCAAAATTCGGCTGGCCTGTCGTTGATGGCATCATCACCAAGCGTGAGTCCACCATCAAAGAGGCCCTGAAGAAGTCCGAGGAAGCCCAGGTTGAGGCAGAGCGTACGCTGGCCGAGTACAAGAAGGAGCTGGCAGACGCCAAGGCTCAGGCTGCAGAGATTGTGGCCGAGGCCAAGAAGACCGGCGAAGCTGTTCAGGCCGACATTCAGGCCAAGGCAATGGCTGAGTCCGCTGCCATGATCGAGAAGGCCAAGGGCACCATTGAAGCTGAGAAGAAGGCAGCCATTGCCGAGCTTCAGGGCTCTATCGTGGACATCTCCACGTCTGTGGCCGAACGTCTGATCGGCGAGGATTTGAGCGACGATGAGCACCGCAAGATCATCGAGCGCTATGTCAACGAGGCGGGCAGCTTCAATGCCAACTAATCGTCTTGTTGAAAAGGAAAAGGTTGCCGTTTACGCAAACGCACTTTACGATGCGGCTACCGCTGCGGGTGGTCGCGATACCGCAGTTGAGGTTCGCGATCAGGTTGAGAGCATTGTGGCGATCGTCCGTGGCAACGCGGAGCTGTCTGAGACGCTGAACGAGGGCACCTTCGCCCCCGAGCAGCGCGCACAGATCGCCAAGAATGTGTTCGCAACGTGCAACCCGGTCCTTACCGATGTTCTGGCCGTTATGGTCGAACGCGGCGATTTCAAGCTGCTGTCCCGCGTGGCCGCAGCTTACTCCGAGGTGCTCAGCGCCAAGCAGAACGTGACCATCGTGGACGTGACCACGTACGTCGAGCTTGACGATCACCTGCGTGAGGTAATTACCAAGAAGGCTGCCGAAGACTTTGGTACCGATGTCGTGCTGCGTGAGCACATCGACAAGACCATGTTGGGCGGCATACTCATGAGCGCAAACGGCAAGCGCCTGAACGCCAGCGTACGTTGGCAGTTGGACAATGCCCGCACCGCTCTTAAGCAAACTGTGTAGGAGGTGAATGCTTGTGACTGAAATCACCGCTCAGTCCATTGACGAGGCTCTGCGTAAGCAGTTGGACGCGCTGAACACCAGCGTTGAGTCTCGCGAGGTTGGCACGGTCATTCAGGTCGGCGACGGTATTGCTCGCATCGATGGCCTGAAGGGCGCCATGATGGGCGAGCTTCTTGAATTCGAAGGTGCTAATGGCGAGACCGTTTATGGTATGGCCCAGAACCTCGAAGAAGAAGAAGTCGGCGCCGTGCTCCTGGGTAACGTCACCGCAATTCGCGAAAACGACAAGGTCAAGACGACCGGTCGTATCATCGAGATTCCCTCTGGCAAGGGCTTCCTTGGCCGTGTTGTGAATCCTCTGGGTCAGCCGATTGACGGCAAGGGCCCCATTCAGGCCGACGGTTATCGTCCTGTTGAGTTCAAGGCTCCGGGCGTTATCTCTCGTAAGCCTGTTCATGAGCCGGTTCAGACCGGCATCCTGGCAATCGACTCCATGATCCCCGTTGGCCGTGGCCAGCGTGAGTTGATCATTGGCGACCGCCAGACCGGCAAGACTGCTGTTGCAATCGACGCCATCATCAACCAAAAGGGTCAGGACATGATCTGCATCTACGTTGCTATCGGCCAGAAGGCCTCCACCGTAGCCCAGATCGTTGAGACCTTGGAGCGCCAGGGCGCCATGGAGTACACCATCATCGTGTCCGCCACCGCTTCTGACGCCGCTCCTCTGCAGTACATCGCTCCTATGGCCGGTGCTGCAATGGGCGAGTACTTCCTGTACAACGGCGAAGACGGCCAGCCGGCTGGCCCCGACAACCCGGGCCGCCATGTTCTGGCAATCTACGACGACCTGTCCAAGCAGGCTGTTGCTTATCGTCAGATGTCTCTGACCCTGCGCCGCCCGCCCGGACGCGAGGCTTATCCTGGTGACGTTTTCTACCTGCATTCTCGCTTGTTGGAGCGTGCCGTCAAGATGAACGAGGAGAACGGTCTTGGTTCCATGACCGCACTGCCCATCATCGAGACCCAGGCTGGCGACGTTTCTGCATACATTCCGACCAACGTAATTTCCATTACCGACGGTCAGATCTATCTGCAGACCGACCTGTTCTATCAGGGCCAGCGCCCCGCTGTTGACGTAGGTATCTCCGTTTCCCGAGTTGGTGGCTCCGCTCAGATCAAGGCTATGAAGCAGGTTGCAGGCTCTCTGCGTCTGGACCTGGCTGCATACCGCGAGCTGCAGGCCTTCACCCAGTTCGGTTCCGACCTGGACAAGGCTACGCAGGATCAGCTGAACCGTGGCGCTCACATGACCGAGCTTCTGAAGCAGGGTCGTTACGTGCCGATGCCGGTTGCCGAGCAGGTTGCTGCTATTTACGCTGGTAACGAAGGCTACCTGGACGACCTGATGCTGGTTGACGTATGCCGCTTCCGTGACGAGTTGCGCGACTTCCTGCGTGCTTCTAGGCCGGAGGTTTTGGAGGCTATCGTTTCCGAAGGTAAGCTGACCGACGAAATCAAGGCTGACTTGAACGCCGCATTGGAGTCCTTCAAGTCCCAGTTCTCGGCGACGGCTTAGAGAGGGACGGTAGACCATGCCTAACCTGCACGACATAGAGAGGCGCATTAACTCCGTTAAATCTACGAAGCAGATCACTCGTACCATGGAGATGGTTTCTGCTGCAAAGATTCGCCGTGCCACTGAGCGCATGACCAATGCGACTCCTTGGACCATGAATCTTTCTGAGGCCCTGCTCAACGCTGCAAAGTATGCTCCGTTGGACGCCGAGCCCCTGCTGCAGATGCATGACCAGGTGAAGAAGGTTCTGATCGTGGTTGTTACCTCCGATCGAGGTTTGGCTGGCGGTTTCTCGAGCAACATCCTGAAGGCCGCTGAGCGTATTGCTCAGGAAAAGAAGGCCGATGGGGCTGAGGTCGAGATCATCGCATGTGGCAAGAAGGCATGCGGTTACTATAGCTATCGTGGCATTGAACCCATCATGGAGTTCAAGGGAACTTCTGCAGACCCAGAGTTTGACCAGGCTGTTTCCATTTCCGGTTATTCCGGCGATGCCTACAACCATGGTGATTTGGACGAGGTGTATCTCATTTACAACCACGCCAAGAACGCTGGCGAGCAGATCGTCATCGAGCACAAGGTGCTCCCCATTGACTATAAGAAGGACTGGGGAGACATGTTGGGCTTGAATCCCAAGGAGGAAGACGTTCTTGCTCCTTACCGCGAGGAGGAAGGCGAGCACGTCTACGAGAAGATCGACGTGGACTTCGAGCCTTCCGCGCGAGAGGTTGTGCATCATATGATGTTCGCCTACCTGCGTAACATGTACTTCTATGCTTTGATTGATTCGGCTGCAGCCGAGCAGGGCGCCCGCCGTTCTGCCATGAAGTCGGCAACAGACAATGCCAACGAAATGGTGGACACGCTGACGACCTACTATAACCGTGTACGTCAAGGTGCCATTACGACCGAGATCAACGAGATCGTCGGTGGCGCAGCAGCTTTGGAGGAGTAAATGGCTGAAGAGATTAAGACTCAGTCGACGGGTGCTGTAGGACGCATTGTTCGCGTCGTCGGTGCTGTTGTCGATGTTGAGTTCCCGGCAGAGCAAATGCCGGCAATCTATAATGCCCTGACGGTGAAGGGCACCACCCCCTTGGGTGAAATTGACACCGTGCTTGAGGTGCAGTCGCACCTCCCGGGCGACCTGGTTCGCGCCGTTGCAATGACTTCCACCGACGGTATGGTCCGCGGCATGGAAGCCGTTGACACGGGCGCTCCCATCCAGATGCCCGTTGGCCCCAACACGTTGGGCCGTATTTGGAACGTTATCGGCCAGCCCGTTGATGGCAAGCCCATGCCGGAAATCGACATGTACATGCCCATCCACCACCCGGCTCCGGCTTACGAGACCTTGGCCACCACGACCGAGATCTTCGAGACCGGCATTAAGGTTATCGACCTGATCGAGCCTTACGTTAAGGGCGGCAAGACTGGTCTGTTCGGCGGCGCAGGCGTTGGTAAGACCGTTACCATTCAGGAGCTTATCAACAACCTGGCACAGGAGCATGGCGGCACCTCCGTCTTCACGGGCGTAGGCGAGCGTACTCGTGAGGGTACGGACCTGTTCCTGGAGATGTCCGAGTCTGGCGTTATCAACAAGACCTGCTTGGTCTATGGTCAGATGAACGAGCCTCCCGGAGCACGTCTTCGCGTTGGCCTGGCTGGCCTGACCGAGGCAGAGTACTTCCGTGATCAGGGCCAGGACGTTCTGCTGTTCATTGACAACATCTTCCGTTTCACCCAGGCTGGTTCCGAGGTATCCGCACTGCTTGGCCGTATGCCTTCCGCAGTAGGCTACCAGCCCACCCTGGCAACTGAGATGGGCGACCTGCAGGAGCGTATTACTTCTACCGCTACGGGCTCCATTACGTCCGTACAGGCAGTTTACGTGCCTGCTGACGACTTGACCGACCCGGCACCTGCAACCACGTTTACCCACTTGGATGCAAAGACGGTTCTGTCTCGTGGCATTGCTGAGCAGGGCATTTACCCCGCTGTGGACCCGCTGGACTCCACTTCCCGCGCTCTCGACCCCGAGATCGTCGGCGAGGAGCACTATCGCGTAGCCGTTGGCGTTCAGGAAGTTTTGCAGAACTACAAGGACCTGCAGGACATCATCGCCATTCTGGGTATGGACGAGCTGTCTGAGGACCAGAAGCTGGTCGTCAACCGCGCTCGTAAGATTCAGAAGTTCCTGGGCCAGCCGTTCCACGTAGCAGAGGTCTTCACCGGCAACCCCGGTAAGTACGTCAAGATCGAGGACACCGTCCGCTCCTTCGCCGAGATTCTCGACGGCAAGTGCGACGACATCCCCGAGCAGTGCTTCACCTACAAGGGCGCCATCGAGGACGTCTACGAGGCTTATGCAAAGATGAAGGAAGACTAAATGGCAATGCTTCACTGCGAAATCGTGACTCCGGAATATGTCGTTTATCGCGGCGAAGTCGCTCAGGTTGATGTTCCCAGTGCCGGTGGTTACTGCGGCATCCTGCCTGGTCATGAAGACTTTTGCTGCCGTATGAAGAACGGCAAAGTCACAGTGTACACCGATGAGGGGCACAAGGAGAAGCTCGAGTTCGCGTCGTATATGGGATTCACCCAGGTGCATAAGGACAAGGTCATCGTCTTGTCCCGTCAAGCCATCGCAATCCCGGATATCGATGAAGCGACCGTTCGTCGTGAGTATGATGAGTACAAGGCTCGCATCGACGCGATGAGCGCTGAAGAGATGGAAGGCCAGGCCAAGCGTGCCGAAAAGGTTCAGCGTAACACCTTGACCGACGATCTTGAGTGGCGTGAAGTGATGCTATCCTTCTGCTCCAAGTAGCTTTGAGCAAAAGCTACTAAACTTTTGAACTTGGATTCAAGTCCCTTTGAAGCCTCCGGCCTTCGGGCCGGGGGCTTTACCTTTTATGGGGAGGGTTGAAACAGAAGACGTGCCTGTTGTTCCAACCCTTGATGCAAAAATCCACAGTCTGTTCGCTGCCGCAAGGGTGGCCCATGCGGTATTATGCAAGGGATAAACAGCGCGCAAACATACTCTAAACGCACCAAGCGCCAACGGACTACCGAGCATGCATTCGAGGCACATCATGGCGTTTGTACACTTGCACAACCATACTGAGTATTCCCTGCTGGACGGCTTGACGCATATCAAGGATATGGTCAAACGTGCCGCTGAGCTGGGCATGCCGGCCGTGGCCATCACTGATCACGGCGTCATGAGCGGCGTGCCGGAGTTGGATGCCGCTTGCGCCAGCGTCACGGGTCCCAACGGCGAAAAGGTGAAGCCCATCTTCGGGTGCGAAGTCTATTTCACCACCGACGAGGAGCTGCGGACCGACGTTAAGCCGCGTCTGTATCATCTGTTGCTGCTGGCCAAGACCAACGAAGGCTACCATAACCTGCTGAAGCTGGTCAGCGAAAGCCATGTGGACAACTTCTACTACAAGCCGCGCACCACGTTCAGCATGCTGCAGAAGTACGGCCATGGCATCATCGGCTCAAGCGCCTGCATAGCGGGCATCGTGCCCAAGCTTTTGGACGCGCGCCAGTTCGACGACGCCTGCGAATGGGCCCGCAAGCTGGCAAGCTGCTTTGACCCAGGCGACTTCTACATCGAGTTGCAAAACCAGGGCATCATGACCGACGGCGGCATGACGCAGACCCAGCTCAACCATGAGCTGACCAAGGTTGCCCAGGCCTGTGGGCTAAAGACCATCGCCACCAACGACTTCCACTACCTGCTGCAGGAAGACGCGCGCGCCCAAGACATCATGCTGTGCATCGGTACCGGCTCAAGCGTCAACGAGACCAAGCGCATGAAGTTCGAGAACGACCAGTTCTACATGAAGACCGAGGAAGAGATGCGTGAGGCCCTGAAGGACTTCCCCGAGGCCTGCGATAACACGGTGGAAGTGGCCGAGAAGTGCAACGTGGTGCTTGAGCGCGACTCCATTCTGCCGCGTTTCCCCTTGCCAGAGGGCCATACCGAGGAAAGCTGGTTCCGCTACAAGTGCGAAGAGGGCATGCGCAAGCGCTACGGCGATCCCGTGCCCGAGCGCGAGTGGCAGCAGTACGAATACGAGGCCGGCGTCATCATCCAGCAGGGCTTCCCGGCGTACTTCCTTATCGTGCAGGAGTACATCGAGTGGGCGCGCAGCCAAGGCATCGGCGTCGGCCCCGGCCGTGGCAGCGCCGCTGGCTCCATCGTGGCGTATGCCATGGGCATCACCGACTTGGACCCGCTGCCCAACGGCTTGATGTTCGAGCGCTTCCTTTCTCCTGAACGCGTGGAGATGCCCGATATCGACGTCGACTTCGAGGATGAGCGCCGCGGCGAAGTCATCGAGCACATCAAGGAGGTCTATGGCGAAGACCACGTGTCGGGCGTCATCACCTTCGGCAAGCTGCAGGCCAAAAACGCCGTGCGCGACGCCGCGCGCGTGCTGGACTACCCCTACAACGTGGGTGACCGCATCTGCAAGATGATCGGCGACGAGCTGGGCATCACCATCGACAAGGCACTTGATACCAACCCCGACCTGGCCAAAGCCTACAAGGAAGAAGACGACGTGCGCCAGGTGATCGATGCCGCCAAGAGCATCGAAGGCCATGTGCGCGGCGAAGGCGTGCATGCGTGCGCCACCATCATCTGCCGTGACCCTATGAGCGACCACGTTCCCATGAAACGTGACACCAAGGGCGGCGGCATCATTACGCAATACGACGGTCACTATACCCCTGACCTGGGCCTTTTGAAGATGGACTTCCTGGGCCTGCGCACATTGGGCGTGCTTTCGCGCGCGTGCCGCAACATCAAGGCCACCACGGGCATAGAGATGGTCCCCGAAGAGATTCCCGTTGACGATCCCAAGGCATTCGAGCTTATGCGGTCAGGCAACATGGACGGCCTGTTCCAGGTGGAAGGCGCCCTGTACGTCAGCCTGTTTGCGCGCCTGCCACCGCGGCGCTTCTCGGACATCGTGGCGTCCATTGCCCTTAACCGCCCGGGCCCGTTGGAGTCCGGCATGGTTGAGGACTACGTGAAGGTGGCCAGCGGCAAGACCGACATCCACTATTACGACGAGCGCCTGAAGCCCATTTTGGAAGAAACCTACGGCACCATGGTCTACCAAGAGCAGATCATGCAGATCTCTATGGTCATGAGCGGCTTTTCGGCGGGCAAGTCCGACAAGCTGCGCAAGGCCATGGGCAAGAAGAAGCTGGACATCATGCGCCAGCTGCAGGCCGACTGGGACAAGGGCGCCGTGGAAAACGGCTATGACCTCAAGATTGCCCAGCAGATCTGGCAGGATGCCGAAAAGTTTGCAAAGTACGCCTTCAACAAGTCGCACTCGGCGGCGTATGCCCTGCTGGTCATGCGCACCGCGTACCTGAAGGCGTATTACCCCAACGAGTACATGGCCGCCGTGCTGTCCAGCTACATGGGCAACACCGATCGCCTGATCAAATATATTGCCAGCTGCAACCACAACGGCATCCCGGTTTTGCCGCCGGACATCAACACGTCCAACGCCGAGTTCACGCCTGTGCCTGAGGGCATACGCTTTGGTTTGGTGGGCGTTCGCGGCGTGGGCAAGAACGTGGCCGATGCCATCATTGCCGAGCGCCAGGCCAACGGCCCTTACACCAGCTTGCATGACTTCGTGAACAGGCTGGATGCCAAGTGCTACAACCGCAAGACGCTGGAAGCCCTGATCAAGGGCGGTGCCTTCGACAGCACGGGCTACACCCGCAAGCAGCTTATGTACTTTGTGGACGAGACCTCGCTTCTGGAGGGCGCGGCCAAGCGCCAGAAGGACAAGGACGCCGGCCAGCTGGACATGTTTGCCATGTTTGCGGAGGTGGATGAAACCTTCAAGGAGGACATCCCCGAGCCTGACGGCGTGGAATGGGACAAGCGTACGCTTTTGGCCTACGAGAAGGAGATCATGAAGATCTACGTCTCGGATCATCCGCTGCGCCCCTATGAGCGTGCCATTTCCCGCATGACGAAGTTCTCGCTGGCGGATCTGGCCGAGCGCACCTCCGAGATCAAAAACGCCACGTTTGTGGGCATGATCAGCGGCGTTGTGGTGAAGCTGACCAAGCGCGGCACCAAGTGGGCGTCGTTTAGCTTGGAGGACCAGTCGGGCCACGTGGATTGCGTGTGCTTCAAGTACGACGACTTCTCCGAGGCCATCCAGGAGGACGCCATCGTCAAGATCAAGGGCAAGTTTGAGCACTCCGACCGCGGCAACCAGATAATGTGCTTCGAGATAGAGACGCTTGAGCTGGGCGAAGCCGACGAGGCGCCGGCGTATCTGAGCCTGAACGTGAAGTACGCGGACCTGAACGAGGCCAAGGCGCTGCGTCTGCAGCGGTTGCTTTCGCAATACCCGGGCCGCGATGCCGTCATGCTGTGCGTCAACCAGGCGGACGGCAAGCGCTACCGTGCCGAGCTGCCCACCCAGGTGGATGCGCGCAACAGCGTGCTGAAAAGTGAGATCGCAAGCCTGTTGGGCGCCCAGGCCTTGGGGGCCTAGGTGCCAGACCAGCTTCAGACATTCGCCATGCAGGTTGCCTACAAGGGCGCGGCCTTTTGCGGCTTTGCGCGCCAACCGGGGCAGCTGACCGTGCAAGGGGAGCTGGAACATGCCCTTGAGCTGCTGTTTCGCCGCTCGGTGGAAACCGTGTGCGCAGGACGCACCGATGCCGGCGTGCATGCGCGTGGCCAGGTGGTCAGCTTCCAGGTGGCCGAAGACGAGCTGCATGACCGCAGCCTGGATAAGCTGTGTCGCAGCTTGAACGCGTTGACGCATGACGACATTACGGTGCTGTGGCTTGATCCCCGGCCGGCGGGCTTCTCGGCGCGCTTTGACGCGCGTATGCGCGAATACCACTATCACCTTAGCCTGGACGCCACGCCGCCGTTGTTCATGCGGGATTTCTGCTGGCATGTGGCCAAGCCGCTGGACGTGGATGCCATGCGCGAAGGCGCGGCGTACCTGGTGGGGGAGCACGACTTCAAGAGCTTCTGCCTGGCCGTCAGCGCCGTGGGCAAGCCCACCTGCCGCTACGTGGAAGAGGTTTCCATCTACCCCCAGGAAGTAATGGGTGAGCAGTTGCTGACCATCAAGGTGCGCGGCAACGCGTTTTTGCACTCCATGGTGCGCACCATGGTGGGCACGCTGGTCATGGTGGGGCGCGGCCTTCGGCAGCCGGAATGGGTGCAAGAGGTGCTTGATGCGCGTGACCGCAGCGCCGCGGGTGAAAACGCCCCTGCTCAGGGCCTGGTTTTTTGGGAGGTCACCTACTGATGGATACGTTGCGTGACTTGTTTGCCGGCCTGCGCAACGTGCCGGCCGAGCTGGTGGAGGCTGCCCGACGCCTGTTGGCGGGCGCTCCTGGACCTTCCAGACGGGAAACGCTGTCTGACCTGCGCAAAGCTGCTGACTATGAGCAGCGCCGGGCCCAGTTGGAAAAGCTGCAGCAGCATGCGCCCACCGGGCAGGTGCTGGTGGCCCAAAGCCGTGATGGCAAGGTGGCCCTGTTCCAAGACAAGGACGGTCACCTGACGGCTGTGGACGCGTCTAAACTGGTCTAGCGGCGCCATGCGCGAATAATCTTCCCAAGAGTCAATTTATGGGCCTGAAAGGTGGTTTTCTGCCTACCTTTCGCGGATAATTTTTGTTGGAACAATCATTCCAATGCCTCTGTAACACACAAGAAAAACTTCTTATGGGAAAATAGCGCCCACACTATGGGGTAGTTGTTAGGACGAAGAGGGAAAATCTGATGGATATGTTGAAACTTTCAACGGGTCCTCTGCTGGATAAAACCGGGGGGACGTTCTTGGACCAGTTTTCTCGGCGCGTGAAAGCCATGCCTCCGGGAATGTGCCCGGTAGCCGTGGTGGCCGCGCAGGTCAAGCTGGCCGAAATGCAAACATGCGGCAAATGCGTGCCGTGCCGTGACGGCATTCCGCAGATGAGTGCGCTGCTGGAGAAGATCCTGCATTGCCAGGCCACGCCCGATGACGCCATTGAGCTGCGTCGGCTGGCTGAGCTGGTCCAGGATTCCAGCGACTGCGTCATTGGCTACGGCATCGGCCAAACGGTGCTGGACTTCATCGGTGTGTACAAGGAAGACTTCGAGGCGCACACCAACGGCCACGCGTGCATGCACGAAGTGGACCAGAAGCTGCCGTGCGAGGCTCTTTGCCCTGCTCATGTAAACATTCCGTCCTACATTGCCTATGTGGGCGAAGGCGACTATGAATCCGCCATCAAGGTCATGCGCCAAGACAACCCGTTCCCCACGGCCTGCGCCTTCGTGTGCGAGCATCCGTGCGAGGCGCGTTGCCGCCGTGCCATGATTGATTCGCCGGTCAACATCCGCGGCGTGAAGAAGTTCATGGTGGACCAAACCCATGCGGATACGGTATCCGTGCCCGACCGCCTGCCCGACACCGGCAAGCACATCGCCGTCATCGGTGGTGGCCCAAGCGGCCTGACCTGCGCCTACTTCAGCGCGCTCATGGGCCACAAGGTCACCGTCTTCGAAGGCCGCAAGAAGCTGGGCGGCATGATGCGCTACGGCATTCCGGCGTACCGCTTCCCGCGTGAGCGCCTTGACGAAGACATCCGCGCCATCCTTTCGGTGGGCAACATCGACGTCAAGTACGAAACCCAGATTGACACCGATACTTTGAAGCAGATTGCGTGCGAGTTCGACGCGGTGTACGTGGCCATCGGCGCGCAGGGCGGCAAGTCCCTGCGGCTGGAAAACGTGAATGCCGAAGGCGTGTCCTCGGCCGTTGACCTGCTGTCGAAGATCGGCAACGGCGACTGGCTGCCCGACTTTACGGGCAAGAAGGTGGCGGTCATCGGCGGCGGCAACGTGGCCATGGACTGCTGCCGCACGGCGGTGCGCGCCGGCGCTGAAGAGGTCAACTGCATCTATCGCCGCCGCATGGAGGACATGACGGCCCTGCCGACCGAAATAGAGTCCGCCATTGCCGAAGGCGTGGAAATGCTGACGCTGGAAAGCCCCGTGAGCATCCAGGTCAACGAGGCCGGCCATTGCACGGCCGTCATCACGCAGCCCCAGATGATCAGCGCGGTCAAGCGCGGCCGCCCGGCTCCCATAGATGCCGACAAGCCGCAAAACCGCATCCAGGCTGACATCGTGCTTTTGGCCGTTGGCCAGGCCGTGGTCTCGGCGCCGTTCGAGGAGTTCGGCATGGAAGCCCAATGGGGTGCCTTCGTGGCCGATGATCACCTGCTTTCCCCGGGCTTTGACAACGTGTTTGTGGGAGGCGACTGCCAAACCGGCCCCGCCACCGTTATCCGCGCCATCGGCGCCGGCAAGCTGGTGGCACGCAACATCGACACCTACCTGGGCTACAACCACAAGCTTACCCGCTTGCCCGAACCTCCAGCCCCCAAGCCCAACGATCGCACGGCTTATGGCCGCGTGGACATCACCGAGCGTCCCGCGCGCGTTCGCAAGCTGGACTTCGAAGGCGTGGAAAACGAAATGAGCCGCGAAGAGGCCATTCAGGAATGCGGCCGCTGCCTGCGCTGCGACCACTTCGGTTGCGGCATCCTGGAAGGAGGCAGGATCCAATATGTCTAACGAAGCATTGGCAACCGTCACCATTGACGGCATCCAAGTGACCGTGCCCGCCGGCATGCCCATCATTGCGGCTGCCCGCAAGGTGGGCATCAGCACCCCTACGCTGTGCGCGCTTAAGGGCGTCAGCAAGATCAGCTCCTGCCGCGTGTGCGTGGTGGAGGTGGAAGGCCAGCCGGCGCTTATGCCCGCCTGCTCCACGCCGGTTGAAGACGGCATGGTGATCACCACCAACTCCCAGCGCGTCACCGACGCGCGCAAGATGGCCATGCAGCTGGTGCTGGCCCAGCACGGCCTGGACTCCACCAACTACTGCTTCAGCTGCGTGAAGAACGGCGACTGCGAGCTGCAGAACACCGCGCGCCAGCTGGGCGTCACCGACACGCCCTTCTTCGTGGAACAGACCAAGAAGCCCGTCTTCGACGACAACCCGTTCTTAAGCTTCAACCCCAACCTGTGCATCCAGTGCCAGCGTTGCGTGGGGGCTTGCAACAATCTGGCCCACAACCATACGCTGCAGACAGCCAAGAAGGGCACCCAGACCGTCATCGCAGCCCCCTTCGGCGCCGATTGGCGCGAAAGCGGCTGCGAGAGCTGCGGCAACTGCGCGCAGGCTTGCCCCACGGGCGCCATCACGCTGAAGCGCCGCAAGGAATACCGCGTTTGGGAAGTCACCAAGACGCGCACTACCTGCCCGCACTGCGCCGTGGGCTGCCAGCTTGACCTGGTGGTGAAGGACGGCCGCATCGTGGACGCCGTGGCGGCGGATGGCCCCTCCAACAAGGGGATGCTGTGCGTCAAGGGCCGCAGCGGCTCCTTCGACTTCGTGCATTCGCCCGAGCGCCTGACCACGCCGCTGGTGAAGGACGCGGACGGCGTCTTCCAGCCGGCAAGCTGGGATGAGGCCCTTGACCTGGTGGTTTCCAAGATGGGCGCCATCAAGGAGCAGCAGGGGGGTGATGCGCTAGCAGCCTTCGCATGCTCAAGGTCCACCAACGAGGACATCTACATGCTGCAGAAGATGGCCCGAACCGTCTTCGACACCAACAACATAGACAATTGCGCGCGTGTTTGACACGCTCCCACCGTTGCCGGTCTGGCAACTACCCTGGGTTCTGGCGCAATGACCAACACCATCAACGACGTAACCACCGCATCCGACCTGATCATGATGGTGGGAACCAACCCCGAAGAGGCGCATCCCGTGCTGGGCATGCAAATCCGCAAGGCGGTTGAATCCGGCACCAAGCTGATCGTGGTGGACCCGCGTGACATCCAGCTGGCTTCCAAGGCGGACATCCACCTGAAGCTGAAGCCGGGCACCAACGTGGCCTTCGCCAACGGCATGGCGCATATCATCATCCGCGATGGGCTGGCTGACCAGGCCTTCATCGACGCGCGCACGCAGGGCTTTGAGGACTTCAAGGCCTTGGTGGAAAGCTACACGCCTGATCGTGTGGCCCAAATTTGCGAAATCCCCGAGGACGACCTGGTGGCCGCCGCGCATATGTATGCCACGGCCAAGGCCGCGCCCATCATGTACTGCCTGGGCGTGACCGAGCACTCCACCGGCACCGAGGGCGTCATGAGCTTGTCCAACCTGGCCATGATCTGCGGAAAGATCGGCCGTCCCGGTTGCGGCGTCAACCCCGTGCGCGGCCAAAACAACGTGCAGGGTGCGTGCGACATGGGTGCGCAGCCGACGGACTTCACGGGCTACCAAAAGGTGGCAAACCCCGACGTGGTGGCCAAGTTTGAGGCCGCGTGGGGCGTGAAACTGAACCCCAACGTGGGTACCAAGGCCACCGAGTGCTTCCATCGCATGATCGAGGGCACCATCAAGGGCCTGTTCATCTTCGGCGAAGACCCCATCCGCACCGACCCGGACACCAACCATGTGATCAAGGCGTTGGAGAACTTGGACTTCTTGGTGGTGGATGACCTGTTCATGACCGAGACGGCCAAGTACGCCGACGTCATTTTGCCGGGCATCTCCTACGCGGAAAAGGAAGGCACCTTCAGCAACACCGAGCGCCGCGTGCAGCGCGTGCGCAAGGCGGTGGAGCCGCTTGCGGGCGCCAAGCCGGACACGTGGATCTTCGGCGAGATCATGCGTCGCATGGGCTATGACCAGCCCGACCTGACGCCGGCGCAGATCATGGACGAGATTGCATCCGTGACGCCCAGCTTTGGCGGCATCTCGCATGAGCGCCTGGACAGCGCCGAGGTTGCGGGCAACGGCCTGCAGTGGCCCTGCCCCACGGCCGATCATCCGGGCACGCCCATCATGCATGTGGGCAAGTTCTCCAAGGGCTTGGGCACCTACAGCCTGGCGGAGTACCGCCCCAGCGCCGAGCTGCCTGACGCGGACTACCCGCTGATGCTGACCACCGGGCGCATTCTGTATCACTACAACGCTTGCGCCATGACGGACAAGACGCCGGGCCTCAATGAGATTGCCAACAGCAGCTTCATCGAGATGAACACCGCCGACGCGGCTGCCTTGGGCATTGCCGATGGCGACCGCGTGAAGGTTGCCAGCCGCCGTGCCGAAATCGAGTCCACAGCGCGCGTGTCCGACAAGACCAACCCCGGTCAGACCTGGATGCCGTTCCACTTCCAGGACGGCAACTCCAACTGGCTGACCAACGGCGCGCTTGACAACATTGCCAAGGCGCCTGAGTACAAGGTGTGCGCCATCAAGGTGTGCAAGGCGTAGGGACGTGACATTAGGGACGGAGGTTTTTGTCAGGTTCTGGTAAGGCCCTCCTCCCAACGTGACATTAGGGACGGAGGTTTTTGTCAGGTTCTTGGATTTCTAGACCAGATGAAACCCTCCTCCCAACGGGAATACCCACGGGTAGAAAGAAGGTAGATATGGCATTAACCGATGCCGAGATTGCGGCACTCAAACCTGACCATGCGGCAGGCGCGGCCATTGAGGCCAAAGGCGAAAACGTCGCCGTCACCAAGGTCAACCTGGAATTCGTGCGCTGCTTCGCGCTGGCGGTGCTGGCGGGCATGTTCATTGCCAGCGGCGCGCTGTTCATGACGTACGTGAAGTCCGACTCCAACCTGCCCTTCGCGGTTTCGCAGGTGTTTGGCGCGGCCATGTTCTCCATCGGCCTGATCATGGTCATCGTGGCCGGCGCCGAGCTGTTCACCGGCAACAGCCTGATGGTCATGGGCGCCCTGTCCAAGAAGGTCACCTGGGGCCAGGTGCTGAAGAACTGGGTCATCGTCTATATTGGTAACCTAGTGGGTTCGCTGGTCATCGTGCTGTGCGCTTGGGGTGCCAACTGCATGGGCATGAACAGCGGCGCTGTGGGCACTACCATGATGAGCGTGGCTGCGGGTAAGATGGCCCTAAGCCCCAGCGTCATCATCTTCCGCGGCATCCTGTGTAACTTCCTGGTGTGCATGGCCGTGTGGATGGGCTTTGCGGGTCGCACGGTCATCGACAAGATCGTGACCAGCATGTTCCCGGTTACGGCCTTCGTTGCTATGGGCTTTGAGCACTGCGTTGCCAACATGTTCTTCCTGCCCATGGGCCTGGTGGCAAACGCCAGCGGCGCTGCGGCCGGCAGCGTGAACACGGCCCTGCTGACCATCGGCGGTTGCGTGTACAACATTGGCTTGGCCACGTTGGGCAACATCATCGGCGGCGCCATCTTCGTGGGCGTCATGTACTGGATTGCCTACGCCAAGCGTGAAAAGGCCGCCAAGTAGCGGCTGCGTGTGGTGACTTGCCGCTCGGCGGTTGCCGGCGGTTGCTGGCGGCTGCCGGCGGTTGCCAAAATTGCCACAAATTGAGTAAATAGCGCCCCTGCGGGGCGCTATTTTTGTGTGCACAACCGCAAGAGTGCGGCGGCGCTTTTGAAAAATCGTTCGTAGTTATTGCCGTTTTGCTGCTTTGCGAAGCAAAACCCCAGGTCAAAATTTTTTGAAGCCTGGAATTGCAATAACTACGAACGATTTTGCTGAGGGTCTCGAGTATAGGGGGGTCGGGAGAGGCGGAATGCGCACGCAACATCGCACTGGCTTCGCTGGGTGCCACCACCAACGGCGGTACCATGCGGCCCGTTTTTGTAGTTCGTGTTTGCGTCCGCCTTCGCCTGCTAAGCCAACCCCTGTTCACGCTATAATTTCCCTCAACAGAAGCAAGAAAGCAGAAAGGACGCTTTATGCTGCAGACAAAGGAGGCCACGTTGGCCCAATCAACGCAGGCTCGCACGTGGCGTGCGGCGGCTGTTGTTGCGTTTGCGCTGGTCATCGCGCTGATTGGCATGTGTGCTACCACGGTGCAGGCTTGGGCTGCCGACGTGACGGTGGCGCTGACCGCCATCGATGCCACAAACAACAACAAGGTGGTCGTCAACCAGAAGGTTGTTGTGGACGAACAGGCCACGGTGGCAGACGTGTTGGCAAAGGCTGGCTTTATGGAGGGCACGCAGGAGGAATCCGCGGCTAGCCCTGACTCTGTGTACTTTACCAGCTATAACGCCCCGTACTTTTTGGGCAAAGGCTATGACGCCGATGCTGGCACGTGGTGGGTCAGCGGCTCGGACAACGATGACGCACCCTACGCCTACCTGACCGACACGGTGGCTGCCGATTGCCACTACCAGTACATCTACGGCGGCACGACCGACCCCACCACGTATCGCCTGCAGTTCAAGTACACCAGCGACTACCCCGATCCGCTGTCCTTCAAGATGGACGAAGAAGCCAAGATGAAGATGGACACGCTGGGCACCAACCTGGTCAAGCGTTTCTCCATGGGCCGCTCGGACGGCATCATCAACAGCAACACGTGCTACGCCGCCTTCGCCTTGGCAGCGCTGGACAAGTCCTACAACGTTGACACCAGCGACCTCGGCTCCAAGCTGGAATCCGACCAGCTGAGCGGCTCTTTGAGCGCGGGACGTTTGGCCAAGTACATCCTGGCCTTCGCCGCTGGCGGAGATGACGCCACCAACGCCAAGATCAACGGCAAGCGAGTGGACCTGGTCACGCAGCTGAAGGACATGCTGGCCGAAAGCAACGAGACGATAAGCCTGTATGACCTGGTGTGGATTTTGCCCGTGTGCCAGAACTACTCCAAGATCATGGACGCTGACGTTGCGGCCGACCTGATCGACCAGCTGTATACCTATTTCGATGCCGATGAGTGCCTGTTCGACGGCGGCTACGGCTTTGACCTGCAGACCAGCGCTCAGGCCGTGCTAGCACTGGCCCCCTATGCCGACACCAACGACAAGGCAGCCGAAATGGTCATCGACACCATGCTTGAGCTGGTCGTTTCCCAGAATGCCGACGGCGGCTTCAGCTACTCGCCCGACAGCGGCGTGAGCGATCTGGACACCACGGCGGCGGTCATTGCTGCGGCGGCCGCGGTGGGCCTGGAGCCCGATTCCGACATCCTGCTTTCCAACAACGGTTCCGATCCGGCGGCCTTCATGCTGTCCAAGGCCAACGACAGCCTGACCGGCTTCGTCGGTGAATACGACGAGGCCATGGGCTCGGCCACAGCGCTCATGGGCATGGCCGCCTACCAGAAGGCGGTCTCCACGCAGGACGTGGTGAACGTGCTCGATTTCACCAACGTGCCCGTGGTGGAAACCTTCCCCGACGTGGTTAACTCCAATGTGTGGTACTTCAGCAGCGTGTATCGCGCGGCCGAGAAGGGCCTGGTCAAGGGCTATGGCACAGGCAATTTCGGGCCGGCCGACACCCTGACGCGTGCTCAGGCCGCCGTCATCCTGTGGCGCTTCTTTGATCCCGAGGCCGAGGCCGCCTATGTGCAGGCCGACGCCAAGAACGAGACTGGTATGGCCGACGTGGCTGACGCCGCCTACTACACCGGCGCTGCCAACTGGGCCGTGAAGAACGGCGTCATCAAAGGCGAAGACGACGGCAACGGCGGTCGCGCTTTCAACCCCAACGGCACCATCACGCGCGAGCAGCTGTGCACCATCATGGGCAATGCGGCTGAGGCGTTGTGCGGCGCCACCATCGAAGGCGGCGAAAGCACCCTGGCCAACATGCCCGATGCGAGCAGCGTGAGCACCTGGGCAACCGCCAAGGTGGCTTGGAGCCTAGGCAGCGGCGTCATCAACGGCGCCGATGTGGACGGCACCAAGTACGTGCAGCCCCAGAAGGCCGTCACGCGCGCCGAGATGGCCGCCATCTTGATGAACGCCATCGACAACGACATCATCACCAACGAGTAGCGGCAACGTTTCTGCCGGCTGATTTGCTGGCGGCTTCGCTGCGAATAGGAAGTGCCCCGCCTTGTGCGGGGCACTTTGTTGCTTGGGGGGAGGGAGGGCGCCCCTGCGTTTTGCGTTGTGGGTTGGTTTACGACAAGGCTGGTGGGAATCGCCCTGGGATTGTCGTAACGTTTCGACTACCTGGTTGCTTTTTTACGACAAAAAGCCAGTCAATGACCGACGTCCTTGTCGTAATGAGCGGAGGTGTTTAGGCGGCATTTACGACAAAGACCAGGGAAAGGGCGCTGTTTTTGTCGTAAATGAAATTGGTTATCTTGCCGTGTTGACGATGGCATCTTGGCTATTTACGACAAGATGGCGGTAAACCGCCTGATCCTTGTCGTAAACCTGAGGGAGGGGTGCCTGCCCCATTACGACAAAAGCAGGCTTTCGCCAGCTATCCTTGTCGTAATTTTTCCGTCGGCAGCAAAACGATTACGACAAAAGGGCGCCCGAATGGCGCTTCTTTGTCGTAAAGCCTCGCTTCGCTTGCGTCCTGCGCCCACCCACTCGAGCCAATCCCCGATAAATTCCCAAATAAATCCTTCGTTGCGCAACGGGCTTCTCCGCTTCAAGCTTATTCTGCTTTTAGCATAAGCCCAGATGAAGGGAGCCCTATGAGAAACACCATCAGTAACAAGGCTGCAAAAGTGCTGGTCAGCGGCATCCTTGCCGCATCTATGTGCCCTGCTGCGGCATGGGCCACCGTCGCCGACGACGCTAACTCCGCCAGTGACGTAACCGCCCAGTCCGTGCAGGTTTCGCCCCAAGCAACCGGCTGCCAGAAAGCCGCCGAAAACGTAAATACCACCAAGGCCGCCTATGACGCTGCCAAGGCAGACACCAAGACCGCCCAGCAGGCGTATGACACCGCCAAGGCCAACTACGACGCCGCGGTGGCCGACAAGGATGCCGCTCAGGAGCAGCTGGCCTCCGACACCGACGCCCTGAAGGACGCCAACAACAAGCTGCAGGCCGCGCAGCAGGCGCTGACGGATGCCCAAAGCGCCCAGGCCACGGCCCAGGCCAACGTGGATTCCGCCAAGTCGGCCTATGACGATGCCATCGCGCAGCAGAAGCTGGGCTCCTACGGCTTCTTCCAGTGGCTGGGCGATGAAAGGCCCTCAGCACCTTCCAGACGGGCGCCTACAACTCCAAGGCCTCCAGCTATATGAGCATCGGCGCGGCGGGCGACTCCACCAGCTTGGACAACCTGAAGGCGGCCAGCAACTGGGTGCGCACGTGCAACCAGGTGCGCGCGTCCGAAAAGACCGACCCCACCTCGGGCAATGCGCTGGGCGATCTGCTCATCGACCCGTATTTGGTGGCAGTGGCGGAGGTCCATACCGACTGGAGCGCCCAGAATATCGGTCATGCGCAGATCTTCAGCACGTATGAAAACGTCGCCTGGGGCCAGTCCAACCCCTTCAGCTACGCTAACGGTTGGATGGAGGAAAAGGAAATCTACGAAAGCGGTGACCACAGCTTCTCCAACACGGGCCATTACCTGAACATTTGCAACGCCAACCTGAAATACACCGGCTTTGCGGTCTGCAACAAGTCGGGCACGTTGTACGGTATCTGCTACGGCCAGGACTTCATGACCTACCTCACCGGCTCGAAGGCCTATACGCCCGATGAGTGGGACGCCAAGATCAGCGAATACGAAAGCTCCATGACGCAGGCCATCAACGCCTACAACTCGGCCGTGTCGGCGCTCAACAGCGCCACTGCCACCACCCAGCAGGCGCAAAGCAACCTGACGTCCGCGCAAAACAAGGTGACCACGTGCCAAAACGCCGTAACCGCCGACAATCAGAAGCTGACCGAAGCCTCCAACAAGGTGGACAGCACGTGGTCTGAGCAGGACCAGGCAAACACGGCCTTGTCAAAGGCCCAGATTGCCGAAAGCCAGGCCAAGGCCAGCTATGAATCCGCCGTGTACTACCTGAACAACCTGCCCGACTCGGCGCATGAGTGGGGCACGTGGCGCACGGTGAAGGCGCCAACCACCACCGAGGAAGGCACCCAGAAGGCCAACTGCGTGAGCTGCGGCGTTGCCACCACGCGCACCACCGAAAAGGCCGCCCAGGACGACACCACGGTGTTCCCCGACGTGCCCACGGCCGATGCGGAGGACCACACGTGGTATTCAAGCTGCGTGTATGCCGCAGCCGACTTGGGCCTGGTCAAGGGCTATAGCACGGGCAACTTCGGGCCGGCCGACACCTTGACGCGCGGCCAGGCGGCCGTCATTCTGTGGCGCTTCTTTGAGGGCGAAAACGCCGCGAAGGCGTCGGTTGAGGGAAGCGTGAACCAGACCGGCATGGCCGACGTGCTGGATGGCCAGTACTACACCAACGCCGCCAACTGGGCAACGTCTGTGGGCGTGATCAACGGCAAGGGCGTCGACGGCAGCCGCCTGTTCGACCCCAACGGCACCATCACGCGCCAGGAGCTGTGCGTGATCATCGCCAACGCGGCTGCCAAGCTGAACGGCCAGTACCTTGATGCCGACGAGGACACGCTTGCCAAGATGCCCGATGCGGGCGACGTGAGCAACTGGGCCACCAACAACGTGTCGTGGTGCCTGGAAAACGGCATCATCAACGGCGCCGACGTGAACGGCACCAAGTACGTCCAGCCGCAGAAGACGGTCACGCGTGCCGAGATGGCGGCCATCCTGACCAACGCCATCAACCAGAACAGCATCTAAACGCTGGCGCCAACGGGGCGTCATCAAGTGGCGAAGACGACCGGGGATACGTCCCCGGTCGCTTTGCGTTAGGGCCTCGGTGGCGAAGCGGACTGGAGGAGTTGGGGCTTGCTGCAGCTGCGCGCCCAGCCTGGCCACGCCGCCCACCGCCCAGGGACCCAACCCGCAGCATGCATGCGTTCTGCCTAATTGAAGCGCTTTTGTCACCTAAGCGTTACCTGCTCGTCACCGAAAATCATCCAAAAGCGTGCCATAATCAAACTGTCGAAGAGGAAGGAGACCTGATGGTGCGTATGCAAAATAGTTCCAAGCTTCTGGGACTGGCCTTTGGTGTCTTCGTAGCTCTTATTGCTATTGCCTTTTCGTTCTGCCAGGTTTCCGTCGCCTGCGCAGCTGAGCCCTTGTCCGAAAGCCTGAACTCGGATTCTGACGCCACCGTGGTGGCGGCGCTTTCGGACGAGGGCGCTGACGGAACTGCCGTCCAGTCCCTTACGGCGCAGGCTGAGGCGCAGGCAGAGGCCGCGCAAGAGCTTGACGCCATGGCAGTTGTAGGGTCCCAGGAAGCGTCGGGCAGCTACACGGCAAACATCATGTCCGTCGTTGACACGTCCGCTGACGAAGACCTGCAGGCCCAGTCCACCGATTCCTGCGAATCGGTTATGAAGAGCATGATCGACACCTACACCACGTACCTGAAGCTGAAGGATTACGGCTTTACGGTGCAACAGGTGGTGGATGCCTTCAATGCCATCACGGACGATCCGGAATACTTCTTCATGAAGAAATCCATCAACTACTCCTATATCAAGAACTCCACCGAGGCGGCCGATTGCACGATCACGCAGGTGCATGTGTACTACTACTTTGATTCCGACTCCGAGCGCGATACCGCCCGTGCCAAGCTGGAATCGGTGGTGAAGACGGCCCTTACGTGGGTATCCGATTCCATGAGCACGGTCCAGAAGGTGCAGTGCATGCATGACTACCTGGTCCGCAACGTTGCTTATGACGACTCGTCCAGCACCATGCAATACACCGCTTACGGCGCCCTGGTTGAGGGCAAGGCCGTGTGCGAAGGCTACGCCTTGGCGTTCAAGCTTTTGCTGCAGCGCTTGGACATCAGCAGCGTGCTGGTGGCCAGCACCTCCATGAACCACGCTTGGAACCAAGTGCTCATCAACGGCACCTGGTACAACGTGGACGTTACTTGGGATGACCCCCTGGTGCGCAGCAGCGGCAGCAGCGTGGCCACCGACCAGGGCTTCAGCGCTGCGGTCAGCCATACGTACTTCCTGAAGAGCGACTCCTCGTTCAAGAATGCCTCAACGGCCCACTACGGTTGGACCAGCAACTATACGTGCCCGAAGGATTACCCCAACTACACGTACTCGGTTTACAACTGCCCCGTCGGCCAGAAGCTTTTCACCGACGTGACGGATCCCAGCGCTTGGTATTACGCCAACGTGTACAAGGCCGCCAACATGGGCCTGATCAAGGGCTATAGCGACGGATCGTTTGGCCCCAACAAAACGCTGACCCGCGCCGATGCGGCCGTTATCCTGTGGCGCTACTTCGATTCGACCGCTTCTAGCACGGACAGCAAGACGGTCTCTAACACGACGGGGCTGTCGGACGTGGCGTCGGGCGTGTACTACACGGCGGCTGCCAACTGGGCCGTGGAGAACGGCATCATTACCGGTAAGAGCACCAGCCAAGGCAAGCGCTTTGATCCGAGCGGCCCCATAACGCGTGAGCAGCTGTGCGTGGTGGTGGCCAATGCGGCTAAGAAGTTCAAGGGCGCCACCATTTCTGGCGGTACGAGCCAGCTGGATTCCATGCCGGATGCTGGTAGCGTCAGCAGCTGGGCCCGCGCAAGCGTGGCTTGGGGCCTGAGCAAGGGCGTCATCACCGGCAGCCTGGTCAACGGCACGCGCTATGTCAGCCCCGGAGCCGATGTTACCCGCGCTATGATGGCTGTTGTTTTGGTAAACGCCATCGAGAATGGCCTGCTGTAAGGCAAAGGCAAGGGCTGTATAAAGGCCTAAGGCGGAACAGAATTCAGAGGGGCAGGGGGTAAGCTTCCTGCCCCTACTTTTTTGACTTAGTTTGGCTGTTTGGCTTGTTGGGGCGTTTTTGGTGAGGGGCTCCAAGTGTGTGCGGCTTCCGTTACCAAAATGTTGATTCCATTGGCGGAAATTCAAGGAGAAAAGGGTAGACGTAATTTGTTCAAAAATGTAGACTTTACGTTCGAACTCATTGTGAGGGACTAGTGTTTTTGTGCCAGGTGAGCGAAACGGCGTTTGCCTGGTTTTTTTTAAGGCAGTTTCATAGCGAAAGGGGATTCGGCTCAAAGCCGATTGCAGGCTGTGTTTACATGCGGGATTGACAAGGCGAAGACCACCGGCGCGCTGCGCGAGGGCGCGGCGGGGCTGTGCGCGCTTGGGGCTGCTTCCTGCGTGCTTAGGGGACAGATCCCCGAGGTCATTATTGCGCAAAGCGCG
>R14__coassemble_206_pt1 | contig 47493 bp, 41 predicted proteins | sample R14__metabat2_low_PE_018 | metagenome-assembled genome bin R14
CCCAGGTCGCGTTTTTTCAGGCGCCCGCAAGGCAAGAACTACGAACGATTTTCGCTGGCGCGCCTCATATGAAGGCCGGCTTGCCCGCGACGCCTGGCCCCAAACGGAGGTTATCTGCCATCTTTGGCCAGGTGGCCAAAAAGGTCGGATTTCCTGGGTAAGGTGGCCCTGAACGGAAGTTATCCGCCCATTCTGGGCCAGACCTGTGCGCTGAGCGGCTGGCCCCGCGCGCAGGCCCCAAGCCCACAAAGCGAGTTCCGCACGAGGGGAAGGCCCCGCGGGCCTTCCCCGAAGGAGGACTGTTTGAGCGACTGGGCTTGGGGCCTGGAGCGTGGAGCGCGGTGGCACGCCGCATGCAGTCCGGCGGCAGACACCAGGCTGTACCACGCCTTCGCCAAATTTTCTGTCTTCTCCTTACCGGTCGCTCCGAGTTTCTGCCATAAAAAGAGCCAGCCTTGGTCGGCTGGCTCTTCGTTTTAGTTTTCATTTGCTTGGAGTTGAAGTTATCCAATCTCAGGCAGGGAAGCGGCTGCCACAGACTGTCCAACGCGGCGCATCATTTCGTCAGGCATGCAGACGTTGGTGCGGGCTGCAATCTCGGGGTACTCATCGGAAATCACACGGTTTGCCTCTTCAAGCAGTAGGTCGCCACCGACGCCGGAAGCAACGCGGCCCATGATCATTAGGGTCTCCAAATCATAGAACATGCAGTACTGCATGACGGTGTGGCCCAGGTACACGCCGATGCTGCGATAGATGTCCAGAGCGTTCTCGTCGCCGTCGTTAGCCAGCGCCTGAACCACCTTCAGCTTCTCGGCGGGGGACAGAGCGGGGTCAAGCTCAATGCCGCAGCGCGGTGCCAGCTTGATGACGGCATCCTGGCTGAAGTACTTGCAACCAACGCCGTAGTCGAAGGACCATTCGTCCTGCATGGCATCCGGGGATAGGTCAACCGGCGCGAAGGCCAACTCGTTGATCCAGCCAAGCACGTTGCCGTCCTTGTCCACATAACCAACGGCTTCGGAGGTGCCCATGGCCAGGCCCATCATGTTGCCTTTGCCGGTGCCCATGGCGCCAGCCAAGGCGGAAACGTCGCCGTCGTTGGCCACAACCAGCGGAATGTTGGGATCAATTGCAGCACCAGCGCGGTCGTAGATGCTCTTCACTTCTTCGCGACGCTCACGCGGCACCTTGATGAACAGGGAAGCCACCATGGGGCTGTTGCCTACGAAGGTGCCAGCCGACGAAACGCCGATGGCGTCCACGCGGGGCATCTTAGAGGCTGCCGTCTTGAAGGCGGTCACAATCTCGTTGAAGTGGTAGTCGGGATCCTCGGTAACCTTGGGGAACCAAACAACCTCTTCGGAGTAGACGGTCTCGCCATCGATGACAGCGGAAACCTTGCGGTCGGACCCGCCGGCGTCGAAGCCGATGCGGCAGCCGTCCATGTGTCCGCCAATGGCCTTCGCCGCCTCGTTGGCGGCAGGGAAGGTGGTGTCGTCGCACTTAATGACTTCGATCCAATGCTCGTAGACATCATGGAAGAAGCCGTAGTCGAATTCACGCTCGCCGCCTTCGCAATAGGCTGCAGCCAGCTTGTCGGCAATGTCATCGGCGCCCTGCACGTAAATCTTGAAGCCGCCGACGCTCCACAGAAGGAACTTCACCAGACGCTCAACGTAACGATAGTTGGCTTCTGCGAACTCGGGCCCGCGAATGAAGCTTTCGCGAACGGTCACCAGGCCGTTTTCACGCTCAATGGCAATCTTGACGGGATTGGTGGCACCATCAAGATAGGCCTTCATCCAGACGCCGAAGGGGATAAAGCCCTCGTCTAGAACGGGAGTGTTCTTAACGTTGTATTCAATACCCAGGTAATTCATGCGTTAGTCTCCTATGATTTCGGTCAGAATCTGGTCGGTCATGCACAGTGCGCGCGGCACATGGAAGGGACCCTTGAAGGTGGAACCCTTGGTCGAAGGCATGGTGGGCAGGCCGTCGCGACGCAGATAGCCATACCATTCGCCGTACTCAGGGTCGGCGAAGTGCTCCTTGGCGTAGTCAACCGTCTTCAGCAGCCAATCCAGGTAGTACTCGTCTCCGGTGTCACGGTAAGCCTTGGAGGCGGCAATCATGATCTCGTTATGCGGCCACCACAGCTTCATATCGTGCTCGTAGGCCTCGGGCGGCAAGCCCTTGGCGTCAATGAAGTACAGCAATCCGCCGTATTCATGGTCCCAGCCGGCCTCGATGGCCAGGCGGAAAATCTGCTCAGCCGTCTTATGCAGCTCTTCGTCTCCGCGGTAGTTGGCCTCGTCCATCATGAACCAGCTACATTCGATGTCATGTCCTGGGTTGACGAAGCGGCCATCGGTGTAGAACAGGCGCGGCGTGCCGTCGAAGTCCACGTTCTCCAGCGTGCAGCCCAGCTCCGGGTGGAAATGGTAGTTGATGATGTTGTCACACATCTCGCGGGCATGCTTGTCATATTCGGCGGTGTTTTCGGGGTCAACGCGGCGCATGATGCCGATGATGTTCAGGAAGATCATGGAGTTGCCCAGGCTGCGGCCGCCGCGGGTGCTCTTGGGACCAAGGCCCGTGGGATCCTCAATCAGGCCGTTGTTCAGGTCATACACCAGATGATACGCCCAGCGGGCACGGTCCAGATGCTCACGGATGCCTGTAACGCCGTAGTATTCGGCGTTTGCAATGCAATAGAAGCCCTCGGAGAAGCAATAGCGGCGCTGACGCAGCGGCTCCCCTTCGGCAGTCACCGTGAAATACAGGCGGTTGCCGGCCTGGTGGTTGATGCAGTGATCCTCCAGAAAGTCGATGGCGCTCTTGGCGGCCTCAAGCCACTCGGGACGGGTGCCGTACACATGGCACAGGTAGGAATAGGTCCAGCCGCAACGGCCCTGCATCCAGACGGATTTATCGGTGGAATAGACTTCGCCCTTGCGGTCAATGCAGGTGTAGCAACCGCCGTTTTCGCGGTCGATACCGTATTTAAGCCAGAAATTCGCGCTGACCTCAAGCTCCTTGCGAACCCAATCGCGCACTTCGACGATCTTGCTCATGTTTTCAGTATTCAATTGAACTCCTCAGTCGTAGGAAGAGATGTCGGAAATAGCTAAGCACGGATAGGCGCATCGGCGTCCATGATGCCAGCCTTCTTCAGCACGGCAACAATGTGTGCCACGTCTTCGCCTTCAAGAGCCTGCACAGGCTCGCTCACCAGGTTGGTATTGAAGACACCCATCTGCCAAAGAGCCGTCTTGAAGGCACCAACGCCCGCACCAAAGCCGACGGTTGCCTTAATGCCGCGCGTCAGGAACATCAAGCGAGCCATGTCGTCCTGAATGGTGCGGACGGTCTCCCAATCGCCGGCCTGATAAGCCTGCCACTGCTTGACATAGGAAACGGGGTCAATATTGGCCAGGCCCGGCACGCTGCCGTCAGCGCCCGCCATATAGGCCTCATCGACACAGACCTCATGTCCGGTAAACAGCTGCAGAGGGTGACCTGCGTCCTTGTTCTCAAGGCACAGCCAGCGGAACGATACGTCGTCGCCCGAGGAGTCCTTGACGCCTTGCAAAACGCCGTCGGTACCCAGGCGCACCAACATGGTGGGATCAAGCTTGGTGTGAACGCAGACAGGCAGATCGTAGGCAAAAAGCGGAAGGCCGGGCTTGACCTCGTCAATGGCTTCGCGAATGACGCGGAAGTGGCGTTCGACCTCCTTCGGGCCGCCTAGCGCATAGAACGGGGCGGTTGCCACCAGGCCGTCAACGCCGACCTCGATGGTCTTCTTTGCTTGCTGGCATACGCGCGGGGTCTCGATGTCGATGATGCCGGCTAAAACGGGCACGCGGTCATCAACGATGGTCACGGCCTCGGTGAGTACGCGGATTCGTTGCTCATCGGGCAAAAAAGCCACTTCACCAGAGGATCCCAGGAAGAAAAGGCCGTCGACTCCCGCATCGATCATGCGATTGATGCTTTTTGCAAAGGCTTCGCTATCCAGTGTTCGCTCCTTGTTCAACGGAACGACGACCGGGGGAATGACGCCTTTGAATTTTTTGCAATCTGCATTGCTGCTCATTGTTTGTCCCCTTTTTTTCTTTACGAGCATGCAGGGCATCCCTTTCATTGCCCCGCAAGTGCCTAAAATTATACGCCACTAATACAGGGTTGCGGCATGGGAACAACCCCTTTGAGCGCGTATGGAGCAACAAAAGGGGCTCTCTGGAAAAACCAGAGAGCCCCAAGGTTAAACCCTATGCAAGGACCGATTACATCGGATTTTCTTGGCCCAGGTCAGGATGCAGCAAGGAAGGCGCTGCCCCGAGCAGAAGCTTGGTGTAAGGGTCCTTCGGATGGTTGAAGACCTGTTCGGAAGATCCGCGCTCCACGATAACGCCCTTGTTCATGACAATGATGCGATCGGAGATGTAGCGGATGGTCTGAATGTCATGGCTAATGAACACCATGGCAAGGTTCAGTTCCTTCTTAAGGTCAACCAGCAGGTTCAAGATCTGCGCGCGAACGGAAACGTCCAGAGCAGAAGTCGGCTCGTCAGCGATGATGGCCTTAGGCTCAAGCGAAAGCGCGCGGGCGATGGCCACACGCTGGCGCTGGCCGCCGGACATTTGGCCAGGCAAAGCCTGCAAGCAGGAAGTAGGCAGGCCAACCATGCCCAGCAGGTCAAGGATGCGCTGCTCGCGCTCGGCGGGCGTACCTACGTTATGAACGACCAGCGGGTCCATCAGCTGATCATGGATGGTCATGCGGGCGTTCAGGGCCGTAGCGGGGTCCTGGAATACCACGGACAGCACACGGCCGATGGTCTTGCGGTCATCGGCGGTACGCTTGGTGACATCCTTGCCCTCAAAGTACACTTTGCCCTCCGTGACGGGCTGCAAGCCGCACATAACGTTGGCGGTGGTGGACTTGCCGCAGCCGGATTCGCCAACCAGGCCGATGGTCTCACCAGGCATCAGCTTGATGGTGCTGCCCTTCAAGGCAACTACCTTGTTGGGATGCAGCAGGCTGCCGGTACGGGTCTTGAAGACTACCTTTACGTTGTCCAGATGGATGATGGGCGTACGTCCGTCATCGGGTGTGTCATCGGGCACGCTTTCTTCAGGGATGGGGATGGCGGCCAATGCCTCGCGCACGCCGGCGGAGGTGTTGGTAGGCTTTGCGTATTCGACGCTCTCGGCAGCCTCTTCCTCTACCTTCTCAACGATATCAGACATTATTGCGCACCTCCTTTCAGAAGCGGCTCAAGGCCAATGCGTGACAGCTCCTCGTCAGGCAGCTCGGCGTAGTAGTGCTCGGTCCCCGGTACCTGCTTGAGGATGGGGGAGGCATCCGACTTGAGATCGGGATGGCTTGAGCGCGGAGCGAAGCGGTCGCCCTTGGGGAAGTCCTTCGGCGAAGGCACGGAGCCCGGGACCTGATGCAGGCGTCCGGCACCGGCTTCGATGGAAAGGACGGAGCCCAGAAGGCCGCGCGTGTACTCGTGCACGGGGTTGGTCATGATTTCCTTGACCGGGCCCTGCTCGATGACCTGGCCGGCATACATAACGGTGATGGCATTTGCCACCTGGGCAACCAGGGCCAAGTCGTGAGACACGAAGATCATAGCGAAGCCAAGCTCGTGCTGCAGGCGGTTGAGCAGGTCAACGACCTGCTTCTGGACGGTAACGTCAAGTGCGGTGGTGGGCTCGTCGGCGATGACCAGCTTGGGGTCACGCGTCAGGGCCATAGCAATCAGAACGCGCTGACGCTGGCCGCCGGAAAGCTCATGCGGGTAAGACTCAAGGACACGCTTGGGATCCAGGCCTACCAACTCCAGCAGCTCTTCGGCGGTACGGGTGCCGCCACGGCTGGTCAGTTGCTTGAACTGAGCGCTGATGAGCATGGACGGATTAAGCGAGCTCAAGGCGTCCTGGTAGATCATGGCGATCTCGGTGCCACGCAGGTCGTTCATCTGCTTGGGAGAAAGCTCCAGCAGGTTTTTGCCGTCGTAGATGATTTCGCCAGAAATCTGGGCCTTGGGATCAAGGAGGCCCATGATGGTCAGAGACGTGATGGACTTGCCGCAACCAGATTCGCCAACCAGGCCCATGGTCTGACGAGGACGAACCACGAAGTTCACGTGGTCAACCACGTTTACGTCGCCATGGCGCGGGAACTTGATGCACAGGTCCTTCACCTCAAGGATGGGGGCCACGTCGGTGCGGGACTCAAAGCGGTCGGTGCGCTTGAGCTCCACGGTGCGCAGCTGATCCAGACGCTCCTTCAACGATTCAGCCTGGGCAGCATAGGCCAGCTTGGGGTCGGCCACCAGACGGTCAGCCTCGCGGTTGCCAGCCAGCTTGTCATCGCCGGCCTCCACGGGGGCCTTAGGAGCAGCCGCCATGGCGTCGGTGACGCTCTCAGACAGGATGTTCAAGGTCAAAACCGTGATCATGATGAACAGGCCTGGGAACAGTGCCTGCCACCAGCGGCCGGACAGAACGCCGTTACGGGCGTCAGCCAAAATGTTGCCCCAGGTGGGATCAGGCTCGGGGATGCCAGCGCTGATGAAGGCCAGGGAGGCCTCGAAGACGATGGCGTCAGCCAGAGACACGATGATGAACACGATGATGGGGGCCAAGCAATTGCGCATGACGTGCTTCCACAGGATATGCGGTGCGCGAGCGCCGCCCACAATGGAGGCACGTACGTAGTCTTGGCCGTATTCGCTCATGATATTGGCGCGAACAACGCGGGCAACCTGCGGAATGTACAGGATGGCGATGGCCACGATAAGCGAGGGAACCGAAGCGCCCATGACGATGACGACGGTGGCTGCCAAGGCGATGCCGGGGAAGGACATGATGATGTCCATGATGCGCATGATGACCTCAGAGATCCACTTACGCGAGACAGCGGCAATGGCGCCGATGATGGAGCCGATAACCAATGCCATGGCAGTAGATCCCAAGCCGATGCTCAAGGAGTAGCGAGCGCCATACATCAAACGGGACAAGACATCGCGGCCCTTGTCGTCAGTGCCGAACAGGTGAGTGCTGCTGGGAGCCTCACGGGCAATGTCGATGGAATAGGGATCGTAGGGCGCAAGCACGCCTGCGAAGATTGCCATCAGGACGAGCAGGATAAACACCACAAGGGCGATCTTTGCACCAACGGTCATGGTGCGAATGGCGCGGAAGCTGATCTTCTTGCCAGCGTTCTGCTCCAGCTTTTGGGTAGTTTTTTCTCTAAATGCCATGATGCTACACGCTCCTGATTCGCGGATCGATCAGGATATACAGCATATCCACGATGATGTTGATGATGATGAACGAGATGGCAACGACCAAGACGACGCCTTGCGCCAAAGCCATGTAGTTTTGGGTGATGGCCTGATAGATTGCCATGCCCATGCCGCGGAGGTTGAAGATAACCTCGATAACCACCGCGCCGCCCATGGCGTGGGCGATCTTCAAACCCAAGACGGTGACCGGGCTGATAAGGGCGTTGCGTAAAACGTTTCGGGAAACGACAACGCGCTTAGGGATGCCTGCGCCCAAAGCGGTGCGGACATAGTCCTTATCAAGCTCTTCTACCATGGAGGTGCGGATGACGCGGGTCATCTGGCCTGCCAACGGGACGGCGATTGCAATGGAAGGCATTGCCATACGGGCAATCCAGCCGCCTGGGTCTTGGAAGAAGTCTGGGAGCGCACCTGATGCCGGAAGCCATCCCAGGTTGGAGCTGAAGAGCAAAATCATGAGGACGGCCAGCCAGAATGACGGCGTCGATATGCATATGATCGAAAGCACGCGTATCACTTGGTCTGGCCATTTGTCTCTGTAAATAGCGGACACGACGCCGAGTATGACGGCGAAGATCAAGCCCAAGATGGTACCGGCGAAGGTCAGTTCCAACGTGATGGGCAAAGCGCTGGCAATGTAGTCGCCAACAGAGGAGTGGGAAGCGCCATAAGTGCCGAAGTCGCCTACGCACAGGCCTCCCATGTAGCTGAAGTAACGGACGACAGCCGGATCGTTGAGGCCATGCTCAACGCGGTAGGTTTCCAGCTGCTCCGGGGTCGCGTTTTCGCCCAGGGAGGACAATGCCTCGTCGACGGGCGAAAGCGACATGATGAAGAACACGAGGATGGTTACGCCGATGACCATGATAGGCAAAGCAATCAAACGGCGACCAATCAACCTTAATAGGTTATTCACCTGTCCCCCTTTCGCATGTTGAATCGGGAAAACTGAGGTAAAGGGCTGAGAAGCCAAGCAGCGGCGTCCTGAATCGACGTTACCTGGCTTCTTGAAAAGCAGAAGGGGGACGAAAACCCTTGTGCGGTCTTCGTCCCCCTTTCTAAAAAGCTAGCTAGAAGCTGTAATTACTTGCAGCTTGCATCCAGGAACATCAGGCCGGTCGTGGAGATGGGCTTGAAGCCAGCGATCTTGGTCTCGTCATAAGCGGTGGGCATCTGCTTATGGAAGATCGGGTACAGCGGCACCTGCTCGGCCAGCAGATCGTAGCACTGCTTCCAGATGGTCTTCTGCTGTGCGGCGTCGGCCTCGCGGGCGTCAGCCAGCAGAGCCTTGAGCTCAGCAGACTTGCCGTCGGATGCCAGGCCCCAGCAAGAACGGGTCTCGAGCCAAGTCTTGGAGTCGAACCACCAGGACATCAGCAGGTCGGGGTCGTTGCCGAAGCAAGACGGGTCACCAGGAGCCAGGAAGACGTCGAAGTCGTAAGGAGCGTCGACGGAGACCTCGCCCTTCATGGTGTCGTACGGAGAGGTGTTGACGTCCATGGTGACGTCCAGGCCGATGGCCTTCCAGTCTTCCTGGATCTGGGGGGCCAGAGCCTTGACCCAGTTGCCGTTGACCAGGAAGTTAACAGCGGTGCCCTCGGCAACGCCAGCGTCGGCCAACAGGGCCTTTGCCTTGTCCACATCATAGGTGTAGACGGTCTCGGCCTTCTGATAATCCTTGAAGGACTCAGGCAGGAAGCCAGAGGGAGCCTTTGCATGGCCATTGAGCTGGTTCTTGATCAGCTTGTCCATGTCGATGGCATAGAACAGAGCCTGGCGGACGCGATAATCGTCGAAGGGCTTCTTGATGCAGTTGAACATCAGGAATGCCAGGCAGAAGGAGTCCAGATAATCGATGGTGGCGCCGGCGGCCTTGACGTCGTCAGCGTTGGCATCGGGCACGTCCTCCATGACCATGATGGTGCCTTCCTTCATGGCGGTGGTACGGGCGGTCTCGTCCATCAGGACATCCCACTCCATGGCCTCAGCGGAAGGTGCCTTCGGGCCGTTGTAATTGGGGTTGGGCTTGAAGGTGATCTTGCCGCCCTCGTTGCCGTCGATGGCGTCATACATCCAGGGGCCGGAGCCGATGGGGGTGACCTTACGCTGATCAGCGGTGGAGTCAGCGGGGAAGATCAGGATGGTTGCCAGGCGGGGGACCAGCAGGGAGTCGAAGGGATACTTCAGGTTGAAGGTGACGGTGGCATCGTCCTTGGCCTCAACGGTGTCGATGAAGTCGATGAATGCCTTGTACAGCTGGCCGTCTTCCATGTTGGCCTCGAAGGAAGCAACAACATCCTTGGCGGTGACAGCGGTGCCGTCAGAGAACTTGGCGCCGTCGCGCAGAGCGACTTCGTACTTGGTGTCGGAAACCTTGGTGGGCTCGGCCTTTGCCAGCGCGTTGTAGGTGCTGTAGTCGCTCAGGTCCATGCCATACAGGCTCTCAAACACGTGCATGGATGCAGGGAGCATCAATGCGGAGGAGTTGCCCAGCGGATCATAGGCGGTGGACTTGTGGGAGAAGCCACCGGTCAAGGTACCGCCGGTCTTTGCAGCGCCAGAGTTGGTGTTGGCGTTGCTGGTGTTGGTGTTGCTGCTACCACCGCAACCGGACAGGCTCAGGCCAACGGCTGCTGCAGTAACTGCGCTCGCTGCCACGAAGGAGCGGCGAGAAATGGAAGACTTGCTCATTTTTTTCCTTCCAACAGGTCTGAGGGACACCCCTTGTCCCCTTCTTTAATATGAACACAGATATCCGCTATGTTCATACCCTTGCATTATCCGAGAAAAGACAAGGAATTGCAAAGAAATATACGGCTGATTGGTTTCTATTTTTTCTGGGAGAACGGACTGTCTCCCCATTTTATAAGGGAAAATGCGGGAAGACCCTTTTCCCACTTAGGAAAAGCAGGCGGGAAAACCGTTGGAAAAAAGTGTTCAATTTTGCCCCTGAGCGGCTACGCTTGCTCGCTTTCACGCCTCGGCAGATATTCGATGAAACGCTGCAGGGCCAAGGAGGTGCGTCCCTTTCCGCGAAAGGCCAAGGCGATGTTGCGGTAGACAGGCTTATCAAGCGGCAGCGCCACTACATCGTAGGGGCAGCGGCGCATGATCATCTCGGTGAGGATGCTTATCCCTAAGCCCTTTTCCACCATGGCCATGATGGCATAGTCGTCCCAGGTGGTGAAGTTGATGCGCGGGTGGACGCCTCGCTGCTGCAAGATGGCGTCCACTTCGGCGCCGGCTCCCTTTTCTAGGATCATGAAGGGCTCGTCGTCAAGCGCCTCCAGGGGAAAAGTGAGGGCTTGGGCAAAAGGGTGGTCCTGCGGTATGACGGCCATCATCTGGTCGCGCTCCAGCAAGACCGTTTCGAGCGAGGGATGAACCGGCAACGGAATGAAGCCGCAGTCCACGCGCCCCTCCATGATCCAATGCTCGATTTCGGTGTAGTCGCCCAGCAGAATCTCGTAGGCGATGTTGGGATAGGCCGCCTGGAAGTCTTTAATAATGTTGGGAAGCCATTGGCTGGCACCGCTTGAGAAGGTGGCGATGCGGATGAGGCCTGATTGCAGCCCGCGCACTTCGTCAACGGCTTGCAGCAGCTTCTCGTACTCCTCGCACAGGCTTTTGGCGTAAGGAAGGATGCGCGAACCGTCGGTGGTCAGGCGCACGCCACCCTTGTGCCTTTCAAGCAGGTTTACCTGCCATTCCTGCTCCAGATCGGACACCATGCGGCTCATGCCGCTTTGCGAGTAGTGCAGGATTTCGGCGGCTTTGGTGAACGATCCGCATTCGACGGTGGTCACGAAGGCTTGGTATTTCTGCAGGTTGGCTTCCATGTTTTGCTCTCCCGTTTTATTTCGCTATGGTTAAATATGCAAAATTGTAATAGATAACCTCTGAATTAGTCGCTTTTGGAATGATAATACTTGTGAAACAATACGCTGCGTCTAAAAAAGCGAAAGCAAGAAAGGCGGCGCAGGAAGAAGGGCGTCGCTGCGAGTAGGGGAGATTAAGGAATATGGAACAATCAACCGTTGAGCTCATCGTGTTCATCGTGTACCTGGCGTGCATGCTGGGCATCGGTGTGTTCTTCTTCTTCAAGACCCGCCAAGGCGGCGACAAGGAATACTTCCTGGGCGGCCGCAAGATGGGTCCCTTCGTAACCGCGCTTTCCGCGGGCACGGCAGACATGAGCGCTTGGGTTCTCATGGGCTTGCCGGCAAGCATCTACGGATTGGGCATGGGCCAGATCTGGATTCCCATCGGCCTGGCTTTGGGCTATGCCATCAGCTGGCTTTTCGAGGCTCCGCGCCTGCGCAAGTTCTCCATTGTGGCGGACGACTCCATTACCATTCCGCAGTATCTGACCAACCGCTTCAAGAGCACCAGCAAGTCATTGCAGGTGGTGTGCGCCATCATCTTCCTGGTTGCTTATACGGTGTATGCAGCCAGTTCCATCAAGGCATGCGGAACGCTGTTCAACACCGTTGCTGGCATCGACACCAACGTCGCTATGTACATTGCTGCGCTCATCACCATCGGCTATGTGTTCATGGGCGGCTTTAAGGCTTCTTGCTGGACCGACTTCTTCCAGGGCTTGCTCATGCTGGGCGCCATGATGCTGGCTCCCATCTTCGCTTTGTTCATGATGGACAGCGTCGGCGTTGGCACCACCTATCCGGATGGTTACTTCACCATCCTCACCTCTTGGCAGGATGTTTTGAGCGGCCTGGCTTGGGGCTTGGGCTACTTCGGCATGCCGCACATCATCGTGCGCTTCATGAGCCTGCGCTCCCAAAAGGAAATGAAGAAGTCCGCCGCCATCGGCATCGGCTGGACGGTTCTTATCTTGATCTTCGCCGCCATGATCGGCGTTATCGGCCGCTCCTTCTTGGGCTATGACGCCGATATCGAGGCAAACTCCCTGGTGTTCATCCTGATGGTGCGCGCCATCTTCCCGGCGGTCATCTCCGGCATTCTGCTGGCTGCCATTCTGGCGGCTTCCATGTCCACCGCATCGGCCCAGATGCTCTCTGCGGCATCCGCCCTTGCAGCCGACGTGTACAAGCCCATCTTCCGTAAGGGCCAAGCCAGCGAGACCGAGATGTTCTGGATGAGCCGCTGCGCCGTCGTTCTTATCTCCATCATTGCGGTGGCCATTGCCGCCTATCCCGGCTCGGGCACCATTATGAGCCTGGTGTCTAACGCATGGGCCATTTTCGGTGCCGCCTTCGGCCCGGCTATCGTGTTGAGCCTGTTCTGGAAGCGCTTCAACTTCGCGGGCGCCATCACGGGCATCGTCGTCGGCGGTGTGGTCGACATCCTGTGGCTGATGTTCCTGACCACCCCCACGGGCCTTTACGAGCTGCTTCCGGGCTTTATTTGCGGCCTGGTTGCTGCCGTCATCGTGGCCAAGGTAACGAAGGCCCCGAGCGCCGAGGTCGAGAAGCTTTTCGACGAGGCTATGGCCTACGAGGACTAAGTTAAAGCTAGAGGCACTAAAACTTGAGGGCGCCTTCGCTTTTGCGAGGCGCCCTTTTAATGTGTTGGTTGTATGCAAAGTGGAGGCATTGTCCTTTGAGACGTGATACCATGCCTAAGACTATTAACAAAGTGAAAGACTATACCTATAAGGAGGTTTGTTCATGCTGAAGCCTAAAGCCGTATCGGCTGCTAAGCTGGCAAGCAGCATTGCCTTGACGGCTGCTCTTTCCTGCATGACTCCTGCCATTGCTTTTGCTACTCCCGCCGAAGATGCCCAGGCGCAGGCCACGGCAGCACTTGCTCAGCTGGATTCGTTGGGCGAGCAGCTTGTTCAGGCGGAGAACGACTACGCCATCGCCGTTGATGCTGCCAATCAGGCCAAGGCTAACGTTCAGGAGGCCCAAGACAAGATTGACTCAGCTAATCAACGTATCGGCGTATTGCAGGAGCAGCTGGGCAACCGTGCTCGCAGCATGTATCGCAATGGCAGTGCTTCCATTTTGGATTTGCTGTTTGGCTCCACGTCGTTCCAGGAGTTTGCCACCAACTGGAATCTGCTGGAGCGTTTGAACCAGGCCGATGCAAATACGGTGGCTGAGACGAAATCCCTGAAGGCGGAGGTTCAGGAAGAGAAGGTCTACCTGGAACAGCAGGAGGCCGAAGCGGTCCAGCATGAAGCCGAGGCCCAGGCTGTCGTCCAGACGGCTACTGAGGCCCAGGCCCAAATGCAGGAAACCTACAATTCCCTGAGCGCTGAAGCCGCTGAGCTGCTTGAGCAGGAGCGTGCCGAGCGCGAGGCTGCCGAGGCCGCGGCAGCAGCTGCCGTTGTTCAGGCTTCTGCCGATCAAGCAGCGGCTGAGCAATCCGCAAACGATAATGCCACTGACAGCTCGCAGAGCGGAAGCGATTCCTCTTCTAGCAGCCAGCCTGCCTATGACGCTGGCTCGGGCAGCACCACTGTCGAGCGCGCCTACAGCTATGTTGGCAACGCCGAATATGTGTGGGGCGCCTGCAGCCCGGGTGCTTTTGACTGCTCTGGTTTCGTGAGCTATTGCCTGACAGGCCAGTATTCCCGTTTGGGCACCACTTACACCTTCTTGACCTGGCCTCAGGTAAGCGATCCTCAGCCTGGTGATGTCTGCGTTAACGAAGACCATTGCGGAATCTACATTGGTGGCGGCCAGATGATCCATTGCGCCACTTATGGCGTTGGCGTTATCGTTGGACCCATCCAAAGTGGCATGGTGATTGTGCGCTACTAGTGCTCCAAAGGCGGTTTTAGGGGGTCTTCCTTCGGGAGGGCCCCTTTTTGATGCGCAAAGAGCCATATGCGCGGGGAAAATGGAGATTGCACGCCGGCCGGTCCCGAATTTGAAAATAGCGGTTGACAGACCTCGAAACATTTCCTAATATATCTAACCGCTCCAAACGCAAAAAGCGCTGGGGCGGCAGCTTGATAAATACACATGAATTGAGCGACGAACAGGGGCGTGTGCCCGAGTGGTTAAAGGGGACGGGCTGTAAACCCGTTAGCTATGCTTACCTAGGTTCGAATCCTAGCGCGCCCACCATGCCTGTGTAGCTCAGGGGTAGAGCACTTCCTTGGTAAGGAAGAGGTCAGCGGTTCAAATCCGCTCACAGGCTCCATCTATTTACCTGGCGGTATAGCTCAGTTGGTTAGAGCACACGGTTCATACCCGTGGCGTCACTGGTTCGAGTCCAGTTACCGCTACCATTTAAGTTATATTCGCGCCCCGAGGGGCGCGTCGTTATGTTTGTAACATCGCTTTGCGAATCCCTTTTTAAGGAGGAAAAACATGGCAAAGGAGAAGTTCGAGCGCGGTAAGCCGCATGTTAACATCGGCACCATCGGTCACGTTGACCACGGCAAGACCACGCTGACTGCAGCAATTTCTAAGACCCTGTCTGAGAACGATGGTTCTCATGGCACCGCAAAGGCAGACTTCACTGCTTTTGATCAGATCGACAAGGCTCCCGAGGAGCGCGAGCGCGGCATCACGATCTCCATCGCTCACATCGAGTATGAGACCGACGCCCGTCACTATGCACATGTTGACTGCCCCGGCCATGCCGACTACGTCAAGAACATGATCACCGGCGCTGCTCAGATGGACGGCGCAATCCTGGTTATCGCTGCTACCGACGGCCCGATGGCTCAGACTCGTGAGCACATCCTGTTGGCCCGCCAGGTTGGCGTTCCCTACATCGTTGTTTTCCTGAACAAGTGCGACATGGTCGACGACGAGGAGCTCATCGAGCTCGTCGAGATGGAAGTCAGCGAGCTGCTGGAGTCCTATGAGTTCGAGGATTGCCCGATCATTCGCGGCTCCGCTCTGAAGGCTCTGGAAGGCGACAAGGAGTGGCAGGAAAAGATTTGGGAGCTCATGGACACCGTTGACTCCTTCATTCCCACCCCGGAGCGTGACGTTGACAAGCCGTTCCTGATGGCTGTTGAGGACACCATGACCATCACCGGTCGTGGCACCGTTGCTACTGGCCGTGTTGAGCGTGGCGTTCTGCATCTGAACGACCCGCTGGAGATGGTCGGCATCAAGGAGACCTCCTCCACCGTCTGCACCGGCATCGAGATGTTCCGTAAGCTGCTCGACGAGGCTCAGGCTGGCGACAACATCGGCTGCCTGCTCCGTGGCGTCAAGCGCGAGGACATCGTTCGCGGCCAGGTTCTGTGCAAGCCGGGTTCTGTTACCCCGCACACCGAGTTCGAGGGCCAGGTCTACATTCTGACCAAGGAAGAAGGCGGCCGTCATACCCCGTTCTTCGATGGCTATCGTCCGCAGTTCTACTTCCGTACCACCGACGTGACTGGCGTTGCACATCTGCCCGAGGGCACCGAGATGGTTATGCCTGGTGACAACATCACCATCACCGGTGAGCTGATTCACCCGATCGCTATGGAAGAGGGCCTGAAGTTCGCTATCCGCGAGGGTGGCCGTACCGTTGGCTCTGGTCGCGTGACCAAGATCATCAAATAGTTTCGATTACCTGGGAACTAAGGGTGGAGCCCAGAAATGGGCTCCACCTACTCTTGAGAGATTCATGTGTAGATTCAATGCTCGATAGTATACGGTTTAAGGAGTATTCATGCGTACTTTGGTCACTTTGGCCTGCACTGAGTGCAAGCGCCGCAACTATACGACCAAGAAGAACAAGCAGAACAACCCTGACCGCCTCGAGTTCAGGAAGTATTGCAAGTGGTGTCAGAAGCACACCCTGCACAAGGAAACTCGATAGAGGTTCTCAGAGGTAGGAAAGTACAGGCCAGTAGCTCCAATTGGTAGAGCGGCGGTCTCCAAAACCGCATGTTGGGGGTTCGAGTCCCTCCTGGCCTGCCAGCTTGTAATACGAGCAGCCAACGGCTGCTTGTTTCACGTTAGAGGAAGATACCATTTTTTGGTCATAATCTGGCCATAGATGTTAAAGGGACAGTGATGGCGACAAAATCCAAAACTCAGCGTGCCAAGGCGTCTGAAAAGCGCCAGGCAAAGAAGGCCGCCAAGCTTGATGAGTCTATTGAGCAGGTAGAAGAGGTTGCTACGGAGGAAACTGAGCAGCCGAAAAAGAGTCTGTTCAAGAAGTCTGATGACTCTGATAACAAGGCAGAGGCAGCAAAGCCGGCAAAGGTGGAAGCTAAGCCTCGCAAGACCCGCTTTAAGTTTTTTAAGGACGTTAAGTCCGAGATGAAGCGCGTTACTTGGCCGACCCGCACCGATGTGCTTCGTTGGTCTGGCGTAGTTATTGTTGCGCTTCTGTTCTTCGGTATCTATGTGGCCCTGCTTGATAATGCGATCATCACCCCGGTCTTGGTTGCTTTGTCAGGATTGGGGGCATAGTCAGATATGACGAAGAAGTGGTATGTCCTTCATACCTATTCTGGGTATGAGAAGAAGGTCAAGGATTCTCTCACTCAGCGCGTTGAGGCCATGGGCCTGGAGAACAGCGTGTTCAAGATTGAGATTCCGACCGAGGTTGTAACGGAAATCAAAGATGGCGGCAAGCGTGTCGAGGCCGAGCATAAGGTCTTGCCGGGCTACGTTCTGGTTCGAATGGAGCTGGATGATCGCAGCTGGGCGGCTGTTCGCAACACGCCAGGCGTTACCGGTTTTGTTGGCAGCCAGGGCAATCCTGCTCCGCTCACGCGTGAGGAATACAACAAGATCATGAAGCGCGCGAGCAAGGAAGCTCCCAAGAAGACTTCCACCGCTTTGGAAGTCGGTCAGCCCATCAAGGTTGTTTCTGGCCCCCTTGCAGACTTTGATGGCACGGTGGCTGAGGTTATGGCCGAGGCGGGCAAGGTCAAGGTCATGGTTTCCATCTTCGGCCGCGAGACTCCCGTTGAGCTTTCCTTCGATCAGGTGACTAACGCCTAAATCTTTTATAAATTTATGAAAAGCTCCCGATTGACAGCCAAATTGGCTTGAAGTCGGGGGCTTTTTGTTTTATTGTATTGAGGCTATGCGCAAAGGGATATTTATGCCCTTTTTGCAGAGTAGACAAGTGCATGTTACGTGCCCAAAGTGGACTGGGGCTTCTCACGAATATGCTTTTGTTGATAGAGAAAGCTTTTGCGGGAATCATTCCCGCAAGCGGTTGAAAGGTTGTTACGACAATGGCTGAGAAGAAAGCTACTGGTTTCGTAAAGCTCCAGATTCCTGCTGGCGCTGCGAACCCCGCTCCTCCGGTTGGCCCGGCACTGGGTGCTCAGGGCGTGAACATCATGCAGTTCTGCCAGGCATTCAATGCTCAGACTGCCGACCAGAGTGGCACCATCATCCCCGTTGAGATCACCATCTACGAGGACAAGTCCTTCACCTTCGTATGCAAGACCCCGCCGGCTGCATTCCTGATCAAGGAAAAGCTGGGCATCAAGAGTGGTTCTGGCATCCCGCAGCTGCAGTTCGTCGGTACGCTGACCGATGCACAGCTGACTGAGATCGCCGAAATCAAGATGCCTGACCTGAATGCAAACGACATCGACGCTGCCAAGAAGATCATCGCCGGCACCGCTCGTTCCATGGGCGTTCGCGTCGAGGGCATCGAGATGAAGAAGAAGTACGTCGCATCCCGTAAGGTTGCAGCTCTTCTGGGTAAGTAATCGTCTGATTGACGATAGGTCGATTTTCGACCGAAGTTAGTGGAAGGGTGTGTCGCACCCGTCATCACCACGAAAGGATGAAAAAATGGCAAAGAAGTCTAAGAACTATCGTGCTGCAGTAGAGAAGCTCCCCGAGAGCCCTGTGGCTCCTCTCCAGGCAATGAAGCTGCTGAAGGAGATCTCTACCGCTAAGTTTGATGAGACGGTTGAAGTCCACATCCGTCTTGGCATTGACACCCGTAAGGCTGACCAGCAGCTGCGCGGCACCATCAGCCTCCCCAATGGCTCTGGTAAGTCCGTTCGCGTTGCCGTGTTCGCTGAGGGTGAAAATGCTCGTGCTGCTGAAGAGGCTGGCGCTGACATCGTCGGTTCTGACGACCTGGTTGCAGATATCCAGGCCGGCAAGATCGAGTTTGACGCTGCTGTGGCTACTCCTGACCAGATGGCCAAGGTTGGTCGCCTGGGCAAGATCTTGGGCCCCCGTGGCTTGATGCCCAACCCCAAGCTGGGCACCGTCACCAACGACGTCGCAAAGGCCATCAACGAGCTGAAGGGCGGCCGCGTGGAGTATCGCGCCGACCGTTACGGCATCGCTCATGTCATTCTGGGCAAGATGTCCTTCGAGCCTGAGAAGCTGGCTGAGAACTACGGCGCAGTCTATGATGAGATTCTGCGCATGAAGCCTGCTGCTGCTAAGGGCCGCTATGTGAAGTCTGTGACTGTCGCTGGCACCATGACCCCTGGCGTCTCCGTTGATCCTTCTGTTCAGCGCGCCTATACCGCTGAGTAAGCTTACTCTATCAACGTGCAGAGCGCCCTCCTTCGGGAGGGCGCTTCTTTTTGCCATGATTTGCATTGTGGCGTGCTGTGTTAGCTAAAGGCAACTTCAAACCTGCTATACTGAATTCGAATCAATAAGCATATTTCTTACGAAAGGCGCATTACTATGGCTGTCATCAAAAAGTCTCCTGCCGAGATTGAGGCCATGAAGGAAGCAGGGCGTATTTCCGCTAAGGTCCTTCGCCAGGCAGGCCAGATCATCAAGCCGGGCATCTCCACGCTTGAGATCGATCAATTTGTCGAGCGTATGATCCGCATGGAGGGCGGCATCCCTGCCTTTAAGGGCCTGTATGGCTTTCCGGGGTCCATCTGCGCTTCGGTGAATGATCAGATTGTTCACGGCATTCCGTCCGCATCCGTCATCCTGAAAGAGGGCGACATCCTTTCTATCGACACGGGTGCTACCGTTGACGGTTGGGTAGGGGATAACGCATGGACCTATCCCGTCGGCAAGATTTCTGAAGACAAGCAACGCTTACTGGAAGTGACCGAGAAGTGCATGTGGGCCGGCCTGGACGCCGCGCGCGTGGGCAATCGCCTGGGCGACATCGGCGCCGCTGTGCAAGGCATTGCCGAGGCCGCTGGTTATGGCGTTGTTCGTGAGTATGTTGGACATGGCGTTGGGCGCGTTATGCATGAGGATCCCAATGTCCCCAACTACGGTCGCAAGCACACCGGCCTGAAGTTGGAGGCAGGTATGGTCTTGGCCATTGAACCGATGATCAACATGGGCACGCACCGCACGCTGCAGATGGACGACGGCTGGACGGTCGTCACGCAGGACCGCAAGCCTTCCGCGCACTTCGAGAAGATGGTTGCCATCACCGAAGACGGTCCGGTCATTATCACCACCGAGCCCGATCATAAGCGCCCGGTTTAAGCAAATCAGACGGTAGAGGCAGAGGCTTGGTGCCTTTCGGTGCGCTGCCTCGTTTTTCATGAAATTCGCCTTCGGGCGAATTTCTGTCTTTTGTGCTCGGAGTTGCACAAGGCAGTCAAGGTCATAGGTGCGTGAAAGTCGCGCACCCATGGGGTGTTTTTGCAGGCGGCCGGGGACGGCGTGGCGAAAAAGGGGCATAGGTGCGTGAAAGTCGCGCACCTATCGGCCTTTCGCGGGCGTTTTCTCTAGCTAGGGTACGTTGGGTGCGCGGAAATCGCGCACCTATGGGGTGTTTTCGCAAGGCGCAGAAATTGGGCTGCAGATTTTACCCTATAGGTGCGTGAAAGTCGCGCACCTATAGGGTGTATTTTGCTGCTCTTTCAGCGGCGTAGCCCTTGGGCCCACGCCCAGTCACTCAAACAGTCCTGAGGCTGATAAGCAAATCAGACGGTAGGGTGCGCTGCGGCCCTTGAACCCATGCCCAGTCGCTCAAACAGTCCTGCTTTGGAAAAAGGCCCGCTGGGCCTTTTTCGTCGTGCGGAACTCGCTTTGTTGTCATTGATTCAAGGGCCGCCTGGCGTTCGGATTCTATCGCTTGATGAAGCGTCCGACCAGGCTCTTCAGCATGCTCATCTGAGGCACCCTAAACAGGAAGCAAAGCCCGAAGATAACAACTAGGCCTAGCAAGCCGAAACAGACCAGGCTCACAAGGCCGTACAGCATGCCTTCGCCAGTCGGGAAAAGGCTCATGGCGAAAGCCACCACGATGCAGCCGATGACGGTGGCGGCAACAACACGTATGGCGGACGAAATGATGGCGCCGATGCCGTATTCGCCAATCTGACCACGCAGATGAATCATCAGAACCACGCAGAACGCTCCGTAATAGATGAAGTCCGCAATGGGCACACCCAAAAGCGCAATGCCGGGAATTTGGCACAAGATGCCGTACAAAACGCATTGACCTACAACCAGTCCGACGCTCACTAAGGCGAAGAACATGAAATTGCGCAAGCTTGCATAGGTGCGGTAAAGGAACATGACTACCGAATAGGCAGGAAGCGTGAGCACCCACCACGCCAAGATGTTGGCAATGTAGGTCACGTCGTCTGAATTGAAGGCACCCGCGCGGAACAAGCTCATGGTAGGAACTGAAAGCACAGCCAAAAGGCCCGCCAGCGGCACAATCAGCAGCAGCGTGTTGGAGATGCCCGAATTCACATGCTCGCGCAGACGTTTGCCGTCCTTTTGAGCGGCGGCTTCGCTCATTTCGGTGAACAAGGCGCTGGAAAGCGACACAGCAACCACGCCATAAGGCAGCTGGTACCAGGTCCAGGCGTAGTTGAGCACGCTTGGTCCGTTTTCGGTGGCCGACAGGCTGAAGGCATTGCGGCAGGTAAGCGCCACCAAGCTGCCAACGATATAGATGATGGTGGGCAGCGCAATCTTCAAGGCCTCCTTGAGGGCCGGATCCTTCAGGTTGATGACGAATCGGTAATGGTAGTCAATCTGTTTAAGCGCAGGAATCTGCACGATGAACTGCACCGCCACGCCGAATGTTACGCCCACGCCCAAAACGTTCAAGGCCAGGTCGGGGCTTATGCTGTACAGGGGTACGTAGGCAAAAAACGAAATGATGCAGCATACGTTGTTCAGCGCGGGCGCCACGGCCGGCATGAAGAAGATGCGGTTGGCGTTAAGGATGCCCGTGATGATGGTGCCGATGCCGTAGAAAAGGATCTGGAAAGCGAAGATCCGGAAGAGCGCGATGGAGCATTGCGTCACTTGGTCGTCAGCGCTGACCGTGAAAGTTTGTGTGGCTATGACCTGCGGCGCGAAAATGCTTGCTAGCAAGGAGAGCGCGCCCAGAACCACGATGACGATGTTGAGCATGTTGTTGGCGAAGGCGTTGCCGCCTTCTTCGCCCGCATGCTCACGCTCCATCATGAAGATGGGGATGAACGCTGCGGCCAAGATGCCGCCCGCCACCAGCTCATACAAGGCGTTGGGCATGTTGTTGGCGATCTGATATGACGAGGTGACCACCGTGTTGCCTAAGGCAAAAGCCATCGCCCAGGTGCGGATGAGCCCCGTGAAGCGCGAAATGAGCGTGGCGGCTGACATGACCGCCGTTGATTTTGCTACTGATTTTTCTGCCATGGTGTGTAGCGTGCTTCTTCCTGTTTTGCCGCTGGTCGCTTGATGGAGGGCAAAACCCTTTCAAACTGCGGAAATTGCTGCGTTTAAGGTATTCTATACGAGAGCGCGCGGCGTAAGGCGGCGCGCACGGTGTCTCCACGAGAAAGCCGAGGATTTCATGCGGGTACTGGTAGTGGTGAATTCCCAGAGCGCCGAGGCCAACGATGCTTCTTTGATGTTGGCCACCTATTTCCAATCCCTCAACGTTGACTATGTGACGTACATCTCCGACGACTTGCCTTCTTGCGCCCCTCCTGCTGGCCAAGGCTTGCCGGCTGAAGTGCGTGACGATCCGCGTTTCGCGAAACCGTTCGACTTGGCTATCGTGCTCGGCGGTGACGGTACCATCTTGCGCACGGCGCGCATGGTGGCCACGGAGGGCACGCCCATCATGGGGCTGAACTTTGGGCATTTGGGCTTTTTGGCCGACTCGGGCGAAGCCGGCGTCATCGCTTCGGTGGCGGCTGCCATGGCGGGCGAAGTCTCGGTGGAGAAACGCACCAACTTGCGTATCGACGTCATCTGTGACGATGACTATGAGGCTGCCTTCGACGAGTTGGGAACTACGTTCAGCAAGGTCCAGTACGCCGATGTGATCAACCGTCCGTATGATCCCTCTAAGCCCCAGCGTTCGTTCTTCGCCATGAACGAGATGAGCCTCGCCCGTCGAATGTCGGGCAATATCGTCGACTTCCACCTGGCCATTGGCGGTGAGCGCATTGCGTCCATGCGCGCGGACGGTTTGGTGGTGGCATCGCCCACGGGCTCTACCGCCTATGCGCTTTCAGCTGGCGGCCCGTTGGTGTCGCCGCGCCATCGTGGCATCATCGTGGTGCCGTTGAACCCCCATACGCTGGTTTCGCGCGCTATGGTCACCTCCGAGCATGATGTGGTGGAGATAGCCCTTGACGATAGCCGCAACAGGTCAGATGTGGCGTTGTTCACCGACGGCAATCGCGTGCCGCTCGATTCGCCTATCAGGCGCATCCTCATTCGTTGCGGAGACGTTGACACCACGCTCCTGCGTTACAAGGGTCCAAGCTTCTACCGCAAGGCATCAGATGTCTTCTTCCGCGACGCGCGCTGCTACTAGGCGTTGATAACGCATCTTCACCAAAAAAAGACGGGCTCCTTATCGGAGCCCGTCTTCGTAGATGAAAGCCTTGAGTAGGCCTTACTTGTGGTAATAGCGGCGCTGCTCGTATTTGGGCTCACAGCAAAGGTTGATGCCCAAGGAACGGTAGATGCGCTCGTCGGCCGAGCCCACGATGACGCTGAAGAAGGCGTCGCAACCGCGCAGCTTCTCCAGGGCCACGATGGCCTCTTCGGCCAAGGGGTTGGTGGCGGCGCTGACGGAAAGGGCGATCAGCATCTCGTCAGAGTGCAGACGCGGGTTCTTCGAGCCCAGATGCTCGGTCTTCAAGTGGCAGATGGGTTCAAGCGCGGCATCCCCGATGATGTAGGTCTCGTCGTCGATGCCGGCCAGCTTCTTGGCGGCATTCAGCAGCAGGCTGGAGGCCGCGCCTAAAAGATCGGACGTCTTTCCAGTGACGATGGTGCCGTCGGGCAGCTCCAAGGCGCCTGCCGGCATGCCGCTGGTCTCTTCCTTCCAAAGCGCGGCGCTGCGGGTCGGCGAAAGCGTAGCCGAGATGCCGGCCTTCTCCATGAGCAGCTCCAGCTTTGCCACCTGGTCGTCGCCGATGCCGGTGCGCTTGGCGTTGACGGCCGTCTTGAAGTAGCGGCGCACGATTTCCATGTTGGCGGCTTCGCGGCAAGCCTCGTCATCGACAATGCCGAAGCCGGCCATGTTGACGCCCATGTCCGTGGGGGATTGATACGGGCTTTCACCGGCAATCTTTTCCATCATGGCGCGCAAGACCGGGAAGATTTCGACATCGCGGTTGTAGTTGACGGTGGTCTCGCCGTAGGCACTTAGGTGCCACGGGTCAATGATGTTGGCGTCATCAAGGTCAACCGTTGCGGCCTCGTAGGCAATGTTGACAGGATGCTCAAGCGGAAGGTTCCAGATGGGGAAGGTCTCATACTTGGCATAGCCAGCGTTCACGCCGCGGGCATGCTCGTTGTACAGCTGGGACAGGCAGGTTGCCATCTTGCCGGAGCCAGGGCCAGGGGCCGTGACCACGCACAGCTTGCGCGTGGTTGGCACGTATTCGTTTTTGCCCATGCCCTCGTCGCTGACGATGAAGTCGATGTCAGTGGGGTAGCCGGCGATGGGGTAGTGCAGGTAGCTGGCAACGCCCAGTGCGGTCAGGCGCTTGCGGAAGACGTCGGCTGCGGGTTGGTTGGCGTATTGGTTGATGACGACGCTGGAAACATAGAAGCCCATGCCGCGGAAGATATCCATCAGACGCAGGACGTCTTCGTCGTAGGTGATGCCCAGATCGCCGCGCATCTTTGATTTCTCGATGTGGTTGGCGTTGATGGCGATGATGATCTCTACGTCGTCGGCCATGCTCTGGAGCATGCGAATCTTGGTATCGGGCTCAAAGCCAGGCAAAACGCGCGAGGCGTGATAGTCGTCAAACAGCTTGCCGCCAAATTCCAGGTACAGCTTGCCGCCAAACTGATCGATGCGCTTGCGGATGTTCTCCGCCTGAAGCGTGATGTATTTTTGGTTATCGAAGCCCTTCTTCATTGGCCGATTCCTTCCCGTGTGAATTGTTGCGCAGTTAGCACAAGCGCAGCCGTAGAGATTATAAACGGAAAACAGGGCCTAGATGGGCATGGGTTTGCCAACCTGCAAAACAGGGCCCCTAAGGAAGCTTCCTTAGGGGCCCTAGAGTGCGTATTTTTGCGGGCAGACGCTAGAAGATGCCGCCATCCACGGCACGGACCATGATGGTTGCCATCATGGCGCGCAGCAGCTGGTCTTGCGGTGCCACGCTGCTGGTGCCGTCGCCGTTGGAATTGCCGGAAAGAACGCCAACGTTCAGGCACCACGCCACGGATTCCTTCGCCCAGTCGGAAACGGTGTCGAAGTCGGTGATGTTGGTGCCCTCGTAGACCGATCCCTCAACGGTTGCCTGCCTGAATTTCACGGCAGCGTTGGCAACGATGGCGCACATCTGCTCACGCGTGATGTTGTCCATGGGGCCGAAGGTGCCGTTGTCGTAGCCATGGACGACTTCGTTGCTGTAAGCCCATTCAACGGCGGCGGTGTAGTATTGGCCGCTTTCCACGTCAGAGAACGTAGTGCTGACGGATTTCGTGTAGTCGGTGGCATTCGCCTCTTCGGGGTCAAAAAGGCGCCACAGGACAACGGCGGCCTGACCGCGCGTCAGGCAATCGCTCACGCCAAACAGGTTGCTGTTGCCGTAGCCGCTGAACAGGCCCAGCTTGACCGAGCGATAGATGGGCGCATAGTACCAAGCGTTTTCGTCGGTCACGTCGGCGAAGTAGTCCTCGGGCGTGTCGGGGTCAACCGGGGTGGTGCCGCCGGAGATGGCATAGGTGCCCGCGCCTTCTCCCAACAAGGGCGAGGTGAAGATGATGTGGTTCACGTTTTCGGTGGCCTCATAGGAGCCAACCTGGGTGCCAGCGGCCGACGTGAACGTGACCGTCTTGCCCTTGGCGACGGACTCCTTCACGACGATGGAGTTCTGACTGCCGTCGGAGAGGTCCTTGGCCAGAGTTGCATCTCCTGCTGCGAACAGCGTGGCGTTCGTGATGACGCAGGTGGTAGCCCAGTCTAGCGCGGACTTAGTGGAGGTGCCGCTTTCGGTTGAGCCGGTCTGCGGGCCAAACAGGGTGAACGCGCCGCCCGCGATGGCAATGTTGGCGTTGGTGTCCAGGCAGTTTCCGCCCGAGTACACGCGGAAGGTGCCGCCGGTGATGTAGAGTGTGCCTTCGCTGTCGATGGCGTCGTCGGCGGAGTCAAGGTCGAAGGTGCCGTCGGTGATGGTGACGATGACCGCTTTGATGGCCTTGCAGCTGTCCGCATCGGCTGCAAGCTGGGTGTCGCTGCCGCCGTTGGTTTCGATTTCAAACGTGCCGCCTGCGATAGTAAGGGAGCTGTCGGCTTGGATGCCGTCGGCGGTGGCCTTCAGGTTGAAGGTGCCGCCGTTGATGATGACGTTGCCGTTGCTGCCTTCGGGGTCAAGCTCATCGGGGTTGGAGCGCAGGGCGTCCCCACCGGCGGTAACGGTGATGATGCCGTTGTTGACTGTGAGGTTTTCATCCGCGGCAATGCCATTGTCCACGGAGTTGACGGTCAGGTTGACGCCATCTTGGATGGTCAGGCTGGTGTCGGTCTTGATGCCGTTTTTGTTATTGCCGTTGACGGTAAGGGTGCCCTTGCCTCCGATGGTCAAGTTGCCTGAGGCGTTAATGCAAGATTTGGGCTTAGCGCCAGAATGGTTGGCGTCGGACACCGTGTTGGTGGTATTGCCGGTCACATAAAGGGAGATGACGTTGGAGCCGCCCTTAAGGTTGATGGGGCAGGTGCCCTCATCGGTGGCGGTCAGATCCAGGCCGTTCAGCACCAGCGTGACTTCGCCGGCGTTCTTGCTCACGGTGATGCTGCCGTTTGAGCAGCTGCCGCTGAAGGCATAGGTGCCGGCAGCGGTGATGGTCACGGCCGTGCCTTCGACGGTGTAGCCTTGCGTTTCGCCTTCCGCCGTGACGGCGGTGTCTGAGAACGTAAAGGCGGTCGAGGCTTCGGCCAAGGGGCTTGCCTCTAGGCTAAGGGCCGCGTATTCGCTTTGGGTTGCAGGCTCGGTTGCAAAAGCCAGCGCAGTGGTAGGCAGCGTGGTGGCCGCTACCAGGGCGACAGACGCAGCGCAGGAGATGATTTTTTGTGCAGGTCTCACGGAGGTCCTTTCTGGGTGGGATTGCATAAGTTAGCCGCATGATAGCTAAGCCAGATGATGGTTTTGTGTGCGGGCTGTGGCAAGTGCATGTTTTCCGAGTGACTTTGCGACTGGTGAGGCGGTTCTGGTTGGGCGATTCGGCAGGGCAGCCACCCTTTTGGGCTTCGCCTGCTTTTCCTGCTTTGTTAAATGGACGTGAACACCGCTTTGCGAGGGGGCTTTTCCTTGACATGCTTCCTTAGAATAAAAAAGCGTTGTTTGGTGGTTTCGGGATTCGAAAACAGCTCTTTCGGCGCTTTTTTTGTTGCTCTGAGCTTTGGCCCGGGACCTGCATTTAAGAAGGTGACGGGAGTTCAAATGGCAAAGCATATTTTTGTGACAGGCGGCGTCGTTTCCTCGTTGGGGAAGGGCATCACGGCCGCATCGTTGGGCCACCTTTTGAAGCAGCGTGGGTATAAAGTTACCATGCAGAAGATGGATCCCTACCTCAATGTTGACCCGGGCACTATGAGCCCCTTCCAACATGGCGAGGTCTTCGTGACTGACGACGGACACGAAGGCGACCTTGACTTGGGCCATTATGAGCGCTTCATCGACGAGAACCTCTCACGCGAATCCAACTTCACGCAGGGCTCCATCTATCAAAGCCTGATTGCCCGTGAGCGCCGCGGTGACTTCTTGGGCGGCACGGTGCAGGTCATTCCGCATGTGACCAACGCCATCAAGGAAAGGCTGTATCGCATTGCTGACCAATCGTGCGCCGACATCGTCATCTCCGAGATAGGCGGCACCATCGGCGACATCGAGTCGCAGCCCTTCATTGAGGCAGCGCGCCAGTTCAAGAAGGAAAAGCCGGTGGGTGACGTCATATTCGTGCATGTGACGCTGGTGCCCTACATTGCGGCGGCGCATGAGGTGAAGACCAAGCCGACGCAGCACTCCGTGAAGGAGCTGCGCTCCATCGGCGTGCAGCCTGACTTCATTGTTTGCCGCTCCGACCACGAGATTACGGACAAGGTGCGGGAAAAGATTGCCCTGTTCTGCGATGTGGCTGCCGATGAGGTCTTGGCCTGCAGCGATGCGCCTTCCATCTATGAGGTTCCGATCAACCTGTATAACCAGGAGTTCGACGTCAAGGTGCTTGAGAAGCTGGGCTTGCATGTGAGCAAGATCAACCTGAAGCCGTTGCGTAAGTTTTTGGCCGATTCCGAGGCTTGTGTGAAGCCTGTCGACATTGCTGTGGTGGGCAAATACACCAGCCTGCCGGATGCGTATTTGTCGGTCATCGAGGCTTTGGGTCATTCGGGCGTGTATCACAAGCGTCATGTTGAGGTACACCTGATTGATGGCGAGGCGCTTGATGAGTCCAACGTGGAGCAGACGCTTGGCGGCATGGATGGCATTTTGGTCCCAGGAGGCTTCGGCCAGCGCGCCTTCGAAGGGAAGATCTGCGCGGCCCGTTACGCGCGCGAGAATAAGGTTCCCTTCCTGGGCATTTGCCTGGGATTGCAGGCGGCAGTCTGCGAGTATGCCCGTGATGTGGCTGGGTTGGAAGGCGCCACATCGGCGGAGTTTGACGACCAGGCTGAGCATTGCGTCATTGACTTGATGCCCGAGCAGGAAGACGTTGAGGACAAGGGCGGCACCATGCGCCTGGGCGCGTATCCGTGCAAGGTGACGCCAGGCTCGGTTGCGCATAAAGCCTATGGCGAAGAGATAATTTACGAGCGTCATCGCCATCGCTTCGAGGTCAACAACGCCTATCGCGACAGATTGACTGCGGCAGGCTTGGTCATTAGTGGCATCAGCCCGAATGGCCGCCTGACCGAGATGATTGAGATCCCCGACCATCCGTGGTTTGTTGCCAGCCAGGGACATCCGGAATTCAAGAGCCGCCCCATGCGCCCGCATCCGCTGTTCCGCGACTTCGTGGGCGCCTCGATTGAGCGACGCGATTCGCAAAAATAGTGCGACAATAGCTTCGAGGGGGAGCGCCTGGCTTTATGCCGGGCGCTTTTTTGCGCGCATGGGATTACCTGGTGCATGTTGCTCACACGCAAAGCGAGAGCCCCGTGTGTTTTCGGGATTACGAGCGAGGCTTGGGAGGGTTTACTTCCAGATGGGTCGTTTTCGTCATTTTGGAAGTAACGCTTTCGCAGTTGTTGCCTGCGAGTTACTTCCAGAATTGGCTAGCTATCGGTTTTGGAAGTAATACCAACGGCCGTTTTTGCCTGAAATTACTTCCAGAATCGGTAAACCTTGAGTTTCGGAAGTAAATCTTTGGCTTGCGGGGTCGCTTCGGCTGCAAAATTTTCGCGTAAATTACTTCCAGATAGAAGGATTCAAGGATTTTGGAAGTAATTAGGCCGCCGCGGGTCTCTACTGCTTACTTCCAAAACCGGCAAACCTCGGATTCTGGAAGTAAAAAGGCAGGCCGGAGGTTCTACGCATTACTTCCAAAATCTAAGGTCGGCCCATTCTGGAAGTAAATTGCATGTGCTCCTTGAAACGGGCGCTCGCAGGAGGCTTATACGCGCCTCATCCACAGATCCATGTCGACGGGACCCTCGATGCCCGCCACGGATGACGTGCTGCTGTATTGCCAAAACGTGAAAGCAAGCGTGGATGCGGGCGCCCCATCGGTATATTCCGCCAGCCAGATGCAGCCGCTTTCCAACTGGTCCTCGCCAAAGAACAACAGATCACTTGCATTGCCGTAAAGGGCGGTTTGGTAGCCCGCCTCATTCAGACATTGGCAGAAGGCACGAGCGCATTGTGCCGCGGTTTGGGCGTCTATCCCGCCTAGGCGCCCTCCCATGCTGGCTTCCCAGTCGAAAGCAACCGGCAAGTCGAGCGTGCGCCCATCCAGAAGCTCCAGCGCGAAGGCGGCCTCTTCCATGGCCTCGGAAACGCTGGTTGCTTGGCTGTAGAAATAGGCGCCTACGGCCAAGCCTGCGCCGGCGGCGTCGTCAAGGTTTTGCGCGTAGCAGTCATCGGCGTACAGCCCGCCTTCGGTGGTGCCCCTGTTCCCCAAGCGCACAAAGGCAAACTCCACGCCATCTTGCGCCACCGCCTCCCAGTCGATGGCGCCTTGGCTTTCGGAGACATCGATGCCGGTAACGCCGAAGTAGGTGCCGTCACTGTAGGCGAAGCGCCCTGCGGGGCTTACCAGGTTATCCCAGTTGTAGGGGCTGACCTGCTGCTTGTTGGCGCCGCATGCGCATAGCGCGAAGGCCGCTGCCGCGCAAAGGGCCACGGCAAGCGCGCCGATGAGGGCTCTATGCAGGCTTGCGCGCATGGAACACTGCCGCCGTGAAGGATATGGGCTCGTCGGACTCGACGGTTTGGGCCTTGTAATCTGCTTTGTAGCCTGCGTCGGCAAAGACGGCATGCTCCTCGAAGACAGCCTCAACCGTGAAGCCCGCTTGAGCTATCCATCCCAAGAATTCCTGCTTCTCGGGTGCGGACTGCACGCTGTTGCCAATGGCTCGTGCCGCCTCAACGACGCTTGGGTCGCGCTTGATGTTGGCGGTCACGCCTTCGAGCACCAGCAAGCCGCCAGGCTTGAGCACGCGAGCAAACTCGCCGAGTGCGATGGCCGGGTTAAACGTCAGGTTGATGACGCTGTTGATGTAGATCAAATCCACGGAGGCATCCGCGAAGCCCGCTTGCGAAAGATCTTCCGGGTAGCCCACCACGAATTGCATGTTGTTGCGGGGCAGCCCCGTGTCTTGCCAAGCGCGTTCCGATTTTTGCTGCGCCTCTTGAATGTAGTCGGCTGCCCAGTCCAATCCGATGGCCAGGCCTTGGGCACCTACGCGATCGCTCAGCTTGAAGACGCCCTTGCCGCGCCGGCAACCGACGTCCAAAATGGTCAGCCCTTCCAGGTCGTCGGGCAGGTTCATCCAGCAAAGGCTGGCCCATCCGTATTCAAATTGTTTGCCAGCGTAGTAGCTACGCAACAGCTCGATGTTGGGACAATCGGTCATGATGCTCCAATCTTGACTTGAGGCTTGACAGTAAACACTATAGCTTTTTTGTGTTTCGGGCTCCTGTGTTTTGTCTGCCTTGGCATGGCTGAACCCCATGATGTGCTATGTTGGGACCGATTTCAGAAAGGACCCTATGCAGATTCTCATCCGCCTTATACAAAGCCTGCCCTTGGTCATCGCGCTGGTCGTGCTGGCGGTGGTGGTGTACGTGGTGGTTTCTTGGGCGCAGTCGCCTCAGAGGGCGAAGGAAATCCTGATCAAGCTGTTTTTGGTGCTCTCGAGCGTGCTAAGCGTAGGGAGCGCCCTCGCCACGCTGTATGGCGTGTTGGAGCATAACGAGAACGCGGCATGGTTCTTCGCGGCGTTCCTGATTGTGGGGCTGGTTGCGCTGCTCATTACGCTCATTTGCCGATGGCGCTTTAGGACCAATCATCCGCATTACCGCAGCAAGCCGCTGTTCAGTCGCACTAAGTGGCGCTATGAGGACGTGGTGAAAAACATCCTGAAGGTGCTGCTCAAAAAATAATTACGGAGCGAACGAAAAAGCGCCTACCGACATTGATCGGCGGGCGCTTTCTTGTTGGTGGATGGGACGCGGGTTGGCGGTTACTTGCAGGCGTCCACGTGGGCGCACAACTCGGCCATGGTGGACAGGCCCTCAGGCTCGCCAAAGTCAATATCCAGGCGGTCCTCAAGCTCGCAAATGAGCTCCACCATGTCCAAGGAGTCAATGCCCAATGATTCGATGGTGGAGTCCTCGGTGACGGTTTCGGGGTCGATATCCAGGTTGTCGGATAGGATTTCACGTACGGTATCGATGGTGGCCATAAGGCGCTCCCTTCGGCTTGGGCCGCCTACGCGGCGAAATCTTATAAGATGGGGCTATTTTAGCGCACCTTGGCCCAAAGGCGCGGGCATACTGTCTTAAGGGCTTCGCAGGCTTCTGGGCGGTGGGCCATGCAACCGTGCTGGACACTGCGGGCTTTTCCCGATGGCTTTCCTGTGCGGCGCGAGCCTAGCTTGCTTTAGGTCGAATTGCCCCGTTAAACTGGCATAAAGGCCAACAAGGGGGAAAGTATGTCTATTCGTAAGATCATTCAGATAGACCAGGATAAGTGCAACGGTTGCGGCCTTTGTGCGGCGGCTTGCCACGAAGGCGCCATCGGCATGGTCGATGGCAAGGCGAAGCTTCTGCGCGAAGACTACTGCGACGGCTTAGGCGATTGCCTGCCCGCCTGTCCGCAGGATGCCATCACGTTTGTGGAGCGCGAGGCTTTGGCCTATGACCAGGCGGCTGTTGCGGCGGCGCAGCAGGCCAAGGCCTCGGCGGCGGTAACCCCGCATACGCACCAAGGCGGATGCCCGTCGGCTGTGGCGCGCACGTTTGAGCCGGTTGCTGCTGCGTCTGACGCTCAGGCCGGCCTGACGGCGCAGACGGTCCCCAGCCAGATTTCCACCTGGCCTATCCAGGTGAAGCTGGTAGCGCCCCATGCGCCCTACTTTGACGGCTGCGACCTGCTGATTGCCGCTGACTGCACGGCCTTCGCCTATGGCAACTTCCATCATGACTACATGGCCGGCAAAGTGTGCATCATCGCGTGCCCCAAGTTGGACAATTGCGACTACACCGAAAAGCTGTCCCAGATCATCGGCGAAAACGACATCAAGTCCATAACGCTGACGCGTATGGTGGTGCCTTGCTGTGGTGGCCTGGAGATGATGGCGCGCCAAGCGCTTGCGCTTGCGGGCAAGGACATTCCCTTTGACGTGGTCACATTCTCCCTGGACGGTCAGCTGCTGTAGAATTACCCCGTCTAAAAGGGAAGGGGTAATAGTGCGGGTAACGTTGTCTGCCAGGCTTCAGGAATATCTGGCCCGCAAAAACTATACCAACATCGTGGTCGAGCTGGTGGATTCCGCCACCAGCACCTCTGGCTTTGCCGACGTGGTGTGCCGCCCGGTCAACGCCAAGGGGGCACGCATCGTGGAGCCGCAGGTGGTAAGGCGTCTGCAGTCCGAGTTTGGGGACGTGCTGGTTACCCAGCGCGCGTTGGAATACGACGAAGAGATATTCTTCGACTTGAAGAGCTTTTTGGGCATCAAGGACATCACGGTAGAGGGCATACGGGCCTACCGCATATAGCGCCTTTGGTTGCGTGGCAATGAGTTTAGTCGGGCTTGGACGGGTTTGCGGCCTTACACCCATTCGCCGTTGGAAGCCTCCAGAAGCGTCTTGGTGGCGTCAAGCTTTCGCCTGATTGATCCCATCTTTTGGTCTAACTCCGCAGAGTCATCGGCGCATTCACGCAGCTCATTGGCCAGATCGGCCAAAAGCTCGTCGTCGAGGCCCTTCTTGTAGCGAAGGCGATGCTCCAGGTTTGCCCAAAACTCCATGGCTATGGTGCGCAACTGGATTTCCACCTTCACCAGCTTCTTGCCTTCAGGGGTGAAAACCGGCGTCTCCACAATAAGGTGCAGGCTGCGATAGCCATTGCCCTTCGGCTTGGCGATGTAGTCCTTCTTCTCGATCAGCGTGACGTCATCCTGCATGAGCAGCAGGTCGGCTAACGCATAGATGTCTTCCTCGAAGGGGCAGATGACGCGCACGCCGGCAATGTCGGTCAAGTTGCGCTCCACCGATTCGGCCGTCAGGGGCAGGCCGCGCCGCTTCAGCTTCTCGATGGTGCTGCTGGGCGTCTTCAAACGCGTCTTGATGGTGTCGATGGGGTTGTAGCTTTGCGTGGCGTTGAACTGCGCGTTCAGCACGTTGAACTTGGTCTCGATTTCCATGATGGCGCAGCGGTATTGGGCCATCAGGTGGCTGGTTTCGGATAGATCTTCCCAGGTGAAAGGCTGATTCTCGGTCGTGTTCATAAAGGGCTTCGCGCTCCTTCGTTCAGGTACATCCTCGACCATGATATCGCAATGGAGAATTGTTGCCAGATGGTTTACAGGCGCTTTGGACACTTACAATAAAATGGTTCGAAGAGGCTTGTTTGGGAGGCGTTGCATGGGGCTCAGGGAGAAATTTGGTCGCGTGCTGCTGGCATTGGTGCTGGCGTGCGGGCTGTTCCCGGGTGTGGCGCTGGCCGAGCCTGCTGCCAGTCAGGAAGCCGCCTGTGACGTGCAGACGGCTGCAACGCTGTCTGAGGAAAGCTACGTTGCTGGTGAGATTCTGGTCGTGTGCGAGGAAGGCGTTTTCGCTGACGTCTTAGGCGCAGGTACGGTGTCCACCTTGTCGGTTGAATTCGCTGCGCCGACAGAGGATGCGCTTATCCAGGATGTCCAGGTTGTGGCCGAGCTGCCTGATACCCAGCAAGAGGTTGTAAAGGTTGAGGTAGCCGAAGACCAGATGGAAGAGGCCTTAGACGCCCTCGATGACATGCCGGGTGTAGCCTACGCCCAGCGTAATTTTGTGTATGAGCTGGTGGACGGCTACGATGCGCTGGCTGTCGATGACGCGCTTGAGCAGGCTGAGGGGCAAATGGTCGAGGCCAATGCCGCGTCCGCTGAAGCCGCCATATCTGCAGTGGCTGGCACCTCGGCTGCGGCAACCGATGACCCGGCTCTTTCGGAGCAGTATTACCTTGGCTCATGGGAAGATACCTTTGGCGCTAGTGTTGAGGATGCGTGGGACCTGGTGACCAGCGATCATTCGGTGACCATAGCAGTGTTGGACACCGGCGTGCTCTCCACACATGAGGACTTGGCTGCCAACTTGGATACCGCGCACATGAAGGACATCGTGAACACCGGGAAGGCAACGGGCTCGATCTCTGACAGCATGGGGCACGGCACGCATGTGGCGGGCATTGCCTGCGCTGTCGCCAACAACGGGGTGGGCATTGCGGGGACATCCTGCAACGCAAACTTGTTGCCGTTGCAGGTGTTTTACCGCCAAGGGAGCAGCTATAAAACCAGCTCCGAGTATTTGCTGAAGGCTTATGAGTACCTGGACGGCTTGGTTGAAGACGGCGATTTGACCGATTTGCATGTCATCAACCTGAGTGTGGGCGGCTACGGCACCTTAGACGAGCAGGACTATGCGCTTGAGGACGCCATCGAGGAGATGCGCAACAACCATGATGTGCTCACGGTCTGCGCTGGTGGCAATGGGGATGGCAAGACGGCCTACACCAAATTCTGCATGCCGAGCGACTTCGACGCTTGCCTAAGCGTGACGTCTTTGAACGCGCGGGGCTCCGAGGCCTCCTATTCTGACTACAACGAGTACAAGGACATCAGTGCGCCCGGGGAGAACATCTACTCCACGTTGTATTCAGGCACCTCGGCATATGGGACCATGAATGGGACCTCCATGTCTTCACCGCTGGTGGCTGGCATTGCGGCGTTGCTTTGGGCGGAATATCCCGACTTGACGGTCGATCAGGCCGTTGAGGCACTGGAGACGACGGCTAACCCTTTGGCGGAAGGCGAATACAACCGAGGGTCGGCCTCGGGATCGGCGGGATGCGTGGATGCCGCTGCTGCTGTGCAGTATGTGATTGACTACTTCGAAGGGTCGCAGAAACGCTTCGATGACGTGGACTATTCCCCCAGCAACTGGCAGGTTGAGGGTATCAACTATGTGTCCCAGACGGGCCTGATGACGGGCTATTCGGGGGAGAAGGCGGGGCTGTTTGGTCCCAACGACAATGTGACCCGCGGCCAGGTGGCCACTATCTTGTTCCGAGCGTCAGGCGATGTCGATTCATCGGCGAGCGCCGATCATGCGGCCAGCATCTATTCCGACGTTGACGCGGACAGCTATTACGCGCGTGCTATTGATTGGTGCTATAAAAAGGGCATTGCTACAGGGTATTCCGGTGACCAGGCGGGCAGCTTTGGGCCGGACGATTACGTGACGCGTGAGCAGTTGGCAAAGATGCTTACGTTGTATGCTCGCTACCAGGGCCAGGATGTGGACAATCCCTCTTACCAGGCGCTTAATAAGTTGAAGGAAGTCGACCGGGCGTCTTCGTGGGCGGTGCCCTTCTTGGCGTGGTGCACTGATGAGGGCGTGATTAACGGCTTCGAGATAGACGGAAGCCGTTATCTGCATCCGCAAGCCAACGCGACGCGTGCCCAGATGGCCAAGATGGTTATGGTGCTGGTGCGGGATGTTCTAGGCGAAGGGACGCCCTAAGGGGCGATACGTGCATACCGCACAACTTGTAGGCGGCCCCTCTCCCAGGCGGAAGAGGGGCCGCTTTTCATGAACGCGGATGCAGCAGGCTGCTTATTTGCGGATAAGCTTGAGCACGCTGTAGATGCCGAAGGCCACGGCCACGTCGAAGGCCAGCTCCAAAGCCACCAGACCAACGGCTGTGGGCGTGGGACGATCCTTCTCGTTGAGCAGCGTAAGGTCAAGGGCGCTGGTGATGGGTTCCTCCTCGCCTTCCTCAACGGCGGGGACGGGGGAGTTGTAGGTAAGCTTCAGCATGGCTGCACCTTTCTACGGCATTGTGTTTCAAGGTGCTTCTATTGTAGTCCTTTAGGGCAAGGGGCCTTGGCGCGCTTTTGGGGGATTAAAAAAGCCTGCCGCAAGGAAGGGCAGGCTTTTACGTACGTTGGCGGCGGGGCTTACGACTGGTTTTCCTGGTCAACCAGATTTTCCACGCCGTACATCTTGCGCAGGGCCGGCTTTTCGATCTTGCCGGTGGCGTTGCGCGGCACCTTGGCGAAGATGATCTTGCGCGGACGCTTGTAGCGGGGCATGCCCAGGCAGAACTTGTTGATGTCGTCTTCGGTGACGTCAAGTGCTTCGGGCTTGAGCTCAATGATGGCGGTGCAGATTTCGCCCAGACGCGCATCAGGCGTGCCGATGACGGCCACGTCCTTGATGGCGTCATAGGCGGCCAGGAAATTCTCGATCTCCACGGGATAGATGTTTTCGCCGCCGGAGATGACGACGTCTTTCTTGCGGTCAACCAACCAGTAGAAGCCGTCCTCATCACGGCGGGCAATGTCGCCGGTCAAAAGCCAGCCGTCCACCATGGACTCGCGCGTGGCCTCTTCGTTGTTGTAGTAGCAGGTCATGAGCGCGGGGCCCTTCAGGCACAGCTCGCCGGTGGATTCCATGTCGGTCAGCTCGTTGCCTTGCGCATCGATGAGCTTGGCTTGCCAGCCGTAGCCCGGGATGCCGATGGCGCCCACCTTGTGGATGTTCTCCACGCCCAGATGCACGCTGCCGGGGCCCATGCCCTCCGAGAGGCCATAGTTAGTGTCATAGTCGTGATGGGGGAAGATTTCCTTCCATTTGGATACCAGGCTCTTGGGGACAGGCTGTGCGCCAATGTGCATGAGGCGCCACTGGTCAAGCTTGTAGTCCTCGAGCTTGATGCGGCCCTCCTCTAAGGCCAGCAGAATGTCTTGAGCCCAGGGAACCAAAAGCCAGGCCACGGTGCAGCCTTCGTCGCTGATGGTTTGGAAGATGGTCTCGGGCGTGACGCCGCGCAACAAGACGGACTTGGAGCCGACCAGCAGGTGTCCCATCAGGTGGATCTTGGCGCCGGTGTGATACAGCGGCGGAATGCACAGAAACACGTCATCATGCGTTTGGCCATGGTGAGCTTGCTCGCAGCGGGCGGCGTGCAGGATGGACATGTGGTTGTGCAGGATAGCCTTTGGGAAGCCCGTGGTGCCGCTGCTGAAGTAGATGGCGGCGTCGTCTTCGTCGCAGATGGGGATGTGCGGGTCCACGCTGGAGCAGTCGGCCGTCAGCTCGCGATAGTCTTCGGCAAACGAGGGGCAATCATCGCCCAGGTAGACCAGTAGGCGGCCTTCCTGGATGTCGTCAACGATGCCTTCCAGGCGCCCGATGAACTCAGGTCCGAAGATGAGCATGTCGGCTTCAGACAGGTCGATGCAGTACTTGATTTCGTCGCTGGAGTAGCGGAAGTTGAATGGGACGGCGATGGCGCCGCTCTTCAGCACGCCGAAGTAGATGGGCAGCCATTCCAGGCAGTTCATCAGCAGGATGGCCACTTTGTCGCCTCGGCCGATGCCGCGGCTAATCAGCAAGTTGGCAAAGCGGTTTGCCTTCTCGTCAAAGACGCGCCACGTTATCTCATGGCGAAAGGCGCGTTTACCGCCTTCGATAAGGTCGTAGTCACGCCAGGTGATGCGCCTGTGTTCGGCGCGCTCGGGGTTGACTTCGACCAGCGCCACTTCGTCGCCATATTGTGCGGCGTTACGGCGGAGGTAATCGGTGATGGGCATGGGAACCTCGTTTCGTGTATGCATAATGCGCAGTCTCTCATTCTAACATGAGGAAAGCTTTGGTGAAGATAGGGTTACAAGTTAGCTTGAGCGGGACAAAAGAGCCGCAAGTTGTCATAATGATGGCAGGCTATGACGATTGAAAGGAATTTGATATGCCGTACTTACCCGTTGCGCAGAAGACTCCATGGCAGCAATCTGATCAGGTGGATCTAGGCAAGACCGCTGTGCTTGTCATCGACGTTTTAGGCGGCCAGGGCGGTGTTGTCCCGGGCTTGGAGACCATGGCTGATAACGCAGTGGCTATTGTGAAGGCTGCTCGCGCCAAGGGCGTGCCGGTGATCTTCTCCGACGATGCGCATATTCCCGGTTTGGACAAGGAGCTTGAGCTGTGGGGGCCTCATGGCTTGGTCGGCACGGATGCTGCGCAGCCGTTGGCGGCTTTTGAGATTGCTTCGACGGACTACGTCATCCCGAAGCGTCGCTATAACGGATTTTTCCAGACGGATCTGGATTTGACCCTGCGTGAGCTGGGCGTTGATACCATCATCGCTGTGGGATGCGACACCAACATCTGCGTGCTTCAGACGCTTGCCGGGGCTTATTTCCTGGGCTATAAGTCCATCGTTGCCGCTGATGCGACTGCCACCTTCCTGATCGGTACGCAGGAGGCAGGCCTGGAATACTTCACGCGCTGCTATGACAGCCGCGTGGTCGACACCGCTACGGTGCTGGATTACCTGGCATAATGCTTATCCGCTATCGCTTGAAAAAAACCGCGCTTCGGCGCGGTTTTTTTATGCGAGGTGGTGGGGCTGGGCTCCTCTGGCATATGGTTTACTTCCAAAAATCGATGGTGTCCGATTTTGGAAGTAAGCTGTTGAGCCCTTGTTGACTGGATTTACTTCCAGATTGGGGGATTGCTCCATTTTGGAAGTAAACGCGTGCGGCTTCCGGAGCGCGAATTACTTCCAGAAACGGGGAGACACTCATTTTGGAAGTAATTAGGGACCAGGCTTTCGGTTCGATTTACTTCCAGATTGGGGGATTGCTCCGTTTTGGAAGTAATCCGAAGGCTGACCTCTGGTTTGGTTTACTTCCAAAATAGGCTAACAGTCTGATTTGGAAGTAAATCGACGTGTTGTGTTGGGTGAACTTTACTTCCAAAAATGACTTTGTTTCGTGTTTGGAAGTAAACTGGGCTCTCGGGGATTGGACTCGTTACTTCCAAATGCTTCGATTCTTTCACTTTGGAAGTAAATGTCTGTCTTGTCGGGAGTCCCTCTTACTTCCAAGTTTCCTAAGTTGTTGAATTTGGAAGTAAGAGGGAAATCCAGGGGCGTTGCAAGCGTTCTAAAATGCTATTTCAGATATTGCTCGATATAAAATTTGAGCATGCGCGTGTCTAGCGGCTTGGCGCTGGACTCAAAGGTGAAGATGAAATTATTCTTGCTGGTCAGTCCGCATGATGCAAAAGACGAGATCTTTCCTAGGGCGTGATTGAGGTATTCAGGATCGTCCATTAAGCCAAAATGCTCCCAAATGAATTCTTGATAGGTCCGGGGGTTCAAGATTAGGAAATCTGGATGAATGGTCCAGCCATCGACGACAACGGGTTGCTCGTAGACATAAGGAATGCCTTCCGAAAACAGCTTATTGGCGATAATAACTTCGGATTTAGACCTGACCTTGTGTCCTTTATCTGTTTCAAAGCGGCATTCGCTTTGAGGTAAAGCATAAAGGGGGTTGAAAGAGTCTTCCCATTGCTGAACGAAACGAGAAGTAATCTCAATGCGAGGGTCTATCAGGTCTTTCTTGGCCTGAGGCAAGGTCTTGAATATTTGCTCGAGGGATGCGGGCAGCGCTCTGGGGGACGTTAGCAAGGGGCGCTCGCCTGCATCGATGATTACCGTAATATTGCTGAAGCCAACGTCTGCAAACGCGTTTCCGCACTGTCCGAAAACGCCCTCTTCCCTTAAGGGCTGAGTTTGCACATCATCTCGGAAGGCTGGCCTGCAGGCTTTGAGTTGCTTTTGCTTAACAAGGGCGGCTTTCAGAAGCTTTTCATCATATTCACGCTGGGCAATCTGCTTGATTGCCTGCATGTCTTTTTTCTTGAGGTACTTGTCTTTGGCGTTGCTGGCTGTTCTTAGCGAATATTGGATGGAACCGTGGCTGCTGAAAACATGCAAACTGCCTTGGGGTGCATCTTGCGTGGATTGCTCAAGTAGGGCAATCAGGGCCTCTAGGTTGGCCAGTTGGAGTTCGAGCTGCTCTTGCGTCATGGCTTCCTGCTTTCTCTCGTTTTTGAAAATGGGGGAGAAGCAACTCTTTGGCTTTGCGCGAAAGGAGGCGCCTCTCGTATGAACGAGGGAACTCGAGAAGCGGGTAGGGCGGGGAAGCGGCGTTTACTTCTCGAATGAGCAGAGGGAAATACGAGAAGTGACATGCGAAAACGTGAAGTGAGAGAAGCTCTTCCGCCCGTTCGTTCTTGCATTGTAGCGCCTTAGGTGGCTTGTTGCGTAAACTGCACACAAAAAACGAGCGCCCCGAAGGGCGCTCGAAAGGCATCGCGGCAGCGTGGCGGATAGCCTATTCCTTTTGCTTCAGCAGGCCGTAACCGCCGTTGTTGCGGCGATACAGCACGTTGACCAGGTTGGAGTCGCGGTCGGTGTAGGCGAAGAAGTCGTGTCCCAAAAGATCCATCTGCACCAAGGCCTGCTCCTCGGTCATCGGCGGGAACTCGATTTCCTTTACGCGTACGATCTCCTCGTCTTCGGCGGCTAGGTCTGCCATCAAGGCGTCGAAGTCGAGCTCGGCGTCGGGGGCCTTGCGCTCGGCAGCGGCCTCCTGCTGCACCTGCACTCGGCGGTCAACCACCTTCGTCTTGAACTTGCGCAGCTGGCGCTCCACCTTCGCGGCAGCCACGTCGATGGCTGCGTACATGTCTTCTTCCTGCTCCTCCACGCGGATAATGTGGTTTTTCGCGAAGAGCGTTACCTCGCAGCAGGCGGCGCGAGGGTTGGAGCGGTTCTTCTCCACGTGGAGGACGACCTCCGCATCCAACGGATCGATATCCATGACCTTGCAAGATGCCCCGATCTTTTCCAGGGCGTAGTCGCGGATGGCGTCAGTGATGGGCATTCTGCGGCCAGTGACGGTGATGTTCATGAATCACTCCTTACCTTAGGTTGCCATGACGCTTACAGCATAACGCAAAAGAACCATCTGCGGTTTCGCGTTGCGACACACCGTCCCGGGCGAAGCCATATAAACCCCCTCGTTTCCCGCACGTTAAAATTTTGCCCCTGAGCGTGGCTTGTGAGACAATGGCCTTTACGTTTTTAGAGGGGAAATCGGCGGCGGGGCCGCCATGTTTATTGAGCAACAGGGGGTGTTGCAAAATGAGCGAGGAGCTACGGCAGGCGTGGCAAAGCGATTTGTCGCTGCTAGATAAGGCCACGCAAACCTATGCCGGGAATGCCAATAATCTCATTTCTTTCTTGCAGGAAGCGCAGTCTATCTACGGATATCTGCCCAAGGACGTGCTGTACTACGTTGCTGACCAGGTAGGCGTAAGTCCCGCCGATGCTATGGGCGTGGCAACGTTTTACTCGCAGTTCCGTCTGCAGCCCATTGGGAAGTATCTCATCATGTCCTGTCAAGGCACGGCCTGCCATGTCAACGGCTCGAAGGTCATCAGCCAGACCATTGCGGAATATCTGGGCATCCAAAACGGCCAGACCACCGAAGACGGCCTGTTCACGTTGGAAAACGTTGCTTGCTTGGGCTGCTGCAGCCTGGCTCCGGTCATCACCATCAACGGCGAGGCCTACGGCAGCTTGACGCCTGAAAAGGTCAAGCGCGTCATCGACGACATCCGTGCAGCAGAGGAAGGGGGCCAAAAATGCGTATAGCCATTGGCGAAGGCTCCTGCGGCGTTGCTGCGGGCGCGGGTAAGGTCCATGCTGCGCTTGGGTCCTTGATGACGCCCGAAGACACGTTCAGCTTGGGGGTCGTGGGCTGCATCGGCATGTGCTATTTGGAGCCCATCGTTGATATCTACGACGAAGGCCAGCTGAAGGCGCGCCTGGTGCACGTTAGCGCCGAGGATGCCCCGGCCATTGCCGAGGCGGCGCGTACGGGCAACTTAGACGCCGTGCAGCATTTGGCCATCCAAAGCGATGACGAGGAGTTCCTGTCCAAGCAAACGCGCATCGCGCTGCGTCATTGCGGCCTGATTGACCCCACATCGCTGGAGGCTTACCAGGCAGCGGGCGGCTACACCGCCCTGCGTAAGGTATTGACCGAGATGACGCCCGAGCAAGTCATCGAGGAAATCAAGGTCTCGGGCTTGGCCGGCCGCGGCGGCGCGGGCTTCCCCACATGGTTCAAGTGGAACGCCGCGCGCAACAACCAGGCAGAGAACAAGTTTTTGGTGTGCAACGCCGACGAAGGCGACCCGGGCGCCTTCATGGATCGTGCGCTTTTGGAGTCCGATCCGCATAGCGTGTTGGAAGGCATGCTCATCGGCGCCTACGCCATCGGCGCCACCCAGATGCTGGCCTATGTGCGCGCGGAGTACCCCTTGGCCATCAAGCATCTGCAGCACGCCATCGACCAGGCGCGCGAAGCCAACCTGCTGGGTGAAAACATCCTGGGCAGCGGCTTTAGCTGCGACATGCTGATCAAGCAGGGCGCTGGTGCCTTCGTGTGCGGCGAAGAGACGGCGCTCATCGCCTCCATGGAAGGCGAGCGCGGCATGCCGCGCGTCAAGCCGCCTTTCCCGGCTGAAAGCGGGTATCTGGCAAGCCCCTCCAACATCAACAACGTGGAAACCTACGGCAACGTCACTTGGATCATTAACAACGGCGGCGAAGCCTATGCCGCCATGGGCACCGAAAACTCCAAGGGCACCAAGGTGTTTGCCCTGACCGGCAAGATTCGCCGTGGCGGCTTGGTGGAGATTCCCATGGGCGCCACGCTGCGCGATGTCATTTACGACATCGGCGGCGGCCTTAAGGGTGACGCCAAGCTGAAGGCCGTTCAGCTGGGCGGACCTTCGGGCGGTTGCGTGCCAGCCCATTTGCTGGACACCGTCATCGACTACAAGGCCCTTTCCGCCACGGGCGCCATCATGGGCTCGGGCGGCATGGTGGTCATGGACGAATCCACATGCATGGTGGGCATGGCCAAGTTCTTCTTGGACTTCACGGCGGCCGAATCCTGCGGCAAGTGCGTGCCGTGCCGCTTGGGCACCCAGCGCATGCAGGAGGTTCTGGCGCGCATCGTGGAAGGCAACGGCAAGGAAGGCGACATCGAGCTTCTGGAAGAGCTGTGCTCCATGATCGGCAGCGCTTCGCTGTGCGGCCTGGGCCAGACGGCCCCCAACCCGGTGCTTACCACCATCCGCTACTTCCGTGACGAATACGAGGAGCACATCAACAACAAGAAGTGCCCCGCACATGAGTGCCCGGCTCTTCGCACGTATTCCATCGACCCGCAGAAATGCACTGGCTGCACGTTGTGCTCGCGCAAGTGCGCCGTCGGCGCCATTGCGGGCGAGAAGAAGCAGCCGCACGTCATTGACGTGGACAAGTGCATTCGCTGCGATCAGTGCAGGACGGCTTGCCGTTTTGGCGCCGTCTCGGTGGAATAAGGGGGCGTGCTATGGAAGAACTGACCATTACCATTGACGGCCGCCAGATCAAAGCCCAGCCTGGCGAGCTGTTGCTGCCTGTTGCTCTTCGCAACGGCATTGAGATTCCGCATCTTTGCTTTGAGGCTGACCTGGGTCGTTATGGCGCTTGCAGCCTGTGCGTGGTGGAGATTGAGGGCATGCGGCGCCTGATGCGCGCATGCGCCACCACCGTGTCCGACGGCATGGTGGTACATACCGACACGCCTAAGCTGCAGCAGGTGCGCAAGGTGGCCATGGAACTTTTGATGGCCGATCACACGGGCGACTGCAAGGGCCCCTGCGAGCTGGAGTGCCCGGCGCACACCGACGTTCAGGGCTACATCAAGAAGATCCAGGAGGGCGACGACCGCGGGGCCGTTCGCATCATCAAGGAAACCAACCCGCTGCCGGCCTCCATCGGGCGCGTGTGCCCGCATCCCTGCGAGGAAGGCTGCCGCCGCGGCTTGGTGGAGCAACCTATGAGCATTGCCTTCCTGAAGGCCTTCGCTGCCGACAACGACTTGGCCTCGGGTAACCCGTACGAGCCCACCATCGGCGCGTCCACGGGCAAGCGTGTGGCCATCATCGGCGCAGGTCCTGCGGGCTTGGCGGCAGCTTACAGGCTGCGCGTGCTGGGGCATGAGGTTGCCATGTACGACGCCATGCCTGAAGCGGGCGGCATGCTGCGCTACGGCATTCCAGAATACCGCCTGCCAGCCAAGGTGCTGGCGCGCGAGGTTCAGCTTATCAAGGACGCCGGCGTGCAGATTTTCACCAATACCAAGGTTGGCGAAGGCGAGGGCGCCATTCCCTTTGAGACCATCCAGCAATACAACGACGCCACGCTGGTGGCAATCGGCGCTTGGAAGGCAAGCGGGCTGCGCTGTCCCGGCGATGACCTGGAAGGCGTGCTTGGCGGCATCGACTTCCTGCGTCAGGTGAACCAGGGCGATATCCCCGACTTGGGCGAGAACGTCGCCGTGGTCGGTGGCGGCAACACCGCCATGGACGCCTGCCGCACGGCGCTTCGCTGCGGCGCCAAGAACGTGTACGTCATCTACCGGCGCACGCGCGAGCAGGCACCTGCCGAGCCGGTGGAGATAGACGATGCCATTGCCGAAGGCGTGCAGTTCAAGTGGCTGACCAATCCGGCTGAGGTGCAAGGCGAAGACGGACGCGTGAAGGCCGTCAAGCTGCAGATCATGGAGCTTGGCGAGCCCGACGCTTCTGGACGCCGGCGTCCGGTGGCCGTGGAAGGCGCCTTCGAGACGCTTGCGGTTGACACCGTCATTTCCGCTATCGGCCAGAAGGCTGTGCTTTCGGGCTTTGAGGCTGTGGCCGCCAACGATTGGGGCTGGATCGCTGCCGACGAGGATACGGGCGCCACCAACTTGGAGGGCGTCTTCGCCGCGGGTGACGTTACCAATTCCGGTGCAGGCATTGCCATCGCCGCCATTGCGGAGGGCAACCGTGCCGCCGCTGCCATTGACGCCTACTTGGCTGGCAAGCCGGCGCCGGTGGCTAAGCCGTACTGGTCGAAGACGGTCAAGACGGCCGAGGACTTTGCCGATACGGAAAAGTATCCGCGCGTGGCCCGTGCCGAGATGCCCAAATGCGATGCGGAGGTTCGTGCGCATACGTTTGACGAGGTCATCAAGGGCTTCACGGACGAGCAGGCGCGCATGGAGTCTTACCGGTGCCTGCGCTGCGGCTGCCATGACTTCAAGGATTGCAGCCTTATCAAGTACGCCAACCTGCAGCCCATTGACCCGCAGCGCCTGGCGGGCGCCAAGCATGCGGCCTACAAGGAGCAAAAGCTGGTGGTCATCGAGCGTGACCAGGGCAAGTGCATCCTGTGCGACGTGTGCGTGCGCACCTGCAAGCATGTGGCGGGCAAGGGACTTTTGGGCCTGGTCAACCGCGGCTCCAAGACGGTTATTGCACCTGAGTTCCAAGACGTGGACGTGGCCACCGTTTGCGCCGATTGCCACCTGTGCGTGGACAGGTGCCCAACGGGCGCGCTGCGTCTGCTGTAGCGCAACAAGCAGATATTCAACACAGGGCCGCCTCCGGGCGGCCCTTTTTGGTGGGCTTCTTATGACGTTGACGTTATCTTTGCTATCATTGCTATCAAAGACGGCAAGATGAAAGGGAGGGTGCGGCGGATGCCCGAGGCGGCACGGTCTACTCAATCGAGACGACCGCGCCGGCAGGGAAGTCCGTGCACGTCGTCACCGAGGGGCTGGACCCCTTCGAGGACGGCAAGCCCCGGGCGACGTGCTCGGGGCAGGAGGTGCAGGTCTGGCTCGAGTCGTCGGCGGACGGCGAGGCCACATGGGCCTTCACCTCGCAGGGGCCGGGGAAGGTAGAGGTCGAGATGCCGGACGCTTCCGGCGGCGAGGCCTCGGTCACCGACGCCTACTGGGTCGAGTACTACATCGGCCCGGGCTCCACGGCGGTCCTGTCACGCCGCATCGCCTAGCACGCGCTTCCGCGACGCGCCCGACCAGGGCCGGGGCCTCAGGGCCCCCGGGGCCCCTCCTCCTGGAGGGGCCCTTCTCTTTCGTCGTTGCATCGTGTTGACTCCTGGGGCGCGGCGTGGTACGATGGTCTCGTTTAGAAACGGAGGGAAGGGCCCCGGCGTAAGCCGGGGCCCTTCCCTTTCCTGGCGCGACCTCCCTTCGGCCCGCCTTCCCTACCTGAACGGCTTTGCAAGCAGGTCCAGCCGCCCTGCGTGCTCCCTGGCAAGCCCGATGCGGGCCTGGTTGCACCAATCCTGGACTTTGACCGTTGCGCGAGCATCCGCCAGCGCGTCGTGCGCCGGATAGCCTTCCCCTCCTGTTGCCAGCGCATATGCAACTACCAATTTTTGCCAGGTGTAATCTTTGAAGTATTCGTTCCATTCGCCGTACAACTCGGAAAAATCAAGCATCGTGCAATGGACTTCAGCTTCCCCAAAATCAATTCCAGCGTTTTTTAGAAACGGTGTATCGAAAGCGGCATTGTAGACATAGACGATATCAGCGCTGTCTATGATTTCCTGGATTGCATCCTTGTCATCTTCAAGGCAACCACAATCAGCCACATCATCGGGCGTTATCCCATTCATTTCTGCTGCTTCAGGCCAAGCTTTGACTTTCTTTGGCTTGTACAGCTTGTTCCAAACCTCGTTGCCGTCATGACCGCAAATGCCGAGCTGCAACACCTCATCATGAAGCGCATTCAAGCCGGTTGTCTCCGTGTCAAGGTAAATCGCATGCTTTCCGTCAATGAATTTGCCAAGCTCGAGCAGCCTGTCCACGGAACCCCCGAAGCGGAAGCCGCTGCCGGCGGCCTCGGCTACGTAGGCGCCGATTTCCAGCAGCCGCTCCCGCCTCCTTTTCTCGGCTTCCAGCTCTTCTTGCTTTCTTTTTCTAGCTTTTGCGGCTTTCTGCCCCTTGGATCGCTTTACGGCGGCTTCGACCAGGCGCCTGTCGGGCGTTGTTTGCGCGGGCGTGTAGTAGAGCGCGGTGTTCTGATGGTGCCGGTTGCACCAGCACCTGGTCGGCTCCTCGCCCTTCTTGGGGACGCGTCCCTCCTTGAGCCAATTCTCGGCAGTTCTCATGTCCGGCGTTTTCAGTGGGTAAAGGGCCACGGCTTCCTTTCTCCTTCCTATTCGCCACCGATGGCCCCGGCCTGGACCCAGACGGCCGGGCGCACGCCGATGTCGCGGCAGTCCACTCCGACCCCCATCAGGTCCAAGAGCCCGTCCGGCGTGACGCACGGGGCGTTGATGAAGTAACGCACGCTGGGCTTGCGGAGCCACCAGGCGCAGGTGCCGCGGAGCGAGACCCAGGCCCCTTCCCGGATCGCGGCATCGGAGGGGAGGCACCTGAGCCGCCTCATGGCCCGCGGGTCCCCCTGG
>R14__coassemble_222_pt1 | contig 46120 bp, 31 predicted proteins | sample R14__metabat2_low_PE_018 | metagenome-assembled genome bin R14
TTGCAGTAATCGAAGCTCTCCTGCTGCGGGAACTCTTCCTCGGCCGGAGCCATGTGGATGGCGTCGGTCTTGCACATGCCGATGCACACGCCGCAGCCCATGCAGTCCATGGGGCTGACCGCGATGGTGAACTGATACAGGCCCTTGGCCTTGCCGGCCTTGATGGGCATGAGCTTGGTCTGCTCGGGAGCGTTGGCTGCCTCTTCCTCATTCAGAGCATAGGGGCGGATGCAGGCATGCGGGCAGACGAAGGTGCACTGGTTGCACTGGATGCACTTCTCGGGATCCCACGTGGGGGCGGTAACGGCCACGAAGCGCTTCTCGTAATGCGATGCGCCCTGCTCGAACTGGCCGTCGACATGATCCATGAAGGCGGAAACCGGCAGGCGGTCGCCATCCATGTTACCGACGGGCTTCATGATTTCCTTGACCTGCTTGATGACCTCGGGACGGCCAACCAGCTCAGGCTGCGGCTTCTCGCCCTCGGCCTCGGCCCAGGAAGCGGGATAATCGATCTGCACGTAGGCGGTGGCGCCAGCGTCGATTGCCTTGTGGTTGCAATCCACGACGTCCTGACCCTTCTTCATGTAGGACTTGGTAGCCGCGTCCTTCATGTACTTGATGGCCTCCTCCTGCGGGAGCACGCCAGCCAAGCTGAAGAAGGCGGACTGCAAAATGGTGTTGGTGCGTTTGCCCATGCCGACCTGGATGGCCAGCTCGGTGGCGTCGATGGTGTAAAGCTTGATGTTGTTCTTGGCGATGTAGCGCTTAGCCTCGGAGGTCAGGTGTTCCTCAAGCTCCTCCAAGCCCCACTGGCAGTTGATCAGGAAGGTGCCGCCCGGCTTGACGTCGTTGACGATGCGAATGCCCTTGGAGATATAGGAGGGATTGTGGCATGCCACGAAGTCAGCCTTGTTCACGTAGTACGGGCTCTTGATGGGGCTGTCGCCGAAGCGCAGGTGGCTGATGGTCACGCCGCCGGTCTTCTTGGAGTCGTACTGGAAGTAAGCCTGAACGTACTTGTCGGTATGGTCGCCGATGATCTTGATGGAGTTCTTGTTGGCGCCGACGGTGCCGTCGCCGCCCAAGCCCCAGAACTTGCACTCGATGGTGCCCTCGGCTGCCGTGTTGGGGCTGTCCGGGTCCTCAGGCAGAGACAGGTAGGTGACATCGTCAACGATACCGATGGTGAACTCGCGCTTAGGCTCGTCGGCGGCCATGTTGGCGTAAACGGCAAACAGGCTTGAGGGCGGCGTGTCCTTGGAGCCCAGACCATAGCGGCCGCGGGTCACGTTGATGCCGGTCACGCCTTCTTGCATCAGGGCCGTTACGACGTCCTGATACAGCGGCTCGCCAGCGGAGCCCGGCTCCTTGGTGCGGTCAAGCACGGACAGCTGCTTGCAGGTAGCAGGGATGGCCTCCACGAATTTCTTGCAGGCGAAGGGACGGTACAGGCGCGGCTTGATCAGGCCCACCTTCTCGCCATGGGCGTTCAGGTAGTCGATGACCTCTTCGATGACGTCGCAGACCGAGCCCATGGCCACGATCACGCGGTCGGCATCTTCGGCGCCGTAGTAGTTGAACAGCTTGTAGTCGGTGCCCAGTTTGGCATTCACCTGAGCCATGCACTCCTCAACCACGGCCGGGAAGGCGTCGTAGTGAGAATTGCAGGCTTCACGATGCTGGAAGAAGATGTCGCCGTTCTCATGGGAGCCGCGCATGGCCGGATGATCGGGGTTCAGGGCATGATCGCGGAAGGCCCGGATGGCGTCCATGTCGACCATTTCAGCCAAGTCTTCGTAGTCCCACACCTGGATCTTCTGGATCTCATGGGAGGTGCGGAAGCCGTCGAAGAAGTTCAGCACGGACATGCCGCCCTTGATGGCCGCCAGATGAGCGACGGCAGACAGGTCCATGACCTCCTGGACGTTGGTCTCGGCCATCATGGCGAAACCGGTCTGGCGGCAGGCCATGACGTCGGAGTGGTCACCGAAGATGTTAAGAGCATGGGTGGATACCGTACGGGCGCTCACATGGAAGACAGTCGGCAACTGCTCTGCGGCAATCTTATACATGTTGGGGATCATCAGCAGCAAGCCCTGGGATGCGGTATACGTGGTGGTCAGAGCGCCAGCAGTCAGGGAGCCGTGGACAGCGCCGGCAGCGCCGCCTTCGGATTCCATCTCGCATACCTTGACGGTGGTGCCGAAGATGTTCTTGCGGCCCTGAGCCGACCACTGGTCGACATAATCAGCCATGGGGCTGGAAGGGGTGATGGGGTAAATGCCAGCAACCTCGGTGAACGCATAGGAAACATGCGCAGCGGCGTTGTTGCCATCCATCGATTTGAGTTGTCTCATGGGTATCTCCAATACTCTAGAGGATTCTCTCGCCAAGCGTAGAATAGCGGCAAACGGGAAAATGACTGGCGCTGGCGGAGACGTTTTCCGAGCATCGGCGCTAATAGAGCAGGCAAAAGGCACAACGTTGGGAGGTTCTGAGCGCCAGTGGTTTCTAATGGCGGGTGGGCGGCATATTGGCACCTCGAAAGCCGCAGAAAGCCGCCCGGCCAAGGCTAGCAGCCGTACGCCTAGCCCCGGGACGGAATGGCTCGACCCTGGGCTTAAGCCCAGTCGCTCAGACAGTCCTCCTTCGGGGAAGGCCCACGGGGCCTTCCCCTCGTGCGGAACTCGCTTTGTGGGCTTAAGCCCCGGGACGGCCCCTACGTGCGGGCAAACCGTGCGGGCAAGCCGCCCTCTCCGGCCACGTGGCCAAAGACGGCAGATAACCTGCGTTTGGGGACGGATTTCGACCAGGGTCAGCGCGGATAGGCCGATCCATACATGGCACGCTAGCGTAAATCGTTCGTAGTTATCGCCTTGCGAGCGCCCAAAAAATTGCGACCTGGGGTTTTGCCGAGGATCGCGCCTCTTTCGAGATAACTACGAACGATTTTGGGACGAGGCTCGAATACACCGGGGCCGGCTTGCTGCGAACGCCGAGCCCTACTCTCCGACCCCAAGGCCTTAAGCCCAGTCGCTCAGACAGTCCTCCTTCGGGGAAGGCCCACGGGGCCTTCCCCTCGTGCGGAACTCGCTTTGTGGGCTTAAGCCCTGGGACGGCCCCTGCGTGCGGGTAAACTGGCATCTTTGACCGGCGCCCGGAAATTCGCGGACCCGCCGGCCTGCGCCCCGCAGGTTCAAATCCCGCATGTCTTCCAACAACGAAAACGGGTGAGGGGCCTCCGGGAATCGGCAATGTCAGCGAGTGGCCTCCAGGCAGGCCGGATTGGCGCGGCGGGCGGCCGAGCGGACTTTGGTCCGTGAGGGCAAGCCCGCAAGCGCCAAGGCGGCCCGCATGGGGGCCGCGCAGCGGCAAGAAAAACGCCGTTCGGAAGAACGGCGTTTGGGATTATGGTGGTCGCTACAGGATTTAGCGCGTCCGCTTCGCGGACCCGCCGGCCTGCGCCCCGCTTCGCGGTGCTCGGCCCTGGACGGCCCACAGGGCCGTCCAGCTGCCCCGCAGGTTCAAATCCCGCATGTCTTCCAACAACGAAAACGGGCCCCAGTTGGGACCCGATCAATTCATGGTGGTCGCTACAGGATTTGAACCTGTGACCCCCGCCGTGTGAAGGCGATGCTCTCCCGCTGAGCCAAGCGACCGAATATGTGCACCGTTTAGGCGCCCGAATATAGTACGCCAAAACGGTGGGTTCACGCAAGCGTCTTTTTCCTATCGAAGAGCCCTTCTCCATCAAAATTAGATACAATTCTTGCCACGGAATAATAGGAGGCCCCATGCTCTACATCTTGACCGGCCAAATCCAAACAGGAAAAACGCGCTGGCTGCAAAGCCAAACAGCCCGCAAGCAACAAGAAGGCACGCCCGTTTACGGCGTCATTGCTCCCGGCGTCTGGCGCGATCACGGGCAAGACGCCTCCCCTCGCTACGAGAAGCTGGGGATCAACAACGTTCTTTTGCCTGACAACATTACCGTGTCCTTCGCCCAACGTCGTGACCTGGCCGACCGACAAGGCGAATTTGCCCAAGGCACCCAAGCTGCAGCGGAAAAGCTGGGATGGGCCATATCAGATGAGGCCATTGCCCAGGTGGACGCGCACTTCCAAAGGCTCTTAAAGCTTTCGAAGGACCCTGGGGCCAAATCTGGCTTTTTGGTGGTTGACGAGCTGGGCCGGCTTGAGCTTCTCCGCAATCAAGGCCTGGTCAACGCCATGGAACTGCTGAAACAGGGCCCCACCAGCCTGGCCGCCGATGCGCTCATCGTCGTTCGTGAGGACCTGCTCCCCTACGCCTATGAGCGTTTTGCAGACCCATGGCCCGAAATCAAGGAAATCACGCCCAGCTATGACCTGCCGTAGCGCTAATCCAACCCCCATAAAGAAGCCGAAGAGACCGCATCCGGATTGGTCAGCCACCAGATGATATCGGCGCCCCAGAAGATGGTTCCCCCAAGACCCAACAACGCCACTATGGCATAGACCAGCCGAGAGTCGGGGTTCTTCCAATCGCGGATCAACATGACCACGCCCGCAACCAGCATGATCACGCAAGCAGCCAAAAAAGCGTATCTCTTGTACATGGGCAGTCCTCATCTCAAAAAGCTTTCGCGCCGATAGTAAACCAGCTGAAACTAATTTGCCCGCCGCGATCCCCTGCGAAGACGAAAAAGACCGCCCGAAGGCGGTCTTAAAGTTCATGGCTCCCCGGGTAGGATTCGAACCTACAACCCTCCGGTTAACAGCCGGATGCTCTGCCGTTGAGCTACCGAGGAATCAAGCGCCATCTCTTCGATTGCGCAAGTAGTTAGTATAGCTATTCGCCGAAGGAGCGCAAGGGGTAATTTGCCAGAATTTTAGGAACGGCCGCTCAAGCCAGCCTTTCCCAAGGACTCCCCCAGCAGTGCGCATCAGACATAAACAACAGTGTGGCTCAGGCTATTCCGTGACCTCGCTGGTCAGCATGTTAGCCACAGTGGTGGTGCCAGCAATCTCGATGTTATTCAGGAAGATAACGTCTTGGATGCCGTGCTCTTGGACGAAGTCGACGATGTTTTGGTCGGTGTAGCGGAAGTCGATGATCCACACGTTTTGGTAGCTGTTGGCAAGCCACGGGGCAAAGGCGCACCCAAAGGAGTCCTTGACCAGCAACACGCTGGAATCATCCGTGAAGTTGGGGTTGTAGATGTGCGCCAAAGGCTGATCGCCGCAGATAAAGGCGTTGTACAGCGAGCTATCGGCCCAGCCATCAACATCTTGGATGACGCTTGACTCCACCTCGTCACCCTGATCATTCCAATAGATGAGCGTATTGGTGCCCTCGGGGTAATACGTCTTCACATAGTCGGGGTTATCGGCCATGGATTGCAGGTCAAGCTGCGTGTAGTAGCTTCCCAGGAACGGCTGGAAGGTCTTGGTCTCCAATGCTTCCTTATCAACGGGCTCAATGCCCTTGCGCTCACAGAACTGCTGATAAGCCACATAAGCGCCGTCCGCCGTCCAATGATGGTCCGTGCGGAAATACAGGTATTGGCCATTTTGCTGTCGCATGACGTCAAGCACCTTGACGGTATGGACCAAGGGGTCATACAAGCTATAGAAGTAGTCGATGGCCTGAGCCTGATCGGTGCCTCCCAAGCTTTCGAGCGTACTCTCGCTTAGCATGACAGCCGAATTGTTGGGAACAATGATGGAATAGACGTCTGCCTGACCTTCAAGGCGCTGCGCCGCGATACTCATGGCCGCCGCATACTGCTGTACCGCCTCCTGGCTGAAGTAATACACACTATAGGCAGCGTCGTCCTCAACATACAGGCGGCCCATGATATTGCCCTGGATGTCTTCGGCCATGGCTTCTTCGGTGGGAACCTCCACGGACTGACGCGCCTCCACATCAACGGTATCGGCCGCGGTCGAAATTTCATCGGCTTGCTTGTCGGTGCCAACCAGCTGTTGCGAAGGCTGAATGCCAAACAGTCCCTCCAACGTACGGTCGGCCGAGACCAACATCTCCCGCAAAGGGTAGGTGTCGGAATACCACAGGGACAGATCCGAGAAGAACTGACCATCCAAAATGCCTTGCAGGGTGATGGCCGGGAAGGCCGTCAGCTGGCGGTTTTCCAACTCAGAGGCGGCAGGACGCGGAAACACCAAGCCCACCACCAGGCCGCACGCCATCAGCGCGGCGAAGACTCCCAGCGCGACCTTCATGAGCGCCGGCGTAGCGCCCGTCACGTTAGGCTTAGGGGCTCCCGTCTTCGAAGACGTGCGCGGCTTTTCCGCCCGTCCATTTGCAGCTTGACGCTGAACGCGGCGTTCACGTGCCGGCGCCCCGCCGCCGTCTTGGATGCTGCGACGGCGCGCACCCTCCTGCCGAGCCGCCGACGAAGAGACGCTGCGACGCGTTCCCTCCTGCGTGCGCGCACGAGAAGCGCTTTGGCTTTGGGCACCGCGGGCGTCTTGCGCTGCCTCCCTTTCACGGCGCGCCTGGGCGCGCGCTGCACGGGCGCGTTCAGATTCCGCCCGGCGTGCCGCGTCGGGCCGAGTTGATGCGATGCGACGCGGCGTCGGCTGGCGACGCTCAGACGCGTTACCGTCACGCGACGCGCGATAAGATGAACGCCTTTGACGCTGATCGTTGTTTTCCTGATCGGACACGCGGCATCAACTCCTTTCTAGAACCTGAAATAGATGAACGGGTTATAGCTGGCCCCAGCCAGGCTGATGACGGAAACGACGAGCAACAACAGGGGCAGCACGATTTCGGCCACACGCACCACCTGGGCCAAAACGCCTTCGCCCTGCGCAACTTCGGCAAACCATTTGTGCAGGTTGGCACCTAGGCTGGTGCAAGCCACACAACAGAAAATCAGCAGGAAGATGTTCTGCAGAAACACCGTGCCCACCGCCAAGCTGGTGAAGCCGTTGCCGCTGAAGCCCAGAATGCCAACAAGAACCGTGCCCAGCTCAGATGCGTTTTCAAAATGGAAGAGCACCCAGCCGAAATACACCACCAGCAAAGCATACAGATGGCCCACGAAGCCCGGCAGGCTCTCCAGCACCTCCTTCAGGAAGAACTTCTCCAAAAGCAGGAATACCAAGAAGTAGGCGCCCCATAAAATGTAGTTCCAGCTGGCACCATGCCAAAAGCCCGTCAGCAACCACACGCAGGACACATTGCGGATGTACTTGGCCGTCGAGCAGCGGCTGCCGCCCAAGGGAATGTAGACATAGTCACGGAAGAAGCTGGAAAGCGAGATATGCCACCTACGCCAAAAGTCTTGGATGGACTTGGCCATGTAGGGGTAGTTGAAGTTCTCCAAGTAATGGAAGCCGACCATGCGCCCCATGCCGATGGCCATGTCCGAATAGGCGGAGAAGTCCAGGTAGATCTCAAGCATGTAGAACACCATGCCCAGCCAATAGCCGGTGGTGCACTGGGTGCCCAAGGCGGCGTCCCCTATGGGAAGCAACGTGTCGGCCGCAGCGGCGCAGCCGTTGGCCAGCACGGCCTTCTTCGCCAGGCCCACGCAGAAACGGCGCATGCCGCAATACATATCTTCAAGCGTGATCACGCGATGGTCGATTTCGTCTGCCACAGTCTCATAGCGCACGATGGGGCCCGCGATGCACTGGTGGAACAGGCTGGAATACAGGAGCAGTTTCCAAAAACGTGGCTGAGCCTGCACGCGGCCCGCATACACATCAGCCACGTAGGAGATAAGCTGGAACGTGTAGAAACTGATGCCGATGGGCAAGACGATGTCAGGAATAAGCTCGGGCGCGCCGGTGAGCAGCTGCAAATTGCCCAGGAAGAATCCGGTGTACTTGAAGTAGGCCAAAAGGCCCAAAAGCACCACGCACTCAGCGGCCATCAGCAGCTTGCGCGGCCTACCCTCCGGCGCCTGTTCCATGCGCAGGGCCAAAAACCAGCTGACGAACGACTCCCCCACCAGCAAAAGCACGTATTGCGCGCCGCCCCAAGCGTAGAAGACCAACGAGAAGCCCAGCAAAATAGGATTGCGATAGCGCTCAGGCGCAAGAAAGTAAGCTGCCAGGTTCGCAGTCAGAAAGACAAAGATAAATATCAGGCTCGAGAAGACCAATCGGCCTCCTTGAAGAAAATTCAATCAATCCGACGCCATTATACGCGCCCAAAAAGTAAAAAAACGGAACAGGCTAGAGTGGAGGAAAGAAAAATTTTGGCCTTATCAGGAAAAATCAGGGTTATTCCGCAGCAGCCACTGCAGCGGAAACAGATTCCATCAGGGCTCGAATGACATCGCTTCGGCTGATGGTTCCCACCAAACGGCCTTCCTCCAAGACCGGAACCTTCTTGATGACCCGTTCGCCAAGCAAGGTGCAGACCTCCTCAAGGCTCATGGAAAGGTCGGCCGACACAACGCGGTCGGTCGCATATTCCATGACGTTGGCATTCAGCATCTCCATCAAACGGTCATCGAAGCTTTCCTGCTGCAACGCCAAGTAGACATAGCCCAAGTCCCCCGCAATGCTCCTTTGCTGGCCTAGCGCCTTCATGATATCGGCGTTGGAGATGAACCCGACAACGCGTTCACGCCCGTCAACGACCGGAAGACCGCTGGTATGGTGGGAAACCAAGGCATCCATGGCCTGCAGGACGGTCGCATCGGCAGAAACGCTATAGGCGTGATCCTTCATGATGGAGCGCACCGTCAAAGCCGAGGAGGCGGGCCTGCCCGAAACGGCGGCAACAGGGGGCGCTGCCGTAATCGAACGAGCCGACCAAGCGTAATAGGCAGACACCGCAAAACCGACGGCCGCAATGACGGCAGCCACCATGACGGCACTCGAGAAGCCCGCGGCTTGGGCAACCTCAGCCGAGGACCCCAAAGCCTGAGCATCAGCAGCGGAGGTGGATAGGATGCCGACGAAGAGCGACGGCCCCAAGGAGCCAGCCATCTGGATGAACGTGTTCATCATGGATACGCCATGGGCGTTTTCCCGCGGATCAAGGTTTTTCAGGCCTGCTGTCTGGCTGGGGCTCATGACCAAACCGACGCCGGCATACACCACCGCAGCCGCAAGCACCACGGGAACCACCTGCATACGAGGACTCAGCAAGAAGACAAGCACCTGACCAATCACAATCAGGGCGAAGCCAACCGGCAACAAAGGCCATTCACCGCGCTTGTCAAAGATACGCCCCGCGAGCAAAGCCGCAACAGCATTGAAAATAATGGGGATAAGGATCAGCACGCCAGAAACCAAAGCGCTGTACATCAACGACCCTTGGAAGTACAGCGGCATCAGCACGCTCATGGAGAAGGTGGTCATCATAGAAATGACTGCCAAAAGGCACGCCAGGGCAAAGCGTGGATTGGCCATAGGGTGCACATCCATCATGGGCATCTCCAGCCCTAGCTGGCGTTTCGCGAATACACCGATGGAGGCAAGGCCCAGCGCCAATGCCGCCAACGCCGATACCAAATTGCTTGTCACCTGGGTCAAACCGAAGACGACGAAGGTGAGGCCCATCGCCAAAAGAATGACGGAGGCAACGTCGATGCTGATTTTTTGCACCTGGCTAACATTTTGCAGCCAAAGCAGGCCCAAAACCAGCAAAACGATCATGACCACCAAAGGAGGGACAAAAACCCCGCGCCACCCCAAGGCTGCCACCATAACGCCTGACACCACTGGACCAAACGCTGGCCCCAACGTAATGCAGCAGGCGCCGATGGACAAATAGGTCCCAAGCTTTTTCCTTGGAGCGACGACAAGGACCGTCCCCATCATGGTGGGAATGAAAATGCCCGTTCCGATTGCCTGCATCAGACGGAAGGCAAGCAGCAACGCGTAGTTGGGAGCAAGGATGTCCCCCACCGTGCCTACGATGAAGATACCAGCAGCCACCGGAAACAACGTACGTAAAGGAAAACGCCGCGAAAGAAACGACATCAGCGCCACGATGACGGATGCCACGATCATATAACCGGTAACCATCCATTGCGACGTGACCGAGTCGACCCCCATCTGGGCCATGATGTCAATCAAGGCAACATTGATGATGTTCTCGTTGAAAGCGGCAACGAAGGCGGCGCTGTAAAGCACTGCCAAAAGAAGGGTCACCGACCCCTTGTTCTTTGTCTGGTCCATAAAGGCCTTTCTATAGGAAAACCCGTGCCGAAGGCACAAAAAAGCACATCCAAAGATGCGCTCAAGAAACGAGCAGCTGCAAGTCAGCAACTGGACTTACGTTGAAATCAACCGCTCATTACAGCTTGCTATGTTAACACTAAGAAACTCTTGAATTGATTAATTTTTTGCAAAAAAAATTCTATTGCAGCACGTAGCAACAATGGATCTTGGGATTGCGCTCAAAGTCATGCGGGATGGTCTGGGCGGAAATATCCCTGACCGCAAGGCCACCTGCCTCCAAGGCTGCGACGTCCAGCCTGAAGGAACGCAGGTTGCAGCTGAACACGATAGCGCCGCCAGGGGCCAAAACCGCCCGGCAACGACGCAACAGCTCCGCGTGGTCACGCTGAACATCCCAGGTGGCGCGCCCCATGGACTTAGAGTTGCTGAACGTGGGCGGATCCACGAAGACAAGGTCAAACTTCAGCCCAGCTGCGGCAGCCTCCTTCAGCCAGCGCATGGTGTCGCCCTTCTGATAGGCATGGTTTTTGCCGCCAAACCCGTTTGCTGCCATGTTGCGCTTGGCCCAATCCAAGTAGGTCTGCGAAAGGTCCACGGTCACCGTGCAGGCGGCGCCGCCCGCTGCAGCATGCACGGTGGCGCTTCCCGTATAGCTGAACAGGTTAAGGAAGCGCTTACCGCGGGCCAGACGTCCCACCAACTGGCGCGTTACGCGGTGGTCCAAGAACAGTCCGGTATCCAGATAGCCGTTCATGTCGACCTCAAACCACAGGCCGTCTTCCTGGGTATGAAAGACGAAGGGAGCGCGGTTTTCCGCATATTGGCTGCCGCCTTTGTCGCGGCGACGCACCTTCGCAAATACGTGGTCATCAGGCACGCCCATCACCACCGCGGCCAGCGTGAGGGCATCCTCGAAGCGCATTTCGGCCTTCAGGGGATCAACGTTTGCCGGCGCTTGGTATTCCGCCACATGCAGGTAGGTGCGCTTCGCAAGCTCCTGCACCTCCATCTGGTCCAACGCCGCGCAAGACGACAACCCGTCAAGGGCAACGTAGGCATCCAACGCCAAGGCGAAGTCGGGCAGGTCGGCATCGTAGACGCGATAGCACGCCACGTTGCCCTTACGGGCCCATTTGCGCCGCTCCTTGGCAACCTTGCGAAGACGAGCCGCAAACTGCTGGGAGCCCTGATCGTAGACGAGCACAGCATGGTCCGCGCCACCGAAGGCGTCAGGAATCGTCAAGGTATGTTCGGGCGTTGCGGTCACGGCTGCTCCCTCAGGCAGGCAAAAAATCGGCGGCCTTGCGACCGCCGATCTTGATTAATCTTCCAGGTAATCCTTCAGCTTCGAGCTGCGGGACGGATGGCGAAGCTTGGCAAGCGTCTTGCTTTCAATCTGGCGAATGCGCTCACGCGTGACGCCAAACTGGCGGCCGACCTCCTCCAAGGTGAGTGGGTGGCCGTCCTCCAAGCCAAAGCGCAGGCTGATGACCTTGCGCTCACGCTCGGCCAAGCCGTCGAGCACCTTGGCCAACTGCTCCTGCAGCATGCTGAAGCTTGCGGCATCGGGCGGCACGATGGCGGCGTCATCCTCGATGAAGTCACCCAGCTGAGAATCCTCTTCCTCGCCGATGGGCGTCTCCAAGGAGACGGGTTCCTGGCTGATCTTCTGGATTTCACGCACGCGCGCCTCGTCCAGGCCCATCTCAGCGCCGATTTCCGCCGGCGTTGGCTCGCGCCCCAGCTCCTGAAGGAGCTGGCGTTGGATGCGGACCAGCTTGTTGATGGTCTCGACCATGTGCACCGGAATGCGGATGGTGCGCGCCTGGTCGGCGATGGCACGGGTAATGGCCTGGCGAATCCACCACGTGGCATACGTGGAGAACTTGAAGCCCTTGGTGTAGTCGAACTTTTCGACCGCACGGATAAGGCCCAGGTTGCCTTCCTGGATAAGGTCCAGGAACAACATGCCGCGGCCCACATAGCGTTTAGCGATGGAAACGACCAGACGCAGGTTGGCCTCGATGAGCGCCTGCTTGGCGTCTAGACCCACCTGCTCCACGCGCAGCAGGCGACGCTTCTCGCGACGATCGAGCTCAACGCCCTCTTCCTCGGCCTTTTCCAGCTCGGCTGTGGCGGCGACGCCAGCCTCGATCTTCATGGCCAGGTCGATCTCTTCCGCGGCGGTCAGCAGCGGCACCTTGCCGATTTCCTTCAGGTACATGCGCACCGGGTCACCGGTGAGCATGGTGACGTTGCCGGCCTCACCGCGCTTGGCACGCTTGGCTCGAGCACGCGAGCGGGAGCTGGTGATCTTGGGCAGCTGGACGTCGGTGGTGGCCTTCAGCTCTTCCTCGGGAATGCCCTCCAGGAGGTCTTCGCCTTCCTCAAGGCCAGCCTCGATCTTGTCCTCTTCGGACGTGGACTCAGAAGCCGCGTCGGTGTCCTTCGCCAAGACGTCCTCGGACTTGGGTTCCTCGTCGGAATCCAAGTCAACGTCAGCGTCGATGTCAGCATCGGCAATCGGGTTAGCCTCAGGCTCGGCGACAGCATCCGCGGGCGCCTCCTGAACAGCAGGCTCCGCCGCCTTCTTGGCGGACTTGCGGGCGCGCTTGGGCTTGGGCGCGGGCTCTTCCTCGGCCGCGGGCTCAGCGGCAGCCTCCGCGGGGGCCTCCTGGGCAGCAGGCTCCGCCGCCTTCTTGGCGGACTTGCGGGCGCGCTTGGGCTTGGGCGCGGGCTCTTCCTCGGCCGCGGGCTGCGCTACCTCGGCGGCTTCTTCGGGCTTATCTTCAATTTTCTCTTCAGTTGTTTCTTCGGTTTTCTTAGAAGCCTTCTTGGCCGCCGCTTTCCGGGTTCTCTTCGGTTTTTCCTCCTGAGCAGGAGCTTCTTCCGGAGCGGATTCAGCTTGAGGGGCCTCCTCCACGACCACTGCCTCTTCGACTGCTTTCTTGGTCGTGCGCTTTTTCACGGTCTTTTTCTCATCAGAAGCTTGGGGCACGCGATGTTCCTTTCAGCTATAACGACATGCCCTCTGCAAACCTGCATTTGGGCATAGAGATACAGCAGAATAATTTAGCATATTAAAAAGACAAACGCCAGAAACTCTTACGACTTTTTCAAGAAAGTAAGCGGTCAAGCGCTACAGCAAGCTCATCGGATCCACGTCAACAGCCACGTTGACATCAGCGTCTGCCTTCCGCGCGCGGAAATAGGACTCCAGAATATTCGCCATCTGCTGGTCAGTGGGGCATTTGACCACGATATGCCATCTAAACGTGTTGCGGAGTTTGGCCAAGACGCACGGCATAGCAGGCAAAACATCCCAGCCTGTCGAAGCAAAGTCATGCACATGCTTGCGAAGCTCCTGCTCAAGAGCTTGCGCCACCAACCTGACCCGTTCCTCGCTTGCGCCCCAAATCAAAACGTTGGCCATGCGGGTGAAAGGCGGATATCCCAGCATTTGGCGCTTCGGCAATTCATCATCCAGAAATGCCGAGCGATTGTAAGCGGCAGCCGCCCGCACCGGCACGCTTTTGGCCTCATAGGTCTGCACGAACACACGCCCAGGCAGTTGAGCCCTGCCTGCGCGTCCCGCAACTTGCTGGATCAAATCGAAGGTGCGCTCCCCTGCCCGATAGTCCGGCAAGTGCAGCTGCGTATCGGCGTTGATGACGCCCACCACCGTCACGTCTTGGAAGTCGAGCCCCTTCGCGATCATCTGCGTGCCCAATAAGACGGCGGCCCCGGCGCTGCCGAACTGCTCGAGCAGCTGCTGGTGCGCTCCCTTGGCGGATGTGGTATCGGCGTCCATGCGCACGACCAGGGCCTGATTGGCAGGGCTAGGAAACGTGGCCAAAAGAGCGTTCAGCTCGTCTTCGACACGCTGAGTGCCGCTGCCGAACTTGCGCAGATAGGGACTTCCGCACTGCGGGCACACCGGGGGCTCAGCCACCCGGTAGCCGCAATGGTGACACATGATGAAATGGCCGCGCTCATGGTAGGTAAGCGATGTGGAGCAGTGCGGGCACTCAGGCACAAAGCCGCAATCGCGGCACAGCAGGAATTTGGCGAAGCCGCGCTGGTTGAGCAGCAAGACCGCCTTGTGGCCCGCGGAAAGCTCCTCACGCAAGGCCATCGTCAGATCATGCGAGAACATGGATCGGCTGCCCTTGCCGAATTCCGCCGCCATGTCCACCACGTTGATGTGCGGCATCTGGTTGCCGTTGGCACGCTGGGGCAGCACCGCATGGGTCCACAAGGGGTCCTGCGCGCAGGCATGCAGGCTTTCGATGGAGGGCGTGGCGGACCCCAAGACCACCACGCCACCCGCGCGGCGCATCATCCATATGGCCACGTCACGCGCGTGATAACGCGGGGCGTTCTCCTGCTTGTAGGTGCCTTCGTGCTCCTCGTCGATGACGATAAGGCCGACGTTGCGCAGCGGCGCGAACAGCGCACTGCGGGCACCCACCACCACGCGCGCCTGGCCGCTGTTAACCAGATCCCACTGGTCGTAGCGCTCCCCAGCGCTCATGCGGGAGTGCATGACCGCAACCGTATTGCCGAAGCGGCCTCTGAAGCGCGCCACCGTTTGGGGCGTGAGCGATATCTCAGGCACCAGAACGCACGCCGTGCGGCCTTGCTCCAGCACGTGCTGAATGGCTTGCAGGTACACCTCGGTCTTGCCGCTGCCTGTCACGCCGTCTACCAGCACGACTTCGCCTGCGCCACGGTCACTCGCGCTAACTATTGAATCCAGGGCGGCAACCTGGCCTTCCGTCAAATCCGGGATAGCCGTTGTCGGAGCCTCGGGCATCTGGCCGCGAATACGCCTGCGCGTCTGAACCTCCACGGCACCCTGATCGGCAAGCGCCTTCACGGCGGCAGAGACGTTGCCGTACTCAAGGGTTAGTTCCGCCAGGCGTACCTCGCCCTGGCTGACCGCCCGCAGGACGGCCCACTGCTTGACGGCGTTTTTGCGGGGCTGACACTGCTCCAAGTCCGGCCCTGCCACCACCCAGCGCTCGTCAACGGGGGCAACCTCGGGCATCTCCAGCCGCCAGCCGCCGCGGCCATGCACCAAGCGCGGCATGCCGCCCGCAGGTGCAAACAGGCGCGCGCAGGCCGCAAGGGGCGCAATGTAGCGCGAGGCCAACCACGTAATGCACGCGGCGCCCTCTTCGTCAAAGAAGGGGCCAGCCACAGCGCTGATGATGGCTTTCAGGCGGGAAGGCTCAAGGTCGGCAACCGCATCGGCCTCATGCACGGCTATGACGAAACCCAGGGCGCGCCGGTTTCCGAAAGGCACCAACACCACCGATCCCGTCTGGATGGGGATGTCCCTGTCGGCCAGCTGACGCAAGGCGTCATCATCGGGCGCCAGCTCCGCCTCGGCAAACAGCGTGCCACCCGCAAACTGGTCATCCTCGTCAGGAACAAGATAGAAGTACGGCGCGTCCAACGACTGCGTGGAGATGTCCAATATGACTTCAGCGATTCTCATGGGAACAGTATAGCGTGAGCCTATGCCAGCAATGCCTTTTTTGCTTCGCGTTTCCCGTGCGCCCTTTGCGCGAATGATCGCGGAGGCAAGCAAAGGGAGAGAGCGGCCGCGGCCCAAACGGTGAGCCTCGTAAATCGCCTGTTCGGAAATTTCGGTTTCGGGGAGATTTTGCGATTTCAGCCGTGTGCTGTTCGAAATTTGCGGTTTCGGGGAGGCGGAGCGGGCTGCTTGGGGCTCAACAGGATGCCCACCTCTGCAAAGCCCCAGGTCACAAGTCCTCGTGCAGCTGCGTAGGCCTGGCTCCGCATGCCTTCAGCCCCCCTATGGCCGCCATATGTCGCGCAAGGCGCCCCGAAACCGAAGATTTCGAACCTTCAAATCCTCAGACATCCAAAAAGCCCAAGAAACCGTAATTTTCGAACAAGGACCCGCAAGCGGCAACCGACCGCACGAGGCGCTTCGCCGCCTAACCGCCCTTCAGATGACCCACAAACCTATTGAACGACGAAGGAGCGGTTTTTCGTCGTTCAACAGGCGTTTTCGTCGTTCAATAGCGTCTGTTGAACGACGATGGCCGGCTTTCGAGGCCACGAAAGGCCTCCAGGTGCCCGGTTTTCGCTGAATACCAGGTGTTTTCGTCGTTCAATAGGCGTCTGCGCCACCTGTTGAACGACGACGTCGTTCAACAGGTGATTTTCCGCCCCCGTTTTCACCTATTGAACGACCAAAACAGCCGCTTGGTCGTTCAACAGATTTTTCGTCGTTCAGCAGATGTACGCAAGGGCGCGCAAACGCAGAGCAACCCAGCTGCAAATGCAAAACCCCTTCCCCGCTAAAAGCGGGGAAGGGGCGCAAACGGCTTTCAGAGCGGGCAGCAGCCTACAGGCCACACGCCTTACGCAAGGCATCGGCGCGGTCGGTCGCCTCCCAAGTGAACTCAGGCAGCTCGCGGCCAAAGTGGCCATACGCGGCCGTCTTGCGATAGATGGGGCGGCGAAGATCAAGGTCGCGGATGATGGCGCCAGGACGAAGGTCGAACACCTTGTCCACGGCGGCCTCGATGTCGGCCTCGGGCACATGGTTGGTGCCGAAGGTCTCCACCATGACGCTGATGGGGCGGGCCATGCCGATGGCGTAAGCCAGCTGGACCTCGCAACGATCAGCCAAGCCGGCAGCCACTACATTTTTGGCCACCCAACGGGCAGCGTAGGCGGCGGAGCGGTCGACCTTGGTGCAATCCTTGCCGCTGAAGGCGCCGCCACCATGACGGCCCATGCCGCCGTAGGTGTCGACGATGATCTTGCGGCCGGTCAAGCCCGCATCGCCCATGGGGCCACCCACCACGAAGCGGCCGGTGGGGTTCACGTAGATTTCCATGTCGGCCGCGCGCGTGACGCCTTCGGCCTCGAAGACGGGATTGATGACGTTGGCGATCAGGTCTTCGTGAATCTGCTCAACGCCTACTTCCTCGGCATGCTGCGTGGAGATGAGGACCTTTTCCACCTGCGTGGGCTTGTTGTCCACATAGCGCACAGACACCTGAGTCTTGCCATCGGGGCGCAAATAGTCAAGCGTGCCGTCCTTGCGTACCTGGGTCAGGCGTTCCGCCAGACGATGCGCCAAATAGATGGGCATGGGCATGAGCGTGGAGGTCTCGTTGCAGGCATAGCCGAACATCATGCCTTGGTCGCCGGCGCCCACCTTGTCGATTTCGTCCACGTTTTGGCCGTGCTGGGCCTCATAGGACTCATCCACGCCCATGGCGATGTCGGCAGACTGCTCGTGGATGGCGTTGATGACGCCGCAGGTCTCGCAGTCGAAACCATATTTGGCGCGGTCATAGCCGATTTCCTTGACGGTGCGGCGCACGATGTCCTGCACGTCCACATAGGCCTCGGTGCGGATTTCGCCGGTAACCACCACCAAGCCCGTGGAGGTCATGGTCTCGCAGGCAACGCGGACGTTTTCAGGATTGGCGGCAACGCCGTTGGGGGAAACGTAGCCGGCCTTCGCCAGTTCTATCTCCTTGGCCAAGATGGCGTCCAAGATGGCATCGGAAATCTGGTCGCAGATCTTGTCCGGATGGCCCTCGGTAACGGATTCGGAAGTGAAGAGGTAAGAATTGTTCTGCGTGTTGCTCATGGCTGTTTGTCCTTTCAAGTGTCTCAGCGCTCAAGCTTGCGCCGGCGATCCTTCGCCGACCCGGTGACATCGAAGGAAGCATATTGTGGCTATGCATATCCATAGGATGTAGCGCAGGGGTCCTGCGCACTCCGTGCAACTATACACGTTTTAGCTCAAAATGGTGCAGCAATTCGCCTGACGGCGCGGCTTCCTTACAGAACCTCCGCGGCGTCCTTCCAAGGCCCCAGCGTGCGCGAATCCACCTGGACATGCGCCATGGCGTCAACCTGATTCCACTTGACGGTATGCCCCGCCCCGTGCGAGCAAAAGACGGAATCGGGCGTGTTGGGCAGGTCGGCTTCTGGGTCATAGGCGCGCTGCTCCATGACGCGTTGCGCGTCATGGCAGGCCCCATACCCCGAAAACGAGCATGCAAAGCTGCCCTCCCCCTTGGTGTAAGCGGCCACGTCAAGCGGATAGTCCCCCGACTCCGACGCAGGCACGCTCCCGCGCAACGTGGCCCAGGCTCCTTGCACCACCGGGGCGTCGAAAGTGGCCGACATGCGCGTCAAATCCGCCAAAGCCCGCCCTACGCAATCGGCGGGAACGACCAACTCGAAGGACAGCCATGGCTCAAGCAGCACACAGGCGCCTTCTTCGCGGGCCTTCATCAGGCCCTGCCGAATAGCCCGGTACGTCGCCTGGCGAAAATCGCCGCCCTCCGTGTGCTTCAGATGCGCCCGACCTCCCAAAAGCGTCAGACGCACCCCCGTCAAAGGAGCGCCCACCAAAACGCCCTTATGAGTCTTCTCCATGGCGTTGGTCAGGGTCAGGCGCTGCCAATTAAGATCAAATTGGTCAAGCGGGCAACACGTGCCGAACAGCAAACCCGATCCTTCCCACGGCTCAAGGCGGTAATGGACCTCGGCATAATGGCGAAGCGGCTCGAAGTGCCCGACGCCTTCCACCGGCGCCGTCAGCGTCTCCTGGTACAACACCGACCCCTGGTCAAAGCTGACCGCCAGGCCAAAGCGATCCGCAAGAACGGCCTGCAAGACCTCCAGCTGGATGGCGCCCATGATGGAGACGCGCAGTTCGTGCAAATCCGCATCCCAAGCGCACGACAGCGCAGGGTCCTCTTGCGAAAGCACTTCAAGCGCCCGACACGCGGCGGGAAGGTCATCAGGCGCGCATTCAGCCCGGTAAGACATGACTGGCACCAAAGAGGGCACCGGCGCGGGAACGTCCAAGCCCAAGGCGTCACCAGGACGCACGTGATCAAGGCCCGCCACGGCGCAAACGCAGCCCGCAGGCACTTGGGCGCACACCTCAAAGCGCTCGCCTGAATAAACCCGTAACTGATCGGCTTTGTCAACCCAGTTCTCAGCAGCGTCTGCCTGGTCAAGGTCCGCCCGGGAAACCTGCTCAGGAGCAACGCGCTGCTTGGCCTGCAGGCATCCGCCCGTCACCTTCAGCCATACCAGGCGCGACCCTTCACGCGTGTGCGTCACCTTGAAGGCGCGTGCGGCAAAATCCTGAGACCAGGGACCCGACGGCGCAAAGCACGCCAGGCCATCCAGCAACTCCCCCACACCAACGCCTTGCAAAGCGGACCCGAAGTAGCAGGCGGCCGCCTTTCGCTGCGCCACCAGTCGGCAAAGCGTTTGCTGGGATAAAGCCCCATCCGCCAGCCATTCCTCCAAGGCAGAATCATCAGCGCAGGCCACGTCCTCCAGGGCGTCGGGGTCGGCTTCGCCAGCAGGGAAAAGCGGCAACCCCAAGGCCTCTTTGGCCCGCCTGAGCACGGCCGGCGCGTCGTCAACGGCAACATCCATCTTGTTGAAGAACACCAGCGTGGGCACGTTATGGCGCCCCAGCAGCCCCATAAGCGTACGCGTGTGCCCACGGACCCCCGACGTGGCGTCCACCACCAACACGGCGGCATCCAGCACATGCAGCGTGCGCTCCGCCTCGGCGGAAAAGTCCACATGGCCCGGCGTGTCCAACAAGGTGAAGCTCACGCCCTGCCAGCCAAACCCCGCAGCCGCCGAAAAGACCGTGATGCCGCGCGCCTTTTCGATGGGGTCGAAATCAAGCCGGGACTCCCCCTTGTCCACGCGACCCGCGCAGCGTATGGCGCCAGAGCGCTCAAGCATGGCCTCGGCAAGCGTGGTCTTGCCTGCGTCCACGTGCGCCAAAATGCCTATGACCGCCCTTTTTTCCACGAATGCCTTCCCTATGGTCCGCCTGACAGGCACAAGCCCCCACTTGCGTCTTTCCTCAAGGAGCCAGATTACCATCTTCGGTCCCTGCAAACCCGTCTAAAAAGGAGTAGCATCAACGGTTATGAAATCGCAAGCCACATATCAGAAGGTCATCTGCGCCTGCTGCTTCTTGTTCATCTTCGCAAACCTGGGGTTGCCCAGTTCCTCGTTCAGCGTATATCAGCCCTACATAGCCCAGATGGTCGGCGACAGCAACGCCAGCATGGTGGTGGCGTCACGCACCGGCACCAGCCTGGTGTGCATTTTGCTGGTGGGCCTGTGGTACAAAAAGCTTGATTGTCGGCTGGGCGTCTTCTTGGCCACCATGATGACGGCGCTGGGCTTCCTTTTGTACAGCCAAGCCCACGAACTAGCGCTTTTGTGCGTGGCTGCGGCCATTACTGGTGCGGGCTACGGACTGGGCGGCATGGTGGGCATGACGCTGCTCATCGGCCGCTGGTACACCGAAAAGACCGGCACCGCCATCGGCATCGCCACCATGGGAAGCGGACTTGCCACCTTGGCCGTGCCTTTGGTAGCAACCAACATCATCCACAGCCTGGGGCTTTCCGCCTCCTTCGCCGCTGAAGCGGCAACGGCGGCGCTCATCGGCGTCATCATCTTGACGTTGCTGCGCAACCAGCCCGCCGAGGCGGTCAGCTACTCCAAGGACCTGCGCAACGACAAGCCCACCGAGAAGACGCCGCCTGCAAAGCCCCTTTTGACGCCGCATCTGCGCGCAGCCATGCTGGTGGGCGCCTTCCTGGTGGGCGCCGTTTCCGTGGTAGGCCAAAGCTACCTGTCCATCCTGCTGACCACGTCGGGATTTGACCCTTACTTTGCCGCCACCATGCTCACGGTCAACGGTGCCTGCCTGATGTTCGGAAAGGGCATCAACGGCGTCGTCTTCGACAAGTTGGGGCGGCGGCGCGGATCAGCCATCTTCTTTGCGCTGCTCATCTTCGGCATTGCGCTTTGTTGCCTTGCTTGGACGGGAAACGCCCCGCTCATGGTGGCGGGATCAGCCATCATGGGCGTCGGCGTGGCGTTGGCCACGGTAGGAATCTCTGCCTGGAGCCTGGATTTGTCTAACCCCGCCGAGCGCCCCAAACTGGTAAAGAACATGCAAGTCAGCTATGCCTTCGGATCCTTCGCGTTCAACCTTTTCCCAGGGGCCTTGGCTGAGCTTACCGGCACCTACGTGACCACCTATGTCATATGCTTGGTGTTCGCCGTCACCTGCGCCGCCTGTATACTGGGTGTATACCGCACACTGCAACGACGCGCGCCTGAAAACGGTGAAAAGGAGAACCATGGATAAGGCAAGCACACGGTTGTCGCAGAAAAGAGACACGCCGGCACTTATCCGCAAGGCGCAACCGACCGAGCTGGAGCGCGTGTGTGCTTTCTACGACCACGTCATAGAAGGCTTCATTCCCGGACAGCCCGACCCCGCCTGGACCAAAGGGGTCTACCCCACCGTTGAATCACTTGAGCACTTCATTGCGGCGCAAGAGATGAACCTGTTGTTTTTAGACGAGGACCTGGCAGGTGCCGCCGTGGTCAACGGCAAAGGCGAAGATGCCTACGACAGCCATCCCTGGCCGAGCGGCATCCCCCAAAGCCAGGCCCGCGTCATGCACCTTGTTGCCACGGCGCCCGAATACCGCGGCCTCGGCCTGGGCCGCATGCTCATCGACTTCGCGTGCGAAGAGGCCCGAGCTCTTGGCGCTAAGGTGCTGCGCCTTGACGTGCTGGAAGGCAACGCCCCCGCCTTTGCCCTGTACGAAGCCTACGGCTTTACGGCAGCGGGCGTGGCCACGCTGTACTACGACGACACCGGATGGGCCAACTACTACTTGTATGAGTTGGTGCTGTAGCTGGCTTGGAGCCCCCTGAAAACAGGAAGGGAATGACGCCTTAGTGCCTGCAGGCCTGGTCTAGCTGCATCTGCGGCAGGCGATCTTGCAAAAGCAGGGTGATGGCACCGCCCACATAGGGCTGTGTCCCGTCAATATAGACCGTGATGCCCGCCTGCGTGAAACGAGTGAAGGGCGGGACGCCCATGCCCATAGCGATTATGGCATCGACATTCAGGCTAACCACGTAGTCAATGACGCCGCCGCAACCAACCAGGTCATGATCGACATTCTGGGCCACCTCAACCTGCGTGCACTTGCCATCCTGGATGGTGACGATGGTGAACCACGGCGTATGCCCGAAATGGCCGCTTCGCAGACTGCCGAAACCTTCATCGGTCTCACTGGGAACAACAACGCGCATAGCTTCCTCCTTTGTTTCTTCTTCGCACAGACTTCATCGATTGGCAGATGCCCGACGCCGACTGCAGTTGGGATTAGGCCGCCGGCTGTTCCTTCTTCAGCGTGCACAGGCGCTTGCCCGTGGCCTTGTCGGCCAACGTGACACCGAAGATGGCCAGAATGATGGTCACAAACGGCATGAGCAGGTTGAAGAAGCAGAACGGCAGGTACGTGAACGTGGAAAGCCCAATGGTGGACGCAATGAACACTGCGCAGGTATTCCATGGCACCAACGGCGAGGAAACCGTGCCCGAGCTTTCCAGTGCGTTGGAAAGCGTCTTGGGATCCAGGTTGTAGTCGGAGTAGGCCTTCGCGTACATGCGGCCCGGGATGACCAGAGAAATGTACTGCTCAGGCATGGTCACATTGGAAAGAACGCACGTGAACTCCGTCAGGACGACCAAGCCCACCTTGCCACGGACCAAGCCCATCAGCTTGTTGACCACGGCCTCGAGCTGGCCAGTGGTCTCCATGATGCCGCCAAAGCACATGGCCAGGATGGTCAGACAGACTGAGGACATCATGTTCACGATGCCGCCCGAGGTCAGCAGGTCGTCAACGGCCTCGACGCCGATCTCGCTCACATAGCCGTTCATGCCGCAACCAAGGACGGCGCCCAAGTCGCAAATGCCTGGCTGGAAGATCATGCCGCAGACGGCACCCGCGATGATGCCCAATGCAATGCCGGGGATAGCCGGAACCTTCAAGGCCACCGCCACAATGACGACAAGCGGCGGAAGCAGCAACACCGGGTTGATGTTGAAGCTGGCGGCCAAGCCGTCACTGATGGCCTGCACGCCGGAAAGGTCAACCGTTCCGTTGCTGACATAGGTAAACCCTAGGAAAGCAAAGGCCAAAAGCGCAAGGATATAGGCAACAAGCGTAGGCAGAATCATGAACTTAATGTGAGTGAACACGTCGGTGCCGGCCATGGCCGAGGCCAGGTTGGTCGTGTCGGACAGCGGGGAAAGCTTGTCGCCGAAATACGCACCCGAAATGATGGCGCCAGCTGCCGCCGGGGCCGGGATGCCCAGGCCCACCGCAATGCCCATGAGCGCCAAGCCCATGGTGCCGATGGTTCCCCACGACGTGCCTGTTGCCAAGGAGGTGATGGAGCAGATGAGCACGGCCGCCACCAAGAAGATGCTTGGCGAAAGCAGCATCATGCCGTAATAGATCATGGTGGGCACCACGCCTGCGACAATCCACACGCCAATGAGGATGCCGATGATGATGAGGATGATGATGCTTTGCAAGGCGCGGTAGACGCCATCCATCATGGCCTTTTGCAGCTGATCCCAGCTGTAGCCCAAGACCATAGAGACAACGGCTGCAACCACAACGCCGCAAGCCATGGGCACATGCGGGTCAACTTCAAAAACGATGATGCCCACTGCCATGATGGCGACCAGCGCGCCGAAGCTGATAAGCGCATGCCATACCTTGGCCGGCTTCTCCTTGCCGGTCTTCGGAACGTCCCCGATGGCTGCCAAAGCCGGAACCTCCACATTTTTGGTGTAAGCCTTCACGCTGGAGGACTCCAGGTGGGCCTCCATCTCAAGCTTCGCGGCCTCTGCCTGCATCTCCTCTAGATTGTCTGACATATCTTTCCGCTTCCCCTTCAAGCGCGCAGCGTTATGCGCGGCAGTGCATACCGGATGGCAAAATTATCATATGGCCAAATCAAGCACCCAAAGTATACATTGGTCCGCATTTGCGTTAAAGCAAAAGAGGCCATTCGGTATGTGCGCCTTTGCGGCAAATGCCTAAAATAGAACGCGCAAATACTAGGAGGAAATTGCTATGGGCCGCTTGAAGATCATCTATTTCGCCGGCGGGTGCTTTTGGGGCATCGAGGAGTTCTTTTCCCGCATATCAGGCGTGACGGATGCAACCAGCGGATACGCCAACGGCACGCTGGAAGACCCGAGGTACGCAGCCGCACTGGCAACAGCCACCTGGGGCACGTCTTCGCCGACGGACCCATGGAAACAGGCGGCCTGCGCTACTGTATCAACAGCGCCTCGCTTCGCTTCATCCCGATGTCCGACATGGAGGATCAGGGGTATGGATACCTGCTTGACCAAGTCGAGCAAGAATAGGACGAGCCATGATCACGATTGACACCATCAAGGCGCGCCACTCGGTGCGCCAATATATCGAAGACGGGCTGGCCCCCGAAGAATTGGAGGCACTAAGCGCCGCCGTTGACGACGTTTGCGCCAAAAGCGGGCTAAACATCCAGCTGGTGGCCGACAACCCGCAGGTCTTCGACGTGGTGGCAAGCTTTGGAGTAATCCATGGCTGCTCCACCAGCCTTGCCTTCGTCACTTCTGGGAAAGAGCAGGACGTAGCAATAGGCTATTGGGGGCAGCACTTGGTGCTTACCGCCCAAGAGTTGGGACTCAACACCTGCTGGGTTGCGCTTTGCTCACGCAAGAAGTCGCATGCCGACCTTCCCGCCGGCCACAAAGTGCGTTTGGTGGTGGCCGTCGGCCATGGCGTGAACGGCGGCAAACCGCGCGACACCAAACCGGCGTCGGCGTTGGCCGCCTTCCAAGGCGAAGGCGCCGCCCCTGCCTGGTTTGACGCCGCCGTTGAGGCCGCGCAGCTGGCGCCGACGGCCGTCAACGCGCAAAGCTTTTTCATCACGTTGCTTCCCGACGGCAAGACTGTACGCGCCGAGGCCCAGGCCAAAGCCTGGCGCCAAGTGGATTTGGGCATCGTGCGCTACAACTTTGAGGTGGCCGCCAACCAGCTGGGCGCCGATTGGCAATGGGAAAATCCTCTGCCCTAGCAAAAAAGAATTGCGCTTTTGACGCGCGAAACGCTTCGAAGTAGCGGACAATAGGCAAGACGCAAAATCCGTCTCAAGCGGAAGGATGAACATGATAAAGACTCAACTGGACAATCACGTCCAGCAATTCAAGGAAGGCTACGCTGCCGAGGAGGAACTCTTCACCGGCTTTCGGAAGTACTTCCCTAGCCGCAAGGCCATCATCGAGCTTATCGACGACATCAAGTACCTGATGTTCCCCGGATACCTGGACATGGACTCCCCCGCAGGAGAAAGCTCTGACTTCCTGATTGCCGAGCGCCTGATGCACATCAACCGTGTTTTGGATGCCCAGGTATACAAGGCCATCCGCTTCCGCGAGGGCGAAAACATCGACCCCGAAGACGCCAGCAAGCAAGCCATGCAGATCAGTGCGCAATTCATGGACAAGCTGCCGGGCGTGCAACGCATGCTGCTGAAGGATATCCAGGCCCTGTTTGATGGCGACCCGGCCGCCAGCAGCAAGGAGGAAATCCTGCTGTGCTACCCCGGCTTCTACGCCATCATGGTCTATCGCATCGCCCATGAGCTGGTGCTTCTGGATGTGCCCCTGATCCCCCGCCTGATGAGCGAGTACGCCCATAGCGAGACCGGCATCGACATCGGCCCTGGCGCCACCATCGGCGAGTACTTCTTCATCGACCACGGCACGGGCGTGGTCATCGGCGAGACCACAAACATCGGCAACAACGTCAAGATCTACCAAGGAGTCACGCTGGGCGCCACCAGCACCCGCCACGGCCAAGGCCTGCGCGGCAAGAAGCGCCACCCAACCATCGAGGACAATGTGACCATCTACTCCAACGCCAGCGTCCTTGGCGGCGAAACGGTCATCGGCGAGGGCTCCGTCATCGGCGGCAGCGCCTTTGTGTGCGAAAGCGTCCCCGCAAACGCGCGCGTTTCCCTGAAGAACCAGGAGGTTTCGGTCAAGGTCCGCGACGCCAAGCCAACGCCCGAGCCTATTTGGAGCAAAGAGGACTAATTCCCCTTATCGCCAAGTTTTAGCAATTGCGCCCGATTGCCCTCCCGGCAGTCGGGCGCATCTCTTTGGGCGTTCCGCAGCAATCGCCCCAAATTACTACCCAATTCCCCAATTAACCGATTTTGGAAGTAAGCAGTTGGGGGGATGCTGCTTCATTTACTTCCAGAATAGTCGGAATACCATATCTGGAAGTAAGCCAAAACCTACCCCTCTTTAACTTTTACTTCCAGATTAGCCGCAATCACAGTTTTGGAAGTAAACGAGGCGAAGCCTTTCTCATCGTTTTACTTCCAGAATCGCAGGATATCTGCTTTTGGAAGTAAATCCTCCCCCTCAGCCTCATCTCAGTTACTTCCAGAATTGCTATAGCCCCGCATCTGGAAGTAAATCGCAGCCCAACCCCCCTTCTCGATTACTTCCAAAATCGTAAAAAGCCCACTTCTGGAAGTAAATCCCGGCCTTAGAATCCCGATCGATTACTTCCAGAATCGCCAGAGCCCCGCATCTGGAAGTAAATCGCAGCAAGGGCAGCCACAGTTGCCAGACCCGAAGCACCAGAATTAGCAACAACCTCAGGATTCTCACGCCCATCCCAAAGAATGCGCAAAAAACAAGGCGCGAGCAGAATTGCTCGCGCCTTGCGACATTATCTTATGCTGCGGTCCGCAATCGGACTCGCAGACTCACCGTAACGGCTAATTACACCCACTTGATAGCGGTGCCGTAGGCCACAACCTCGATAGTGCCCTCAGCAACCGTGTCGTTCATCAGGCGTACACCGATGATGGCATCAGCACCCTTGGCGCGGGCATCATTCTCCATGCGGCTCTCGGCAATTTGGCGCGCCTCGGCCAACATATCGGTATAGGACTTGATTTCGCCGCCTGCAATGTTCTTGAGGCCAGCCATGATGTCGCGGCCGATATGCTTGGAGTAGGCAACGTTGCCGCTGACCAAGCCAATTGTCTGGTAGGTTGTATTGGGCAGGTAATCGACTGACGCAATAAGCATGGGTCTTCCTTCCGACGTTGGATCAATCTCTGATTTCACAATACCAGCCTCGCCCATCCTGCTACAGCGCATCACGCCTTTTACACGCGAAAAGCATCTTCGGCCTTATGCGAAGAAGCTTTGCGCGATACGCGCACTCTCGGCAGCATCTTTGGCATAGTAGTCCGCACCGATGGTCTGGGCGTATTCGGGAGTAAGAACCGCGCCACCTACGAACGTCTTCACATCTGGAAGCTCCTGGTTAAGAAGCTTGATGGTTTGCTCCATGGCCTTCACCGTAGTGGTCATTAGCGCGCTCAGTCCCACCAGCTTGATATTGCGCTGCCGGCAGACCTCAACCACCTTTTCAGGAGCAACGTCCTTGCCCAAGTCAACAACAGCATACCCATAGTTTTCCAACAGCATCTTCACGATGTTCTTGCCGATGTCATGGATATCGCCCTTAACCGTCGCGATGGCTATCACCTTGCTGGCATCGGCTTGGGAGGCCTCGCCCATATGCTGCTTAACCACATCAAAGCCCGCCTTAACTGCCTCGGCCGAAGCCATCATCTGCGGCAAGAAGAACTTCCCTGCGTCAAAGCGGCGCCCGACTTCGTCAAGCGTCGGTATCAGCACGCCATCGACCACATCAAGAGGCGCGTGACCTTCCAACAGCTGCCCAACCAGGGCAGGCATGGGATCACGCCTACCCTGCAAAATGCAAGACTGCACCTGACAAGCCACCTCAGCTGCATCTGCCAAGCTTTCAGGAATGGGAAGGACCTCAACAGCGGAAGGCCCAGCAGGTGCTGCGGCGGTCTCCGTAACCCCAGAAGGCACTTCATAGGGGTCAGACGTAGAAGTGCGATCGGCAATGTAGGCGGCCGCGCCTGCGTCCTGACCGCTCAGGACGCGTTGGCACAGCACCACATCGCGATAACGCGCCGCGCTAGGATTGATGATGGGCAAATCCAGGCCAGCACCGAAGGCTGCCGCCAAAAACGTAGAGCTCATCAGGTTGCGCTGCGGCAGGCCGAAGCTGATGTTGCTCACACCCAGCGTGGTACGCACGCCCAATTCCGTCTTCACGCGCCGTATGGCCTGCAGGATCTCGGGAGCCTCGGATTGGTTGGTGGCAACGGCCATGGTCAGGCAGTCAATGACCACGTCGCCTTTAGGAATGCCATAGCGCTCCGCCGCCTGAACAATGCGCTCGGCCACGGCGAAGCGTCCTTCCGCCGTAGGGGGAATCCCCTGTTCGTCCAACGTCAAGCCGATGACGCAAGCGCCGTATTTCTTGACGATAGGCAGCACCGCGCCCAAGCTTTCCTGCTTGCCGTTCACGCTGTTGATCAGCGGACGTCCCGCGTAGGTACGCACGGCCCGCTCGACTGCTTCGGCATCCGATGAGTCAATGACCAGAGGCAACGTGCATGTTGCCTGCAGCTTCTTCACAGCGGCCTGCAACACGGCAGGCTCGTCCAGCTCCGGCAGGCCGACGTTGACGTCCAGCACGTCGGCGCCGAAGCCCTGCTGGCTTACGGCCTCTCCCACCAAGTAGTCAAGGTTGCCCTCACGCAGGGCGGCCTTCAGCTTGGGCTTGCCGGTCGGGTTGATACGCTCGCCGATAACGGCAACGGCAGGACTTCCCGCCGGCAGCTCCACGAAGTCCTGGGCACTGGTCAGCATCAGCGCGTCAGGCATGGCGTGTGGCTCGGGCGCACCGCGCTCAGCCACCAGCGAAGCCACGCCGCGAATGAAGTCAGGATTGGTGCCGCAGCACCCGCCCACCACGCTCGCGCCTGCATCAAGGATGCCTTCCATGGCAGCACAGAATTCCTGCGCCGTCACGTCATAGACCGTTTGCCCGCCCTCGATACGCGGAAGGCCCGCGTTGGGCTGCACCACCACCGGCACGCGGCTGGCGTGAACCAGCTTCTTTACCACCGACAGCATCTCCTCAGGGCCAAGCGAGCAATTGACGCCCACGATATGCGCACCTAAGGCTGAAAGCGTGGAGGCCGCCACCTCGGGCGGCGTGCCCAAGAAGGTGCGGCCATCCTCCTGAAACGTCATGGACACCAAAACCGGCAGCGTGGTGTTCTCGCGCGCGGCCAGCACGGCGGCCTTGGCTTCCAGCAAATCGGCGAAGGTCTCGATCATGATCAGGTCGCAGCCGGCATCCTGCGCGGCCATGGCCTGCTCGGCGAAAAGGTCGTACGCATCCTCGAACGTATCGGCGCCCATGGGCTCCAGCAGCAAGCCGGACGGCCCGATGTCGGCGCCTACGTAGCGCGCCCCCGCAGCCCGCGCGTTGTCCGCCGCTGCCTGGTACACCTCAGAAACCGTGGCGGCCCCGTCCAGCTTGCGACGGTTGGCGCTAAACGTGTTGGTGGTTACCAGCTCGGTGCCGGCAGCCACATACTGCGCATGGATGGCCGTGATCTCTTGCGGATGGGTAAGGTTCAACAGGTCAGGCACCATGCCCGGCTTGGCCAAACCCGCCGCCTGCAGCATGGTTCCCATGGCGCCGTCGGCCACCAGGAAGTCCTGCCCACGCAGCACACGCTCCAGGTGATCATCGGCTATGGTCAGTCCCTTCAGGGCATCGTAGTTACTTGCCATGGCAGGTCAAACCCCTTTCGCGGAAATTGCAGTAGTCAAAGGCGGCGCATATACCACACGGGCTGGCTCCACCTGGCGCCTGCTCGTCTTCGAATAGCCCGATGATAGCGGTGACGCTTTTCGTCGGCACCAGGAAGTTGTCTTGGTTGGTATGCAAGCCCAGCCGCTCCGGGGCGCCAAGCACCCGCAGGAAATCAGGCTGCACATCAAGCGGCAGGTCCCCGTATCCTGGCGAAAATCGCGCATGGGCAAAAAGCCCCTTGGCTTTGGCCTCTTGCGCTATCTGGTCATGCACCGCGCCAACAACTGCTTCCGCAAGCGCCGAGGCGCAGGCGTCATACATCAGGAAGTCCAGCGTGTTCAGGGCCTTCAGCTGCCGCAACTCCTGGTCGCACGCAGAGCCCAGCGTGCATGCCACAAGGACCACCTGGGCAGGGCCCGCACCCGCCACGCCCTGCAAGTGCCGCGCCACATCAGCACCCGGAAGCCGCAGCCCGCAACCCTCAAGCGCCACGCCGGCGCCATCGCCTTCCCACACCGTGCGCGAGCCATCCACCTTGTCTGCCAGCCAAACGTAACCGCCCTCATTGGCTTCATCGCAGCGCGCAGCCAGCGCCTCAAAGCGCTCCGTCAACTCAGGCTGGACACTTTGCCCTGCATAGCCCAGAAAACGCAATGCCGCAGCGCGGTCCAGCTGCGCAGAAACACGTCCGGTTGCAAAGGGCGCAATCAAGGGCTTACCTTACCAGCGTTGCCGCGTCCAGACGGTCCTTGACCGTGCGTGCAATGTCCGGGTGGTTCATGGTGTACAGATGCGTGCCGTCCACACCGTGGGCCACCAAGTCCACAATTTGGCGCGCCGCATATTCAATGCCCGCTTGGCGCAAAGCCGCCTCGTCGTCCTCGTATTTTGCCAGCAGCTTGATGATGGGGCTGGGAAGGCTGGCGGCACATTGGAAGATCATGCGCTGCACCTGGCTCTTGCTCAAAAACGGCATGATGCCGCAATTGATAGGCGCCGTGATGCCCGCTGCATGCGCATCGTCCAAAAACCGGTACAGCAAGGAATTGCTGAAGCACAGCTGCGTCACAAAGAAGTCCGCGCCGGCGTCCTGCTTGGCCTTCAGATAATCGATGTTCTTGCGTGGGTCGGTAACGTCCATTTGCCCTTCAGGATAGGCGGCGGCGCCCACGCAGAAGCCTTCGTCCTTCAAATACCTGATCAGGTCGACAGCCAAGGTGAAGTCCGTGGCCACAGGGCCGTCAGCCGGAAGGTCGCCGCGGAGGGCCAGCACGTTCTTTATGCCCCTTGCCCTAAAGTCTTCGCAAATGCCCGAAATGCTTTCCTTGGTGGTGCCCACGCACGTCAGATGCGCAATGGAGGGCACATTGAACTGGTCTTGCAGCAGCTGGGCGATGGCTGCCGTGGCATCTGCGGCACGGCCATGGCTGCCGCTCCCGCCCGCCGAGAACGTCACGCTCACAAAGTCGGGGTAGAAATCGGTCAGCTGGGAGGCCACGTCTGCCGCCTGCTGGACGCTCATGTCCCCACGCGGCGGGAAAATCTCAAAAGAGAAAACGCTTTTGCCGCGCTCCTTGGCGGAGGCAAAAATATCATCAATGCGGCCACTTAGGCCCGCGGTTACAACTTCGTTTGCTTGCGGCATGTCATCCCCGTTCCATCAGGAGGTCAAAACCCTGGGTGTTTCGGCTCTATTATATTAGCTTCCGCCCTATGCCCCATGCGCTAAACTGTTGATAGCTATGTATCAATTTTGAAAGGGACTCAGATGCAGACCAACGCAGAGCTTACCCAGGAATACCTCGACATCATCAAAGAGCGCAACGGCGACGTGGAGGGCCGCCGCAAGGCACAGGAATACATGCGCAACTCAACGGCCATCGTGCACCACCAAGTGGTTGCCACCAGTTACGTGCCGCGCCTGTTCAACGAAAAGACTTATGACGCCATGAAGGAATGCGCCGAGACCGCGCACAAGATCCTGGTCAAAGTGATGATGCACTACCTGGACACGCCTGAATACCGCAAGATCTTCGACTTCGACCCGCGCCTGGAGGAGCTTATCCTGATTCCGCGCCGCTACCCGGCCGTGCTCCCCTTCGCCCGCGTGGACACGTTCATGAACGAAGACGACTACACCTTCAAGTTCTGCGAGTTCAACGGCGATGGATCGTCTGGCATGAACGAGAACCGCGAAATCACGCTGTCGGTGGCCGGCAGCCCTGCCTTCCGCTCCTTCGTGAACGACCACGGGCACCGCATTATCACCTGCGAACTGTTCAACAGCTGGATTGATGAGTTCATCAGCATCTACGAGACCTTCGAGAACCGCGTGAAGAACCCGCGCTTTGCCATCGTTGACTACTTGGAAAACGGCGTGGTTGATGAGTTCAAGCTGTTCAGCACCATGTTTTCACACCGCGGCTACCCGTGCAGCCCCATGGATGTGCGAGACCTGCACTTCGACGGCAAGAAGCTGCGAGACAAGGACGGCAAGCAGGTGGATGCCATTTGGCGTCGCTGCGTGACCAACGATGTCATCGAGCATTGGGATGAGTCGCAAGACCTCATCGAGGCCGTAAAGGCGGGAGCGGTGGCCCTCATCGGCAGCTTTGCGGGGCATATCGTGCATGACAAGCAGATCTTCAAGGCGCTTTTCGACCCACAGACGCGCGAACTCCTGACCCCTTCCGAGAACGCCTTTGTGGATGCCACCGTGCCGCGCACCTGCTTCCTGCGCAGCAGCGAGATTGACCTTGACGAGGTGCGCGCCAACAAGGATGCCTGGATCATCAAGCCCACCGACGCCTATGGCGCTAAGGACGTCTACGCTGGTTGCTATCTGACGCAGGAGGCCTGGGAAGGCGTCATCGAGCGCTTCGCCGACGACAAGGCGGGCCTGCCCTTCATCGTGCAGAGCTACATCACGCCCTACCAAACCTGGACGCTCGGCCCTGACCAGGGCATCGAAGAGCTGGCCGACGAAGAAGTGGCGTTTGAACCCGTCCTGTACAACAACCTGAACGGCCTGTACCTATACAATGGCACGTTCCAGGGTGTCTTCAGCCGCTTGGGGCCGCTGCCCACCATCAGCAAGGACATGAAAGGCATCACGCAGGCAACCATTTGGGTGACGCAGTAAATGGACCGCACCCGCAACAAGCTGATAGCCGTCATAACGGGCATCTGCCTGGCCGTCACCTTTGTGGCGGCGGGGCTTGCCTTGTGCATGCAGCCTTTGGCTACCGACCAATTCGCGAAGACGGCCTGCGTGGATTCTGCAAGCATCAGCCCCTTCACGGCCGACCAGCTGGCCGAAGGTGCGAAGGCCACCCGCGAATACACCGTAGGCAACCACAATGTGCACGAGCTGCAGATCGCCGAAGCGCGCATCAACGTGGAGCTGTACGACACCAGCCGCACCTCTTCGCCGCTGACCACGCAGGAAGCCGAGAGCCTGCGCCAAATAGTTGCTGCCTACAACAACGGACGAGGCGTGGACTACACCAGCCTGAAGCAAATACTGGACGGCCTAGACGAACGCTATGCCCTGGATGACACAGCCATTGGCCATCTGGATGACGTGTATGACGTGATTAACTACGCCATACCCATCCTGATAGCCCTTGCCGTTGCGGCGTTAATCGGCGCGCTTTGGACCATCAAGCTTGGCGATCACAAGACCAAGGGCAAGATGTTCCTTTTCCCCGGGGCGGTGTTGCTGGTCGTCTTTGCCGCACTGGGCGCATGGGCCGCTGTAGACTTCTACGGCTTCTTCAACGCCTTCCACAGCTTGTTCTTCAGCAACGGTAGCTGGCTTTTCAGCTATGACAGCCTGCTTATTTGCATGCTGCCGCAAGATTTCTGGATGGATATGGGCATCCTTTGGCTGGCCACGACCGCCATTCTGTCCGTAATCTCCGTCGCCTTCGGAATCAAGCTGCTCAGGAAAAGCTGAGCAGGTTTTTCTGCAACAACCAACAAGATAAGGAGGCCCCATGGCACCCCTGATCACATCCGATATGACGCTTTCCCAGGTTCGGGAAGTCTTTGGCGGCGACAAGTTTGCCACTAACGCCGGCTGCACCGTCGTTGAGTTTGGGAAGGGCTTCGCCGTGTGCGAAATGGAGCTGGACCGCAACCTGCACTACAACGGCATGGGCGGCGTGATGGGTGGGGCCATCTTCACCCTGGCGGACTTCGCCTTGGCTGTAGGCTGCAACGTGGACGAAGAGCCCACCGTGTCCGCCAGCAACACCATCGAGTACCTTTCCGGGTCCAAGGGGTCGAAGCTTGTTGCCACGTGCCGTGCAGACAAGTCAGGTCGCAACCTGGGGTATTACACCGTTGACGTGGAAGACGACCTGGGAAAGCGCATCGCACGCATGGTGGCTACGTGCTTCAGGCGCTAGTACAGCAGCATCTTGGAGAACGAGGCCCCTTGTTGAGCGACCCATTCCGTTGTTCACGCTGACGCCAGCCGAGGTCCTGGCCCAGGATTTAACGGGAAAACGTGCACTGATCGCCTGACGCCGCCCAGGTGATTTGTCTTGTTGTGATGGGTGCGCGACTTTCACGCACCTATCGGGTAAAATCTGCACCCCCTTTCCAACACCCCGCAAAAACACCCTATAGGTGCGCGAATTCCACGCACCTATAGGGTAAAACCTGCAGCCCGATTTCTGCGCCTGTAGAAAACCCCCATAGGTGCGCGATTTCCACGCACCCATCGGGCCTTCGCCAGCGAAACAGGCCGCAAGGGGTCGATAGGTGCGCGATTTTCACGCACCTATGCCCCTTTTTCGCGGCGGCCTTCCCAGTGCCTGTAGAAAACACCCCATAGGTGCGCGACTTTCACGCACCTATCGACCCTTCATGCGGGAATCGCTCACAAGCCAGCGGCAACACCCAACCCCTCCAAGGCAGCCGTAGGCGCTGAGCGCTCCGCTGGGAAACTTATTCTTCGGGCTCTTCCGACGTTGCGTGCTTGCTTATTATCAGGGCCGATTGGGTGACGCTCCTTCTTGGCCACAGAAGCCCGTTGTGCAACGGATTCTTCGCCCTGTGCGCTAGGATAGGCCCATGAACCAAAAGGCCCTAGCCGAAAGGAAGCACCTGATGATTTGCCCCAATTGCCACGCAAACTCACGCGACGGCGTGACCTTCTGCACCAATTGCGGTGCGAAGTTGCCCCCAGCTGCCAGCCAAACACAGGCCATGCCCGCACAGAACGCCCCCTTACGACAGGGACAGGCAGGCTTAAGTCCGCAGGGCCAACAAGTCATGTCCAAGCCCGCCATCAATCTGCCCATCGTCATCGCTTGCGTCATTGCAGCGCTGGCCATAATTGCTGCGGCGCTGTTCGCTTTCGTATTCAACGGACACAGCGACAACTCCAGCACCATCGCAAATGCGAACGTTGCCAGCTCCTCAGCCCAGAGCGGGACTGCGCAATCGGGCCAGGCAACCTCCGGCAGTGCCGATACCACTTCTGGCACGGGCGCAAGCGTCACCGCATCCGATACGACGCAGGACGCCAAGGAGCAGGCGCGCCAAGCCGCCGAGGCCTCGGGCAAGACGGTGCTTTCCGGCACCGTCAGGGTGCAAACGGGCCAAGAAGTCGGCTCCGAGCGTGGTATGACGAATGTTGACTCCGCCCTCGCTAGCCATACTTTTGTGGTGTTTTGGCTGGACGAACCCACCACGCTGACGATACATAAAGCGGATCCAACAGGCACCCTGTCGCACAACGTCATCGACATCGACATGGACGACAGTTGCTCGGCATATAGCGGACAGCAAGTGCTAATCGCCGTCGCACAGGGGACAGAGCTCTATATGCATGGCGACATTGCTGCCAGCCTGTTCGACGCATCATTGGGTAATAGCACGGGAAACGATTACACCTACATCATCTGGTCGGAAAGCGGCGGAGCCACTTCCACCTCCAGCGTCTCGTCCTCCAGCTCTAGCAGCGACTACATCCTGTCGAATTCCAGCACCACCATCATTCCCACCAGCCAGCTGGAAGGCATGGACACCTACTCGCTCTACCTGGCCCGCAACGAGATATATGCCCGTCACGGCCGCCTGTTCAACAACTCCAACCTGCAAACCTACTTCAACGGCAAAAGCTGGTACCACGGCAGCATCTCGCCCGACAGCTTCAGCGATTCGCTGCTCAGCGAGACCGAGAAGACCAATGCCAAAAACATCCTGGCCGTGGAGAAGAGCAAGAACTCACCCTATCTGTCGTAGGGGCGGGCGTGCTGCTGGCCCCGAGCAAAACGCACCTTCACCGCCAAGCAGGAAGGCCCGTGCAAGCGGGCCTTCCTAGTAAAAGCTACCGAAAGGTAGCGTTATTCTTGCGGCAGCTCAGCGCTCAGGCGCTCGATGGCAGCCTTCACGCGCTGGATGGTCTTGTCCTTGCCCATGATGGTGGCAAGATCGGTACCGCCGCCAGGCGTGGACTTCATGCCGGACAAGGCGATGCCCAGCGGATACAGCATCCAACCGTTCTTCACCTCATGCTTGGCGGCCAGCCCCAGACAAACCTCGGAAACCGTTTCCTTATTCCATTCCTGCAAGGTTTCCAACTCGGGCAACATCAGCTTCAAGGCCTCAAAGGACGTCTCCGCCGTGGTCTTGAACTTCTTGTTCTTGTACAGCTCCAGCTCATATTCGGGCATCTGGTCAATGAACCGGATGCGATCAGGGATGTCGCTTAAGATCTCACAGCGCGGCTTCAGGTTGCGACTCAGAAGCTCAACGTCGATATCGCTAGAAACCACCGACTCAATCCACGGAAGGGAAAGCTCCAGGAATTCCTCTTCAGACATATTGTTGATGTAGGTGGCGTTGATGTAGCGCAGCTTCTCGATGTCGAAGATGGCCGGAGAGCGGCTGATGCGTGACGGATCCCACACCTTCACCATCTCAGGCAGGGTGAAGAACTCTTGGTCATCGGGCGATCCCCAACCCAGCAGCAACAGATAGTTCAAGATGGCTTGGCTCAAGTAACCCTGGGCCACCAAGTCCTGGTAGCTGGCATCGCCATTGCGCTTGGAAAGCTTGGTGTGCTTGTCCTTCATGACCGGTGGGCAATGGATGTAGCTGGGGGTGTCCCACCCAAACGCCTGGTACAGCAAGTTGTACTTAGGCGTGCTGGACAAATATTCCTGGCCACGCACCACATGCGTGATGCCCATCAGATGGTCATCGATGACGTTGGCGAAGTTGTAGGTGGGCATGCCGTCGCTCTTGATGAGGATCTGGTCCTCAAGCTCCACGTTGTCTATCTCCACGCGCCCATAAACGATGTCGTCGTAGCAGGACGTGCCCTCACGCGGCATCTTCTGGCGGATGACGTAGGGCTCGCCAGCGTCAAGCTTGGCCTGGACCTCTTCCTTGGTCAGGCCGCAGCATTTGCGGTCATAGTGGCCCGCGCCTTCGCCTGCCGCAATCTGTTCCTCATAAAGCGCCTTCAAGCGCTCCTCGGAGCAGAAGCAGTAGTACGCGGCACCCTTCTCCACCAGCTGCTGGGCATACTCAAGATAGGTATCCATGCGCTGGCTTTGGATGTAGGGGCCGTATTCGCCACCGACATCCGGGCCTTCGTCCCAGATCAGACCGGTCTCCTTAAGGGTGCCATAGATCACATCCGTGGCACCTTCGACCAAGCGCCCCTGGTCAGTGTCTTCAATGCGCAGCACGAAGGTGCCGTCTTCATGCTTGGCCGTGAGATAGGTATACAAAGCCGTGCGCAGGTTGCCCACATGCATATAGCCCGTGGGGCTTGGCGCAAAACGAGTTCGGACCGTCATCAATACCACCTTTACTTGTCACATACTGTAAATCCGCCTCAAGCGGGAGAAGTCATACCTGTACAGTCTACCACGCGCACGCCCAAGGCGCGTCCCGTCACCAATCAAGGCGTAAAGGATAGAGCCTTCTCGCTCGTACCTGAGTCCCTGTCAACGCCAGCAACCGCTAATCACTTGAGCTAAGCGTCTGTCCCCTCCATAAGGTCGTAGAACAGGTCATAGTCAGCTTCCATCTTGTGCAGAAATGCCTCAGGGCCTAACGCGGGTACAACGCTCTTGCAAAATCCCTTCGCATCACGCGTGATAAGGTAGTCAGCCTTTACCTTCTGCGCACACAGCGCCACCAGGCAGTCTTCAAGGTCGTCCCAACCCAAAGAGCACGCCTCAAAGACATCGTATTCTTCCAACGAGCACAGGTGAAACACCCCTTTAAGACTCAATATCGCCTGCTGGACGGCAGCGCTTCCGAAAGACTTGCGCATGACATAAAAAATGTCGGTAAAGGATTTAGCCGGCACCCACACCTCCGCATCACCAAAGTAAGCCATCCCTTTGATAAGCAAGGATTCCCTGTCCCAAGGGGCCCGTTGAATAAGCAGATCCATCACCACATTGGTGTCAAGCAGCAATCGCATATGGCTCACCTCAATCAAAGGGAAAGCTACACCAAATAGGTGGCGTAACGTTCTTGCATGGCGTCTTCATAAAGGTCCTCATAGCTTTTGCCTTCCCAAGAAGCCGGTGGCTTCAAAGATGTCTTCGCCATAAAGGCCCTAAAGTCAGCCAATTGATCAGCAGACAGGTGACGGTTTCCCTGCTCTTCGGCCTCAACGCGCGCCGAAGGCAAAGATCCAACCTCCAGCAAATACTGGTAAGCAGCATTGATGAGCTCAGTCGTGGTGGCACCGAGCTTTTTGAGTTTGTCGTCCCCTTGTCGTTTGATCTCAGCAGGAACGCGAGCGCTGGCAATTGGATCCATAGGTCCTCCTTCTTTTATGTTGTATACAGTATACAACATAAAAGAAGGATAACGAACCTTGAGGGTTTATGGCCTCAACTAGCCTTCTTTCTCCCCCGCCATGTCCTGCAGGAAGTCATACACCGCGCCAAACAAGGCATCGCCTTCGGCCACCTTGAAATGCCTGATAGGAAGCGATAGCTTCTTCTTGTCCGCCAAGTAGCGCCCGCCCGATCGGCGAAGCGGCGTCATCTTGGTGCGCGGCACCACCAACGGCTCAACCGTCAGCTTGCCCGCCACCACCGACACCGTCTTTATGCCGTGCTCGTTGGCGAAGGCCTTGATGCGGCTTTTCGCCAGCAGGTTGCGCGCCGCAGGCGGCATCTCGGGCCGCTTCCCCTCAAGATCGGCCGCCACGGCATCAACGTCATACAGCGTTGCCGCGCTGGCCAACTTGCGATACCACAGCACGCGCTCGTCGGCGTCAGGCACGTATTCCTCGGGCAGATAGGTATGCCCCGGCAAGTTGACGGTAATGTCGGAAAGCGCCGGCGGCAGGCCATCGGCACCGCCCACTCCTTCGCGCGTGGCATCCACAGCCTGAGACAGCATCTGCGCGAACAGGTCAAAGCCCACCGCCGACATGTTGCCGCTCTGCTCCGCCCCCAGCAAGCTGCCCGCCCCGCGAATCTCCAGGTCGCGCATGGCGATGCGCATGCCGCTGCCCAAATCCTGATGCTCGTTTAGGGCCGTCAGGCGCGCCGCAGCTTCCTCGGTCAGGTTCACATGCTCGGGGAACATGAAGTACGCATAAGCCTGCGTGCTGGAACGGCCCACGCGGCCCTTCAGCTGGTACATCTGCGCCAAGCCTAACCGCTGGGAGTCCTCGATGATCAGCGTGTTGGTGTGCGGATTGTCAATGCCGCTTTCGATAATGGTGGTGGCCACCAGCACGTCCAGCTGCCCAGCGCTGAACTCCTCCATCACGCCTTCAAGCTGTTCCTTGCTCATCTGGCCGTGCGCCACGCCCACGCGCGCCTCCTCGGCCGCCGCCGTCACGCGGCCCACCGCCTCATCGATGGAGCGCACGCGGTTGGAAACGTAATACACCTGGCCGCCGCGCGCCAGCTCTCGCCTGATGGCGCCGCTCACCACATCGGGGTCCCACTCGCCCACCGTCACCTCAACGGGACGGCGCTCATCGGGCGGCGTCAGGATAAGGCTCATGTCACGCACGCCTGAAAGCGACATCTGCATGGTGCGCGGAATGGGCGTGGCCGAAAGCGTCAGCACGTCGATGCTCTCACGTAGGTTCTTCAGCTGCTCCTTGTGCCCCACGCCGAAGCGCTGCTCCTCGTCGATGATCACCAGTCCCAAATCATGCGGGTTCACGTCGCGCGAAAGCAGGCGGTGCGTGCCTACCAGAATCTCCACCGTGCCGTCCGCGAAGCCCTCCAGCGCCTTGGCCTGTTGCTGCGGCGTGCGGAAGCGCGAAAGCACCTCCACCGTGATGCCGAAGGGCTCGAAGCGCTCCTTGAAGTTAGTGAAGTGCTGCTGCGCCAAGATGGTGGTCGGGCACAGCACCATCACCTGTTTGGCGTCCTGCGTGGCCTTGAAGGCCGCACGCAAGGCCACCTCGGTCTTGCCAAAGCCCACATCGCCGCAGATCAAGCGATCCATCGGTCGCGCTGACTCCATGTCAGCCTTCACGTCATGGATAGCCGCCAACTGATCGCGCGTCTCATGGTACGGGAAGGCCTGCTCCATCTCGCGCTGCCATATGGTATCCGGGCTAAAGGCAAACCCCTGGGTGGCCGCGCGACGCGCATAAACATCTACCAGGTCAAACGCCAGCTTCTTGGTGGCCTTGCGCGCCTTACCCAACGCCCTTGACCAATCGCTGGTGTTCAGGCGCGTCAGGCGCGGGCTGGCCCCTTCCGGCCCCACATAGCGCGTCACGCGGTCCAACTGCTCAACCGGCACATACAGCTTGTCGCCTTCGGCATACTCAAGCAGCAAGTAGTCGCGCGCCGTGCCGTCAATTTCGCGATTGACCAGCTCCTTGAAGAAGGCCACGCCGTGGGCCGCATGCACCACGTAGTCGCCTGGTTTATAGGGGAAGGTGATCTCGGTAATGTCCACGCGACGGCTAACGCGTGACGCCGTGGCCGCACCTTGCGTATCCGCAATGGACACCAGCGCCAACTTGGCTTTCGGAAAGATCATGCCCAGGGGAATGTCCACGTCGGTCACGTTGACCACGCCACGGCGAAGGCGGCGCTTCTCGGCGCCCTCCGTGCCGCCGCTGCGATGTGTCTTGCCTTGCGTGTCACCCGACATGTCCACCACCGTTAAGTCCTGGATGGGAAGCCCCTGGTCCACAAACGAAAGCATCATGTCCTGGCGTGCGCGGTAGCTCGGAGCGCTGAAGACCACCATATGCTCGGCATCTATCAGGCTACGCAGCTTGCCGAACAGCTTGTCCGGGTGTCCCGCCACGTCCACGCGCTTGACCGGCAAGTCGTCATCCACGGCGCCACCCACGCGCATGATGGACAGATACGTTGCCCGCTGCCCCGATCCGAAACTGACCTCGGCCGGCGCGGCATACAACCCCTCAAGAGCCAGGTTGCTTCCATGGGCCCGGCCTTCCACGTCCTCGAACGCATGCGTCATGTCATCGAACAGGCTGCGAGGCTCAATCAGCACGCTTACGGTCTTCTCGCGCGCATATTCGCCCAACGTTACGCCACGTCCGTGCAAATACGGCAAAAGCGCGTCTGCCCCGTCAAAGCGAAGCCCCCCTTCGGCCTTCTCCAGCAAGTCACGCAAAGCGGGGTTGGTCTTGGCGGGAATCTCCAGCGCCTTGCGCGCCTGGGCCAGATTGCGCGACGCGCAGCTGAATTCCACGACCGGGAAGATGTCGATGGCGTCAAGCGAGCTGATGGTCTGCCCCGTGGCCGGCACGATACGCCTGATCTCGTCCAGCTCGTCGCCGAAGAAGTCCAGCCGCACCGGATACACCGTATTGCCCGGGAAGACGTCAATGATGCCGCCGCGAACGCAAAAGCTGCCAGGTCCTTCCAAGTCGCCAGTGTTCTGGTAGCCGCGGTTTTCCAACGCGCGCGTCAAGGTAGTCAGGTCGCTCACACCCGGAATGCCCATGTCCTCCAGTTCGGCGCCCACGCGAAGACTGACCGGACGCGCAACGCGCTCGGCCGCCGGAGGCAGGCAACGCAGCAACGCCTGGGCCGAAGCCACCACCACGCACGCACGCCCCGTCTGCAAGCTCCACGCAGCCTGCATACGCTTGGCCACCACGCGCGGGTCAGCCACCTTGGGCGCAAACGGGTAGTCTTCACGCTTGGGAAAGCGCAGCACACGGGCATCCCCCAAGTACGCCGCCAAGGACCGCGCAAAGCTTACTGCCGTGTCTTCGCCTGCCACCACCACCAGCGTGGCTTGCGGCTTTTGGGCAAAACGAGCCGCCACTAAAAGCGGCCGCGCCGATGACGCTACCGCCAAGGCGCCGTCTTTTCCCTGGTCAAGGGCGTCCCAAAAGCCCGCAACGGCACCCGTGCGCTCAAGCTGGAAAGCAAGGGAGTCAATGAGCATGGCAGGTCCTTTCGGGGCAATTAGGCAACCAATTGCTTCGACGCCGACCGGATGGCAAGCACCGAAGCAACACGAACAGCCGCGTAAATTACGCGGCGCGGGGTATTCACTATACCTTATTGGGGGCTAGGCCGTTAGGCAAAAACGTCCTCGGACAAGGCTCAGATGTGCTGCGATTAGGCCTGAAGGCGCTCCTCGACCAGAGCCTTCACCTGGTCATACTCAAGCCCCAAGGAAAGCGAGAGCTCGTAGCACAAAAACTGCTCAGCAAGGTCTTTGTACTTCTTGTCCGTTGCGGCAATGGGTCTGCCGGCCGCTTCACGCTTTGCCGTACGGGCGCTCGTAGCGCGCAGGACCGGAACCAAATCGGCCGGATCAAGCGTCTTCAGCAGGCGCTCATATTCCTCCTTGACGCGACGCTCCATCAGCGTTGCCGTGCTCGATTGGGCCTTCAGCTGCTCCTCGTCAATCGACCCGATGTCAGGGATGCGGTCAAGCAACTCTTGCGCCTGATCAGCCGTCATGGGCTCACGCAAAATGGGGGGCTTGGCGTCCTCCACGCTCACATAAAGCTTGAGCGACTTCTCAAAGACGGCATGAAGCTCCAGGTAATCCTTGTCCTCAAAGTATTTTTCGCGCACATCGGCAACCGTACAGACATGCCGACGATAAACAACGACGTCTCCCTGGTTGAACATATTTACCCCCGCATTGAAACTGGCTATCTTCGAGCGGAAACATGATTGCCAAAAAAAGAATGCAGTTTCGCTAAGAGTATTTTAGCGCGCAAGAAACCTCGCTTATAAGGATAATTTTGCCGACGGGCATATGTCCTGCAGGAAGCATTCGCCGCATTTAGGGTGCCGCGCAACGCAATAGTCGCGCCCGAAATGAACCCACTGGTGGTTGACGTAGAGCCAGTCTTCACGCGGGAACACCTTTAGCAGGATTTCCTCGGTCTTTTCCGGCGTGTCAGCACTCGGTCCCGCCAGCTTCAGCTGGTGGGCGATGCGGAAGACGTGCGTGTCCACAGCAATGCCTTGCGGGTCCTTGAAGGCTTCGCACATGACCACGTTGGCGGTCTTGCGGCCAACGCCAGGCAGCTTCTGCAGCTCGTCGAAGTCCTGCGGCACTTCCCCGCCGTAGTTGCTGAGCAACATTTGGGCCAGGCCGATCAGCTTTTGCGCCTTCGACCGGAAAAAGCCCAGCGAGTGGATGATTTCCTCGATGTCACGCACGTCAGCCTGCGCCATCTCAAGCGGCGTGGGGTATTTCGCGAACAGTGCTGGCGTCACCTTGTTCACCGCCGCGTCGGTGCATTGGGCCGAAAGGACCACGGCCACCGTCAGCTGGAAGGGCGTCAGGTAGTCCAGCGAGCACTCACCGGCACCATAGTGGTCAAACATGCGCTGCTCGATGATCTTCGCGCGTTGCTTCTTTGATGTTAACGATTCACGAGCCATGGTCACCCTGCCCCTCTTTTTAGGTATGATGGTTCGGTTCACATAATAGCGAAGAAAACGAAGGATGAGCATGAACGACCAAACCATTGCCTACTTGGGGCCTGAGGGCACCTACTCCGACGAAGCAGCACGCAAATTTGCCGCACGCATGGGGTTGGAAAACCCCGACTTTTTGGCCTGCACCTCCTTCGATGAAGTCTTCGAGTGCGTCGACCGCGGCAAGTGCGCTTACGGCGTGGTGCCCACGGAGAATTCCCTGGAAGGTGCCGTCACCAGCACGCTGGACAACTTCGCCTTCAACAGCAGTTCGGTCATCCTAGGCGAAGAGGTGGTGGACATCCACCACTGCTTGCTGCTGCACCCCGACGCCACGCTGGCCGACGTGACCACCGTCGCCAGCCACGCGCAGGGCATAGCGCAATGCCGCCGCTTCCTGAACGAGAAGCTGCCTGGCCGCACGACCATCACCACGTCCTCCACGGCGGAAAGCGCACGCAAGGCCGCCGATGACGTGCACGTTGCGGGAATTGCCAACGCGCTTGCGGCGCAACTGCATGGTGCCAAGATCGTCGAGGACGACATCCAGGACCGCTTCGGCAACCAAACCAAGTTTGCCCTGATTGGACGCCCTGGCACCCCACAGGTGTTCACCGGCAACGCCTACAAGACCAGCTTGGCGCTGTTTCTGCAAGCCGACCGCGTGGGCGCCTTGCTTATGATCCTGGAGGAGTTCGCCTACGCCGACGTCAACATCACCATGCTGCAGTCCCGCCCCACCAAGCAAGGCCTAGGCGACTACATGTTCCTGATGGACATCGAGGGCAACGTGAACGACGTGCGCGTGCAGACCGCCCTTAATTGCCTGCGCTTGAAGCTGCGTGAGGTCAAGATCTTGGGCTGCTACCCCGTAGATTAAACCCCCTTTCCTGAAAAAAAGCCGAAAAGGAAGGCTTAACCGTCAGGCGAAGTGCGGTTAAAAATTTTATTCTTAAATTGATATAATTTATTCAACTTAATTGCTATAATTATGAATAGTTTTATTCTCTAACGGAAATAGGGCTATTCGCCTAATCAAGCTAAGGAGACCATATGCAAATCGAGGGCAAGAGCCACACCCATGTCAACAACGCGAAACGCATCAAAAATGCGACCATCGGCGTCATCTGTTCCGTCACGATGGCCGCATCTCTTTGCCCGGCAGGCGCCATTGCCTTTGCAGAAATTTCTTCAGCCAATGCACAGGCTAATGAGATTTCCATGATGGCGATCGACGCTCAAAGCGACTACACCTGCAGCCTGACTACAGACGGCGCAACGGCCGAGCAGGGCAAGACCTTTGAGGTTCAGCTGATCGCAAACACCAAGGATGCAAGCTCTGCGCCGCTCTCTTGCATGCAGGTCACCATTACTTATGACTCCTCTAAGGTTTCTTTGGGAGACGCGAATATCATCAACACCTCCAATCTGGAAAACTTTGGCTGCACTGATGACGGCAAGGGGAAAGCAATCATCACCTTCTTCCAGAACACTCAAGCAAGTCTGACGGTCGCAACCTTGAAGTTCACGGCTAACGAGCTTGGCGATCCCGCTATTTGCATCTCGGATGCCATTGCCGGCGCCACAGCACAGCTTGAAGACAAGGGCGTCAACTACTCAACGGATAGCGTGAAGGTAGAGATAGTCGAAGTCGCCGACACTACCGAGCTGGAAGAAGCCGTCGCCGACGCTGAGGAAATCAACCGTGGAACGTATACCCAAGACAGCTGGGATGCCTTCCAAGAAGCTTTAGCGGAAGCCCAGAAGCAGCTGGAAAACCCCGGCACCCAGGAAGAGGTTGACGCAGCTTACGAAGCACTGGCTCAAGCCAAGGCAGCACTGGAGAAGGCAGACCGAGTCCTCTTCCCTGACGTAAGCGATCCCAAGGCTTGGTACTACAACGCAGTTTATCGTTCCGTCGATCTGGGCCTGTTCAAGGGCTACTCCAACGGCAACTTCGGCCCCAACGACACGCTGACCCGTGCTCAAGCTGCTGCTATCCTGTGGCGCTACCTTGACCCCGAGGAGGCCAACGCCTACGACAAGGCCTCTGCCAAGAACACCACCGGCATGGCCGACGTCCAGGACGCCGCCTACTACACCGGCGCCGCCAACTGGGCCGTGGAGAACGGCGTCATCAACGGCAAGTCCGACGGCAAGGGCGGCCGCATCTTTGACCCGAACGGCACCATCACCGCCGAGCAGCTGTGCGTCATCCTGTTCAACGCCACCGAAGCCTCCGCACCTTCGAGCACATCCAAGATCGACACCCTGACCGACGGCTCTTCCATCAGCTCCTGGGCGAAGAACGCCTGCGAGTGGGCCATGGAGAACGGCGTGCTTTCCGGCTACAACAACGCCGACGGCACCAAGAGCCTGCGCCCGCAGGAGGGCGTGA
>R14__coassemble_250_pt1 | contig 42340 bp, 28 predicted proteins | sample R14__metabat2_low_PE_018 | metagenome-assembled genome bin R14
TCCACAACCACCAGTAACAATTATCTTCTTAGGTTGGAACATTTCCGTATCTCCTCGATTGACCATTCTTCAGTAGGTGACCCTCGCGTAAGCGCCCTTCGCGCTTAGCGCCATTGGCTGGTATTCTACCCTTCCAGTTCGGGCAGGCGCTCGATGTACATGTCGATGGCATCCTGCCAAGGGCGCATCTGGTTGCCGACCGTTTGCTCCAAGTGCAGGTTGCGCAGGCTGCTGAAGTGCGGGCGGTCCGCCGATGCGGGGTTGGCCGCCTTGTATTCCTCGCTGGTCACGGGAATCACTTCGCAATCCAGGCCGCTCTTCTCCATGATGCGCGCGGCGAAGTCAGCCCAGGAGCAGGTTCCCTCGTTGGTCATGTGGTAGATGCCATAGTCATCCGTGAGCGCCACTTTCAAGATCTCATAGGCAAGGTCGTTGGCGGAGGTAGGATTGCCCACCTGGTCGCACACGACGGTGATCTTGTCATGGCCTTCGCCCAAGCGACGCATGGTCTTCACGAAGTTCTTGCCCACATACCCGTACAGCCAAGCCGTGCGACAGATGAAATGCTTGGGGTTGGCAGCGGCGCACAGCTCTTCGCCACCCAGCTTGGTGCGGCCATAGGCGGAGATGGGGCCCACCTCGTCGGTCTCCACGCGATCGCCCGGCACGTTGCCCGGGAACACGTAGTCGGTGGACACATGCACGATCTTGCCACCTTGGCGGGCAGCGGCAGCGGCCATGTTGCGCGGGCCTTCGGCGTTCACCTTCCAGGCGCCGTCCTCGTTGGTTTCGCAGCCATCTACATTGGTGATGGCGGCACAGTTGATGACCAGGTCGTACGTGTGCTCAGCAAACCAAGCATCAACCGCCTGCTGGTTGGAGATGTCCAGCGTGTCGTAGTCGATGTAGTCCACAGACGCGCCCTCATAGGCCGCGTCGATGGGGCCGATCTCGGCCGTCATGGTCTCAAGGCAACGACGCAGCTCGTTTCCCAGCTGGCCATAGCCTCCCGTTACCAGAATGTTCATATTGCCTGCCATTCACTCATCTCCCTCAATAAGCAGCCACCCGTGGCCCCAGGTGACCCTCGCGTCCCGTCCTTCGCGCTTCCCGCGCAGCCCCCTTCGGCCTAAAGGCCTCGGGTACCGCGCGGCGCTCAGGACACGCTCGGGCCTCCCGTTACCAGAATGTTCATATTGCCTGCCATTCACTCATCTCCCTCAATAAGCAGCCACCCGTGGCCCCAGGTGACCCTTAGTGTTGCCTCTTGTCCTTAGGAACAAGGCCGCCTTCGGCAACCTTCTTCAGGAACTTGCCATACTCAGATTTGCCGTACTTGCCAGCAGCCTCAAGCAGCGCTTCGCGGGAAATCCAGCCGTTCTCATAGGCGATCTCCTCCACGACCGACACTGGCAGGCCCTGGCTGCGCTCCACAGCGCGCACAAACTCGGAGGCCTCGAACAGGCTTTCCATGGTGCCCGTGTCAAGCCATGCATAGCCGCGGCCCAGCGTGACAACCGACAGGTTGCCTTCTTCCAGGTACATGCGGTTAAGGTCGGTGATCTCAAGCTCGCCGCGAGCAGAGGGTTTCACCTGCTTGGCAAGCTCGCACACGCGGGAATCATAGAAGTACAGGCCCGTGACAGCGTAGTTGGACTTGGGGTGCTCGGGCTTCTCCTCAATGGAGATGGCGTTGTAGTCAGCGTCAAATTCCACCACACCGAAGCGCTCAGGATCATCCACATGGTAGCCAAAGACGGTGGCACCGCCGCCCTCCTCGGCACGAGCAACAGCTTGGCGCAGCTGAGCGCGCAGGTTGCCGCCATAGAAGATGTTGTCGCCAAGCACCAAGGCGCACGGCTGACCGGCGCAGAACTCCTCGCCGATGATGAAAGCCTGGGCCAGGCCATCGGGGCTGGGCTGCTCGGCGTACGACAACTCGATGCCGTACTGGGAGCCGTCGCCCAACAGGCGCTCGAAGTTAGGCAGGTCGGTGGGGGTGCTGATGACCAAAATCTCGCGAATACCGGCCATCATGAGGACCGACAGCGGATAGTAGATCATGGGCTTGTCGTAAATAGGAAGCAACTGCTTGCTGGTCACGCAGGTAAGCGGGTACAGGCGCGTGCCGCTTCCGCCTGCAAGAATGATGCCCTTCATAAGAAAAATTCCTCCAAAAAGTCAGCCAGAATCTTTTCAAACATTGTATCGGATTCCCTAAGCCATACCAAAAGGTACGCATATTTAACAAATGATACCGCTGAAACACTGCAAGATGGCCGAAAGAGCGCATCTGTCTTGCCGAGACGCATGAATGGAGCATATAAGGCTTCTGGCTTTGACGCCCACGCCGTAAAAGCGCGAAGGGCGTCGAAATCTGTTGAATGACGAAAAGGCGATTTTTCGTCATTCAACAGACGTTTTCGTCGTTCAACAGACGCTATTGAACGACGATGGCCAGCACCAGAGGCCCTGAAGGGCTTCTATACGCCGGATTTTTACCAAGCACCAGGCATTTTCGTCGTTCAATAGGCGCCTTAACCACCTGTTGAACGACGTCGTCGTTCAACAGGTGATTTTCCGCCCCGATTTCCATCTGTTGAACGACCAAAATGCCCAATTCGTCGTTCAATAGATTTTGGGCAGATTTAGCGCAGGGTGAGCGGCAAACGCTACCGAAGAACACAACTAACGAGCCTCCCCCGCCAAAAACCTGCTGTTCCAAATTTTCGGTTTCTTGGATTTTTTGGAAATCTAAGAAATTGAAAGTTCGAAATTTACGATTTCGGGGCGCTTTATCCGAGCAGGAGGCAATCTCAGGGGCCTTCAGCCGTCGAACAAGGACGCACTTGAGATCATACGAGAAGGCTCCCGTATCTATGACCTGGTGTTTTGTCTTTTAGTCACCGATGGCCAGCCTAAGGAGAAGCGACGGATGCTAACGGCGCCTCCCCGAAACCGTAAATTTCGAACAACGAATCGCCAAAACTGGCAAAATCACCCAAAAACCGAAAATTTGGAACAGCTCCACAAGGCACAACGACGCGCCCTCCCCTTTTGTGCCCGCTTGCATGCCCTATCAGCCGCGCATCACGTGACGGAAATACCCTATTCCTTTATAGTAAGAAGGTACGACTGAAAGCGTTTGCCATCAAAAGCAAAAGGAAGAGATTCACCCATGAAAATCAGCACCATTTGTCGCGGCAGTGGAAAGATATTCATCAAGGCCATCTTCGACAAACCTTGGAAAAGCCTGAGTCTTGGCATCTCCTGCGGAAATGACCTGAGCTTCCCCGGGCTTATCCTGCCCTTCAACGGCTCCGACACCGAATGCGTGGCCGTTGCCCCGCAAATGCTTCTGGACCAAAAGCTCACCTTCACCTCCTTCGACGCCACAGGGAACATCATTGAGGTGCACGAGGAAACGCTTTCGGCCAACACCACCAAGTGGAAGTCACGCTTTAACTATAAGCTGCATGGTGCCGATTGCCAGGCCATCCGCGACTACGACGTCAACCAGTTTGAGACCCGTCTGATCATGCCGCTTTTGGAGGTCATCCCCGATGGCGACTTCCTTATCCTGCGCTTCTTGGTGCGCATGCCTTGGCGCGATGACACCTCCTTGAAAGTCAGCGTCTTCGACGACGGCGCCGCGCCCATCCCCACGAAGATGATCACCTTAGGCGATCGCAAGGTGTTCGATAAGTACAGCAAGACTGAATGCCATCGCGAGATGCAGGTATCTTTCCGCGTGCCCAACCGTCCCTGCGGCTACTTGTTTGTGCTGCAAGACAAGAACAATCCCGAGTTCAAGAGCTTCGAGTTCCTGGAGGCCGAAATCCGCGACGCAAACATGGAGGAGTTCTATTCGACGCCACGCATAAACGCCCAGGGCGATCCTGATTACGATGAGCTTTTCCAGAAAACGCGTGCCAAGGCAACCGACATAGCCGAGCAGCAGCGCGCAACCTTTGAGCAAACGCCCACCTTCAGCATCGTGGTGCCGCTGTTCAAAACGCCCTTGGACCTGTACGACCAGATGAGCGCATCGGTGCTTGCCCAAAGCTACCCGCATTGGGAACTCATCTTGGTCAACGCCTCGCCCGAAGACGCTCAACTGGCTGCCCGCGTGGAAGCCACCGCCGCCTCCGACGCTCGCGTGAAGGTGATCACGCTGGAGGAGAACCTGGGCATATCAGGCAACACCAACCTGGGGATAAAGCAAGCCACGGGTGACTTCATCTGCTTCTTCGACCACGACGACCTGTTGGAGCCCGACGCCTTATTCGAGTACGCCCTGGCCGTCAACAAGTATGACGACATCGACCTTATGTATTGCGACGAAGACAAGCTGGACGAAAAAGGCATCTACACGCAACCCTACTTCAAGCCGGACTTCTCCATTGACCTGCTGCGCAGCGGCAACTACATCGTGCATCTGCTGTGCATCCGCACCTCGCTGCTGAAGCAGCTGGAGCCCTCCGCCAAGCGCCATGACGGCGCCCAAGACCACGATTTAACGCTGAAGGCCGCTGAGAAGGCCCGCCGCGTGCACCACGTGGCGAAGGTCCTGTATCACTGGCGCATGTCTGCCACCTCCACGGCCGGCAACGCCTCTGACAAGTCCTACGCAACCGACGCCGGCATAGTGGCGGTGCAGGAGCACCTGGATCGCCTGGGGATAAACGCAACCGTCAGCGCAGGGGATCGCCCCTTCACCTATCGCGTGAAGTACGCCGTGCCGGAAAGCCACCCCAAGGTGTCCATCATCATCCCCAGCAAGGACTACACCAACGTGCTGGACACGTGCATCCAGTCCATCGTCGAAAAGTCCACGTATGACAACTATGAGATAATCGTCATCGAAAACAACAGCACCGAGTCTGAAACGTTTACCTATTACGAGAAGATCCAGCAGGATCATCCCTGCGTGCGCGTGGAATATTGGCCGGCAGAATTCAACTTCTCCAAGCTGATGAACTTCGGCGCGCAGAAGGCCACAGGCGAATACCTGCTGCTGCTGAACAACGATACCGAGGTCATCACCCCCGACTGGATCGAGGAGATGCTGGGCATCTGCGCCCGCCCCGAGGTGGGCGCGGTAGGCGCTCGTCTGTATTACCCCGACGACGTGGTCCAGCATGCTGGCGTTCTTCTCTCCGGAAAATGCGCCGGTCACGTGGACGTAGGCATCGCCCGCCACACGCTGGGTTACTTTGCCCTCAGCAGCACCACACGCAACGTGAGCGCCGTCACGGCCGCCTGCCTGATGACGCGCAAGGCCGACTTCGAAGCCGTAGGCGGCTTCACCGAGGAACTGACCGTGGCCTACAATGACGTGGACTACTGCTTGAAGCTGCGCGAGCAAGGCAAGCTGATCGTCTTGTCAGCCCAAACGGAGCTTTACCATTACGAGTCGTTGTCCCGCGGGTACGAGGAAGGCACCGCCAAGCAGATTCGCTTTCTGAAGGAGCAGGCCTACATGCATAGCCGTTGGGCCGAATACTTCGTGCTGGGCGATCCTTATATGAACAAGAATTTGAATCAGGATGAACCCGTTTGCTGGTTCTATCACCTGTAAGCAGGAGGAATGCACATGGGCATTGCCATTAAGGCCTTATGCCGCGGCCAACAATGCGTTTATCTGGGCGTTTTTGTGGACGGGCCGACCGAAACAACCCTGAAGGCCCGTGTGAGCGCGCAAGGCACCCCGTTGCCGGTGCAGGTTCACGCAACCGACATGCCCGGCCTCACGCACATCGTCGTCTTTCCCGAGGTTAACCCCGACGTCCAGCTGGAGCTTACCTCCATCGGCGCAAGCGGCACCGTGGAAACGCTACGTCAGGACTACACCAATTCCACGCTTACGTGGCAGTCGCGCCTGCAAGGCAAGACCAACCGCCGCTTGGTGGACGCTATCCGCAACTATCGCGAAGACCCCGTCGCAAGCTATGACCAGGTTACCCTGGAGTGGACCAAATGCCGCATCGACCAAGATGGCGCCATCGTCTTGCAGGCCAAGGCGAAAGGCCCCCAAACCCTGCTTTCCAAGGATGCGGTCATCGGCGTGCTTGACGCCAACGCAACTTCCCTGGTGAGCGCCCCCGAGGCCACGCGCTACCAAACGAAGACCATCACAGGAGGTCTCACGCTGGCGAAGCTCGACTTCTGCGTACGCATCCCTGCTGGTAGCGACCGCTTCATCGTTTCCGTGGACGCAAAGCGCCCCGTCTTTGAGGTGCTGCCCATGGACCAGGTGCATGCCCTGAACGGCGCATGGTACCAAAGCATCGCCACAGCAGACGGCAACCCCGCCTACGAGCAGTGGTTCTTGACCAAGCATCGCCCGGCCTATCGCGACCTTGAGCAGCAGATCAAGCACCGCTTCAGCATCAACCCTAAATTCAGCATCGTGGTACCGCTGTACAAGACACCGCTTAACTTCCTGCGCGACATGAGCCAGTCGGCCCTCACGCAAACGTACGGCAACCTGGAGCTTATCTTGGTGAACGCCACACCGGAAGACGAGGCGCTCTGCCAAGCCGTGGCCGACATCCAGTCCAAGGACCAGCGCGTGAAGGTGGTCACGCTGAAGGAAAACTTGGGGATCACCGAGAACACCAACTACGGCATAGCCGAGGCCTCGGGTGACTTCGTCTGCTTCTTCGACCATGATGACGTGTTGGAGCCCAATGCCCTGTTCGAATACGTGAAGGCGCTGGAGAAAGACCCGCAGATTGACCTGTTCTACTGCGACGAGGACAAGCTGCTCGATGGCCACTACTGCATGCCCTACTTCAAGCCGGATTGGAACCTGGACCTGGTACGCAGCATCAACTACGTGTGCCACTTCCTGACGGTGCGCCGCTCCATCATAGAATCGCTAGACCAACCCACCCGCCTTTACGACGGTGCCCAGGACTGGCACCTCACCTTCCGCGCTTGGGAAAACGGCCGCCATATGTACCATGTGCCGCGCATCCTGTATCACTGGCGCATCCATCCGCAATCAACCGCCGCCACCCAGGAGGAAAAGCCCTACGCGCACACGGCCGCAAAGATTGCCCTGCAACATCACCTGGACCGCACCTGCCCGGGTGCCGAGGCGCTGGAATCCAACCTGGTTCCCTATAACTACCAGGTGAAATACCCCGTCATCGGCAGCCCAGCCGTGCGCATCGTTATCCCTGCAACCCTGGAGCTATCAACGCTAAGCGATTGCCTGGCCTCTGTTTTTGCCGAGACGAGCTATCCCTCCTACCAGGTGACGGTAGCCTATTACGGGTCCGACCACGACGGCGCACAAAAGGTTTGCCGCTCCTTCGCCGATCGGGACGTGAAGCTGGTGCTGTGCGCACCAGGCTCCCCCACCGCCGCCATCAACCAGGCAGCCCGCCAAACGGAGGAGCCCTACACGGTCATCCTTGATGAGGCCAACCGCGTATCCCAGCCCGACTGGATAGAGATTTTGCTTGGCGTGGCGCAACGCCCCGAGGTTGGTGCCGTGGGAGCAAAGGTCCGCTACCAAGACGGCACGGTGGCCAGCGCCGGCATGGGTGTGGCGGGCGGCAACGTCGTTCGCTTCAGCCACGGGCTTCCCGCGTGGAACAATGGCTACTTCAACACCGCCTCCTTGGCGCAAGACTTTGACGCCCAGCCGTTCGAGTGCTTGATGGTGGACACCGATTCGCTTTTCGACCTGGGCGGCCTAGATGAGGACCTGTCGGGCGACTTCGCCGCGTTGGATTTATGCCTTACCCTGAAAAAGGCCGGCAAGTTGGTGGTGTTCGAGCCGCGCGTATGCCTGACCAAGGACGTGTGGCCCTTCGATGACGGCAAAGCCCCGCACGACAGCGATACCGTCATCAGGCAGAAGGGCATCCTCATGCAGAAGTGGCCCGCCGCCTTCAGTGGGCACAACAACTACCTGAACCCCCACTTCAGCCCAGAAAGTGCCTATTTCGACCTAGACATCAACTCATAACGTTTTCACTGAGCAAAAAACAAAAAGGCGGGCCTTCGGGGTAATCCCAAAGACCCGCTTTCGTTCTCAAACGGACTAACGTCGAAGCACCGCGTTCTTGATGCGTCGCTTCAACGGCTGGACCTTGTCCGTATCACGGAAGTACACACGCTGCAGCTCGGTATAGGCGTAGTCACCCTTGGTCAGGTGATATAGGTAGGCGCCGCACAAGCGCTCCGCCAAGTATCCGCTGACACGCGCATCCACCGGTGCATAGTCGCTGAAATCACACAGCTGCTCATGCTGAGCCAATACGTCAAACAGGAAGGCAGAATAGTCCTGGAACAAATCTTTGCGCATGATGAACATATTGCAGAAATAGCCCCAGGTCAAATTCATATATTCATTCACGCTTTTGGAGATATCCGGATACGTTTTAGCCACGATGTCCAAAACCGTATCAAGATCTTCCTTATGATGCCCCACCGAAGAGCAGTACTGCTGATAGATGGTCTGCTTGAAGGGATCGGTCGTCGGCTGGGACGCAATGAAGTCGTAATTCTGGATGACCGAGGCAACGTTTTCGTCATTGAACCCAATGCGCGCCAAGTTGCGCGGGCGGTTATCCTGTAAAACCACGTCACCGAAGATGAATGGCTCATGCTTGGTGGGATATTGCGTATCCGAGAAGTTGAAGTAGCGGCGGTAATGGAAGAATCCGTAGTAGTCGGCGTCGGCGTTCTTCCAGGCCCAATATTGGCCCGTACCCTCGCAGTAGGAAGAATTCTTCGAAGAGATGTTGTCGCCCGTATCGTCATGCAGCATACCCTCGAAATGGGTTTTGGCCTTGGCGGCCCCTACCTGGATGGGCTGCAGCAACGCGCTTTCAGGAATATAGATATTGTCCTTATGGCAGGAAACGAACAACTTGATGTCAGACAAAACAAACCCTCTTTGTCAGATACAAATATTTCTAGCAGTATAGCACGGCCAGCACGGGTTTTTCTCCTTAGGCCGCTGTACCAAGCAGCGCGGTCATTTGGCTGTACAGGGCATCGCCGTAACCCGATCCTGTGGCCCACCGGCCACCCAGGTCATACACCGTCGGCGCACACCCGCGCGTCACGTAGGCAAAGCGCGGGTCGACGCATGCCTGATTCAGGCTGTCGGTGGAGGCGTAGGCCTTCAGGTGCTGCACCTGGGCACGCAGGCCTTCGCGCACGCTGCTGAAGGAATTGCCCTTGGCGCCGTTGCCCGTAGCACCGATGCCTGCAAAGTTGCACTGCTCAACGCTAACGTCGCCGCCATACTGCAACCAACCGGTCTCATGCATGGACTGGGCGAAAACTACCTCGGCGCGCACTCCTTCGGCGTTGGCCTCCTGCAACAAGATGGTGCAGAAGGTGGCGATATCACCCGCGCCGTATGACGCATACACTGAAGACGGGTAAGCATAACCCATGGCTTGGTAACGCTTGACCATCTGGTTCACCGTCGTCAGGCTGGTGCCCATGATGTTGGTCGAAGATGCCGTGACGTCTTCCACCCAGCCGCTGAAGCCCGCGCCCTGGCGACCCTCAGCAGCACCAAACTGCACGTAGTGCAGGTAATACAGTTTCCAGCTGGTACCAAACGCTCGGCGCAGGTCGGGGTTTTGGCGGTAATAGGACTGCACGTCAAAGGCGTTGGAGCCCTGGCGCCCTTCCACCGCGCCGAAAGTGGCAAAGTGGTCGACAGCCGCCGCATCGTCGACGACGGTCTGGAAGCCCACCTTGCGCGTGAAGGCGTTCTTCAGATCGGAGTATTTGCCCAGGTAATAAGAGCAATCGTAGCAAACAGCCCAGTCAACGCCGTCGGCGGACTTCGTTAACCAGGACGTCTGGGAGGTAACGCCTGTGGCCACGCGCTTCTCCTTGCAACCGTACGTCAGGTAGTGCTGGAAGTAGGGACGCCACCCGTTGGACGTGCCGTAAGCCCGGCGCAGGTCCGCATTGGCGTAATAGTAGCTGGTCACATTGAAGGTTTCGCAGCCTTGACGGCCTTCCTTCACGCCGCAAGTGGCAAAGTGATCGATGGCCGCTTTGTCATCGATGACGGTCTGGAAGCCCACCTTCACCGTGAAGGCGTTCTTCAGATCAGCGTATTTGCCCAGGTAGTATTCGCAGTTATAAACGACAGACCAATCGGTGCCGCCCGACTTGGTAAGCCAAGACGTTTGGGAGGAAACGCCCGTGGTCACGCGCTTCTCGTTCTTTCCGTACTTCAGGTAATGCTGGAAATAGGGCTTCCAGCCGCTTGTCGTGCCATAAGCAGCGCGCAGGTCGGCATTGGCGTAGTAATAGCTGGTCACCTCAAAGGCCTCGCAGCCCTTTCGGCCCTCAGTCGTGCCATAGTTGGCGAAGTGGTCAACGGCGGCCGCATCGTCTATCACCGTCTTGGACCCAATATTCACCGTGAAGGCCTTGGAAAGGTCAGCATTCTTGGCCAAGTAATAGGCCCCGTCATACACGCCAGACCAGTTGGTCCCGTCGGCCGACTTCGACAGATAGGACCTCAGCTCCTTGCAACCCGTGGTCGTGCGGCTTTCCTTGCAGCCATAGTTAAGGTAGTGGTTATAGTACGGCTCCCAGCCCTTGCTGGTGCCGTAGGCGCGACGCAGGTCGGCATTGGCGTTGTAGTAGCTTAGGACGTCAAAGGTCTCGCATCCTTGGCGGCCTTCAGCCATGCCGTAGTTGATGAAATGCGAAAGCAGCTTGGATTCATCCGACCCCACAGCCGCAACCACGTCGGCATTGTTCTTGGCGTAATACGTGGCGTCGAAGATGGGCGCATAGCGCTTGGCCAGCGCTTGCTCATCTAAGCCATACGTTTCCATGATGGCCTGGGCATCGGCTTCGCCCATGGCCTTCAGGCAGGCCTCGTCGGAAAGGAAGGCCACGTCGGAGTCGTTGTCGATGAAGCCGTGCTCAATAAGCACGGCGGGGATGTTGTTTAGGCGGCTGTTGCGCAGGACGCTCAGGTAGTCGGCCACGCTGCCATCCGGGTAGGTGTAGTCGTCGCTGTCGCGGTCATACACGCCGCGCCTGCGCGTCAGACCCAGATCAACCAGCTTGTCCAAAATGTTGGAGCCCAGCGTATAGCTCTCGGAGTGAAGCTCGTAGTGGTAGCTGCTGTCGTTTTGCACCCACACCTCAAAGCCCGTGCCGCCCGCAGCATTGATGTGGAAGCTCACGAAGACGTCCGCGCCGGCGTTCACAGCCACGTTCACGCGGGCAATCAGATCCTCGGCCGTGGCCATGCCCTGATAGGCCGTGGAGGTGCGCGTCATGACCACCGTCACGCCCGCCGCCTCAAGAGCCTGCTTGCAATAGGTGGCGATGGCCACCGTCAGGTTGTCTTCGCGAAGGCCTGCCGACGCATTGGTGGCGCCGCTTTCACAGCCTGCGTGGCCTGGATCAAGGCACACCACGAAGTTGGTAGCCGATTGCGGGGTAGCCTCAACTGCCATGGCGCTCATGCTGTCGGAATCAAGCGCCGCGTCAATGGCGCTTTCCAACTCCTCGGAAGCCGCGTTGTCCGTCAAAGACGTCACGCTGGCCAAATCACTTTCAGCGGCCGCCGCAACCGTGAAGGCGCCTTCGCCCTCTTCTGCGCCCGGAAGAGCCAAAACGACCTGATCCGTTGATCCTTGCGGCGTGTAGGTAACCGACTCCAAGACGTAGGTTCCCTCTTCGTCCAAAGTCAGGCTGTAAAGAACGGCGTTGTCAGACACGGCCGCAGCCTGCGCGCTCAGGGTTTCCCCCGTGGATTCGTTGCGGTAGCGCAATACAGGATCCAGCTGGGCGATGGTGCTGTCCACGAAGGCTATGGCCACCTGCTGCGTGTCGCCTGCCGTCAATTCCTCTTGGTCGATATAGACGAACTCAAAGAGGTCAGCCGCGTCCTCGCACGAAGCATCTGCCTGCGCCTCTTGGACGAAAAGGGCGCTAACTGGCGCCTCCTCTTCCGCTTGCGACATCTCCAAGGTGGCCGATTGCTCGGCTTCAGGCTGAGTCACGTTATCTTGCCCAAGACTCGTCTCATCTTGCGGCTGCGCCCAAGCGAAGGAAGGCATAAGGCCGACCACCAAGGTTACTGAAAGGAACAGCGCCAAAAAGCGCTTGCCGATTTGCTTCATGTTCTGCATCTCCGAATCGGTTTAAAGCCAAAGTTGCTTTTATTCTATGACAAGCGCACAGAGCCATTGGCCTGCCAGCCCTTTAAGCAGCGATTCAACACAAACCACTCCGCAACCGCACTCAGCTGCCCCTAGTTTGTTGAAAACCTATCGATTACGGCTCCGACCGTGGCAAAGCGCCCCAAATGCTTCATAATGAGAGGGCTTTACCTAATAAGGAGGGTCCCGCTTTGCATACCTCGAAGAAATTCTTATCTTGCGCCTTGAGCGTAGTTCTAACGTTTTCCCTGATGGGGGCTCCCGTCAGCGCCTGGGCAGCCGACAACGCAACAACCAACACCCAAGCCGCCGCCGCATCCGACGCCACGGACAGCGCCAGCGACGCTGCAGACGGCAGCAGCACCCCCGCGACCGACCAGCCCGCCGCAAACTCCTCCGACCAGGCAACGCCGGGTGCCTCCGCAACGCAGCCCGCAGAAGCCGCCGGCCAGGAGGACCAGGCCAGCGCCGCCGATGAGGCCGCCCAGCCCGAGGAAGCCGCCACCGACAACACGGCCAACGAGGCCTCCGCGAACACGGCAGCCAACAGTTCCTCCGCAAAGGACATCACCGCCCTTGCAACCGGCACCACTGTCTACAACGGCGTCGACTACGCAGCGGTATATGACTGCGAGTATTACCTTTCCAAGAATGCTGACTTGCGCGCCGCCTTCGGCACCGACGACGCGGCAGCCATCAGCCACTTCGTGAACTACGGCATGAACGAGGGCCGCGTAGCCAGCGCCACCTTCGACATCGTCAGCTACTACAACGCCAACGCCGACCTGCGCGCCGCCTTCGGCACGGCACGCGGGTGGAAGCCCTACTACGACCATTACATCAGCTATGGCAAGAACGAGAAGCGCACGTGCACCAACACGCCCCAGCTGACGTCCTACCTCAGCCGCTCGAGCGACGGCACCGACTGGTCCGCGGTGTACGACGGCGCCTACTACCTGTCCAAGAACGCCGATCTGAAGACCGCCTTCACGAAGACCGTCGGCAGCAAAACCATCTTCGATGACCAAGCCTTGGTCAACCACTTCGCCACCTACGGCACCGCCGAAGGCCGCGCCGCCAGCGCCGCCTTCGTGCTGGACTGCTACCGTTGGAACTACACCGACATGCGCACCGCCTTCGGCTCCGACAACGCGGCCTACTACCGCCACTACCTAAACTACGGTAAGAACGAGAAGCGCGTCGCCGACCGCTACCTCAAGGACAAGTCATCCCTTGAGATTGACCCGCTCATCAACCTGACCGACGGCATCGTCGAAATGGACGCCAACGGCGGGTTCCTGAGCCTGGGCGTAAGTTCCGTCCGCTTTGCCGTATGGTCGGAAAAGGGCGGCCAGGATGACCTGGTATGGTACGAGGCCACGCCTGGTACCGACGGCATTTGGCGGGCCACCGTCGACCTGAGCAAGCACAACACCACTGGCACCTACCAGGTACATGTGTATGCCGTGCCCACCGGCCTAAGCAACCTGACCATGGTCGGCGCCAGTACCTTCGACATCGCAAGCATTCCCAACCTGTCCGCCGCCAACACCTCCACACTGGCATCAGGGCTCACCTTCACCGCAACCAGCGGCAGCAAGACGGTCTCCCTCACCTCGCAGATGGCCAACAACATCGAATACTTCTTCGTGCCCTCCGGCGTTGACACGACGGCCATCACCCCCACCTTCACGGCGGACGAGGGAACCTCCGTCACGCTTTCCGCCGTTGACGGCACCGAGAGCGTCTCCATCGCCAGCGGCCAGGCCGTCAACCTGAAACCGCTGCTCAAGCACCAGTCAAACCGCGTATCCTACCTCAAGATGACGGCCACTGACGGCACCTCCACCGAGGAGACGATGTTCGCCGTAGCCGAAAGCTCGTCGCTTTCCACCCTTTTCTTGACCAGCGACGACCCAGTCAACAAGGGGCGCGCCTACATCGAGGGGTCGGCTGACCACTCAACCAAGGCAACAGGGTCCATCGCCCTGTACGACAGCAGCTTCAGCCTGCAATACTCCGGCGCGCTGTCCCAGATAAAGGGCCGCGGTAACACCTCCTGGAGCCTGGCCGACAAGAAGGGCTACCAGATAAAGCTCTCCAAGAAGCAGGATCTGCTTGATCCCGAATCGGGCACGCAAAAGGCCAAGACCTGGCTACTCATCGCCAGTGCCTTCGACCCGACCCAAGTGCGCAACGCCATCTTCCAGACCCTGGCCCTGGAGCTGGGACTTGGCGCCACGCCCGAGTACCGCTACATCGATCTGTACTATGACGGCGAATACCGCGGCTGCTATCTGCTGTGCGAGAAGGTGGAAGTCAACGAGAACCGTGTCGACATCAACGACCTTGAGTCCGACATCGAGGACGCCAACCCCTCCGTCTCCGACTTCGACACGCTGGCAACCGCCACGGGCAAGAACAGCGCCGGCCTGGACATGCAATGGGTAGAGGGCATCAACGACCCCGCCAACATCTCTGGCGGCTACCTGATCGAGCTCGACAACGCCTACTACAAGTCCGAGAAAACCTGGTTCAACACCAGCGAGAACTGGCACTTCGTGGTCAAGTCGCCCGAATACCTGTCCAAGAACGCCTGCAATTACATCAGCTGCTTTGTGCAGGAAGCCATCGAATGCGTTGCCAACGGCGGCGTCAACAAGTACACCGGCAAGGGCCTGTTCGACTACTTCGACAAGGAAACCCTGGTGAAGTACTTCTTCACGCAGGAATGGACTAAAAACTCCGATGCCTTCGTGTCGTCCACCTACTTCTACAAGCCCGCCGACGAGGATAAGCTCTACGCCGGCCCCGTATGGGACGCCGACACATCCTTGGGCCTTTCCAATGAAGCCGCCAAGTTCCAGCAAACCTACGGCTGGAACGGCCATTTCATGGCCAACTACCTGATCAACATACCGGCCTTCCAAACCGCCCTGAAAGAGGAATACCAAAAGAGCATCAAGTCGACCGTCAGCGCCTCCATCCTGAATGTGACGGCAGACACGTCCTATCTGCGCCTGCTCCGCACCATCTCGGCCAGCACCACCCTGAATGAGATCATTTGGGACTATCCCAAACGCAACGGCGGCATAACCTTGTACCCCACCTATTGGCAAAACGTGGATGTCATGGTGAAGTTCATGCTTGAGCGCAACACCTGGGTTGACTCCACCATCCTGAGCTTCAGCAGCACTGCGGCAAGCGCCACCGAGGGCGCAGGCTACGGGGCCGTCTACAACTACAGCTACTACGTGGCCAAAAACCCCGACGTGAAAGCTGCCTACAACGGTGACCAAGCCGCCATCCTGCAGCACTTCATCCAGTTCGGCATGAGCGAAGGCCGCTCTAGTTGCGCCACCTTCAACGTGAACGTCTACCGCGCCAACAATGCCGACCTGAACGCCGCCTTCGGCGACGACCTGAAGCAGTATTACCTGCACTACATCCAGTACGGCAAAGCAGAAGGTCGTAAAGCTGTGTAGGCCAACCCTTCACTCAAAAGGGCCCGACACGTCGGGCCCTTACCTTTGGCGGCTATGTCGTATAATGGGAAAGCTTGTTAAACAACGATCAGAGGTTGCACATGCCTGATTACACCATTCCGGGGTATTACACCTACCCTAACCCCAATGAGCCCCAGAAGCCCAAGAACACCGTCAACCCGCCTGACGCGCTGGTATCGGTCATCGTACCTATCTACAATGCCGCCCCCTACCTCAACCAGGCACTGGACAGCATCCAAAACCAGACGTACAAGAACCTGGAAATCATCTGCCTGAACGACGGCTCCACCGACAACTCCTTGGAAATCATGCAGAAGCATGCCGAGCGGGACAGCCGCATCTGTATCGTCGACAAGCAAAACCAAGGCTATGGCGCCACGTGCAACCGCGGCATCCAGGAATCGCACGGCGAATGGATTGCCATCCTGGAGCCTGACGACTGGATTGAGCGCGGCATGTTCAAGGACATGCTGAACTTCGCAGCCACCTTCGATGAGCCCATCGAGATAATCAAGACGCCCTATTGGCGCATTGCCCACCCGGACACTCCGGAAGAGAAGAAACTGCCCTGCAGCTACAAGAACCGCGTGAAAATCAAGAAGCAGCCCTTCACCGTAGCCGACGCCATCCACATCTTCCATCACCACCCGTCCATCTGGTCGGCCATCTACCGCAAAAGCTTCTTGGATGAGCACGAAATCCGCTTCAAGCCCATCCCCGGTGCAGGTTGGGCCGACAACCCCTTCTTGGCGGAAACGCTGTTGCAGGCCAAGAGCATCATCTATTTGGACCAAGCCTATTACTGCTATCGCGAAGAAACCAGGGAGAAGACCATCAACTTCCACAAGAACAATCCTATGGTCCCCTTCGACCGCTGGAACGAGATGATGGACGTCATCGATCGGCTGGGCATCACCGACAAGACCATCCTGTGCGCCCACTACAGCCGCGGCTTCATGTACGCCAGCGGCGTGTTGGAGGAGCACAGCCCCGATGAGCCCGAGGTTCACGCGCAGCTTGAACGCATGTTCAACCGCATGGACCCGCAACTGGTCTATGAGTATCCGTATGTGTCGCCTGGCTGCCGCAGGCTGTTTGCCAACATCCGAGGCTTGGCCGAGCCGAAGGTCAACTATCCGCAATATGCCGCCAACCTGGTGGAGCAAGGCGTCTATAACCTGCGCAACTATGGCATTTCCGAAACCTGGGATTCGCTTTCCAACTACGTGATCAAGCACAAAAGACGCACGGGCGGCCAATAGGACCTTCGTACAACCCCTTACAAAGAAAGAAGCCGCGACATGCGGCTTCTTTTTATTGCTCAAGCGGCGGCATGGGTTGCCAGGAATCGTCGAACAGGATATCGCGTGACGCCTTCCACCCTTCGATGAGCTTCCTGGTGCCGCTTCCTAAGTGCTGCCGGTCCACAGCCAACATGCGAACAAACTCCTTACCGAAGGAAAGTGCGGTGCCAAATCCATACGTGACCGGGTTGTAGTCGCCCTTCAGCTGGAAGTAGCGCGCCATATAGCCACGGTTGCGCATGATGTAGAAACGGTTGGTGTCAGAGGTTGAGTTCAGCTGGCGCACACCAGCAATATCCCAATTCTCCACTTCGCGCGTACGCTTCAAGATGACGTCGGAGACCACTGCCCCTTTGCCTTCCTTGCAGGCCAGGTAGCCATACAGGGCATCGTCCCAATAGATGAAGAAGCGATAGTCGGGAAAGCCAATCTTCTGCACCGTCTGGCGGTTGATAAGCCCGCCTTCAAAGCACATGGTGTTCATGGGCTTGTAGCCGCGCTCGTCAAACTGCGCCGTGGCGAAGGGATTGTAGATGGCAAGCTTAGGGATGAAGCGGTACTGCCAGTAGAAGGGACCGCCGTCAAAGTCCAGGCGGCTTCCCTGAACAACGTCAAAGGAGTTAGTCCATTTATCCAGCAAGTCGATGCCGTCAGGCATGACGGCCACATCGTCATCCATGATCCAAAACCATTGGGCACCCAGCTCATAGGCCGCCTTCACGCCATTGGAAAAGCCGCCCGATCCGCCCAGGTTCTCCGTTTGGGGACGATACGCAAACCATGTGTCATGGCCCAAGTCGTCCGGCTCGGGCATGCCCCACGCCTCTTCAAGCTTGACCTCATATTCAGCGATGATGTCCAACGTCTCGGGTGAGTTCTCGTTGTCCACCATGATGATGCGCCACGGATGCGTCTTCAGCTGCATGATGGAATCAAGAAGCACACGCAGAAGCTTCTGGCGCTTGTACGTAACCACCACGATCGCTAGGCGCTCCATGCGTTTTCTCCCCTCTTTGAGCTTGCCGGCATGACCATTCTACCCTAGTACCTGCGGCCTTCGGCGCGCGCTGCCTGGCCAGGCGAAGGCCTGCCGCCATCGGTGGTATCACGTACCACAAACTGGGGCGTGCCGTTGGTGGAAAGCACGATGTCGCCCAGGTATTCTCCGATGATGCCCAAGGCGAACAGAATAAGCCCGAAGAAGAACAGCATGACGCAGATAAGCGACGCCCAGCCGGAAAGAACCCCCGGCACGATCAGGCGATACAGCACCGTGACGATGGTGGCCAGAAAGCCCACAGCCGCCATGCCAATGCCCATGGCGCTGACGAAGCGCAGCGGCAGCACCGTGTAGTTGAAGTAGGAAAGCCATAGCTTCATCAGCTTGGCAATGGTGTAGTTTGACGAGCCGTACATGCGGGCATGGTGCTCAACCTCAACATTGCCGATGCGGTTTGTCATGCGGCTGAACAGAGCATCGATGTAGGGATTGTAGTTGGTGTACTTGATCACCTCATCGCGGATGCCCTTGTTGATCATCCAGAAGTTGCTGGTGCGAATCTCCTTGGGGCGGCCGAGCATCTTCTGTGCCGACCAACGGTTCAGCCAGCTGGTGAAGTTCTTCACCTTGCCATTGGTCGATTCGCGATAGACGCCATAGACCACATCGTAGCCCTCGTTCATCTTGTTGATGATCAGCGGAATCTGCGAAGGATGGGTCTGCATGTCGTCATCCATGCCCATGATCAGATCGCTTTGCGCCAAATTGAGGCCGCACATGATGGCGTTGTGCTGACCGAAGTTGCGCATGAGCGTAGCGCCGTGCACGTAAGGGTAGTCATCGGCCAAACGCTGGATTTCAGCATAGGTATTATCGCGCGAGCAGTCGTCCACCAAGATGAATTCGCATTCATAGCCAGGGATTTGCTCTTGGAACACCTGGTAGGTGGTTTCCACCACGCTGCGGATGCTCTTCTCGGAGTTATAGCAAGGGATGACGATTGAAACTTTCATGCATACTTCCTGTCAAACGTTGGCGCGCCTTACGACAAGCCAAACGAGTAGATGACGATACCGATAAGAATAAGGGCCAGGGCAACCAACTTCCGCGCATTCAGCTTCTCATGGAAGATGGTCACGCCGAACAAGGTAACGTAGATGTAGCCCGTGGCATCCAGAATGGCGCCCATGGATAGCGGAATGCCCCGGTAGGCGAAGACCGAGAGCAGCGTGGCGGCTAGAAACAGCATATAGGCACCGATGACGGCAGGGTTCAGGTACTCCTTAGCCACCGAATCATGCTTCTTCATGGCGCTCTTCTTCAGCATGACCTGGGAAATGGAGCTGATGAACACGCCGAACAGGTTAAGGCCAGCAAACAACCAAATGGAAGACGTCACTGCGCGCCTCCCTCGGATGAGGCCACATCGGAGGGCGCGGCATCAGCATCGTCCTCGTCATCCGACGTGGCAAAAAGCACCACACCGACAAGCACGATGACGGCCCCGATGATCTTGAGGGGCGTGAGCGCCTCGCCAAAGAAGAGCACGCCCCAGACGATGCCCCACACCACCGTAACAGCACGGTTGGCGTAGGCGAAGGTAAGGGGAAGGCGCTTGATGATTTGCTGCCAACCCAAGGCATATACGCCCAAAACGGCAATCATGCCGCCGTAGAACATGATGAAGCCCAAGCTCATGAATTCCTGACCTGCTGCAAGCTTGGCGCAAATGCTGCACAAGGAATAGAAGACCAACAGGGCATGCAAAGCCAACACGGCCTTGACGCGGCCCGACTTCAACGGACTGTCCTCCGACATTCGCCCTCCTTCCTTCACGCTTGCAACAGCTTTTCATTCTAGCATTCCTGCCCGACGCTGAGAAACGAATGCCTAAGGTGGTAGGATGATATAAGCAAATTTACGCCCTCTAACGGCACAGCGTCAGCCTTTAAGGCCCACGCTATGCGGCAAGGATAGCAATGACCTGGTCCCTCTTCCTTTACCTGGTGCCCACCGCCTTGGTGGCCGTGGCGCTAGTGGCCTTCGTCGGCAAGAGCATGACGCGCCTTGTGGCCCCCGCCGAAAAGAACACGCTTCTTGAGCGTGGCATTTTGTGCGGCATCCTGCTGGTTGGCGCCTTTGCCATTTACGGCGTGTTCTTGCTGGAGCAGTCCTATTTCGGATACCGCGACATCGGCGCCGACACCATCGACCAGTATGTCTTGTTCTACCTGCAGCTTTTGGACAACATCCGCGAAGGAACCTTGGGCAGCTGGAACTTCGACTTCGGCTTGGGGTCAAGCTCGCTTGCCTATCAATCCTGGATCACCGATCCTTTCAACCTTTTGCTTATCCCCTTGGGTCTGTCTCTGGGAAACGAGCACCTCAGCCTTGTTTTGGCCCTGCTCCAAATGATCAAGATAGTGCTGTCCGGATTGCTGTTCGACCGCTTCCTGACCGCCTTCTGCAAGACGCCTTTGGCGCGCATTGTGGGATCATCGCTCTTTGGCTTCTGTGGGTATCTTTCCCTGTGGGGCCAACACTACTGGCTGGGAAGCATCCTGGTGGTGTTCATGGCCTTGCTGCTGCTGAGTGAAATGCTGCTGGAACGTTGGACGCTGCCGCGCTTTGTCGGCGTGTGCGCCATGAGCGCCCTGTGCATGGCATGGAGCCCCTATTGCGGCTTCATGATGCTGTTGGGTCTGGCCATCATCGAGCTTCTGCTCATCATCAACCGGGTTGAAGGCCCCCATGCCGTAAAGGGCGTCTTCAAGCAGATCGGCACCCTTGCGGTGCCGGTGCTGTGCGGCTGTCTTATCTCGGGCTTCATCCTGGTGCCTTATGCCTTGTTCCTTTTCCAGGACACGGGGCGCGTGGGCTCAAGCAGCACGCCCCTTGCCACCAAGGCCGCGCGGTTTGCCACTGAATTCGTGCCCTTCAGCTGGATTCCCATGATCTTAAGCCGCCTGTTGGGCACCAGCCTTATCAGCAGCGGGGCAACCATCTCGACTGACCTGGTGACAGCTACCGAGTCGTTCCCCTACGTCAACTGCTATGAGTTGCTGTCGCTGGGGCTGTCCGTTGGCGCCATCATCTTTTTGGTCCTATTCTTGCACTGGGCGTTCACCCAGCTGCCGCGCAAGCAGAAGGTTCTGGTGGCCGTTGCCGCGCTGATCGTGTTCCTGTACTGCTTCAACAACTTCTTGCCAGCGCTGTTCAACGTCTTCGCCGAGCCTAAGTACCGCAGCGGCTTTTTGGTGGCTGTCCCCTTGTGCATGGCCATCGCCGTTGCCTGGGAGCAATGCGTGCAGCCAGGCAAGATAAACCCAGTGGCTTTGGGCATCGGAAGCGTCCTCACACTGGCTGTCTTGGTCTGGTCGTTTGTCAACACGGCCAACAACCGCCTGCTGTGCTGCGTGTATCTGTTGTGCGCCGTGGTGCTCGTTGGCGTCCTTTTCTGGTTGTCGCTTGCACGAAAGGGGCAGACGCCAGGCAAGATTGCACTCATCCTTTTGGCGCTTTGCCTGGTGGGATCAACGGTGGCCGACGGCTTCTTTACCACCAACAACCGCACGGCCTGCACTGCTGACACCTTCCCGGAGGCCACGCAGCCCAACGAATCAACCGACACGCTTGAGGCGCTGGCCGCCATCCAACAGGAAGACCCTGGTTACTATCGCATCGAGAAAAGCTATTACGACTGGACGCTTTACAACGACTCCATGGTAGAGGGCTATTCCGGCGTGCAGTCGTACAACTCTTCCACTGACGGCGAGGTCCTGAATTTCCTGAGCCAGGTTATCCCTAGCACAACCGTCTACGGAACCGCCTATCAGCTGTACCTGAACGACTTCGACGTCTCATCTGTCAACGACATACTGGGCGTGAAATACTTGTTGAGCAAGGAGCCGCTGACGCTTACCTCCTTCACCTTCTACAAGCAGATAGGCAGCGTCTATATCTACCGCAACGATGATGCCTGCCTTTTGACCGGGCGCTCCAGCACCGTCACCGAGACCGAGTTTGAGCAGCTTTCCCAAGAAGACCGCGTGAGCACCTTGGCGACCTCCATCGTGGTGCCGGACGGCACTGCAACGCCCATCAGCACCACGCAAGGTTCCACCATCAACGTGACCAGCACACAGCTGGTTGAGGCCGAGTCGGGCATGGACGCAACGCTTGAAGCCACCGAGGACACCACCGTTTGCCTGTCCATCCCCCACACCAACGGATGGACCATCTACGTTGACGGGCAGGAGGTTCCCACCTTCCGCGCCGACCTGGGCTTCATCGGCTTCAACGTGAAAGCCGGCATGCATACCATCCAAGCGCGCTATACCGCCGCTGGCACCACCCTTGGCTGGGCGCTTACCGTGCTCGGCGTTGTCATAGCTGCGGCCTTCGGCCTGGCCTTCTTCCTTTTGCGCCGCAAGAAGAGCAACTAGGAGCTTCCCATGAGCATCGGCACCACCATTTCAAGCACCTGCCTTATCCACCCTCTGGTGGACACAGCCAACACCGGCAACAACCTTTACGTCATGCGCGATGACCTGCTGCCCTTTGCCTTGGGAGGCAACAAGGCGCGCATCGCGCTTGCCTTCGTGGAGGACATGCTGGCCTTGGGCAAGACGGCCATGGTGGCCTACGGATCGGCTTCGTCCAACATGTGCCGAGCCATTGCCAATCTGTGCTGCGCGTACGACCTTCCTTGCACCGTCATCCTGTCTGCCAGCACCGAAGAGCAGCCTGACACCAACAACAAGCGTCTGATGGATATTTACGGCGCACGCAGAGTGCCTTGCACAACCGGAAACGTCGCCGAGACGGTGCGTTCGGTCTTGGAGGATTACCGCGCGCAAGGGTTGGACCCCTACTACATTTTTGGCAACGAGCTGGGCAAAGGCAACGAACACGTGGCCACCCGGGCCTACGCCAATGCGTACCAGCTGATTGCGGCGTGGTCAAAAGAGCATCAGGTGTCCTTCGACCGCATCATGTGCGCTTCGGGCACGCAATCAACCCAAGCGGGGCTTATCTGCGGGCACCTGCAAGCCCGCGATGATTGCGCCATTGACGGCATCATGATTTCCTCACGCTCCACCGAGCGTGCGCGCGAAGCCCTGCTTGAAGGATGTCTGGGATACTTAAAACAGGCCGCGGCCGACTTCGACCAGGCTGACGTGGAAAGCGCCATAAACCTGATCGACACCGAGCGGCGCGGCGGCTATGGCATCTACGACCAGACCGTTTTGGATTGCATCAAAGAGCAGCTGCGAGTAAACGGCATGCCGCTTGACCCCATCTATTCCGGTAAGGCCTTCCTGGGAATGCAGCGCTATTTGGTCGAAAACGAAATATCTGGTAAAAACATCCTGTTCATCCACACCGGGGGCGAACCTATCTTCTACGATTGCTTGCAATCGGAAGAATTGGCGTAACAATGGCGTAGCAAGCGCAGGGTAAGGAAGGCGCATGGAGAAGCTTCTCATATTGGGTGCTGGCATTTACCAAGTTCCCCTCATCCAAACCGCCCAGCGCATGGGCCTTGAGGCCTTGGTGGTTACGCCCGATGGCCCCTACCCCGGCATCCCTTTGGCGGACCAGTGGTATAACGCCGACACGCGCGACCAAGAACGCATCTTAAAGATTGCCCAGGCAGAGGGCATTTCAGGTATCTGCACTTCCGGCACCGACGTCGCCATGAAAAGCATCGGCTACGTTTGCGACAACCTGGGTCTTTCAGGTGTCAGCTACCAAGCCGCCTGCCACGCGACCGACAAGATGCTCATGAAGCAGGCATTCCATGATTCGCACGTTGCAACCAGCGCATTCAAGGTGGTCAGAAGCGAGGAGGAAGCCCGCAGCGCAGCCTTTGAGTTGGGGCTTCCCGTCATGCTCAAAATCACCGATAGCTCCGGCAGCCGCGGCATCTGCAAGGTTTCCCGTCTTGAGAAAATCCCAGAGGCCTACCGGACCGTCACGGCAGCCACTTCGCTTGACTACGTTTTGGTCGAGAAGTTCGTCGAAGGCTACGAAGTTGGCGTCGACGGATTCATTGGTCCCGACGGCACGCCAGCCGTAATCCTGCCCCACGGCAAGTTCATGTATAAGGCCCCCAGCACCACGGTTCCCGCCGGCCATTACTTCCCTCTTGATGAAAGCCCCCTGGTCTTGGAGACGCTTTCCCATGAGGTGGCAAAAGCGGCGAAGGCCCTAGGGCTTTGCAACTGCGCCTTCAACTCGGACGTCTTCATCTGCGAAGACGGCATATCCGTCATAGAGATGGGCGCTCGCACCGGCGCCACTTGCATCCCTGAGCTGATGTCTATCCACAAGGGGTATGATTGGTACGAGAAGACCATCCGCGCGGCGCTGGGTCAGTCCGTTTCCTTCGAGAGCAATGTCCAGGTGCCTTGCATGGCAAAGTTGCTGGTCAGCGCCGAGGACATGGTGATCGGCGGCATTGATGAGGCCGCCCTTGATGCTTTGCGGGAAAAGGCAACCATCCAGCTAGACGTTAAGGCGGGAGACGCCATTCATGCCATGCGCAACGGCACCGATCGCTTTGGCCACGTGATCATGCAGACCGAATCGGAAGCAGAGCTAGATGACGTCATCAACCGCGTGAAAGATTGCATTTCTGCCGCTTGATAGAACAGCAAGATGCCGCAGCACGCGGGTGACAAGAAGGTGCCGATTTTGCTAATCGACTATGCCCTTCGCGCATAAAAAAGGGCCAGCATATGCTGGCCCTTTGTGCGATCCGGCTTTGCGACTACCAGTCGAAGCTAACGACGCGCGTGCCCACGGGGCAGTTATAGTAAATCCACTTGGCGTTTTCCTCCAACAGGCGGATGCAGCCATGGGAAATCTTCTTGCCCACCTGGGAGGGGTCGGAATAACCGCCCTCGGCGCCAACGGTGGAGTGGAAGCCGCAGTCCAACACGAAGCCCGTGAAGTAACGCAGGTCGTCCGTACCGTCATAAGGAATGCGGTAGAAGTCTTCGCCGCCACGGCCATAGATGAAGGACGAATCGGTGTTGCCAATGTTGTAGTAGCCGCGAGGGCTGCCAATGCCATCAGCGGCCAAGTCCGGGCTGCCGACGCCGGCATCCCATGCATACAGCGGCGTCCATGCGCCTGCGGCCCCCTGCATGACGAAGACCTTGCAGGCAACGTTATCGATGAGCAGCAGGTACTGCGTGGGGCTGTAGGTATCACGATACCTGTTCCAAGCGCTTACACCAGCCGTGCCCAACCAACCCGAAGTCGCAGCCTTCTCCTTGCCGTCATTGTCGGCGTAGAACAGGTCCTTGTTTGTTCCAACCAGTGCATAGGTGTTACGCAGCACATAGCCAACACCAGGCAAACCATAGTAGCGAACATTATCAACCGTAAACAGGCCAGTACGAGCACCGTAAATCTTCGCGCCCGACGGAGCAGTATAAGCCAGCTGGAAGTAGTAACGCTGCAAGGAGCCGTCATACTTGTCCGTGACGGTCCAGCCTTCGCCTGCGGCCCTATTGGCCTCAAGCTTGCCGTCGTTGTCAGCAACCAAAACATAACTGCCGTTGTCCACCTTGCCACGCAAAACATAACCATTGGTGGTGGTGTAGTAAACGCCGGTGTTGCCGTTTTCGTCAGCTATTTCGAAATAGCCCACAACAGCGCAACGTTTGGTCGGGTCAATGTAATAGCGCTGAACGCCCTGACCGTAATTGCCAGAAACGACCCAGCCCGTCTTGCCATCGGCCAGCCAGCCATCGTTGTTGGCAACGTAGACGTAGATGTTGTTGGAGTTGTAGGCCATGCGGGCAACCCAGCTGTTGCCGGTGGCGTACGCATAGTAAGCGCCGTCGCCATCAGAGGGCGTAATCAAGCGAGAGGTGGCAAAGGAGCCGTCAGCCTGAGCCCAATAGCGCTGCAGGGCGCCGCCCGTGAAGTCACCGGTAACAACCCAACGGGAAGTGGCAACCAAGCCGTCGTTGTCGGCGTAGTACTTCTTGCCGCTGTCCGTCATGCCACCGCGAATAACATAGCCATATTGGGCAGACGTCACATGGGCATAGCCTTCCTCGGAATAACCGGGCTTAGCCGCATGCGCGTTCTGGTCAATATAGTAACGCTGCAGGGCACCATTGGTGTAAGCGCCTGTGACAATCCAGCCCGTCTTGCCCAAGGCGAGCAGGCCATCGTTGTCGCCCAAGTAGATGTTGCCGGAGCCAGAAACATAGATGCCGCGTGCAACCCAGTTGTTGCCCGTGGCATACGCCCAGTAGGCACCGTCGCCGTCAGTGGGCTTGATCAGGCGAGACGTGGCAAAATGGCCATCGGACTCGGCCCAATAGCGCTGCAAGGCACCGCCCGTGAAGTCGCCTGTGACAACCCAGCGAGAAACGGCCAGCTTGCCGTCGTTATTGGCCCAGTACTTCTTGCCGTCAACGGTAAAGCCGTAGCGGCCAACATAGCCCTCAGAGGTGGTGTAGTGATCATAACCATCAGAGGAATAACCAACCACCGCGGCATGCTCGGTCTCATCGATGTAGTAACGCTGCAGGGCACCGCCCGTGTAGTCGCCCGTGACATTCCAACCAGTGTTCATCAAGCGGCCATCGTTGTCGGCAAAATAAACTAAACCAGAGCTGGTGGTGTATTTGCCACGAATGACATAGCCAGCGGAAAGCGACTTGAACCAGCTGGTCTTGCCGTCTTGATCTGCTTCAAACAACTGGTTAACCAGCAGGGCGCCGGTAGATCCCAAATAGTAGCGCTGCAAGCCGGTGTCGGTGGAAGAACCCGGCAAAAGTCCCGTCACGACCCAAGTGCTGGTTTGGACCTTGCCATTCTTGTAGTAATACCAGCTGCTACCCGACTTCTGCCAGCCATCGGAAACCAAAGGAGCAACGGATTTGCTCTCGGACTCCTCGGCAACGGTCTTTGTCGCAGCAGCAACCTTCGCCGTCGAGGCAGCTTCCTGGTCGGCTTCGGCCTGGTCAGTCACGGCATCTTCAGCATCGGCGTCCTCGGCAGCAACGCCATCGGCTGCCTCTTCGCCAGCCTGAGCGCCATCGTCAGATTCCACCTCAGCAGAAGGGTCCTCAACCAGAGAATCGGTTTCCTCAGCGTCTGCCGCAGAATCGTCCATTTGGGCAATCACGTCAGCAATTAAGCCCTCATCTTCCTGGCTCGGCTGAACAGCAGCAGCTATAGCCTGAGCTTGGATGTCGGCATCCACCTCATCAGCGAAGGCATCAGCCGAGGTGCCCATAACGCCCGTTACCACAGCGGCAGAAAGCGCCACGGTAAAAGGCCAGAGGGCTAATTTCTTGCAAGCAAAACTCACTTGTCACCCCATCATTAAATGTAAATACATAACCTATTTATTATGCAAGATTGCACATTTCTATTCAATGCCTTACACAATTTCTGAAAAAAGGAAATCTATTTTCTAGGATTTTGCGCCAAACACAAAACTACGCCCGCAGCAAGCTGCCGACCGCTTCCTCAAGACGCCTAAGATCCTTTTTCCCCTGCCGGGATGCCTTCCAGCCAATTTTTGACCACCCTTGCGGGCCTTGGGCAACAATGCGCAACGTTTCAAGCACGAAGGCATGGCGGGCTTCGTCTTGCGCCGGTGCGCCACCCTTTCTGGCCTCTTCGATATAGCTTTCGGTCATGTCGAAAGCAACTTGCCTCAAGAACAGCAAATCATCTCCTTTCACCTTCTCAAGGCTGCCGCTTTCAGCGTATAGCTGGGCATAGATTCGCCCTTTGACGGAATACAGCACCGGAAGCTTCCAAGTATGAGTGTTGGACTCAAGGTTGTTTCGCTGCAAGATGAACGAAACATCCTCGCGAACCTCTATCGCATCGGTTCGCGCAAAAGTCCTGAAACGAAAGGCCGTCTCGACGTCTTGCTCCTGGTACTCGAAGAAGCGGATAGCGTTGTCCTGTAAAAAGCCGCGCCGATACGCACAAGTCCAGAACTCCAGAAGGGGGATGTGATGAACAATGCGGTCAACCTGTTCAGGCAAGGTGACCTCATACGGCTGACTCATATCCATATCCGTCTTGCTCTTCACCGTATAGAAGATGTCAATCCCTTGCTCTTTGCCCCGCTCAAGCATACGCGAGAAGGCTTCGTCGAAAGCATTGGGAAGAATGAGATCGTCAGCATCCAGGAAAACGATGTAGTCGCCCGCAGCAGCAGCTATGCCCAGATTACGAGCTCGTCCTGCCCCTCCGTTGGGAACGTCGATGACCAGCACATTTTCATGCTCGGATTCATACCGATGAGCCAGCTGGCTGGTATTGTCGGCAGAGCCATCGTTCACGATTATTATCTGAGCCTGCAGCGGCTGGCCCAAAAGAGAGTCAACCGCTACCTCAAGCAACGATTCAGCGTTATACGCAGGAATGACGACCGAAACCAGAGGCTCCATAAGCAGACGCCCTACACGTAGAACAAGATGTTGTTGTAAGACGGCACCGGCCAATAGTCACGGCTGGTGATGATTTCCATCTCGTCCACCGCCGTACGCAGGCGCTCCATGGCCGGGATGACCGTATTGGCATAATAGTCAGCCTCAGCCTGCGGATCTTCCAAGGCCTCAGCCGTGTAATGCTTCTCATGCAGGTCGTAGACTGCGGCATCAATCTCGTCAATGCCGTCAAGCAACTTGGTGAGCAGCTTCTCGTGCGCCACGCACTTAGCCTCAGGACGTTGCTTGCGATAGGAATCCATGTGCTCTGCCGTGGCTGCCGCGAAGGCGGAGATGGCCGGCAGATACGTGCGACGTGCCATGCGCTTCATCACGCGTACCTCGATGTTGAGCAGCTTGCAGTACTTCTCCAGCTCAATCTCATAGCGAGAGCGAATTTCGGCTTCGGTCAAAATGCCAAATTCCTCAAACAGCTCAACGGACTTCTTCTCGATGAAGCACGGCAATGCCTCGGCCGTATTCTTGTTGTTGGCCAGTCCGCGCTTGGCAGCCTCAAGCGGCCATTCGTCGGAGTAGCCATTGCCGTTGAAGATGATGCGCTGGTGCTTGGTAAGGGACTTCTTGATATATGAGAGAGCGGATGCCTCAAGGTCCTTCTTGCCCTCCATAGCGTCCACGAACTTCTTCAGGCTGTGGGCAACGGCGGTGTTCAGGACGGTGTTGCAGTCGGCCAAATTCATGTTGGAGCCAGGCATGCGGAACTCAAACTTGTTGCCCGTGAAGGCAAAGGGGCTGGTACGGTTGCGGTCTGTGTTGTCCTTCAGGAACTTGGGCAGCACGTCAACGCCCAGGTCCATGGCCATCTTGTGAGCGCTGCGATACGACTTGCCGGCGATGATGGCATCCACCACACGAGTCAGCTCGTCACCCAGGAAGATGGAGATGATGGCAGGCGGGGCCTCATTGGCACCCAGGCGATGGTCGTTGCCCGCGGAGGCAACCGACATGCGCAGCAGCTCCTGGTAGTCATCAACCGCCTCGATGACGGCAGTAAGAATGACCAGGAAGCGCAGGTTCTCGATGGGGTTTTCGCCCGGGTCGAGCAGATTCTTGCTGCCCGTCGAAATGGCCCAGTTGTTATGCTTGCCACTGCCGTTGATGCCTTCGAAGGGCTTTTCATGCAGCAAGCAGGCCAAGCCGTGATGCCCGGCAAGCAGACGCATCTTTTCCATGGTCAGCAAGTTCTCGTCCACCGCGCGGTTAGCGCCGGCGTAGATGGGAGCAAGCTCATGCTGCGCGGGAGCAACCTCGTTGTGCTTGGTGCGGGCAGAAACGCCCAAGGCCCACAGCTCGTCATCGAGCTCCTTCATGAACTCGTTGACCGTGGGGCGAATGGCGCCGAAGTAATGCTCCTCAAGCTCTTGGCCCTTGCACGGGCTGTAACCATACAGCGTACGCCCCGTCAGGACCAGGTCCTCGCGCGCAGCATAGTCATGCTCGGAAATGAGGAAGTACTCCTGCTCGGCGCCGACCGTGGTGGTCACGTTGCAGGGTTCCTCGCCAAACAGCGCCAGCATGCGGTTGGTCTGCTCCTTGATGGCCTTCATGGAGCGCAGAAGCGGGGTCTTCTTGTCCAGCGCCTCACCCGTGTAGGAGCAGAAGGCCGTGGGAATGCACAGCACCTCGTCCTTCACGAAGGCATAGCTGGTCGGATCCCATGCGGTGTATCCGCGCGCCTCGAAGGTGGCACGCAGGCCGCCGTTGGGGAAGCTTGAGGCGTCAGGTTCGCCTTGGATGAGCTCCTTACCGCTGAAGGTCATGATGGCGCGGCCGTCTTCTTGCGGGTCCAGGAAGCCATCATGCTTTTCTGAGGTCAGGCCTGAAAGGGGTTGGAACCAATGAGAATAGTGCGTGGCGCCCAGCTCGATGGCCCATTCCTTCATGGCGTGGGCAACCACATTGGCTACGCTTTCATCTAGCGGCTCGCCGTCACGGATGGTCTTCATCAGGGCCTTATAAGTGGCCTTGGGCAGACGCTCCTGCATGGTGTGCTCATTGAACACCATGGAGCCGTAGATCTCGGAAACATTGGACATGTTGAAAGCTCCTAACTTCCCTCTTCAAGCTGCATGGTTCCACTCTAGCATGGGAAAGCACGCAAACTTGTATTTAACTTGCAGCATCCAGGCCAAGCGGAGCATGTTTTGGGTGATTATCGGCGCAAACCGAATTGCACCGCCCGAAATAAGCCACTACAGCACGCCGTTGTTTACCAAGTTAACCAAGATGGCAGCCGCGCTGGCGCGGTCGACTGCCCACTGCGGAGCCACCCAACGCGAATTGGCCGACTCGACGCCGCTGATGGCGCCCTTGTTCAGACACCATGCAACGCTGTTGGTAGCCCAGTCGCTCACTTGACTGGCGTCAGGCATGCTGTTCAGCTTGCTTTGGCTGGCGCCACTGGTGCTGACCCCCTTCAGCGAGGACACGGCATTCGCAATGATGGTGCACAGCTGCTCACGCGTAATGGCGCCCGTGGGGTTGAAGTAGCGGTTGCCGTCCGCGCCGTCTTCGCCATTGATGACCCCATGGGAAACGGCCCAGTTGGCAGCGCCGGTGTAATAAGCGCCACTTGGAACATCGCTCATGCCGGTGGTATTGATTGTGGATGATGCATTGTAGTTGTTAGCTTCACTAGAGGCGAAATAGCGCCACAGGATAACGGCGGCATCTGCGCGGGTAAGCGTATCGCCCACGCCGAACAGGCCATTGTCATAACCCTTCATCAAGCCCAGATCGACAGCCGTATACACGCTTTGGTAGTACCAAGCCGAAGTGTCCTGCACATCGCGGAAGCCCGAGTAGACGCTTTGGCTTAACGACGAGGAGTTCATGAGGAAGTTCAGGTCAACGCCGCCGCTGATGCCATTGACCGAGGCGCTGCTCGTGCATTGCCAAATGCTATAGGACTTGGAATAGGTACAGCGGCTGTTCCATTGGGCAACCCATCGGTCCCAGCCGTTGAAGGAGGAATCGGTGAGATAGGTGTTCCACCATGAAAGGTTGGCGTACACGCCCGCTTGGTACCCCGCCGCCTCAATGCGGGAGCAGAACGCCATCGTCACGATGGAGTAAAGAGCCGTGCTGGTGCCAAACGTGTTGGAGATGAGGTTATCCTCCAAGTCCAAGTACACCGGAAGAGTCGGAGTGTGGCCCTGCAGAAGGCGCAGGCAGTGAGCCGATTCGCTGACGGCATGATCGGCTGTATTGGCATAGGAATAGATGTAAACGCCATAGGGAATGCCCAGGCGCTCGCATTCGCTGACGTTGTAAGACCAATAGGGATCATCCTGGCTGGTTTCGTTGTCGCCATAACCAATACGGATGATGGCAAAGTCAATGCCGGAATTCTTGACGGACTGCCAGTCAATCTTCCCCTGCCACTGGCTTACATCGATACCTTTGGCAACGGCGCCCGAAATGATGGTGCCGTCAGAGCTGACATAGCCCGAGCTGGTCTTGCTCCAGGCCGAAGCCATGACGGAAAGGCCGTCTTCGTCGGTTGCTTCATCCGAAGCTACCAGCTGGTCATCCGCATAGCGCCAACTGTTTGCCGACACGGTTTCCTGCCCATCGCTTTGGGCAAAGGCCGCCGCGGGCCAAACTGTCAAAGCCAGGGCGAACGCCGCGAAGGCGGCAACGAGCAGCCGAGTCGTCTTAACATTTACCATATGCATAACGCTCCTTGATGCGTCGAAAACCACACGGGAACGCTGATGGTAGCAAAACAATATGGAGAGAAATTGAAAGGCCTGCGCGTCGCTATCGACGCGCAGGCCTAAGGACTTTGTTTGGCCCGCCTTCTACCTATGCTCGGCCTCCACAGGAAGCCTCGCTATAGCAGATCGGCCTAGCGAAGCCCCACTCGCTTCGCTCGGGTACTTCGCTGGCCGTGTTTTCTACCTATGCTCGGCCTCCACAGGAAGCCTCGCGGCAATGGCTGGGCCCGGCGCAACCCCTTCGGCCTGCGGCCTCAGGTATTGCTTGGCCCGCCTTCTACCTATGCTCGGCCTCCACAGGAAGCCTCGCTATAGCAGATCGGCCTAGCGAAGCCCCACTCGCTTCGCTCGGGTACTTCGCTGGCTTTGCTTCCTTATTCGTGCGCTGCCTCACGAGGAAGCGGCACAGCAGCAGCTAAGCCTCGTGCGACCCCGCTCGGCCTTCGGCCGAGGGTACCGCACGGGCTTTGCTTTCTTATTTATGTGCCGCCTCAAACTCCTTCATGTAGGCAACCAAGGCCTCAACGCCGGCCTTCGGCATGGCGTTGTAGATGCTGGCGCGCATGCCGCCCACAGAACGATGGCCCTTGATGTTCTCGATGCCGCGTGCCTTGGCGCCTGCCACGAATTCCTTGTCCAGCTCGGGGTCGCCCGTCACGAACGGAACATTCATGATGGAGCGGTCTTCCTTGCGCACCGGAGCCTTGTAGAAGTCGGTGGAGTCCAGGTAGTCATACAGGATGGCAGCCTTTTCCTGGTTAATCTTCTGCATGCCCTCCAGGCCACCCTGAGCCTTGATCCACTTGAACACCTTGCCGCAGATGTAGATACCGTAGCACGGGGGCGTGTTGGACATGGAACCGGCGTCTGCCTGGGTCTTCCAACGCATGATGTTGGGAGTGAAGGGCAGTACGTCTTCCTTGATCAGGTCCTCGCGGGCGATAACGATGACAACGCCAGCCGGGCCGATGTTCTTCTGCACGCCGCCGTAGATGACACCGTACTTGGTCACGTCGATGGGCTCGGACAAGAAGCAGGAGCTGACGTCGGCCACCAGCGGGATGTCACCGGTGTTGGGCAGCTTGTGGTACTTGTTGCCGTAAACGGTCTCGTTTTCGCAGATGTAGACATAGTCGGCATCGGGGCGGAACTCAATCTCATCCACGTTGGGAACGTAGGTGAAGTTCTCGTCCTCGGAGCTGGCAGCCAGACGGATGTCGCCATACAGCTTGGCCTCCTTGAAGGCCTTCTTCGACCAACCGCCGGAAACGATGTAGTCGGCCTTGGGGTCCTCGGGATTCAGCAGGTTCATCGGGATGCCGGCAAACTCCAACGTGGCGCCGCCCTGCAGGAACATGACCTTGTAGTTGTCGGGAATGCCCATCAGGTCGCGCAGGTCGGCCTCAGCCTCGTCGATGATGCCCTGGAAGGCAGCGGAGCGATGGCTCATCTCCATGACGGACATGCCCGTGCCCTTGTAGTCCATCATCTCGGCGGCAGCCTCTTCCAGAACGGACTCGGGAAGGACGGCCGGGCCGGCAGAAAAGTTGTAAACCCTTGCCATGTGTTTCTCCTTACTCGCAGGCTAGGCCTGCTGGACTCATTACAATTGCGGTCATTGTAGCGCCGCTTTGTTGCTTTAGTGCTGCAAAGTGCGCCAGGCGGCTTAAGTTGGCAATTAAAACGTACCCTCAGAAAAGAACGCGCCCGAAAAACGTCTTAGTTCACGCGATTAACCAGCGGCTCCCCCGCCACCACGCGCGCCACGTTTTCCCAAACCGTACGATGCGCCCGATAGAACATGCCCTCCGTCACGCCGCCGATGTGCGGGCTGAAGACCAACCGCTCACTTGCCTCAGGTGACAAGTTGAGCAGCGGGTTGTCCAATTGCACCGGCTCGGGGGAAAGCGTATCCAGGCCAGCTGCGGCTATACGGCCTGCCTCAAGCGCATCCGCCAACGCGTCCTGATCGACGATTTCACCCCGCGCCGTGTTGATGAGAATGCCGTCTTCGCGCATAAGCGACAAGAAATCGGCGTTCACCAAGCCACGCGTGGCGTCCGTCACGGGAACATGCAGGCTCACGATGTCGCATTCGCGGGCAATCTGCTCCTGCGTGGCAAACTCCAGGCCAAGGCGCTTTTCCTCATCGGCCGAAAGCGGCGAGCGCTTGTTATACAACATGTGGCAACCCCAAGGAACCAGGCGCTCAGCGCAAGCGCGCGCGATGGCGCCGTAGCCGATGAAGCCCACCGTGCAATCGCCCAGCTCACGGAAGCCCTCGCGCATCATGGACTCCTTCTTTTGGATTTGCCGCCCGTGTCGCACGGCCTTATCGCCTGCAAGCGCCTGGCGCAGACACATCAACATGAGCATGATGGCCTGCTCGGCCACCGCCCCCGCATTCACGCCGGCGTTGTTGCATACCGCAACACCCGCCTGCGTGGCCGCCGCAACATCAATGGCATTGAAGGCCACACCTTCGGAATGGATGAGCTTCAAGTTGGGCATATGGGCAATCATATGAGCCGTAACAGGGCTGATGGCGTCAGCCATGATGAAGTCAGCATCCCCCGCAAGCGCAATGATGTCGTCCTCGGAAAGCGCACGGGGGGCCACCACCAATTCCGTCTGTGCCACGACAGGCAAATCCGGAAGGTATTTCCGCGTGCGGGCCTCATCGCCAATGACCAGCATTTTCATAGGGTGAATCCCCTTTCTGCGCACAGGTTTAAAAACCTCACGCTATTCCACGCTTACCAGCATATGCTGATAGGCAGCTTGCACGTTGGCCGTATGGCCAAGCCGCTGCGTCACTTCACGCAGCGTTCTTACCGGCAAGCCATACGTGTTGTTGTTCTCGGATATGTGCATGGCCACCACTTGCTCAAGCTTGTTGGACAGCAAGGCTTCCAGCTCAGCGGCCGATTGCTGGTTGGAAAGATGGCCCTCGTTCGACGCGATGCGCTTCTTGACCGGATACGGGTACGGCCCCTCCTTCAGCATCTGCGGGTCATGGTTTGCTTCCAGCGCCAACAAGCGCACGCCCAGCAACGCCTCGTGCGCCTCGGGAGTGACCATGCCCGTGTCAGTCATGTAACCAACCGCGTCTTCGCCGCCGAAGGCGCCTTCGAGGCCAAGTTCGAAGCGAAAACCAAAAGAGTCGGCTGCATCATGACTGGTCGGGAAGACATGAATCTGCATGCCGGCCAGCGACAGAGACGATCCTGCCGCAAACTGGTGGGGTTCGGCCAAACCATCACGCTCCACATCCTGAAGAGGCGCACTGGCTCGCCTTACCGGCATGCTGGCATACAAAGGCACGAAAACCCCCAGCCTGTCTAGGCCACGCAGGGTCACGCCAAGGCCTTTGGTGTGGTCAGTATGCTCATGAGTGATAAGGATGCCACGAAGGTTTCGCAAATCGAAGCCTGCCTGCTGCGCGCCTTCGAAGACCGCACGCTTGCACAGCCCGCAATCGACCATTACGCCTTCGCCTGTCAGCGTGTTTTCGACAATGGCAGCGTTACCCTTACTGCCGCTACCTAAGACGTGCAGCTTCAGATGATGGTTGTCATGCAATTCAGTCATGCGCCTATAGTACGACAAAAAAAGACTTGCAAACGGCTTTTCCCTCGTCTGCTTATGAGATAATGGCGCAGTTTTATGTCAATCGTTCAGGCGAAAGAGGTACCCATGGAGTTGCACGCCGTCAACATCCTGTATGACGTAGCCATAGTGGCCGTCCTTTTGTTCGTGTCAAAGATCATCCGGGTGAAGATTCCCCTTCTGCAAAAGCTTTACATCCCTTCCGCACTGATAGCGGGTTTTTTAGGACTGTTCTTGGGCAGCCAATTCCTTAACATCCTGCCCTTCAGTTCCGAGATAGGCAACTATCCCGGCATCCTGATTGCCGTGCTCTTCGGTTCCATGTATATCGGAACTCAGAAAAAGACCTCGTTTAAGACCATGTTGGGCAGCGCTGGCGACGCCTTTTTCGTTAACGGTGCAGCTGAAATCTTGCAGTGGGGTTTCTTCATCTTGCTAGGCGTCACCGTGTTGCCGGTCCTGTTCAGCGGCATCAACCAAGCCTTCGGCCTGATGTTGCCCTCCGGCTTTGTGGGAGGCCATGGCACGGCCGCTGCCGTCGGTAGCGTTCTGGCCGAAAGCGGTTGGGAAGACGCTGCCAGCATCGGTCAGACCTTCGCGACCATTGGCCTTTTAGGCGGCATTCTGATCGGCGTCGTGCTGATCAACATCGGCGCCCGCAAGGGTTGGACCAAGGTCATCAAGGGCGTCAACGAGCTGCCCGAGGAAATGCTCACAGGCCTGGTGCCTGCCAACAAGGAGTCCTCCATGGGCCGCAGCACCACCAATGGCGTCTCCATCGACTCGTTGACCTGGCATGTCTCCTTGGTTCTGGTAGCCGTTGGCATGGCTTATCTGCTGAATATGGGACTCAAGGTCATCTTGCCCGACATCTCCTTCCCCACCTATGGCCTAGCATTGCTTTGCGGCATCGTGGTGCAAGCGGTCCTACGCCTGTTCAAGCTTGACCATTCCGTCGACAAGCAGGTCATCACGCACATCGGCAGCACCGCGACCGACTTTCTGGTAGCTTTCGGCGTTGCCTCCATCAAGGTGAGCGTCGTCCTGCAGTATTGGGTGCCTATCCTGGTGTTGGCCTTGATTGCGTTCGTGGTCATTGTGGGATGGTTCCTTATCATCTCCCCGCGCTTTTTCCGCAATTATTGGTTTGAGCACGGCATTTACGTCATGGGCATGTCCATGGGCGTTCTGGCTACAGGCGTCATCTTGCTGCGCATCACCGATCCTGAGTTCAAGACGGGCGCGCTTGAGGACTTTGGACTGGCCTGGATTTTCCTGTCCATTGTAGATGCCTTCTTGGTGGCGCTTTCGCCCATGTTCGTCGTCAGCGGGCAGGGCGTGATTTATGCCATTGTGCTGGTAATCATATCCATTGCCTTGCTGATTCTGTGCAAGCTTAACCTTAAGCTGACCAAGGAGTAGCTCCTAGTTCGACCAAAGTTGCTGCTACTGAAGGGCCGACTCGATGAGTCGGCCCTTTTTGCGATGCCGCAAAGGTTTCGTAGCGCCCTACCCAAAGAAGCCCAGCATCTGCCAATAGGGTACCGAAACCACAAGGCCCGCCAGACAAATGACCACATAAAGCAAACAGTAACGCGCCAAATCCCCGTGGTTAGCCATCTGGCCGTCCACCGAGTAATAGGCCGCCAGATACACTGGGTTTTGATAGAGCACGAACCATGGGTTGACCAGGGCATACACTGCCATGCCAACCACCCACGGATTGATGTTGCAGCTCAAAGCCAAAGGAATCATGAACACCATGACGATGTTGATGTAGGCCATCTCAGACACGATGACAAAGCGCAAGAGCACCGTCATAACGCCAATGCCGAGCACAAACAAATACGGGTTGGCCGCCAATGCCTGGAAAACCGGGCCGCAGGTGGTAACGATCCAATCTTGGATGCCCACCTCGGCGAAGACCGACGACAACCCGATGGCCGTGCCGATGAAGATAAGGGAGTCCCAAGCGATATCCTTGCGAAATTCCGGTTTGCCCATAACGCCGCAAGCCAGCATGACAGCCATAGCGCCAAGGGCCACCACATGCGATGCGATGCCATGCAAGGGCTCGGTCACCCACAGAGCCACCGTGGTCAGCATGATGACCAGCATTTCCTTCTCATGCAGGCTCATGGGGGTCTTTTCCTCATCCAGGCTAGAAGCAGGTGCCTCCATGACCTCGGATTTTTCCTGGTGGCAAGCAGCAGAATCGTTTCGGCGAACAGATTTGCGTGGCCCATACAAGCCCACGATGGCCACGAAGTTCAACACTGACACCACCACAAACCAGGGCAGCGCCGCCAAAAACCAATGAACCATATCGAATTGCGCCTGGATGTCCGCAGGAAACAGGCCCCACAGGGCATAGCCGATCACCGAAGCGCTAATGACGGCGGGCGCAATGTTTCGCACACCCGCAAGCATGGCCAAAAACAAACCCTGCATCTGCTTGCCTTTGCGCTCATAGCCCGCCACGTCGCCCATGCTCATGGCAATGGGGGTAAGCATGGACGTCTTTGCCGCCAAGCTGGGAATAAGTGGGCCAAGCACCGTGCCAACCGCCATCAAGGCGCCTACACGAGCTGCGAAGGAATCGGGAAACACGCGCAAGATGGCCAAGGCCATGCGGCGCATCAGTCCGCATGCCTTCATGCCTGCGCCTAGCGAGAACGCCGCCACCAAAAGCCACCAGGTAGACGTGCAGAAGGCCGCGAAGGAAGTGGACGTGGACACGCCGGCCACCACGCAGAACAGAATGACCATGACGATGCCCGTCACGTATTCAGGCAAGACATCAGCAACCCACCAAGAGATGGCCCAAACCAAAATGCCCAAGCACTGGAAGCCTTGCGCAGTTAACCCCGCGTCAGGAAAAGCGGCCGGCGCGCCTAAAGCCACCATCAGGCCCAAGACAATGCCCACCGCAATGCCGATTATCTTTTTCTTGCCTAGTTGCATACAAAACAGAGTAGCACTGGCAAAGAAAAAGCGCGGGACTTTTTGCCCCGCGCTTCAGGAACCGCCTATTTAAAGCTCAGCCACAATGCCGCGAATCAGCGCCTCAAAATCGCGCGCCGCCTTGGCAGCAGCTTCCATGACCTCGGCACCGTTGGGGTCGGCGCCGCCAACGCCATCAGTCGAGCCAACGCCTGCGGCCATATTGGAGCACAGCGAGATGCCCATGACGCGAACACCCATTTGACGAGCAGCAATAACCTCTTCACACACACTCATGGCAACCGTATCGGCGCCCCAAGCACGGAAAGCCCGAATCTCGGCCGGGGACTCAAAGCTGGGACCCAAAAGACCCAGATAAACGCCCTCTTGCACACGCACGCCGCGCTCGGCCGCAACACGCTTGCCAATGGCGCGCAGTTCAGGGTCGTAGGCATCGGTCATGCTGAAGAAGCGTCCGCCTAAGGCCGTAGCTTCAGGGGAGGCCACGGGGTTGCGCCCCGTGAAATTGATGTGGTCCTTCATGAAGCAGAAGTCGCCCACGTGATAGGTCTCGTTAATGGCGCCCGCTGCGTTAGTGGTAATGAAGATCTCCATGCCAAGGCGCGCCATCAACCACACCGGAAACGCCACTTCCTCAGACGTATTTCCTTCGTAAGCGTGCAGTCTGCCCTGCATGGCCATTATCTCCACGCCGTCCAAGCGACCGATGATGAAGCGGCCCACATGCCCCTCGGCCGTGCTCACCTTCATCATGGGAACATCGCTGTAAGGAATGTAGATAGGATCTTCAATATTTTCGCCCATAGGATTCAGGCCTGAGCCCAAAACCAAGCCAATCTTGGGATTGCGGCCTTGCATCTTCTCGCGCATGTATGCCTCGGCTCCAGCCAGGCTTTCAGCCAGAATGTTTCTATATACGGTAGGCATAAGGGCTCCTTTTCCCTGGTGTTTGCATAATGCAAGTATTGTAACCCTGCCAAAGGGCGAGACAAAGCCAAACGAACAGTTTCGCGCAATGAGAATCCCAGGGGTTCCGCTAAAGCGGTAAATGTCCCGTCAAAACGCGCGGTTTGCCCGCCAGATCACGCGTGATGCGCACGTCGGCGAAGCCGGCAGCTGCAGCCAGAGAAGCCGCCTGGTCCAAGCAGTCCTCATGCAGTTCGAAGGCGAAGGCACCGCCAGGCATAAGCATTGTCGTGCAGGTGTCAAGCAAGCGCCGGAAGACGTCCAAGCCGTCTTCGCCGCCATCAAGGGCCAGGGCGGGCTCGAAATCCGTCACCTCAGAGGGCATGGCAGCCATGACGGCAGTCGGAACGTAAGGCGGATTGGAAACCACCAGGTCAAACCGACCCACAAGGTCGGCTGGGAAGGCATCGCCCAAGTCTCCGTGGCGTACCGTCACGCGATCGGCCAAACCCAGAGCATCCACGTTGTCCTGCGCCAAAGAGCAAGCCTCAGGCGCAATATCGCTAGCTATCACCGAAACGCCCGGGTGCTCATAGGCCAGAGAGCACGCTATGCAACCGCTGCCGGCGCAAATGTCCGCCACCAGCAAGTTCTGCTTTTCCGGAGCTAGTGCCTCTTCCAGGGCAGCGACTGGATTTGCAATTTCGCCTCCGCTTTCAGCCGCCGAAGCAGCAGCCATCAGCTGGGCGCCGTCGTATTCATTCAATAGAGAATCGGCCGCAATCAGGCGCGGTGCTTCCGGTAACAACGCCAAGGCCTCGCTGACCAGCACTTCCGTTTCCGGTCGCGGGATAAGCACCCCGGGCCGCACTTTCACGACGATATGCCTGAACCCAACCTCGCCGGTGATGTATTGCAACGGCTCACCCTTACCCCGGCGTACCACGTAGTCGCGCAGAACGTCGCGTTCCCCCATCGTCAAAGGCCGGTCAAGGCTCATATACAGCTGAATGCGGGACAAACCAGTGACTTCAGACAAAAGCCATTGGGCCGATGTGCGCGGGTTTTCATCCCCATGACGCTGAAGGTAGCCTTCCACCCAATCAAGCGTTGTCTTCACGGTCCAAACGTCTGTCGACTCAGGCACGATACTGCTCCTCACGAAATAAGTGATGCCGAAAAAACCAGCCCATATAGTTTAGCTTGCTTTATCAGCAATCCTGACTAAAGCTAGCCACTTTAGATGTTTTGACATCAACGTTAGCCCAAAAAGCCAAAGCCCGGCCATCAAAGGGTCCTACTTAAATATTTTTAATTTTTCGTACAAATGTTTATGTTCGTGGTATACAATCCAACCAACAACAAAACACGGCTGAAGCCCATGCTTCTAACCGCGCTCTCACTGCGGGACAGCCCCTACTCTACGGAAGGAGGCTGTCATGGCAGCCATAGAGTTCCCCGATCAGATGCACAACGATCATCAACCAAGCGATCCCATCCGCGTTGATCCCCTCTTCAATGAGGCCTTTATCCGCATTTTCGGCTCGGAGCAATCGAAGGGCATCGCGCGGTCTCTGATAAATGCCATCTTGGATGCAGTCGGGATCGACCCTATCGATGAAATATCAACTATCGATGCAGAGCACACCGCCGTCGATGGCTCAATTCGCTGCAAGTCAGCGCGGTTCGACGTTCAGATAACCGCAAAAGGAAGCATCGTTGATTTAGAGGCGCAACGGCACCCTGAAGACATCGAGCGAAGATCGGTCTTCTATGCTTCCCGCATAATCTCAAACGCTTTGCAGGTCGGAGACTCCTATAAGGATTTGCCGCGCGTGATTGTCATCACGCTGTTGGATACACGACCCTACTTCCCCGACAATGAATCCTTCATAGCCGTACAGCAGCCTCAATGGATTGAAGGCGGACAATCGTATGCAGGCAAAGGAAGTGTAGCCTTCATACTCGTTGAGCTTGAAAAGATTCGCAAACGCTATACTACTCTTACAAAGGAGGTTCTTGCCAACGAGCTTCTTAGCTGGCTCTACCTCCTGACGACCGGATTCAAAAGCGGACCGGAGGTAAAAGAATTGGCAAACACCTTACCGAGCATCGAGGAATTCGCTCAACTATACGGCTTCGCCATGGACGATCCCAAGCTCAATCGAGCATACGAGGATTATCACTCCTCCATTTTGGAATACAACTCCCTGCAGGACTTCTTGGCTCGCGTCGAACGGGAAGCCCAAGAAAAGGGAATGAGAGAAGGGCTCGAAAAAGGTCTAGCCCGGGGACTCGAAGAAGGCCGAGCCCAGGGACATGAGCAGGGACTTGAGCAAGGACTCGAACAGGGCCGAGCCCAAGGTCATAAGCAAGGCATAGAAAAGGGGCTCGAGCAAGGCATCGAGCAAGGCATCGAGCAAGGCATCGAGCAAGGCATCGAGCAGGAGCGCAATGCTATCTTCAAACGCTTAAGGGAACTCGGCGTTGACGAATCCATCATCTCCAGCCTATAGCGCACAACAAAAAAGAAAGAAAAGCGGCCCCCCCAAAAAGGGGCCGCGGGGGCCGAAACCAATAAACCCTGGGTTATTAAAGGTAACGCGCAAACCAGTTGTTAAACGTAAACATGAAGCACAAGAAGGGCGCAA